>ERZ778017.54-NODE-54-length-212382-cov-14.138150_pt1 | contig 212382 bp, 167 predicted proteins | sample MGYA00375747_ERZ778017 | MGnify/ENA primary metagenome ERZ778017 (study PRJEB29350, sample SAMN05509838) | bioreactor metagenome | biome: bioreactor; material: wastewater | place: South Africa: University of Cape Town | collected 2014-03-17 ... | reverse complement strand
CTGCTGCCTCCCGTAGGAGTCGGGCCCGTGTCTCAGTGCCCGTGTGGCTGATCATGCTCTCACATCAGCTACTGATCGCAGGCTTGGTGGGCCGTTACCCCGCCAACTACCTAATCAGCCGTACGCCCATCTTTAAGTGCCGGAGCTTTAATAATAAAAAGATGCCTTTTCATTATATTATGGGGTATTAATCCAAGTTTCCCTGGGCTATTCCCCGCTTAAAGGGAGGTTGCGTACGTATTGCGCACCCGTTTGCCGGTCGCCGCCCATGTATTGCTACACTGCGCTGCCCCACGACTTGCATGTATTAAGCCTGCCGCTAGCGTTCATCCTGAGCCAGGATCAAACTCTCCATTGTAAATAATGTTGAGATTTGAAGATTGCTCTTGAAATCAAATTTTATGGCTGGTTTACCTTACTCCCGCATTGCTGCGGGATGCTGTTGCTTCCAAACTTTCAAAGATCTTAGAATCTCGTAATTTTACTGCCGTTTTGAAACGGGTTGCAAAGGTAAGAGATTATTTATTTTCACCAAATTTTTTATCTGAAATTTTCAGATTTTTTTGGCAGATAAAATATTACTAATCATAGAACTATATTCAAAAAACTGAGCCGGATTGTAAAGTTACATTCACCCTGTTTCAAAGCAAATTTTTTCATTGCCTTTTTTCCACATTTCCTGTTTGCTTCAGTGAATACCTTTCGTGTTTTTTTGAACGGGGTGCAAAGGTATGATGTTTTATGAAATCACCAAATCTTTTTTACTCTTTTTCTATGCGTAATCCTCGTTATTTTTTTAAGAGCTATGCTTTTTTTGAAAGCGGAGCGCAAAGATAGCCAGCTTTTATTTGCTGCCAAATCTTTTTTGAAAAAGAATTCTCTTTTTTGGCAAATTCCACTCCTTTACAATGAACACACGGAACCTTCACCCTGCTCTGTATAGCTGATGAACAGTGGATTTGGCACTTCTTTTTAATGAGAACAATATACCAGCCGCACCAGCTAAAAAAAAATTGCGATCCGTTGTTTAAACGAATCGCAATACATTAAAACACTGATAATGCTTTTCTACTTCTTTCTGTTTGTTTTAGGCTTACCGGCTTCTTTTTTACTTAAATCTTTTATCCTGATGTTGCGAAAAAACAGCACATCACCGTGTCCCAGAAAACCAATATGTCCGGTTGTTCGTTTCAATCCGGGATGGTCCCGGTGATCTACTGTACCGTTTTTGCTGGCTTCAGCAATATCACCCTCAACGATAACCGTTCCATTGAGCGTAATTTTGATCTTATTGCCCCTGATGTCAATCTCTTCCTCGTTCCACTCCCCTACAGGCTTTAAAAAGCCGCGTTTGGCAGGTATTACGCCGTAAACAGACCCATGATACTGGTAAGGCTTCAGGTCTTTGTAAATGTCCGCATCATTGTCAAGAACCTGTATTTCCATTCCTTCATAAGCCCCATCTCCGGTTAATGGAGCTCTGATCCCAATGCCATTATTAGCTCCCGGAGTAAGTTTAAATTCGAAGCGATAAATAAAATCACTATACTCATCTTTTGTATACAGATTGCCATTGCCTCCCCGCTTCGGATACACCGCTATATTTCCGTCTTCTATGATATAGGAAGTTTTATTGCCCACCCATTCGTGCAATGCAGTGCCATCAAATAATATTTTGTATCCTTCCTTTTTTTCTTCCGCTGTAAGAGTATAAGGCGCAGGGCGGGGGATATCACGGATATATATATCCCTGTACGCTACGTAAGTACCATGTGCCTGTAACTCTATCTGCTCTTCAGGAAAAATGGGAAGATTGCGATCCCAGTAATTTTCTAACGGCACTTTATCTACTACCAATTGCCCGTTAAGGTAAACCGTAACCTGGTCGCCTACCATGGTAATATGAAATGTATTCCAGTCGCCAATGGCGTTATCAGCCAGCCTGGATGGTTTGCTCTCATTTTTCTGGTTGTTGTATAAGCCCCCGGAACCAACCTGCGCGCCTACATCTACCCTGGAGGTATCCCAAATCTGCACCTGGGGTGTTCCCCGCAGGTATATACCTGCATCTCCGTCTTTGGTTATCTGCCAGTCTACATACATTTCAAAATCACCATATTTTTTCACTGTACATAAGTTTTCCCCTTTGCCGGTAAAAACCAGTAAGCCGTCTTTTACCACCCAGCCTGTACGCATAATTTCATCCGCTTTCGCCTGTTCTTTTTCTAAAGTTGCTGCATCCATCTTCGCACGTTTAATAGGATCCGCAACCAAGCCCTTCCAGCCTGTAAGATCTCTCCCGTTAAATAAGGGAACAAAGCCTTCGCCCCGGGGCATCGCTGCCAGGTGTTTTTGAACGGCCTCTTTTAAATACTGGCCCTCATTGCCACTTCCCAGTACCTGTACGGTCTTTTCCAGTAAACGCCTTACGTTATCTCCATAAATGGCTTTGTTGGCTAAAGCGATGTCCATTACTGCTGATCCGGCTTGCCGCTGCAGGGCAGGATCATCTAAAAAGCTTCCCGCATATAACAATGCAGGAAACGTTTTGCATTTACCCACCTGGTTCAAAATCTCTTTTTTCTGATTCGCATTGCGGGCAAAATCCATGGCATTGCGCAACAGAATGAGCTTTTGATCCCCTGTATTTTCGGAAATGCTGATCTGTTTAATAAATCCATCAACCGCCTCAGGTGCAACAGCATCTTTATCTTCCTGTTGCAGTATCTGGTATAACTGCGTGGTTGCCAGCCCGCCCTTCCAGTTGGAAAGTGCAGCAATAACGGCTCCTTTGGTTTGATCATCACCTTTGGCAAAGGCATCCAGTACTGTGCTCAATCCTTTTTTCCCGCCAATACCGGCTAAGACATTATAAAAAAGTGACTTTTTTTGTGCCGGCGTCTTTTTTTCCTGGGCTATGATAATACTACTTGCCTGTTCGGGATTGTTCATATTGCTTAAAGCGGAAACCATCAACTCCTGCATATCAGTAACATCGCCGGAACCTTTTGCAGACAGCAGCAATGATGACAATTGAGGAAACTGAACCGGCGAAACCATCTTTTTCAAAGCCTTCCGTGCCGATTTGCTCACTGTGGTATCGGAGCTGTTAACGAAAGACATTACCTCTTTTACTTTTCCCCGGGCCGCTCTTTCTCCTAATACTTCTATTAGCGCCGCTTTACCGGCTGGCGACGCAGCTTCCAGTGCTTCACTTACATCCGGAACCAGCTTATCGCCTTTTACAGATAACAGTGCCGTTTTCACTGCCGTTACTTCTTCTGCACTGGCACTCTTCAATACATTCAGCAAAGCCGGTAAGGTTTCCTGTCCGCCAATTTTTGCAGCGGCAGCAATGGCCATCAGACGTACATCTGAGTCGCTGCTTTGCAATGATTGAAGGGCAAGAGGTAAAGCTGTAGACATTGCTTTATCACCGAACATTTTAAGTATTCCCGCCTGAGCGGCATAATCAGCTTTATTAAAAGTTTTTATCCATTGTGCAGAATTGGTTTCATTAAGATAGTTACTGGCATATTTCAACGCAGCGGCCCGGTATTCCGCATTTTTATCTTTCATGGCTTTGGTTAACAGTTCTACGCTGTTTTCACCCTGGATATCCGTTAGTAATTTTAAAGCTGCCGTGCGGGTATGCACCTGGCCTGAAGCCTTTTTCAGTAATTTTTTTGCTGCTTTTTCGGCTTCCCCGGTATGCCCGTTAGCCACTAATTGATCAAGATATAATAAATAGGAGGCTGTAGCATCAGTTATATCGTAGCTGTAACCACTTTTAGCAGCGGCTGCATTCAGCAATTTTAATGAAGAAGGATCGCCAATGCGGGCCAGGGCATATAAAGACACTTTGGATAAGTTGGGGTCCTTACTTTTAACCAGTGCCGAAACAGCTTGCGCAGCAGCACCGAACCGGGTATCGCCGAGTGCCTGAACAAGCGATAGTTGTGCGTTGCCTTTGGCATTGGACAATGCCTGCAACAAGGCATTATTGGATCCTTCGGAATTGATGCTGGCTAAAGCTCTTGATGCCGCATCCGAAAGCCTCTCGTTCTGCAGATAGGTTTGCAGTGAAGTCACCGCATCATCTTTTCCCACATGATCCAGTTGTGAAATGATGAACAATTTAGCCTCCTCATCTGATAGTTTTTGAAGTGCCTCTCCATATGCCTTAACTGCCATCCGGCGCCAGCTTTCTTTGCCCGGCTGGCTGGCTGAAAATGAAAATCCATTAATAGCATAGTGCAGCCTGGTATGGTCGCCCGGTGTATTTAACCGGGTAACCAATTCTGTTAAACCGTCCTCGCCCAGTTTAGCCACAGCTTCGGCGTTTACATTTAACTCCGTTGAATCTTCTGCCGGTGTTTTTGCCAGCAGGTCGGCTATTTTAGTAGTAACCGTACGGTTATCGTCGGTTTGTGCAGCAGCCATCTGCAACGTACCTAAGAAAAAAAGAAATGTGATTATTATTTGTCGCATGTAAATAAAAATTGTCTTATTTAATATTTGAATTCCTGCATCTGAAATCCCGCTCCGCTTTAAAGACTTCACGAAATGCCAGTTAACTTTTTAGCGCGGTACCGCTTAAGACAGTGTCCCGCATTTTTACATAAACCAGGGTTCACGTAAAGGAGGATTGAGCAGGCGGTTAGCTCCTTCATCATCAATAAACTCCTGCTTTACCGGATCAAATTTGAGAGAGCGTCCCAATTGCAGGGCAATTTTGCCCATATTCACAATTGTAGCAGAACGATGACCATTGGCTTCATTCAACGCGAATTTTTTCCGGCGCTTAACTGCATCCACAAAATCAGTAACCTGCGGCAAAGGATCGGGAAATGCGGCCAGTTTTCTTTCCAGGTCCGGAATATCAGAGCGGAAGCCCGGATATAGCTTTCCTTTAGGACCTTCAATGTAGGCTGCACCTTCCTCCATACCGGCCCCGTCTAAGATGATCTTGCAGCCGTCTTCATAGGTATAGGTAATTTTGCGCCAGGTGCCCACTGCATCATCGTGCTGCTGGGGAGCATCCACTTCTACCAGCACCGGGCTCGTATCATCTTTGTCTAAAAAATACTGAACAGGATCTATATAGTGTTGCCCCATATCGCCCAATCCGCCCCCGTCATAATCCCAGTAACCGCGAAAAGTAGTATGCACGCGATGTGGATTGTAGGGTTTATATGGGGCAGGTCCGAGCCACCTGTCGTAATCCAGTTCTTTTGGTATGGGCTCCGGTTCCAGGTGTGTTTTGCCCACCCAGTAAAATTTCCAGTCGAAGCCGGTATGCCTGCTCAGGGTAACTTTCAAAGGCCAACCAAGCAACCCGCTTTCCACTAATTTTTTAATAGGCTTTACAGTGGTTCCCATCCCATAAAAATTATCTGAAAAGCGAAACCAGGTATTCAAACGAAATATGCGTCCATGCTGCTGAACTGCTTCCACCAGGCGTTTACCTTCACCGATGGTGCGCGTCATTGGCTTCTCGCACCAGATGTCTTTACCGGCACGTGCTGCGTCGGCAGCAATAATGCCGTGCCAGTGGGGAGGAGTAGCAATATGCACAATATCCACTTCCGGCAGTGTAATCAACTCGCGGTAATCCCTGAAGGTTTTTACACCCTTTCCACCGCCCAGTGCATCTAATGCAAGCTGAATGTGCCGCGTATCAACATCGCAAACAGCTACTGTTTTTGTACCTGCATATTCAAAATGACCGCGACCCATGCCCCCTACACCTATAACAGCTTTTGTTAGTGTGTCGCTAGGGGCCAGATAACCTGTGCCGCCTAATACATGCCTGGGAACAATTGTAAATGCCGCTAAGGCGCCTATTGAGTTTTTCAGAAACAGGCGCCTCGAGTTTTTTTGTTTTGACTTCATATTGGTTGATGAAATATTTTACTGAGGAAAGTTCTAAAGTACAAATTATTATGTTACAACAGGCGCACAAATGTTTGCCTAAATATGAGATATGCGGAACGGTTGCATTTCTGATACCATTTCCGCAGTTTACGGAATGCAAATATCGATGATGAAACAGGCATTATAAAATATGCCCGGGCCTTTATCTTCCTGCTTTACCAATTACCCATTCTCCTACTTTTTTACCCTGTACCAATCCATCATTAATCGCATCCATATAATGAATTCCACCGTAGAACCTTGATATTGCTGCTTCCGCTGCCGCATCATTAAAGGATTTAAAAGACCGTGGAGGAAGTCCGTAGCGCGTTTCTACCGTATCGGTGAAAGAAATATTATTGCCAACATAATGGCTAAGTATAGTAGCTGAAGTGGCCGAAGCGCAGGAATGTCCGCTTAAATATTCGGGAAAAGGCGGTGTTTGTAATAACGGTTTCCAATGAGGGTCAATCTGCCTGCGGATAGCCGTTTCGGGACGCACCCTGTTGCTCCGGAATTTTTCGTCCCAGCAGGCCATAAAGCTATCCATTAAACCCATTGCTACAAGCGCGTGAATGAACATTGCTTCGTTGAATGTTTTTTTTGTATCGCGGCATACGATGTCGGTTATGCCCAGCCAGTGCGCACCGGGAGATATTTTTTTAAGTCCTACCATTAAATGCCCTTCGTCCTGCACGGCAAACGGGTTGCAATCCCAGAAAGCAGCAATAAGCCTGTGTTCGTCAGACAGATCTGCTTCTCCCTGTTTAAAATTATCATACAGCATTTTATAAAATGCCGACTGTTTATTAGTGGAGTAAGCGGCTGGCGGTGGCGGTATAAACTGGCTGGCTGAGTCCAGAAAAAAAGGCCGCACTGTATTAAAATAAGGTTCTACGGCTGCCATATATCCTGGCGGCGTAGGATACCAGTAAGCATCGCCTTTTACAGGAGAATATCGTGGCAGGTTGCTGATTTTATTGTATCCATCGGCTTTGGCATAAGCCAATATTGCTTTGCTTATAACCTGTGCATATTTTTGCGATTGGATTATTTGATCTGAAGTTAATCCCATCTTTTTGCAGGAATCTAAAAATTGCTGCCGGAAGGACAATAGTCGTTTTCCGGATGGTTGCATTTGCTGAGCTGTTTCAAGCATGGCAAGCATGGCAGCAACGGGATAATAATAACCGCTGATAGAATCCGGCCTTTTCAAATTGGGATAACCGTTTAAAATGCCATGCATTGATGGGAAAGTGCTGTCGTGCTGTGCTATCACTTCGTATCCCGCCAGGTAGGTGTAGCTGAAAAAACGGGAAGCCAATGGCGGATTGGTAATATCATGTATCATCAGTTCGGTCATTTGACCCGTCACCTTACCTATTTCGGCACTGGTAAACTCAGGAAAATTACTTTTCTCGGAGGTACATCCGGAAATAAAACAAGCAAAAAAAACAGAACAGAAAAAATTTTTCATTATACAAGAAATTACAGTTCCCGGGTTTCAAATTGCAGCCTGCGGTCCGTCCATTGTTCGTGCCTGAAAAATGAACCGAACCTCGGTTGCCCATCTTTTATCAATTACTACTTACCATCTGTTCTATTTCCAGATTGATACGCCTTCACAACACTTTGATTTATGCCGAACAACCAGGTATCATTTACCTGCAACACACTCCTTACGTCGCCCCATAACCGAAAGCCCGATTTCCACTGGGGCACGTAGTCAAAATCTCCGCTGCCATTGCCCTTAAGCAGTACACCATAACTGGCATCGTATTTACCAAAACGCAGCCGGGCCTGGTTAATATTGCCGCACAAAAGCAAATCCAGCTTTCCATCCTTATCATAATCTAAGGCATTAATAGTAAATACCGGTGATGTTTGTGCGGGTAAAGGCAGTGATCGGGGATGGAATTTTCCATCGGTTCCCATTTGAAAATAAGTTGTACTCAGGCAGTCTGTTTTTAAGTGCCCGGCATCTTTAAGCTCGCTGCCGCTAAAAATATCGTGAAGGGTTTGATCGGCGAAACCTTTGTAATTGGTATACCTTGTACGCATCGTACTCAACTGGTCAAGCAGTTCGTCTCTTGTAACGTATGGGTAGGTTTTATGCTGAATATAAAAACAAAACACAGGGTCAACAGAACCATTATTGTCAAAATCTTTAAAATACATTTCCGCCGGTTCTTCTTCGCTCACCCTGCACTGCGTATTTAATCCAAGATTACCTGCTATAAGATCAGGTTTACCGTCGCCATTCATATCCTGCACCAGTAGTTTGTTCCACCAACCGTAGCAGGGCTTTTCAAAATAGGTACTGGTTTTATCTTCCAGTTTGCCATTGTTATTGATGAATACCATTACCGCCATCCATTCTCCCGTTACAACCATATCCTGTTTACCATCGGCGTTTATATCTGTCCATGCGGCATCCGTTATCATGCCGGCGTATTGTAAAGCAGGCGCAATATTTTTTGTTTGATCGCTGAAATGGCCCCTACCGTCGTTTATAAGTATAAAGCTCTGTGGTGGTTCGGGGTAGCGTCCGGGAACAACCCGTCCTCCCACAAAGGCATCCTTATGACCATCACCGTTGATATCGGCTATGCGTACGCAGCTTTTACTCGTATGCATGGCCGGTAAAGCATCTTCCGACTTTCTGAAATTTCCTTTGCCGTCATTGAGGTACAGCCTGTCCTGCAACCGCGTATCCTCCGGAGCAAAACTGTGGTATCCCCCGCTGGCAACATAAAGGTCAGTGAACCCGTCGCCATTAGCATCAAAAAAGGCGGCATCTGCATCTTCACTTATTTTATCTGTTTCAAAAGCAGGTTGCCCCCCCAATGTAAATTGCCCGTTTTTTTGCTGAATATATAGCGTGCCCGCCTGTCCTGAAGCACCCCCGGCAAATACATCTTCCAGCCCATCACCATTTACATCGCCTTTAACCAGACAGGGACCAAAAAACGACATTGGATTTATCATCAGGGGTTGTCGCTTAAAATCATTAATGTGATTTTGGGCATGTGTAAAAGCAAAGGGCGATTCAATTTCTTTAAATAAGGGATCGCCTTTTATGTGCGTCTGATAATAAGAAGTAGCATCTTTTTCATTTAATGTGATCCGCTGATCCGCTTTTATATTATTCACGATTTGCTCCCTGCCGTCTAACCATACCACCCTGATAGAATCTATATTACCGTCATTTCCCAATCCAAAATGCAATACAGGCGTAACAGAAGACTGGTAACCTCGTGCAGGCATTTGCTCTGCGTATTGCATTTTGCCCTTATTGTATACGGTAACTTTTGCGCCATGCCCCTGTGTATTTTGTGCCGCCCCTTTTAATGCAACCTGCAGGAAATGATGTGTATTTTTTTTTGCGGACAGGTTGTGATATACAAATGCGGGCTTATTGACGTTGTTGATAATTAAATCGAGCGCGCCATCGTTATCTAAGTCCGCATATACGCCGCCGTTACTATTGGAGGGAATATCAAAACCCCAGTCGGCACTAACATCGCTGAAACTAAGATCGCCATTGTTCCGGAACATGTAATTAACCACATCGGAAGATGGAATTTGATGTACCAGGTCCAGCACGTTCTGCCGCCTGATGTCGCCGCTGTTGTGCTGTACATAATCGTTCATATACTTCACAAAATCCATATCGGTATAATCTCTTGTATAGCCATTGGTCACAAACATATCTTTCCATCCGTCATTATCATAGTCTGCAACAAGCGGCGCCCAACTCCAGTCGGTATTTGAAATACCCGACAACTGCCCTGTTTCACTGAATGTGCCGTTACCATTATTTATTTGCAGCATGTTGCGCATATACTGGTAGTAAAAGCCACTGCGAAGCATGAGGTCGAATTTTTCATAATTATCGGGCGCCATCAGCATTTTCTGCCGGTGGTTATCTTCGGGCAGCATATCCAGTGATATGATATCCGGATAGGCATCATTGTTAATATCGCTCACATCGTTGCCCATGCCAAAATGCGTGGTATGTCCCAGAGCGGTTTGTTTTACATCGGTAAAACTGCCGTTCTTATTGTTGATATACAGGTAATCGGGCACGGAGTAATCGTTGCAGATATAAATATCCTGCCACCCATCGCCATCAATATCTGCAATGGCCGCTCCCAAACCGTAGGTCAAAGCCGAACTGCTTATTTTTGACGCTGCGGTTACATTTTTAAAAACGTTTTTATCGTTTCTGAATAATTTTATACCTATTTCGGGATCGGATTGCTTCATAATATCGGCAGTACTTACCTCATCCAAAACCGGAAGGGAACCCGGATTGTGATTGAGCAGCAGCATATCCAGGTCGCCATCCCTATCATAATCAAAAAAATATCCCTGTGTGCTGAAAGAAGAATCCGCCAATCCATATTGCGCAGCCTGTTCAGCAAAAACCGGGATGCCGTCTTTATCTTTTCCCTGGTTGATGAACAGTTGATTCAGCCGTTTTGCAGCGGGCAACCTTCCGGAATAGCAGGCGTATATATCCACAAGACCATCACCATTTACATCTGCCATGGTTACACCGGTTTTCCACGGCCCTGTTCTGCCGCCTACATTTGCTTTGGCTGTAATATCGTCAAACTGCATGTTGCCCCTGTTGAGGTATAATTTATTTTCTACCGTATTGCCGGAAAAATATATATCCAGTAAACCGTCGCCATTTACATCAGCAGTTGCCACACCGCCTCCGTTGTACAGATATTCATACATCAGCACATTGAGGTTGAGGTTTTCTTCAAGTATGTTATTGAAATGAATATTGGTTTGTTCAGGCGATAATAAAACGAATAAGGGATCAGTTTTTTTATCGCCTTTTTTTTCATTTGCAGGCGATGAACAACTGAATAAACAAGATGCAACAATAAAGGATGTTATTGTGTGAAGTATTTTAAATCGCAGCACAGTACAATAGGTTTGATTGAGGGATATGCTTTAAAAAACCTATGCCGGCTCACGGCCAGCATAGATTTAAAGGTAAGCAATATAAAAATGCGAATAATAATTATTGGTAGCCGGGGTTCTGAACTAGTTTGTCGTTTTTATTGATCTCATCCAGGTTAATAGGCCTGAAGTACATCTTATCCACCCAGGTACGATCTTCATGGTTCTGGTCTACTATGGGTGTGTAAGTGTAATCATAAATGCTTTTATCGTGCTTATAAAGCCCGCTCAGCTCTTTACCCGGCTTAAATTTGCCCAGTACACTTATAAAGGTAATTTTTCGTCCCAATGTAGCAGGTGCTATCAGCCAGCGGCGTGCATCGTGATAGCGCTGCTCTTCAAAGGCCATTTCCACCCTTCTTTCATTTCTATAAAGGTCTCTGAGCGCCGTGCCCGTGGCGGTTGTAGCAGGCATCCCCGAACGGAAGCGTATTTTATTCAACCAGTCTCTGGCTTCAGGTTCCTCCCCAAGCTCGATGCAAGCTTCTATGTAATTAAATACGGCTTCAGTATAGCGAAAAAATGGCCAGGGAAGATACTGTCTGGTATTGTTATCTACAATTGCCGGATCAGGATCAATGAATTTCCTTACATAATACCCGGTACGGCTGCCATTCCAGTCTTCGATGGTACTGCTGCGGGTATCCAATCCATTAAAGTTAACAAGTGTACCTCCAATTTTCAGGTCGTACTGTCCCGTCTGGATCTGATTTGCCGGATCAACATTACCTGAGATAAGATCCCGTGGTTTCCAGTCGGCACCGTCATACAGAATACTGGCGTATAAACGGGGATCCCGGTTCTCGTAGGGATCAGCCTTTTGTGCAGGATTGCTCCATGAAAATTTTGTACCATCCATCATTTCGTAATCATCTACCAGTAAACCAATCGGCGTATTACCAGCCCAGTTGTGATATCCATTCGGTCCATTATACAAACCCTGGTTGCTTCCGCCTTCATCTTTTTCAGCAATGAAATACCTGCCAAAAATAATCTCTGAGGCAGCAGATGCATCTACTCCCGGAGCAGCACTTCCGCCACCCATAGCAATAGACATATAGTTATTCTTACCCTGGGCTGCAGTAGCGGGTACAGTGAGATCCAGTTTGTATCCGGATCCCGCATTATCCATTACCGATTTTGCAGCGTTCTTAGCAGCTTGCCAGCGACTATTTCTATCGCCACTGGTATAACCCAGTACTTCGGGATTAGAATATCCGCTAAGGAAACTGGTTTTAGACTGAAGCGTTGGAATATCATGCATGTCACTTGCAGCATACAACAATATCCTTGCCTTTAAAGCGCGAGCGGCGTTGGCGGTAGCTCTACCCTTTGCCATACTTTTTCCATCTAACAAGCCAGTGGCATCATCGCATTCTTTTACTATGAAATTCACGCATTCTTCGAAGCTGTTCCTGGCAATGGTATAGTCTTCATTCAGTCCGTATGCTTTGTCTATCAAAGGAACACCGCCATAATACCTCACCAACTGGTGATAATAATAGGCCCTCAGGAAATGTACTTCGCCATTCAGCCGGTCCTTTAACGGCTGGTCGTCAAAGGTGGCCTTGGCAATATTTTCCAGTGCCACATTACATGCCCTAATTCTGCTGTACATATTTGCCCAGCTATAGGTACCACTTACCCAGCCTGTGTTGGAAGGGCTCAAACTTCCTTCATTAACGGTATTGATACTCCGCCCGGTATGGGTAAATACCGCTTCATCTGTAAGCGATGCAAGCATTTGCTCGTCGAATCCCCCGTTACCCAGTCCGTTATAAATTTCATTTACAAAAGCCGAGGTAAGTGCTCCGTCTTTCCATACATCTTCGGAAGATACCTCACCCAACGGCTTGGTATTTAAGAAGTCCTTACTACAGGCAAACAGGCCGAGCGTAATAATTGAAAAAAACAATATTTTATTCATTCTTCGTATCATAGTTAATCATTTAAAAGGTTACTCTCAATCCGAGGTTTAACACTCTTGCCTGAGGGTAGTACTGTCCACTTCCGCTCACGGACTCAGGATCCCATATTTTCATTTTGTCCCAGGTAATCAGGTTCAACCCGTTTACATATACTCTAAAATTGCTAATACCTGCCCGTTGCGTGATCTCGGGGGAGAGATTATATCCAAGCTCAATATTTTTCAACCGGAGATAATTGCTGTTTCTTAACCAGTAAGTATTTCCGCCACCTGTACCGCCTGAGTAATAGGTATTGTTACGATTAGCCAGACGAGGGTCTGTACTGCTCGGATTTGTAATAGACCAGCGGTGATCGTAGGAATATTGCAGATAGTTGCCGATATCACCAGATTCTGTACCAAAAAATAGTAGCCCCCCGGTGGCGCCCTGGAACAGGATAGACAAATCGAAATTCTTGTACCCTAAGTTGATGTTAATGCCACCCGTAAACGTCGGGTCGCGTGTTTTGTCTAATCGCACCTTGTCATCTGCGGTAATTTTACCATCTTTATTATAATCTACAAACTTCATATCTCCGGGCCTTAGGTTGGTGCCGCCTATTGGACCGTAATCAATGGCATTGGCATCAATCTCTTTCTGATCCCTGAAAACACCATCATACTGCAATGCCAGAAAAGCATAACCATTGCTGCCTATAGAATGACCTGTTGATCTTTGCCATTCGGGGCCACTTGGTGGTTCATCCCAGAATACTACTTTGTTTTTAGCATATCCGCCATTGACACTTAGGTTATATGTAAAATCTCCCGACTGCCCGTTATATCCAACCTTAAACTCCCACCCTTTATTATCTAATCTACCCATATTTACCGGAGGCAGCAGATTGGTGATACCTGAACTGGTTGGTGTTGATCCTTGCTTTTGAATAGCGATATTATCCCGCTTGTTATAAAAATAATCTAATTCAAAATTGATCCTGTTGTTCCATATAGCGCCTTCCAGACCGACATTAAGATTATTGGCGACTTCCCAGGTAAAATCGAGGTTAGGAACCCTTCTTTCATAAATTGCCTTTGCGAGTTGGTCATCAAGGACATATGTTCTGTCAAAGCCGTAAGTAGCCAGGTATTGGTATTCCTGTAATGCCCCGTTATAATAAACCTGATCATTACCCATTTGGCCATAGGAAGCACGCAATTTTAGGTTATTGACAAAGCTAATATTGTCTCTGAAAAATTTCTCCTCAGACAATCTCCAACCCACCAAAATACCAGGAAAGAAACCGAAACGGCCTTGTTTGGGAAACATATAAGATCCATCGTAGCGCCACAGGAATTCAGCAAGGTATTTTTCCTGGAAGTTATAACCCACACGACCGAAATAACTGAGCCTGGCACGCTGATAACCGCCACCGCCATTGTTCTTCTCTGCATCACCACCGGCAAACATCTGGTCTACCGCGTTGGAAATGAAATACCGCCTGTAAGCGTTAAAGGTTTCGCCGTTTACTGTTTCGCGGTTAATACCCGCAAGGAAATTAAACGTATGATCGCCGAAAGTTCTGTCGTAGTTCAACAAAGCACCCAATAAAATATTCAGGCTGGTTTCGCTGTTCTGACGCAGTCTGGGATCTGTAAATGTTGAACGAAGCTCCTTTGTTAGTTTAGGCGTTTTCCCGTCATCTTCATAAGAAACCCTGTCCCAGGAGTACAGGTACCAGGGTGTTTCCCATCTTTTACCTTCGTACATGTACTTATCGAGTGCTGCGGTACCGGTTAATTTCAAACCTTCTACACCGGGAATATCAATTTCCACTTTCCCATTGGTTTGAAAATAATCTCTTTTGTCCTTATCGTAACCGGTAACATTAGTGGTAATCACTACAGGGTTTTCACCATTTTCAATATCTCTGCCCGGCAAACCGTTTGGCCAAATCTCAGGTTCATTGGGTTTGCCACGCATCAGCATTCTAAAAATAGCACCAGCCCCTTTGGTTGGAAAGAAACGGAATTCTTCACGGGCATTTACTCCAATACTGGCTTTAATGTATTTATTGATATTGGCATCCAGATTAAATCTCAGGTCATATTGTTTATATCCGGTTGCCGAATTCTTATAATATCCATCCTGGTTTTGATACCCAAGGGAAGCGAAGTATTTTACATTCTCAGAACCTCCGTTCACCTGAACATTATGCTTTTGCTGGGGTGACCAGGTTTTTAATGCATCGCCAAACCAATCGGTATTGGGATGTCCCCAGGGATCAGAACCATCTTTGTACTTCTGCATATCATCCGGCGTAAACCCGGCAGGAGATTTTACTTCAGCACCGTTATCGGTTCTGGTGTAGGTACCCGTTGTAGTTAACGCCTGCCATGCAGCCTCCCACTGGCTGGCAGGTACATTTTCGAAAATCTGGGATTCATTACGAATGGTTCCATATTCAACGGCGTCCGACATTTTGGGAATACGTGTTGGTTGCGCCCATCCCTGATTAAAATCGTAAGATAAACGCGGTTTACCCGACTTGCCATGCTTGGTGGTAATAAGGATAACACCGTTTGCAGCTCTTGCGCCGTAGATAGCCGCAGAAGCATCTTTCAATACAGACATGCTTTCAATATCCGCCGGATTAATACGATCTAACCCACCGGAACGTTCCGGAACCCCGTCTATTACAATGAGCGCTGAGCTATTGCCCAAAGTATTGGTACCCCGGATGCGGATGGTAGAACCATCGTAACCGGGCTCTCCACTTCTATTAATAGCAGTAATGCCGGGTAAACGTCCGGCCAAAGAATTGGAAAGGTTTACCGCAGGAGATTTCTCCAATTCAGAACCTTTAACCTGTGCCACAGCACCTGTAACTGTTACCTTTTTTTGCGTGCCATAACCTACCACAACAACCGACTCCAGTTCAGATGCGGCGCCGGGTAACAATACCACATCAATATTGGTTTGATTGCCTACGGTTATTTCCCTGGTTTGATGACCAACAGCTGAAATAACCAGCACAGAACGAGTGTTGGGAACATTAATACTGAATTCACCGTTGTCGCCGGTAGTAACACCCGTTGTAGTGCCTTTAACCAGTACACTGGCATTGGCCATAGGTTCGGCCTTGTTATCGGTAACTTTACCTTTAACAGCAATAGATTGCGCAAAGACGCCGGCACTAACAAAAAGAAACGCCACGGTTAGTACTACAGCATGCTTTACTTTCTGAAGCAGAAAATGTTGCATCATAGTTTTGATTTTTGTTTGAGGTCTTAATATTCAAATCATTAAAATAGCTTAGGCCAATCTATACAGCTAACTGCATTATTTAAATGCAGTTAAATTATACAATGCCTAATAAATGAAGCTTAAGATGATAACAGAAGGAGGAAAGTTTTCATAATAACAATCAGTTTTGGAGTTAAAAAATACAATCGTTTATTGAAAAATACAAAGCCCGCAGGTTACAAATCCAGTTCAACAATAATGAAATGCTTATAAACATTTAAGATAATCTCACATGTTAAACTATGTTAAAAATAGTTAAAATCTAATATAAAAATGTTTTTCTGACACTTTATTTTAAAACGAATGTTTTTGCTCTTTGAAAGCCGCGAAATCAAGACTCAGAAAAAGCAGGCTGGATTATAAAAAAGATTCTAAGTATTTAGCAATTTTTGAATAAGCGTGTTTGAATATTGCGCTGCAAAATCAACAACATTGGGATATTGTAAAAACTCATCTTTTTCGTGCATTGTAGTAAGTACTACGCTTTGCATACCTGCATTAAACGCAGCTTCCACTCCTTTTGGCGCGTCCTCGAATACAAGGCAGTGCTGTGGCGCTATTCTCAGTTGGGTGGCCGCTTTCAAATAGGTTTCCGGATCGGGCTTGCTGTATTCCACATCATTTGCACTTACAATGGCCGAAAAATATTTGCGCAGGTGCAGGTTGTCCAATACAAAATCAATATTAAACGGTATGGCCGCTGAGCCTATGGCCATAGGAATATGCTTTTGCCGGGCCGCTTCAAGAAAATCGCCCAGCCCTTCAATAAGCTTTAAATGCGGCAGGTACGCCGCCTGGTATTTTCTTTCCTTTTCAAGCGATAAACGATCTGCTTCTTCCTCAGAAAAATGACCTTTACCAAATATGCGGTCCATTACCTCGCTGTTCTTTCCGTACATCTGCACTTTTACCTGCTCCTCACTTAAACCTGCTCCAAGTTCATCATTCAACAAATGATACCAGGCTTTTACATGAAAATCCATATCATCTATCATCGTGCCGTTCAAATCAAAAATAAAAGCCTTAAAGGTTTTGTTCATTGCTCCGGTTTAATACGCAAGGTTGGGAAATTATATCCGAAAAGCAAAAATTGGATCTCCACCCGATAAAAATTATTATTTTCATGTTAGAGTATTTTGCCCTCATCCTAAATTTACAGATTAGTCTGCCGCCCATGATTTCCCGTTATTCCAAAGAAACCCGCGTACTTGTTGCCATTGATTGTATCATTTTTGGATTCGATGGCAACGATGTCAAACTGCTTCTTGTGCAAAGAGGACTCGAACCCGAAAAAGGAAAATGGAGCCTGATGGGTGGCTTCGTACGCCCGGAAGAAAGTTTGAAAGATGCTTCCAACCGTATTTTAAGAAAATTAACAGGGCTGGAAGATGTTTATATGGAACAATTGCTGGTGTTTGGCGCGCCCGATCGCGACCCTGTTGAAAGAACGCTTTCTATTGCTTATTTTGCACTCATTGATATTCTTAAATACGAAAAGCAGCTCAGTGACGAATATCACGCAGAATGGTTCCTGCTTAAAGATGTACCGACCCTTATTTTTGATCACAATGAAATGGTAGCGCTGGCAAAAAAACAACTTCGCTATAAAGCAGCCATGCATCCGGTTTTATTTGAACTTTTACCGGACAAGTTCACTATTCCACAACTTCAGGCGCTTTACGAAGCGGTTTACGATACCAATTTTGATAACCGAAATTTCAGCCGGAAAGTACTATCAACCGGACTGCTGGTTAAGCAAAAAGAAAAGGACAAAAAAAACTCAAAAAAAGGGGCCTTTTATTTTAAACTGAATAAGCGAAAATACACGGATCACTTTAAAGCTTTCCTTAATTTCATTCCTAATCCCGAAAAATTCTTAAACTGATTTTAATACATACTTTTTTTTAAGATGTTTAAATAGCTTCATTTTCAAAGGGTAAATTAAATTTCGGTAAAATGTCCGCCCGTAAAGCATTTTAGGCTTTTATTGAACCGTATTTCCTGTAAATTTGTGAAAGTGAACCGGTCGTTTCCTATGAATTGCAACATCCAATGACAGACCGGCTTTTCTAACACCATTATTTTCTGGCGTACTACAACCTCATTAGTATTTCTAATACCCATTAATTCTGCATTGATCAGATTTAAAATTTGAAATGTTATGTATTCGTATGCTTTGCTGGAAAAAGAATGTTATTATCTTATTGAAGAAAAAGAAGGGTCTCCTATTATCCTTATCAGGATAATGCTTGAATCCGATCATTGCCTGTTTATAACACGGTATGGTGAAACGGAAGTGACGGAATGGAAGCGAAAATCAGATCCTATTTTTGAGATTATTGAACTGCTGGATGACAAAGCGGTGAAAGAGTGGGAATCATCGTATTATAATAATGAAGATGCATATTATGAGGATGAGGATTAGGAAGAATGTGAATAGTGGATGGTTTATCATCTCACATCTATCGTCTCGCTACACGATAGACGATAGACGTGAGATGCCGGATAGTGAATAGCTTATCGTTTCATGTCTGTCATCTCACGATACAACAACATTGAGGTAAAAAGAAAAAGAAAATTGAGGTGAAAAGAAGGTGAGAGATTTGAAACCTGCAACCTGCAACCTGAAACCTGAAACCTGAAACCTGAAACCTGCAACCTGAAACCTGAAACCTGTAACCTGTATCCTGAAACTTACTATCCTTACATTAGAATGGCTTTTCCTTTTTTACAACTTGAACAATTAACCGTTCAGCTCAGCAACAAACAAATTATTGATCACATTGATCTTACCATACAAAGCGATGAACAGTGGGCGGTAACAGGCCCCTCGGGAAGTGGAAAAACCATCCTGGCCCATACACTTGCCGGCAGGCATTATTATTCGGGCAGTATTATTTTTAATGGTCGAACAGGCCAGCGCCCGCATATAGAGATGGTTGAACAACAGCATCGTTTCAAAAATCTTTCCAGCACATCCGATTTTTATTACCAGCAACGATACAATGCGTCGGATGCAGAAAGTACAATAACCGTTGCGAAAAAGCTGAACCTCGCCAATTATCCACAAACAGTACGCTCATCGGGAATTGCTTTAACCGCCATACCCGACTTAGTGCACATACAACATGTAATGCAGGAACCACTGATACAGTTATCAAATGGCGAAAATAAAAGACTGCAAATTGCGATGGCAATATTGAGCGAACCTCAACTGCTGATATTGGATAATCCTTTTGTGGGATTGGATACAGAAGGCAGATCAATGCTTAATGGTGTCATTAATACACTAAGCAAGGCAGGTGTAAAAATAATATTAATCACTTCCGCCACGGAAATTCCGGAAAGCATAACCCATGTAGCTACAATAGAAAACGGGAAGTTAGTATCGGCGCTTCCCAAAAAAGATTTCTGTACGGGTACATATATACATTCAACGGGCTTTCGCATTAATCGAACCGTTTTACAAACCTTCCGGCCGCCATCAGAATATAATTTTGAATATGCTGTAAAAATGGTGAATGTAAATGTGCAGTACGGCGCGAGAAGTATTCTAAGAAACATAAACTGGGAGGTAAAATTGGGTGAGCACTGGAGTATATCAGGGCCTAACGGTGCAGGCAAATCCACCTTATTGAGTTTAATAACAGGAGATAATACGAAAGCCTACGCAAATGAAATTTATCTGTTCGATAAACGCAGAGGCAGCGGTGAAAGCATTTGGGATATAAAAAGAAAGATCGGTTACGTATCACCTGAAATGCATGTATATTTTGATTATACCGCCACCGTTTTTGAAACCGTTGCATCCGGACTGTTTGATTCCATTGGACTGTTCAGTACCTTAACAGCCGCCCAGCGCGACCAGGTAAATCAATGGGTTGCTTTATTCCATTTAGAAGCTGTTCATAACAAATTGCTGTCGCGGCTTTCGGCAGGTGAACAAAGGCTTGTTTTATTGGCCCGCGCACTGGTAAAAAATCCTCCTTTGCTGATATTGGATGAACCCTGCCAGGGATTAGACCGCGACCATGTTCAGCAATTCCGCGGAATCATTGACGATATATGCAGGATGTTTAATACTACACTGCTGTATGTAAGCCATTATAAAGAAGAGATCCCCCAATGTGTAACCCATTTTATGCAGATACAAGAAGGAAAAGCATCTTTTAAGGTGGCTGAAGCATAGATGTCGTTTCTTTACATTATAATTTCGGGAAGCAATAACAAAGCGTTGAATTACTTTTTTTTCAAAGTATAATTTAAGGTGGATTGTATCCTTTTTTGTTCTTTATCCAGCATCACAATTGTTGCTTCATCTTCTTTTAAATAATATTTAGATTCATCCGGCCTGTCATAATTCAAAAAAAACACAGCGGCTTCCTTATCCGCTTTTATTCCTTTTAATATATCCCACTTGCCTTTGCTGGTAAATGTAGTGTCACCCGTGTTTACGCCCAGGTAAGTTTCCTTCAGAATGTAACTGTTATTATCTGCATTGGCCACATCCTGGTATAGCGTTAATTCAGTTTTTATTCCCTGGCAATCTGCACATGGCAACACACCTTCGAATACTCCGATAAGCATCCGCGTAGCATCGGGTTCGCCAGGGATTTTGGTTTTTACAGCAAGAGCGGAATCTATATTGTGATTTGTGACGGGACTCGTGTCAGGACGACTATTGCATGCAATAAACAACACTACAATACAAACAGGCAGCAATAATTCTTTCATACTTATTTATCTTTTACTAAAGATAAAAAAACTAAGCAGATCTGCGGATACTGCATAAAATTTTTTGGAATAATTTCATATTTACAATCCCAGCACCTGTTTTAATTTCAGGTATCCTGTTTTGCTTACCGGCACCCCTTTCCCTGAATGCAATATCGCTATATGGTTTTCTTTTTCGTAGGGCTCAAGGCGGGTAACCTGTTGTATGTTTACCATATAAGAACGATGGGTACGTACAAATTGGCGGGCATCCAGCAATTGTTCAAAATATTGCATGGTTTTATTTTTCAGGTGTGTGCCCGATGCCGTATGTATTTTTACATAATCGTCTGCGGCTTCAAGGTATTGTATATCGTGTACTGGTATAATTTTTATCCTGCCGCTGCTCTTTACCACTATGCGGCTTTGCTGAAGCGGCGTTTGAGCAGCCGTTTCCAGCAACGCGGACGAAAATGCCGGACCAGTATTGCTGGCCTGCTGTGCCAACCATTTTTGAAGCGCTTTGTCAAATCTCTCCTTGCTGTAAGGTTTTAACAGGTAATCCGCGGCGTGTGCTTCAAAAGCACGGATAGCATATTCATCAAAAGCAGTTGTAAAAATAACAGACGGCTGCTGTTCTATAAGTTCCAGCATTTCAAATCCATTAATCTTAGGCATTTGTATATCCAGAAAAACAAGATCGGGCTGGTACTGCATAACTGCTTTCACGCCTTCAAATCCATCGCGGCACTCTTCCACAACCTCAATCTGCTCATAATCCTGTAAATATTCTTTCACTATACTTCTTGCCAATGGTTCATCATCTATAATGAGTACCTTAATCATTGCTGAGGGATTTTTATTTGTGTAATAAAAATATTTCCCGTTATAGAAGTAATGAGGAGGTCATTCCTTGCAAACAGGAGTGATAATCTTCTCTGTACAGAACGCAACCCAAAACCAGTTCCCTTTCCGGGTTGCGAAATTCCGGGATCGAAAGGGTTTTTAACAGTCACTACAAGCATTTTATTTTCTGCGATACAATCAACACTTATAATAATATCATCTACCGTATCATACAATCCGAACTTAATAGCATTTTCAACAATTGGCTGAAGCAGCATAGCCGGCAATTGAGCAGACAGTGCGGATGCGTCACTCCTGATTTCGGTTGCTAACCGGTGCCCAAACCTTACTTTCTCTATACCCAGATACAATTCAAGATACTGTAACTCTTCTGAAAGCATTACCCACTTATGCTCTTCCTTTTTAAGGGTGCTTCTCAAATAGTCTGATAGCTGCTGTATCATTTTTCTTGCTTCGGCCGGCTGGCCGATTACAAGAGCGCTGATGGAATTTAAACTATTGAAAAGAAAATGGGGTTGTAATTGCTGCCGCAGTTTATACAATTCCGCATCCCGAACAATTTTTTCCGATTCATTTTTTCTTCTTTCCTGTTCTTTTTGCTCTTCGAGGGTATACCACAATACACTGATTAATATTACGCATCCCGAAACAAGTATAGCAATAGCAAGCCGTATAGGCATAGATTCGCTAAAAGTCCTTACAGTAAAGGCGTCTGCTACATACGAGAGCACAACTTTCGCACAACCCAGCCATAGCAGGGCGAAGCCAATACACATCAAAAAAAGATAAGTAAAGGACTCTTTACGCGGCAGGTAAAATCTGAGGCTGGTTATAATAAGCAGAGACATTCCCGCAAGAAGGATATTGCAAACAGCACTGTCTAACCAGGATGCTTCAAAACTATAGCCCCACTCCTGCAATACCCATGCATGTATGGCAGACCAAATGATCCAGAATACAGTAAAATAAAATCTGTACTTAGTAATAGATAATACTGATGCTGGCACAGTGGTGATTTTATAATACCTGCAAAAAATGCCGGGAGCTGTTCAATTCTAAACTGGCGGCTCTTTTGTGCACGAGTTCAGCGTAAAGATCACCATTTTCCTTTTCTTCAATCCTGCTATACAATTCCACGCCATCAATTATTTCCGCTATCCTGCATAATTCAGACACATTAACAAATTTCCATTGTACAAGTTTCTCTGATTGATTGTAAAAACAGTCTTCTTCCTGTTTTCCGATAACAGAAGCTTTTCTAAACGCTTCTGCATCATCAGATGCTGCGATGAGCCTTAGTTGTTCATCAAACTGTGCAGTATGATCTCCTTCACCACAAATAATGCGGTATACAATTTTTGCGAGGAACCAGTTCATAAATTTTGATTTTGCAGTTAATAACTTTTGATTTCTATTCCACCAAAAATAGTGGTGCCATCCAGAACCAATACCTTACCGGGATCGGGGTTGATGCCAGACGGAGACCTTTTATCTTCAAAGCCGCCAAAAATGGAAGTAACGGTTGATTTAATGGTCCAGTGTGCGGGTACAATAAGCTTTGTACCCCCAAAAATTTGTGTAATATCCAGTTTAACCCGGCCTGCTATTTCGGCCTGAGAACAATTAATTTCTGCGCCCCCCATAAAGTTGGTAATATCACCTCCTTTAAAATTTTTGGAAAGAATTACTTTTTTTGCGCTGCCCAAAATAGCAGTGCTATCTATATAATCATCTCCTTCTCTTACGTTAAATGAATTATCAGCAGGTTTAGCTTCACCTTCAGGCAAATCCGGATTCCCTGCAAAATCATTTTTGTCCCACCCCCACTTTTCCCGTATCCATTTTTTTCTGGAACCGGCGCCAAAAATCATAAAGAGCCCTATAGAAATAATTACAAATGGCCATATAAAAGGTTTTAGATCTGCTCCCGGAACAACTTTATCCGCCAGGAAAATACAACCCAATCCAATTAAAATAATCCAGCCCGGGCCACGAAAACCGTGTTTTAAGCCTATAAATATACCTGCCGCTATTAAAATCATAGGCCAGCTCAGTACCCATGAAGGAAAATCAAATATCGTTTGCCGCAAGATGGCGGCAATGCCTATTAACAGCAAAAACAGGCCTGCAAGTACCGTACCTGTTCTGTTTTCATTGTAATGTTTCCTGTTTCCACAATGATGTCTTCTGCTTCGCATGTTGGATATATTTTACACAAAACTACAGCGCACTGCACCTTATCACAAGCACATATAGGCTATATTGTATTTATTACCGGTAAAAGACGGGTTTAAGCCGGTAAAAACCGCCAGTCACAAAAGCAGCCAAAAGCAGAAACGAAAGCCAAATAAATTTCAAATCTTCAATTTCAAATTATAAATTTCTCCTCCCCAACTCCTATCTTTGCGGCAAATTTCAGGTGACCATGTCTTTAAAATGCCTAAAGTCCTTATTGGTAGCGGTTTTCAGTATATGTATATGCTTTTATCATAATGCATCTTTCGCCCAAAATGCAGATGTGAATCAGGCTACTGAACAGCACAACAATACGGATCAAAAAGAAGAGGGGGATTTTGATGTTGCAGGTACAATTTTAAACCATATACGGGACGATCATAGCTGGCACTTATGGGGGCACACTTCTATACACCTGCCTGTTATTTTAAAAACAGATAAGGGCTTTGAAGCGTTTTCATCTTCCCGGTTATCAGATGAGCATCATCAACTGGTGGTTTATAACGGTAATTACCCATACAAACAGGTTGATGGAAAAATTAAAGTAATGAATGCCGATGGCAGCATAAATAAAGAAGCTTCCAAAAAAGTTTTTGACATTTCCATTACCAAAAATGTAGTGTCTATGTATATTACTGTTTTTCTGCTCATCATCATTTTTCTGGGGGTAGCAAAAGCATATAAAAAAACGGGGGTTACATCGGCTCCAAAAGGCTTTCAGTCATTTATTGAGCCCGTTATTATTTTTATCAGGGACGAAGTGGGCAAGCCTTATCTTGGGCATCAGGCTCCGCGTTTCATGCCATTTCTGCTCACGATATTCTTTTTTATCTGGATCAATAACTTGCTGGGCCTGGTTCCGTTTTTTCCAGGCGGGGCAAACGTAAGTGGAAATATTGCCTTCACCCTTACCCTTGCCTTGTTCACTTTTGTAATAGTAAATGTAAATGGCAAGAAGGATTACTGGAAGCATATTTTCTGGATGCCGGGTTTGTCTACCGGCATGAAGATATTTTTAATGCCCATTGAATTATTAGGCGTTTTTATTAAACCCATTTCGCTTACCATCCGGTTATTTGCGAACATGACGGCCGGGCATATCCTGGTATTAAGTTTAATTTCCCTGGTCTTTATATTTAAAGCCGTATCAGCTTCTGCCATGGCGGTTCCTTTTACGGTTTTCATCAGTGTTATTGAATTGCTGGTAGGCTTTATCCAGGCTTTTATTTTTGCGATGTTGTCGGCTTTATATATAGGAATGGCAATTGAGGAACATCATGAACAGGAACTGGTTTTATAATCTTTTTTTATTCACTTTTAAATATTAAAAAATGGTAGTAGGAAGTGTTGCTGCAATAGGTGCTGGTTTAGCGGCTATCGGTGCAGGTATCGGTATTGGCCAGATCGGTAAAGGCGCTGTTGAAGGTATTGCGCGTCAACCAGAAGCTGCCAACGAAATCCGCACCAACATGATTGTTGCTGCGGCGTTGGTAGAAGCTGTATCATTGTTTGCGGTGGTTGTTGCCCTGCTTGGCAACGGCTAAACAATTTTTATTTTGTACAGGCCTTTAGCACAGGGCGAAGAGGTCTGTACCTTTAACGTACAATTTCATCAAGCATAAAGCATATTAACAATGTTGTTAGAAATAAATCCTCTGGTGCTTCCCGACCCCGGTTTAATGATTTGGTCTGCACTTGCATTCGCGATCCTGCTGTTTGTATTAGGCAAATTTGCGTGGAAACCTATTATGAAAGCCATTAGTGAAAGAGAACAGGGAATCAATGATTCTTTGGCCACAGCCGAAAAAGTAAGAGCGGAAATGGCGCAGTTAAAAAGCGATAACGAAATATTACTGGTACAGGCCCGTGAAGAAAGAGCCCAGATATTAAAGGAAGCCAAAGAAATAAAGGACAAAATGATCAATGACGCTAAAGAGCAGGCTAAAGATGCGGCCGGCAAAATTATGGCAGATACACAGCAGGCTATTGAAAATCAAAAAATGGCCGCTTTAATTGATCTGAAGAACCAGGTGGGCAACATGGTGGTAGAGGTTTCAGAAAAAATATTGCGCCGCGAATTGTCGAATAAGCCGGAACAGGAAAATTATATAAAGCAACTGACCAACGAAATAAAGCTGAACTAAATTTTGAGTTCGGGAATGAAAGATGAACTGACAGCGTCATTCCAACTCTCAAATTTCAAATCTCAAATCATTCTGATGCTCCAACCCCGTTTAGCCGGAAGATATGCCAAAAGCCTGATTGATTTAGCTGCAGAGCAAAATCAACTGGAAAAAGTATATGCCGATATGATTTTTTTACAATCTGTTTGCAGGCAAAGTCGTGAGTTTGTAACCCTCATGCGTAGTCCTGTAGTTAATGCAGACAAGAAAAACAGTATTGCAGATGCCATTACCAAAGATAAAGTAGGAAGCCTTACATCAGCATTTAATAAATTATTGATACAAAAGGGAAGAGAAAGCATTCTGCCTGAAATCGTAAATGCGTTTATTGATCAGTACAATTCCATAAAAGGCATTCACAAAGTTAAACTGACTACAGCAGAACCTATAAGTCAGGAACTGAAGAAAGCAATTGAGCACAAAGTAAAAATAGATGCGGCGCTTCCAACAATAGAACTGGAGACGGTTGTAAAAGAAGATCTCATTGGAGGTTTTGTGCTGGAATTCGATAACAAATTGGTAGATGCAAGCATATTGAGGGATTTAAAAGATATTCAAAAGCAATTCCGCAGCAATATATATGTAAAGAATATCAGGTAAGCACTCCTGAAATGACAAAACATATTTTTAATATAAAAACTGATTAACAACAATATAAACTAAAGGATATGGCAGAAATTAAGCCCGATGAAATAAGTGCGATACTGCGTCAGCAGTTAAGCAATTTTAATGCAGGTGCCGACCTGGAAGAAGTAGGTACAGTATTACAGGTGGGAGATGGTATTGCGCGTATTTATGGCTTAAACAATGTACGTGCGGGCGAACTGGTTGAGTTCGACAATGGTGTTAAAGCCGTTGCGCTGAACCTGGAAGAAGATAATGTGGGTGTGGTATTAATGGGTGAATCATCGGAAATTAAAGAAGGGCATAAAGTAAAAAGAACCGGCAGCATAGCCTCTTTGAAAGTAGGGGAAGGATTGGTTGGACGTGTAATAAATGTGCTTGGAGAACCCATAGATGGTAAAGGGCCTGTTACGGGTGAACTGTTTGAAATGCCTTTGGAACGCAAAGCACCCGGTGTAATTTACCGGGAACCTGTAAAGGAACCGCTGCAAACAGGTATTAAAGCTATAGACGCTATGATCCCGATCGGCCGCGGCCAACGCGAGCTGATCATTGGCGACCGCCAAACGGGCAAAACAGCCATTGCTGTTGATACCATTATCAATCAAAGAGAATTTTACCAGGCAGGTAAGCCGGTGTTTTGTATTTATGTGGCGTGCGGACAAAAAGCCTCTACCATAGCCAACGTAATGAAAACATTGGAAGACAATGGCGCTATGGAATATACGGTAATTGTTGCGGCTTCGGCCTCCGACCCTGCACCACAACAATTCTTTGCTCCTTATGCCGGGGCAGCAATAGGTGAATATTTTCGCGATACAGGCCGCCCTGCATTGATTATATATGATGATCTGAGTAAGCAGGCAGTAGCTTACCGCGAGGTTTCTTTATTGCTTCGTCGTCCGCCAGGCCGCGAAGCTTATCCCGGTGATGTATTTTATCTCCACAGCCGCCTGCTGGAACGCGCTGCAAAAGTGATCAGCGATGATGCAGTAGCAAAAAACATGAATGATGTGCCCGACAGCATTAAGCACCTCATTAAAGGTGGCGGATCCTTAACCGCACTCCCTATTATTGAAACACAGGCAGGCGATGTATCGGCATATATCCCTACCAACGTTATTTCCATTACAGACGGTCAGATTTTCCTTGAATCGAACCTGTTTAATGCGGGCATTCGTCCGGCTATTAACGTGGGTATTTCCGTTAGCCGTGTGGGCGGTAATGCGCAGATCAAATCCATGAAAAAAGTAGCGGGAACGCTTAAGCTTGACCAGGCTTTATACCGTGAAATGGAAGCTTTCTCCAAATTTGGCGGCGATCTGGACGCGGCTACCAAATTAGTACTTGATAAAGGCGCCCGCAACGTGGAAATCCTTAAACAGGCGCAGTATTCGCCTTTCCCTGTTGAAAAACAGGTAGCCATCATTTACCTGGGTACCCAGGGATTATTAAGAGATGTGCCTGTAAATAAAGTAAAAGAGTTCGAAGAGTTGTTTCTTTTAGAAATGGAAAATAAATTACCTGATATACTTAATGAATTCAAAAGAGGAAACCTTCCTGATGAAGGCCTTAAGAAAATGACAGAAATAGCGAAAGCACTTATGTCGAGGTATAAGTAAGAATAAATTCACTTCACATGCAAAGCGCCCCGCGGTACACTTTACCGCGGGGCGCTTTGCATTTTATGCGCATCTGAACAATAACAACTCATATACTTTCATTGACTCCACAACGTTATAGTAAAGCAAAATTAAGAGTATTCACTTACTTCTGTTGATATATGATAATTTGAAAAAAATTAGTCGAAGGAAAGTGCAACTTTACCGAATAGTAAAAACATAAGAGATTACACGTAGTAGCTTTGTTCCGGAAGGATCATATCCAAGCAATCCAAACTTATGAAGCCATAAACCCTGGCAATATGAAAATACATTTCTACCCTTCGCAAAAATCCTGGTGGCAAAATAAGTTGGCGGTCATCATCTTATTAGTCTTCGCTAAAGGCTATGCACAACCTCCCACTACATTTCCTGCTACAGGTTCATTCCCGGTAAGCGTGGGAAGGCCTTGCGGAGGAGACCAAACTACGTGGTCTGCTCATGTGTTTAAATACAATGGTATTACAACAACTTTGAGTGATTTTGAAAATTGTATTCCAAATCTACAGGGGCCCGGATTTAGTATTTATGGGGCCGGCATTTCATTTAACCCCGCAGACCACATGCTATATTATTACAGGTATACCGGCGGCGATACATATGTTTGGCGTTGGAAGCCGGGTAGCGGCTGCCCGCCTAAAACCGCTGTTTTCCAGAGATATGTTGGCAAGGCTATTCTTGGGTTTGCATTCGACCCCAACGGTTTGTGTTACCAGTTAATATTTACCGGGTCTTCTCCATATGGCATTGCATTAAGAACTGTTGACTTTTCTACTGGCACCTTCGGTCCTCAAAAAAACATCGCCTTACCGTCGGGAGTAACAATCACTCAACAGTCTGGCGATTTAACATTAACACCTGATGGAAAAATGCTGATGGTTTGGGATAGAAAGTATATTACGGTTAACTATCAGGATTATGCAACTCCCAACCCGTTACAGGCAACCCTGATCGCCAGCTTATCAGGCAGTCAGATCGTAGGTCTTAATTTTGCTGAGGGTAAACTGATTGCAGCAGATGCTAATAATTCATACTGGGACCTCAATATTCTTACAGGAGCTAAAACAGCTATCACGCAATCGCCCTGTTACCAAAGTAATGATCTTACAGAAGTGATTTCGGGTATCGGCGTTGCCAAAAAACTGTCCTCTGCTACGCCAACAGGTACTCCTGGCCAATATAACCTGAGCTATGATATTACTGTTAAAAATTTTGGAGGATGGGATATCAGCAACGTCCAGGTTGCTGAAATACTTAGAGGATCAGCGTCCGCCGGCGCACCGTTTACCTTAGCCAATAGCCCTACCAATGTTACAGTTACTTTGATTGATAATCCAGCGGGAGTATCGCTTAATACCGCCTATAATGGCACTACGAATACTAACCTCCTGGCGGCAGGTCAGGTTTTGCCAAACTTCCCTGTGGCAAACAATTACTTCACCATACGGGTATCTTTTCGGGTTAGCAATATTATAGTTGGTAAGGTTTATAATAATAGTGCAAGAGCAACGGGAAATGGTTATGCCGGTGTAAGTCTGGAAGATATTTCTACCAACGGAGATAATCCGGATTTAAATAATAACGCCAAGCCAGACGATCCGGGTGAAAATCAACCCACTCCGTTTGTTATTTTAACCACTGCTGAAATGCCTCCCTGTGAAGCTTTAAATAAAATAATATATAAACAGGAATTCGGATCCGGATCCGGACTTGCAACAAGTATTCCCGCCGCCACAGGTTCTGCCGGAACTGCGTCAACAGACTATACAGGAAGCATCTTACAGCCATTAGATGTAGAACAATATGCGCTGACCAATAACGCCAACAATGGTAATACAGCACGCTGGATAAGCCTTGCCGATCACACTGGTGGAGGAAGAATGATGGTAGTGAATGCCGATATAAAATCAAATAAAGTTTACAGCGATAAAATAAATATATCCTGTGGCAATTTGAAATATTCCTTATTCGCATTTGTATCCAATATAAGCAACTCCGCTTATGGTACTTTTTGCGATGCATTTGGCGGAATAGTAAGACCTAAATTAACATTTACAGTCCGTGATGCATCTAACGGCAACATTATAACCAATCTTACTACACCCGAAATCACAAGTGGTGCATGGACACAATACGGAATGAAGTTCGTAATGCCTGCCGGTATTAGCCAGATCATCATTGAAATTACCAATTCCGCGCCCGGTGGTTGCGGTAATGACCTGGCAATAGATGATATACAGTTTGGATTATGTGATCCTACACCTACGGTGTCTGTTAACAATACTGCGGGTTGCGAAAATGGTATAACTACGTTCAGCGCTGCGCTGAGCGATCCAACCGTGATTTCAGGAACCCTGGAATACCAATGGCAGGTAAGCACGGATAATTCTACGTGGACGAATATTACAGGTGCAACCAGTGTGGATTACACTATTAATCCAATGCAACCTTCAGATATTGGTAAATACTACCGCGCAATTGTAGCCCCTTCCGGTAGTATTAATAACGTTGATTGCCGGTATACATCCAATAGCTTCCAGCTTACCGCTAAAACACTGTCTGCCGCACCAACAGCCATTGATGCGTCGCCGGCTCAAACTACCTGTCCGGGCAATGCTGTGAACCTTACCGTGCAAGGCGGAACACTGGGTACCAATGCAGTATGGAGATGGTACAGGAACAGTTGCGGAGACACACTTATCGGCACCGGTACCATGATTTCAGTGATGCCTACACAAACAACAACTTATTATGTGAGAGCAGAAGGCGACTGCAATATTACCGCTTGTGCCCAGATTACCATAAACGTTATACCATGCGTTATTCTGCCCGTTGATTTTCTTCAATTTAGCGCAGTACAACGTGCACATACAATTGATCTGGACTGGAGGATCATTACATCGGAGCAAATCAGTCATTTTGAGGTGGAACGATCAGAAAATGGGAATACATTTAATAAAATAGGTACAGTAACAAGCCCTGTTCCAAAAAACACAGCCGTAAGATTTACCTATCAGGATGCCGATCCGAATGTCAGCAGCAATATTCTATACTATCGTATTAAGGTTATAAGTAAAGACGGCGTAAGTAAATACAGCAATATCCTTACCGTAAGAATTTCCGCACAAAACAACAGGAAATTAAAAATTAGTCCTAACCCCACCTCATCCTCAGTAAATATTAGTTTCTATTCCGCGCTGCGCGGTACAATAGAACTTCAGATACTGGATTTAACAGGTAAAATAGTATTGCGCGAACAAAGAGCAGTAGAATCAGGCGAAAACAGCATTACACTTAATCAGTTAAGCCGTCTGAGCGAAGGCGTATATACAATCCTTATTCATACCGGCGACAGGTGGGAAAGAGAACGAATTGTAATCAGGCGATAAAATTACTCAATCATATAAAATCCTCCTCCCTGAAACGGGAGGATTTTTTTTAAAATTTAATTTATAATATACATCACTTTATATTTATTATAAATCAGCGTAAGATGATAGCGAATCAACCCTTTTTTCTACCTTCTTGTTTCCTTATTATCTTCGTCATATGACCAGAAAACAACTTGCAGAACATATCAAAGCCCAATCATCTTATCTGTGTGTAGGGCTAGACACAGATATCAGTAAAATCCCAAGACATCTTTTATCCCACACCGACCCGGTTTTTGAATTTAATAAACAAATCATTGACGCAACGAAAGACCATTGTGTAAGCTATAAAATAAACACTGCCTTTTATGAAAGTCAGGGGCTAAAGGGGTGGGAGGCTATGGAAAAGACAGTAAACTACATTCCTTCTACCCATTTTACAATAGCCGATGCCAAGCGTGGAGATATTGGAAATACATCGTCGCAGTATGCAAAAGCGTTTTTTGAAGTTTTAAATTTTGATGCTATTACCGTTGCGCCATATATGGGCGAAGACAGTGTAAGGCCTTTCCTGGAATACAAAAACAAATGGACCATCGTATTGGGTCTTACCTCCAATCCGGGGGCGAAAGATTTTGAGTTACAGCAAACAGGCGAGGAAAGGTTGTACGAAAAGGTATTGCGAACGGTAGCCAAATGGGGATCAACAGAAAATCTAATGTTCGTAATAGGCGCCACGCAACCCGAAGAATTCATTAATATCCGTAGTATACTTCCAGATCATTTTTTTCTCGTTCCCGGCGTAGGTTTCCAGGGAGGCAGCCTGAAAGAAATTTCTGAAAAAGCGATGAATAAAGATTATGGTATCCTGATAAATGTTTCACGGGCAATTATTTTTGCGGGTGAAAAAGAAGATTTCGCGTTAGAAGCAAAAGCTATCGCATCACAATACCAACTGGAAATGAGTGGATATATAAAATAAAAAAGCGCAACCATCTTAGCTGCGCTATATCGGTATTGTTTTATTTTTTACCCGAAAGAGTATTATAAGCTGAATAATCCCCCATTATCTTCGGAAGGAGATGAAGGAAGTTCTGCTGGAGATGGAGTTACAGGCTCTGTTACGGGAACAACCATTGGTTTCTTAGCAGGAGCTTTCTTTTTAGAAGCGGCTTTTTTTGCAGGCGCTTTCTTAGCCGATGCTGTCTTTTTAGGGGCGGCTTTTTTTGCAGGCGCTTTCTTTTTAGGAGCCGCTTTTTTTACAGCCTTTTTAGCCGGTGCATTCTTTTTAGGGGCGGCTTTTTTTGCAGGCACTTTCTTTTTAGGGGCAGCTTTTTTTACTGCTTTCTTTGCAGGGGCCTTTTTTTTAGGTGCAACTTTCTTTGAAGCACTTTTTTTCTTTGCTTTAGCCATGATTGTTGGAATTTATTGTGTTTGAAGAAGTGATTTATTGATGCAGAAAATTAGGCAATAATATTTATAATACTAAAAAACATGCTTACTTTTTTTGTAAAGGCACGCAAAATCATGAGCTATTTAATAAACATTTATCCGCACTGCGTTTTCCTAACCTGGTGGAGCACTTAAGTCGTACACTGCATCCGGATATAATATTGAACAATCACCTTCTTCAGTAAAAACGCCAGCAATACCCTGCAAAAAGGCTTTCTGTTCCGGAGGTTTGCTCATCAGCTTTTTGCCAGAAAATATATGCATTTCTGCTCAATAAAGAAACACAGAAGCGGGGGAGACACGGTATACCATGTACAATAGCCGTGCCCGGGGGCTTCTGTGATTCAAAAAATATGGCTTTAGTAACCCTTACATTTCAGATTACAGATTAGGCTGAGGGGTGTAACGCAAATAGGGTTTCACAATCTTTACACCTTTAGGGAATTTTTTCTCGGCATCTTCATTAGAAATAGCGGGAGAAATGATCACATCTTCGGTTGGCTTCCAGTCTGCCGGAGTCGACACGCTATAATTACTTGTTAACTGCAGCGAATCAATTACACGCAACACTTCATGAAAATTACGTCCGGTTGATGCAGGATAAGTGATCGTAAGTTTCACTTTTTTATCTGGTCCTATTACAAATAACGAACGTACCGTAAAGCTTTCGGATGCATTGGGATGAATCATTCCGTAAGCGGTAGCTACTTTCTTTTCAGGATCTGCAATAATCGGGAACTTGACATCGGCATTTTGTGTTTCATTGATGTCTTTCACCCACCCGATATGCTTATCCAGCGGATCAACACTTACAGCCAGTACTTTTACATTGCGTTTTGCAAATTCGTCCTGCAACAAAGCCGTTTTGCCCAACTCAGTGGTACAAACTGGTGTGTAATCGGCAGGATGAGAAAACAAAACTCCCCAGCTATCGCCAAGAAATTCGTAAAAATCAATTTTGCCCGCAGTTGTTTCGGCGGTAAAATTTGGTGCAATATCACCTAAACGCAAACTCATAATAGATTATTTAAAAGTTATAAAAAAGACTACAAATATATCATTTTCCTACAAACCAGGTAGACTATTGGGTTAAAAATATTAAATTGTTCGTGCAAGGCATACGGCATTTTTACCAAACCTGCCTTTAACGGCATCTATAGCCTTATACAAACCCGTCTTCTTTTCCGTGTTTTCAAAAAGATTGGTTTGCCTGGCTTCACCGGTTAGCTCACTCAGCCGGACGCCCAATAAACGAACAGGCTGCCCTTTCCGGTACAGTTTATAAAAAAGAGCTTTGGCTGCCGGAATAAGTTCGTCATCATAACACGTATACGAAATAGCCATCTGGCGTGATGTGGTCTCAAAATCAGGGTATCTGATCTTTACGGCAATGCAACCCGCCATCTTATCATCCTGCCGCAATTCATAGCACACACGCTCCGTCATCCCAACCAGTTCACTCATAATAAAGTCCATATCGGTACTGCTTGCTTCAAAAGTATTTTCGGCAGATACAGACCTGGCTTCGCGATAAGGAACCACTTCCCCATGGTGAATACCCTGCGCTTTTTGCCAGAGCTCCAATCCATAATTTCCTAAAAAGAATTCCATGTCGGCCGGTTTCCTGGAAGCAATATCGCCAATCGTTTGGATACCCATGGCAAGCAAATGCTGGTAAGTTTGTGTGCCTATACCGGGTATGGTGTTTACAGGCAAAGGAGATAAAAACGCTTTTCCCATATCCGCCCCCACCTGCATGTACCCGTTAGGCTTGGCCTCATTGGTGGCAATTTTAGCGATCATTTTATTGGATGCCAGTGCAAAGGAAATGGGCAATCCTGTTTTATCAATAATTTCCTGCCTCAAATCAATGGTCCATTGCCATGGATTGAAATACTTGTCCATGCCGGTAAGATCAAGATAAAATTCATCAATAGACGCTTTTTCAAACAAGGGAGCTTTTGCCGCAATGATTTCTGTAACCCACCTGGAATATCTGCTGTATTCACCCCGGGTTCCTTTTACCACTGTAGCCTGAGGACATAACCGCATAGCGGTAGCCATTGGCATTGCAGAATGTATACCATATTTACGGGCCTCATAACTGCAGGCAGCTACTACTCCCCTTTCTTTACTTCCTCCCACGATCAATGGCTTTCCCTTCAGCGAAGGATTATTGATACATTCCACAGACACAAAAAATGCATCCAGGTCAAAATGTGCTATAGTGCGTATCTGAGACATTACAGGGATATATGCAATTTACTGAATTCGCAATAAAATAGCCGCAGCTATACCGGCGGTTTCCGTTCTAAGGCGGGTATTACCAAGGCTCACAGGTTTAAACTGATGATGCAATGCCAAATCAATTTCTGAAGTGGTAAAATCGCCTTCAGGACCTATACAGATGGTTTTATCCCCGGCAGGCGGCAAACCGGTAAGTGTGTTTTTCTCTGTATTCACGCAATGGGCAATGTATTTCATTTCACTATCAACCCCGCCAATCCATTCTTTAAAGTGTACGGGTTCGGACAACTGTGGCAACCAGCACTGCTGGCTTTGTAACATGGCACTTACCATAATGCTTTTCATTCTTTCATAACGAAAATGACTCCTTTCCGTTCTTTCGCAGACCAGGGGAACAATCGAACCAATACCTATTTCCGTGCATTTTTCAAGAAACCATTCAAACCGGGATGCATTTTTAAGCAGCGAAATAGCTACGGCAATCCGTGGTTGCTGCGCCGGAACATCTGATTCGTTTTCAATATAAACAGTGCATCCCTTTTTGTGCAGTTCCTCTATAACACCTATGCATTTTTTGCCCTTCCCGTCAGTAACACAGAGCCTTTCACCCTTTCTCATACGCAATACATGGCTTATATGCCTGGCAGTGGCATCATCCAGTGTGAGTACAGTGCCCGCAGGAGATATGTATTCAGCATAAAAAAAAGGAAGCGGCATAACGCGTATATTTCATGCAAATAAAAGAAAAGATTACGCTCCCTTTCAGAAAAAAGCCTCCCGTTTACGGAAAGCTTAATGAAGGATTCATTATCCAACCTCAAATATCTACATATGTGCAAGCTTTTATACTTTAAAATGGCGCCTCATCATCAAACTGCCCGTCATTCATTTTGCTCCCTTTTTGTATAAACAAACGGGCGTTGTTGCCTTCATCTTCACCCGGCACGGGTTTCCAGTTGCCTTTGGGTATTCCCATGTTTCCAAAATCGTCATTCTCCATCTCTGCAAATTTTTGAATATGCAATAAGGCTCTTAGCTTAATGGTTTCGAGAGAGCCGTTACGGTGTTTGGCTATCCGAACATGTGTTTCGCCTTTATTGCTCTCTCCAAATTCATTGGCGGTAATGTTGTAATATTCCGGGCGGTATAAAAACATAACCATATCGGCATCCTGTTCAATAGCGCCTGATTCCCTCAAATCACTCAACTGTGGCATCTTGTCTCCTTCCTTGCGCTTTTCAACCTCACGGCTTAACTGGCTCAACGCAATAATTGGTATACCCAGTTCTTTTGCTAACCCTTTTAAGTTCCTTGAAATGGTACTGATTTCCTGTTCCCGGTTAGAACTGCGTTTGTCGCCCGTACCGCTCATTAACTGTAAATAATCAATTATAATTAAACTTACATTATGTTTGTTTTTTAAACGGCGGCATTTCGCCCGCAATTCAAAAATATTCAGCGCAGGTGTATCATCTATAAAAATAGGGGCATTCTGCAAACGTTGTATTCCATTGCGGTACAACTGCTGCATTTCATGTTCTTCCATTTTGCCACGGGCAATTTTTTCAAGCCATATTTCACTTTCGGCACTTAAAATACGCTGCACCAATTGTCCGGCGCTCATTTCTAAACTAAAAAAAGCAATGGGTGTTGGTTTGGTAGCATGAAGGGCAGCATTACGGGCAAGGTTAAGTGCAAAAGCGGTTTTACCCACCGATGGACGGGCAGCCAAAATAACCAGATCAGTAGGCTGCCATCCGTACGTTATACGGTCTAAGGAAGGGAAACCGCTTGGTACCCCGGTTATGTCTTCCTGCCGGCTCCGCATATCCTCTATGCGTTGTATAGTTTTAACCAATACAGTATCAATGCTGTCGAAATTCTTGCGCAGGTGATTATTGGTAATTTCAAAAAGCTTACTTTCTGCCTCGTCCAGCAAATCAAATACATCAATGGAATCTTCATACGCATCGCTGATCACTTCACCGCTGATGCGGATCAGGTCGCGCTGAATGAATTTTTGCAGTATTATGCGGGAATGGGTTTCTACGTTCGCAGAAGATACTACCGAATTGGTAAGTTTGGTTACATAATATGGACCACCTACCAGTTCAAGTTCTTCTTTAGTTCTTAACTCTTCCACTACGGTAAGCAGGTCAATGGGCATACTTTTCTGTGCCAGATTTTGCATTGCACGGAAAATACGCTGGTGGGCGTCTACATAAAAACATTCGGGTTTTAATATTTCAACTACGGTATCAAATGCGGATTTCTCCAGCATAATGGCTCCCAGTACAGCCTCTTCCAGGTCGCGGGCCTGAGGCGGCACCTTGCCATAGACCATCGAACTTAAATCGAGTGAACTTTTTCTACGGGTTTTACGGTCTTTATTGAGATTGGTAAGATGATCCATTAAAGTCTTTTATATAGGGGTGATATATCGTTGTTTGCCTGCCCGCCAACAGTATAGTAACCTTTTCCATACAACCTGCATTCTCCACTTTCCGCAAGCCAAATTGTATTGATTATGCTATGCTCCTGTAAATATGATGCTAATGTTAATGCATTATTACCGGAATGTTACCAACTGTGTCGGGAAGGCGAATTTAATACCATTGATTTTTGATACCCAAATTACAACTCTACTTTTTTTTATTAATTTATACCAACATGCTTTTACACATGCTGAGCAGGCTTTTCCACCATTATTTTTCATTTATACACAATTTACCGAAAAAATACTGCCTATAACAGAAATAATACACACCCATTGTGCGAAACAATTCAGCTTGGTTTTTTTGGCCGAACTATTAAAATAACAGTATGGACTTACAGCCTTTTTCGGCGCCCGATCAATTTAAATTATCTTTGCCACCGCTTTGTTTATTGGTATTGAAATTGAAAAAGAAGTAATCATTATATGACCATCAGTTACAACTGGCTTTGCGAATACCTTCCGGTAAATATTACACCCGAAAAATTAGCTGTTATATTAACCTCTTTAGGACTGGAGGTGGAAAATTTTGAACAGGCAGAAACGGTGAAAGGAGGATTAAAAGGCCTGGTTATTGGACAGGTACTGGAAACAGAAAAACATCCCAATGCCGGTAAACTCCGGTTAACCAGGGTGGATACAGGCGCAGCGCAACCTTTACAGATTGTGTGCGGGGCGCCAAATGTAGCCGTTGGGCAAAAAGTGGTGGTAGCACCTGTGGGTTCTACTATTTATCCATATAAGGCCGACCCGGTTACCATGAAAGTAGCGACGATACGGGGTATAGAAAGCTATGGAATGATTTGCGCTGAAGACGAATTAGGACTCGGTAACAGCCACGATGGCATATTGGTTTTGCCGGATGATGCAAGGCCCGGCGCGCCAGCAGCCGATTATTTTAAATTGCAGAATGACTGGATTTATGAAATAGGACTTACGCCCAACCGTATGGATGCTATGAGCCACCTGGGTGTTGCCAAAGACGTATGTGCTTATTTAAGCGTTCACGAGAAAAAAAACTACGCGGTTAAATATCCATACAACAACAATTTTAAAAAAGACAGACAGGGGGATACTATTGAAGTAAAAATTGAAAACAAAACAGCCTGTGAACGCTATAGCGGCGTAAGCATAGAGAATGTAACCATTAAAGAGAGTCCTGAATGGTTACAGCAACATATCAGGTCAATAGGGCTGTGTCCCATCAGCAATATAGTAGATATTACTAATTTTATATTACACGAAACAGGCCAACCTCTGCACGCATTTGATGCAGATCAGATAAAAGGGAATACCATAATCGTAAAGAATCTTCCTGAAGGTACCCCCTTTATTACTTTAGACGAAAAAGAACGAAAACTCCATGCAGATGACCTGATGATATGTAACAACAATAGCGAACCGATGTGTTTTGGAGGTGTGTTTGGCGGCTTACATAGTGGCGTAACCGCTAATACCAAAAATATTTTCCTCGAGAGCGCCTGGTTTAATCCCGTTACTATCCGCAAAACATCCTTCCGGCATAATTTACGCACTGATGCAGCCGCCCATTTCGAAAAGGGAGTAGATATCAGCAATACGGTAACCGTACTAAAAAGGGCCGCGCTGCTGATAAAAGAACTGGCAGGAGGAGAAATTGCATCGGATATTACAGATGTCTATCCTGCTCCTAAAGAAAAAAAACAGATCGTCCTTACCTATCATTACCTTAAAAAATTAAGCGGCAAAAGTTATCACCCCGATACTGTAAAAAAAATACTTACGCACTCCGGCTTTGAGGTAATCCAGGAAGATATTGATAAAATTCGGGTAGCCGCGCCTTTTAGTAAACCCGATATTGACTTACCTGCAGACATTGTGGAAGAGATCATGCGTATTGATGGTTATGATAATGTAGCTATTCCCGGCAGAATTACCATTAGCCCCTCTGTGGAGACCATTGCTTACCAAACAGCATTAAAAGAAAAAGTAGCCAATTACCTGGCTGGTAATGGTTTTAATGAAATATTCACCAATTCCATTACGAACAGTGCTTACTTTGACGATGCCACCCTGAATACTTCGGTAAAAATGCTCAACAGCCTGAGCGCCGACCTGAATATTATGCGTCCCTCCATGCTTGAAACAGGGCTGGAGTGCATGGTACATAATATTAACCGCAAAAACACCAACCTGCGCCTGTTTGAATTTGGGAAAACCTATCATACCAGCGGCGTTGGACAGTACGAAGAAAAGGAAAAATTATGCCTGTATATTACGGGAATGATAAACGAAGCAACATGGAAAACCAAAGAAGATAAAAGTGACTTTTATTACCTGAAAGGAACTGCAGAAAGCATTTTGCAGGCCGCAGGTCTTACTCATTACAGGGTTCAAACCAACACTGTTGATTACCTGCAATACGGTATACAGATAATAATTGGTAAGGATATAATAATGACATTAGGCCTGGCCGATGCATCTGTTGTAAAACGTTTCGATATTAAACAACAGGTTTGGTATGCTGAACTGGAATGGGAAAAGATATATGAATATGCTTCCCGCCAACGGTCGGGCTACACTGAAATCCCGAGATTTCCGGCTGTTCAGCGCGACCTTGCAATTGTTGTAGACAAACAACTTGCCTATGAAAAGGTAGAGCAGGCTGTTAAAAATGCGCGCATACAAAAACTACAGTCCGTAAAACTGTTTGATGTATTTGAAAGCGATAAACTGGGGGCAGGAAAAAAGTCTTTTGCGATAAACTTTACTTTTTTGGATAAAGAAAAGACCCTTACTGACAATGAAATTGATAGCATGATGCAAAAGATCATGCATACCTTTGAGCAGGAGCTGCCGGCAGAAATAAGAAAATAAAATGTACCATATTGTTGTGTTTTTATGAGCCATCTTAATGAAGATATCAGCCGCATCAATGAAAAGTTACAGTTATTGCTAAAACAATATCATACACTGCAAAAAGAAAATGACAGGTTAAAGCAGGACCTGGAACAAAAAAAGACCGGGGAAAAGGAGATGAAGGAAAAAGCCGCATGGCTACAACAGCAGGTTGAGATAGCAAAAGTATCCGCAGGACAGGCAGGGCAAGAAGTTAAATCTGAACTGGAGAAACGCATCAATACATACATTAAGGAAATAGATCAATGTATCGCTTTGCTTGCAATCAATAGCTAAATTCTTTTTACCAGGCGCATGAGCTGCTCCTCTTTGCCACCCGAAAGTTCGAGCGTATATATGCCGTACGGTAAATCATTAAGTCCGCTCCAGCAAAAAGATTTTTGTGCCGTGTCTACTTCGGTTTCGAACATGCTGCATACTTTTCCTTTATCATCCTTAAGCACAGCCCTTAATGAAGAAGCAGTAGCATCACTTAACTCAAAGATCAGCGTATCTATAAATACCAGGGATTTTAATTTTGCAAACATCGTGAAGGTTTTAGGTTTTAGATTCGGGGTTAATCATTGTATCAATAGTTTGAAATTATTATTAATATAATGAAAGAAAATCAATTAATTGTTGATAAAGTGTGAATAAATTTAACATTAATATTCAGCAAATGCAAACACTCATAGCTATTAACATTGGTATTGGCGACAGAACCTACAGGATTAGAGTAGCTCCTGAGGATGAAGAACAGGTAAGAAAAACCATTAAAATCATTAACGATAAGATCATAGAATTTAAAACTGAATTTGCAGGTAAGGATATGCAGGACTATGTATCTATGGTATTGCTGTGGTATGCAACCCAGCTACAGAGCGGAAAATCAACGGTTTTGGAAAAGAACCTCACGGAAGCCCTTGCCAAAATGGAAGGACAGCTCAACAAAACGCTCGGTTTGTAAGCACTACCCCGCAGGGATATACCGGCGCCCCGTCTTGCCTACATTTTAAAAGGTGTTATCTTTTACAGCCTGGCAAATACAGCTGAGCTTATTTTATCAAACATCAAATAAAAATGACCTGTCCGGACATGATAAAATCTGCCAAAGGCTTCATCGGCTAAGAAAGAAGGATATAAACTGTTGCAATGCTCAAATAAATGCTCAAATAATTGTTAGCGGCTAAGGGGAACGGTGCGGATCAACTGCCCGTTCGCGTCATATTCATCGGTTGAAATCAAAACTCCCTCTGCAGAATAATTCTTCCAGGTTCCTGAAAAAAACCCTTTGTCGTACATACCCTCACTCCTTGCAGTCCCATCTTCATAATAGTAGGTTGCGTGCCCATTAAACCGGCCCAAACTGTCAAGCAACAATTTTCCTTTTAACTGCCCGTTGGCATAGTACTCCGCGTAGGCTGTTCTAATATTGTTGCGGAACTGTACAAAGCCGGTTATATTTCCGGCAGTATCCTTCATGATTTTCGAAATAGTGCTGTCTTTTTTGAAAAAATATTGTTCAGCGCTGTAAAATTCTCCTGCACCAATTATCCTGGTAAAGCCGGTATCGCTGTTATGGCGAATAGAATCGAAGAATGCCGTATCTATTTTATTGGTTCCGGTATTCAAATGCCTGGATGCATTTTTACAAGCCATACACAATAACGCCGCCACAACAGGAAGTATAAAAAATTTCATAAGTAAAAGAATATAAAAAGCAGCCCTGTGAAAAAAGGCTGCTTATGATTCGTATGCCAAATATCTGATTTAATCAACAAAAGATGTCCAGCCTTTCCACCAGTCTCCCTCGGGTGTACCGGCAGCGCCTACCGCACCCCTAAAAGTAACAGGAGTAAAGCCATTGGCTACCTTAGCATGAGTGAAGCTGGCTGAATTCAGCAAAGGTGATCCCGCCTGCGGGGTAAAATCAGGATTGGCATAATTAAACGCTGCTGCAATCTTTACCTCTGCATTGTCTGCCAGTATCTCATTATTGTGTTCAGCGGCGCCGAACCAGTTGCGTACATCGGTATTCGTCCAACCTGTTGCAGTGCTGGTATTATCGGCGAACTTGGTTGGCGTGGCACAACCCGCAATGGTAACGTTTTGAACTACCAGTTTTCCGGCTGTAATATTTCCCTGAACAGGCGTTCCTTTACTCGCATCAATGAGCAAACCGGTAGGCCAACCCATGAAAACAGAATTGAAAATAGAAGTACTGGTATTTCTTCTCAATTGTGCTGCCGCATTGTATAAGCTATTACCAATATTTGTTGTTTTCTCACGGGGGCCTATGGCCGTTATATTGCTGAATACCGGGGCCGTTTGAGGCGTTAAATCGCTGCCGTTGGCATCATTATCGCTTTCAAAAGCTTCTACTTTTGAAATGTCGGCACGGGATGAGTCTCTCATTACTATGCCAAACTGCACATTTCCGCGGAAGCCGTTATCGGTGTCAAAATCATCATCTAATGTTTTATAGGCAATCAAATGACTGCAATTTACAGCGCCGCCAAACCATTCAAAGGCATCGTCAAGGGCATAGCTTACCTGCACATAATCTATAGTAGTTCCATTGCCTACACCGCCAAAAGTCACTGAATTCAATTCTTTATCGGGTAAAAAAGCGTATCCGGCATATTCTATGCGAACATATTTTAACGAACCTGAATTATCCGCGTCATCTGCACCGCCATATAACCCGAGCCCATCTGCATTGTTAACACCACCTTCAATTTCGCCAATACCTGCAGCGCCATTAAAAGAATTATTGGTTTTTGCGCGTCCCAGCAATACAACGCCACCCCAGTCGCCGGCAGTTGGTGTTGACGCATCGGATGTAAATACAATAGGCTTTTCCTTTGTTCCGTTAGCGATCAGTTTGGTACCCCGTGTAATAATTAATGCGCCCCGCGTAGACTTTTCCCCTTCAATCCTTGCGCCGGCTTCAACTGTTAAAGTAGCGCCGTCTACCACGTATACTATTCCTCTTAATTTATAGGTAGTGCCTTCTTTAAGGGTTCTGTCTGCAGCAATCTTACCCGAAAGAATGGTACTTTCACCCGGGGTACCACCACCATCATCGCCTTTAGTGGTACCGTCAACTTCAATTTTACGGCAACCGGCAGTTATTAGTATGCCTAAAACTGCAAATGCTACTATCTTTTTCATATTCTGTGTTTGTTAATTTTTAATAATTTATTGTACGGTATTATTATTGAATGGTGTATCCAAAGGAAAGACTGATACTGGTTCCATAGTTTCTGTTTATCGCAACTACGTCTGCAGATCCCAGTTTCAGGTTTTTATTTTTATCTACGTCGTGATAGAAGTAGGCTCTTTTATTAAATATATCGGATATGTTCAGCCGTATATCTCCCTTTTCCTTCAATACTTTTTTAGCTATTTGAAAATCAAGGAGCGGACGGGGGTTTTCCCATATTTCAGGCACCTGATCATTTCCTACATATAAAATCCTGCGGCCGATCTGGTTAAACAACACCGTTGTGCTTATTCCAGCTTTTTCTATATCGTACTGAAGTGAAGCGTTAATAACATAGGGAGATTGACCCTGCATGGGCCTGTCAATTTTAACGTTGGGATCATTGACTTTATTAAAGATGTAGGACAGATTTGTCTGGAACGTAAAATTTCTCAATGCATTGGCGAAATCCAGCTTTTTGCGAAAATCAAATTCGATTCCATAACCTGTTGCTTCCTGTGCATTTAAAAAATTAAACGTATTGGTAGCCACACCGGATTGATTAAAATATAACTCTATAGGATTTTTAAAATACTTATAGAACACCCCTAATGTTACCATTTCTCCTGCCCGTGGGTATAATTCATATCTCAGATCAACATTGGTTACTTTGGTTCGTTTAAGGGAACTGGAGCCGATAACGGCGGCGCCTAATTCAAAATCGTAGAAAGCAAAATTGGTAAGCTCACGAAACTCAGGACGAATAATGGTTTGAGAGCCCGATAAACGGATATTTGTTTTGGAGTTCAACTTAAAAGTAAAATTAACAGCGGGAAGCAGATCGCCCTGCTTGATATGCGCATGACGTTCGTCATTTTGTTTTACACTGCCTACCAACTGATCAAAATGCTCATACCTTGCCCCCCATACTACCCTTAGCCATGAACTAAACTGGTTATCAAACTGAAGATACCCGGCATTCAGAATGCTATTTGCCATATACCGGTATTGCTTACCGATAATTTCATCAAACTTAAATTTCCTCGGATCGCCTGCATCAAAATTTGCTTCGTTAAATACATGATCTTCATCCTGCAAACGCAAGGGAGAAGTTCCGTCTACAAGATATATAGAGAACGGTCTTGAATCAAAAAGCCTGTCTTTCACCTGGAAGAGATAGCCTCCTTTTATGGTTTGGCTCTGCCCAAAAAGCCTGAACCGTTTCGTTATATCGCCACCTGCGTTATAGATATAATCGGACAACATGGAATAAAATACACTGCCTGTTTTTTGAGATTTGGATTCGCCAATCAGCAAACTATACGGAGCATTGGGGTCTTCTTTAGACTGATTATACTGAACCCGGCGCTGCTGGGGTATATACCCGTCTAGAATATTAAAACTGCCATACCAGTTGATTTTAGTACCCAGGGAGGCGATATTGTGCTCTCCTATAAGCTGGGTATTAAAAAATGTATTTGAGCGAAAAGCAAGTTCCCTGGCGCGGATATTTTCTCCCAGAACAGGGTCCTGCTCATAATCAATGCCGGTTCTTAATGTGGTATAGTCTGAGGCATTGACGTTGAGTATATTTTTAAAACTTATTTTATTATTCCTGTTCAGTTTAATTGAAAAGTTGGCAAGCGCGCCTGCCAGTACATCTGTACTGTATTTATGACTATTGTAATCAAACAACAATGAACCCTGGCTATTGTTAAAACTATAAAAACCACTATTAAAATCCATGTTCCGGCTGGAGCGGCTGTAAGTAAGCCCCACGATCGCTCCAAAGTCTTTTTTGAAAAGCTTTGCATTAAAACCGCCATTCAGTTGAAAAGATGCATTGATGGGAGCGTTGCCTTTGTGTACAGACCAGTTAGTGGCAATCGTTTTGGCCAGGTCTGTCTTTCCTGCATCAGATAATTCCTGAAAATTCGTTTTGGTGGGAAAATGACCAGGCAAAGCCCTTGTTCCGTCGTCAACTCCTAACCAGTCGGTACCGCCTCCGTTATATGTATAAAAATCTTTGCCAATCGTTTGCGTGTTAAATCCGGTACCAACCTGCACAGAAAGAAAATCAGAGGAAGGTATGTCTTTCGTATTTACCTGTACCAGCCCTCCCGCCCATTCGCCGGGATATTCGGGAACAAAAGCTTTGTTGATAATGATATTATCAATCATAGACGAAGGGAAAATATCAAAGGAGAATGTTTTTCTGTCTGGCTCAGTAGTAGATAATTGCACTCCATTTAAAAGAGCCGTATTGTACCGGTCGCTTAAACCGCGCACAATAAGATACTTTCCTTCCTGTATACTGGCGCCGGGAATTCTTTTCAGCACTTCCCCGGTGTTTTTATCGGGTGAACGCCGAATGCTCTCCGCCGAAATAACAGAAGCAACCGTATTTGTATTTTTTTGAAACGCTATTATTGAATTTACCGTTTCCTTCCGGGCGTTGGTTCTGATACCCGTAACAACAACTGCTTCCAGATCCTTTGCTGCCGCTTCTATTATAATATTCAATTCGTTTGTGTTGCCCCCAACCACTTCTAACTCATCAATTCGCTTCTCTGCATAACCCACTGCAGTAATAATTAATCCATATGTTTTATTGGGTGAAAGATGCAGCGTATAACGGCCTTCTATATCCGTAATTGTTCCGCCGGCAGCTCCTGAGATTTTCACAGATGCACCGGAAACGGGCTCGTTTTTTTCATTTACCACCTTACCCGCTAATGGTATAGTTTGGGCATGAACAAATAAAAAGGATAGCATAAAAATAAATACAGCACAGCTTCTAAGCAAAATTTGCATACCTGAATTTTCGGCAAAGAAATGATCACACTATTAACCAATAGTTACGGCAACGTTAACAATATGTATCCCATATATTAACACAATGTTACCGAAGCGCAATAGCCGGGGTTTACGAAGTATACAAAATATGGAACAAAAACAGGTATGTTAAGAAATTATTAACTCTGGGAATCAGGGGAAGACAAAAAATGATAACTTTACTTTTGCCGAAAGTTTCTGTAATGATCAATTCCATAATGAAGATTTTTTTGCCCAAAGACCGGGTTTTTTACCAGTTATTTGAAGAAGTGGCTGTTAAAGTACTTGAAATGTCCAGGAAATTAAAGGAAGTGGTTCATGAACCGGATTACGATAAAAGGTCGGCAATAGCTTCTCAAATTGAAGAGCTTGAACATGTAAATGACGACCTCACCCATAAAATATTTACGGAATTAGGCAGAAATTTTATCACCCCCTTCGACAGGGAGGATATTCATTATCTCGCTTCTGCCTTAGATGATATTGCCGATTACATTTTTGCTTCATCCAAAAAAATTAAATTTTACCGCGTTAACCCCAATGATCAGGGTATGCAAAAATTCGCGGAACTGATTGTTCAGGCATGCGAACATATTAAATCGGCAGTTCATGAACTGCGTGATATGAAAAACCTTCGTCAGATAACAGAATCGCTGGTAAAAATAAACAGCATCGAAAACCAGGCAGATGATATATTTGATATGAGCATTGAGCGCTTATTTGCTACCGAGCCGGATGCCAAGGAAGTAATAAAGAAAAGGGAGATTTACCAGGCCATGGAAATAGCGACAGACAAATGTGAAGATGCCGCTAATGTAATCGAATCTATTATAGTTAAATATGCATAATGTTTGAGCAGTTGAACACTTCCTCTTCTTCTTATTACCGGATTTTCAAATAAAAGGATGTATGACCTTATTAGTTGTTATTATCATTCTAGCTTTGGTTTTCGATTATATAAATGGGTTTCACGACGCAGCCAACTCCATAGCTACTATTGTTTCCACCAAAGTACTCACTCCTTTTCAGGCAGTACTATGGGCAGCCTTGTTTAACTTTGTAGCATTCTTCATCTTTAAAGATCACGGCGTAGCCAATACCATTGCCAAAACAGTAAAGGAAAGCTATATTACCCTCCAGGTGGTGCTGGCGGGATTGTCGGCCGCTATTATATGGAATCTTATTACCTGGTGGTTTGGTATACCTTCTTCATCCTCGCATACTTTAATAGGCGGTTTTGCCGGCGCAGCCATTGCCAATGCGGGTTTTTATGCCATAAACATGGGCCCCGTAATGCAGATTGTAGCCTTTATTTTTTTAGCACCGCTCCTGGGTATGATCATGGCGCTGGTAATTTCACTATGGTTCATTAACGCTTTCAGAAAAAGCATATGGCCGAAACTTTTTTCCATCGGGCTTATGGTGCTTACGGTAATAATACTTTCCCAGATCATGGAATTTGACCCGGCCAATTTAAAATCGCATTACAACAGCTACATATCAAAAGTTATCTTTCACTCCCACAATTTCAAGCTGCTGCTGCTCGCTTTTATTGTAATGATCATGTGTATATTCACACTTTTTCTCAGCGGGCTGAATGCGCATAAGTCTACGGTATGGTTTAAGAAGTTACAACTGGTTTCTTCAGCGGCATTCAGCATTGGTCATGGTGGTAATGACGCCCAAAAGGTTATGGGCATCATTACGGTGGCGCTCATTTCGCATGGGAGCATTAGCACTTTTGATGAAATGCCTTACTGGGTGCCTATATCCTGTTATACGGCCATTGCGCTGGGCACTTTAAGCGGGGGATGGAAAATTGTAAAGACCATGGGCAGCCGCATTACCAAGGTAACCCCATTTGAAGGCGTTGCCGCTGAAACAGCAGGCGCCATTACGCTTTTTGTTACCGAACATCTAAAAATACCGGTAAGCACCACCCATACTATTGCAGGAGCTATCATGGGCGTGGGAGCTACCAAACGACTATCGGCCGTACGCTGGGGGGTTACGGTAAACCTTCTATGGGCCTGGATCATCACCATTCCCATAAGTGCTCTGATGGCAGCCGTCATATATTGGCTTTCGCATTTCTTTTTCTGATATTTTAATCTGCTTTACTTTAACCCGAAGTGGGTAACTTCGCCCGGGATAAAAACCGGGTTATCACAGCCCTTAATTTGGCGCCCCAGTTCATACGACATATTGCTGCGCGGGATTTCGGAAAAAACAAAAAGCACTGACTGAAGGGCGTTTGAGCATACTATGTTATTCTATAAACAAAGCACTATTTTCAATGAAAGGAATTATTCTGGCGGGTGGATCGGGCACAAGATTACACCCAATTACTTATGCGATCAGCAAGCAAATTATGCCGGTTTATGACAAACCCATGATTTACTATCCCTTATCAACCCTTATGCTGGCAGGCATCAGGGAAGTGCTCATCATTTCTACACCACATGATCTGCCCAATTTTAAAAAATTGTTTGGAGACGGCAGCCATTTAGGGCTGCAGTTTTCATATGCCGAGCAGGCAATCCCCAACGGACTTGCCCAGGCATTTGTAATCGGGGAAACATTTATTGGCAAAGAAAAAGTAGCACTTGTACTGGGGGATAATATTTTTTATGGAAGTGGTTTGGGCCGCACCTTAAGCAATAATATTGATCCCGACGGAGGAATAGTATACGCTTACCAGGTAAGCGACCCGGAAAGATACGGAGTGGTAGATTTTGATGAAACGATGAAAGCGCTTTCTATCGAAGAAAAACCGGTGAAGCCTAAAAGCAATTATGCGGTGCCGGGATTGTATTTCTACGACAATGAAGTAATCAATATTGCTAAAAATTTAAACCCTTCACCAAGGGGCGAATACGAAATTACAGATGTAAACAAGGAATATTTGCGCAGGGGTAAACTAAAAGTATCGGTGTTAGACAGGGGAACTGCATGGTTAGATACAGGAACATTCGATTCACTGATGCAGGCTTCCTTATTCGTACAGGTAATTGAACAAAGACAGGGCATAAAAATTGCCTGCATAGAAGAAATTGCATATATAAAAGGATTTATAAATAAAGAACAATTACTGAAAACAGCAGAACCCCTGATGAAAAGTGGTTATGGTGAATATCTTCTGAACTTAGTATCTTGAATAAAATTTTGTAACAGCTATGAAAAAAATTCTGGTAACAGGTGGTTGTGGCTATATAGGATCGCATACTATTGTTGACCTGATTGAAAACGGGTTCGACATCATTTCCGTTGATAACAATTCGCGATCCTCTGAGCGCCTGCTGGAGGGCATTGAAAAAATAACCGGAAAAAAAGTAAAAAACTACAAGGTAGACCTCTGCGACTTTAATGATACCAATGCTATTTTTGAAGAAAATGAAGATATAGCAGGTATCATTCACTTTGCGGCGTATAAAGCTGTTGGAGAATCGGTGGAAAAGCCCTTGCTTTATTTTGAAAACAACCTTGTTTCACTGATCAATCTTTTGAAATGTGTTGAATTTTTCAAAATTCCTTATTTCGTTTTTTCTTCATCATGCACTGTGTATGGCAACCCCGATCATATACCGGTAACAGAAACCACACCTACCAAAGCTGCAGAATCACCATATGGGTATACCAAGCAAATGGGCGAACAAATCATTGGAGAATTTTCACATGTCAATGACACTTCCTGTGTTTTATTGCGTTATTTTAATCCCGCAGGAGCACATCCATCAGCGCTAATAGGAGAGTTACCCATTGATAAACCTCAGAATCTTGTTCCGGTAATTACGCAATCTGCCATAGGCAAATTACCCGGCATCACTGTATTTGGTAATAATTACCCTACACGCGATGGATCCTGCGTAAGAGATTTTATACATGTAAGTGACCTGGCGCATGCCCACACGCTGGCGCTCCAGTATTTGATAGATAAGAAAAACAAAAGCAACCCCGAAATATTTAACCTTGGTACAGGCTCAGGCATTACCGTACTGGAAACGATTCAGGCATTTGAAAAAGTAACGGGTATTCCTTTGCATTATACTATCGGCGCTAACCGTCCGGGCGATGTGGTTGCTATTTATGCCAATAATGATAAAGCGAGAAAACAACTGGGCTGGGAGCCGGAATTTAAACTGGAAGACATATTGGGCAGCGCATGGAAATGGGAACAAAAACTTAAAGAGGATGAAAAATTATTTACAGGAAAGAATATCCAGTTAAATTAATCCATTATTTTACGCCCTAAAATATACGAATAAAATCATGTTAAAAGACATACAGGTAACCGGACAAAAAGATACAAGAAGCGGATTTGGCGATGGCATTTATGAATTAGGCAAAAAAAATCCTAATGTAGTTGCTCTTACTGCCGACCTTGCAGGCTCGTTAAAATTAAATGCATTTATTAAAGATTTTCCCGATCGTTTTATACAATGTGGCATAGCAGAAGCTAATATGATAGGCATAGCCGCCGGATTAACCATTGGCGGTAAAATTCCCTTTACCACTACTTTTGCAAATTTTTCCACGGGCAGGGTATACGACCAGATTCGCCAGTCGGTGGCCTATTCCGGGAAGAATGTAAAAATATGCGCTTCACACGCCGGTTTAACCCTGGGAGAAGATGGGGCCACACACCAGATATTAGAAGATATAGGCATGATGAAAATGGTGCCGGGAATGACCGTGATCGTACCCTGCGATTATAACCAAACCAAAGCTGCCACACTCGCCATAGCAGATCATGAAGGGCCCGTATATCTACGATTCGGAAGACCCGTATGGCCCATATTTACAAAAGCTGATGAAAAGTTTGAGATCGGCAGGGCCCAATATTTTTCACAAGGGAGTGATGTTGCTATTTTTGCCTGCGGGCACATGGTATGGAAGGCCATTGAGGCAGGAATATTACTGGAAGAAAAAGGAATAAGCACCGAAGTAGTGAACATACACACTATAAAACCCTTAGATGAAGAAGCTGTATTAACCACCCTGCGCAAAACAAAATGTGCAGTAACGGTAGAAGAACACAATATTATCGGCGGACTGGGTGACGCAATAGGACAGGCGGCTGCCAGGCATTTTCCGGTTCCTATTGAGTACGTGGGCACTAATGACACTTTTGGCGAAAGCGGGAAACCCCTTGAGCTGTTAAAAAAATACGGGCTCGACACTCCCGATATTGTTGCCGCAGCGGAAAAAGTGATGAAGCGGAAATAAGGCATTTAAAACTTAACCCAGGTATGGCAATTAATCGTGCTGATGATATTTTGTTAATGCAGGAATTCCGCATACCCGCTACCAGGGAGAAGGCTTTTACCAGTATTATAAAAAAGTATCAGGAAAAACTGTACTGGCATATACGCCGTATGGTCATTCACCACGAAGATGCCAATGACGTTTTACAAAATGTGTTTATTAAAGTATGGAACGGGCTCGATAATTTCCGGGAAGATTCACAACTTTATACCTGGCTGTACCGGATTGCAACCAATGAATCGCTGACTTATCTCGAACAACAAAAGAAAAAATCTTCAGTATCTATTGAAAAAGCGGGCAGCATAGCCAGTCAACTAAAAGCCGACAAGGATTTTGATGCAAACAAAATAGAATGGAAACTGCAATTGGCCATACAGGAATTGCCCGAAAAGCAACGTCTTGTGTTTAATCTGCGCTATTACGATGAAATGCCATATGACGAAATGAGCAAAATTCTGGATACTTCGGAAGGGGCATTAAAAGCCAGCTATCACCACGCAGTGAAAAAAGTAGAAGACTTTATTTTAAATCATTAAACCTTCTACTTATAACGTAGTCTTAACATTTAATGAAACACAATTCGGACATAGAGAAAGAATTAAAAGAAATCGGCCCGGTCATAGCCGAAATTAAAAACAATACTGTTTTTAAAGCGCCTGAGGGATATTTTGAAGCTTTACCCGGAAAAATATTACGACTGGCAAAAGAAAATAAAGTGACCACTGGCTTGTCTGCAGATGAGGAAACCAGTTCATTATCACCTCTTATTGCATCCTTAAAAAATAAAACGGCGTTCAATATTCCCGCTGGCTATTTCGATACACTTCCGCAAAGCATTACAGAAAAATTGGCTGAAAAAAAAGAGGCTCCCGTTTTTCAAATTAATACCAGCTTTAAAAACAAAAAACCGGGATGGTTGAAATATGCTGCAGCCGCCGCCATAACCGGAATTATTGCAGTAAGTGCTTTGTTTTTCTGGAATAACCCATACGATAACCATAGCAGTTCCGCCCTGATGACCACCGAAAATGATAAACAACAACCTGAGTTAATACAACTGCCTGAAGTTTCCAATATTGACCTTGAAGGCTACCTTTCGGCGATGCCCGAAACACCGGAATGGGTTTCAGAAAACGATGCTGATGCTAAATTTGTAGATATTGTTTTTCTGGATGATTCGGGCCTGGGAAACATACTTAAGGGTATACCCGATGAAGCGCTTAGCAATTATGAAAAAGATATTTCCGGTACAGAGATATCCCTATAAAAAAAGAAGCTATTACCGGCAAACCGCTTTTTAAATTTTCAATGTTATGCCATAACATATAGATATTATTACTATGACAAACGGTTTTCTTAAAAATTTTCTATTGAAATAAAAAAAATAAATATTTTTTTCCGTGAAAAAGATTTTTTTACTTTTTGGATTTATTACATTTGCAACCTTGCTAACGAACGGGCAAGAAGTTGCAGACTCTGGAAACGGCAGAGAAAAAATAAAAATGCTTGAAATTGGGTATCTCACCAGGCAATTGCAACTCTCTTCAAATGAAGCTGAAAAGTTTTGGCCGCTGTTCAATAAATACCGGGAAGAAATAATAACTGTTGTAAAGGATAAGAATATTATTGACGACCTTGAGAGACAACAGAAGGCCCTGGATATCAGGAAAAAATACAGAAAGGATTTTGGTCGTATTTTGGATGAAGAAAGGGGGCGGGAAGTATATGAAGCGGAAGACAGATTTAAAACTATGGTGCGCAGGGAAATGCAGCAAAGAATAAAAGCAAGACAGAACGGCACACCACAACCCCGTAAGAACAAATGATTTTTTAAATACCGAATAATTACCTAATTTTAACTTGGTGTTTTTCATAGGTTAGCAACGGCTGGCTCTTTCTAGGGCTGGCCTTATTTTTTTAAGGAAGGTAGTGGTTTAGTACGAACGTACAATAGCAAGGCGCAGAAATGCCGCTTTATGAATGCTTTGAAATATTCTCCAGTAAATCTTCCGCAAGATCATATACAGACTGCATCTCAGCCTCGTTGATAACAGGAGTATATAAAGCAACTTCACATTGCTGGGTAAGCAATTGAAACTGTGTAACAATGATATCGTCGAAGCCCTTTATTCTCAATTGCTGTTCTATATTCCTTTTGCTCAGATGCGTATCTGGTATCTGTAATTTTTCATTCAGATAATTCCATAATGCTTTGCCCAATTCGGAATAAAATCCCTGCCCGTTTTGCTGTATAAGCATAAGGCGTGTGCGAAATAAAGGATTGGATAAAAAAGCAGGTTGCACCTCCTGCTGGTTAAGAGGTATAGTTTCCGGGCTGCCTTTTTTAACAATTTTCGCAACGGGTGTACTGAGTGGCAAACGAATATACCTGAATAGAAAAAAGCCAAATAACACTAACAGTGCAGCAGTTACACCTATTATCCACAACCTGTTCGTGTCAGTTTTGGTATTCTCATATTCCGTTACAGCGGAGGCATTGTACAGGCTACTTTGTGCAGCCGGAATAGCATTAATAAAAATAGAATCTGTTTTCGCAGTTTTATACTGGTTAACCTGCGGATCAAAATAGGAGAACTCAACAGGGGAAATTTTTATTTTACCGGTTCGTTTAGGCATTACCGTGAAAGCAAAGGTTTTATAGCCCCGCATAGGCACAACCGTTTTTAAAACATCCTCCTTTATCTCAGGCTCATATGCTTCAATATCTTGAGACCAGTGCACATCAGGCGCATTAATAACTCCAAAATTACCTTCGCCTTTAATAATAACCCGGAGGAGTGCGGCATCATTTAAAGCAATTTCATTTTTGTTAATGGTAGCTTCGATACTAAAGTTTCCTACCGCACCATTAAAAGAGGCAGGTTTGGCAGAAGCAGGAAGCGCTTTTACGGTTACAGCCAGCGGATTGCTTTTGATATTTACATTTTCCGTTACAACTCCGTCGTAGGGAATGTTATCAGATTCAAAGGACCGGGGCAATTCGGGAAGATGCTCTCCTTTATCTTCTATCGTTTTTTCTGCGCTCAAAAAAGAAATGGAATTTTCTACTTCTGCAGGGTCAAGTTCAAGTATACCCGACTGGAGCGGAAAAAGTTGTGCCTTGCGGATAAGGTACACATTAAAATCTTTACCATTCAACGTTTCAATAGTGGAGGGCACCGACGACGGATCAACTATATCATAAACACTAAAACCATTAAAAGAAGGCCGTTTGGATACTTTGGATTCAGAGCGCAGGCGGGTGTATAATTTGTAAGTGGCCACAACCGGCTCACCTTCATAGCAGTGGTTTTTATTAACATCCACCCTGATAAAAAGATTCTGCCGGATCTTATTATGAATATCTTCACCCTTGCGCAGAATATAATCGCTGTATAAATTTTGTTGCAAAACATCGTCGTAGCGCTGGCTTTGAAAATTATACTGGTTATTGTTGTGTTTTGCCTGGTTAACTTTAAACCTGATGGTATTGAAAGCAAAACGCCGGTTATTTATTTTAGCGGAGGCGCCGGAAAGCGAATAGTGGCCGGGGGCCTCAGGCTGTATGATATATACAAAAGAAACATAGTTATTCACAACCCCATTAATAGCTGAAGTGCCCGATGTATGGTGCGGGCCTTCAATAACCTTACATCCTTTAAAAGAAGGCGGAATAAATTGCTGCACTTCATCTGCATTCTCAATATTAAATTGCAGTTGTATTGCTTCATCCTGCAAAACAATGGCTTTATTAGCTGAAGCAATAGCTTTCACCTGGCCGGAACCCTCCTGAGCCGTGAGGCAAAATACAAATGGCAGCAATGCGAACTGAAGTAAATATTTTCCTATACGATTCATTTTTATTTTTCTTCCCTCATCCGGTAACTATCACAATATGATCATAACAAATATAACATTTGACTACAAGAGACCGGGATAAAGTTGCGTTAAAACACAGTCTTCACGCTAAGGCCCGGCGTATATTACAATCTTTTAACAACAGCCGGATAAATGCAACAAAACATTTAGCCAAACATAATTCAATTATCGCAGGTCACCATAATCAAACAATGTTTTTAGTATCTTGTTCCAATTATAATATAAACAAATACCATTCACCATATGTTACTTCTTGGCATTGACGTGGGCACATCATCCATAAAGGTATCTGTAATTAATGCTGCCGATACAAAACTGGTTGCCTCAGCCCAATTTCCTGAAACTGAAGCTTCCATTATTTCGCAATATCCCGGCTGGGCGGAGCAGGAACCCGAAAGCTGGTGGCAATACACCTGCCAGGCCATAAAAAAACTCAATGGCTCCGGCACTTACGATCCCAAAAATATAGTGGCTATAGGCATCGCTTACCAGATGCATGGACTGGTAATTGTTGATAAAAATAAAAAAGTATTAAGACCTTCTATTATTTGGTGCGACAGCCGCGCTGTTGAAACAGGAAACAAAGCCTTTGAAGCTATCGGCGCCTCTTACTGCCAGCAATGCCTGCTGAATTCACCCGGCAATTTTACAGCGTCAAAATTAGCATGGGTAAAACAACATGAGCCTGCGGTGTTTGAAAAAGTGGATAAGCTGATGTTACCGGGCGATTATATTGCCATGCAGTTAACACAGGAAATAACCATCTCGCCCGCTGCACTATCAGAAGGTATTTTATGGGATTTTCAATCCAATGCCGTGGCAAAGGAGGTCATGGATTATTATGGGTTTTCTGAAAATATGATCCCTGCCGTACAGCCCGTTTTTTCTGTTCACGGCAATATAACAACATCCGTGGCAGCAACATTGGGATTAAAAGCAGGTATTCCCATATCGTACAAGGCAGGTGACCAGCCCAACAATGCGTTGTCGCTAAACGTAATGCAGCCAGGCGAAATAGCCGCCACAGCGGGTACTTCGGGAGTGATATATGCCGTTAGTGACCAACTGACAGGCGATCCGCGATCAAGAGTAAATAGTTTTGCGCATGTAAATCACAGTGCAACACAAAAAAGCATTGGAGTACTACTTTGCATTAATGGCACCGGCATAATGAACAGGTGGGTAAAAGAAACCGCCGGCGGTAATTTATCTTACAGGCAAATAAATGAACTTGCGGCAAAAATTCCTTTGGGAAGCAATGGATTGCTGGTGCTGCCGTTTGGCAATGGCGCCGAACGCATGCTCGAAAATAAAATGATGGGGGCGCAAATCAGTAATCTGCAGTTAACCACGCATCAGTCATCACATTTATTCCGGGCTGCCCAGGAAGGCATTGCCTGCGCTTTTCGTTATGGATTGGATATTCTGAAGGAAAACGGACTCCGTCCTTCTGTTATCCGTGCCGGAAAAGCCAATATGTTTTTAAGTGATGTATTTACTGATCTTTTCGTGAATTTTACCGGAACACCGGTGGAACTCTATGAAAATGATGGTGCAGTGGGAGCTGCTATTGGCGCAGGCATTGGCGCAGGCATTTACACCACACCGCAGGAAGCGTTTCGCAACTATAAGCCTGTTGCCCTGGCAGAACCTAAAAACAATCATGAAGAATATACGCGTATATATGAAAGGTGGAAGGGCTTACTTGAAAAAGCTTTATCATAGTATACGGTCCAATCTTCGTATATATGTTTCCGTTATAACCTGTGCGCTGGCTGTTTCGCCGCTATTTATCCGCGCGCAGGAGATACAGGGAACGGTTTATGATATTACACAAAAGATTCCCCTGCCAGGGGTGAGTGTGCTTAACACTTCGGGATACGGAACTCAAACCGATTCTTTTGGCTTTTACAGCATTAAAATTAAACCGGCAGATTCTATATGGTTTTCTTACCTGGGCAAAGCCACCCCGAAATACGCTGTAAAAACGGTTCAAAATCCGGCAGCTTTTGATATTTCCATACAAATATCAGCTATTGAATTGCCTGGCGTTACAGTACGAAAGCCGAATTATCGCTTTGATTCTTTGCAGAACCGGAGAGAATATGAAAAGGCTTTTAATTACCGCAAACCCGGATTGCGTGTTTCTACCTTGTCGCCGGGCAGCATTGGAGCGGGGGCCGGCGTTGACATCAATGAACTGATCAACGTATTTCGTTTTCGCCGCAGCAGGAATATGAAATTTTTGCAGGGATGGCTGATAAAAGAAGAACAGGAAAAATATATTGATTACCGCTACAGTAAACTGTTTGTACGAAAACTCACCAGGTTAGAAAGTCCGGAATTAGACAGTTTTATGAAATATTATCGCCCCCAATACGAATATGTTGTTATGCTGAGTGATGCGGAATTGGGACTTTATATCCTGGAATGCTTTAAAGAATATAAACCCCCAAAAAGAAGAAGTAATAATTAACAGGCTCAGGTTATAACGCGATATCCTTCCTCATTCTCCAATATTTACAAAAACGCCATCTGCTCTCATCACCACCGGCCAATGCTTTAAATAATATCCTTCCCCGCTTACATTATATCCCGTTCGCATGTTAAATTTATAGCTGTGCACAGGGCACACAATATGCCCGGAGGCGTTAATACTGCCTTCAGCTAAAAGCCCGCCTGCATGCGGACATACAGCTGCAAAGGCAAATACCATATTGTTAAACCTCGCAAGGCATATTTTTTTGCCTCCAACTTCTCGTTCCGCAATATCATTAAAACCAAAGTCAATTTCGCTGATATGCTCCGCTATCTTAACCCAGTTGTTGCTTTCTTCCGGCATGTGGTACGCTGCAAAGTTTAAACCTAATACAAAAACTCAGTTTTATAAGGATACCTGATGCGATACAGTTCGCGGATTTTATCCGTGAGTACCTTTCTCAGTTCATCGATATTTTGTTTTTCAGTAGCCGATATAAAAATGCAATTACCCTGTGTTGCATTTGCCCATCTTTGTTTCAGTTCGGCCAGTAACTGCATTTTCGTGTCTGCGTCCAGCCACTCATCAAAAGTATTTGCTACATACAGGTCCATTTTATTAAAAATGGTAATAACCGGCTTGTCATAACATTTCAGATCCTGCAGTGTTTTATTTACCACCGCCATCTGGTCTTCATACTGAGGGTGTGAAATATCTACCACATGCAACAACACGTCACTCTCCTTCACTTCATCCAGGGTGCTTTTAAAACTTTCTACCAGGTGATGCGGAAGTTTACGGATAAATCCAACGGTATCGCTCAGCAGGAATGGCGTATTTTCAAAAACCACTTTACGGGTAGTGGTATCCAGGGTGGCAAACAGCTTGTTTTCCGCGAATACTTCGCTCTTGCTCAGTACATTCATGATAGTAGACTTTCCCACATTGGTATACCCTACTAATGCAACGCGAATAAATTCACCCCGGTCTTTTCGCTGCGTAGAAGCCTGCTTGTCTATCTCAACAAGCTTTTTACGCAAAAGCGATATCTTATCACGCACTATACGCCGATCGGTTTCAATTTCTGTTTCTCCCGGACCTCTCGTTCCGATACCTCCGCCAAGTCTTTCCAGGTGTTTCCACATACCCCTTAACCTGGGCAGCAGGTATTGATACTGTGCCAGTTCAACCTGTGCCTTGGCCTGGGCGGTTTTTGCGCGATTGGCGAAAATATCCAGGATCAGATCGCTGCGGTCTATTGTTTTTACGTCTAATATTTTTTCAATATTGGATATTTGTGACCCCGTAAGTTCATCGTCGAAAATAGCAACCTGTATATCGCCATGCCTGTCAATATATTGCCTGATCTCTTCCAGTTTGCCTTTGCCTATAAATGTTTTACTGTCGGGGTGAGGGAGTTTCTGGTAGAATTTTTTTACTGCTTTTGCGCCCGCGGTTTCGGCCAAAAAAGCCAGCTCTTCAAGGTATTCCTTCAACTGGTGTTCGGTTTGCAGTTTGTGCACCAATCCCACCAGCACAGCTTTTTCCTCCTGTAAAAATTTGCTCTTTTTGTCTATCAATCCTTAAAATTTAGAATCGCAAAGGTAAATCATGTGCAATAAAAAACGGATGTCGCTGCTGACATCCGTCTGTCTTTAAAATACAATCATTCAAATTTATAACCCGCTTATCGTTAGCCCGATAGAATAGGGCTTTACATTTGGACCAGCACCTTCCCTGATAAATTCATTAAACTGGTAGGTTCCGAAAATCGAAAACGCACCATATCCCACACGAAGTGTTCCGGCCAGGCGGGTGGTATTAAAATTTCTTTTGTCTTTTACCTTTTGAGTATAGCCGCCATACCCTTCCCTGTCGCGGGTTATTTTAGCTTTGGTGTGCGCGTCTACCATGGTTCCCACTTTTACGCCTAAGGCTACCTTAAATGCTTTGTTATAGCTGGTAGGGTTGCTGGCAAACCTAAGTTCTACCGGAACCTCCAGATATCCTGTCGCAATCTTGTACTTTTTATAAGAGCTCACTGTATCACGTGCAAAGCTCAACGGATATTTTCGCAGATCAACAGTAGTCTCCTTAAAAAACATATTGTCGGTGCCCAGTCCTGCCCCTATCGCGGCACTGAAACGGGGGTCCGATTTGAACGGAAAATCAAACATGAAATACATGTTGAAGGTTCTGCTTAGACCTCCTGTCCTGAGCGAATCAGGACTTCCACCCCAGCCATTATAGCCTATCTGGACCATAAAATGGTCTGCAGCACGGCCGGAAAGTTGGCTGTTGTTTCTGCTTTTTTTCGGGGAAAGCGTGTCGGTTACCGTTTGTGCCAATAAAAAATTACCCCATACTAATAGTGAAATGACCAGTAAGAAACGCTTCATAAATTAAATTGAGTGACAAATGTATCCTGCGACAGGTTAATAAAAGGTTAAAGAGGACAAATATAAAAGACATTTTCTTCAAACCAAAAGCACGTAAACCGAAAGAATTATACGGCGCCTGTTGAGTTGAATTTGAGCCTTTCGCTGAAAAACGTCCGCAAGATATTGATATTAGGGTAGATTTTAAAAAATGGGCTATGAAATATCATAACCCATTTAATGTGGACCCTGCTGGGCTCGAACCAGCGACCCTCTGATTATGAGTCAGATGCTCTAACCGGCTGAGCTAAGGGTCCTTTCTTCTCAAAGAAGAAATATCATTAATTACCCGGTTTTTATTTTGTGGTGTGCAAAGGTAGAAAAAAACATCATTCGGAATAATTTTTCTTCAGGCAGCACATTTAAGCATTATCTTACCTTCAAAGAGAACTTCGTATTAAAATGCGTAGTTTGCAAAACCAAAACGATTGTACGCTGGTGCTGTATGGATAATCAGCAAACTCATATTGAACTATTGCAGGAACAGGTTGCTCTCTTTAACAATCAGCAGGCATATAATGAACTGTTCCTTCATTTTTACCCTTCTCTTCAGCAATTCGCTTTTTCATTTCTAAGGTCGAAGCAGCTTTCGGAAGAGGCTGTATCTGATGTTTTTATTAAAATATGGGAAAAACGCAAAGTGCTTCATACCATCATCAACCTGAAATTTTATCTTTTTACCAGCACCCGCAATACCGCGCTCAATTACCTGAAAAAGCAAAAGGGCCATCAAAATTTGCTTCCGGATGATTACTGGGTTGAATTAAACAGTGTTTTTTTCGATCCTGAGCAATTAATGATCACCGCCGAAATGATACATAAAATTCATGAAGCCGTTCAAAGTTTGCCTGCCAGATGTAAGCTTATTTTTAAGCTGGTAAAAGAAGAAGAATTGAAATACAAAGAAGTAGCTGAATTGCTGAATCTTTCCGTAAAGACCGTTGAAAACCAGATGACCCTCGCCTTAAAAAAAATCGGGTCGGCTATCGGGTTTGATATACACAGGTCTGTTTTCTCCGGCATAAAATCACTCTAAAGCTCAATTCAGGATCCAACTCCGCATGTCATTATTTCCGAACAGGGTCAATATGGCGTATTTTAGGGGCCGATTTTTAGGATTTTACCATAAATCATGGCATAGTTTTAGTGCAAAGCTATGTCAATCCATTTTGAAGGAGTACTTTTGATTTCCACTCCTCCAATACCTCTGATTTAACTTCACATAACTTTAGGAATTTATTAATCCCCTGTGAATCAACCAATTATTTTGTATCCTCTCTTTTTGGAATCATTATTGCCAATTGGGAGAAAACCAAAAAATTGAGTTTATATGAATATGTTATTAAAAGGTTTTGGTTGTTTTACATTTGTTTTGTGTATCTCCTTGGCTTCCATTGCTACAGAAATACATGACAATTCCACAACGCAAAAAAATGATACCAGTATCGCCAGCACCGAAATAGTTGTAGCAGCGGCAGTTAGTTCTCCTTCGAAAAATACTGAGGTTACTGTTATTGCTAAAGAAGAAGTAAAGGCGGCTCCTGAAATAACTGCTTCAGGAAAAAGCTTAGCAACAACGCAGAATATCTACAGCGGATTACATCCCATGTCTGTATCTTTTGTAACGGCTTATGAAAAAAGGCATGAAGCACGGCTCGAAAAAATCACATCTAAATATGTCCGTCAACTGGCGCTCATAGATAAGATAATGATCCGGCATGAGCTTCCCACCGATCTGAAATACCTTGCTCTTATTGAATCTGAAATGTTCAATGGTGCAGTATCCCGCAAAGGAGCTGTAGGGCCCTGGCAATTCATGGCCCCTACAGGCAGGCTAATGGGTTTAACTATCAATCGTCACAGAGATGAAAGACGCGATCTTATAAAAAGCACACACGCCGCAGCAAAATATCTCAAAATTTTATACTCACAATTTGACGATTGGTTATTGGTTATCGCCGCGTATAATGGTGGAGCTTCAAGGGTAGAAAGCGCCATCAAGAAAAGCCACAGCCGCGATTTCTGGAAATTGCAGTACTATTTACCTGCCGAATCAAGAGCACATGTTAAAAAATTCGTAGCTGCCCGGTATATTTTAGAAAAACAGGATGAAGAGCGTGTTCCTTTAATAAACATGGATAAACTCAGGGCAGAAAATTTGAATAATGTAACATTATTGCACATCAGTGGAAAATACAATACGTCCATAGTGGCAAAAAATTTAGATATGGAAGTAGCTGAATTCAACATGTACAATCCGGGTTTTGATAAGGAAGTAGCAACCAATGGTTACGATATGAGGTTGCCTAAGGATAAAATGCAGAAATTCAGCGAAATACGGGAAGACATCTTAAATGAATGCATTGAAATGATGCTGGCAGATAACAATACTCTTTTTAGCAATGATCGCAGTAACTATCCTGAAGCCATCAACCTTCCCAAAACAAAAGCTATTATGTCTACAGGCACAGACAGAACCATGAAAAAGAAATAAAGGGGATTATCTTAATAAAAGAAGGGTGCTGGATTTATATATTCAGCACTTTTTTTATGGCCGCTGCTTTTAGCAAACATTCTTCATACTCAGCCTGAGCGTTGCTGTGATAAGTAATGGCAGAACCAGCTTGAAAAGAGAGATACCGGCTTGAAGCGTTATACAATATACTCCTGATCACCACATTAAAATCCATGTCTTTTTGAGGTGAAATATAGCCTACCGCTCCCGAAAATAAACCACGTTTGGTTCTCTCGTATTGCTCGATCAATTGCATCACCCTTTTTTTGGGTGCGCCTGTCATGCTTCCCATCGGAAAAGTTGCCTTTAATAAATCTGTAACGGGAGTTTCATTTTCTACTTCACCGCTTATGGTAGAGATCATCTGGAACACCTGCGGAAAAGCGTATATACCCATTAATTCATCTACTTTTACACTCCCTTCTATACAAACCTTTGCCAGGTCATTTCTTACCAGGTCAACAATCATTATATTCTCCGAACGGTCTTTCGCGCTGCGCTGTAATGTTTCCCTATTTGATACATCAACCCCGGTATTATTACTATTGCGCCGTATTGTACCTTTTATGGGCTGCGACATTACTTTATTTCCGCTCTTCCGCAGGTAGCGTTCAGGACTTGCACAAAGCAGGTATTTATCTTCCACCCGGTAGTAACATGAAAAGGGGTTAGGCGATTCTTTGCTCAATGACCTGTATACGCCCAGTGGATCAATTACTGCGTTTTCATTATAAAATTCCTGACAAAAATTAATTTCATAACAATCACCCCGCAAAATGTGTTGTTGCAGCTTATGAACAGTGTTAATATAGGCAGCACGGGTAAATCTCGCTTTTACTTTAATATGCAACGGCGTGCCGGATAGAATGGGTTTGGCATTAAAAACGGCGTCGGCTATACCTTTATGCCCCGGGTCTTTCATCCCTACCTGTAATTCGTTACCGCGAAGGATTAAAACGATTTCAGGAATAAAAAAGAAAAGATCATCAAATTTTACAAGGTCTGCATTATTGGACTGCAGTGTCTCGATCCCGTTCTTGAGATCATATCCCAGGTGTCCGAAACACCAGTCGTTATTTTGATCAATAAATGTTTGAAGCAGCTTAAACGCGTTGTGTGTACCGGTGCGAAGAATGCTTTCTGCATTAACTGCCAGGATACATTCAAAACTATGTTCCGGCAGGTGGTATTGATGATCATCTAAAAAACAACAGATGCTGAACTGGTTGGCCCAACTCAGCATCTGCTCCTTAACTTGCAAAAAATCATGAACAGGAAAGGAACAAAAAGTTCTTTTCACTCTATACAATTAAAAGTCATCGTCATCGTCATCAAATCCGCGGCCTCCGTCATCAAACAACCCCATATCCTTAAACTCATCATCAATGCCCAGATCATCATCGTCTTCTTTCCCCTTCTTCCCCCCTGCTTTTTTCACTTTTGATTTGGGTATATCAAACTCATCGAAATCGGGATCCCAATTGTCATCTTCATCCACTTTTTCCCAGTCATCTTTTAAATCTTCAACATCATCATCATCTTCTTCCTCCTCACCTTTTGAAGACTTAGAAGCAGACGCAGATTTCCCTTTTATAGAAGATTTTTCTTCGAAGTCCAGATCATCATCCTCCTCGTCTTCATCTTCTTTCTTTTTTGACTTGGATGATGTTTTTGAGGGTTTTGCTTTGCCATTATTAGCAGAAGCTCCCTTAGCAGCAGCTTTTTTTTCTCTTTCAGATTTTGCCATAGCTTGACTAAATTAACAACGTAAAATTTCTACGAGATTTTGAGATAGCCAAATAATTTCAAAAATAATTTTTATTGTAATACAAAACAACAATTAAAGTACCGGAATTATCTGGTCTCTTCCGGGTCCATTGGAGATATATTTTATCTCAGCACCCAAATATCTGTTTATATGGCTAACATAATCCTTCATGGCTTCAGGAACGGAATCAAATGAAGATAATTGTGTAATGTTTGTATTCCATCCCTTAAATGAAGCATAAACCGGGTCTATCGCCAGCTTGGTCATTTGGTAGGGCACCTGTTGCCGGGCTTTACCATCAATTTCATATGCTTCGCATACCTTAAGCTCAGTAAAAGCATCCAATACATCTGCTTTGGTCATTACCAATTGTGTAACACCATTTACCATACAGGCAAATTTTAAAGCTACCAGGTCAATCCATCCGCAGCGGCGCGGTCGCCCTGTTGTAGCACCAAACTCGTTGCCTGTTTTACGCAATTCTTCTCCCACACTGTCGTGCAATTCGGTAGGAAAAGGCCCGCTGCCTACCCTTGTACAATAAGCCTTGGTTACGCCTATTACTTCCTTAATTTTTTGCGGAGGTACCCCAAGCCCGGTACATACGCCTGCAGATATCGTATTTGAAGAGGTAACAAAGGGGAAGGTTCCAAAATCCACATCCAGCATGCTCCCCTGTGCACCTTCCGCCAGCACCTTTTTTCCTTCGCTTATTTTTTCATTGATAAAATACTCGCCGTTTATAATTTTAAACTGGCGCATGAACTCAATGCCCTCAAAAAATTCGTCCTCCCATGCGGAAATATCTTCGTGGAACTGCATGCTGTCGAGCAGTTTCTGGTGCTTAAGACGAAGCCTTATATATTGGGTTGTAAAATTTTTATCGAGGATATCTCCTACCCGCAAAGCATTTCGGCCGGTTTTGTCCATATAGGCGGGTCCAATGCCTTTCAGTGTTGAGCCTATTTTATCGTTTCCTTTTAATACTTCAGAAGCTTTATCGAGCGCTCTATGTGTAGGCAGAATAAGATTGGTTCTTTCAGAAATATAAAGATTTTTAGTATAGTCAACTCCAAAAGAAGCCACGGTTTCACACTCTTTTTTAAGCGTTACCGGGTCTAACACCACTCCGTTTCCGATTAAATTAACGGTATTATCGTGAAATATCCCCGAAGGGATCTGGTGCAATACTATTTTTTTATCTTTTACATACAAGGTGTGGCCCGCATTGGGACCACCCTGAAAACGTGCGATCACATCATAGGAAGGCGCAAAATAATCCACAATCTTACCTTTTCCTTCATCGCCCCACTGGAGGCCTAATAATACATCAACCATTTGAAAATGCAATTTGGAAGAGCGCAAAAATAGAAGAATGAAGCCAATAAGGGAAATAAAATGTGGAAATGTGCTGATTTGAAAGTTTGAAAATGAATGCTAACCACTAACCACCCGCAACTTACTACTGCCCCGGCAGCTTTCAACAATTTGGCAGGCATCAAAAAATAGCCCCTTATCTTTGAACAAATTATACGCGTTAATGACACCCACAGAAATTTCTTACCTCACTTTTGGCATTGTTCTTTTGATTGCACTGATTTTTGATTTCGGCTTGTTCAGTAAAAAAAACGCTCATGTAACCATGAAGAGCGCTTTTTACCAAAGCATTTTCTGGGTGGCAATCTCGCTTGCTTTTTGCGTATTTCTTTTCTTTGAAGACGGTTCAAATGTAGCTACTAAATTTTTGACCGCTTACCTAATGGAAAAATCGCTGAGCATTGATAATATTTTTGTATTCATCCTCATTTTCAGTTCCTTTAAAATAGCGGACTCCGACACGGCAAGGGCCTTACTGATTGGTATCCTGCTGGCCATTGTTTTCAGGGTTATTTTTATAGCCATTGGCATTGAACTCATAGAACGGTTTCACTGGATACTGTATATTTTCGGAGTCTTCCTGGTATATACGGGATATAAATTATTCTTTAAAAAAGATGAGGAAGAATTCAATCCGAGAGAATCCAAACTGTACAGGTTCTTAAGGAAATACCTGAGGCTCACCACCGTGGAACCCAGGGGAAAGTATATCATTAAACGCAACGGGAAAGTATATTTTACCATACTTTCCGTTGTTGTGTTTATGCTGGCAGCCATTGATATTGTTTTTGCATTAGACTCTATTCCTACCGTGGTATCCATCGTACGGGAACGGGCCGATGTTCCTTTTTCGCCGGATGATGTGCTGGTGATCTATTCTTCCAATATTTTCGCGATCCTGGGTTTGCGGGCCCTGTTTTTTTTGATGAAAGGAGCGGTCAATAAATTCGACTTCCTGCAGCAGGGCATCGCTGTGGTATTGATATTCATTGGTATTAAAATGCTGGTCGAATTTTTTGATATTCACATTTCCATATACATTTCCCTGGCGGTGATCGTTATTTGCCTGACAGCTTCTATATTGTATTCTATTTATCATGATCGTAACACACCCAAAAAAACGACCGAACCATAAAACCATTATTGAATAATGGGCAGTTATTCTATTGAAAAAATTTCGGCTATCGTGCAGGGAAAGCTACAGGTTGACAGCCCGGATGCCCTAATTGATAGCCTGCTAACAGATAGCCGCAAAGTGGTGCATGCAGCCAATTCCCTGTTTTTTGCTTTGCCGGGACCACGACGCAATGGGCATAGCTTTATCCATGAATTATATACAAAGAGAATTAAAAATTTTGTTGTTGAGCTTTCATTTGAAACAAAAGATTACCCCGGGGCTAATTTCATCCGGGTATCTGATGTGCTGACCGCGTTTCAAACGCTTGCTGCATTTCACCGCTCACAGTTTAGTATACCGGTGCTGGGCATTACCGGCAGCAATGGAAAAACAATAGTAAAAGAATGGCTGAACCTGCTGCTCGAAAAAGACTATCAAATAGTTCGCAGTCCCAAAAGTTATAACTCGCAAATTGGAGTGCCGTTAAGCGTGTGGCAAATGAACAACACGCATACGCTTGGTTTATTTGAAGCAGGCATTTCGCAACCAGGTGAAATGCAGGCCTTGCAAAACATCATCCGGCCTACAGTGGGTATACTTACACATATGGGAGATGCGCACGAAGAAAACTTTAAAGATCAGCGGCAAAAAATAAGAGAAAAGTTGCTGTTGTTTACTGGTGTAAATCACATCATTGCCAATGGCGATGACCCGTTGGTGGTTGAGGTCATTGAAGCATCCGGCATTCCTTGTTTCTTTTGGGGAAAGAAAGCGCATTGCGTTATCAGGGTAGGCGATACTAAAAAAGAAGGCGCTCATACAACCATCCGTCTTGAAGTGAATCGTGAAGCGTTAAGCCTCTCACCTCTCACCTCTCACCTCTCACCTCTCACCTCTAACTTCCCACCCCTCACCATTCACATTCCTTTTACAGACGACGCCTACGTAGAAAATGCCATTACCTGCTGCAGTGTTTTATTGATTATGGGATACAATAGCGAAGTCATCGCAGACCGCGTGCACATACTAAAGCCGGTAGAAATGCGCCTTGAAATGAAAAGAGGCATTAACAACTGTTCCATCATCAATGATAGCTATATTGCAGATATCAGTTCATTGCACATTGCCCTTGATTTTTTGGAGCAGCAGCAACAACATCGCAAACGTTCGGTTATACTCTCAGATTTTGCCGAAACAAAAGACCCTGAAAATGTATACAGCGAGATCGCTTTGGCGCTGCAACAAAAAAAGATCAATCGCTTTATTGGCATAGGCAGTCATCTTTATCAACATAAAATCAAATTTGAGCAGGCTGTTGAAGAGGCTTCTTTTTACAAAACAACGGAAGATTTTATAACCCATTTTCTCAGCACACAATTTCATGATGAAACCATACTCATAAAAGGCGCCAGGATATTTGCGCTGGAGCAGGTTAGCGCGCTGCTTGAACAAAAAGCGCATCAAACCGTACTGGAGGTGAACCTTACCGCTATTGTGCACAATCTTAAGGAATACCAGCAACTGTTGCAGCCTGCCACTAAAATAATGGCCATGGTGAAAGCCTTTTCATATGGCAGCGGCAGCTATGAAATAGCTAATATTTTGCAGTTTCATAAAGTGGACTACCTGGCCGTTGCCTATGCCGATGAAGGTGTAGAACTGCGTAAAGCCGGCATTGGTCTTCCCATTATGGTGATGAACCCTGAGGAAAGCAGCTATCATGCGATAACGGAAAATAATCTTGAGCCGGAAATTTTTTCTTTTCCTGTTTTAGCTTCTTTCCGTCAATTTTTGCAGGAGCAGGGATTGCAGAACTACCCGGTACATATAAAAATAGATACAGGCATGCACCGCCTTGGATTTGAGCTCAACGAAATGAAAGCACTTGCCGGAATGCTTACCAATAACCCCTATTTTACTATACAGTCTGTATTCACGCATTTAGCCGGCAGTGAAGATCCGGGCTTAGATATATTTACGAAATGGCAGGCAGAGCAATATTTACATGCCTGCACACAACTGAAGGATATTCTGCCTTATGCTTTCATACGCCATATCGCCAATACTGCTGCGATAGTGAGACACCCGCAACTGCATTTGGATATGGTAAGATTAGGCATTGGGCTATATGGTGTAAACAGCAGCGTTTCCGGTTCCCCTGAGCTAAGGGAAGCAGCCACGTTAAAAACAACCATTGCCCAAATTAAAAAAATAAAGGCTGGTGAAACAGTTGGCTATACCCGAAAAGGTATATTGCAAAAAGACAGCATCATTGCCACTATACGCATCGGGTATGCAGACGGGTACCGCAGGAATTTAAGCAATGGCGCCGGCAGTGTGCTGGTAAACGGGAGGTTAGCGCCGGTAGTGGGCAATATTGCTATGGATATGACAATGATAGACATTACCGGAATAAGCGGTGTTAAAGAAGGCGATGAAGTGATTGTTTTTGGTAAGGGACTATCCATTACCCGGCTGGCGCAATGGGCACAAACCATCCCTTATGAAATAATGACCGGCATTTCGCAACGGGTACAGCGGGTGTATTTTGAGGAGTAGATATTTCTTTGACAGTCAGCTATCAGATTTCAGCCATCAGATTCTGTAAACACAGGAGCTATCAGCAGATAGCTATGAGGTGTTTGGTGAGCGCATTAAACCAGTAGAAGCTATCACCGGGCAGCGAGCGGGTACATTCCTCATCCGTAACCCGGCTATAAGGAGCGGGTTGCAGAGATAGAAATCCGGAGAAATAAGTACAAAGCCTCCAGCTTCGTACAGCGGATTTCATTAAAAAAAGATTAACTTACAACCACAATTTTTAACAACCTTTTCTTATGCTTCAAAGTATACTAAAAAATAAATTCTTAATTGGGTTGTTGTTACCGCTTTGCGCGTTTGGTCAAAATGCTGAAACCTCCGTTCCAATAGATTCTTCATTATGCCATACCTGGATCATTACCGGTCAACTTTTTCACAAAGTGGAAGGGGTTAGGTTAGCTCATGGCGAAGAATCACCGGCCACTATTACATTTAATCCAGACAGTACATTTATTATAAAGACAGTAAACAATGTAAACGGGAGATGGAACCATATCAAAGAATCCCAGTCGCTCATTTTGAATTATAACCAACAAGAGGAAATATACAAAATTCTTCAAATTTCCCCCGAAGAGCTGATCACAAAGAAAAAGGAAGGGAAACAAAGGTCAACCAAAGAGGAGCGGTTGGTTCGCCTTGATTAAAAACCTGTTAGATCTGCCCGGCACCGGTTCAGCGCGGCAGACCTAACAGGTTAGCCGCCCTGCTTCTGCATGGCGTTTCCGCCGCTGCTGGCGCCTCTTGCCGGACCCTGCGCGGCTTTAAACAATTGAAATTTGCTTGGCAATTCTTTTACCGGCCACATATTATTGCCTTCTTCAATATCGGCCGTTTCCCTATTGGGATCAACTTTTATGGCAGTCACTTCTTTGTCCTTAATAAATACTTTCGTAAATTTTTCCTCATTCAAACGCCACACGGTTACGGGAACACGATCGGTTTCTTTAGTGCCATCCTTAAATGTCCATTCAATAACCACAGGCATCACCATACCACCCTTATTGGAAAAGCTGAGCTCGTAAAATTGCCTGCCCGCCCACTTTTTGCTATTCACTTTATCTTTAACAAGCATGGCGTCCAGCTTATCCTGTTTCATCTTTTCGTCGGCGCCAGGATTGTAATAATAAAAATCGCGGAGTGTAGTGTCGTCATCGGTGTAAAACTGAATGCTTTTATCTTCTTTATTTCTTTGCTGCCCGATAGGGGTGAAAGATTCTTTCGCTAATGCCTGCGCATTCTGCGGATCATCCGATTTGTACCATTTCACACTATCAAGCGCAATATCAACGGGTTCAGTACCAAACCACCATCCTCTCCAAAACCAGTCTAAATCTACTCCGCTGGCATCTTCCATTGTTCTGAACAAATCGGCGGGCGTTGGATGTTTAAAAGCCCAGCGGCGGGCATACTGCTTAAATGCATAATCAAACAATTCCCTGCCCATGATGGTTTCGCGTAAAATGTTTAAACCCGTAGCTGCTTTGGCATATGCATTTGAACCTACACTCAGCACATTATCGCCCATGGTCATAATAGGTTCCAGGCTGTTCTTAGGCTGCTTCATATAATCGGTGATAAGATAAGCGGGCCCGCGGCGGGAAGGATAGTTGTTATCAAACTCCTGCTCGGTAAGAAACTGGCAAAACGTATTCAATCCTTCATCCATCCACCACCATTGCCTTTCATCGCTGTTCACGATCATGGGAAAGAAATTATGCCCCACTTCATGAATGATCACGCTGATCATTCCGTATTTAATGGCTTCGCTATACGTGCCATCGGCTTCGGTGCGCCCATAGTTAAAACAGATCATTGGGTATTCCATGCCGCTCGAAGCTTCTACCGAAATGGCTACCGGGTAAGGATAGGGTATCGTATGTTTTGAATACGTTTTAACGGTATGCGCAACTACTTTGGTAGAATATTTGTTGTACAAATTATACGCTTCTTTAGGATAATAGCTCATTGCCATTATTTTTTTCCCTTCAACATTTACCGGCATGGCATCCCAAATAAATTTACGGGAAGCCGTCCATGCAAAATCCCTCACATTTTCCGCCTCGTATATCCATGTTTTCTTTTCAGTGCTTTTATCTTTCTCGTTGTTTACCGCTTCATCTAAGGTGGCAATTTCCAAAGGCTTTTCAGCGGTTTGGGCCTGCTGCCATCTTTTTAATTGTGCAGCGCTTAATACCTGGTTGTAATTGCGGCATTGCCCGGTAGCCGCCACCATGTGATCGGCAGGGACTGCCATTTTTACTTTAAAGTTGCCAAAGGTTAATGCAAATTCCGCGCCCCCGGTAAATTGCAGATTCTGCCATCCCTGGAAATCAGAATATACGGCCATGCGTGGGTACCATTGGCTCATGGTAAATACATGGTTGCCATCGCCAGGAAAAAATTCATAACCACCGCGCCCCAACTGATAAGTGCGGTCGGGGATTTTATAATGCCAGTCTAACCTGAAAACGAATTTTTGTCCGGGTTGCAATGCAGTAGCCAGGTCAATACGCATCATCGTTTGATTGATGGTATAGGACAATGCTTTGCCAGACGATTCAGCACGCGTAATTTTTATTCCATAGCCATCCATTTTGCGCCAGGGCTCCAGGTCTGTCAAATCTCTGTCGTTCATCTGCGGCTTCATAGCAGAGCGATTGTTGCGATTGTTATCACTGTTGGCATCGTGAATGTTTTCATCCAGTTGCAACCACAAATAGCTTAAAGGATCCGGCGAATTATTATAATAGGTTATGGTTTCCGTACCTGTGAGCGTAAGATTATTTTCATCTAATTCACAACTGATATCATAATCGGCACGTTGCTGCCAGTATTTTGAGCCGGGAGCACCACTTGCCGTGCGGTACTCATTCGGCGTTGGCAACAAATAACTCAATTGTTCAAAACGGTTGCCATGGTTGGAACCGGCATTATTAAGATGTTGCGCCTGAGCAGCAGCGCATATTACCAGCAGCACAGCACCAAAAAAAACTCTATTCATCACAATGTGTTTTTGTTTTCTCAATAAGAAAAATGGGATCATCGTTACAATACAGCCGCTCTTTCAACAGCCATTAATGCGGCAATAGCTAAAATGCCTCCTGAAATAAACAGCAGCCATTCTCTTCGCGGTGTTTTTAAAACATTTACAAATATAAACGCCACAAGCATAACAACCAGCACAATGAACAACTGGCCAATCTCAAGCCCTATATTAAAAGCCAGCAATTGTGCAAAAATATTTTCCTCTTTCCCCATCATGCTACGCAAGTAATTGGAGAAACCCATGCCATGTATCAATCCAAAGATGAGCGCTGAAGCATAACGTATATTAATCTTTTTGAAATCGAATTGCTTTACCGCTATATTTTCTACCGCAGTAATTACGATAGTAACCGGAATTAAAAACTCTATCCACGAACTGGGTACCAGTATTTTATTGTATATGCTTAATGCCAGCGTTGCGGAGTGCCCAATGGTAAACGCGGTGATCAATACCAATACATTACGCCAGTCTTTCAGCAGATAGGGTAAACAAAGCGCCACAACAAATAAAATATGATCATATCCCCTGATATCCGTAATATGATAAATGCCTTCTCTGAAATAAAACAAAAAATCGTTCATTCCGGCAAATCTCTGCGATAGCAAAGAGATATTAAAATAAATCAGACTTTTGTATCCACAATAAATCTGATGCCCGATGGTTATATCTTTATACAAGTGGTTATTGCTTCTTCCCTTTCTTGTATCAGGCAACTTATTTTTCCACCCCACATACAAGGAATATCACCCATATTATGTGAGTGTAACAGAAATTGAGTACAGCAATGCCGACAAAGAGATACAGGTAGCCTGTAAAATATTTACGGATGATTTTGAGCAGGCTTTAAAAGGAATGTATAATACAAAAATTGATTTATACCATCCAAAGGATAAAGTGTTATTGGACAAACAGATCGCAGGATACATACAAAAACATCTTCACTTAAAAGCAGACGGTAAAACTTTGAATCTTAATTACGCAGGCTTTGAAATTGAGGGCGAAGCCGCCTGGTGCTTTTTTTCGGCAGGCAATATTACAACAGTGAAGAACATTGAGATTTTCAATGACCTTTTGTACGAACACAAAAAAGAGCAGGTAAATATAATGCACACTAAAGTGAATGGCGACCGGAAAAGCGGAAGACTCTCTTACCCGGATACCGGTATACAGTTCACGTTTTAGCTAAAAGTGTACTGATAAACCTGCAAAGTCTGCTTAGCAGCAGGGCAGCCTGGTAAACCTGCAAGGTCTGCTTAGCAGCAAGGCAGCCTAGTAAACCTACAAGGTCTGCTTGGCAGCAGGCCAGTCCGGCAGACCTTGCAGGTTTTCACATTTCCCGCCCCAACCCTTCAGCCACATTCAACCGTATATTCTCTTTGTAAATATCGCGTGTTTAAATAGTGTTATAATCGGTTAAAAACAGGTCAATGTACATGGTATAAAGGAATAATATTTTTACCTTACCTATTGAAACAAAGCATGTCGTAACCCGGCATGATTGTAGCAGGAATTAAACAATCACAAAATATTGAATAGTACCCCTGCAGATATTGACCTTATTAACGGATGCATTGATAATGACCGAAAGGCACAGGAACGCTTATACAAACGGTTCTATATGTCCATGATGTCTGTTTGCATACGCTACACACGCAATGAAGACGATGCGATAGAAGTATTACATAACGGCTTTTTGAAAGTATATAAGAACATGCACCGCTTCGATCCGCTTAAAGCAGGTTTATATACCTGGATAAGAAGCATCATGATTCACAGTGCTATAGATTTTATACGACAGAACACCAAACATAGCAGGCAGCTTGAACTGGACCAGGCCACGGAGCCTTATATTGACAGTGAAGCTATTGATAAATTAAATGCGCAGGAATTGCTTCTTCTGGTAAGAAGATTACCGCCTGCCACCCAAACCGTTTTTAATTTGTATATAATAGAAGGTTTTACACACAAGGAGATAGGAATAATGACAGGCATTAGTGAAGGTACGAGTAAATGGCACCTGAGCGAAGCGAGGCGCCTGATGCAGAAATTCTTAAAAACCTTACATGTAGTATAATGAACCGGAAGTTACCATACGAAAAACGAATTGCAGAAAAGATGCGGCATTTGCAGTTGCCCGACAAAGAGATGATGTGGGAGCAAATGAAGGCAAGGCTTGACAGCGAAATGCCCCGGCCGGAGAAAGGCGAAAAGGGAGGTGGCGGAAAATGGTGGTGGTTGGGCAGCATCGTTATTATTCTTTCGGCCGGAATATGGATGATTATGAAAAAGGCGGGAGGGGATGATCAAATGACGACGGCGGGGGATGTTGGGAATATTGAACCCATTTTACCGGAGCCTGCAAACGCTATTGAGTATAATTCACAGCTTACGGTTAATGCCACTGATAAAAATGGTTCTAATACAAGTTCGGGAGATGATCTTAAAAACACAGGCCAAAAAAAATCACCAGACTTAAACGGGAACGACAACCTGGCTGCAACGGCTTCGCGCAAATACACGTTTAAAAACAAAGCGGGGATCAATGCAGATATAAAACAATACCGCGCATCAGGCAGGATAACGCAGCTTAAAGCCCTTCTTCCTGCTGAAAGCAATCCTCAAAAAATACCGGCAGTTGCCGGTCGCAATACTGAAACAGGCAATGGATCTGTTGCAGGTACCATTAATAATAACAAAACCAATAATACTGAAAGGTTGCTCCCATCAACGGGCTATAATTCGGTTAGTACAGGAAATACTGACTTCAGCAACCACGAAAACATTATTAAACCTGCCATTAGCAGTGAAGCAGGTATATTAACCGTTCCGGCTTATGTGTACAGCTTACCTGATGTAAGCGACAAAAGAAAGGATCTGCTTCGTGCAATGAAGCGCCAGGAAAGAAGAGAAGAGAAAGAGTTGGCCAAATCTTACCGCACTTATCATTCGTTTTGGGGTGAAACCACTGATCGCTGGTTTGCGGCGGGCATAGCACCTTACCAGAACATTGCTGTTGCTTCGCAACAAACGTATAATTACAATTCAGCAGCCGGCAAAAATATCATTACGGATTATATACCTTCGCCTTACCTGCAATTGCATGTAACCAGCAGGATATACCTGTTAAGCGAGTTCCAGTTTAATACGCCGCAGGCCACTCCCTCTTTGTTGTTGTCGCGTAAAGAATTAACAGCCCCCTCGGGTAATGCAGGCTACACGGAAAATATTTACCTGCGCAAATTGTATTATTTTAATATGCCGGTAAGCTTTTATTATAGCCCGGTTAAGAATTTTTATGTAGGCAGCGGATTGCAGTTTTCGTCATTCAACAGCGGATTGGCCGACATAGAACAACGAACATCCAATAATACCCTGCTGCGTTCAGAAACCATCAAATTAAAGGACGATTCTCTATCTTCAAAAATCAACGGATCCGAATGGCGCTACCTCTTTGATGCCAATTACTATTATGACCGCTTTATGTTCGGCTTCCGTTACAACCAGGCTTTAAATAATTTCGTTGACCTTCGCATCAATAATATCTTACCTCCCACACAGGCACGAAACCAGGCATTCCAGTTTTACATCAGGTATAACCTTGTAGTGAGTGACAGGAAAAAATAAATGCGTTTACTATTAGCTGTCCAAAGCCCGGGCGTGATCGAAAGATTAAGGGAAAAAATCATTTTCCGCTTTTTAGAAACTTAAAACTTAGCGCATCGGCATACATGCTTTCACCATTCCCGTTATCCGCAAATCTTATTTTTATCATAGCGGTTTTCCTCGGCGTCACTTTTTCACTGGAAAAATGGGTATGGAATACGTAGTAATAATCGCCTGTTTCATCTCTTACAATATCACCATGCCCTGATCCGTTCGATCCCGTAATGCTTTTACTGATGATAGGATTGCCCTCATATTTTTTCCATGGACCACAGGGGTTATCCGCAACCGCATATCCTACAGCATAACCGGGATTGCGAAAATCGTTTGCCGAATAGAACATATAATAAACACTTCCCCGCTTTATTACCGTTGGACCTTCCGTAACCGCCCATTTCACCTGTTGCGTATTCTCCCATGGCTGCGGATTGATTTCTGCGCTTACACATTCCTGTGAGGTGCTGGGCAGCATTTCCGATAGATCGCTTTTTAATTCCGCTACAAATATGCGGTTGCCGTTTTGTAACCGTACATGGTAAAGATAAATCCTGCCATCATCGTCTTTAAACACAAAAGGATCAATCTGCTTTACATCTGCATCTATCGTATTTATATGGGTTTGCTTAAATGGCCCGGCCGGATTATCGCTATGGGCTATAGCTATATGCTCATTGGCTGTGTAAGCCATATAATACCGGCCGTGATGGTGAAATACCTGCGGCGCCCAAAAACCCTTACTGCCAAATGATTCTCCGCTGCTCAATGCTCTTTTATCATCATCTCTTTTTTTCCAGTGCTTTAAATCGTTCGAAACGACCACATGAAAACCGGAGTCTGCATTAAAGCCATCCGTACCATAGAGATAATATTTTCCATCGTCATTAAAAACAGTAGGATCGGCTAGGTATATCTGTTCTGCTGCGGGATGAATCTCTTCTTTAGTGAAAGTCAGCAGCAATGCCAACACATAATAAATGATCGGATACATCAGCAGTATATTTTAATCGTCGCCCGGAGGCAGACTGTTTTACCTGTGAGGCGAAGACGCTTCATAAAGCAAGCGATACAGATGCTTCCTGCGTAAGCATGACAAACAGTAGTAACCCTGTTGAGCATTTGCAATAAAGGCAAATCAACAATCTCCTGCTTGTTACCCTGACGTAGGAAAGGTCTGGTCAATGATGAATAGAATGCGTTACACAGACACTGCCTGCTGGTTCTCCATCGTAGCAGATCATCGTTCTCTGCCAAAAATATTACAACTTGCCCGTTAGTTTTTTGATCAGGTCTGTTTCCGCTTTTTTGTATGGTGTTCCATCTTTTCGGAATATATCATGGAACCAAACTTCCGGCTCTCCTTTGTATGCTTGCTTCCAGCTATCCCAGGGATAAATGGTTTGCGATTTGCCGTCTACCAATCCCCAATTGTATGCGGCCACATTGTATTTTTTTGCGACGGGTAATGAGCCTTCAAAAGTACTATTGTTGCCACGGGCCATATACTCCGTGCAAAGAATGGGGCGACCATATCGTTGCAACTCCACAATATTTTTTTCAAAGGAGGCCGCGTTATCATAATTATGAAAGGATATTACATCCGATTCTTCCACCATAAGTGTTTCGATAGGTTTCAGCTTTTCAGGAGCCGACCAGTCGCCCGACCATAAGCCCGCGGTAAGCGGTTGCCGGGGATTCACAGAACGTGCCCATCTAAAAGCTTCTTTCAGTAAAACCAATACAATATCCGCTTTGTTCAGTGGCTCCATTTTACGGTAATATTCGTTGTTCATATTCTCCGGCTCGTTCCATACATCCCAGCCCAGCACACGATCATCTGATGCAAATTTTCTTACTACAGCTTTTACATAGGTTTCGAGCCGCGGGTATTGGGTGCTATCTAACAAAGCTTCTTTACCCGGGTTTTGCACCCAGCCCGAATTGTGCACACCGGGCTTAGGTTCCCGCTGTGTACCCAGTTTAGGAAAGGGATCCCAAACAGAATCAAACAATACGAAAAGCGGTTTAATATGATGTCGGGATGCGATCTGTAAAAACGCATCCATGCGTTGTAAAAAACCTTCAGCATCCTGCTGGTACAGCAAATCATGCAGGTATACTCTTACGGTATTCATCCCCAGCGAGGCCGCCCAGCCCAACTCACGGTTAATAGTAGCCGTATCAAATGTGGCCGCCTGCCACATCTCCAACTGGTTGATGGCAGTGCTGGGAACAAAATCACAGCCTACCAGCCATCCCTGTTTTGCATACCAGTCATTGGCCTGCTCTTTTGTCCAGATATCCCTTCCCGCTTCAGCTACTGCTTCAGTGTCTGCTTTTTTCTCTTCTTTGGGCTTGCATTGCTGAAAGCCCATGCTAAAAAATAAAGCGCTTAATACAATCAGTCTAAATTTCATTACAGTTATTTTTGAATATTAAGATATAAGCCCGATACAGGATTCAAAAACGAATCCTCTTCGGATTCCGGATTTTAAAAGTTTATGGTTTTTAGTTTATCGTTCTGTTTTTCGGATTTAGCGCTTATGGCTTCCAATTTTAATTGGCATTTGCTATTTGTCTCCTGGGGTTTTATGCCCAGATGCGGTGCTGACCCTCCTTGCGTCGGGTGCCGACCGCTTTCCACATTTTCACATTTCATCTTCCTCTCACCGAAAACGCGTACACTGTAGAAGTCTTATACTCTTTGCCCGGTTCCAATACAATTGCCGGAAAATTCTTTTGATTGGGCGCGTCGGGAAAATGCTGTGTTTCCAGGCAAAACGCGGTTCTGAAATTATCCCTGGCTCCACTCTTAAAAGTATTTTTTCCCTGCATAAAATTGCCGCCGTAAAACTGCAGCCCTGGCTCGGTAGTATATACTTTCATTACAATGCCCGATTTATCGCCTGTTGCTTCTGCAGCTTCATGGAGCGTGGCGGGATCATTTTCATTGAGTACAAAATTATGATCATACCCGCTGCCATTTTTTAGTTGCTGGTTATTTACCGTATCAATTCTTTTCCCGATAGGTGTGGGCTGGCGAAAATCAAACGGGGTTCCTTCTACAGGCTCCAGTTTGCCTGTAGGTATTAATGTAGCGTCAACGGGCGTGTATTTATCCGCATTGATCTGCAGCACGTGATCATTAATGGTTCCGCTGCCTTCACCATTCAGGTTAAAAAAAGCATGATTGGTAAGGTTCACCACCGTTTTTTGATCAGTAGTGGCATCGTAATTTATTTTCAGTGCATTATTTTCCGAAAGAATATAGTGCACCGTTATATTCAAATTTCCCGGAAAGCCTTCCTCCCCGTCTTTGGATAAATATTTCAATTGCAATGTGGAATCATTCGGTTGAACGGCATCCCACACCACATCCTGGTAACCTTTTTTGCCTCCATGCAGTGTGTTGGGCCCGTTGTTGGTAAACAAGGTGTAGGTTTTTCCATCTAAGCTAAACTTTCCTTTTGCAATGCGATTACCTACCCGCCCTATCGTAGCGCCAAAATAAGGTTCGGTGGAATTCACATAATCCTGCACATTTTTAAATCCAACCACCACATCAACAGGTTTACCGTCCTTATCCGGCACAACCAGGCTTACCAGCCTGCCACCGTAATTGGTAATGGCAGCACAGGCCCCGGTTTTGTTTTTTAGTATATACAGTCCGGTAGATTTACCATCTATCGTGTCTTCAAAATTCTTATGCTCCAATGAAGGCACACATGCGTTTACTGCAGCAGCTTCTGTCCCGCTTTTTTGTTCCGTATCCTGCTCTTTGGTTCCCTGGTTACAGGCCGTTATTACCACAAGGCAGGCAATTGAAAAGGTTTTTATTTTTATCATAAAAATGGTTTGGCTATAATAATTTTTCCGTGCCATCAGCTATCTGTACCGCATAGGCGCTGAGCGTTAAGCCTGTAGCCTCCCGGTACTGTGCACTCACTTTTTCAACCAGCGCATCTACAGCATTTTCTTTTACAAGGTTTATGCTGCATCCTCCAAAGCCGCCTCCCATCATCCTGGAGCCAAGCACATTTTTTTCATTGCGCACATATTGAACCAGCCAGTCGAGTTCACTGCAGCTCACTTCATATTCCTTACTCAGGCCTTCATGCGTACGAAACATTTTTTGTCCTAAGGCGGCTATGTCACCTTTTTTGAGATCATCACATGCGGCGAGTAAGCGAAGATTTTCCTCCAGCACATATTTGCAACGCTTATATATTAATGCATCTTTTGGCAGCACGTGCTGCTGAAGCAATTCAAGCGACACGTCACGCAGTGATTTCACTTCCGGCATTTGCTGCTGCACCCAGGCCACCCCCTGTTCACATTGCTGCCTGCGGGTATTGTATTCCGAAGATGCCAGCGAATGTGATACATTGGAATTAAAAAGTACGATCCTGATCCCTTCCATGTGTAAAGGCACATACTGGTATTCAAGGCTGCGGCAATCCAACTGTATAGCATGATCTGCTTTACCAAACACCGATGCGAACTGGTCCATAATACCGCACTTTACCCCGGCAAATTCATGCTCAGCGGCCTGTGCCATTTTTACTATTTGTATTCTTGAGAGCCCAAGTGCAAACAATTCATTCAATGCATACAAAACACTGCACTCCACCGCTGCAGAAGATGACAAACCAGCGCCTATTATAATATCCCCATCCAGCAACAGGTTAAATCCGCCAATAACAATGCTATGCTTCGATAACTGGTCAACTACCCCAAGCACATAATCCGTCCAGCTTTTTAACGGGCGCACTTCAGCTATTTTACAAGTGTAGGTTTTGTTAAATGCAAGCGAAGCGAGCGCTATGTTATCGTCATTTCTTTTGCTAATGGCAACATAGACGGCTTTATCTATTGCCGCGGGAAGCACAAATCCCTCATTATAATCCGTATGTTCACCAATGATGTTTATTCTTCCCGGAGAACAAACCAACAGGGGTTCTGCCTGAAAGCGCTGCCTGAAATTTCTCCTCAATGCATCTGCGTCATATTTGCTGAATTTCATTTTTCTATTTATGTTTTTTCCTGGTGCTCGATTGCCGGCATATCAACTCTGGCTGAAGTACCAGTTTGGGAGACGGTATTTTTGACCACTCTTTGTTATTCCTGGTTTCAAAAAACAATTTGGCTGCCTCTTCTCCCATATGAACAGTTTGCTGATTTACGGTTGACAGAGAGGGTGTAATATACTCACCAAATGCTTCATTGGCAAAACCAACAATGGCAATATCGCAGGGAATTTTTTTATTTACCGCCTTAATAGCCTGTATAGCGCCCAGCGCGGTAAAATCTTCTACTGCAAAAACGGCATCAATCGTTTGTGAAAACAACTGGTTCATACAATCCCTGCCCGATTCTATACTTACTTTGCCATACACGATCAGGTTATCATCCACCGGTATGTTATGCACATTCAAAGCGTCAATATACCCTCTTAAGCGCTGATTAAAGATCGTAACATGCTGTTGTCCGCCAATATGGGCGATACGCGTACATCCCTGCTCAATCAAATGCCGCGTAGCATTAAAGGCGCCCTGGTAATCATCCACCACTACCGAAGGTACCCCAAGCGTATCATTGGCCCTGTCAAAAAGAATGAGTGGTACATTCCGCTTTTTTAAAGCTGCGTAATGATCCAGGTTAATGGTGTTCTTCGAAATAGAAGCGAGCACACCTTCCACCTGTGAGCGCAGGAAAGTTTCTATTCCCTTTTTTTCAAATTCGTATAATTCGTTAGACTGGTATATGAGTACATTGTACCCGTTTTCGCTCATCACCTTTTCTATACCATGAATAACAGATCCAAAAAAATTGATCTCAGCACTCGGAATAATCACTCCAACAATCTTTGAACGGCCCAACCGCAGCGAAGTAGCTATCTTATTGGGATGATAGTTCAGCTTCTTAGCCATTTGCTGTACCGCTTTCCTGGTGGTATCTTTTACAGCCGGATGGTCATTGAGCGCACGTGAAACAGTAGCCACCGCTATATTCAGTTCTTTTGCTATGTCGAGAATAGTGGCCGGCTGACTCATGGGGTATTACAATGTATTTATGTTAACTGTTGCCTGCATCGTATTTAACATATTATTTCATTACCGTGGATTCATTATCGCCGAATGGCGCCATTCCTTTTTTCCAGGCAGCATCATTAAAGCCGGCATTCATCCACTCATCGGCAGGTTGCGTTTCTGTATATGCTGCTTCAAATGGCTTTTCATCCCCGGCGGGAATGATGCTGTTGTATTCTTTTCCGAGATCACCCAAATAAGGATCATGTGCTATTAACGGATAAGCGGGAGCACGAAGAACCTGGGCTACTAATAATCCCAAGGAGAAATAAACGGCAGGCAAAGCACAAACTTTTTTCATTTTCCTCGTTCTTGTTTATTCAAAAAAATCACTACTTCCCGAAGGAACGGGCAGCCTCGTTTCCTTTTTTACAGGTGAGCCGAACCGGGGTGTGCCGTCGCTGTTCCAGGTAAAAGGTTGTGCCCTGGGCGAACGATGCCCGCCACAGCCTTGTCCGGGTAAGGCATTGGCATGATATAATATCCAGTCTTCTTTACCATCGGGCGATTTAAAAAATGAATTGTGTCCCGGAGCATACACGCCGTTTTCTTTGGATTGTTTAAACACAGGAAGGGGCGCCTTTTCCCATTCAGCAATGTCCATCAAATTATCTGAGCCCGTAAACCGCAATAAGCCTAACGCGTAAAAATCGGTCCAGCAGCCGCTTGCAGAGAATACGATAAACAGTTGGTTGCCATTGAAGAGGGCCTGCGGTCCTTCGTTTACACTTACATGTGGGGGATTATCCGCATCATACAAATCACCATGAGTTTCCCACTCCAGTTCAGGTTTTGAAATGCATACCCTGCTGCCATCAATTGTCCATGGATTCTTCATTTTGGCGATATAAATATTTTGTTGTCCGTTCACATCTCCTGCCCAGCCCGACCAGATCATGTACAATTGTTTCCGGTAAAAGAAAACGTTTCCATCAATGGCCCATTTATCAGCCGGGTCGGCAACTTTTCCCTTAAACTTCCATTCGCCGGTCATAGGATCCGCCGATTCATTTTCCAGTACATACATCCGGTGATTGCTATTGTTTCCATCATCAGCCGCAAAGTATACATACCATTTATTTTCAATAAAATGAATTTCGGGTGCCCAGAGTTGCTTTGAATACAGGGTACCAGCAGGTGGCGTAAAAATATCTTTCCGTTGTGCATTTTTCAGATCAGCCAGGTTTTTGGTTTTCCATATCGCGATCCGGTTGCTCAAAGTATGTGTATAGTAGTAATAACCATCCTTATAAAATGAAAAGGGATCAGCGCCCGAAGGCAGTAGCGGATTGCGGAACATGTGCTTGTTACTATCCTGCGATTGGGTTTTGCAGGAAATAAGCAATACGGGGATAAGAAACAGTATCAGAATGAGGTGCTTCATCTGAGTTGTGGCTTTTTATTTATGGTTTATGTAAACCTGTTAGGTCTGCTCAGCGGCAAAGCAACCCGGCAGACCTGACAGGTTGGCCTACTTCATCTTCACCAGGTTTTTATTATACAACTGCTGATGCAGTTGCTTTAGCCTTTCCAAAGGCATTTTCATTATCTTCCTGTCGTAAGTCATCAGTCCGTTCACTTCCACTTCCACGTCTGTCGTTTGTGTGTATATTGCCGCCGAAAGACCTAAGGGAATAAGGGGTGTAAGATCATTGATGAGACGTGTATAACGGTCAAGCAACTCATCACGGTTTTTAAAACTCTGGTATCCCCAGTTGTCCTTCTCCTGCCAGGTATGCCCTTCAACCGGCAGGCCCAGTCCGCCAAATTCTCCCAGTGTCAATATTTGTTTTTCACCAAATATTTCCGGCGAAGGCATTTGCGGATCGGGGTAATTGTGAATATCAAGAATATGACCCACAGCAAAAAAGTTTCCTCCGCTGGCTTCATTCACGAGCCGCGAAGGATCGAACTGCATCGTCCATTCTGTAATTTCTTTCGTTTTAAATTGCCCCCATGCTTCATTAAAAGGCACCCATACCACAATGGAAGGAAAATTATGTAAGGCGGTCATGATGGCTTTCCATTCGGTATGGTAAATGGCTTCAGATTCTGCGCTCCGCTGCTTATCGTGATTTTTGCCCGAAATTTGTCCTACCCGCATATCCCATTTGTTTCCACCCATATCGCCGCTGGGCATATCCTGCCAAACCAGCATGCCCAGTTTATCGCAATGATAATACCACCGGGCGGGTTCTACTTTTACATGTTTGCGGATCATATTAAAACCCATTGCTTTGGTTTGCTCCACATCATATTTAAGTGCTTCATCTGTTGGTGCGGTATACAAACCGTCGGGCCACCAGCCCTGATCAAGCGGTCCGTATTGGAATACAAATTCATTGTTCAGCAACATTCTTTTTATACCGCTGTTATCCGTAGCCTCCGAAATTTTACGCATAGCGAAATAGCTGCCCGCTTCATCTATCACTTTCCCTTTGCGGGTAACCGTGTATTTAAGATCGTACAGGAAAGGATGGTCAGGCGTCCAAAGTTTGGGATTGCTTATCGTTAAGGCAACTACCTCTTCACCCTTTACTGTTTGCTCTGCCACCTGTTGCCGGCCATCGTATGCAATAACCTTTACTGCGTCGCCGGGCTGCAGGTTTTCTATATCCACTTTTACGGAAAGCGTTTGTTTATTTATATCGGGCGTTTGAACAGTTGACGCAATATAGGTAGAAGGCACATTCTCTAACCACACGGTTTGCCAGATGCCTGTTACCGGCGTGTACCATATACCGTGAGGGTTTTTGATCTGTTTGCCGCGTGGCTGCGGACCGTCATCGCTGGGGTCCCAAACCCTTACAGCTATCTCCTGCTGCTTTCCTTTTTTAAGCGCAGCACTTATATCGAACGAAAAAGGATCATACCCACCCTCGTGCGAACCCACTTTCATACCATTCACATATACATCGCACTGCCAGTCGACCGCGCCAAAGTGGAGCAATACTTTTCCTTTTCTGAATGCATTGGCTACCTCCACCCCACGTTTGTACCAGAGCACACTGTCTTTCCCCACGGTTTTACCTACTCCCGAAAGCGCAGATTCCACTGGATAAGGAACAAGGATTTTACCGCCAAAAGCAGTGGGCTCAGCGTTACCTGATGCTTTGGGAACAATGGCATATTGCCAGAGTCCGTTCAAATTCATCCAACTTTCCCGGGTGAGTTGAGGTCTGGGGTATTCGGGCAAAGGCTGTTCGGGTTCTATATCTGCTGCCCATTGTGTTATAATTTTACCCGAAACAGGCTTCCACGCTTCCTGTGCATATAATCCTATAGTGATCGTTCCAAATAAAACCAAAGAAAAAAATTGCTTCATGATGATTGCTTTGTATGATAATATTTAAACAATATTCTGCAATAATAGCAATAACCCGTCGTACAAAAACATTCGGTTACGGAATCCATTATTGTTAAAAGTTAAGCTTCTGCACCGGCGAAAAGATTATATCTTCCACCCCGGCTATCTTTAATCCGATGCGGGCAAACACATAGTTTTGAGCAGGCACAATGGCTGGCACACTGGTTTCAAGAGTAATATTGCCGATATCTGTAATGGAAGAACCGGCAATATCCGTAAAAGCGATATTGTTAGCACCCGAAACAAACTGGGTTTTATTGATATACAGGCTTACCCTTTCTATATTTTTTGCATCGGCGCCAGTAATAATCTGTTCCACCGCAAAGGAACCTGAAATTTTGCCTCCGCCCGCCGTAAGCTGGGCATTTCTCAGCATATAATATGGCGTAACTTCAATATCCAGTTCCTGATTGCCTTTAAGGTTTATGGACAAACTGTCGGGTGCACCCGAAGCTGTCTTTTTCCATACAAACGGTCCCTGGTCATTGGGAATAACAAACTTATAGTCGCCATTGAAGAGCAGCATCGAATAACTGCCATCCGGAGCAAACGTGCCGCCTATAGCGCCTACTTTACCAAACCCATACTGATACAGTTGAAAAGGCACACGATCGTACTCCACCTGTATGGCTTCGCCCTGGTATACCAGTTTGCCGCTGAGCTTTGTTTTTGGCGGATCGTAATTGTCTTTTTTACAAGACATAAAAGCAGCAGCCGTTACCAGTATGATGATATGATGATATGTAATTTTCATAAACAGAAGTTTTTAAGTACTTATTGATTGGGTTGCCTTACGATCTTTGGATTATTGGAACGCACATTATCATCAATAAAAGAATAATAATTGCCCAACTGAAAATTGTTAGCGCCTGTAACCAATGAAGGCAGTACGATCTTGTATATCCATTTGCCATTATTGGGGCTGGAGGGATTATGATATTTGTACGGCCACAATGCATAAGGCTGTGTATTCCTTTTGGTAGCCTTGCCAATATTGGAAAGCAGGTCGGCTTCGGTCATTTTGTTGCCGTCCCACACTTTGGTGGCCAACCGCCAGCGCTTCATATCATACAGAATATGTCCTTCAAATGCCAGTTCCACCCTGCGTTCATGCACAATTCTGTCGAAAGTTATATCGCCGGCCGCCAATGGAATAACCAAACCGGCCCTTGTCCTTACCTGGTTCATATACCCGGCTGCTACATCAGGCTGTCCCAGTTCAAATGCCGCTTCGGCAGCGTTCAATAATACTTCGCCAAACCGGTAACGCTGGAAAGGAACTTCACTGCTGGTTCCGCGGGAGCCGCCGCCGGGTGCAGGATCGAGGTACTTCCGAATATAAAACCCGCTTTGAGCGGTAAACTCCTTTGCATTAATAGGCCCGTCAAATCCCACTACCTGCACAGGATTGGTTCCACCCGGCAGCACTTTCTGAGCACCCCTGTCGTCGCCGGTTAGTATGCTGCCATCTGCCAACTGGTATCCTGCCCATATATCTACATTCCGTCCTTTAAAAGCAGTACCCGGTAAAATAACGGTTCCGGACAACCGTGCGTCGCGGCCTTCAAAAATATCGGACTGGTTGGCATAATAAATGGGATTGCCTGAACCATCCTCAACGGGAAGCGGACCATAGGTATTGTCTAATTTCTCAAAGGATTCCACCAGGTTCAGAGAAGGATTGATGCGACCGCCTTCTTCCTCCTCGGCGCCATAGCGTGGCTGGTTCCAGCCGGTGAAATAATGTACTTTCCCGCTTTTTAATTTAAAATCTTCTATAAAAATAGATTCGGGATTATTGTTCTTATCTAAGAACAGTCCGTAAAAATTCTCAGCGAGGTCGGGCTTGCTATTGTATAATGCATATCCGCCTGCGCTGCCATCAATTATTTCCTTTGCCGCGTTCAGGGCTTTTGTATAATAATCGTTTGCCATGCCAGCAGGAATGCCTACTTCGCCACCAGGCAAAGCAACCTGTGGTGTGGTTGCGCCATATTTTGCGATTGAAGCAGCGTACAAAGCCGCTCTTGATTCCATGGCCAGCGCGGCGCCCTTAGATGCCCTGCTTTTTACGTTGGCATCTGCAGGTAAATCATTTTTAATGGATTCCGCTTCGCTTATCACAAAATCATACATCTCCGATTCCTTGGCCCGGGGATGCTGCAGGTAGCCGGGGTCTCCTTTAAAATCATACAACAATGGTTCAGTGATCAAAGGAACCCCGCCCAAACGCTTGGTAATCTCAAAATAAAAATTGGCGCGTAAAAAACGGGCTTCAGCAAGAAAGCGCTTTTTATCGCCAGCCGATAAATTGGGCGCGGCTTCGCAACGCTGTAAAAACAGGTTCAGCTCGCGGATATATGCATACGAATCGAACCAGTTGATACCCCATTCGCCATAGCCCCAGCCGGTTCTTTGTACAATATAAGCACGGCCGTTTTCGGAAGGAAAGCTTTCGCTGAAATCGGCAAAAGTTGCCCAGTCTTCAAGAGAAGAAAAATCCAATTGCCGGTTATACAAATTGCCCAGGATGGATAATACCTGCGCGGGATCAGAAAAAGCCGATTCATTGTCCAAAATGGAAATAGGCTTTACATCAAGGAAGTCCTTGTCTTTTTTGCAACTTCCCGCACCTAGTACGGCGGCAAACAATATGAATTGAAATATCTTTTTCATACACTACTTTTAGTTTAGAAGGAAAGATTTACACCAAAATTGAAAACCCTGCTTTGCGGGAACTGCAGCCCGTTTTCTTCATTTACCTCCGGATCCACTCCAAAATCCTTAAGGTTATCAATTGCAAAGAGGTTGTAGGCATTTACATAAATGCGGGCCCGCTGCATTTTAACGCGGCTGATTAGCGCTACCGGTAAAGAATAACCGAGCTCAATGGTTCTGGCTCTGATGTATTTTACATTGTGCGCCCAAAATGTGGAGCTGTTGTTGTAGTTCCTGTGCCCGCCTTCATTAAACCGGTTGGCGGGGTATTTGCCGGGGATCCACTCGCTGCCTGCATCCTTCATGTCGGCCCGGTGCCACCCGTCTTCAAAAATGGTATTGAAATTTCCGTCGTTCTGAAAGGCCCACTTCATTTCCCAGTTCTGGTACCAGGTATAGCCGGCTCCTCCCGAAAAATCGGCATGAAAGTCAAAGTCATGATAAGCCAGGGCAATATTAAATCCGAAGTTGATATTGGGTTGTGTGCCCACGCCGTAACCTATGGGGCGCTCATCGTAGCCATCAATCTTTCCATCGTTGTTGAAATCCTTGTAAATAAGGTCTCCCGGGAGCATTGTTCTGTTGCCCTGCCCGTCAATATTAACCGGGTAATTATTGATCTCTTCAACCGATGCAAACTGGCCGATCACTTCATAGCCCCAGTTGGTTTTCGTATAACGTCCTTCCTGCGACCAGCGGTACTGATCCCACGAATTAAAGAAAAGCGGGTTGTAGGACGAGAGGAATTTGGAGCGTGAGTAAGATATATTTGCCCCTGCTGAAACGGTTATATCTCTTACCCTGCCGTTATAATTCAGGGAAAACTCCTGTCCAAACTGTGCATCGCTGTTCAGGTTTTCACGGGGCAGGGTATAGCCAATTTCTATAGGCGTAAGCACATCATTTTTAACGGCTATCAAGCCCGAGCGTTTCCGGTAAAAATAGTCGAATGTACCCGTAAGCTTTCCATTGAATAACGAAAAATCCATCCCAATATCGGTGATCCGGCTTTCAAGCCATGAAATATTGGTAGTTGCCACTCCCCTGTCTCTAGAACCAACAATGGGCCGGCCATCCAATATGGCAATACCCTGGTTATAATTGTATCCTTCTATATACTGAAAAGGGCCCAGTCCCAGTGAAGAACCGTCATCCCCCAAAATGCCATACGACGCCCTCAGCTTCAAATCGGTAAGTATATTTTGATCGCCCAGCAGTTCCTGCATAAAAGATTCTTCAGTAATGCGCCATCCCACGGATGCGGAAGGGAAATAGCCTATCCTGTTATCCGGCGGAAAAATATACGATGCGTCGCGCCTGCCTGCCAGCTCCAGGAAATACCTGTCGTTATAAGCATAGTTGATCCTGCCTACATACCCTATCCTTGCTTCCTTATCATCGCTGTCATCGTACCTGTCGGCAGTATTAAAATAAATAAGGGGTAGCGCATTGGTGCTGGGCACAGAATGGATCCAGTTTCGTAATCGGTTATTAAGGATCCTTTCATTAACAATGGTAGCCGAAATATTGTGTAATCCAAAAGACCGGTTATAGTTGATCTGCAACTGGGTGGTTTTGTTGATCTGTTTGATCTGTTCCCGCTCGCGCCAGGGATTGGTACTGCCTCCTGTGGCCTTATAGGAATCCTCTGTAGCATCGTAGGTGTACGTGTTGTAGGTATACTCGTGATTGTTCAACAGGTAGTCGGCTATATAATAAGAATATACGCCGTTTACCGAAAGCCCCTCAATCCAGGGAATCTGGTATTCGGCGGTAAAATTACCCTGCAGTACCCGCCAGTCGTTGCGGTATTTGCCCGCGTTTTTATAATTAAGGTAAGCCCAGTTGGTTTCGTTGTGTTTTATGTCGTTCAGGTATTCGGGGTTATCATTGGCATAAGGCCTTTCCAAAGGTGTGTTCCGTAAAATAGCGAACCTGGCCAACCAGTAATCATCACCACCAGGAACGCCGGGGTTTTGGCGGCTCTCTATTCGACCATTGATATTCATTCCAACCTTTAATCCATTGGCCACTTTAGCAGTAACATTAGATTGGATATTGGTACGCATGAATTTGTATTCCCGTCCAAGCGGAGAATTCTGGTACAAATTGGTGGCTGATAAATAGTAATTCAGTTTATCCGTGCCGCCTGTAACATTAAGGTTAAGGGAATTGAGTGGCGCGTTGGGCTTCAAAATAAAATCCTTCCAGTTGAAGCTTTTATATCCCGGCTCTGTTCCTGCTTTGTATTTTGCCAGTTCTTCATCGGTGATCGTAGTGCCTCCATACCTGTTGATCTCGGCCTCGGCCCTGTAGCGCATATAGTCGTATGAATTGTTCAGCACGTCCGGAAACCTTGTCCAGTTTTGAAAGCCTATATAAGAATCGACGTTGATGCGGTTGGCTGTATTCAGCCTGCCCTTTTTGGTGGTTACCACCACTACACCATTGGCGGCACGTATACCGTAAATAGCGGCAGAAGCATCCTTCAGCACCGTAATGCTCTCAATATCATTGGGTGCCAGGTTATTGAACTGCCCTGCATCCTGCTGTATACCGTCAATTACAAAAAGCGCATTTCCCATGTTCCTGATTTGTATATTGGCACTGGCGCCGGGCCGGCCATCCGGCATACGAAAAGATACACCCGGCAATTTACCGGCAAGGGTAGCGCTCACCGTAGAAGCGCCATGTACCCTTCCAATATCATCGGCGGTAACTGTAGAAATAGCTCCTGTTAAGGATTGCTTCCTGCGGGTACCATACCCAATCACTACAACTTCTTCCATGCTGGTATTCGATGCCTTCAGCGTGATCATAAAACTGGTTTGGTTGCCCGCTACCACCTCTCTTGCCTCGTAACCCACCGAACTGAATACCAGAACAGATCCCGCCGAGCGGATGTTCATGGAAAAGTTCCCTTCCACATTGGTGAGCGTTGAATTCTGGGTACGTTTTTCGGCAACCGTTACATTAGCCAACCCCACACCGAGGCTGTCGGTAACCTTGCCCGATACGGCAATGGATTGTGAAAAAACGGGAGAAAGCGATGCAAAAAAGATGCATAAGGTAACCAGCATCTTTGGAGAACACGACAGGGGAATTTCAGCTGCTGAAATGCGCTGCCGCAAAGTTTTGGCTATAACGCGTACATTCATATGGCAGTTAATTATTATTGACAATCTTTAAAAATGGAAACGTTTCCATTTTTTGGCACTGTGAAGGACGAAATAATATTTTTAATTGCTTCGCTCAGGCGTCTCAATCTTTCTTCAAATTGTATCAAAGAATGGATTTGAGATTTGAGCTGCAAGACATTTGATTAAGCATATCAATTGATTTTTCATCTGTTGGCTTATTGTTTAAAATGAAATAGCTATTGTTAAGGCTACCTGGAAATGAAAAAGCAGTAACGAAATGAAGCAGAGGTCACAGTAATTCAAAAGCGTTAGCAGGGTACCCCCCGAAAACGGGCCGTAATCCCTGCCCGTCCCCGTCCGTAATGGCACGCCAGCCCGACGAAGCCATTCTGGCGGGGTTACTTTTTCCCGCAAAAAAAATAACAGAAATCCTTTCACTTTGCAGGGCGCTGAAGTACTGATAATGGTTGTTTACCTAACATTGTTTTGTTTCAACACCTTATTCCAACGCCAGTAAACTATCTGCCATTACCGGGCTTCAAATCACAAATCTCAAATTTCAAATAACTATATACCTTCGTTTACAACCATTACTGCTGTGAAAAAGAAAGTATTTTTACTGGTAACGATTGCATTTACTTATTGCTGCGCTTATGCGCAGGGTTATTACTTCAGGCATTATCAGGTAGAGAACGGGCTTTCGCACAATACGGTTTTTTGTACACTGCAGGACAGCAGAGGCTTTATGTGGTTTGGCACAAAAGACGGACTGAACCGGTTTGACGGCACCAGCTTTAAAATATTCAGAAAAAACGATCAGGATACCGGCAGCCTTGGCAACAACTTTGTATATAGCTTACGGGAAGATAACACCGGGCGCATCTGGGTTGGAACCGGGAAGGGACTTTACGCATACAATGCAGAAAAAGAGAACTTCCGGCGGGTGCCAACACCAGAATTGGCCGATGTAAATGAAATACAAACCGACAAAAAGGGTAATCTCTGGTTCTTAATGGGCTCAAGGCTTTACCGGTATCACCCGGCTACAGACAAACTCTCTACGCTTACCGAAACCAGGGACGAATGGGTAACCTCCATTTGGATTAGCGGAACAGGGATCCTATGGTTCACCACTTTCGGCACATTAAAAAAATATGATCCTCATTCGGGAACGTATACTTCGTACGATGTATTCAGCCATTCGCCCCACATTCCCTCCAAATGGATAGAGAAAATTTTTGATGCCGGCAACGGAAAAATCTTTTTAGGCACCATGGCCCAGGGACTCAAAATATTTGATACAGAACTTGGATCGTATACCGATGCGCTTACTTATAACCCCGATAAAACAAGCGTATTTGTGCGCGACTTTGTCCACATCAAAGAAAATGAATACTGGATAGCCACCGAATCGGGTATTTTTATTTATGATACCGAAAAAGGGGTCGTCACCAACCTTCGCAAACAATACAACAACCCATACTCCCTCTCCGATAACGCCATCTATTCGCTTTGTGCAGATAAGGAGGGCGGTATTTGGGCAGGCACCTATTTTGGAGGTGTCAATTACTTTCCGAACCAACATCTCGCCTTTCAAAAATATTTTCCCGATAACAGTACACAAAGCATAAGCGGTAATGCGGTAAGGGAAATATGTGAAGACCACAACGGTAATCTCTGGATCGGCACTGAAGACAGGGGTTTGAATAAGCTCAGCCCCAAAACAGGTCATATCACGCAGTACCTGCCAACAGGCAGCCCCGGCAGTATATCCTACCCGAACATTCACGGCTTATTGGCCACAGGTAACCAGTTGTGGATCGGAACCTTTGAACACGGACTGGATATGATGGATATCAGCACAGGCAAAGTAATACGCCATTACAATTCCACTACACCGGGTCTGCGGAGTAACTTTGTGCTTTCATTGTATAAAACAAAAAGTGGTGAGCTGCTCGCCGGAACTTCGGTTAGTCTTGTTAGTTACGATTCCGCCTCACAAAGTTTTCTAAAAGTGGAACAGGTGCCGGGGGATCATTTTATATATCATATCATGGAGGGGCAAGACGGTACCGTATGGGTGAGCACCATTGGAGAGGGCTTATACTTCTACAATAAAACAACCGGCGAGCAGGGCAATTTCCGTTACAACGCCAACCGGCGGGAAAGCCTGGGGAGCGACATGGTGAACAGCAGTTTTGAAGACAGCAATGGCACGCTATGGGTAGCTACGGAAGGCGGGGGACTGTGCAAACTGAATAAAGAAAACCAATCGTTTGCGCGCTATACCATCAAAGACGGAATGCCCAGCGATTACATTTTTAAAATCCTGGAAGATAGCAGGAAAAACCTGTGGATTGCCACTTCCCGGGGGCTGGTACGCTTTGATCTTTCAACAGAAAAAATAACAATCTATACGAGAGCAAACGGGCTATTAAACGATCAGTTTAACTATAATTCGGGCTACAAAACCAATGAAGGGAAAATGTATTTCGGCAGTGTAAAAGGCATGATCAGTTTTAACCCCAATCGCTTTTCAGCAAGAAACTTTACTCCTCCCGTTTATATTACAGGCTTACAAGTAAGCAACAGGGAAGTGCGGGTAAGGGATGAAGATTCGCCGATTACAAAGTCCATTACCTTCACCCAAAAAATTACCCTACCCTACAACCAGTCTTCCTTTAGCATTGATTTTGCGGCCCTAAGCTACGCCGCTCCCCAAATGACCGCTTACGCCTACATCATGCACGGCGCTGACAAAGAGTGGACGCCTATAAAAACCAACCGAAAAGCCTATTTTACCAACCTGCTGCCCGGCACCTATGTTTTTAATGTAAAAGCCGCCGGCAGCAACGGCGAATGGAGCCGCAAACCCGCGCAGTTAACCATTCAAATTCTTCCACCCTGGTGGGAAAGCCCCTGGGCCTATGCATTGTATACCATCACCGCTATGGCGCTTGCATTTTACCTGGTAAAACGATACCATAATCATATTGAGGAAAAGAACAGGCGGAAGATTGAACACCTGCATCATGAAAAAGAAAAAGAATTGTATGAAGCAAAAATTGAGTTCTTCACCAACGTTGCGCATGAAATAAAAACGCCGCTCACCCTTATAAAAGGTCCACTCGAAAAAATAATGCGTCAATCCGGCAACCGGCCCGAAACACAAAAGCACCTGGCTACAATGGAAAGAAATATCAACAGGCTCATTGATCTCACCGGCCAGCTGCTCGACTTTCGGCAAACGGAAGCAAAAGGATTCAGGCTCACTTTATCCAGGATGAATGTTTCATCATTGCTCAGGGAAATTTTTTCCAACTTCAGATCACTGGCGGAACAGAAAAGTCTCACCTATTCCCTTTTGCTACCGGAAAAGGATCTGCATGCCTGGGTGGATGACGATGCTTTGAACAAAATATACTGCAACCTTTTCAGCAATGCAGTAAAGTATGCACAACAAGAGGTGTGCATTAAACTGGAAGCCGTACCGGATGGACATTTCACTACGGAGATAGTAAGCGACGGCTATGTGATACCCGAAAACAAATGGGAAAAAATATTCGAACCTTTCTACCGGCTCAAAGGAACAGAAAAACAAAAGGGAACCGGCATAGGCCTTGCGCTGTCGCGCTCACTGGCGGCGCTGCACAAGGGTAAGCTGTATCTTAAAAAAAAGGATGAGCCCGGCTATAATGTATTCGTATTGTGTTTGCCCTTATCTTCCCTATCCGTACAGGAAAGCGCGCCAATGAACCAAAATAAAATTTGATGATGACACCTGCTGTTTTACTGGTAGATGACAATGAAGACATCCTCGAATTCCTGACGGATGAGCTGCAGGAAAGATATGCTTTGTTTACAGCCACCAGCAGTGAAGACGCGCTTGCACTGCTGCTGCAGGAATCCGTACAGCTTATAGTGAGCGATGTGATGATGCCGGGAATGGATGGCTTTGAATTCTGCCGTATTGTTAAAACCGATTTCGATTACAGTCATATTCCCGTTATACTCCTAACGGCGAAGAATACCCTTCAGTCAAAAATTGAGGGATTGGAGATTGGCGCCGACGCGTATATTGAGAAGCCTTTTTCGCCGGCCCACCTGCAAGTACAGATCGCCAATTTGCTCAACAACCGCACCAGGCTCAGGGAATATTTCGCCAGCTCCCCATTGGTGCATATTAAAAGCATGGCGCATTCTAAATCGGATGAACAGTTCTTGGAAACACTCAATGAAGCCATTAACGTCCATATAGACAATACAGCGCTCGACGTAGTGCATCTTTGCCGCATGATGAACATGAGCCGCCCCACGATGTATCGCAAAATAAAAGGCATCTCGCATTTAACGCCACACGAACTCATCAACATTACCCGGCTTAAAAAAGCTGCTGAACTATTGGCAGAAGGTCGCCATAAAATATTTGAAATAGCGGCCATGACCGGATTTCAATCGCAGAACAATTTTGGCAGGAGCTTTTTGAAACAGTTTGGGACGACGCCGAGTGAATATGCGAGGGTGAAGCGGGAGGAAAGTGAATGATAAAGCCAAGGCAGGTTAGCCGGCTGCATAGCTGCTATGCAACAACTGTTGCGACGCTCCGTTCGGGGCCAGCAACACCATTCAGCATGAGGGGGAGAGAAAAATGAAAGACATGTAGCGCATTACCAGGCAAATCTTACAGCGTACTAAAAATTTTGACAGTACACTAAAAAAACACAGCCGTATCATCCAAAGTTCGTAAATTAACGCCTCAACCCGGTTGCCTGCATTACCTGCAATATCACTTTATGAACCTTTGTCCGTAATTTCAAGTAAGAAAAGCTTCGGGAATAAAAAAGGCGACTTGCGCCACCTTAAATGTTTTCACAACGGAATAATCCTTATTGTGAATTGCTTTCAAATGCAAAAGTAATATTTTTATTATTAAAATACCAGGACTTTGCAAAACATAACCTTCTTTTTTAGTAACATGATCAAGAGACAGAGTATCCAGCAGTTTCTTACTTCTAATAATTAAACTTCCCTTTGCTTATATTTGTAAAACAAGAACAGCTTCTGAGATAGCATCTCAGGATTGACGCTCCGGAGACGGGGCGTTTCGCATTTATTTAGTAGCCAAGATATTCTTTTACTTTCAATATCAACTTAAGTGCATATAATTTCAGCTACTCTATCATATTAAGCATCAATAAATAATTAACAATGAGCATAATATAAAATAAAATTATAAATATGTTTTTATATTATATTTATAGACACTTGATATATCAAATTATGCCTACTTTTGCTTAAGAGGATTTAAATTGACGAATTTGAATTGTTGGGCGCCAATCCAACTTATTTGACGTCCACAATCGAATACCTCGTATTTTTAAAGACACTAATTTAATAATATATAATCATATATTAATAATCAAGTGTCTGCTGTGAATTGCTTTTTAAATTTAGTAGGTTATTCCTACGGAATAACCTACTTTTTACCCAAGTTTAACCTACAAAATTTAACCTTATGCCCTCTAAAACAATCTTAGGACTTGATCTTGGTACCAACTCTATCGGCTGGGCATTGATCCAGCAAGACTTTTCAAACAACTACGGAAAAATCTTAGGGATGGGTACGCGTATCATCCCTATGTCGCAAGACATCTTAGGTGAATTTGACAAAGGCAATTCTGTATCCCAAACTGCAGAGCGGACGAGATACAGAAGCGTAAGAAGGCTTAGGGAAAGACATTTATTAAGAAGAGAAAGGCTGCACAGAGTTTTGAATGTAATGGGTTTTCTGCCGGAACATTATGCCGCTGAAATTGATTTTGAAAAAAGGTTGGGGAAATTTAAAGAGGAAAGAGAGCCTAAGTTAGCTTACAACAATAAAACATTTCTGTTCAAAAGTTCTTTTGAGGAAATGCTTGCTGATTTCCAGCAGCTTCAGCCTCAGGTTTTGATCAATAAAAAGGGGGAGCCTGCGCTGATTCCTTACGATTGGACCATTTATTATCTCCGTAAAAAAGCATTAACACAAAAAATAGAAAAAGAAGAACTCGCATGGATATTGCTCAACTTCAACCAAAAGCGAGGTTATTACCAATTGCGCGGTGAAGAGGAAGAAGAAAACCCCAACAAGCTTGTGGAATTTCACTCCCTGACAGTGGTTGATGTAATTGCAGACGAACCCCAGAAAGGAAAACCGGATATATGGTATTCATTGGTTTTAGAAAATGGCTGGATATATAGGCGCTCAAGCAAAACGCCTTTGTTTGAGTGGAAGGATAAAACCCGAGATTTTATTGTTACCACCGACCTGAATGATGACGGTTCTGTAAAAAAAGACAAAGAAGGCAATGAAAAAAGAAGCTTCCGCGCACCGGGCGAAGATGACTGGACATTGCTCAAAAAAAAGACAGAACAGGAAATTGACAAGTCTGATAAAACGATCGGGGCTTATATATACGATGCTTTGCTTCTGGATGCTAAGCAGAAAATCAAAGGCAGGCTCGTTAGGACAATTGAACGTAAGTATTATAAAGATGAACTAAGGCAGATCCTTAAAAAACAAAAAGAATTTCACTCCGAACTACAAAGTGAAGATTTGTATAATGATTGTGTACGCGAGTTATACAGGAATAACGAAGCCCATCAACTGCAATTGAGCAAAAAGGATTTTGAACACCTGTTCCTGGATGATATTATTTTCTATCAACGACCGCTTCGAAGCCAAAAATCTTCTATTAGTAGTTGCACGTTGGAATTTAGGAAATATAAGGACAAAGAAGGCGCTGAACGCATTCAATATCTGAAGGCCATACCAAAATCCAATCCTTATTACCAGGAATTTCGTGTCTGGCAATGGATGTATAATTTGTCTATTTACAGAAAAGAGGATGATAAAAATGTAACGGCTGATTTTTTGAACAATACAGAAGATTGGGAAAACCTATTCTCATTTCTGAGCAATAGAAAGGAAATAGAACAAAAACCTTTAATCAAATATTTTTTAGAACTAAAAGGACTAAAAGGAAAAATCCTAAATAGTGAGGCTGAAAAATATTACTGGAATTACGTAGCTGACAGAACATACCCCTGTAACGAAACGAGAACATTGATCCGTACACGTCTTGAAAAAGCCATAGATAACCCCGAGGATTTTCTTACAAGAGATATGGAACAACAGCTCTGGCATATTATTTACTCCGTTACGGATAAAACAGACTATGAAAAGGCGCTAAAATCATTTGCGGGGAAGCATCAATTAAATGAAGATCCGTTTGTTGATGCCTTTAAAAAATTTCCCCCCTTCAAAAATGAATACGGTTCTTTTTCTGAAAAAGCCATTAAGAAACTACTGCCATTATTGCGCCTCGGAAAATACTGGAGTTGGAATGCAATAGATCAATCGTCAAAAAACAGAATAGAAAAGATATTAACGGGAGAATATGATGAAAACATCAAAGACAGAGTGAGAGAAAAAGCATTGCATTTAACAGCAGAAAATCAATTTCAGGGATTACAGTTGTGGCTTGCTCAATATATAGTGTACGGCCGCCACTCAGAAGCCAGCACAACCGGCAAATGGACATCTGTGCAGGATGTGGAAGATTATTTAAAACACTTCCGCCAACATTCACTCAGGAACCCGATTGTTGAACAGGTTATTACAGAAACACTCCGTGTGGTAAAAGATATTTGGGAAAAATATGGGAATGGCACAAAAGACTTCTTTGACGAGATCCATATTGAGCTGGGGAGAGAAATGAAGAATCCAGCTGACAAGAGGAAGGAAATAACGAACCGGGGTCTTGAAAATGAAAACACTAACCTTCGGATAAAAGCTCTGTTAACGGAGTTGTTGAATGATGCAAATGTAGAAAATGTGAGGCCTTATTCACCAATGCAACAGGAAATACTAAAAGTGTACGAAGAAGGCGTTCTTAATTCTGATATAATAATAGACGATGATATTATTAAGATCAGTAAATCCGCCCAACCATCTTCATCCGATCTAAGAAGATACAAATTATGGCTGGAACAAAAATACCGATCGCCTTATACCGGTGAAATAATTCCGCTGAACAAGTTATTTACTCCCGATTATGAAATAGAACACATTATTCCTCAAAGCAGGTATTTTGATGACGGTTTTAATAATAAGGTAATCTGCGAATCGATTGTAAATAAGCTAAAGGATAACCAGTTAGGCTATGAATTCATAAAGAATCACCATGGCACTACTATAGAAACAGGCCTGAACAAAAAGTCAATCCGGATTTTAGAGATAAAGGATTACGAAGATTTTGTAAAACAGCATTATTCAAAAAACAGGGGCAAACGAAATAAACTCCTCCTGGAGGATATTCCCGAAAAGATGATAGAAAGGCAGATGAATGATACGCGCTATATAAGCAAGTTCATCTCAAATATATTATCAAACATTGTACGTGCTGAAAACAATGATGATGGTATTAATTCCAAAAACCTTGTTCCCGGTAATGGCAAAATTACCGGAGAACTAAAACAGGACTGGGGATTAAATGACGTTTGGAATGATTTGATTTTGCCACGTTTTGAACGAATGCAAAAACTTAGGACTGAAAAAGATATTGCGAAAGGTTTCAATTTTGTAGCTCTTAATAAAAACAACAAGGCTATCCCTGAGCTTTTACCTATTTCCTCGCAAAAAGGGTTTTCCAAAAAAAGAATTGACCATCGCCATCATGCATTAGACGCACTTGTAATTGCCTGTGCAACAAGAGATCATATAAACCTTCTTAATAACCAATATGCAAAATCCGCCAAGCGAAACGATTTAAATAAAAAATTAAGGATATTCGAAAGGATAGCTTATAATCATCCACAAACAGGTGAACGAATTGAAAGAGATATTCCCCAAGCGTTCAAAAAACCTTGGGACAATTTTACAATAGATGCCAATATTGGGTTAGAAAGCATTATCGTAAGCTTTAAACAGAATCTGCGTATTATTAACAGAGCTACCAATCATTATGAAAAATGGGTGGGGAACGGTACAACTAAAATGAAAGAGATGCAACAACAGCAGGGTACCAATTGGGCAATCAGGAAATCCATGCACAAAGACACCGTTTCCGGCAAGGTTGATTTGAAAAGAATTAAAGTTCCAAAAGGCAAATTACTTACTGCTACAAGAAAAAGCATTGATAGCAGTTTTGATTTAAAAACTATTGAATCTATCACAGATACTGGCATTCAAAAAATTCTGAAGAATTACCTTAAATCGAAAGATAACAATCCTGAATTAGCTTTCTCGCCCGAAGGAATTGAGGATATGAATAGAAACATCGAGAATTACAATGATGGGAGATACCATCAACCTATATTTAAGGCTCGTATATTCGAGTTAGGCAATAAATTTCCATTAGGGCAAACTGGTAACAAAAAAGCAAAATATGTTGAAGCTGCCAAAGGAACCAACCTTTTTTTCGCTATCTATATCAACGACAATGGCAAAAGAAGTTATGAAACGGTGCCTTTAAATGTCGTAATTGAAAGACAAAAGCAAGGTCTTGCTTCCGTACCGATAGAAAACGAAGGTGGAGATAAACTATTAATTCACCTTTCACCTAACGATTTAGTATATATTCCATCAGAAGAAGAAAGAACAGATATGAGAGGAATAGACTTAGCTAATCTGACAAAAAAGCAAAAGGAAAATATTTATAAAGTTGTGAGCTTTACCGGAAATCAAATATTCTTTGTCCAGCAAAGTGTGGCTACTTCCATTGTAAATAAAGCAGAGTTTTCGTCTCTCAACAAAATGGAAAGAGCTATTGATGGAACAATGATTAAGGAATATTGCCAAAAACTAAACATTGACCGCTTAGGCAATATCACCCCGGCTTCATGAAAACAAAAGAAATAATAAAACTCATTGAAGCCGATGGATGGTTTGAGATAAGGCAAAAAGGAAGCCATCGCCAGTTCAAACACCCGGTAAAAAAAGGTCTCGTTACAGTGCCCGTGCACAGGCTATCGAACGATCTTACCCCGGGGCTTAAGAGGAGCATATTAAAACAGGCTCAATTAGAGAAAAATTAATTTTGATAACTTTACACCCGATATGATACGTTATACAGTTATTATTGAAAAAGCAGCCGATGGAGGCTATGGCGCGTATGTTCCCGATTTGCCCGGCTGTATAGGCATGGGCGCTACAAAAGAAGAAGTATTGGAAAATATAGCCGAAGCCATTGAACTGCATATCGAAGGAATGAAAGCCGAAGGGCTACCTGTACCCCCACCGGTTACCGAGGCCGAAAATCTTATAATCCGTGCCTGACGGTAAAGTCGGGAAAATATTCACAAAACCTGCTTATCCGGATGCCAGAAGAACAACCATTTGCAAAACGAACATAATAAATAAAAGCATCATGCGTTCATCATGGAAACCCTTTATCCATGATAAAGCGAACCCTCTACTTCGGCAATCCAGCCTATCTCAAAACCAATAATAAGCAACTGGTGGTTGAGATGCACAACGGCGGTGAAACCAAATCTTTGCCGATCGAAGACATCGGTTTATTGATACTGGATCACCAGCAGATCACCATTACACAGGCATTGCTGGCCAAATTATTACACCACAATACTGCGGTGATCACCTGCGATCATACGCACCATCCTACCGGTATGCTGCTCAACTTAGACGGGCATACCCTGCAAAGCCAGAAATTCCAGGCTCAGGTAGAAGCATCGGCTCCGCTTAAAAAACAATTGTGGCAGCAAACCGTAACCTGCAAAATAGAGAACCAGGCCGCCCTCCTGCAGCACGAAAGAGAGGAATACAAGCTGTTGCTCACTTATGCCAGGGAAGTAAAGAGCGGCGACAGTGAAAACCATGAAGCCAAAGCGGCAGCCTATTACTGGAAACGTGTTTTTCCCGATTTCCTCGACTTCAGGAGGGAGCGTTACGGCCCGCCGCCCAACAACCTGCTCAACTACGGTTATGCCATACTGAGGGCCCTGGTAGCAAGAGGCCTAACCTCCAGCGGATTGCTGCCAACGCTGGGCATTCATCACCGCAATCAGTATAATGCATACTGCCTGGCGGATGATATTATGGAACCTTACCGGCCCTTTGTTGATAAAGTGGTATGCCAGATCATAAGAGGCAATGGAAAGTTTTTGGAGATGACGCCCGCTATGAAAAAAGCATTGCTGGAAATTCCGGCCATGGATGTGCAGATAAGCGGGCAAAAAAGCCCCCTGATGAACGCAGTGCAGCGAACCACCGCCAGCCTGACAAAATGCTTCGAAGGAAAGGGGCGAAAAATATTATACCCGGAGCTAAGCTAGATCTATAAGGTCTGCCGGGGAGCAATGCCGGGCTGCAGACCTTATAGATCTGGCCCAGGGAGCAGTGCCGCGCTAAAGGTCTTATAAATCTGGTCCGGGGCATCCGGATTCATCAATTGCGCTTGTATGTTTGAACGCTTAAATGCCTATCGCATCATGTGGGTACTTGTATTCTTTGATCTTCCCACCGAAACCAAAAAAGATAAGAAGATCTATGCCAAATTTCGCAAGGATATTATGGCGGATGGTTTCAACATGTTCCAGTTCAGCATTTACCTGCGGCATTGCGCCAGCCGCGAAAACGCCGATGTGCATATTAAAAGGGTGAAAAGTAAATTGCCGCCCAAAGGCCATGTAGGCATCATGAGCATTACCGATAAGCAGTTTGGCATGATGGAAATATTCCGGGGAAAGGAATTAACCGAAACTCCGGCCTTGGTGCAGCAACTGGAGCTATTTTAGGGGCTGCGCGGCAGACCTATAAGATTCGCAGCCCTGGGGTCCGCGCGGCAAATCTTATAGGTCTTGGCCGGGCTGGCCATGAAATTTTTCAAATCCACTCAACCCCCCAAATGCTTCCAGCAGCTCCGGCCGCAATAGCCAGGTTGGTTCGTTTGAGCGCATTGCATGATAGGAAGACCAGTTCCAATTGCTCAAATCAGTGCAATAACTATGATGAACCGGGTTATTATGAATATAAAAGGCGGTTGCCCGAAATTGCTCATCAGTTTCAATTTCCTTTCGTCGTAAATAATCAATAAACAGGGCCCCCTTCCGGTTATACATTTTATTATAGGCTTTGGCATAGCTGTTGAGCAGGTTGGAGAAGCGCTCCATTACAAAATCCGGGAGCAGTTCGGCCGAAAAATGCTTACCCTGCTTTACTTCATGAAAATGATTTTCCAATTGAGCTTCTTCCTTTATTTTAATCATACAATGAAAATGGTTGGGGAGAAGACAATAACAATAAGTATCTGCAACCGGTGTAATGTGTCTGACATAACGGGCGAGAAAAAACGCGTAATTGTTTCCGTTCCGGAATAGTTTTTCATTTCCGACGGCTCTGCTGAGCACATGGTATTCTTCGCCGGGTAGCAGCGGCAGGTGATAATCAGGCATAGCAAAACAAAATGGTATGCGAAATTTACGCTAAACTCCGCAAAGCTGAGGATTGTTTTTGCAGAACAGGAATGAAAAAATGGAGCCGGAACCCCATTTTTTCATTGTAAAACTTAGTTCAAATACGTTAAAATCAACCGCTTAGCCAATTTGCGTTGTATAAGAGCTAAGCTACATAATAATTTGAAAGCAATTCACAACGGCTGATGGATGGTTTCCAACCAAAATCAGTTGTATAAGAGCTAAGCTACATAATAATTTGAAAGCAATTCACAACGAACGTGCTTATAATATTGAAAGCTATGTTGTTGTATAAGAGCTAAGCTACATAATAATTTGAAAGCAATTCACAACTAGATGCGGTAGTAGACAATAATCTGCATGGTTGTATAAGAGCTAAGCTACATAATAATTTGAAAGCAATTCACAACAGGTAACTGTTTTACCCTCTTCCAGTTTAAGTTGTATAAGAGCTAAGCTACATAATAATTTGAAAGCAATTCACAACCTGGCTCCCTTCTTTGTTCTCCTTCTGTTGGTTGTATAAGAGCTAAGCTACATAATAATTTGAAAGCAATTCACAACCCTTACGTCCGGGTTTCACCCAAAGCCGCCGTTGTATAAGAGCTAAGCTACATAATAATTTGAAAGCAATTCACAACTTTAACTTGACGATGCTGCTGCAAAGTCCAGTTGTATAAGAGCTAAGCTACATAATAATTTGAAAGCAATTCACAACACTTTTACCGGCTTTTCAATAATCACGGTTGTTGTATAAGAGCTAAGCTACATAATAATTTGAAAGCAATTCACAACTGCCTGTTGTTGTTGCTACTGCATTTGTTGGTTGTATAAGAGCTAAGCTACATAATAATTTGAAAGCAATTCACAACTACGTTTTGCTAACCATGCGGCTTTGCTTAGTTGTATAAGAGCTAAGCTACATAATAATTTGAAAGCAATTCACAACAGAAACCTGTTTATGCTGCCGTGACCTTTGGTTGTATAAGAGCTAAGCTACATAATAATTTGAAAGCAATTCACAACTAAATCCAGATGGGATGCCCGTAACGGTTGGTTGTATAAGAGCTAAGCTACATAATAATTTGAAAGCAATTCACAACTGTTGTATTGCTTCCGTTCATGTTTAGATGTTGTATAAGAGCTAAGCTACATAATAATTTGAAAGCAATTCACAACATAAAATGACTGCATCTTCCATGATGGATCGTTGTATAAGAGCTAAGCTACATAATAATTTGAAAGCAATTCACAACAGGTCCTTATCACGCCTGCAATCAATAGCGGTTGTATAAGAGCTAAGCTACATAATAATTTGAAAGCAATTCACAACATTGATGCCGAACGTCACGAAGTGAGGCATGTTGTATAAGAGCTAAGCTACATAATAATTTGAAAGCAATTCACAACTCAAACAACTTATGAGCGGATACAGAACCTGTTGTATAAGAGCTAAGCTACATAATAATTTGAAAGCAATTCACAACTCAAAACAATACACTTACATCTTTGTCGTGTTGTATAAGAGCTAAGCTACATAATAATTTGAAAGCAATTCACAACCGAAATGATGGCGTTAACCTCCGCAATACAGTTGTATAAGAGCTAAGCTACATAATAATTTGAAAGCAATTCACAACACAGGTCCAGCTTTGTTGCCGTGAACTTCAGTTGTATAAGAGCTAAGCTACATAATAATTTGAAAGCAATTCACAACATACACCGCTTCCGTTCCTTTTGCCAGGAAGTTGTATAAGAGCTAAGCTACATAATAATTTGAAAGCAATTCACAACCACGAAGCTTACCCCTTGCAATGGCCGCTGTTGTATAAGAGCTAAGCTACATAATAATTTGAAAGCAATTCACAACGAATGGGACGGGCACAATTGGAGGGAAACTGTTGTATAAGAGCTAAGCTACATAATAATTTGAAAGCAATTCACAACGGAAGGGCGAAGTCAGTATGGAACAAATGGGTTGTATAAGAGCTAAGCTACATAATAATTTGAAAGCAATTCACAACTTGCTTCGCTTCGCTCGCAATGACGGTGCTGTTGTATAAGAGCTCAGCTACGGAATAATTTGCCGCGTAGTTTTATAATTCCCTTTTTGTCGCGGCGAACTTCGGTTGAAAGCAATTCACAACTACTTAAGTAACCCAATCCCAGGTTACTTCCCACAATTTGGGAATAATTTTCCACCCCATTCTTTAGACTCAACCCTTCCCTGCCAAAATTTCAACCTTTCCATTTAAATCTATAGTTATTTGTTTATCAATTTTTTACAAATATTTACCCTTTCTCTGGTTTTTTGGCACATTCTTTTACCTATCGGCTGAAACAAAACAAACGAATATGAAAAAATTCATTGGCATTACCTTTATTGGTTTGGCAATTGGATCAGCGGCGATGTCTCAGGAAAACCTTTCTTTCGGCGGCACCGCCGGATTCGGTCATACCTGGTTGAGCAATTCAGAAAACGCAAAATATCAGCCGTCTGGTAACCTGGGACTCACCATGATTTATAGCACAGAATCCAATTGGGGTTTTGGCGCCGATGTAAAATGGTCAATTGAGGGAGGAAAAGAAAAAGACAATTCCACCACTTTTACTTCTAAACTCAATTATGTCCGGGTTCCGGTTAGAGCCATTTACTTTTTCGGAGAAAGAGGACAATCCATCCGTCCAAAGGTATCCCTCGGACCATCCGTTGGTGTCCTCATCGGGGGAAAACGGGAAATTAAAAATAATTCCACCGGTAGCATCACCAAGTTAAAAGCAAAAGATTATGCAAAGCAAGCAGACTTCGGACTGAATGCTTCTGCCGGTTTGAATTATCACCTGGTGGAAGACATTTGGCTGAATCTGGACCTGAATTATTACCATGGACTTACGAATGTATGGGAATCTTCACTTGCCAATCAGAAAAACCGGAATCTGGGCATCAATGTCGGGGTAACATTTGGCATCGGAAAAGTGACCAAATCTGAAATCCAATAATTGGATCCAGCCACGAACCTTGCCAAATATTATACATCTTAAAAATCAATTTTATGAACATAAATCAATCTTTCCGAATGAACCTGGGCAAACTTGGTTTGGCCCTGGCCATCATCTCCCTGGTGGGGACGGGATGTAAATCTTTGAATAAAACTCAAAAAGGCGTAATCATCGGAGCAGGTGCAGGCGCTGCAGTGGGTGCTGGCGTGGGTAAAGCTGCCGGGAATACCGCAGTTGGAGCCATCATCGGCGCGGCTGTAGGTGGTGTTACGGGTGGAATCATTGGCCGGAAAATGGACAAACAAGCTGAAGAAATCGAAAAAATCCCCGGCGCTGAAGTGAAAAGAGTGGGCGAAGGCATCAATGTCACTTTTGAATCCGGCGTCTTGTTCGGATTTGATCAATCCAGGCTGACTTCCGATGCCCAAACAAAAATCCGTGACCTGGCAGGGATCCTAAACAAATACCCGGATACCTATATCCTGATCGAAGGTCATACCGATAATAAGGGCTCTAATACGTATAACGATGGATTGTCAGAGAGAAGAGCAGAATCAGTAGCGAGCTACCTAGGCTCCCAATCCATTGCAGGCAGCCGGATCAAAACGAAATCGTACGGAGAATCTCAGCCAAAATATTCAAACGACACAGAAGCGAACAGAGCTAAAAACCGCAGAGTTGAATTCGCTATCTATGCCAATGAAAAAATGAAGGAAGACGCGAAAAAAGAAGCAGCAACAGGAAATTGATAACCCAATAAACAAATTCCCTGAGGCTGTCAAAAGGCCGGTACAGAAGATATACCTCTAAGACACTAAAACACGAAGAAAATAAGATCTGAAGATCAGGACTTTGTGTCTTAGTGTCTTTGTGGCATAACATAACTTTCAAGACAGCCCCTTTTTGTGATTAGATTTGTTGCATAGTTCAGTCAACATTTTCCCCTTTTGAAGTTTTGCCTGGATTGAGATTGCTTCCGCAACTCCAGCAAAATTTGGCGTTGTCTTTATGTAATCCGGCCCCGCAGCCGGAACAGCTCAATTCAGCTTTGTTCGAACGGCTCTCTTTTACCATAGACGCAGACAATATACCGGTAGGCACCGCAATGATGGCATAACCGAGAATCATGATAAAGGATGCCAAAGCCTTTCCCGCCGCGGTAACCGGGGCCACATCTCCATAACCTACCGTGGTTATAGTTACAATTGCCCAGTAAATGCTTTGCGGAATAGAACTGAATCCCGGGTTGTACTTAAACTCGATCACATACATAAGGGATCCCAGAAAAAAAGTCAATACCAAAACAAAGAACAGGAAAATAATGATCTTCCTGAAACTCTTTATGAGCGAAAATACCAGCAGGCGGCTTTCATCCAGAAACTTAACCATCCGGAATATCCTGAATATCCGCAAAAAACGAAATGAACGAACAATCATCAGCACATGCGACTGCGGAAAAATAAATTCCACGAAAAAAGGTAGTATAGCCATCAGATCAATAATGCCGTAAAAACTCAATACAAACTGCATTGGCCGCTTTACACACAACAAACGCAAAATGTACTCTAAGCTGAAAATGATAAGGAACCCGTAATCAAAGGCTCTGAAAATGGCATTATACCGCGCCGAAATATGCTGCACACTTTCAAGCAACAGCAACAGAATATTAACCAGGATTAAACAAAACAGTATAATATCAAATAATCGGCCTCCTGGCGTGTTGGCCTGAAAGATGATCACATAAAGCTTATACCGCCATGATGAATGGTCATCAGGCTTATTTTGATCCTGAACAACATCAATTTTGTCAGGTATGATTCTGAATAAACTCATATGCGCGCTGAACAAATATATATAAATAAGCAACCGCGCCCTCTAAATTTTGATGTTTGCAGAATTGCCTGCGTGAAGTTTATATATCGGCCATGCAAAGAATATTCATATCAGTAATCATGTTTCATCCTGCCAGAAAAAAGATTATAAAACGGCTTCTGCGGGAGTAACCACATTAACGATAAAGAAATATCGTACTCCCTTACTGGTATTCCATTTTAACTCCTGCCCCCGTCTCATGCCAAGTAAAGCCGCGCCGAGGGGTCTGAATACATTATCTGTATTCATGATCCTGGTGCCGGCTTCGGGAACGGCTAAACGGTATTGAAAATTTCTGCGCCCTGATTTATCACGCAAAAGCAATAAGGAATTAAGCCGCGCAACCTCGTAATCAAAGTCGGCATGGTTTACAACTTCTGCGTGCTGCAGCTTTTCTTTTATAGCATCGGAACCCGGAAGTTCCGCATCAGCTTCCAGCAGTTTCTTTAACACATCTGCATCTTCGCTGAGAAGCATAGCTTTCTGCATTTTTTTCATGATGATCGTTATTGATGTAGTGATTAAATAAATAGATGATGATCAGTTGATCCTGATCGGATTATTCGCTTGCCCTCAAGTATTTTGACCGCCGGCATATCGCTACGCGGTAAATCAAGTGCCTGCCGTAAATTCAATACAGTTTTACCCGCATCCGATAATTTAACGGCAGCAAATGCCTGGCTTTATTCAAATAAAACCAGTAAATAAAAAATAAATACCCCGGGCCGGAATTTTAATGGGCCGGGGTTTGCGTATTGAAGTCTTTGAAATTGGAAAAGAAGTACATTCTCTGCCGGGCGTAAAGTGGTTTGCCGGTCAAATCGGGCATACCCGTCAGTTTAAATGATAATATGTAGAATAACTTTTTCACCAACGGCAAATATAGCAAATAAAGCTGTCCGCGGCATCCCAAAAATGTTAATCCTGTTAGTTGTCGTCCCGCATATGCGTTTTAGTGCAGAACATGATACGTTAACCATTAAATGATACAAAAGAAGTTGTGGACTACAATTTGCGCAGCGTATCCCGTACAGATGCCAGTATTTTCTGCGCCTGTTCAGGATCAAAATCTCCATGTTGTATTTTTTTCACACCCAGCCTTGAAAGCTCTATGTGCACCGCAGGCTTAATACCATGGTTGGCCAGACACGCTTTTGCGCACGACAAAGGACAACCATCAAGTACAACAATTTTCCTGTTTGACAACGCGGTCTTTACTAACTTTTTCACATTGCCCCCCACCCCCACAATACACGACATTTCAGCATCTCCGGCCCTGTCTGCAGTAACGGCAATATAATTGGCCATTTGTGCTGCACTGGAACAACCTGAACAGGAATAGATCAATGGTTTTGCTTGTGTGTTCATGGTATCAAATGAATCAAATGAAAAAATTGCCGCAAATCTAAGCGCTCCACTTCGCATACATTTTGCGGAGGCAATGCTAAAAGTACCATTAGCTGCTTTTTCGCATATTTAGAAATACAGCCGCTTGTTATCTTGCACCGGAACCAGAAAATACTTTATAACCTAATATGCTTACAAACAGGAGCATTGAGCAGGAACAATCCTTTATACTGAAGAAGATTAATCCTGAAGCGTGTGTTCTTCCCCAGCGGATACATACAAATTCAATACCTGCCCCTTTTTATTGAAGTAAAAGTTTTCAATGCTGATATTTAAAGACTTTACATTTGATGCGGCTCATTTTCTTCCCAGGCTTCCTGCTATTCATAAATGCGCAACGCTTCACGGGCACACCTATCATCTGAGGATTTATGCAGAGGGCATGCCCGGGGCACAGTCGGGCTGGATTATAGACTTTGGTGAAATAAAGGAAAGCGTGCAACTCATACTTCAGCAATTAGATCATCAATGCCTGAACAGCATACCCGGGCTGGAAAATCCAACCTGTGAACTGATTGCCATATGGATATGGCAGCAATTAAAACCCATTTTACAGCCGCTTACCCGTATAGAACTACGTGAAACCCCCACCAGCGGCGTAATATACGATGGAACATAAATCCAGGAACCTCACACATCAAAACGTTTCTTGTACACATTTTGTTTTTCCGGAACTTCTTCCCGAAAAGTATCAACACCTGATAAAAATCAGCCGGTTTAACCACGGAAGTCAGTTTTTTAAAAATATAGAGTGGGAAACTTTGACAGGGGAAGTCCGACCACATATCCTGTGTCAGTTGTTTCCGGTATTTCCTGTTATACATATATGATTCAAACTAATCCAAGATGCAGTACTTGTCGTGTTAGAAATTATTCTGTGCTCAGCAACTGCTCCAACGATATCCTGGAAGCACTGTCTGACAATAAGAAGTATCGTCATTTTCAAAAGGGGGAACGCCTGCTTATTGAAGGACAACGCGGAGGAGGTATTTATTTTATCAGATCGGGGATCGCAAAAGTTGAAGTGAATGGTAAAAGTGGACGTCCGCTGATCCTTCGCCTGGCGGGAGCCGGATCAATTTTCGGGTACCGGATGTTTGGCAGTAAGAATGAACAACCCGTATCGGTAGAAGCGGTTGAAGATCTGTATGTATGCCATACCACCCTTGCCTTTTATGATCAATTGGTTAAAAGGAGTCCCGTACTTCACAAGGAGATGATGCAGCTATTGCTGAACGAAATACGTCAGGTTGAACTGCATGCCGTGCGCCTCACCCATCTCTCCGTTAAAGAAAGAGTAGCGGGAGCCTTATTGGAAATCGCGAAACTATATCATTATCAACCCGGCAGTAATGGCATTCGCGTTCACCTGGAGCGTCAGGACCTGGCCGATCTTTCCGGCACTACAAAAGAACAGGTATCAAGGATGCTTGCCGGGTTGCAGCGTGCCGGTTTCATAAAACTCAGCGGGAAACATTTCAAGTTTTTAGACCTTAACAGTTTGCAAAGTATTACAGCCTTCCACTAAGTGCTTCAAAGTACCCTGCGGTTAAACCTCCTTAAAATTCTTATCCATAAATTCATTCACTTCCCGTCTTTATTTGTATTTTAACCGCTTTATTATTTCAAAACCTGCTTATGAGCATTCCTTTCCAACTGAACCGCACGCTTGGACTTCGTTTAGCCATTATAGTGGTAATGGGCAATATTATCGGTTCGGGTGTGTATAAAAAGGTGGCGCCTATGGCCGCCGAACTGCATTCGCCCGGGTGGGTGCTGATCTGCTGGCTGCTGGGTGGCATTATTACACTTATGGGAGCGCTCAGCAATGCCGAAATTGCCAGTATGCTGGCCGATACCGGAGGAGAATACGCTTACTATAAAAAAATATACGGACGATTCTTTTCTTTTCTCTACGGCTGGTCGAATTTTGCTGCTATTAAAACAGCCGCGGTAGCAAGCATCGCCTATGTTTTTGCCCAGTCATTGCACAGCATTGTACATCTTCCACCTTTGCTGGCAGCATGGGCAGATATTAATATAGCAGGTGTGTTTTATCCTTTTGCCGGATTTAATGTTAAACTGGCAGCTATTGCGCTGATCCTTTTACTTACATGGATCAATACTACCGGGCTTAAAACCGGTGCAGGATTAAGCACAATACTGATGCTGCTCGTTTTAGCAGGGATAACGCTTATTGTTGTGCTGGGATTAAGCAGCCCGCAAGCTAACGTCCCCGCTGTATTTCAATTAGAAACAACCAACGCCGAACCGGTAACCATGAGCGCGGTATTTACCGCTATGCTGGCTGCATTCTGGGCATACGAAGGATGGAATTCGGTAGGCATGCTGGGCGGTGAAATTAAAAACCCTCACCGCAATGTGCCGCTGAGCATTACAATTGGACTGCTGCTGGTGATCGCACTTTATTTTATAGTTAACATGACCTACCTGGCTGTATTGCCTACTTCAAACATGGAACAGGTACATGCAGCCAATAATAGCATTGCAGCAGTAGAAGCCGTAAAGGTGTTTTCAGGAAGCACCGGTGTATTCCTTATATCTTTATTAATATTGGTAACCACGCTTGGCTGCACGCATGCCACTATTCTCAGCAATGCACGCACCTACTATGCTATGGCAAAAGAAAAGGTATTCTTTTCAAAAGTAGCCAACCTGAATACTGCAAAAGTGCCTGGCAATGCATTATGGTGCCAGGGCGCATGGGCATGTTTGCTCGTGCTGTCGGGTACATTCGATCAGCTTACGGATATGCTTATTTTTGCCGCTTTTATATATTACGGAGCCACCACCTTAGGGGTTTTTATTTTAAGAAAAAAGATGCCCGATGCGCCCAGACCCTATAAAGTATGGGGCTACCCTGTTGTACCGGCATTGTTCATTGTTTTTTGTGTATTACTTGTTGGCAATACCCTTATTGAACGTCCCCGTGAAGCAGGGATAGGGTTAACACTTATATTATTGGGCGTTCCGTTTTACTGGTGGTTCAGGAGGAAGGGATGAGGTTTCAAGCTACAGGTTACAAGGTTACTGGGGGCAGGTTGCAGGTTGTACACAGAACGATTCCCTTGTAACTTGCACCCTGCAACACACCTGCATTTTCACATTAATCCGCGATCTGACGCTCCTTCGTCGCGTACCGACCGCTTTATTTTCACCCGCCTGTTCAGTCACATTTCCACATTTTCACATTCCCACATTTCCACATTTTCAAATTTTCAAATTTTCAAATCATCTTCCAAACATCCGCTCTATGTAATCTTTTTTAAACGCGATATAGGTAGGATTGCCTGAAGGCGTGATATTGGGTTGCGCACAGGCAAACAATTCACCTGCCAACGCCTTCATTTCTTTTTGTGCCAGAAAACGACCGGGTTTTATTGCATGCTGCCACGCAAGGCTGCGAATAAGTTTTTCGCGCTTTGAAAACTTTACATCGCTGTTAAAATGTTTGTATTGTTCCAGCATTTGTTCAATAGCTACCTTTTCATTTCCCTGGTCAACATCGGCCGGCGTGCCCTGTACCACAAAAGTGTCTTTTCCAAAAAGCTCTATTTCATATCCCAGCATCTGCAGGTCGGGCAAAAGATCCTGTAGCAGTACAGCATCGGGCGTAGTAAGTGCTACGGATAATGGAAACAGACTCCGTTGTGTGGCAATGGGCCTGCCTTTGGCCGCTGTAACATACCTTTCATATAAAATTCTTTCATGCGCTGCCTGTTGGTGAATCAATATAAAGCCCTGGTTAGTGGCAGCTACAATATAGCTGGCATGCAATTGCAGCAGGTCGGCATTCTCCAGCAATTGTAATTTTTGCGCCGAATTTGCCGCAAGGCCGATAGCACTCTGCTCGTACTCAAATTTATCGGGAACGATATCTTTTTGCAGCGAGTTCATTTGTGATTCCCTGTCAGGAAAAAAATCCTTCCAGTGCTTCAGTTCACTCTTACTTTCTATTAAATGTGCCTGGTTTTTTTGAGTGAAGGTATTGTAGAGTGATGATGCCGCGGCATGCACTTTCTTTTCGTCTGTAAAAGGCTTGGATACCGCATCCAACTGCTGGATACCGGGGTCGAGATCAAAATTAAGTGTTGGCATAATACTAAATTGTGCCAGCGCGTGTTTTACGGCAGCCTGCACAAATGCGTAAATGATTTTCTCATCTTCAAACTTGATCTCCTGCTTGGTAGGGTGTACATTAATATCTATTTGCGCAGGATCCAGGTCAATGAACAATACATACATAGGAAAGCTATCGGCAGGTATCATTTGCTGGTAGGCGCTCATTACCGCATGATTCAGGTATGCACTCCGGATAAAACGGTTATTCACAAAAAAATACTGGTCGCCTCTTGTTTTTTTAGCAATCTCGGGCTTGCCTGCAAAACCATAAATATTCAGATAGTCGGTATTCTCCTGCACATTTACCAGTTTGGCAGTATAGTTACTTCCAAGCAAATGAACGATCCGTTGTTTGAGTGAACCACTGCCCAGGTGAAAAATTTCCTGCCCGTTGGCCGTAAGCGAAAAGGAAATTTCGGGAAAAGCCATTGCCACCCGAATGAACTCATCCACGATATGCCGCATTTCCACGGCGTTGCTCTTTAAAAAATTTCTGCGGGCAGGCACGTTAAAAAAAACATTTTTCATCGCTATGCTCGTACCAACCTGAAAAGCAACGGGCTCCTGTTTTTTTACCAGGCTGTTTTCTATTTCAAGGTAAGTGCCTGCTTCCTCTTCTGCACGACGGCTTTTTAGCTCTACCTGCGCCACTGCGGCAATAGAAGCCAGCGCTTCACCTCTGAAGCCCATCGTGCGAATCCGAAACAGGTCATCTATATTATTGATCTTGGAAGTAGCGTGGCGTTCAAAGCTCATGCGGGCATCCGTTTCGCTCATCCCACTGCCATTATCTATTACCTGTATCAGCGATTTCCCTGCATCGGTAACGATCAGCTTTATTTCAGTTGCACCGGCATCCACCGCGTTCTCCAGCAGTTCTTTTACCGCGCTTGATGGACGCTGTATCACTTCTCCCGCCGCTATCTGGTTGGCTATGTTATCGGGCAATAATTGAATTCTGTCTGACAAAAGCTTTGATTTTAACAGCAAAAATACGGGTTAGGAATTTGATTTGCATTAACGCCTCAATGATAATAAATTCGCCTGCGGTATGTATTATTGAACAATTTTTTGATCATGAAGAAGATAGTCACGGCAATTGTTATTTGTTGTATAAGCTTATTCTCCTACGCACAGCATATCAGCGAGCTTGATGAACAAGCCTGGGTAGATAGCGTATTCGCAACCTTAAGCAATGATGAAAAACTGGGACAACTGATGGTAGTTAGGCTTTCTTCTATTGGAAGCGATCGTAAGGTTATTTTTTATGATGAAGAGGTAGCGGATGCCATTAACAAATATAATATTGGCGGTATTTGTCTTTTCCAGGGTGGCCCTGTTACACAGGCGGAATACATTAACCGGTTCCAGGCAATGGCCAAAACACCTTTGTTGATTTGTATTGATGCGGAAAACGGATTGGGTATGCGCATGGACAGTGTAACTGGTTTGCCGCGCCAGATGATGATGGGCGCCGTTCAGGACCCGCAACTGATTTATGAGTATGGCAGGTGGGTAGGCGAACAATGCAAACGGGCGGGCATACAGGTCAATTATGCTCCTGTTGTTGACATCAACAACAATCCCGACAACCCGGTTATCAACGACCGCTCATTCGGAGAAAACAAATACAAAGTGGCCGAATATGGCATTATGTATATGAAAGGCATGCAGGATGTGGGCGTGATGGCCTGCGCCAAGCATTTCCCCGGGCATGGCGATGTGGCGGTAGATTCTCATTACGATCTTCCGGTAATCAATAAAACGCGTGAACAACTGGATTCGCTTGAACTATACCCTTTCCGTGAAATGTTTAAGGCAGGCGTAGGCAGCGTAATGATAGCGCACCTGTTTATTCCTGCTATTGACAATACGGCTAACCGGGCCACTTCCCTTTCGTATAACAATGTAACCAAACTGCTCAGAGAAGAGCTTGGCTATAAAGGACTTACATTTACCGATGCACTGGAAATGCAGGGCGTTAAAAAATTTTTTCCTGATGGCAAAGCTTCGGCTGAATCACTGGTGGCGGGTAATGATATGCTTTGCCTGCCCGGCGATATTCCCGGCAGCATAGAAGAAATAAAAAGGGCAATAAAAAAGAAAAAGCTCAGTTGGGACCAGGTTGATGAAAGAGTAAAAAAAGTGTTGCGTGCAAAATATCAACATGGGCTGAGCCGCTGGCAACCTGTAAATACGCATAATCTTGTGCGTGACCTGAATACAAAAACGGATGATATTAAGAAAAAAATTGCCGACAATGCCATTACCGCGTTGCGCCTGCAGGATAGTATTCTTCCGCTTTTACCACTACGGGGCGTAAAAAAAACAGAAACAGAACCAAAGATAGCCTATCTCGGTATTGGTATTAATAATGATAATGATTTTGCCCGCCGCATGAGGGGCAATTACAATGCGGACGTCTATTATTTTAACTATAAAGAAGATGCATCACGCATACCAACCCTTGCGGCACAGCTTCAAACCCGTTACGATGTGGTGGTCGTTGGCATTCATCAATACAACCGTTATCCCGCGGGTAATTTTGGCATCAGCGCCTCCGCCCTGCGGTTACTGAAAGAAGTGCAGCAACTTAAAAAATCCATAACTTTTGTTTTTGGCAACCCCTACGCCATTAAAAACTTTTGCGATGCTAAGAATATTATTGCCTGCTATGATGATGATGTCATCACCCACAATGCAGCCGCCGATGTATTAAAGGGAGCCATTATTACAAAAGGCAAATTACCGGTTACCATTTGTGATGCATTTCCCTCAGGAACAGGAATTCAAACCATGGCTGCTCCTGTTGCCTATGCAGCCGCTGCGGATATGAACGCGGACAAATTCAAAGCAATAGATTCTCTGGCTGCCCAGGCCATTCAGGAGCACGCTGCCCCGGGAATGGCAATCATGGCCGTAAAGGATGGAAAGATTGTATTCCATAAGGCCTATGGCTATTATACTTACGACAGCACGGAAAAAGTAAACTTAGAAAGTATTTACGACCTGGCCTCCGTAACTAAAATATGCGCCACCACCGTGTCGGTAATGAAATTATACGATGAAGGGAAGCTGGACCTGAATAAAACATTAGGCGATTACCTGCCCTGGGTAAAAGGAACGAATAAGCAAAACCTGAAAATTGATGATATTCTGCTGCACCAGGCAGGGTTAAAAGCCTTTATTCCCTTTTATCGTGAAACGATTGATACGGCCACAGGTATTCCCTTTGAAGGATTTTACAGTAAGGAACAAACGCCGCAATACCATATTAAGGTAGCCGACACCATGTACATGCGCAATAGCTGGGAAGACACGATATATAAAAGAATATTAGAAAGCCCGGTAGGTCCGCGCAATAAATACATTTACAGTGATAATGATTTTATTTTCCTGGGAAAGATAGTGGAAGCTATCAGTGGCATGCCATTGAATGAATACGTATACAAAGAATTTTACAGGAAATTAGGATTGACTACTACCGGCTTTTTACCACTGCAAAGATTTCCGGAGGAACGCATTCCGCCGACTGAAAATGAAAAGATATTCCGCAGGCAACTTTTGCGCGGCACGGTGCACGATCCCGGCTCTGCCATGTTTGGTGGAATAGCCGGACATGCCGGCCTGTTCAGCGATGCTTACGACCTTGCCGTATTGATGCAGATGCTGCTGGATGGGGGAAAGTTCAACGGTTATTATTTCTTTTCACCCGAAACCATCCAATTATTTACGGCGTATAGCAGCAAAATAAGCAGGCGGGCCCTGGGCTTCGACAAGCCTGAAAAGGATAACGGGATCAGTGAAAATCCCTATCCCTGCAGGTATGCTTCGCCGTTAACCTTTGGGCATACCGGTTATACAGGCACCTGCGTGTGGGTAGATCCGAAGTACAATCTTACGTTTATATTTCTGAGCAACCGTGTTAATCCAGAAGGCGGAACCAATGTAAAGCTGTACCGGCTGAATACCAGAACCAATATACAGGATGCAATATATAAGGCGATTACTACAAAGGAGAAGTAGGAAGATTTGGGGTATAACCCACATTGCAGCTATATCGCCGTAAAAGGTTGTTGATTAATGTTCTCTGTTTTTTGAGTGCCGGTTTATGTACTACAGTTTTTCATTTTGCAAACAGACCTTACTTTATCAGCAGTGCTGAAAGTGATAGTCCCTAAGCAAAAGACCTTCATTGCTGAAGGTCCTTACTGATTATAAATAGCCCCAAAACTTACCTAATTGTTGTTCTCCCAGCTCTTCCCCTGCATGTATCTCCCCGTACAATTAGCTGTTATAAACATACAGAGTCATATTACCGATCTCCAACAGCAGTCACCGTTCTGCTGGCGGACCAGGCTACCCCTCGCCGGATCAGTTCAGCTGTACCTTTTACGTGAATCGCCTGCGCATCATGACCTAAGGTGAGATGAAATGTACGTCCTTTTTTATACGTGTGTGTAAAAGCCATGGGGTGATAATTACCGGTAACAACAGATTTTGCTCTGGCCAGCAGTTCTACGGGTTCATTGCCGGTTAAACAAATATATAATTCATCATTTGTATCAAACGAAGCCAACCCTTGTGTAATGGGATGAGTAGTATCTACAATTTCTACCCGAAAAGGTCCACGGGGGTCGTGGGTGTTCCTGCGATCCCATACTTTGCCTGCCAATTTCACAAAATCCGGCCAACTTTCAAATGAGCCTGAAGCAAAGTGTACCACAATCAAACCGCCACCGCGGGCAACAAACTGTTTCAGATTGTCCTCGGCCTTAGCATCCGGGTCGGGCTTTTCCCAGTTATTGAAATTGAGATATACTACATCATAATGGGAAAGATCAAACGAACTGAGCGCATAAATATTGGTGAGTGTATCTACTTTCATCCTTGGATCTTTGCTTAACTCCTCCATAGCAGCCAAAGTGGTTTTTCGCCAGTCGTGTGCTTCAATATCCATTCCGGTAACAATGAGTACGCGAATAGATTTGTCTATTTCTACACATGACATGTTACCATAAACTAACACAACCAATAAAAAACTAATAAAAATGTACCTTACCCAATAGTAATCTATTCGTTCACCTGCCCAAGTAGCTTGTTGATTAACAGCAATGTATTTATTAACCCGTGGCATATTACATTTTTTTAGTTACTTCCTTTCAATGATTTAAGGTAAGCAATAAGATCGGCAAGTTCTTTAATCGTCATATCACGATACAACCCATCCGGCATTGGAGATATATGGCTGGTAGTTCTTTTTTTTATCTGCGCCATCGGAACAATTACCGGAGGTACGTCTCCATTTCGAATCAGAATATCATCATCTTTCGTTTCTATCTGTCCGCTATGTATTTTCCCATCTTTTGTTTCAATCGTTTCCAGTTGATAGCCTGTTTTTAATACCTTATTGGGCTCCAATATTGATTCTATCAGATATTCGGGTCGCGAAGAAGAACCGATGTCTGCCAGATTAGGTCCAAGACGAAACTCACTATCATCAAATTTAGTTGAATGGCAAGAAATGCATGATTCATTAAAACTCCATTTACCTCGTTGAGAAGATGCCCTGGGCAAACCCGATAGAATTGCTTTTGCTAATTCGGCTTTATTAGCAGACCGCACGGAAGGCTTTAACAACTTCGTTAGTCTTGCTTTATCCAGTCCCATTTTTTTGAAAGTAAACCAAAATTCTTCATTGAGATCAGGAAAACGCTTTGAAGCTGATAAAGCATCAATCCATAATTTATTAATAAAATCGGGATCTCTGGATTGTTCACGAAGGGCTCTCAATGTAACGACGACCACTTTTTCCGTAGAGTCATTTAGTCTGACAAGCCAATCCTCTACTGGCTCCGGATCGGTAAAAGAACCTACTGTATATAAAGCTTCAACGGGTAGAAAACGAAAAAGAGTGTCAGGCCTCCGCATGATATCTCTCACCGTTTTTCTAATTTCTTCACCCTGCAACAATCGCTGTCGTACAACCTGGAGTGCTAATCCTTTAACCAGATAGTCATCATCCTGCAAACAATCCAGCAAAAATGACGTAAGTGAAGCATTGGGAGCACGAGGATGCTCTTCCAGCCAGCTCAGTGCTATTAGTTTCTCGGCAGATTGATCAGAATTTTTCCTGCCAGCCTCAATCCGCGCAATAATATCCTTGCCTATATCCTCATCTTTGGAAAGATCCCAGTCTTTTACCAGGCCGGCTAATGCTGCTTTTTCGTTTAATGCTGTCTGAGCCGCTACTAAAGCAATTCTATATTTTGACGGATTAGCGGTATCATACAATGACATGATGGTAGCGGAGTCTCCATAACGGCCTAATTCAAAACCTACCTGATAGCGAATTCGTTTGCCTGAAGCAATATCCAAAGCTGTCAATAATCCTTTATTTATTGCAGTTCTGGAATTTTGAGACAGCGCAGCTTCCATGCGCACTTCCTGATCCGGGTCATTCATCATGGTATTTGCGATATCTGCAAGAGCAGATGGATTGAAAAGTACCTTTTGCGGAATTTTATTCATGCTATCTACAGAGCTAAAAGCCCCCCCTCCAACCGGCTGACCTGTTGCCTGGCGAAGCTGTCGGAGTGTGAGTGCTCTCACCCTAGCATCCTTGTGCTTCAACCCGGTAATCAAAGCCTCTGTGGCTATTCCATCCTGTAGCTGGGTTAATGTCCAAATAGCATTAGCCGCTTCATAAGCATTTCCTTTTTTCAACACCCGCTCAAGAGAAGGAACAGCTTCAGTACCGGCATCCCTCAGGCGTTCCTGAACATCCAGACGAATAAATTTATTCGGATTACCTAATAAGCCGCACAACTGCTTAATATCCATTTTGGAAATTCTTTCCGGGTCATATAGGTTTCGTTTACTTATCCTACCAGTATGTGTCAACTTAAATATCCTACCTGTAGAATCACTTTCATCATCTCGCCCATGCCAGTCTGCCAAATAAATTCCTCCATCCGGCGCTACAGCCATCCCAACGGGTCTGAACATAGAATCAGAAGATGATACAAAGGTATCTGCAACTGGTATATAGTGTTCCTCCACCAACCGAATACTGTCGGGAACAGACGATGGTTTAGGCATAAATCGTTTAATTGTTCGGTTGGTAGGATACGCACCATGACTACCCCAATTAGCAATTAAAATATTCCCCCAAAAATCTGAAGGAAACATGGAGCCATAGTAATGAAGCGCAACTGTATTAGCTCCGGATCCCATTTCTGTAACAGGTGGGGCGAGATTTGTTTTACCGGCCAACCATGAATAAGAAACTCGCCTGGAATGATAGCCATAGTCCATCCCGGGAATTACATCTACATATATGTTCGGACTACTCTCGCCATTGGAAATTGCCCATAAATGCCCCCAGGGATCAAAATCAAAAGCAAAGGGAGCACGAAATCCCTGCACTACCAATTGCAAATCTGAACCATCAAGATTACAACGCACAAAACCTCCGCTCTGACCGCGCAGCCGCAATGTCATTCCATCAGATCCGGTTAGCGTAACCGGCTTGCTATCGGGATGATCTGCAATAGCCAGCCATAACTTTGCATCCGGACCTACTGCTACCCGATACATTCCAAAAGGATTCCATGGGCTCGCAGAATCTCTCACCAATACTTGTTTGTTCGTTAGCTTTCCATCCGGTTCAATATCCATTACAAACAATTCATTCAGACAGGTAGCATATAGTTTATCCCTGTAAATATCAATACCCATCACCGGGTTGGCGAATCCCTGAGCAACTATTGTAACTTTTGATAATTTCCCTGCCGAATCTAACTCTATGCGTTTTACAGGATTTAGCGTTAACGTATCTTGTGAAGGCGATCCTTTTAAACCATAGCGGTAGGTAAAGGACTCGCTTACATAAATAGCTCCCTTTCGATCAACACACATCGTCATCGGGTTAATGACATCCGGTTCTTTCGCTACCAGCGTAACATTCATCTTATCATTAGTAATAATAGCAGCTTCCATTTCATTCCGGGGTTGCTTAACAATCAATTCGCCACGATCTTTTAGCACAATCCAAAATACAATAGCAAAGATGACTACCAATATCAATCCTATCAGCCCTACTGACTTAGCGTTGAAACCTTTCATTTTAATGATTTACTTTCTCTATTTGGATGCATTAGCTATTACCGATCTAAGCCAGGTAACACTATCATTAATATTACCAGGGGTTCCCAGTGTTTCAACCGAAAACACACCATCCCATTTTGTTTCGGTGAGATACCCGATGCAGGCTTTAATATTATCTGCATTTGCCCCCTTGCCTATAGAAACTTCAGACGAAGCTATACCGGTTTCCTCTCCTCTGCTGGCTTCTGCCATTTCCTTGGGAACATCTTTACAATGTACATGCTTCAGCCAGGGCCGGATAGCTTTAAGATAAGTAAGCGGATCATGGCCTGCGATAAAGGCATTACCGGTATCAAAATTAACACCCAGCCATGGAGAGTCGAACTCTTTAAGCAAACTCACTATCAATTCAAGATTATTGGTGAAAGGACCATGCGGCTCTAAATTAATTCCAACCTTAAAACTCTCCGCACGTTCTAACACCAAACGAATATTTAATTTCCACTGTTGAATAGTTAGTTCATCGCTCCATCCCACAGGTTTACTGGCCCCGTCTGTACTATCAACGTAGGGACAACCAAGAAGATGTGCCATCCGTATACCCCGCCAAACATAGGGTACTCCATAAACTGCACCTTTCTGACCGGTTAGCGGATATCCACAATCAATTTGTGAAACCCGGATACCATGTTTGTCAAGCGACCGTTTCAACTGCATCTCGTCTATGTCAACCGGCTGAGAAGGGTCATAACCCAGTCCCTGGATAAAGTTTTGCCCATCGGTAACACCGAACTCAATAAAATTAAGTTTGTTTTCTACTGCAGACTCCACTGCCTGATCAAAAGAGCCACTGAGCACACGCCAGTTATCCGTATGCATACCAAGTTGAATACCCGATCCGTAATCAATAAGATTATCGGGCTGAGATAATTTAGCATTTGCCATAATAAAAAATAAATTTATGTGTAAAAAAAGGTTACAAAACAAGAAAAAGAGATCAATAATTCGGGTTCTGATTGTATCCGTTCAATCTGACCTCTGAGGCCGGGATAGGAAACACAAGCATATATTCCTGTACGTTGTAGGATTCAGCACCCACACGATTCAGACGCACTTTTTCTTCTGATCCATGAGCCAGCATTACGTCTATTGCCCGTCCGGTGCGCAAAAGATCGAACCAACGCTGATTTTCAAAAGCCATCTCTACTCTTTCTTCGTGGTATACTGCTTCGCGGAATGCCTCTTTAGACAACCCTGTAAGGGGGCTTAGCCCCGCCCGGTGACGTACCATATTCAACAGAGCATGTGCTCCCCCTGTTTTGTTATCTTCATTCATCGCCTCGGCCAGCATCAGCAGTACATGGGCATAGCGATATACCGGCCAATTTTCATCAGTCCAGCCGTTATTTGGAAAGGGGGGATGATAGAACTTTTTGATAAACGGTATAGAGCCGCCGGGAAAAGACTCAAATGCGTTATTGTTATTGGGATTCGCATAATAGCCGATTGAAGCATCTTTCCGCTTGTCACCCGATTCATATGCGTTAATAATATCAGGCGTAGGAATATTCAATCCGCCAAGCTGCCCCTGGAAGCCAGTAAGGTCAAGTCCGGCGGTAAAAGGTCCGAAATTGAAAAAGAAGTTGCTGTTTTCGCCTTGTATTCCTGCGTTATACTGCACTTCGAATACCGATTCACTGTTATTTTTGTTCGCTGGGCTGAACACGTCGGCATATTCCAGTACTAACTGATAGCCAAGGCCCGTAACCTCCTGCAGAAATTTGATAGCATTAGGATAATCTTTCCTGGTCAGATACACGTCGCCTAACAGTGTAAGTGCAGCACCTTTCGTAGCACGCCCTATAGCTTCTCCCGGATAACTTGCCGGCAGTTTTTCTGCAGCGTCCATGGCATCCTGAATAATTTGAGCATACACGGCCTCCACAGAAGCTCTCTCTTCTGTAAACGCATCACCTGGACCCTTCACTTCTTCTACCCGAAGGGGCACACCACCGAACAATCGGACAAGATTGAAATAAAGTAGTCCCCGCAGAAATTTCGCTTCTCCGATATATTGGTTCTTTTTCGCATCGTCGGTAAATGTTACCCCTTCTATACGGCCCAGTATCACATTGCACTGCTGTATACCGTTGAAGAGTATTGTCCATATTGCTTCAGTATAACGGTCTGTAGAAGTATTAAGAAACTCATCAACCTGCTCGCGGGTAATGCAGCAACGATTATTTGGATTATACTGGTAAGTGGTATTATCAGAACGCACTTCTGTAAATATCCAATAGTTACCACTGGTGTTTAAATTCTGTAACACTGAATAAGCCCCGTTAACAGCCGTCCTAATTTGATTCTCGGTTTTATAATAATTAGATCCGCTTGTAAAAGTTTCGGGCTTTACTTCAAGCAATTTGTTACAGCTCGCAAGCGTACAGAATAACGCCAGGAAAAATATATTCATTTTCGGTTTCATACTATGCAGTATTTAATAATTAAAACGTAAGATTCGTGCCAAGTGTGTAGATAATTGGTACCGGATAAGGATTGGAGTCGTAGCCCGGAGTTAGGGCAGAGCCACCTTCAACATAGCTGGTCACCTCCGGATTTCCTGTATATTTAGTAAATAACAAAGCGTTTTGAATACTTATATAAAACCTTGCACTTTTAATCATTCCGTTACCCTTCGGCAAGCTGTATCCCAACGTAATGTTCTTAATCCAGAAATAGCTGTTGTTCTCTACAAATAGCGAATTAATATCCCTATACATCCTTCTGCCATAGCCCGTACCATTAGTAGTAGGTACTTTGCCATTACCAGGGTTGTCAACTGATCTCCAGCGATCATTCAAGTCACGGCTAACGTTAAACAATCCATCTAAAAGATGTGTGGTAAACTGTACAGAACTAATTTTGTTTCCGCCTATCTGGCTGGTGGCGTTTGCCCTGAAATCGAAGCGGCCATAAGTAAGTGTATTGGTAATGCCCCACATAAATTTCGGGTACGGATTCCCGATAATATCAAAATCTTTGATGTCGTTGATGACACCGTCGCCGTCAATATCCTTTACGCGCATATTACCTGGAACAACACCCGGGAAACCAGGCCCCTTGTCAATCTCAGCCTGTGTTTGATAAATACCATCAAATACAAAGCCATAAAACAATCCTATCGGCTCGCCTACCATCGTGATATTGGTAGGATTGCCTTCATAGCTCGAGCCTGCCAAGAGTGGAGTATTTGTAGGCCCAAGAGCGAGAACTTTGTTTCGGTTAAACGATATATTGAAGTCGGTATTCCATGAAAAATTACTCCGTACCACATTTCGGGTGGATATGCTGATTTCTACTCCTTTGTTCTGAATGTTGCCATGATTTTCAATGGCGCTGGAAAAACCTGATGAACGCGGCAATTCAACATTCAGTAAAAGGCTCTCAGTATTTCTTTTGTAAAAATCGGCTGTTACAAAAACTCTGCTATTCCAAAGTGCAAGGTCAATACCTATATTCGTTTCTCTCATTTTTTCCCATCCCAGGTTAGGATTACCCAGCGTATTCATTATCCTGCCACCAGCGAGCGACCCACCCAATACGTAGTTGCTTGAAACCACCTGGCTCATGTGGGTATAATTTCCAATCTGGAAGTTGCCGGATCTTCCATAGGAGGCGCGTACTTTGAGTTCGTCAATCCATCCGATATTGCGCATAAAATTCTCTTTGGAAATATCCCAGCCAACAGCAAGGGAAGGGAAGTTGCCCCAGCGATTATCCTCACCAAATCTTGATGAACCATCCCGGCGAACAGTGCCGGTAATCAGGTATTTGTCCTTAAAGCTATAGTTAACCCTCGCAAGGTAAGAGATCAATGCCCATTCTCCTGTTGAGGTGGCCCCTGTGATGCGTGCTGCCGCGTTGAATGTACGTACGTCATCATCAGGAAAATTATTGCCTGTAAAGTTAGAACCTGTAGTAGTTTCGTGCTGTACACTGAAACCCAGCAGACCCGTGAGCGAATGATCGCCGAAGGTGCCCTGGTAGGCAAGTGTATTTTCGTTAAGCAGGTTGAGGTAGGCGGCTGTATTGTTGGTAGCAGTGGGAATAGTGGGTGGAAACTGGAAAAGATAACCCACCGTAGACGGATGAAAAAACTTTCTCTCAAAAGTTTGCCAGTCAGTATTAATGGTTGACTTAAGCTTAATATTTTTCAATAATGTATATTCGCTAAATGCACTGAACAGGATACGGGTGCTCTGCGACTTATCATCCACTTCTTTGAGCGCCATTAAAGGATTGGGGTAAGGGAAGATAGTGGGATCCTCCTGGATCATGGCGTTGTAGGTACCATCGGCGTTAAAAACAGGTGGGATAGGGCTTGCTACAAGCGCCTCACCAAAGCCCTGCTCATTTCTGCCGCGTCCGCCTGTGATGTATTTTCCCCTCTGGGTGAATGTAGGCGCCAGGTTCACGCCTACCCGTAATCTTTTTCCCAGGCTGGCATCCACATTGGCACGTAGTGAATACCTTTCATACCCTGTTGAGATCACAACGCCCTGCTGGTTAAGGTAACCGGCAGAGAGGTAGGTCTTCACCTTATCATTTCCCCCGCTAAGGCTAAGGTTAATATTGCTTATCGGAGCGGCTTGAGTAATAACATCAAACCAGTCGGTACCCCTGCCAAGGCTTTCGGGGTTACGATAAATTTCGGGTATCTGATCGGGCGTAGCTTCCACGCCAGTGCTGGCCAATATCTGGTCAGAGATAGATTCCTTCTTGAATGCAGCAAATTCCGAGGCATCCATTAGGTTGGGATCGGCACGGGATGGAAGCTTCTGAATACCCGTGTAGGCCGAAACCTGCACTTTCGGTTCGCCGCTGGCACCGGATTTGGTGGTAATGATAATAACTCCGTTTGCACCGCGCGAGCCATAAATGGCAGTAGCAGACGCATCCTTTAATATGGTTAATGATTGGATATCCTGCGGAGCAATGTCGTTCATCGGATTCGATATCTGGCCGGAACTGGAAGAAAGTGCATAACCATCTACTACATACAATGGCGAACTGATTGCTCCAATAGCGCCTATGCCCCTCAATTGCACCTGGGGGCCTCCTCCCGGTATCCCATTGGAAGTGCTGATCTGTAAACCCGCAACCTGACCCGACAGGGCCTGATCAACCCCGGCAACCGGCATTTCCTTAATATTCGTCATGGATACATTTGCAACAGACCCTGTCACATCTCTTTTCCGCTGAGTGCCATAGCCGACCACTACTACACTCTGCAATTCATTGTCAAGAAGTACCAGGCTAATTTCAATATGATTTTTTTGATAATCTACTGATATTTCCCGGCTTCTAAATCCTGTATAACTGATCGTCAACACTGCGCTTTCGCCAGGCGCCTGAAGCTTAAATGCTCCTTCATTGTCCGTTACTGTTCCCATAGCTGACCCCTTAATCATTACGCTGACGCCGGATAATGGCTGGCCCTGTTCGTTTGTTATCCTTCCCGTGATGTCAAGCAGCGCAGCCACTTCTGCCTGTTTGGTTACACTAAGAAATTTGACTTCTGCATTCGTTATTGATCGCAATACAATAGTCTTCTTAATGATAGTGAACCGAAGCGGCTGATGCTTAAAAATAGCTTCCAGAAACTCATGAAGAGGAGTGTCCTTTACATGAATAGACACTCTATTGGCTGTTCGCAGAAGCTGCTTATTGCCCACCACAACATAGCCGGTTTGTTGCGTAATAGCACTAAAAATCTTTTCCAATGGAACATTCTTTCCCTCAAAAGAAACGGTTTGAGAGAAACTCCTGGCTCCGAGATGGAAAGAAAAAAGACAAATTAATACAACGGTAAGCTTCACAACGCGCATTAGATTGGTTGGAACGCCTCCTGTACGGAGGCCTTTCCCAATAGATTTAAATGACATACTTTTGCAATCGTTTGGGTGATGAATAAAAGGTTTTGGTTACTTTTCTATTTATGGCTCAACATTTTCCGTTCCGGTCGCGAGCCGGAGCGGTTTTTTGTTAGTTAAGTTGCTTAAACATTACAACACGATCAAACGCCTGCCTTCTTCCATGCGGAAATGCAACCCTGCATCTTTAAGTACATTGAGAACATCCGAAAGCTTCAGGTTTCTTCCCATCTGCCCGAAAAACTCTATCTCTGGAATCTTGCCTTCATAAATCACCGTCAAATCGTACCACCGTGATATTTGTCGCATTACTTCCGGTAGGTGTTTATCCTGGAAATCGAAGAGTCCATTTTTCCACGCAATTACCTGGTTAACATCTATACCTGTCCGCACCTGCATGATACCCCTCTCATAAACAGTCTGTTCACCCGGTTTGATCACCTTGTGTTTTGTACCGCCACTTACCTTGACGCTACCTTCCAGCAAGGTTACTTTCATACCGGTTTCATCGGGATATGTGTTTATATTGAAGTGAGTACCCAACACCTCTGTAATCATGCCTCCCCCGGTTACGGTGAACATACGACGAGTGTCTTTGACCACCTCAATATAAGCTTCACCGGTAATATCAATACCTCGCTCACTACGGGAGTACGAAACGGGATATCTTATCTTTGATCCTGCATTAACCACTACCAAAGAGCCATCGGACAATATGATACTGGCGATCTGACTTCCCCTCGGTACGGTCAATGTGTTATATTGTAAAGGCCCATCATGTCCGCTGTCCACATATTCAATACTTCCGTTACTGTTTTTCCGGATACTGACATTACCCTCTATGGCCACCACACCCGCTTTAGCACTGTCAATATAAATTTCCTGCCCATCGGATAAAGTAATCACCGAGTGATTGGTTGAAGGCGCAGCTACATCCATAGATAACTGCATCTCCGGCCGAACTGTAAGCGTTTTTTTCGTATGCTCCTGGAAATATATTCCGGCAGCAATCAACAGCACTACTGCGGCGGCATAACTGGTCAGCGTACGGAGGCGACGGCGTAAAAAAAGTGGACTCACTAGTATATCCTCTGAATTTGATTTTACTCTTTTCCATACCTGATCGGGATGCAGACTGTCCAACTTGGCGAAAGATTCGGCAAGTCGTTGGGGGTCGCTGAGTTCTTCAACAATAGCCCGATTCTGATCCGACTCCATCATCCATGCCTCAAGTGCCTGCTCTTCGGCAGGTGTCAGCGTTTCCCGAAGGCGCTTAAGGATAAGTTCTTTAATGTTCTGCAAAAAAATTATTTGATAATTAGCAAATTATTTTTGCCCCGTCAATACCTTCTTTATACTATAACAACAGATCTGCGAGATCATCCAAAAAAAAATGGATTTTTTTAAGAGGGGAGGTCAAGAAGTAATGCAAAATAGATAACCACCGGAAATTGAAGGTTCTTTTTAACGAGGGCGTTCCTGATCAGTTCAATGGCCCTGGCTTTCTGTGTACGCACTGTTTGTACATTGATCTGGAGCTTTTCGGCAATTTCGAAAGTAGACAGGTCTTCGACAAAAATCATCTTGAATATCTGGCCGCATTTATCTGGCAGTTTCTCCATGGCCATATAAATTTCTTGTATGAGTTCTGCCCGCATAATCTCGTTCTGAACCTCTTCATGATCGTATCGCTCATTTTCAGTAAGGTAACGCACCTGATCGTGAGCAGCTGAATGTCGCTTTCTTGCGATCACATAATTGAGGCTCGCATTGTGAACACTTTGATAGAGGAAACTTTTTAGTTTAGGCATGGCAGAGAAATCACGCGGCGTCAACATCAGTTTTTCAAAAACTTCTGCAACGATGTCTTCAGACTGCAATATGTTGCCGGTGATCCGTTCCGCAAAAAGACAGAGAGGATGAAAATAAGTATCAAAAATTACTTTACCAGCACGGATTTCACCCTGCCGGAAAGCGCATAACAAAGCAGTATCGTTAATATATGGCAACACGCTGAAAGCAATACGTTACGAATTTATGATAAAATAATAAGATAAACGATAATCACCACCTCCTAAATACGAATTTGAATACACATAACAATTCAGGACTATCATTCACTCCTCGGAAGAGAAGCTATCCTTTTCAACTTTTACATTTTCGCAGAACATACGGCCAACCATAGCAATAAACCTTTTATTTTCTTACAGTCTTATGAACTTACGATCTTGCAGTCTTACAGTCTTACCCCCTGGTATATCTCCTCTTATTAACAGCCGCATAGATCAATCCAAACAATATCATCAAAGCAACCGGTAGTACAATATTAAGCGCCTGCCAGAAAGACCTGCTTTCATCCACCTTCTTTTTGTCAAGCAGGCGGAGGGTGTAATCTTTGCCTCTCGTTTCTAATATGCCGGGATTGCCCACTAAGTATTCCATACAATTGAGGAAGAACGCTTTATTCGCATACTGGTAATGTGTAAAAGGGTTTTCCCCCATTTGCAAAGGCCCTTTTTCCTGCGAAACAAAATTGGTTACCAGGTCACCATCGGATATTACGATCATTTTATTGCTGCTGTTGACCGACGGGCGAAAGGGTGATTTATAAAGATTGGCCAAACTGTCTTTTGCAGCGGAAGAAACGCGGTTGGTAAACAGGGAACTGAATTTACCTTCAAGCAATACCGCCACCGGAATATGGACTTGTGTGAAGGTTTGAAGATCCTCTTCATTTTTTACACTGTTCAGTTCTACTTTCGCAGGTGTATTCAATATCCGGGTATTGACTGAACTTGCCAGTAATACGGTTTTTTTTATTCCTTCGGCTTTAACCGTATCTATAGACTGCGGAAACTGCGAAAGCACATAATCTAAGTTCTTAGAAATGGGATTATTATTGGTCGCAGTCAATAAAGGAAAATACACCCAGGGCATCAACTGCATCTGCGGACGGTCGCCCATTGATCCTACGGCCAGTGGAATTTGCGTACAGTTGAGATCCTGCACCAGGTCGGAATTGATGCGTACGCCGTATTTGAACAACAGGTCGTCGAGGTTCAGCCCCATCTCAAAAGCTAAAAAACTTCCCTGGCTGCGCTGCAGACTGTCTAAGCTGGCATACAGCTTATCTATCATCCATATTACTTTGCCCCCCTGCATGATGTATTGGTCAATCTTCAGCTTTTGCGCCTCATTGAATCCGGTAAGAGGCTTCACGATCAGCAATGCGTCAAATACATCCGGTATAACGGGCACACTATCAATCGGCAAAATACTGAACCCATAATTGGGTTTTAAGGCTTTTTCTATCAGGTCATACACCTCGTAACCCTGCGGTTGCCCGTTACCGGTGAGATAGGCTACCACAGGAACTTCATCACGCCTTATTTTATCAATAGCGCTGGCCAGCTTGTATTCCAATAAAGCCTCCGCATTGTTCAATGAATTGATTCCGTCAACGGAACTCTGTCCCTGCAGCAGATCGGTACCCGATACCCTGTCTTTGTATTCAAAGATAACACCGGGGTATACCAGCCGTTGTTCCTCTCCTTCCCCTTCCTTCGTGCGTGCCCGTACGTTAGTTGGGTTGATGCCCATGCGGTGCAGGGAATCTATCAGATGCGCCTTTAATGTATCACTGATCCCCTGCCCCGGCTGCCGGAAAAAGAACCGGATATTATTGCCGCCGATCTCCCTGAACTCCTGCAGCATATCGCGGGTGCTGCCGGCAAGTTTCTTAAATCCTGCAGGCAGATCGCCATCCAACAAAACAGTAATGGTCACAGGCTCATCCAGCGACTGGAGCAGTTCCTGCGTGGCAGGCGAAATGGTGTACCTTTTTTCGGCCGTAAGGTCTATCCGCCCATGCCATTGCGATGCTATCCAGTTTACCAGCACCAATCCTGCAATAACAATTATCCAGCTATACGGGGATTGCAAAATTTTTTTCATGATATAACTACCGGCTCATTAATTTTTTTCGGGTAATAAATAAAAACAATACAATAATGCTCAGGAAATAAATCACATCACGGCTGTCAACGGCGCCACGGCTCAGGCTGCGGTAATGAAAATCAATACCAATCATTTCTATTACATAATCCCAGCCGGCCTGCAAAGATGCAATACCGCTGACAGCAGTAAAGCCGTTGTATAAAACAAAGCAGGCAAATGCGGATGCCAAAAACGCCACCACCGCATTATTGGTAAAACTGCTGCAGCAAATTCCTATAGCAGTAAAAGCGGCCGATAAAAAGAGGAGGCCTATGTAAGAACCTGCTATACCACCGCTGTCTATTCCCCCGGTTGAGAGACTTTTAATGGTAAAAACATAAATAAATGTAGGCAACAATGCGATGACAACAATGATAAGACTTGCAAAATATTTTCCCCCGATGATCTGCCATTTGCTGAGCGGGCGGGTTACCAATATCTCGTAGGTACCGGATTTAAATTCATCGGCAAAGCTGCGCATGGTAATAGCAGGAATGAGCAACAGCAATATCCACGGGGCCAGTTCAAAAAAGGTATCCAACGTGGCATAACCATAATCAAACAGGTTGGTATCGGGAAACACGAAAAGAAAAAGGCTGCTGAGCAACAGAAAAATAATGATGGCCAAATACCCGGTTAAACTGCTAAAAAACTGCCTCAGCTCTTTTTTACAAATTGCAAACATGAAATAGTTTATTCTGGATGATGGAATGCCTGCCCGAATGAATCGTTCAGGCGGACCTGCCCCGGCTAAAGCCATTCAGACGGGTTCAAAAATACAAATGTGAATTGACAAGCCTGAAAATTTTGAATATGTATTCAAAATTTTCCTTAATTTTCAAATGCTAACTGTAAAATTCAATTCCTATGCGTTCGCTAATCATCACGTAAAAAGGAATACAAATGAAAAAACACCTGCTAACCTGCATCTTTGCAGCACCATTGCTATTGTTTGCACAGCAAACCTATGTTTGGAATGTAAGCTCCGGCTCCTGGGCCGAGCCGCTCAGTTGGACGCCAGCACGTACCACTCCCGCAACAAACGATGTTCTCGAATTTTCTTCCAATGCCACCGTTACAGCTATGCCTGCAACGGAAAGTATTGGCAAACTGTGGCTACACAACAATGCCATAGTAAACATCAGTACCACCGTTGCCAGCATTATCAGCATCGGCCACGCAACAGTAGCCGCTCCGCATTTTGCAGTAGAAGCTGGCGCTGCATTAAATATTAGCGGGATCAATGCTGTTGAATTTCACATTGAAACCGGCTTTGGAGGAGAAGTATCAGGTAATATGGATTTTTATGACGGAGCCCACCGGGCAACAGCGGGTTCCGAAAATTCGCTGTTATTTAAAAACGGGGCAGTCTTCACCGCTAACACAGGCTTTGACGGAAATGCTTTTGGAACAACAAATTTGAATTCGGTGGTGTTTGAAGGTGGAGCACAATATGTTAATAAAGCCGGAGGAAATCCTTTTGGAGCCACAGCGCCAAATGCGGTTATCATTTTTAATGCTGCCAGCATTTATAAATACCAGAGAAATGGTGTAGGTTCATCACTTGCAGGCCGTAGCTTTGGCAATTTATACATTGATGGGAACGTGGATTTTAAGGGAATTGGGTCAGCAAGAGATTGCACCATTCAAAATGATTTCAGAGTGCTTTCCGGCTTTTTCTCATTTAAACCTAATACAAACGGCTCTCATACCGGTAATTTCAATATTTATGGCAATATTATATGTGAAGACACGGGTTATATTGATATAGGCAGTGATAATATGCCCGGTGCAGTACAAATGCTCGGAACCAATCAAACCATCGGTTCCGGGGGAGGCACAGGTACCATCACCATTAAAAATTTTACGGTTAATAATACTTCCACCAAATTAGACCGCGATATAACGGTAACGGGTGTATTGAATATGCAACAGGGCATCATACAAACATCGCCATCCGCCCTGCTAACGCTCAGCGCCTCAGCCAGTCTTCAAAGCTGTATGCACGATTACTCACATTTGCCTTATACAAATATGGGCTGCGACAATGCCTATGTTGAAGGTCCGGCTCAAAAGCAGGGACTGAACAATGCTGATTTTGCTTTTCCGGTGGGATTAAACGGGAAGCTGAGACCTGTATTGCTTCACAATACCACAGGCGATTTTACCGTGGAATATAAAAGAAGCGATCCTTATCTTGACATAGGCGCCTCTATTGGCTCAGGCATTCACCATATCAGCCACATTGAATACTGGAATATTACGGGAACGGGTACCGGAAGTGTAGAACTTACCTACTACGATCCAAACAGTGGGGGTGTAACAGATATGAATGCCCTGCGGGTAGCACGCTATACGGCAACGCAATGGACAGATATGAACGTGGCTGGATTTTTAGGAACACCGGGCTCCAATGGCTCTATAACCAGTAGCGTACTAAATGAATTTGGCAGTTTTACCCTTGCGGGTTCAGACGCATATCCCAACAATCCGCTGCCAATACAATTAATTGAATGGACGGCATACCGGGATCTGAATGAGGTAAAGCTGCAATGGAAAACTTCTGGTGAAACTCATTCTAAAGGCTATATAGTGGAAAGAAGCACTGACGGAACATCATTTTTAGCTGTTTCACCTCTTATTGAGGCGCAACATATCCGCTCTTTTAATTATACGCTAAATGACAAACAACCTGAAGCAGGACACAATTATTATCGCTTAAAGATCATTGATGCAGATGGCAAAGCCTGCTTTTCCGATATAGTAGAAGTTTTTTTTCCGGTTCTGTCTGCTTTTAGGGTATACCCTAATCCTGCCCGTGAAAAAATATTTATAAAAATACCTGCTCAAAGCAGCATTTCCACATTAGCTGTTGTCAATATAACCGGTTCGGTTGTAAAATGGATAAAAGTCAGCAACCTTACAATTGTTAGTGTGGACATTTTGAACTTATCGCCGGGCTTGTATTATATTAAAACAATGCAGGGGCAATCTTCCGTGATTGTTCCATTTATTAAGTATAATCTATAATAGCCCCAAAACCAACTGCAAAAAAGGCCTCCCATAAGGAGGCTTTTTTTTATTATCACTGTAATCAAAGGCACATTTTCACTGATTTGCTTTATTTTCGGCTCACAGATGCCGGTTATGAATAAAAAGATTACTTTATTTGGTGAATATTTACTCAGGCTTACTCCACCGCAACAACAAAAATTGGTTCAGGCACATTCACTTGAAATGCATTGGGCAGGTTCTGAAGCGAATATAGCAGTTTCCTTATCTGTTCTTGGCGACCCTTCTATATACATTACCGCTTTACCCGACAATGAACTGGCAAGATCCGGACTCAATGAATTGCATCGGTATGCTGTTCAAACGCAGATCGTAAAAACCAAAGGCGCGCGTGTTGGAACCTATTATTATGAAAGCGGCCAGGGTGCAAGACCCGGAAGAGTGATCTACGACAGGGAATATTCCGCATTCAGTTACCTGAAACCCGGACAACTTAACTGGAACGAAATATTTGAAACGGCAGGTTGGTTTCACTGGAGTGGTATTACACCCGCTTTAAACCAGGGACTTGCAGATATATGTCTGGAGGCATTACAGGCTGCCCGGCAAAAAAAACTGGTGATTTCAGCCGACTTTAATTATCGCAACACGCTTTGGCAATATGGAAAGCATTGCAGTCAGGTGATGCCTGAACTGCTGCAGTTTTGCGATGTGATATTGGCCGATGTGGATACTGCAAAACTGTATTTTGGTATTGAGCCAGATCCCGCCAACCTTGTAGAAAGCACTTTTACACTTCTGAAAAAGACCTTACCCAATGTAAATCATATTGCAATGACCATGCGCAAACAGGAAAGCGCCAACTCAAATCAATACATTGGTTATTTATGGAATGAAGGAAAAATATATGCTTCTCAATCTTACCATATACAACAGATTGCCGAACGCATTGGGGCAGGCGATGCCTTTATGGCCGGGCTGATACATTCACTTAAAATGAAAAAGAGTTTAGATGAAACCATTGAGTTCGCTACCGCCTGCGGTGTAATGAAACATAGCATCACCGGCGATTTTAATGTTGCCACACGCGAAGAAATTGATACTGTGATACAGCAAGGCGGCCGTGGAAGAATCATCAGGTAGAAATAGCTTGCGTTGTAAAAATTATGTTTGTTTGCAACATATCCTATGAATTACATTTTTATGCTGCTTACCCGGTAAAATAAAATAATTAATAATTATGACCTCACAACAAATAGCATCACTGGCAAAACAAACGGGTTTCATGCCCCTGTTTACCCACACCAACGAGGAGGTGTGCCGCAATGTACTTAAAGCTTCTTATGATGCAGGTGTACGTATATTTGAATTTACCAACCGAAATGCCAATTCATTCGATATCTTTATTGCGTTACGAAAATATTGCAACGATCAGTTGCCCGGCATGGCACTGGGCATAGGTACCATAAAAAATGCACAGCAGGCAGAGCAATTCATTCATGCAGGCGCTGATTTCCTGATTTCTCCATTGATACTTGAAGAAATACAGCTTGTAGCTGCCGCGCATAAAAAATTATGGATACCAGGATGCGCAACAGCTTCAGAAATTGGATTGGCCGAGTATTGGGGAATAGATACCGTAAAAATATTTCCTGCCAAACAATTGGGAGGGCCTGCTTTTATTAAAGCGGTAAAAGCAGTTTTCCCCGCCATGCACTTCATGGCTACAGGCGGTGTTGAGCCTACCGGAGAAGACATCAGCAACTGGTTTAAAGGCGGCGCCGCTGCTGTGGGCATTGGATCGCAACTTTTCCCTGCCGATTGGCTGGCAAACAATCAATATGAATTGGTTACCGGCCATATAAAAAAGATCATCCGTTATATTGAAAATGCAAGAGCATAAATACTGTTGCTGACTATTGAAAAGCCACTGTTATCCATTTTTATAATTGCTCAATATGCCAATATGAAAAGTTTTCTGAATGAAGATTTTTTGCTGCAAAGTTCCACTGCACAGCAACTCTATCATGAGTATGCCGCTGCAATGCCGGTCATAGACTACCACAATCATTTACCGCCTGATCAGATAGCGGCCAATAAACAATTCAATACTATTACTGAAGTATGGCTGAAAGGCGATCATTACAAATGGAGGGCCATGCGGAGCAACGGTGTAGATGAAGATAATATTACGGGTAACGCCGATGATTACACTAAGTTTAAAGTGTGGGCTGCAACCGTACCTTATACCATGCGTAACCCACTGTATCACTGGACGCATCTTGAACTGCGGAATCCTTTCGGCATAACAGAATTATTAAATGAATCATCGGCAGAACACATATACAAACAATGCAATGAACAATTAAAAGGCTTGCCGGTACACGCTTTACTGAAATATTTTTCAGTAGAAACCCTTTGCACCACAGATGATCCTACAGACGATCTGCGCTACCATCTCCAAATTAAACAAAACGGGTTCGGCACAAAAGTACTGCCCGCTTTTCGCCCCGATAAAGCAATGGCGGTGGAAAATTCCCAAAACTATAACAACTACATAAATACATTAGAAGCAGCCGCAGATGTCCATATCACCAGCTACCAGCATTTATTAGACGCATTAAAAAAACGCCACGATTTTTTTCACAACGCAGGCTGCCGCATTTCCGACCACGGGCTTGAAACCATGTATGCCAATGATTTTACAATGGCGCAACTGGAAGAGACCTTCAGCAGGGTGAGAAACGGGCAGGGGTTACAGACCAATGAAATACAGCAGTTTAAATCGGCCACCCTGTCTTTTATTTGCGAATGGAATGCGGAAAAACAATGGGTACAGCAATTTCATATCGGCGCTTTGCGCAACAACAACTCGCGGTTGATGCAACGCTTAGGTGCAGATGCAGGCGTAGATTCAATAGGCGACCAGCGCGTGGCGGAACCCATGTCGGCTTTTTTTGACCGGCTTGACAGAAAGAATAAACTGGCAAAAACCATTATCTATAATAATAATCCCGCACACAATGCCGTGTACGCCACGATGATTGGCAACTTTCAGGATGGTATTACACCCGGTAAAATACAATTTGGCTCAGGCTGGTGGTTCCTTGATCAGAAAGATGGAATGGAAGAACAAATGAATGTGCTGAGCAATATGGGATTGCTTAGCCGGTTTATAGGTATGACAACCGATTCACGCAGCTTTCTTTCGTGGCCGCGCCACGAATATTTTCGCCGCATTCTTTGTAACCTGATCGGCAGTGACGTAGAAAACGGACTCCTGCCCCATGATATAGTATGGCTTGGAAAAATGGTGCAAAACATTTCTTATTATAACGCGAAGCAATATTTCGACCTCTCCTGAATAATACAATCATTAAACGATTCTAAAGCCATATCATGTCGACAAAACTTCCAAATCTTCAGCAATCCATTACAGCCAATACCAATCCTAAAGGAGTCGGTAATTACAGATGGGTTATTTGCAGTTTGCTTTTCTTTGCTACTACGGTTAACTATCTTGACAGGCAGGTATTGAGTTTACTGAAACCTTCCCTGGAAGAGATCTTTAACTGGAGTAACAGCGACTATGCCGACATAGCCGCAGCATTTCAATTCACTTATGCAATAGGACTTTTGTTTGCAGGGCGTATAGTTGATAAATTAGGAACAAAAAAAGGATACGCCTGGGCCATTATCCTCTGGTCGGTTGGAGCAATTATTCATGCCTGGGCTATACCCATCGGGGAAGGTATACACTCTTTACTGGGGTGGATTGGTATTGCAGCAATTCCGGTATCCGTGCTGGGCTTCATATTCGCAAGAGCCGTTTTAGCCATTGGTGAAGCAGGTAACTTCCCCGCAGCAATCAAGGCCACCGCCGAGTATTTTCCTAAGAAAGAAAGGTCGCTGGCCGTGGGTATCTTTAATTCGGGCACAACGATTGGTGCAATTTTAGCGCCACTTACTGTTCCCTGGATAGAAAGCCACCTGGGATGGCAGGCAACTTTTATCATCATTGGAGTGATCGGTTTTATATGGTTGTTTTTCTGGTATACCTTATACGATGAGCCTGAAAAACAAAAACGGTTAAGTGCGGCAGAATATGCTTATATCAATAGTGATGTTGACGAAAAAGAAGCTTCAGAAGCGGCTGGACAGGAGAAAAAAGTGACCTGGACAAAATTGCTGCGTTACAGGCAAACCTGGTCTTTTGCCATTGGTAAATTTATGACCGATGGCGTTTGGTGGTTTTTCCTGTTTTGGCTCCCCGCTTATCTCAAGGATCAATATCACCTTGAACTCACAGAAATGGCGATTCCCCTGGCCGTGCTGTATAGCATGACCATGGTGGGAAGCATTGCCGGAGGATGGTTTCCCGTATACTTTATTAAGAAAGGCTATACCGCTTATGATGGTCGCATGAAAGCCATGCTGATCCTTGCCTTTATACCCCTGGTGGTATTAGCGGCACAACCTCTGGGGCATATCAGTTACTGGGCGCCGGTATTGCTGATAGGTATTGCCGCCTCGGCTCACCAGGCATGGAGTGCTAATATATTTACAACGGTATCTGATATGTTTCCTAAAAAAGCGGTAGCATCCGTTGTGGGCATAGGAGGTATGGCAGGAGGGCTTGGCGGTGTTTTAATTACCAAGCTCGGGGGCGCCTTATTTGATCATTATAAAGCTTTAGGTCATATTGCAACAGGATATACCATTATGTTTTCTATATGTGCTGTTGCCTATCTGTTTGCATGGATTATTATGAAGCGTCTTGTACCAAAGTATAAACTGATCACTGACCTGTAGAAAACCATTCCATCCATATCAGAGGTTGCCCTTTTTCAATTCTCTAACGGCCCGGTGTACGGCGCGGGCCGTTAGGGCCATATATAAAATAGAAGGGCTTTGATTGCCGGTGCTTGTCATGCAGGCGCCGTCTGTCACAAAAACATTTTTACAGGCATGCAACTGGTTCCATTTGTTCAGTAAAGATGTTTTGGGGTCATCACCCATCCTGCATCCGCCCATTTCATGAATATCCAATCCGGGCGCCTGCCGGGTATCATTTTGCCGGATGTTTTTTACCCCAGCCTTATCCAGCATTGCTGTGCTCTCCGTTAAGAAATCTTTTATCATTTTTTCATCATTATCATCATAACCAACAGAAGTTACCAGCAGGGGTATTCCCCACTGATCTTTTTGTTCTGTACTTAACCGTACATGGTTCTTTTCTTTTGGAATGGTTTCGCCCTGCATATACATATATACCTTCCAGCCGCCGGGCTCTGTAAGCGCCTGTTTGTATGCTGCGCCAACTGTATCTTTCGCTAAACTTTCATCTGTTCTTGTACGGTAGGATCCCATAAAAGTGGTAAAGCCCCCCACATAATCTGTATCCTGCTTATAAAGATTCCTGTAATTGGCCAGTATCGGTTCTGTAGGATTGCGTCCATAATAATACTTATCTTCAAAACCTTCCATCTCCCCATTTACGGAAGCACGGTAATTATGAAAGCAAACGTATTTCCCCAGCAAGCCGCTATCGTTTCCCAATCCATTGGGAAACCGGGATGAGGTGGAGTTCAGCAAGATCAAATTGCTGTTTAAAGCGGAAGCGTTCACAAAAATAATTTTGGCAAAATAATCTGTTGCTTTCCCGCTATGCGCATCAATTACGCGTACACCTTTAGCCCTCCCCCTTTGCTCATCATATATAACAGATTCCACCACTGAATCGGGCTGAACCGTTAAGTTGCCCGTTTTTTTGGCCCACGGTAAAGTGGCAGACACGGAGCTGAAGTATCCGCCAAACGGGCATCCGCGCATACATAAATTCCGGGCCTGGCATTTACCTCTTCCCTGCTGCAAATGCACTTCCCGGGGCTGGGTTAACTGCGCCCACCGGGCCTGCACTAAAAACCTGTCTTTATAATGAGTTCTTATTTTTTGCTGAATAGCCTCTTCCACACAATTCAAATCAAAAGGAGGAAGAAATTCACCGTCGGGCATCGCTTCAATACCATCTTTATTACCACAAACTCCGGCAAACAGTTCAACATGCGAGTACCAGGGCGCTATATCTTCATAACCAATAGGCCATTCCAAACCATACCCGTATCGCGCGGGAGCGGTAAATTCAAATTTGCTCCAGCGCTGGCATGCTCTTCCCCATGTCAGGGATTTTCCTCCCACCTGGTAACCCCGTATCCAGTCAAATGGTTTTTCCTGTACATACGGATGATCTTTATCCTTTATAAAAAAATGAGCTGTCTCTTCACTAAAACCTGCTGCTTTGCTGATCAATGGGTTTTCTTTCAGGTATGCTTTTGATACATCGCCACGATGCTCAAATTCCCAGGGATCTTTAAAAGCAGTAGGATAGTCTTTTATGTGTTCAATATTTCTTCCGCGCTCTAAAACCAATGTTTTCAGCCCCTGGTCACACAATTCCTTTGCCGCCCATCCCCCGCTGATACCCGAACCAATAACAATAGCATCGTACGTGTTTTGTTGTATACCTCTGTTATTGATATTTACCTGTGATGAGTCCTGTGGCATGCGGCAATGGTTGAGTTTGAAAAAAATACTAAAAAGAATGGTACATCAAAAGTAGAATAACTGAAGCGATATCAGTTCAGCAGCAGGAACAAAAACCAAACAGTAACAAAAGAGGTAGTAAATAAAAAAAGCCATCCGGGAGGCAGCGCTTTTATCCCGTTTATTTAGAATCTATGGTTTATTTTCTTCAAATCGTATTTCCTGCAGCACTTGTTTTTGGGAGCGGGTTATCATAAAAATGGTAGTTCTGAATTGACCAAATTTTGTTTGCAGGTTACCGATACAGAATTCGGAACCACTGTTTGATCCTTTGTGAACAATGCGAAATGCCTGAACGCCATAGGAATGGAAAAAATCTTTCAGTATGACTTCAGCCTGCCTGCGGCTGTAAGAGCTACTTTTGTCGTGAAGGGTAATTTCTACCATATTATCAAAATAATGAGAAAGCTGGTTGACATTGCCGGTGTTCATGGCCGTAGCTACATCCTCAATTGAATAGGAGTAAACAGAACCGGAGTAATTAAACGACAGTCCGCCGATCATTACCACAGATAAAAGGATCTTAAGAAAATAGTTTTTCATTGAACAAAAGAATTCACTTCCCAATGCTCCAAAAATGTGCCAGATTAAGCCTTTAATTTAAGAACGATCATAAATATGATCAAATATATTACAAAACAAACCCATGTTTATAAAAAATAATGAATTGGCTTTATTTTTAAGCTCATTTAGCGATCATATGTATCAAGCACATACAAAACATAGGGGCGAGCCTTTGTATTGCGATCATCGTCAGGACTGCCCGAAAAATAGGTTTCATATTCATTTTTCCATATTCCGGCATCATGCCATTTGGCACTTTTACTCATGTATCCCAGTCTCAAGCCATTCTTTTAATTGAATATAACGCAGCACGTCATTACCTAACCGGAAAGGCGTATAACTAAGAACCACATAGGCAATAAACAATGCAAACAGTAAGAAGATAGGCGGAGTCAGGAAATTAAATTTTTCGCAAATGGTGTTATTTGTCATTTATCATGTCTGAAAACTTAAAACAATATTAGTGAATAAAAGGGCAAATCAAAACGCAGTTAATTAACTTACTTTTGTTCTATGAAACCTAAAAAAGTAATACTGATTATAATGGATGGCTGGGGTCTGGGCAAGGTAAAATCCAGCGATGCCATTCAAAATGCCAAAACGCCTTTTGTAAGTTCTCTTTACGAAAAATATCCCAATAGCACGCTTGTTACCTGTGGTGAAGCAGTAGGGTTGCCGGATGGACAAATGGGCAACAGTGAAGTGGGGCATTTAAACCTCGGCGCAGGAAGGATCGTTTACCAGGAGCTGCAGCGCATTAACGTTGCCATCAGAAGCGGGGAACTCAGAAATAATAAGATTCTCCTGAATACAATAAGATATGCAAAAGCTCAAAAAAAATCATTACACCTGTTAGGACTGGTAAGCGATGGAGGGGTTCATTCGCATATCAACCATTTGAAAGCCATTACAGGCATCTGCAAGGAAGAGAAGTTAAACGAAGTGTTCATTCATGCTTTTACAGACGGTCGCGATACCGACCCTAAAAGCGGGTTAGGCTTCCTGAAAGACCTTCAGCAGCATCTTACCCAAACCACCGGCGAAATTTCCACGGTTACAGGGCGCTACTATGCAATGGACAGAGATAAACGGTGGGAGAGAGTACAACTGGCTTACAACGCACTTGTAAACGGTGTGGGTGAACATACCGATAATATCATTGCGTCTATAGAAGCCTCTTATGCTGCAAACGTTACCGATGAATTTATAAAGCCCATTATTAAAAATCAGCCTGTGAGCGAAAGAGGGCGCATTAAACCCGGTGATGCGGTGGTATGTTTCAATTTCCGTACCGACCGGTGCAGGGAAATAACTGAAGCGCTTACTCAAACCGATATGCCGGATTATAACATGCATACACTTCCGCTGGAATATACTACCATGACGGAATACGACAAAACGTATAAAAATATGCATGTTATTTTTGAGAACGATAACCTTACCCACACTTTGGGGGAAGTGATAGCAGCCCATGGATTGAAGCAGACCAGGATGGCCGAAACAGAAAAATATCCGCATGTAACTTTCTTTTTCAGTGGTGGACGCGAAACGCCCTTTGAAGGGGAAAAAAGGATTATGGTCCCTTCACCCAAAGTAGCCACCTACGATCTCAAACCAGAAATGAGCGCATATGAGCTTACCGCATCCCTGCTGACGGAAATCAACAATGAAACCGCAGATTTTATCTGCATCAACTACGCCAATGCAGATATGGTAGGACATACAGGGGTGTGGGACGCAGTAATTAAAGCGGTGGAAACGGTGGATACCTGCGTAGAAAAAGTAGTAACCGCAGCATTGGAACACAACTATACCGTATTTCTTACTGCAGATCATGGCAACGCCGATTATATTGTTAATGAAGACGGAACGCCCAATACCGCCCACACATTAAATCTTGTGCCTTTTTTTATTATTGACAACGAATGGAAGGGGAAAATAAACAATGGCAAACTGGGTGATCTGGCTCCTTCCATTTTAAAGTTAATGGAGTTGCCCGTTCCCACTGAAATGACGGGTAATATTTTAATGGAAAAATTGGATCTTGTTCAGTAAGAAGCGCTTATCAAAAATCAAAAATTTTCTTTCCCGGGCAGCACATTGTATCAAAAAATTGTCTAAATTACATGAAATCAACTTGATTTCATGACTGAAGAGGCAATGCTCAAAGGCTGTATACGTAACCAGGCAGCAGCCCAACAGGAATTATACCACAGGTATAGTCCTAAAATGCTGTCTGTTTGCTATCGGTACGCAAAAAGCCGGGAGGATGCTGAAGATATGCTTCAGGAAGGTTTCATTAAGATTTTTGGACAGTTAAGACAATTTCAAAACAGAGGCGCATTAGAAGGATGGATCAGGAAGATCATTGTTCATACCTGTATCAACAACCTGAAAAAGAATAAAAAGTTTACGGAAAGTGTAGATCTTATACATGCTTCGGGTGTGCATATCCGTGAAGAGAGCGTTCCTTCCATTGTACAGGCCAAACAGGTGGTAGAATGTATCAGGATGTTGCCGATAGGATACCGTACTGTGCTCAACCTGTATGCTGTGGAAGGTTATTCGCACCGGGAAATTGCAATGATGCTCGATATTGAAGAAAGCACAAGCCGGTCGCAGTATACAAGAGCAAAAGCTATGCTGGAGGATATACTGGTAAAGAAACATATTTTGCCACAGTATACAGGAAAATTAGAGTTGGCAGCTGTTAATCCGTAAAAGAAAATAAATTATAAAACCAAAACTGCTAACCTGTTATTGAATATACCAAGGGATTGACTATGGAGAGAAATATTCATATAGATGAATTTGAAGAATTCCTGAAGGAGAAGGCTGATCAGTATAAGATGTATCCATCAGATAAAGCGTGGAGCAACATTCAACGTTCTCTTCATCCCAGGAAAAAATGGCCGTACATTTCATTAACGTTATTGCTACTGCTTGGCACTGCCGTATTCGTTGACTACTATACTTATAATTTAGTGGTACCGTTTAAAAAGGTGCTTACTTTTAATAATGCTCAGTTTCAGAAAAATAATTTGCCTCCCGTTTCTGATGCTGCTTTAAATGCATCCCTATTACCACCGGCAGTCGTTTTCACAAACGGAGATGATAATACACCAATCCCTCCCTCTTTATCCTCTTCTATCAAAAAAACAATCATCCCGTCAAAACCATCGCTTACCGGTAATACCGATGATGGCTATGCAAACAATGAAGATATAGAAATAACAAGTGAACAAACTTTGCCCGTTCATTCAAATGCTTCAGATATTATCATAAATCCTAAGCCTGCCACTACAATAACGGAGGATAATGAAGATGACAAAAAAATAAAAAAAGTGTTATGGGGAGGCGAAACATTTAAAAAATCTAAATTTGAATGGCAATTATTTTTCTCTCCCACGATTAGCTATAGAAAGCTTACAAGCGGAATAAGCGAGGTGACAGACGTGTTCAGAGGAGTACCTTACAGTACTGTTCAAAAAAATACAGAAATAAACAGCCTGGTTACACATAAGCCGGCTGTAGGCGCCGAAGCGGGAGCTAACCTGGCATATAAGGTAACCAATAACTTTTTGTTGAAAGCGGGAGTGCAATTGAATTATTCGAGATACCAACTCAGGGCTTACGCTTCCAAACCAGAACAGACTACACTCGCTGTTGTTTCTAACCCATTAGGCACAGATTCGATAAATGTTATATCCACTTTACAAAATTTAAGTGGCAGTGGATCATCATGGTTCAATAACGAATACTTTCAGGTATCTATGCCTGTTGGTTTTGAATGGGGTGTTCTGGGCAATTCAACATTACACTGGAATATTGCCGCCAGTGCGCAACCGGTATACAATTTCGCTAATAACGTTTACCTTCTTTCCACCGATTTCAAGCGTTATGGACAGGATCCTTCACTTGTGCGTAGATGGAATATTAATGCAGGCGTTGAAACCTATGTTTCTTATAATATGGGATCCTTTAAATGGCAGGCAGGACCACAATTGAGGTACCAGTTGTTGTCGAGCTACAAGAGCCAGTACCCGGTTAAAGAATACCTGGTTGATTTTGGATTTAAAATCGGTGTAACTAAAACATTAAGATAAACACTTCTTTTTACTTAACACCAGCCAATATCTATTGGCTTTAAAAATTTGTACAATTTCCATTCTGTTCACCTATTTGTTCATTATTTTTAACGGATGAGAAACCAATTGTTCATCTTCCTTACGCTATTATCTTTTACGCTCTATAACTGCACGAACAAAAGCACATCGTCAGATCAATCAAAAGAAGATACCCCCGGCAAAGCATTTTATCCTGTTGGAAATTATATACGCAGCCAGTTGGTCTATATTGATTCCATGCCACTGGCTGTAATAAAATATACGACCATACACAGTACAACGGATACTTCGATTATAGAAAAGAACGACTTTAAGCATATCGCCGCCGCTTTTATAACCCCCGACATCAGTTTGCCCGAATATAAAACACAGTACGACGAGCATTCTTTTATTGATGCTACACTGGGTACCATAACATTAGCGTATACTGCCAACAATGAAACATTGTCTGTACGCAAAGCCGATATTTTGTTAGACCAGGAAGATACAAAGGTGAAAACGATCTATATTGAAAAAAACATACCCGGAACTGACAGCTCAGTAATAAAAAAAATGTTGTGGACAGCTAACCGTAACTGCCAGATCATTACGCTCGTACAAAAAAAAGGGCAACCTGAAGATATTATCCTCGAAAGATATGTATGGGATGACAGGCATTGATAATTCAACTAATTTTGCAGTTGATTTATTATGACTACAGCATTCTTTCAGCAAATTGTGCATACCATACCCATACAACCGGGCATTTATAAGTATTATAATGAAGAACATGAATTGTTGTATGTAGGCAAAGCAAAAAATCTAAAAAAAAGAGTTAGTTCATATTTTAACAAGAGTTTTACCAATTATAAAACACATGAATTAATTCAGCGCGTCTATAGCATTGAGTTTACTATCGTTGATTCTGAACAGGATGCATTTTTGCTGGAGAATAGCCTGATCAAGCAATTCCGTCCAAAATACAATATCCAGTTAAAGGATGATAAGAGTTTCCCTTTTATTGTGATAAAGAACGAGCATTTCCCTCGTATCTTTCTTACGCGAAGAAAGATAAACGATGGATCAGAATACCTGGGACCTTATACATCGGTGGGAAAAGTGAGGGAACTGCTGGATTTCATAAGACAAAACATTCCCCTGCGCAATTGTAAGCTCAACCTAACTCCCCGGAATATACAGAAGAAAAAATTTAAAGTCTGTCTTGAATATCACCTGGGCAATTGCAAAGGTCCCTGTGAAGCGCTGCAAACAGAGGAAGACTACCGTGAAGGTTTACTGCAGATAAAAGATTTGCTTAAAGGCAATTTAGCCCCTGTTATCCACAAGTTCAGGGAAGAGATGAAAAAGCATGCCGAAAACATGGAGTTCGAAAAGGCAGAGATACTCAGAAAAAAAATTGAGCATTTGCATCAGTATCAGTCCAAATCAACCATCGTAAACAACAAGCTGGGCAATATTGATGTGTTTTCCATTTTAGAAGAAGGAAATATTGCCTATGTAAACTACCTGATGGTGGAAAATGGCACAATTGTACAAACAAAAACCATCACTCTTGAAAAAAAATTAGATGAAACAGCAACGGATGTACTGGAATTTGCTATCGCCCGGCTAAGAGATACATTCAACAGCAATGCCCCGGAAATCATTATACCCTTTCCGATCCATTATCCCCAGCAAGGCCTAACGGTAACCGTACCAAAGGGAGGCGACAAGAAAAAGCTTTTAGACCTCTCGCAAAAAAACGTAAATTATTTCCAGGAAGAACTGCAGAAGAGAAAAATGCTTCAACTGGAAGGGAAAACAGATGAGCAGAAAAAAGAAACGCTTTCCCAGTTACAAAAGGACTTGTTTTTGCCCGCATTTCCTGCGCATATTGAATGTTTCGACAATTCAAATTTCCAGGGCAGCTTTCCTGTATCGGCAATGGTATGTTTTAAAATGGGTATCCCCAGCAAAAAAGATTACCGTCATTTTAATGTAAAAACAGTGGATGGAGTTAATGACTTCGCTACCATGAAAGAAGCCGTTTACAGGAGGTATAGGAGACTCGTTGATGAGAAACAGCCACTTCCTCAGTTGGTAATTATTGACGGGGGAAAAGGTCAGTTAAGCGCTGCACTTGAAGCCATTAGTGAACTTGGTCTTACCGGACAAATGACCGTAATTGGGTTAGCCAAAAATGAGGAGGAGGTATTTTTTAGTGGCGACAGGGAATCTCTAAAATTAGACTGGGGAAGCGATAGCTTGAAATTACTCAGGCAGATCAGGGATGAAGTACACAGGTTTGGTATTACCTTTCACCGCAAAAAAAGAAGCCAGGGCACCTTTAAAAATGAGTTGGAGCTGATACCAGGTATTGGGAAAGCTACTGCAAATATGCTATTAAAGACATTCAGATCTGTAAAAACCATAAAGCACACGCCTGTTGAAGAACTGGCACAACTTATTGGTAACGCCAAAGCACAACTTATTGATGGGTATTTTAAAAACCAGGGAAAAGATAAATAACGTAGTGCCGGGATGCAATAAAAAGGGGCCAGGATAGATATCCAGCCCCGTTTTTAAAATCCAATATCCTATGAAAAACCGGGATAAAGATACTGTAGCTGGTTCATATTGCAATACCCAAATGTGGGTATTTTTAATCAAGATTAAAGCTGCATTCCGCTTTATTTTAACCCCGGTCAGGACAGCAATACCATAAAAAAAGGACTGCCGGTTGCCGGCAATCCTTCTATAAATTATCTGACTATTTTAATATGACCAAAGATCCTGTTCGTAATTAAATATTGTGCTTTTCACTTCCTCACCTTGCAGCAAACGAAGGACATCATCTTTTACATATTGTTTCAAATAAAGATCGTATGGGTTATCAAGTGTAGATTTAACAATATAGCTTCCAAAGAAACGACTTTCAAACAATTCTTCCCAACTCATTCGTGCACCATAGTTTTTACCATTGTACACTTCAAACTTAGCCAATGCCGGACGCATATCGGGGTAGTATACCCAAAATATGGGAGCAGAACCAATTTCCTGGCCGGTAACCTTATCAAAATAGGTTTTTACCGGGGCAATGCCCAATATTCTCACGTACATCCTTGAAGATTCTTTATCAAACACCCATTCTTCTTTAATTCTGAACTTGGTAATATCATCCATATTGAACTCCTCACATACCACAGATTCCTTCATGATACCTTTCGCCAGGGTAGGATCCTTTTCTATATCCGGCACCATTATCGTATCGCATGATCCAGCCAGTTTTGAACCAATCTGATCCAGCGTCATGGGCGTAGTAAAGCGGTCATCTATAGTTGCATCGAAAGCTGTAACCTCACCGCTTTTAATGGTGTTGAGTAAAATAGCAATAAAACGCTGGTTACCGTTGTCGTCATCTGCTTTGTAGCGGAAAGGTAAATTTACCTTTTCACGAATATCTATTTCCCGCCACACTTTTTCCCTGTATATGGCGTCATCTTCGCGAATGTTTTCATATGCCAGCGGCGTACGGTCTTTTACAAGGTTTTTCTCTATCGCATTGTCGTTGCGAAGCGACTTCCTTATCGTATCCATTTTCAGAGGATCCTGCTTTGGCGGCGCTTTAACGATCATTGTATCTTTTTCCGCCACACCAAGATTGGCGTTGGCTACATTGGCCTGCGTTTTCTTGGCAGTTGTCTTCTTTTTTGCCGACGTAGTCGTTTTCCTCGTGCTTTTTTTCCTGGTTTGCGCATCAACTGTGTTGACAACCATTCCAAAAGCCGCTACCAGCAAAGCATATTTCGCGAATTTCCATTTCATGGTCAAAAGTGTTAATAACTAAAACAAATAAACTATATAAACAGGCTGATTACCTTAATATATACGACAATGGTTTTAAAGTGATCGTTCTTCCGTCGGGGCCTTTGGCTTTAATATTATCAATGTAAACTCCTCTTCCCGGTTTAAGATTGTTAACCAATGCTGCAGCACTTCCGCCCCACCGCGGACCATTATTGGCAACCGGGTTATAATCCGGACTGCTTAAGTCGGCTATCGTATAACTAATCACCTGGTACAGTGCTTCAAATTCGGAATTTTGCAAAACGGCTCTAACACCGCCCATAGCCTTAAACTGTGCCGCAGATACCTGCCCGCCTTCAAACGTGCCCACCATACCTGTTGCAGGAGGAAGATATTTTACACGAAAAGCCACTTTGCCTACCGCTTTACCATCTACCATTACATTTACGTTTGCCTCACCGGGCTGACTTGGAACAGCAGTATACTTGCTTCCCGAATTTTTTGAAATCCTGCCATTGTTAATCGAAGCATTCACCTTTTCGCTACCGGCGCCGGCAGTAATGGTAAGTGGATTGTCTACACCCACATACAATACATTCATTTTATCGGCCATTACTGCTACACCCGAAGGCTGACCAACGGTATAATCAAATGTTTTACTAATGGTTTTTTCTTCTCCTGTAGAAGGATCAGGATATTTAACATCAATTTTCAGACTGTGACCACCAGATCCTCCTGCAGGCATTTTAATGTCTGCCACTCCGTTATCACCCACTGCTACCGGGTTGCCGTTGATAAAAACTTTAGGTTTAACGCTGGCATTAAATGCACCCAATCCGGCTTTGATCTCCAACTCCTCACCTGGCATCAGGTAAGTAGCATTTGCGCCAATCATTGGCTCAAACTTGTCGAAAATAACTTTTACATCGCCAATTTTCTTAAAGCAGTAAGATGCCACTTTATTCTCAGCATTTTTTACATCGTTTTGAAATTTGCTGAGAATCGTTAGCGCTGCAACAGTAGGCGTCATATGAAAATAAGCGCCAGACCATTCCTGGTTGGTATTACCAGCCTGCGATACAGGCATATCTGTATTGACAGGAAGACTGTGATCAAATTCCTTTGTGATCTCGGGGTCAATAGCAAGAATGTCCTGCTTATACTTTTCTAATGCTAAACGAAGCTTTTCACCTTCGCCTTCTTTACCTGTGCCCATTAAACGGGTAGCAGCATCCAGGTTATCTATACCGGCTCCTGTTTCTTCATTGTATCCGCTTTCTTTCTTTAGTTTTTCTTTTAATCCATCAATATAGGAAGACAGCTGGGCAGACAATTCTTTTACCTGGTCGGCCTTCGGCTTCCAGATAGCCGCTTTTTCACGGGTCTTTGGGTCTTCGAGGCTGGTTACAAATGCATCATATATTTCAGAAGTAGCTGTAGACAGGGTGCCGTTGGATTTTTCAAGGCTGTTGTTAACAGTTTTAAAAGCATTAATGATTTCGGCAGACACGTTCAGTGCTAACATTGCTGTAAGCACCAAATACATCATGTTGATCATCTTCTGCCGCGGCTCTTTAGGTAGTGACATGATTTTTCAGGATTTAATGTATACGAATCAAGGGTTAATAAGTGATGGATCGGATATTCAATCCATCCATTTTAAATTATCTGCCCTGCATTGCAGTCAGCATATTACCATACACATTATTCAGGCTTCCGAGGTTTTTGGCCAGTAGCCCAATTTGTTCCTGTGTTTTTTTGGCATCTTCAACGCTACCCTGCATGGTTTGTGAGGCCTGTACAAGGTTGCTGTAAAACCCGTTCATCGCTTTCAAATGGTTATTCGTATCCTGTAACTCCAATTCGTAAATCGTATTTAAAGAAGACAAGTTCTTAGTGAGTGTTTGTACCTGATTATGAAATTGTTTAGTAGATTCGGAAGCTTCATTAAAGGTTTTAGCCGTATTGGCCGCACCAAGGTAAGCATCCTTAACGGTATCGAGCGCCTGGGCAGCCGCTTTGGTTTTAGTAGTATACTCACCTGTAGCCGCAGTGATATCGGCTATATCCGACATTTTTTCAACCGTTAATCCAAACTTGCTGAAATTATCGCCCAGCCGTTTCAGGTTGGCAGGGTTAATAGCTGCATCCTGTAACATTTTATCCATAGATGCAAGGGCGGGATTACCACCGGAAACAGCGCCGCCTTTAAAAGCTTCAGCTATTTCTTTCATTTCACCACCGGGAGGGGGTAAAAATGCATAAGCTAAAAATATTGCCGCTTCAGTTAAAAGCCCAACAGTTAGCATTATATCAGCAAAGGGCTTATGAAGAATTTTAGCCCATGCGCCAAAAATTACTACTGCTGCGCCAACACACACTAAAACGTTAACGAGTCTTTCGGTGGATCTGTTTGTGCCTGCCATAAAAAAGAGAGTTTTTTGTTTTTTAAAGGGTTTTTCTTTTTTAGATTTCAAAAGGTAATGATCATGCCATGTTAAGTCGTATAACTTCACAAAAGCATAAATAGTTTAGTTACGGTACAATTAGTTTAAAATAAGCAATTGGTTGGCATTGATAACCGCCATTTCTATCTGCGTTTACCAGACGGCGGAAGATCAATTACACAACGAAAACCGATATAAGATTTTGCTGTATCCTGGTATTCGTACGTGCGGGTACTTACCTGAAGAAAATAACCAACATCTTTCCAGCTACCACCCCGTAAAACCTTCCTTTTCATGCGGGGGGGATCACTGTCTTTGGCATTCCAGCGAATATCAGGATTCATGTCGTGCTGAAAATTGTATGCTCCTTCATAGTAAATGGAGGATGTCCATTCTGCCACATTTCCCGACATATTGTACAATCCGAAATCATTGGGCCAGTAAGCGTCTGCACGAACAGGGTATAAACCTCCGTCTTCGGCATAATTACCGCGTCCGGGTTTAAAATTAGCCAGTAAACATCCTTTTTTGTTTCTCAGGTAATATCCGCCCCAGGGATAAGGCGCCTGTGAACGTCCGCCACGTGCAGCATATTCCCATTCGGCTTCTGTAGGCAAACGAAAATCTGATTCCTGGGTTCTTTTCTGAGATTCAAGGAAACTATTTAAATATTTTGTTCTCCATTCTGCAAAAGCAACCGCCTGTTTCCAGGTTACCCCTACAACAGGGTAATTACCGAAGGCGGGATGCGAAAAATATCTTTTCGACATTGGTTCGTTGTAAGAGTAAGAAAAGTCTCTTATCCAAACCAGTGTATCGGGATAAATGGGAGTATCTATTTTATCAATAAAAGCAGAGCGAGGCTGAGTTGCATTTTCTTTTCGGGCAGCATCCCTGTATCTGAATGTTTCAGAGTGATAAACGAGTTTAGCTGCATCCAACTCTTTTTTCCCAAAAATGCGATTATCAGGAGATACGATCATTGCATCTAATTGCTCAACCGTTTTAGGATCGTTCCACTTAATGGTTTGAATTTTCTTCCAGTCGAGGCTGTTACCATCTTTGGATTTATAACCCAGTTTGTCACCAGCAATAGAATCACGAACCCAGTTTACAAACTGGCGGTATTCGTTATTGGTAATTTCAGTCTCATCCATCCAAAAACCATTGATGGTAATTTGCTTGTTACGTGCAGTAAAAGCATAATTAATATCCTCATCGCTGGCTCCCATATGGAATGTTCCCTGGGGGATATATATCATACCCGGAGGCTTGGGTAGCGTATACTTGCCTCCTGGCGCAACTCCATGTAACTGACCATCTTTTGGCAAGCCTTTAGATGATTTTAACTTGCCACAACTTGCAAACACCATGCTCAGCGTAGCAATTACAACGAGGTTGAGTAACAGGCTTTTCATTTTCATACAAATAGCTTAAAGGGTATATGGACAAATATAGATGAAATATTAAATTAAATTTTAGGCGTTTCGAATATTATATTTTTTTTAGCGTCAGGACTCAAAATTATCCGGAAACTCAAGTGATATAAACGGTATGTTCCCCAAGTTATTGTGCTCAATCTTCTTTATCGCTTCGATTCCTGATCAATGAGTTGTATCAAATCTGCCACTTTTTCTACAGGCTGTAAACATGAATAATTACGGCACAAATAGATAGCGGTTTTGCCTTCCACATCCCGGTTACTCAACAATGGGAAATTATCATTACTCCCGCGGGCAGATTGAATTACTCTACAGGGCAGGTAATACGACAAAATGCCTTTAACAATATTTCTATAACGATTACCGACCACGGCTATTTCATTTAACCCATAAAATATATCGTTCATAACAGATGCCCATAAGCCAAATGACGTTGGATATTTTACAATTACCCCCTTCAGGGATGCGCACATATTCAACGCCCGCTGTCTCCAGCCGGTATTATTAAAAACAAGTGACAAATAATGCAAATTCCAAGCCATTATTGAGTTACCCGAAGGAGTTGCGCCATCATATATTTCTTTTATACGCAAAATAACATCCGGCTGGTTGCGGTGCGTGTAAAAAAAGAAGCCTGTATCTTCTTCACTAAAATTATCAATTGTCAATTCGTTCAATTGTTTTGCTTTGAGCAGGTAATCCTGCTCCCCTGTGATCTCCTGCAAACAAATAAGCGCCTGAATCAGGTATGCATAATCATCTAAAAAAGCGGGATGCCTGCTTACTCCATTTTTGTAGGTATGCATCCAATTATCCGTATCCTTGTCCTTAAACTTATCAAGCAAAAATGCCATATTCTTTTGGGCTACCCGCTTATATCTTTCATCGCCCAGGGCCGCATACGCTTTACTGCAGGCTACATTCATCAACGCGTTCCAACTCAGTAAAATTTTATCATCGGTTAAAGGACGAATTCTCTTGCTCCGCGCTTCTAAAAGTTTTGTTTTGCAGGAATTTAATAAAGCATGCACTGTTTGCTTATCCAAATCATTTTGAGTGGCAAACTCATCCAAAGGATGCAGTATTCTTAAAATATTTTGATGTTCCCAGTTGCCTTCCGCGCTAATATCATAGAAATCGCAGAAGATAGTGGCGTTTTCCTGCAATACTGCTTCAACTTCCTTTTTATCCCAAACATAATATTTGCCCTCAACGCCCTCGCTATCCGCATCCAAAGCAGAAAAAAAACCACCTTCTTCACTCATCAGTTCACGCTCAATAAAATCCATTGTCTCCTGCACTGTAACGGCATATAAAGGGTTTTTTGTGAGTTGATAAGCCTCGCTTAATACTGTTATCAATAGCGCGTTATCGTAAAGCATTTTTTCAAAATGAGGCGCCAGCCATTCACTATCGGTAGCATACCGCGCAAATCCCCCTCCCAGTTGATCGTAGATTCCTCCATAAATCATTTTATCTAAGCTAAGCAGTGCCTGGTTCAAGGCCTTTTCATTTTTTGTGTGGAAAAAATGCCTCAGTAAAAGCTGTATAGTAAATGTTTGTGGAAATTTAGGCGATCTTCCAAAACCTCCGTTCGTGGAGTCGGCAGACTGCATAATATTTTCAAAAATTGAATTGAGCTGATCTGCCGTTATCTTTTCGTGATCAGGGGAGCGTACAATTCCGAAAGCACTGGATTCCAGCAGGTGACCGGTAAGGCTTTCCGCCTGTGTTTCTATTTCATCGCGCTTTTCTTTAAAAGCGGTAATAACTCCCGTCAGCACCTGCCGCCACGACGGCCGGTTAAAAGCAGGAGAAGGAGGGAAATAAGTACCGCCGTAAAATGGTTTTTTGCCGGGCGTTAAAAATACATTGAGCGGCCATCCCCCGCTGCCGGTCATGGTTTGAACGGCATTCATGTAAATATGATCCAGGTCCGGCCTTTCCTCACGGTCTATCTTAATGTTAATAAAATGCTCGTTCATGATAGCCGCGGTATCTTCATCCTCAAAGCTTTCCTTTTCCATTACATGGCACCAATGGCAGGCGGCATAGCCGATGCTTACCAGTATGGGTTTATTTTCCTGCTGTGCTTTTTTTAGGGATTGTTCGCTCCAGGGATACCAATTCACCGGATTATGAGCGTGTTGCAGCAAATAAGGGCTGGATTCATGTATGAGATGATTGGTGTGTAAAGCCATTCAGCTAATTTCGTAAAATTACTTTTATCGCGGCTTACACTACTTTTTATTGCTGCTTAAAAATTTTTCCAGTGCTGCTACCATTGAGGGGGTTTCCGGAGCGGGAGCTTTTATATGCAGTGTTAAACCAGCTTCTTCTATGGCCTTTGAAGTATTGTTTCCAAAAGCGCCAATCCTTGTTCCATTCTGTTTATAACGGGGGAAATTTTCTAACAAACTTCTAACCCCACTGGGTGTAAAAAAGCAAATTACGTCAAATTCAGACTTTGTAAGTACCTGTTTTACGTCATTGCTGATGGTTCTGTACATAAAGGGGGTGACAAATTCGCACTTATTGGCTTTAAGCCAGCTAATTATTTCGTTATCCTGCTGATTTTCAGAACAGGGATACAAAAACTGCTCATTTTCTTTGTGCTTATTAATTACATCAAACAGGCTTTTATTGGTTCCATCGGCCCCGTAAAATACCTTTCGTTTTCTGTAGAGAATAAATTTTTGAAGGTATAAAGCAACTGCTTCAGTAATACAAAAATATTTGGTATCCTGCGATACTGCTATTCTCAACTCTTCACAAATACGAAAAAAATGATCAATAGCATGCCTGCTGGTAAATATAACAGCACTGTATAAGCTAATATCAATTTTTTGCTTTCGGAAATCCTTTGAAGGAATCCCCTCCAACCTAATAAATGGAAAAAACTCAAGTTCAACACTGTGTTTTCGTGCCAGCTCAAAATAAGGGGATTTATCCGAATCCGGGCGTGGTTGGGTTATCAGGACTTTTTTAATAGACATGGTAAAACTGCTTACTGCCATTTTCTCCTGTTTAACTATATGTTTATCTTTAGTAGGCAATGATCCTGCAAAGTTACGAACTTCTTTCAAACAAATGTAACAGGAGTTTGTAAATCAATAAAACCGGAATAATTTCAAAACCGAAAAAATATAAAAACAGATGTAGAAAGCTAATTTTTAACTCATTACGCAACCCAGAAAAAGAAAGTATAAACCTGTATATCAATAATACCCCGAGTAAAATAATTGAGACTGTAAAAGCAATCTGTTGAAATACCGGTTCACCAAAGGCCAAGACGATCATCAATGGCATTAATAAGATTGATAATATTTTATTAATTAAAAAAACAATAAAAATATAAGAATCTGCCGCCATTTGCTGACCGAACATCCAGCCCATTAGCTTTAAAATAAAGTATTTCCCGCAGTAGATGAGAGCTATACTAAAAAAACAAATGGCAAATAACAGCCAGGGCTTTATAACACTATTGGTTGTATATTCTATTATCAGGTAACTGAAAAGTGCGGTACTGAAAACAAAAAAGATATTAAAGAGCAGAGTTGTCATCCCCGCCTGCTGAAGCTGGTCGCGTATTTGTTTCTGCCGGAAAGCTGATCTCCAGAAAACGTTAAATACGTCCTGAAAATATTTGGGGAAGCCTACTCTTAGTATGCCGAGGAAAAGCAATGTTCCGCAAAAAATGTAGAACAGTTCATCCTTACTGTTAGGATTGTACCGTTGTGAGGGCATAAAAACAACATCACCGCTAATATTATAATATGGATGTTGGGTTACATATGATCGTACGGCGCCACCATAAGGCAGAAACTCTGCAAGAGTGTCATTTTGAATCATTGGTATTGAATCGTTGCGCAAGGGAGCCGGCGTCGGTTTTACCACCTTAACCGGAAGATCTTTTTTGGGGTTCGGTTTAGGTATGGAAGAATCTTTTATAATTGTCGTCTCTGCCGGAGGCAGTTTAACCACCGAAGAATCATCCTGACCGTATACGGCAGAAATTAAAAAAATCTTCAAAACCACACACAGTAAAATGATTCTTCTCAATTGTTTAAACGTTTAATGCTGCAAAAATATCTGAATCATCATAAAATATTTCAGGCTAACTATTAAAACAGGCTAACCAACCCGAAATGTATTTTAGATTGCCTGAAATTAAACGGTACATCATCCCTTTTGCCTATTGCATAGCTTAAATTAAATATGCCGGCTTTGGTTTCAAAGGCCATACCTAGTCCCATTCCGAGGTAGATATGGTCTTTTTGCTTTATTTCGTCATAAGCATTGTTCTGTGCCCAACCCCCGTCTGCAAATCCAAAAAAATAAGAATTTAATCCTATAAAAAAACGGTATTCAGCCGTTAACACAGTATAACTGCTGGCGTAAATACTTTCTTCATCAAAACCTCTTAATAATTTATAGCCCCCAACCTGGTACATTTCATTCTTAAAAATATCATGTGTATATAACCATCCTCCGTTTACACCAGCTTTTATTACAGATTGTTTACCCGTTTTAAAATAATGCGCTCCCGATACATTAACCTTCAAAAGATAGGTTCGCATATCCAGTGTGTCGTACAACGAAGCATAATCGAAATCATTACCCGAAGCATCTTTTTTAATGGCGGTGATCGCAGTATTGGGCTTAATTTTTCTTAACCCTGCCGAAGTTATGACCGTAAACTCGTTTCCCCGGCGGGGATTAAAGCGGTAATCCGTATTGTTGTACTTATAATTTATCCCTACATTGCTGGTAGTTACATCTATATAAGAAGGCAACTTTTTGGATGCTTTTATCTGCGAAGTATCTATACTGGCAGGCAGCACATTGGTAAAAAAACTTTGAAAAAATACTTTCCCGCTCTGCTTACCGGTTGACAGGTATTGTACGCCGAACCCCGCATTCAGATTAAGGAATGATGAGTCTTTTTTTAGCAGATCAAAATTGAAGTCTAATCCAAAGGATGTATTAAAAACAAAAGGATGTTCATACAACAGATGCAATCGTGGCGATTTTACCTGTATTTGCTGCCAGTTTACCCCAATTGTTTCGCCACTGCCCAATGCGTTCTTAAGATTAATATTCGCTTCACCTGTTAGCTGCAATTTTGTTCTGCCGGTTCCTTCCGCCGCGGGCAAAAACCCTACCAGCACATCTACCTGGCTGCTCTTTTTGGGATCAATGTAAAGGTTCAGTACGGAGCCGGAGCCTGTCATTGTCATATCCCATGCTTTGATTTCTTTCAGGTAAGGCAGCTCCAGCAATCGCTGACTAACCGATTGAAGCCTGGACTTTTTATAAACAGAGCCATTTTCAATACCTAAATATCTTTGCAAAAAATAGTTCGAAATCTTTGCTTTTCCATACACCCGGATGCTATCAATTTTATAGGAGGGGCCCTTTTCAGTTTTAAGTCTGCCATATACTTTTTCATTTTGTACAACAAGACTATCCAATACAACGCTTGCAAACGGATAACCATTGTTTTCGTAATAATTAAGCATGCGCTCCTGCCAATACTGCACTTTATTAAAACTTAGGGGACTATTTGAAAACGTTTTGCTATTCCATCCTATGGAAGCAAGCATTTTCTTGTCGGCACTATCGGTATTCAATTCAACCCATTGATATGTGGCTCCGACATAGATCCAAATCCTGGCTGCTGCTGAATCAAATACAGTACTGTCTGCCGATGCGGTGATGTATCCCTTAGCCCGCAGGGAGCCAATGATCTGATCAATATATTGGCGGCAATGCATCTGGCTGGTAAATGTGGTTTGTAAATCCAGCGTTTCAGGATGGAAGCTGGTATCTTTGTCAATAAAAATATAATGCAGCCTGTACTTATCCTGGGCCCCTGCCTGCAACGACAGCACCAAAAAAAACACTAAACCTGTAAAACAGCGCAGCCGGTTCATTACCGGCAAAACTAAAAGCATAAAATCTGAAATCAAAAATCATTTAACATTGGCAGGCATATACATCCATATTCCCTTTTGCAGGCAGGCTTGTTTATACTGCAATTTTCATTTTTCCACCTCTCTCCGCCTCAAGAACGATTTAATAAACGCTTTATTGAAAGAAATAGCATTATGCACGTTGTATAATGATAAACCTGTTGAAACGATCTATTTTGGCGGAGGCACACCGAGTTTATTACCGGCAGAAACATTGAATACCATTTTAGATGTGCTCCACCAAAAGTTTACTATTAATGCTGATGCTGAAATTACAATAGAGGCCAATCCGGATGATATTTCAGAACAATTATTGACCACATGGAAAGTCATGGGCATTAACCGCCTGAGCATTGGGGTTCAATCCTTTTTTGAAGAAGACCTGAAATGGATGAACAGGGCGCATACAGCCGAACAATCTGTTAACAGCATCAGGTTGGCTCAACATGCCGGCTTCGATAATCTTACGGTTGACCTGATCTATGGCTCACCTGCACTAAGTGATGATAAATGGCAGCAAAACATTAACAAAGCCATTGCGTTTAATATACCACATTTAAGTTGTTATGCATTAACCGTGGAACCCAAAACGGCACTCCACAGCCTGATTGCTAAACATAAAATGGAGGACACCGATCCCGGGCAACAGGCAAGGCAGTTTATACAATTGATCAACCGGCTAAATGAAGCAGGGTACGAACATTATGAAATTTCTAATTTTTCCATCCCCGGAAAAAGAAGCCGTCATAACACTTCTTACTGGCAGGGCAAACCCTATTACGGCTTTGGTCCGTCGGCACATTCTTTTAACGGAACAGATACCAGGAGCTGGAATATTGCCAATAATGCTTTGTATATTCAATCCCTTCTTCAAAATATTATCCCGGCAGAAAGTGAAAGGCTTACAATTGTACAAAGGCTTAATGAATACATTATGACGAGCCTGCGTACAATGGAGGGCATTGATCTGAGCCATATCCATAGCCAGTTCGGAGCAGCTTATGTACAACGCATCCTGGCTGCTGCACAACCTTATGCTGAAAAATTGATAATTCAGGACAATTCCATTAAACTTACCCATGCAGGAAAATTATTTGCTGACGGAATAGCGGCAGGTTTATTTGAGGATGAGCTTTGACTAAAGGAATGATGAAAGGTAAAATTGGTCATTTTATTGTTGGCGCCATACCCCGTATTCCCATGTCCGCTACCGGTTCTCCTTTCAGCGGATCCCATTTTCCATTGCTTACCAACTCCTTCCATTCGAAACTCTTATTGGTTGAAAGAGATACCTCTACTATGATATTTTCTGTTTCCTTTCCTGTAACAACCAGTTTGCCGGGTGCAAATGCCGCCGTTACCACGCAGGAACCTGCAGGTACAGGTGAAGTATCAAAAAGGGGATTCACAACAGTTGTGCCGCCTTCGGGTGATTGTCCTGAAGTGGTATAGGTTTCATTAAATCCTTCACCGCTTAGCGTAGTTTCAAAACCCCAGTATCCCTGCTTTCGGTTACCGTCAACCGTGAGCGACTGGCTCCTGATGCGATAAGATTTGATGTAGGTATTGAACCCAATAAATGATGCTACGGTTCCTGTAAGATCCTGGTCAATTGTTATATGAGTAGAAGTAGTATCGGTAGTAATTGTAATGGTTGTATCAACATGATATTGCACCGTATAATTCTGGTAAGCCAGGGAAATGCGCAACCACTCATATTCTCCGGCGGGTATATCTTTCAATGATACCGCATAAAACACTTCATTGTTAGCGGCGCCCGCAGATCTTTCAAAATCAATAGCAGCTTCTCCCCCTGCATCTGTTTCGGGTGCTTTATAAAGAATTGCACCTTTGCCCAGCGGGGTAGAAGCACCCGCGGCTATTTCAATATAATGTGTATTTATGCTGTTGACTACAGGGCTTTGAGCTGCATTACCATCAGCAACCGGGGAAGGTTCGCCTCTATTGTTCAGCCTTTCCTGTGTTGAATCAAACCTGAACCTGAAAATCAGCTTTGCATCTGTGACCTCACCATTATCTGTCTTGGTGCACGACGCAACACTTATAAACAACAATATAAAAGCAGTCCAATACTGTTTCATATGCTCATTTTATTGCTAACGCAGTGCGCTCAAATAAAATTGCAGTTCATTATTAAAACCGGGAATCAGTTATTTAATTTAACAAACCCTCCATCAATAGGATAGTCGCAGCCGGTAATGAAAGATGCTTCATCTGAACACAAATATAACGCCAGGTGTGCTATTTCGATGGGTTTGGCCATCCGGCCGATGGGCTGTGTTTTAGATAGCTTTTCGAACATTTCCTTTTCCCTGCCCGCATAATTTTTTGCCAGGAAGCCGTCTACAAAAGGCGTATGTACCCTTGCGGGGGAAATGCAGTTGCAACGGATATTATAGCTCAGATAATCCTTTGCCACAGACAGGGTCATGGCGCCCACTGCACCTTTGGCGGCTGAATACACAAAGCGGTCGGGAATGCCTACCAGGGCGGCAATAGAAGCCATATTCAATATAGAACCGCCTTTTTGTTTCATAAAAGGGATGATTTCATGCAGGCAATTGTATACTCCTTTGATATTCACCGCCACCACCCGGTCAAAATCTTCTTCAGCGGTGGTGTCAGCTTGGCCGATGTGCGCAATTCCGGCATTGTTTACCAGTATGTCTATTGTTGCATGTTTTTGAGTAATCTGAGCTATCACGGCTTTTACTTCCTGCTGATCAGCAATATTGCATTTGAAGAAACTGCCTTTCCCACCTTCCGCGGCAATTTCGTCAACAGTGGATGCAGCACCTTTTGCATCCATCTCTAAAATATATACAATAGCGCCCTGTTTTGCAAAGGTTGTGCTGATGGCATTACCTATTCCGCTACCACCACCTGTAATAACAGCGATTTTGTTGTCTAACCTGAACATGGCCGAGATTTGAGATTTTTGATTTGAGATTTTTGATTTGAGATTGCATCAGGTGTCCGGGTTACAAGTTTCAGGTTAAAAGCCACCAATAATCATTTGCCACTTTTAAAACCTTACCACTTACCCCGTGTCCGAACGGCGTTCAGCCGGGCGGGCACTTACCACTTACCACTACAACGACACCCCTCTTTTCCATGGAATGAAATCATCCTGGTTCAGTTGTACGGCTTTGGGAATTTCTTCCCCGCTGGCCGCCCTGATACAATATTCCAATATTTCTTCGCCCATTTCTTCAATAGTGCTTTCTCCTTCAATGATGGCGCCGGTATCTATATCTATAATATCAGGCATTCGTTTGGCAAGAGAAGAGTTGGTAGCCACTTTTATGGTAGGGCATACCGGATTTCCGGTAGGCGTACCCAAACCGGTGGTAAACAAAATCAGTGTAGCGCCGGAGGCAGTCTTTCCGGTAGTGGCTTCCACATCATTACCGGGGGTGCAAACGAGGCTCAAACCTGGCTTACTTACTTTTTCCGTATAATCCAGTACATCCACCACCGGCGAAGTGCCTCCTTTTTTAGCGGCTCCTGTAGATTTTATGGCGTCGGTAATAAGCCCATCCCTGATATTGCCGGGGGAAGGGTTCATGTGAAACCCGGAACCTACCTTTTCGGCCATTTCGTTATAGTCTCTCATCAACCGCATAAACTTCCGGGCAGTAGCTTCATCTACAGAACGGTCAACCAGTTCCTGTTCAGCGCCACAGAGTTCAGGAAATTCAGCCAGCAAAATTTTCCCTCCCAAACCTACTACCAGGTCGGCGCAATAGCCAACAGCAGGATTAGCCGATATTCCACTAAAGCCGTCACTCCCCCCGCATTTTACACCAATACACAATTCGGTAAGCGGCGCCGGCTTTCTTTCCAGTTTATTCAGTTCTATAAGTCCTTCAAATGTTTTGCGGATAGCATCTGCCACCAGTTTTTCTTCGCTTTGCGCGCGTTGCTGCTCAAACACATGCAGCGGTTTATCAAAACCAGGATTGCGTTCATTCAGGTATTTCAGGAAATCCTTCACCTGCAGGTTCTGACAACCCAGGCTTAAAACCGTTACACCACCCACATTGGGATTATCGCAGTAAGCAGCAAGGAGCCTGCCCAGGGTTTCGGCATCCTGGCGCGTACCGCCGCAACCGCCCTGGTGATTGAGAAATTTGATGCCGTCAATATTTTTAAATATTCTCTGTTGAAGCGGGTCCGGCTTTATATCCCCAATCTGAAAACCTCCCAGATCACTTCCTTCTTTACAGGCCTTCACCAACTGCCGGGTGTACGACTTGTACTTATCGGTTACCGCATAACCCAGCTCATTGTGTAAGGCTTCACGGATCACGTCCAGATTGCGGTTCTCACAAAAAACCATGGGAATAAACAACCAGTAATTGGCAGTGCCCACCCTGCCATCACTGCGGTGGTAGCCATTAAAGGTTCTGTTCTTAAACTTAGATACATCAGGAGCATGCCATTCGTATTTTACGCCACGGTAATCGTATGCTCCGGTAGCATGTTTGGTATTTTCGGTAGTCATACGTCCGCCTCGGGACACATCAAACTGTGTTTTACCTACCAGCACCCCATACATGTATACCGCATCACCGGCTTTCATATCATCAATAAAAAACTTATGCTTGGCATTCACATCGTCAACCAGCGTATAGCTGTTTCCGTTATGTTCAATCACCTCGCCTTTCTTCAGGTTGGTAAGGGCAACCAATACATTATCCTTGGGATGGATCTTTAGAACGCTTGCTTTCATGATTCAAAATAGTTACGTAGAATATTCCGGGCTTTGTATTAAACAGACAGCGAAATTATTGAAATGGACGGGGATAATAAAAATTGAATTTGGATGGATGTGGTGAGTATAATAAAACCGGGAGATTCTCGCAGCAGAAGTTCTGTCTGTCAGAAAGAAACCACCCGCCCAGGCAGTGTATGATCAAACCTGCCTCTCGTAATCTTGTATGAAGGCAGCAATGCCTCAAATACTCCGGAGAACCTGCTTATATCCGTTGAGTCGTTAGGAACCAGAAATGCCCTGTGAAAATAGATATTTCCTATTCCCTTTTCATCAAGCTTATGATCAAGCATAAAATATCCATTGACTCCATCTATGGCTAATCTTTTACCTTCCAGCAAGTTGAAATCCGTATAAGAAAAATCTTTCTTAACCGATAATATCAGATCAAGCGTATAGTGTTCATAAGACAGTCCATCTGCAAACCAGCTCACGATCAGGGTATCATTATCTGTGGAGAGGTTGTTTTTGCGCAAATTTATATCGTAGTCACCACGTCCAAACAACGAGCCTGTTATTCTATCCTGAGTACGGAAAGGGTTCCCGTTAATATAGCAGGACATTATGTTATTACCTCTGTCGGAGAAGACAGATAAATTTTTGGCGTCATAGTCTTCCACAAATACCGTATGGTTCTTGCGGCATGATACAAAGACTATTGCTATAGCCAAAACAAAAAAGCATCTCACCAGGATAATCATTTTCATCTGTTTTGTTTTTTGAACTCAACAATATAGCCTGCATTTATCGCCAAAATAGCCGGGGTTGCATAGTAACGGTTGTTTTTGCTTTCAGTTATTGGTGGCGAGGAGATGTCGGCCTGAAAAAACAGGTAGCCAATATTAATCCTGCGCCTGTACTGAGTGCCGGCTCCCAAAAATGTCCCTTGTTTTTTGAATGAGAGGTGCGGATTAAGTATGGTGTATTTATCGCTATCAAAATCATCATGCTTTACTGCTATACGGTAATGTATAAGCCCGGCATTAACAAAAAGAGAGATCATGTTCTTATCAGCCCAGGCAATAACCCTCCACCTGTTACCAAGTGTAAGCCCAACTGAATATGATCTTTTTTCATAGCCTGTTGTAATGGTTAGGGGCGATCCCGGATCGGCACTGTAAGCAACATCTGTACCTGTGCGTTTGTGAGGAGATGCACTTCCCCTTACCCCTATCACCATCTGATATGCAGACTTATGGATTACAGGATACTGCAAGCCAATGTTTACCTGGCTAACAGGCAGTTTGCCGGCAAGATCAATGCCATACCCGATATAGGGTTCGATGCTATGCTGGGCTTTCATTGCAAAGTGAAAAAGAAGCAAGAGGAGAGTTAAAACCGGTGTCCTGAATGCATTCACCATAGCAAAAATCAACTGTTTCATTGAACAATGGCAATGTCCTTATCGTCGCATCTGCAGCATTGCTGGGATGCGGATAACTATGAAATAAAGATATATAAAAAACCGTCGCCGGAAGGAATATGGAGGGACTTATGTCTTTTTTATACATTTGACAGCATTAACCGTTGTGAACTGATGTCATCATCCGGGTAACATTTAAGAAGCCTTCTATCTTAAATATTATCTTCAAATATTTCAGCATGAACAGATGACTCCGCTTTAAATACGAGAACTGCAATTCAGCGGGGATTGCACCATACACAATTAAAGGGACTACCCTATTAGATCTGAATCTGTAAATCATATTCGCGTCATAAGTGTTTCTCGGAAATACGGTAAACAAAATTACTTATCCCCGCTTTCTTTTTTTGAGCGTTTATTATCGTCCTTCACTATTTTATACGAAAGTTATTCCTCCAACCGTTCTTACTTAACCATAAGAGCCTATGGCAACTTATTATTTTTTAAAACTGTAACTATGAAAATGAAATCACTCTTCTTTCTATCGTTTCCTGCAATGCTTCTTTTTACTTCCTGTAAAAAAGATTCAAACGAAACTTTCAAGCCCATTTCCGGTAGTTACAAGTTCATTAAACTTGTAGCGAATACCATTAGTACCATGTCCTATACAGAAGCAGGAACATTGTATAAAACGGTTACCTATACGGAGTATACAACCAAGAATAACGCAGGGCGTCTTGAAATTGACGGCAGCAATATGAACTCTATTGGACTTGCTTACTCGGTCGATACAACGGCAAAAGCCGATTATTATGAAAATAACAAACTAATAAATTCTTTTGCAATACCATTTCAGACCAATGTTCCTGCATCTGATGGTGTAAGCGATTATAAAATAATAACCAATGATTCAATATATGTAAGTGACGGACTGATATTTTCAGGAAGTTCGCCTATATCTATAGCACCAACGGGCTTTAAATATAGAACAGAAGGCGATAAACTAATTTTTGTATTTGGTGGAACAGAAACTAAAACAATACAACAACAGGGTATCAATATGAAACAGGAAGTACGTGTAAGCGCTGAAATGATATACCAAAAGCAATGAGCCCTTAAAAATAATTTAATAAGCGCGGGTGGTACAAACATTTCAATAATGTTCAGCCAAAAACACAGATGTCTCGCTTCAGGATAAAACTGCCCGGCTAAAAAATACATGCAGCGGGGTTTCAAGGCTTCCAAAAGGTTGGAAACCCTTTGTTCATTCCAGTACCGGTCTCAACCATCTTTGCATTTCTTCTTCACTAAACCCGCTGCGTTTTACATAATCATCAAACTGATCGGGCTGAATTTTTCCCACACCAAAATACTGGCTTTGCGGGTTACTGAAATACCAGCCGCATACCGATGACGCGGGATACATGGCTAAAGATTCTGTGAGATGAATGCCCGTTGCCTCCTCACCACCCAGCAGGCTAAACAGCTTGTATTTTTCTAAATGATCGGGGCAGGCCGGGTAGCCCGGCGCGGGCCGTATACCCTGGTATTTTTCTTTGATCAGGTCTTCATTGCTCAGCGTCTCCTCCTTTACATAACCCCAGAATTCTTTTCTTGTGCGCTGGTGCAAACATTCCGCAAAAGCTTCCACCAATCGGTCGCACAAAGCCTGCATCGTTATCTTATTATAATCATCATGCTCCGCTTCAAATTTTTTGATGTGAGGCTCTATTCCCTTTATGGTAACCGAAAAAGCGCCGATGTAATCCTGCACACCCGCGGTTTGCGGGGCAATAAAATCTGCCAGTGAAAGATTGGGCTGCCCGGGCGCTTTTTTAATTTGCTGACGCAGCGACTCCAATCTTATTTCCGGGCCACTGTTTTTTACTTCAATGGTATCCGGCGCAATGGTATTGGCCTGCCAAAAGCCTACGACTCCGTGGGCCGTAAGTCCCTTTTCAGCAATGATCCGGTCTAACAAAGCATTTGCATCGTTATACAGCTTAGTAGCTTCCACACCAACCTTTTCATCAGTCAATATCTGCGGAAAATTGCCATGCAGTTCCCATGCTATAAAAAATGGCTTCCAGTCTATATACCGTCGTATTTCAGTAAGATCGTATTCCTCAAATATTTTTGTGCCGGTAAAAGAAGGTATGGGAGCAGTATAATTTCCCCAATCAATTTTTACTTTATTGGACTGCGCGGCTTCATATGAAATGTACTGTTTAACCGGTTTCTTGTTTTCGAAATCGGTTCTTAATTTCCGGTATTCCGTACTGATGCCTTCCAGAAAGCTTTCTTTTTGCTCATTCAGTAATGCACCCGCCACGGTTACACTCCTGCTGGCATCGAGCACATGCACCACACCATGATCGTACTGGGGCGCTATTTTAACGGCAGTATGCATGCGCGAGGTAGTAGCGCCGCCGATCAGCAATGGCAGGTTCATGCCCCTGCGTTTCATTTCATGCGCCACATGTACCATTTCATCGAGCGATGGCGTAATTAACCCACTCACACCAACCATGGCAGCCCCGCATTTCACGGCTTCATCTAATATTCTATCTGTGGGCACCATTACGCCCAAATCCTTTATATTATACCCGTTACAGCCCAGTACCACTCCTACTATATTCTTTCCAATATCGTGCACATCGCCCTTAACCGTAGCCAGCAAAATAGTAGGTGCATCGGACACTTCAGATTTTTCGGCTTCTATATACGGCGTAAGTATGGCCACCGACTTTTTCATTACCCTCGCGGATTTTACCACCTGCGGCAAAAACATCTTCCCCGCGCCAAACAAATCGCCTACTACGTTCATGCCATCCATCAGCGGACCTTCAATAACATCCAAAGGGCGGGGATACTTCAGGCGGGCTTCTTCCGTATCTATATCAATGAAATCGGTTATCCCGTTCACCAGCGAATGCGTAAGCCGCTCTTCAACAGAAGTATTTCGCCACGCGTTATCCTTCACCACTTCCTTTCCTTTTGCCTTTACCGTTTCAGCAAAGGCGATCAGCTTTTCGGTAGCCTCATTGTTATCATTGTTCCGGTTCAGTACTACGTCTTCGCACAATTGCCGCAAATGAGGCTCTATCTCATCGTACACGATCAACTGTCCGGCATTTACAATACCCATATCCATACCGGCCTTAATAGCATGGTATAAAAACACGGCATGCATGGCTTCCCGAACATGATCATTACCACGGAAAGAAAAGGATACATTGCTTACGCCTCCGCTCACTTTCGTCAGAGGCATCAGCCGTTTTATTTCTTTTGTAGCCTCAATAAAATCAACTGCATAGTTATTGTGCTCTTCAATACCGGTAGCGATGGCAAAAATATTAGGATCGAAAATGATGTCCTGCGGATCGTATCCTACTTTTTGCGTGAGTATTTTATATGCCTTATGACTTATTTCTATTTTCCTTTCTTTGGTATCCGCCTGTCCCTGCTCATCAAACGCCATTACAATAACAGAAGCGCCAAACATTTTGCATATCTCTGCCTGGCGGATAAATTTCTCTTCTCCTTCTTTCATGGAGATGGAGTTTACGATACATTTGCCCTGCACACATTTTAAACCCGCTTCAATGATCTCAAATTTAGAAGAATCAATCATGATAGGGATCTTAGCAATATCGGGCTCGCTTTGCAGCAGGTTAAGGAAGGTAGTCATTGCCGTTATTCCTTCCAGCATGGCGTCATCCATGTTTACGTCGAGCACCTGGGCGCCGTTTTCTACCTGCTGCCGGGCAACACTTAACGCCTCTTCATATTTGCCATCGCGCACCAAACGGGCGAATTTTTTGGAGCCGGTAACATTGGTGCGCTCGCCCACATTAACAAAATTGGTTTCAGGACGAAGCACTAAAGGCTCCAGGCCCGACAAACGGAGGTATGGTTTTATAACTACAGGTTCAGACATAATTGTTTTGTTTTGCTGTTTGCTATCAGCTTTGAGCGATCAGCCGTGAGTTGTTGGCTTTCATTGCCAGCCCGGGGCCGCAAATTGCGGATCCAGTCCTGATGCCTTACTTTCATTTATCAACAGGGATCTTAAACCCTATTGGCTGTCCTGGTTTCTCTTCTTTCACCAGTAAATTTTTCAACACTTTAAAAATGGCCTGCACTTTTTCGTCTTTCTTTGTCACATTTCCACATTTCCACATTTTCACATTAACTCCTTCTCCACCACCGGCAAAGTTCGCGGCGGTAAACTTCTCACATTATCGGCTATATGCTTAATATGATCGGGCGTGGTTCCGCAGCATCCGCCTACAATGTTCACAAATCCCCGCTCTGCCCACTCTTCCAAAAAATGCGCCGTTTCATCGGGCGTTTCATCATATTCACCCATGGCATTGGGCAGTCCGGCATTGGGATAGGCAGACACATAGCAGGATGCTATCTGCGACAGCTCTTCTATATGCGAGCGCATTTCCTTTGCACCCAGGGCGCAATTCAGCCCCACACTGAGCGGCTTTGCATGCATTACCGAAGTATAAAACGCTTCTAAGGTTTGACCGCTGAGTGTACGTCCAGATGCATCCGTAATAGTGCCGCTGATCATGATTTCCGCAGGCTGCAATTGCGGATGATCGTGATAAAATTGCTTTATAGCGTAAATGGCCGCCTTGGCATTAAGGGTGTCAAAAATGGTTTCAACCAATAATATATCAACGCCTCCATCCACCAATCCTTTTACCTGTTCGTAATAAGCGGCCACTACCTGGTCAAAAGTTACGGCCCTAAAACCAGGATTATTAACATCAGGAGAAAGACTGAGGGTTTTATTCAAAGGACCTATTGCGCCGGCAATCCAGGCTTGTTTGCCCAACTCCTGCACCGCCTGTTTAGCGCAACGGACTGCAGCCACATTTAACTCGTAAGCCAAAGACTGCATATCATAATCTGCCTGGGCTATTGCCGTGCTGCTGAATGTGTTGGTTTCAATAATATCGGCGCCAGCGGCTAAATATTGCTTATGAATTTCGGTAATGATCTGTGGTTGCGTGATACTTAAAAGATCGTTATTGCCTTTTACATCCGAAGGCCAGTCTTTGAAACGTTCGCCGCGGTAATCTGCTTCCGAAAGCTTATACCGCTGTATCATGGTACCCATAGCGCCATCTATAATAAGAATACGTTGCTTTAGTGTATCGCGGATGTCATTCATGCTTCCCTCATTTAAGTTAAACTGCTTTAGAAGAAAATCTGAAAGGTGCGGTGCTCTGTATTACAATGAGCATGCTTAACAACAGCATTACCGCTGCCTTCAAAAAATAATTACTGAACTACAAAACGTTGGGAAACTTAATGAGGAGGTTTCTTAGCGTTTATTAGTTCTGTTTTTTAATCAGGCTGAACAATAAACAAATCTGCCTGAATAGTGACGCAAATGTACAATAGTATACTGAAAATAAAAAGTGTTAGTGTGATACGTACTTTTCTACCGGCATCCGGTTTTGTAAGCTTCTGCCTAAAGTAAGTTCATCGGCATATTCCAGTTCACCTCCAAACGCAATGCCCCGGGCAATGGTTGTAACCTTTACATGAGCGGATTCGAGCTTTTTCTGTATGTAATAAATAGTGGTGTCGCCCTGGATATTCGGACTAAGGGCAAAAATCACTTCTTCCACATCACCGTTTTGTACGCGCTGCAAAAGTGTTTCAATATTCAACTGTTCGGGACCAACACCATCCAGGGGAGAAATAATGCCGCCCAAAACATGGTACAGGCCATTGTACTGCTGGGTGCTCTCCAAAGCAATTACATCGCGTATGGTTTCTACTACGCAAATGGTTTCTTTTTTACGGGACGGATTACTGCAAATATTACACAACTTACTGTCGGAAATATTATGGCACACGGTGCAAAACACCACTTCCTTTTTCATCCGGTCAATGGTAGCGGTGAACCGTTGTACATCTTCCGGACTCTGCTTTATCAGGTGCAATACCAATCGAAGCGCCGTTTTTTTTCCGATGCCGGGCAAACGGGCAAATTCATTAACTGCATTTTCCAGTAAGGAAGAAGAAATTTGCATAGCGCAAAGATATTGAGCGATTTCGTATAAGAATGAAAGTTCTTTTCATGTACATTTACTTTTAAAACCCTTTATGAGAGCCCTGACCGTTGAAATCATCCTGCTTTCCAGTTTTATTACCCTGTCTGCCCTTGGACAAAACAGCAACAAGAAAGGATATGTGGTTACGCATAATGGAGACACCCTCAGTGGATGGATAGACTATAAAAACTGGGGGAAAAACCCGCAACAAATCCTTTTTAAAAAAGACTCACTCACCAGCAATGCGGTTAAGTTTAGTTTCGCTGACATAACCTACTTTGAAATCACGGGGCTTGACAAATATGTAAAGGCGATCGTGGAAAAAGATATTCGCCCCGTTGATCAGTACCAACTCGTGCAGGGAACAGAAAATATGACCGTTTCCGACACTGTTTTTTTGCGCCAGATTGTGTCGGGGAGCAAAATTGATTTGTACGAACTGGTTGATACCAAACCTCACTTTTTTATTAAACAAGCGGACGGGCCATTCAGGGAATTGAGTTATAAGGTTTTTATTAATGAGCGCGGTAATATTGTAACCCAAAAAAACTACATCAACCAATTAAGGGCAGTGGTGGGCAACAATGAAATGCCCGCCTCGCTCGAAAATAAAATCAATACCGCCAGCTACAAGGAGCAAGACTTAAGGAGTGCGATTGTGGCTATTAACAAGAAGGACGGCCTGGTATATTACGTTACCGGAAAAACCGGAGGCGGCCGAATCAAAGCCGCTCTTTTTGCAGGCATAGGAGGAGGGTATTCGTCATTGCAGTTTAAAGGGAAACAGCACTACATGGAAAAAATGAGTTATTCGGGTGGCTTTTCCCCATATTTATCTGTTGGGATGGATCTTGCGGAACAAAGAAACCTCCAGGCCTTATTTATCAGGCTGGAGTTGTGCTATTATTCAACGGGTTATAAAGGAGAGGGCGCGACAACCTCAAACCTCACAGATACTGCAAATATCATTTTAAAATACCAGCTAAAGCAACAAAACATATCTCCATCGCTTTCGGTACTTTACAGTTTTATAAATAAAGAACATTACAAAATATATGCAGGGGCCGGTGTTGCTTATAATTTTTCATCATACCCCGAAAACAAGCTCACTACTATAAAACCAGGCGATATATCGAAGGAATTTAAAGACTTTATTGTTCCTTCAAAACACTGGGTAAGCATAAATGCTACATTGGGAATGCGAATTACAAAGCATTTCGATGCGGCCATCAAAGCAGATTTTTATGGCTCCTTTACAAATTACCCGGTTTTCTCTTTAAATTCCAATGTGTATACGGCACAGTTGCGCTGGTTTTTCCTGTAAAAAATCATTCAGCGTCTTAATCCAACCGGACTCATTGTGATGCAGTCCCGGTTCAATTGATGTTTACATCTTCTCTGCAGGAGGAGCGTCAGGAAGCTCAACCGTAATTTCATTGTCCCAATTTGGCCGTACGGTGTATTTTTTCCCGTCCGACACTATTTTTTCGGGTTGTATCTTTAGCCAGTAATTGCCGGTATCCCATTTGCCATTGCTATTCCTGTCGTACAATATCCGGATCTCGTAGTCGCCCGGACGGAATAGTGTAAAGTTTACGTCTTTGCCGGTGATGGAATGAGACTTTTCAATTTTATCGCCTTTGTAAAAAACCAATACAATATGCTGCGCCGTATCCAGGTTCTGCAGCCGTATTCTCAACCTGCCATAGTCGCTGTTCTTTTTTGTTTTAAACCGGATGGTATCTGCCTTTAAAAGTTCTGTTCCGGAAGAATCTTTGGCTATATCTTTTTCCAGTATCAGCCGGAAGTCCTGCTCTTCCTTCCAGGGATAAACAAGGGTAAACGACCTGTTTACAGAATCGGCTTCAATACGATAACCGCTTACCGGTTGAAATAAAGTATCGGTAAAGTGTAGCTTCGTGCTGTCGAAGGATTGCAGCGGTTCGCTGAAAGTAAGCGTTAGATCACCAAGTAAATCCTGCTGGTTGCTTTCAAGACTTGTACTGTAGCTAAGCTTTTTTTCCTTTTTAGGAGCAGCGGCTTTCGCAGTGGTACCTGCTCTTGCCCCTCCGGGTCTTTGCTCTTCGGGTTCTTCTGCAAAAGCATACAGCACCGGGTGTATATTATTGTCGCCAATGGTTAAGGCACTGTCGTAAAAAGCAAACAAATCGCTGTTGCGCATATACATTTTTTGCCCGCCCTGATCTTTTAAAGCAAAAATATTATAGCGGCCGGGCGCAATATTGTTGAAATTAAAACGGCCTGCACTGTCTAACCGGGTAAAATACCTGGGTTTTTCTTTTGCCACCACCGAATCTTCAAAATTGCGGTGAAGCATTACAATTAAAGTACTGTCGGGACGCCCTGTTTCAGCCACAATAACTTTCCCGGAAACTGTGCTGCTGTCAATATATCCACCCGTAGAAAAAAGATAGGTGAATTGTTTTGCAGGATTGCCTTCATTGATATCTTTCAACGATTTCCCAAAATTGATGCTATAGGTTGTATTTTCTTCCAGTGTGTCTTTGATGCGAATGGTAACTTCTTTCAGCCTTGCTTCAATGAGCGGTGATACTTTGGGCACCGGTGAAATAATCAATTGTTCTTCCGGCCGGTCCAGTTGAACATATTCATCAAAAGTGAGGGTTATTTTATTGTCTTTAAAATTAAGGGTAGAATCTTTGGGCAATGCGCCAAGCATTACTGGTGGAAGTGAATCTCTTGGCCCGCCGGTGGGTGGTATAATTTGTGCGCAGCCCGAAGCAAATACCAGCCATTTAAATACAATTAAGATAGCAAAGAGAAAATAAAAGATTTTTTTCATTGACGTTTGCTTGTGCCCTTTCAAATGTGCAAACTTAGCGGGTTTGTAGCTATTGCGGTGTATTGTTTTATTAATAATGACTTAAAGTAGGGTGCGAGCTATGAGCTTTCAGCCAGGGCTCCCGATAAAAAAGACTAACGATAGGCTTTGGAATGCACACTCTGCTCTTTCACATCTCACTTTTCACTTCTCACATCATTGCAGCTATGGGCTATGAGTCTTGAGCTATGGGTATATCGGTTGACACAGCCTTTCCCGCCTCACCATTCACATTTCACAATTGACTACTCACTATCCACCACTCAGGTGTCGGTATCATCCGTTTCCAGTGTATGAAGTGCCACGGCAAGATTATTGGTTTTTACAAAATTGCACCAGTCGCAGTCGGGCTTCCCACAGCCGGTTTTGAACTCCCGGTTCTGTATTTTCTGCCAGGTGGTAACAATTTGCTGCGTTACCGTTGTAATGTCCGCATCTGTTACTTCTACCAGTTCGGTTTTGTATTCTTCACCAACCGGCTCAATAAAATCGAATTCGGTGCTGATCACTTTCCAGTCGAGCGTTTTATCATTATCCATCAATATCTTGTAAAAAACAGCCTGCCGCCAGTAATCGCCGCCATTAGGCTCTTTTTCATTTGGCCGCACCAGCTTCTTTCTGGCATTTTCATATTTCCCCGTTTTATAATCCACCACATTTACCAGCCTGCCATTGAATTCCAGTTTATCCAGCTTGCCGTTTACCGGTACATGCTGAACGGTAACGTTCCGTACGGGTTTTTCCACTACAATGACCTTGTTCCATTTATCAATATAGTGATCGTAATAGGCAGGTAGTATTTTTTCACCATAAGCCGTTTTTAATTTAAAAGCTTCGGGTGTAAAGGCTTCCCGGTTGTTTTTCATAAACCAGTGAAAATCCGCGAGCAAATCTTCTTTTGGAAGAAATACATTGCCATTCTCTTTCATCTTTATAAAAAGCCGTTCAATGGCCCAATGGATAGCGCTTCCGAAGGCCATGTTCTCATTTTTGGCAGCCGGAACGCGTATAAGATTCTGATAATAAAATTTAAGGGGGCAATTCAGGTAATTGTTGAGATGGGTAACACTCATGGTATAGCGCTTTATGATCTCATCAATATAGGCTGCTTCTACCAGTTCGATCTCTGGCTTTGCCTTTTCTTTAAAGCGTTGCTGCAAATAATCTGCCATCAGCATATCGGGTACAGCCTGATTGATGAGCTGCGATGGTCCGGCTTCGAGCAATTCTGTAATAAAAGTGCTCCTGGTTTGCTCTTTATCTTTTTCGTCTTTTACCGCATATGATATACGTAAATGCGTTTTAGCACGGGTAAGCGCTACATAGAACAAACGCCTGTTTTCTTCAATTCCGGGTGGTGCTGCACTGTTGCCTACAAGGTTGTCGGGCATTTTGTACGACCGGTTTCCCTGCCTGTTGCTGTCATCCCAAATTTTTTGGGTACAGCCAATTACAAACACATGCGCATACTCCGATCCTTTGGCGCCATGAGCCGTTACCATATTCACGCCTTCGTCGTTTGCAGTAATTTTGTATAATGGTATGGGGAGCTGGTTAGCTTTCATTTTCTCCATATTATCTAACCACTCCTTCAAACTTATACCAGGGTTTCGGCGGCTCTCTTCTTTCAAATGATCGAACAACGCGTTCAGCACCTGCATCAGCCAGGGTTTTTCCGCGCTTTGCATAACATAGGAGAGCACTCCGGCTTTTTGAATGACCATTTCCAGCAATTGCTGCACTGTACTGTTCTGCGATGCTTTCAGTAAAGCTTCGAGCGTATCGCTGATCTCTTTCACAGACTGCCCGTTGGGCTGGCTAAACAGATCGGCTGTGGGCATCGCTGTTTCAGTCATCAAACGGCGCAATGAAAAAACATCTTCTTTGGCTGACTTATTTTTTGCATTCACCGTGATGGTTAGCTTAGCAATTTCAAGCGGGCGCAGCTTAAAGAAATCGCTGTGCAGGAGCAGAAATAAGATATCATCGGCACTGTAAGGAATGTATTTTTCCCTTTCGATCCACTGTAATATCAACAACAGGTTTTGAATAAAGGGCAGTTGCAGTATATCAATTTTCTTCTTCGCGTTCACCGGTATCTGCTTTCCTTCGAGCATAGAAGCAATCGTTTCCACCTGGGCATGATTGCGGTAGATCACCGCTATTTCTTTTCCCTTTACCCCCTGTTGCAAAAGCTTCTCTATTTGTATGGTAACATCAATGGCTTCCTGCCCGGTGTTGGCATATTCAATAATGATGGGTTCTATCGCAATATCTTTTATTGCGGGATTAGATGAAAGCAAGGGACTGCCGGCTTTCTTAAGCCGGCCGGTGTTATGAAGAATAAGCTCATGGGCTGCATTTAATATGGGGGTAGTAGAGCGATAGTTGTTAACCAGTTCAATAGCAGTAAGATGATCATTGTGTCGTTCTTTAAACGCCCTGATATTTTCAATATTCGCGTCCTGGAAGGAAAAAATACCCTGGTCGGGGTCTCCCACCACAAAAAGGTTGGGAACCTCCCAATAGTCTGTAAGCTTTTGAAGCAACAGGTTCTGGGAGCGACTTGTATCCTGGAACTCGTCTACCAGAAAGTATAAAAAACGCTCCTGGTAGTCGAGCAAAAGGTTGCTGTTTTCCTTAAATGCAGTGAGCACCCACAATATCATGTCGTCAAAATTATACCGTCCGGCGGCAGCCATCGTTGCATTGTATTGTGGATAGAGGTTTACCGCAGCCCGCAGGATCTCCATTTTTTCCGTTTCGTCGGCAATGGCTGCGGGCTTAGGGTCATTGGCATTGAATGTTTTATATTTTTTCTTATAAAAAAAACCCTCCTTAACAGGCAGGTCCTTTATATAAGCATCAATTCTTTCATTCAAATATTCCGGCGTCCACGCTTCTTTTTTCATCAGGCTGAACAACGATCTCAGCCTGTCTTTTTCATAATAAATATCCCCGCGAAAACGCTTCAGTTTATTGTCGGCAGGAATAGAATCTATTAACCGGTAAAACAGGTCTATTTCTTCAAGATCGCCTATGGGGGAAAGGTTGAGTTTGCCGAAATAGGTGAGATTGTCCTGTATCACTTCATTACAAAAAGAATGAAAAGTGTGTATGCGGATACCATATGCGGCGCTGCCGATGATACGCAGAAGACGGTTGCGCATTTCCACAGCGCCATTGTCGGTATAGGTTAAACAGAGTATATTATTGGGATTGGTATCTGTTTGACTTAAAATATTGGCGATGCGTAGCGCCAGCACCTGCGTTTTACCCGTTCCGGGACCTGCATCTACTAAAACAGTGCCCTCTATCGTGTCAACGGCAAGCCGCTGCTGCGCATTTAAAGCGCTGTAATAATTTTGAAATACCTGATTTTTATCCATTTATATCATTAATGACATGAACCAAAGTTAATGCAGGAATCATCCGGTTGGCAAAGTTTACCAATACTAAACTTTTGTATATACCCGATTTATAGTATTGGCCGGCACTTGTGTTTATAATACATTTACCATTGTTGCATTGCACACTATAGCCGTTGGTACCAATTGAACAGCACAATCCAATTTCGCAAGAATAGGATTAAAAGCAGAAAATACAACTTCTTAAAAAAAGCCTATTGTTCACAAAAAGCCGCATCATTTTTATTTGCGGCTTTTTGTATGTTTTGCCAGACTACGGAAATGAGTTTGTATTACCCGGGTATCCTGCTGATGTATTTTTCAATTTGTTTGATCTGGTCTACCACCTGTGCGGTTGAAGGTTTTAACTCTTTAGCCCGGCGAAAATAATCCTTGGCAGCGCGAAACTCTCTTTTATTGATAAAGATCTGGCACATTTGCAGGTAGGCAGCGGCCGTATTTTCTTTATCTGGCAGACCTACGCGAATAGCTTTGCGGATGTATTCTTCTGCCTGCCGCATATTGCTTTTTTGCATGGCAATAGTGCCCAACTGGAAATAGGCGGCGCCTTCGGTTTCTTTCATGGGCATGCCCAGGCTCAAGCTCTTTTTCATCATGGTTTCCGCCGCGTCAAAATCCTGTTTAAACATGGCCAGGTTGGATTTCAAAAAATAATATACACTGCGAACAGGCTTGATCAGCAGGTTGGGAAAGCGTATGGAATCCAGTATTTTTTGTGCTCCGTCAATATCCCCATCCTCCATATACCCCTGTATCAAGCGCATGGGGCCAAACAGAAAATGACTAACCACGGCAACCAGCGCAATAAGATATAAGGCAAACGCCGGCCAAAACCCGGAGGTAATATTTACCACTACAGCCAATACCAGCGCCAAAAAACCCAAAGGCAGCCTGTATTTAATAATAAGCGTGTAAAACTTCATACGCACATTTTAGGGCTGCAAAGATAAGGAAGGAGAATGGGAAAGACAGAGAAATATGCAGTTGCGCTTAAGTTTAGCTTTTAATCGTTGGCATCATGGATTTAAGCAGGGGCTTTTGCTGGTTTTGTCCATAAGTTTTCGCAAAGGAGCATAAAACAACAATCACCGGTAGCATTTTTTTCATAATGTTTCCATTTGAAAAGGAAAGGTAATCACTAAAACTGTTACTTTTGCAACCCAATTAACTATTGGCCCCGTAGTTCAATGGATAGAATAGAAGTTTCCTAAACTTTAGATACAGGTTCGATTCCTGTCGGGGCTACCATTTTTCAAGTACTTCATTTTCAGTTATTTTCAATTTCTAATCTTCATTCAATCCGATTAATAAGATTAAGACTAAATTTGTTATATGGGAGAGAAATAAATTATAGTTTGCACCTTAAACACTATTGTAATGAATCAGGAATTACTGATAAGATTATTTAGGTCTATAGAAGGTGATTCTTCTGATGATATCGTCAAGGTTGCAGAAAGGATTATTGAGGAAGAAAAAAAGAAAGGGCACACCAAAGTTGCTTTCCGACTAAAAGATATACTTGATAAGAATACGCAGAATTATGCTGCATTTAAAGGGGAGTTGAAATCCCTTTTGCCTAAAGGAATATCTATACCGGTCGATAAGAGATACAACATACCTCTTGCATCATATATAGATCGTGAGCATTTGCGGTATCACATGATTTTATCTGAAGAAACTGAAAGCAAAATTCACCGAATCGAAAAGGAATATGTTGCACGAGAAAGGTTAGGGCATTTTGGGCTAAAGCCTAAACAAAAAGTATTGTTTTATGGTTCGCCAGGTTGCGGAAAAAGCATGGCGGCCGAACGTATAGCATGGACAATTGGCCTACCGTTTCTAAAAGTACGATTTGAAGCAGTTATTTCATCCTTCTTGGGAGAATCGGCGTCCAACCTCAAAAAATTATTCGAGTCTTTAAAAATCTTTCCCTGCGTTTTATTGTTAGACGAGTTCGATTTTATAGCCAAAGCCAGATCTAACAAAACAAATGACGTAGGAGAAATGCATCGCTTGGTAAATATACTGCTTAATCTATTGGAAGATTATGATGCGCCGGGAATTCTTATAGCTACTACAAATTTTGAAGGTATTATAGATCAGGCTTTGTTTAGGCGATTTGATGAAATCATTGAATTGCCAAAACCCGGCAAAGACGAAATGCTGAGAATACTAAAACTAACTTTATCATCTATCCAGATTTCTAAAACGATCAACTGGCAATCTATAATTAATCAATTGGCCGATATATCAGCAGCAACAGTTGTGAAAATTGCCAACGATGCGGCCAAATTAGCAATTATAGAAGGGAATAATAGAGTTGAAGAAAATCATCTGTTAAAAGCAATTGAAGAAAATCGCATGTATAATTGATCATGGCCGACTTCCCCCACCTAAATCTAATACAAGTATTAGAAAAGAAAGCATTTAAACCTGGCACGGTTCGGAAAGCAAAAAGTGCCCAAACGCGCTATAATCTTGAACATCGCAAGGAACATTTTAACGCTCTTTCAGGTGCGATTAATGATATCAGACAAGGTTGGCAAGAAAGTATCCAGTCAAGAGAAGATGCGGGCTTACCATCATTAAGGGATAATGGTAAAGCTCTCCCTGTTTACCTGAAGGTAGACTTGGATGCAAAAGACATTGAGTCCCTAGCCAGTTTCGGTATTAACGTTATATCAGAAGAAGACGGAGGATTTATACTTGGCGCTAATGTTGATGATTTTAAAAAATTTGAGGGAAGACTTGATCAGTTTCTCAACGAGAGCAATAAAAAATTTAAAGATTCAGCGGCAAGTATTTTAGAAATTGTAACAGATCCGATAGAACGGCTTAGAAAGATTCTCTCGCCTGATTTATTCAATAAATGGAATAATATCCGCCAGGTTCCTGAAGTTACAGTATATGCGGTAATATCCACCTACTTGCGCACGCCGGATTATCCCGGAAAAGATGAAGGTGAAACAGACGATGAATATGAACAGAAAGTCAAGAGATGGAAACAAAGAAGCGAAACATGGCAGCGTGCAAAGGATGATTTGGCAAGAGATAGAGAAACCGCATTTGAGAATATTGTAGCTCCTTATAACGCTGAATTTCTGGGATCATATATTGAATTTGATGATGGTTTTGGATGCAAACTTAGAATATCAGGGCAAGGCTTTGTGGATATGTGCCTTAACTGCCCTTATATATTTAGCGTAGAAGAACATGATGAATTGGATGGCTTCAAAGGAACAAGTGAGCTTGAACAACTGCTAGAAGTTGAAGTTTTAGCACCCGATGCAAATAAACCAAAGGTTTGTGTAATTGATAGTGGGATACAGGAAGGCCATCGTCTGCTTTCCCCGGCCATAGATGACGCAACATCTGTTTCTTACGTCCCTGATGATACGGACACCTTTGACAAAGTATCTGGCGGAGGACATGGAACGAGAGTAGCAGGAGCAATTCTTTATCCTGAAGGGTTCGCTGGCATCCCCAATCCATACCAATTGCCCTTCTGGATTCAAAATGCAAGGATATTAAATCAGGACAATAAGTTGAGTAGCCTGATAAATGAAGTGGATACCATGAAAGACATCGTTAACCACTACTCACCAACAAGGTTATTTAACTTATCTGCCTCAAGAGAAAGACCACAAAGCTATACGCATATGCCATTGTGGGCTGCAGCAATTGATAAGCTGATTTGGGAGAAAGATATCTTGTTTATAATTGCCGCCGGAAATATTCCCCGTATTTCAAACGATCCAGACATACCTTCCGTACAAGATTATGTGACATCGGGAACTCAATATCCCTATTTTTTAAAACAAGAAAAAAGCAAAATCACAAGCCCTGCCCATAGTAGCTTTGCACTCACAGTGGGTTCTATATGCATCGGCGAATTTGATAACGGTGCATTCAGTTCTTTTGGAAAAACACAATTCCCATCTTCATTTTCGAGAACCGGTTTGGGCATATGGGGTATGATTAAGCCAGATGTAGTTGAATATGGCGGTGATTTTGTCTATGATAAGGGAAATGGAGGTAATATCGCAACGCATGGCGATGTATCCCCCCTGTTAGTCCAGTCTACAAGAAATGGAGGGCCGGCAATAGGCCAGGATGCTGTAGGAACTTCATTCAGCACACCTAAAGTTTCTCATATAGCCGCAACCCTAACGAACCAGCTCTACTATATAGAGCTTTGATCGTACAATCAGCAAGTTTGCCAGACTGTGCCAATCAAATTGATAGCTGCCTTTATCACTATGGTTATGGTTTACCAGATATAAACAAAGCAACAATTAATAGCCCCAATAGGGTAACATTATATGCTACCGGGAACATTACTCCCAAAAACACAAATCTTTATAGAGTAAAAATTCCTTCTGAAATTTCACGCCCGGGTAACGAATACAATATTAAAATTGAAATAACTCTTAGCTATAAGGCCGAGCCTCGAATAACGAGAAAAGGAACCCGTTCTTACTTGTCTGCCTGGCTTGATTGGGAAGCGTCCAAACCCGGCGAAAATCTGGATATATTCAAGGATCGGATACTATCTCAAGATGAGGACGAGGAAAACGCAGAAATGCCGGAACAGGATGCTGTTGTACCGCCAGACAATGAAAATTTTAAATGGGTCATTTCATCCCGTAGCAATTCGGGTGAATTTAACAGTATTCGGAGGCAAGACGGAACTTTACAGAAAGATTGGTGTATAATACCATCCAATAAGATGCCAACTGATTTTGTACTTGCTGTAAAAGGACACAATGGCTGGCAAAGAGATATTTCAAAAGAAATTCCCTATTCCGTGGTAGTGAGTTTTGAAGTCATTGATAATTCTGAAGTCGATATTTACAATTTAATAGAAGTGGAAAATAGGATTGAAATTGAGATTGAGCATTAAAAACAATCAATTCATTCATAGCTGGAAAGCCTTTGGAAATCTTTTCAGAAATCAACGAGTAACTCGAATACCTTAGACGACCGATTACTGGCTATTATCTTTTGGCAAAATGAAGTTGGTAGGTTATGGAAGACTGACTCAGATTAATAAGATAATAACCAATCGAAAAACAACATGAAACAGAATTTTCTTTAGATGGGTTGATATGTTTTGCAATGAAGTTTGCTCAGAATGAGCTCAATTGGTGAAAAAATTCCTGCTGGTAAAGTTATTCGTAAGTAGCCCAAAATCCAGCCGCAGTATGCAACACTGCTGAACGCCCCAATATTTCAAAAATCCGGCTCCTGATTACTTTAGCTCTTCCTTAAAAAAATCAATCGTACGCTGCCATGCCAGATCTGCGGCGGCTTTGTCGTACCGTGGAGTGGTATCATTATTAAAGCCGTGGTTTACATTGGGGTAAATGTATACGGTGTATTTTTTGTTGTTGGCCCTGAGTGCTGCTTCGTAGGCGGGCCAGCCTTCGTTTACCCGGGTATCGAGTCCTGCATAGTGCAGCAGTAATGGCGCCTGTATTTTGGGCACATCTTCCGCAGCGGGCTGACCTCCATAAAATGGTACGGCTGCCGACAGTGTTGGGATACGCACGGCCATCATATTCACGATCCAACCACCAAAACAAAAACCTACCGCCCCTATTTTACCATTGCAGTTGCTATCGCTTTTTAAATAATCATACGCGGCTATAAAGTCTTCCAGCATCTCATTCCTGTCGCGTTTGCTTTGCATTGCACGGCCTTCGTCATCGGTGCCGGGGTAACCACCCAGCGGGGTTAAGGCATCCGGGGCAATGGAAATGAATCCTGCCAGGGCTGCTCTTCTGCCCATATCCTCAATATGCGGATTGAGCCCCCGGTTTTCATGCACTACTACCACGCCGCCCAACTTTCCCTTTGCATCTGCCGGCATGGACAATAATGCTTTGATGGTGCCGCCGCCTTTTGGAGAGGGATAGTTGATATATTCCGATTTAACGCGTGGATCATTTGCTTTAACCTGGATAGCGCCCTCATAGTCGGGCATCAAAAAACTCATCAGGGAGGAAACAGTCATCCCTCCAACCGCATAGAGCGAGAGCTTTTGCATAAATTCCCGCCTGTCCACCCGGTTATGGGCGTAATCGTCGTACAAATCAAACACTTCCTGTTTGATGTCTTCTTTTTTGATATCAGGCATGATCGTGTGTGTTGGTGGGTACTAAAGTTAAGTAATTGTGTGGAAAGGAAAGACCTTTTAATGACCGATAATTAACCCCCGGTTTGGTTGGTGAATGGAGTGGGCTTTTTTTGCAGGCGGGTGGTGACACCCGCCTGTAGAACCCGCTACCGGCCGGTGTCTCACCGACCAGAAAGTGGTATGGAGCATGATTGCGTAATACGGGGAAAATCTGTTAATGGCAAAAGACTTTTATTCAGACATCTTTACTTTTTTATATAACACCATGCCCATGAAGCGAAAAATCCGTTGCTTTAATTCAATACTTAAGCTAACAGTGCAAATGAGCGTTTATGATCTTCCAGGCTAACTTTCTCCATTCACCACCGCCGCTTTGTCAATTTTTACAATCAGACCCTGCAATACTTTACCTGGTCCCACTTCTGTAAATTCCGTGGCGCCATCAGCTATCATGCGTTGTATGGTTTGCGTCCATCGCACGGCACCTGTTAACTGATCTACGAGATTCTTTTTAATTACTGCAGGGTCTGTTACCGGTAAACCGGTTACGTTCTGGTATACGGGGCAGGAGGGGTTATTAAAAACCGTAGCCTCAACAGCCGCGGCAAGTTCCGCTTTAGCCGGCTCCATTAAGGGGGAATGGAATGCACCACCAACGGGCAGCGGCAGGGCCCTTTTGGCGCCCGCTTCTTTCATGCGCTGGCAGGCTATTTCAATTCCTTTCACCGATCCGCTTATTACCACCTGCCCGGGGCAGTTGTAATTGGCCGGCACAACAATTTCGCCGGTCTCCTGCTGTACAAGGGCACATACTTCCTCCACTTTGGCATCGGCTAAGGCCAACACAGCTGCCATTGCCGAAGGCTGTAATTCACATGCTTTTTGCATGGCCTGCGCCCGAACAATAACCAGCTTCAACGCGTCTTCAAATGCCAGTGTTTTATTGGCCACCAATGCCGAAAACTCCCCCAGGGAATGACCGGCTACCATACCCGGACTAACGTTTCCTAATGTTTTAAACAGTACAACCGAATGCAGAAATACAGCAGGCTGTGTTACTTTGGTTTGTTTCAGGTCTTCATCGGCGCCATTGAACATGATATCTGAAATGCGGAAACCGGCTATATCGTTGGCGCTTTCAAATAATGCTTTTGCATTGGCGTTTGTTTCGTATAATTCCTTTCCCATTCCTGCAAACTGCGATCCCTGGCCCGGAAATACATAAGCGTGCTTCATTGGTAAATATTTTATAGTTTTTAACCGGCATACCGGCAATAATTCTACGGGTTTGACCTTCCAAAAATAAAGGGATTTTGTAAACTATACGGAACTTATCGGGCGTTTGGCTTTGTAAATTACCTGCCAAAAAAAGATTCGAATTCCTTTTGGGTAATGGTAAATACCGTTCCATGCCTCGCACCTTCCGGAAAAGATATTCTATCGGAAATATCCGTCCAATTCTCCAGGTTATCTGAAACCACAGCTCCATACCGGTGATCGGTATACTTATCAAAATATACGAACCATTGCCCTCTGATTTTGAGAGCGGTTGGACCTTCTGCCCAATAATTTCCGGTAATGGGCTTTGAAGGTACACCATATTCCGAGCAGATCTTTTTACTGCGGGCAACACGAATGCTTTTTTGTGGTACCGGTCTTTTTGTTTCATCTTTCAAAAACATGATATATTCATTTCTATCATATACGACAGTAGCGTCAATTACATTAAACCCTTTATCGTATAATATTTTTGATGGGGAAAACTCAATAAAATCTTTTGTAACTGTGTAGTATATACGATGATTGTAATTTCCATCGCCGGACGAATCGGTTGCCGCAAAACGACCGGGTACAGTGCTTGCCCAATAAATCATGTATTTCCTGTTCTTTGCATCATAGGTAATTTCCGGCGCCCAGCAATTGAGCACGCCGGGTTCGTGCTGCATTACAGGAAGGTACCGCTGTTCACTCCAATGCAGCAGATCGGGCGATGAAGCATAACCAATCCCTTTATCGCCCCAACTTACGGTCCATACCATGTGAAACAAACCGTTTGCCCCGCGTATAATACAAGGGTCGCGCATGAGTTTGTCTTTACCCACTTGTGGTTTTAAAAACGAACCGTTATTGTTGAGCGCGGTAAACCGGTATCCGTCGTTGCTATATGCAAGGTGTAAGCCGTCTTCTCCATTATGCTTAAAATAAGAAAACATATACACATCATTGTGCTGCGCCTTTACCAAAACAGAAAAAAACAATGCTGCGATAATTGAAATGATATCTTTTCTCATGAAAATTGTTGATTGGGCGAAGCATTTATAAAGCGTTTTATACCACCGCCATAATTAATGCAATGCTGATCCAATGAGCCTTATAAATTCACTGCGGGTTTCGTTTTTTTCGAACTCACCGGAAAAAGCCGATGTGGTGGTTACGGAATTTTGTTTTTGAACTCCTCTCATCATCATGCATAAATGAGAAGCTTCAATAACTACGGCAACGCCCAAAGGCTGCAGAGTGGTTTTAATAGCATCCAGAATCTGGGTAGTCAGTCTCTCCTGCACCTGCAGGCGACGTGCATACACATCCACAACCCTTGCAATTTTACTCAGTCCGGTTATCCAGCCATTGGGTATATAGGCAACGTGCGCTTTACCAAAAAAAGGCAGCATATGATGTTCGCACATGCTGTATACCTCAATATCTTTTACTATGATCATTTCACTGATCGGCTCATGAAACTTAGCAGAATTAAGAATATGCTCAGCGTTCATAGTATAGCCCTGAGTAAGATATTGTATGGCTTTTGCCATACGCTCGGGCGTTTTTATCAATCCTTCTCTTTGCGGGTTCTCTCCCAATAACGCCAATGTTCTTTTGTAATTTTCTGTCAATAATGAAGTAGATTCCTCATCGTATTGCTCAACCTTTTTATATGCCATATCTTAATTTAAAAATTTCTGTCAAAAATAACCTGAAGCTCAGACCGGATATTCCACAAAATTACGCGGTGTTTCATATAACCTTATCTGAAGGTCATGTTTTTCATTAACATGAGGCCGCAGCAAATCATAGATCACCACTGCAATATTTTCTGCAGTGGGATTAAGATGCTTGAATTCAACGGTATCGAGGTTCAGATTTTTGTGATCGAAACGTTCCACTACATATTGCTGAATAAGGTCAGAAAGCACTTTCATATCCATCACAAATCCCGTATCTGCCTGCGGTTCTCCCGTTACCTTTACTTCCAGTTCGTAATTATGGCCGTGATAATGCGGATTACTGCATTTACCAAATATCCGGAAATTGGTCGCATCATCCCATTTAGCATTATATAAACGGTGGGCTGCATTAAAATGCTCTTTCCGGAATACCGCTACTTTTTTATTCATATACATTTATTTTCCATAGTATTCTACAAATATGCGTGGCGTTTCATACAATTTAACGCAATGCAATTGTACACTTCCCGGAAGCAATTGTTCTAACTGTTCCCATATGGCTATAGCAAGGTTTTCGGTTGAACACATTTTACCCTCCATAAAGTCTACATCCACGTTCAGGTTAAGATGATCTAATTTTTCCAACACCTGTTCTTTAATGATTTCGCTTAGTTTTTTAACATCAAGCACAAAGCCTGTTTCCGGATCGGGCTGCCCCTTAACGGTTACATATAATTCATAATTATGGCCATGCCAGTTCTCATTAGCGCATTTACCAAATACATCTTCATTCTTTTGTGCGCTCCAGGCAGGATTAAATAACTTATGGGCCGCATTAAAATGTTCCACACGGGTGAGATACACCATAGCTTCAAAAATTTTGGCAAAGTTAGTATATAGGAGGCATGCCCGGTAAAAACTCCGCATTATGCTCTTATTGCATTACTGAAATACAGACATTTGCATAATGAATATCCTGCTAACAGCGGCCACCGCTGGCGAAATTCAAATCACCAGGGAATATCTCGCCGAAAAAATGTATTACCGAAAAAACTGTAGTATCAGCATCCTGATAACGGGCGCGGGTTTATTAAATACCGCATATGCGCTTACCAAACACCTGGGTAAAAGCAAACCCGGCATCGTTATCCAGGCGGGCATTGGCGGCAGCCTGCATCCCTTTTATCCCCCGGGTTCTGTTGTTATTATAAGCGAAGAAGTAATGGGGGATCTGGGAGTAGAGGAAGATAACGGCTTCAAAGATATTTTTGATCTTAACCTGGCAGAAGAGAATACATTTCCTTTTTCGGGAAAGATGCTGGTAAATTCCCACCGGTGGGTGCTGGAAAAAATAAAATTGCCTGTGGTAAGAGGTGTAAGCATTAATGAAATAACCTCGGATGCTACAAGGATGCAGCAACTTATAGAAAAATATGGTGTGATGATTGAATCTATGGAAGGCGCCGCTTTGCATTATGTTTGCCTGCAGGAAGCCATCCCGTTTATCCAGTTAAGATCCGTTTCCAATTTTGTAGGCGAAAGAGATAAAACAAAGTGGCGGATGGAAGAAGCGGTTGATCACTTAAACCGCGAACTGATTTTATTGATACATCAACTCCTGAGCTGAGCAAAAGTTAATTTAAGAACATACTAAACATGAAACTTACACTTGGATTTTCTCCATGTCCCAATGATACCTTTATTTTTGACGCATTGGTCAATCGCAAAATTGATACAGAAGGGTTACAATTTGAGGTGTTGCTGGAAGATGTGCAAACCCTTAACCAGTGGGCAATGGAAGGCAAACTGGATTTGACCAAGGTGAGCTATGGCGCATTGCAACTAATGCTGCAACATTATATAGTACTGCGAAGCGGCGGAGCACTTGGAAACGGCGTTGGACCGCTATTGATATCCGCTGAACCGGCCGGACCCGGTGAAGATTACCCCAGCATAGATGATTATACGATTGTTATTCCGGGAGAAAATACTACAGCGCATTTGCTTTTTTCATTGGCCTTTCCCAAAGCAAAGAAAAAAATATTTAAGGTTTTCAATGAAATTGAAGACTTTCTCCTGAACAGATCCCACCCGGCAGGCAAAACAGCCGGTGTAATTATTCATGAGAACCGCTTTACCTATCAAAAAAGGGGATTGATAAAGTTAATGGACCTGGGTGAATACTGGGAGAAACAAACGGGTTACCCTATCCCGTTAGGAGGCATTGTTATGCGTAAAAACTTCAGTTCGTCATTACAGATAAAAGTTAACACCCTGATCCGAAAAAGCATTGCATATGCATTTGGTAATTATCCTTTGCTGCCCCCTTATGTTATACAACATGCACAGGAGATGGAAGAAGCGATCATGCGGCAGCATATTGACCTGTATGTAAATGATTATTCCCTGGATTTGGGTGCAAGCGGCAGGATGGCCGTGCAGCGATTCCTTGAAATATACGAACAGGGAAAGAAGGATCCAACAAACGTGAATGATATCTTTATTAAAATCTGACCGGATAAAATATACTGCACGTGAACCACCTCTTCAACGTTAACACAGAGTTTTTTAAAGTGTTAGGCTATTCCATGAGCTATATAGAATTTTTTGGAGTGGTCTTTGGTTTACTTGCAGTTTGGCTTTCGGCAAAGGCAAATATCTGGAGCTGGCCGGTGGGCATTGTTAATGTTGTATTGGCTTTTTTACTGTATTACCAGGTACAACTTTATCCCGATATGTTTTTACAAGTTTTCTTTTTTGTAACCAATATTATCGGGTGGTGGCGCTGGGCTAACCCCCGGCCGGGTGAAGAAGACCGGAAGCAGGAATTGAAAGTGAGTTATATGAATAAGAGCCAGATCCTGTTAACAGCAATTGTGGGCACTGCCGGCACTTTTATTCTGGGAGGTTTTGCCAGCAATCTGCATCATTGGTTTCCCGCTGTTTTTGCATTGCCAAGCGCATATCCGTATGTTGATTCATTTATTACCGTGATGAGTATTGTAACTACTTTTTACATGATACAAAAAAAGATTGAATGCTGGATAATATGGATACTGGTGGACATAGTGGCCACTTATCTCTATTTTATAAAAGGAGTAAAGTTTTACAGTGTGGAATATTTCATATTTACACTTATCGCTTCATTCGGCTTATGGCACTGGATAAAGGAATACAGGAGCTATGGCGCCGGCAATGCGCAATCCACAGCAAGTTGAACAATGGGTATTTATGCCCATTCATCCATCAGCAGCCTACGGATTTCTTTGGTGATACCGGATGAGTAGCTTTGCTCTCTGAATTTACCCACGATGCGAATGCCCCTGACTGCATTTGTGAGAAATATTTCATCGGCCGATAATATCTCATCCACATTTAATACTTTTTCATTTACCACATAACCGGTCCCGGGAAGTTTTTGCAGCAAAAACTTACGGGTAACTCCCGCTACGCCCCCTTCTGATAACGGAGGCGTATAAATCACCTGCTTTTTAATCCAAAAAATATTAGCCACGGTTGCATCGGCAATCCGGCCGTACTGATTTAGAATAAAACAATCACCCAATCCTCTTTGCCGTGCGTACATAGCACCCATTACATACAGCAAAAAATTATTGGACTTCACCTCAGAAAAAATATTGCATGCCTTTGATGCGTCAGGATACACATCCACATGGAGTCCTCCATTGTCGTCGGGCATTGCAGGATAGCGCTGCAAAGACATCCCCTGTATAATATAATTGGGACGCTTATCCTCAATGTCGTAAATGCTGCCATCGCTGCGAAAAACCACGAGCCGTATAACAGCGGCTTTTTCGATCCGGTTCTTTTTGCAAAGCGATATAATGTCCTCTTCAAGCTGCGCTGCAGTAAAATATTCAGGAATATCGAACTGCAGCAATTTCATGCCCCGTAACAATCTTTCGAAATGCAACTCTTTCAGCAGAATATTACCGTTAATGATGCGTATGGTTTCAAATAGCCCGTCGCCGTATCTGAAAGAACGGTTATCAGGGGAAATAACGGCTTTCCCTTCCCGGAAAAGCTGACCATTGTGAACAAAATAACCAGGCATACAACAATGCGATTAAGTAAGTATCCAAAAAAAGATAAAATTACTTATTCTCAATGATACCAGACTTAATGGCGTAAATTACCAGTCCGGCCATTGACTTTACGCCCGTTTTTGATTTCAGTTTGTCTCTTATTGCTTCAACAGTGCGCGGGCTGAGATCTACCATATCAGCGATCTCTTTGGTACTTTTTTCTTCGCACATTAACTTTAATATATGTTTTTCCTTGTCGCTTAATTTTACTTCTGCAGGAGCAAAAGTATCTGCATTGCGTTTGGTACGCAGCCCGTCAAGAAGTGCTTTATTGGTGAGATCATTAAAATAATATTCGTTGGTATAACAGGTTCTAATAGCCTCGTAAATAACTTCAGAATCCGAATTTTTTGTAAGGTAGGCATTGGCTCCCAGTTCCATTAACCTCGAAATCATAGAATGATCATTATGCATGGTTAACATGATAATTCTTATGTCGGGATATAATTTTTTTATTTCCGGAAGTGTGGTAATACCATCCATTATGGGCATTTGAATATCAAGCAAAATAACATCGGGTTGAAGATGTTTGAGAAGATGCAATAACTGCTGGCCATTATCTGCTTCACCTATAATACGGATGTCTTTTTTGAGACTAAGTGCTGTTTTTACGCCTGCTCTGAACAAAGCATGATCATCGGCTATAATTACTTTAAGGCTGGCTTCGGAATCCTGGATTTTCATTCAAATATTTCTTTTACTTCTTTCTTTTGAAGGTTAAGATTTATATATGTGCAATTTTATAACAAAAAAGGAAAACTACTATTGTATAAATACTCGATTAACCTTACCGTAAAATTACTCATCTCTTTTTTGCTAAAATTGCATTTCTCCTAAGTATCAATCAATCAACCTGTTACGCATTCCGTACATAACCAACCCTGCAATGGTTTTAGCGCCTACCTTGGTTTTCATATTTTGTCTTACCGTTTCAATGGTACGGGGACTGAGATATACCTCTTTCGATATTTCCTCAGTTGTTTTATCTTCTGAGATCAGTTTTAATATTTTTAGTTCTTTTTCATTGAACTTAACGGGGTTAGGATAATACTGCTTTACCTGTTTTTTATGCTGAAGCTTTAATAAAACAGCCTTGTTTACAAGATCATTAAAGTAAAAATCATCATTCATGCAGGTTAATATGGCATTGTATATTTCTTCAGGATCGGTGGTTTTGGTGAGATAGGCATTGGCTCCCATTTCCATCATTTTAGAGATCATTTCCTGGTCGTCGTACATGGTAAGTACAATGATCTTTAAAGCTTCATACTCCTTTCTGATCAGTGAAATGGCGTTCACCCCATCCATTTCCGGCATCCTGATGTCCATCAGCAATACATCGGGTAATTTAATTTTCATCTTATGCATCAAGTCCTTTCCATTTTCTGCTTCCCAAATCATCTTAAGGTAATCCTTACCTCCCATTGCCATTTTAATACCATCTCTGAAAATTTTATGGTCATCAGCGATAGCTACTTTAATCTCATAATTGTTGGTTACTGTCATGGGGATATTAAATTGGTATAAGTTGCTTTTTATTAACGCCTGATACTGAATTAAATTTCCTGCAAACTTCGTAAATCACAAGAACTATACTATAGTAATTGCACTTAGTTAAAATACGGGCATCATAACTTATTCCACGTGCCCTGCCTACGTATTACAAACAATCATTAAGTATTTACCGAAAGAAACAAAAAGAGCAAAACTGCTCTTGTATAAAAAAAGAGGCTGTCCTACATTTGTTTTGAAGTTGATTGGCGGGATTCAGCAACCTCGAATAATCCAATGTCCTGAAACCGTCCAATAATTTATTCCAATGTCTGTGAAGAACCAAATGCAAAATCCAATGTCAATCAACTTTCATTTTTTAAACGAATTGATAAGCTCCCGTTTCAAATCTATTAGCCTGAGTTTTAAACCACCTACATTATACGCGAACGATACGAGCGCGTGTTTCAAATCCATTAGCCTGAGTTTTAAACTCGTTTTCTTCTTTTATCGTATACCGGCTTACTTTCTCTTTTTATAGGCTTTATAAGAAGTAAACCGGCCCGTTTCCTGGTTCTCAAAACAATCCGTAAAAGTTTTGTTCCTACAAAAAATGGAATATCTACGCTTAAAAATATAGTAAAAATACTAATTTACAAAAGTAAAATTACCTTTTTTTATCAAGTGCAAATTCCTGCCTTTTCGTTCAAATTTAGTCCCCGTCTGTATTTCAGAATAAAAATAAGTTGTTAACATTTTTCACACTCTTGTGAATCTGCTGATTAGCTATCATTTTTGACATACATCAATCCTTGATTTTCTTAAACCACAAAACTTTACAACTATGACAAAAAATGATGTACTTGTACAACAAAACCAACGCTTGCACGAAAACATTGGCGAACACATTGGCTTTGAAATGGGCGCCAAAATGATAAAAGACTACTACGACAACTTTGGCGAAAACAGTTGCCATTTTGTTGGACGTAATATTATTGAAAAAATACTTGCACAGCCCGATTGCATAGGTATAAACATGTATAAGGCCCTTAATGCCAAAGGCGAACAAACTTATGTTTTTGTAGGGGTTGATAACCGCGGTAAAGCCATCCTGGAATATACTGTTGTAAACGACAATGGCATGCTGTCTAAAGAAATCGGCATGGTAGCCAATAAATTCTTACCTCCTCAGCCGGGAGAAGGCTGGTTTGAATGGAGTTTTTAATTTCCCCCTATAGTTGTTATATTTGGAAAAACATACCATTATAACAACTGTTTTGCGAAATATCGCTATTCTATCTGATCTGCTGCCCTTGATCCTCTTTATTTTTTTTGCTAAGTCAAAAAAAAATATTGGATTAAGGGTGGTTTTTTTTCTCGCTATATATAGTATTATTGTTAACTTTTTTATTTTATCCAACAGGCAATTATGGCAATATTCCTTTTTAATAGGACGAATTGCAACTATTGTCGAATTTTCACTATTCTCTATATTTTTTTTCAGGGTAATTGAATCCAGAACTTTTAAGAAAGGAATGGTTGCCATATCCATTTTAATGGCAGCATATTTGATTTACTCGCTGATCACTTTTTCAAATAATTCCTTTGACTCCGTCCCGTCAGGTATTACCGCAATGGTATTTTTTATTTATTGCATTTTCTATCTTTTTGAAAGGGTAAGGGACCCCACCTCTCTTTTTTTATACTCCTCGCCTGCATTCTGGATAGTTGTGGCAATTATTATTTATTCGGCAGGTACTTTCTTTCCCTTCATTTATGCGCAGGACTACATCAATAAATCGGGCTTTAATCAGGAATATACGCTCATTCATTCAACTCTTTATATTCTGAAAAACTTGCTGTTCAGTGCAGCCATGCTTATTAGCGACAAAACCATCAAATCCTCATATCCAATGAATAAAAAAAAGTAAAATAATTTTATCCCTAAACCCACGTTGATGAACCAATGATACTCCTACAGATAACAAATCAATCCAACCCGCTGAATATCTCCGGTGTACTTTTTTTTGGCACTATGGGGATGCTGGCGCTTGCAATAGGGTTGGTGCTTTTTATTATCTTTCACCAGCGCAGGGTGATCCGGTACCAGCTGCAATTGAAGGAAATGGAGGAAGAACAGCAAAAAATACTGTTGAACGCTTCTATCAGGTGGCAGGAAGAAGAGCGGCAAAGAATAGCTGCCGATTTGCACGATGATGCCGGGCCTTTACTGGCTACAGCCCGTTTGTATTTAAATGAAAATCTGGTGAAGCAGGACATTAGTACCCAGTTACAGTCCATTTACAACGCTAAACAGATCATTGATGATACCATACAACTTATCCGTAACATTTCGCACAGCCTGATGCCGCCCACCTTAAAAAACTTTGGACTGGAGTCTGCGGTAAATGATTTGTTCCAAAAGATCAGCGGTTCGGGCAGCATGAATGCGAGCAGCAGGTTTCACGATTACCGGCAAAGGTTAAGACCGGAACAGGAACTGCTGGTGTTCAGGGTTATACAGGAATTGGTAAACAATATTTTAAAACACAGTAATGCCAGCTTTATTCATGTTACACAAAATTATAATGCCGACAAATTTTTCATTCGTTTGCATCATGATGGAAGAGGTATAACACAGGCGGATGTGGAAAGGCTTAACAAAAGCGCCCTGGGTCTCGGATTAAAAAATATTCAAAGCAGGGCACGGGTATTGCAGGCTAAAATTGATTTTGAAAAAGATATGTCACAAACCTATTATAAGGTTACCCTGGAGGTTCCTGTGGAGGAATATGAAATGATTACTTAAAAGTCCATTATCATTAAAACCAAGCTAAGCCATGAGTATTATTAAAGTCGCTATTGCTGATGATCACAAAATATTCCGCAAAGGTGTTATCCTTTCTTTGCGGCAGTATACCAATATTAAATTTGTACTAGAGGCCGAAAACGGTGAGGAGCTCCTAATGGGTTTGCCCGCGTCAGAAGCGGATGTTGTACTCATGGACCTGCGTATGCCGGTTAAAGACGGTATAGAGGCAACCAAAACAATAAGCAAACAGTATCCTAACCTCCATGTAATTGTGCTTACCATGTATGAAGATGAAAGATTTGTATCTCACCTTATGGAAAATGGCGCCAATGGTTACCTGCTCAAAAGTGCTGACCCCGCTGAAATTAAAAAAGCCATTGTGGAAGTAATGGCCCGCGGGTATTACCTGAACAATTTCGTGAATAAGGTATTGCTGAAAAAATCGCATGCCCGCACAAAATCCATCCCCTCCTTAACCAATGAAGTGGTAATAAGCGACAAAGAGAGAGAAGTGCTGCGACTATTGTGCATGGAATTTACAGCCACTGAAATCGCGCAAAAAATGGAAATCAGCCCCCGTACAGTAGAGGCTATCAAAGACAGAATGATGGAAAGATACAACGTTAAGAATACCGCCGGCCTTGTATTTTTTGCAGTGAAGAATAATTTAATTGATTGAGTATTTTATTTTCTATTATTCATTAATCGGGCTTACATTGTAGTTTACGCTATACAATTCAACACATGGCTTACCAGGCGGTCGCAACGGGTTAGCCCAAAAGTGTATACATGTTCTTTTATTCCGTTACCCAGGTTTTGGCGCAGCATGGCTTTGGCACGGTTGAGGCGCACTTTTACATTGGCTTCCTCAATGCCCAGTATATCCCCGGTTTCTTTTACAGACAGTTCTTCAATTTCCCTCAGCATAAATACAAGACGGTATTTTTCGGGAAGCTGCGCAATGGCCGTTTCCAGTGCAATACCCATTTCCTTGTTCATTAAAATATTAGAGGGAGTTTTCATACTGCCCATGTTTTCGGGATGATATTCAATGTTGCTGAACTTTAAACGTGTCTTTTTATTTTTCTGCTCCAGGCATTCATTCATTAATATTCTTACAAGCCAGGTACTCAATGATGCTCTTTGCTCAAACCTATTCAAATGCTGATACGCCTTTACATATGCGTTTTGCATAGCGTCTTCCACTTCAGTATCATTTCCCAATATGGACACACCTACGCGAAAAAGGCGTTGATTATAACGCCGCATAATCCATTCAAAAAATTGCTTCTCTCCGGCAAGTATCCTCTCTACCAGTTCCGTATCGGAAAGCTGGGCTGGCGGCAAAGTGGTTTGGTGATTCATTTGCTTATTAGATTAGGTAAACTTAAAAACGTTACAATTTTTATCCAATATTTTTTTGTAACCCTTTCGTCACTTATGAGTCTAACATGTATACAAAAACCTTCTTATGTTAACGGTCAATTAATTAGAAAACACATTAAAATTAACTATGGCGTTGTGCCTGCGGTGGCGGGGTTAAACAAATTTACAAATTTGTTCATAAACCGGGTGGATTACCCGGGCCGCAATGCCAGCATTTGCAACCCATTATTACCAAAAACCAAAAACACAAATAATGGAAATGGAAGATATACTTGAGCAGGTTATTCCAATGCAGAATTTATCCGCAGGCGGTAAAATAAAACTTATCGCACACCATTTTGAAAAGATCATGCGCCTGCTGGGACTGGATACCGACGATGACAGTTTGAAAGACACACCCGGCAGGGTGGCCAAAATGTATGTAAAAGAAATATTCAGCGGACTTGACCCTGCAAATGAACCACAAATTACCCTTTTTGAAAAAAATTATAACTACAACGAAATCATACTGGAAAAAAATATCCCCGTATATTCTTATTGTGAACATCATTTTGTACCAATCATTGGTAAAGCCCATGTGGCGTACATTGCCAATCACAAAATAGCGGGTTTATCTAAACTCAACAGGATAGTCAACTACTTTTCAAGGCGTCCCCAGGTACAGGAGCGGCTCACAGCGGAGATCGCCGATTTTTTAAAAGCGAAGCTTCATACGGAAGATGTAGCTGTTGTTATTGAGGCCGAACATTTGTGCATTGCTTCCCGCGGCATAAGAGATGCAGGCAGCACCACCATTACCGGCAGCTATCATGGCAGGCTGGGAACTGAAAAGAAAAGTGAACTGATTCAGCTATTAAAACTTTGATCGGTAAACAACAGTTGCCCCCGTCATCTATAAAATGCTTGTCCGTGCTTTTTCTCCTTTTCATACCTAAACCTCAGGCCCGGGCTCGTTTTCATCTTTGGTTTTTTCTTCTCTTTCCACGGTGATGGAACATTCACCAATTAAGGCAGCCAGTGCGCCAATAGCAGCAAACACAGGCGCCAGCAATGCACCCACCACTCCTATCGTTAGCGGGAAAGCCATCAGCTCTTTACCCGACTTGTCGGAAATGGTGATCTTCCTGATGTTTCCTTCAGCGATCAGTTCCTTTATTTTTTTAAGCAAATTTTCACCATGCAGGGTGAAGGTTTCTTTTGTTGTCATATAATGCCGGTATTAGATGACGCAAAGTTAAAAATTTCAATCCATCTGCCGAATAAAGAAGTTGGGCAGCGTTGCTTTTGATCCGGATGAGATTGTGTATCTTAACGGCGCGGCATACCCTGATTAAAGTTGCCCGATTAAATACATATAATGCTTACCGTTTATCTTAAAAAATTTTATTGATTCAGTATGAAAAAAGAGTATTGGAAAATTATGCTGAGTATAATGGCTTTTCATTTTATGGCCTGTGCCGCTGTGGATAAAAAGACCGGGGAAGAAAGTTTGACAACCGGCAGCAGTAATCTTTTTGTAAGCCAGGATGAACAATCCGGGGCTATTTCCGTTTTTCGTGAGGGCTCAAAAAACGCCATCCTGGTGCAAAACGCAAAAGAAGGATTCCGCCCCTATCTTCACCCGCTTTCGGCCCCCGATGGCAAAGGCGTGCTAACCGAATACAGCCCGGCGCATCACAAACATCAAACAGGTATTTACTGGGGTTTTACCCGCGTAAATGGCCGCGATTTTTTTCATAACCCGGGAAGTGATTACTGGAAAAAAGTATCGGCCTACATAACAGAAAAAGAAGGCAGCGAAGTAAAATGGCAAACTGTTTACGACATGCTGGATGAGAAAGGCAATACAATGCTCACCGAAACCCAGAAATGGAGTATGCGAAATGACAGCGGAAGGTTTGTGATCACACTTGAATGGAGAGGAGAAGCCAAAACCGATATTACGATCGGAAAATACGATTATGGCGGATTATTTGTAAGGATGCCATGGAAAGAAGGAATTAAGGGGGAAGTGATAAATGGCGCCAGGCAACGCAATGAGCATGCAGAAGGACAGCGCGCCACCTGGGTAGACGTGGGTATGCAGGTAGAAGGAAGAGATGACCTCGCACACATTGCAGTATTTGATCACCCCGAAAACAAAGGGTACCCCCAGCCCTGGCGTGTGGATGGACAATTGGGTATTGGCCCGGCGCGATCCAGGGAAGGCGACTGGCAAATAAAAACTGGTGAAACGGAAGTGATCCGTCACCAGTTGGTTGTATACACCGGCGAGCTTAATGATATAAAACTCAATGAACAATGGGTTGCATTTTCCGGCAATGGCAATCCTCTTTATGCCGGTGCGGAGATGTGGAAAATAGCACGGCAGGAAGGCCTCGCGGCTAAGTTTCTAACACCTGAAGAAGCCGTTAAAACCATGACGATCAAAGCGGGTTATAAGGTAAATGCCTGGGCCGCAGAACCACTGATGACACAGCCAATGGCTTTTTGCTGGGATGACCGGGGACGGATATGGATAGCCGAGAACAAGGATTATGAATCAAGAGGCCATGGATTTTCAAACTCAGGAGAAAGCCGGATACTTATTTTAGAGGACACCAACCACGATGGCAGAGCCGACACCAGGAAAGTATTCATGGAAGGAATAGCTTTTCCCGCGGCCATTGCCGTAGGGTTTGACGGCGTTTTTATAGGCGCTCCTCCCAATCTTCTTTTCGTTCCGGATCGTAATCACGATGATGTTGCAGATATAAAAGACATAGAAATACGCCTAACGGGATGGGGTATCCGCGATCGCCATGAAACCCTCAATAGTCTTCATTGGGGACCCGACGGATGGCTATATGGCTGCCAGGGATTTGCAACACCGTCTAAAGTAAGAAAGCCAAAAGGAAAGGGACGACTGTACAAACACAAAGATCCTTTTCCTGAAGATATCCTCGAAGGAGAGGGAACCGATATCAATGGAGGCGTTTGGCGGTATCATCCAACCAAAGATAAATTTGAAGTAGTTGCTCATGGATTCAGCAACCCCTGGGGAGTTGATTATGACGCCAAAGGGCAATTGTTTATCAGCGCCTGCGTAATTCCGCACATGTGGCATGTTGTTCCCGGTGGTATTTACCACCGCCAGGGCGGCCAGCATTTTAACCCTTATGTATACGACGACATCAAAACAATAACCAACCACAGCCACCGGTCTGCCCACGGCGGCGCACGCATTTATCAATCCGATGCATTTCCTGCATCGGAAAAGGGAAGGATATTTATGGCCAACATACATGAACATGCTGTTCTTTCCGACATCCTGGAGCGGCAGGGCTCGGGATTTGTAGCAAGTCATGGCGATGATTTTATGATGGCCAATAATGCACAGTGGGTTGGCTTCAGCATGGAAGTTGGCCCCGACGGAGGCCTTTATGCGCTTGACTGGCATGATGCCGATATATGCGGGCAACAGGTACTGAACAGTGAAACAGGCCGTATATTCAGGATCGTGCCGGAGCAATCGGGAGCAGTGAACTGGCCGGGCAGGTATTCGGATCTTACCAAATTGAGCGATAAGGAGCTTGCAGCGCTTCAAACCAGTAAAAGTGACTGGCATTCGCGTCGCGCAAGGGTTATACTGCAGGGCCGGGCCGTTAAAGGATCCCTTGATGCGGCAGCATATAGCCTGCTGCGTGACATCTACCAGTCAAACCCTGATACGGATCTGCGGTTGAAAGCCATGTGGGCCCTGCATGTAACAAAAGGACTAAGCACCGGTATGCTTTTAAAGGCGCTTGCCGACAAAGATGAATATATCCGTGCCTGGGCAATACAGTTATTGTGTGAAGACCGCTCCCCCACTGCTGAAGCTGCTGATCAATTTATTGCAATGGCCGCAAAGGACCAGTCGCCTGTGGTTAGACTTTACCTCGCTTCAGCATTGCAGCGGCTTGCAAAAAACACCAGTTGGAAAATAGCCGGTGAACTGGTAAAACATTCAGAAGACATCAGCGATCACAATCTTCCGAAAATGATCTGGTATGGATTTGAACCACTGGCTAAAGAAGAACCTGCACGGGCATTACGCGTTGCATCCGAATCAAACATTCCAATGATTGCCCGGTATACTGCACGCAGGTCCGTAGATGGCAGTGCAATGGACGACCTCGTTAAAACAATATCAACCCAACCGAAAATGCTTGGTAGCTTACTGGAAGGAATGCTGAACGGAATGGAGGGTCGCACAGATCTTAAACCACCAGCCGCATGGCAGCAGGTATATGGCGCATTAAAAAAACGAAACGACCGCAGCGCGCAACTGGCGGCGGAGATTGCCGGACTCTTCGGTGATACGGAAGCCGCACAGCGTTCATTGGCCACACTTAAAAACAAGAGCGCCGGGATTGACCTGAGAAAAAAAGCATTACAGGCACTTACGGCACAGCAACGAAAGGAATTATTACCTGAGCTTTCCGCCTTGCTGGAAGAACCAGCATTACGCATAGACGTTATAAAATCTATTGCGGCCTTTGACGATAAAAGCCTCGGAGCATTGCTGATCAAAAAATATAAAAATTTCGGCGAGGAAGAAAAAGCTGCTGCCATTCAAACACTTTCCTCCCGGCCGGCATACGGCTGGATACTTACCCAGGCGCTGAAAGAAAATGTAGTGCCAAAAAGAGATGTATCGGCCAATGTAGCCCGGCAATTGCGCAGGGTTGTGGGAAGTGGCTTCGTGGAAGTGTGGGGACCTATTGATGATAAGCCCCGCGATGATAAAGAATATGCTAAGTATAAAAATCTTTTAAGCAGCCAGTCAGCAAAAAATCCCGATCTGAATAACGGTGGCAAATTGTTTATGAGAACCTGCGGAACCTGCCATACAATTTATGGCCAGGGAGGTAAAATCGGCCCTGACCTTACAGGTTCAAACAGGTCGGACTTGAATTACCTGCTTTTCAATATTTTAAATCCCAGCGAAGAAATACAGGATGCTTATAAAATGGTAGTGATCACCACCCGCGACGGCAGAACCTATTCCGGAAACCTGGTAGGAGAAAACCAACGTCAGGTAACCATGCGCGTGGTAGGTGAAAATGATGTGATGATCAATAAATCTTCCATACAGTCTAAAGAAATTACGCCTGTTTCCATGATGCCCCAGGGATTGCTAAACACATTAACGGATAAGGAAACAATTGACCTGCTATCGTACCTGCAGAAAGCAAGCAAATAATTTTTCAGACCTGACATAGAACATGACATTCAAAAATTAAAGGATATTACTCATTTAAAAAAGCATTTGATAAACTTCATTTTTTGTTAATTTAGAAAATCGACCCGTGTCTTTTAAAAATTCTTAATTCGCTTTTTGCTCAACAAAACTATATTATAATGAACACTTCGTGCTATTCCAGCTTCAGAAATACCGTTTGCCTGTTCTTTCTTTTGAGTTTAGCAATAAACAGTCTGGCTCAATCGGTTCCGCAAACCAAATTGCCAAATGGCTGGTCACTCAGTCCCGCAGGACGTTCCTTGCCTCTTGGCGACCTCCCTTTAAATACGGCCCTGAGCCCGGATGGACAACTTTTAGCTGTTACCAACAATGGTCAAAGCAAACAATCTGTTCAATTATTTCATACCGGAAAAGAAAAACTACTGGATGAACAAGCCATTGCCAAGTCCTGGTATGGTCTTAAGTTCAGCAACGATGGCAAATATTTGTATGCCTCGGGAGGAAATGATAACCGTATTCTTATTTATAGCATAAATAAAGAGCGCCTGAAGAAAACCGATTCCCTGGTATTAGGAGCCCCCTGGCCCAAACAGAAAATAGGACCGGCAGGCATTGATGTTAATAATAAAAACAACCGGTTGTACACTGTTACCAAAGAAGACAGCGCACTGTATGTGATAGATCTTGGAACACGCCAAACAACCAAAAGAATTCCTTTGCAGAGTGAAGCCTATTCCTGTTTGCTGAGCCCGGATAAATCCAAATTGTATATTTCGTTGTGGGGGGCTGAAAAAGTGGTGGTGCTGGATACGCGGTCGGAAACCATCCGTGCAGAAATTGCTGTGGGCAGCCACCCCAACGAATTGCTCACAACCCGTAACGGGAATTATTTATTTGTTGCCAACGCCAATGACAATTCTATTTCCGTAATCCGTACATCCGATAATAAAGTAGTTGAAACAATTGTGGCTTCTCTTTTTCCAACACATTTAACCGGATCCACAACCAACGGGCTGGCACTGTCGGACGATGAAAAAACGCTCTATATTGCCAATGCCGATAATAATTGTCTTGCAGTAATAGATGTATCCCGCCCCGGCGCATCTTCATCACTGGGGTTTATTCCAACCGGTTGGTATCCCACCAATCTGAAAATTGTAAAGAACAAAATTTTCGTTGCCAACGGTAAAGGCTTTTCATCCCTCGCCAACCCTTATGGCCCCCAGCCGGTAAAAAGAACCGATAACAGCGGTGTACACATGGGCATCACCGGGCAACAGGAAGTACAATATATTGGCGGATTATTCAAAGGAACACTTTCTATCATTGACCGTCCGGACGAAAATACGCTTAAACATTATTCCAAACAGGTATTTGCGAATACGCCTTTCCGTAAGGAACAGGAAACCCGGGCAAAAGGGCTTGAAGGAAATCCCGTTCCTATGATGGCCGGACAGCCATCGCCCATCAAATACGTATTTTATGTAATTAAGGAAAACCGCACCTACGACCAGGTGCTGGGCGATATACCGGAAGGAAACGGCGATTCCAGTCTTACCATTTTCCCCGAAAAAGTAACGCCCAATCACCATGCGTTGGCCCGTCAATTTGTGCTGCTCGATAATTTTTATGTAGATGCGGAAGTGAGCGCCGATGGTCACAACTGGAGCATGGCGGCTTATGCAAATGATTATGTAGAAAAAACCTGGCCTACCAGCTATGGCGGCAGGGGTGGCACTTATGATTATGAAGGATCAAGGAAAATAGCTTACCCGAAAAAAGGATTTATTTGGGATTACTGTCAGCGTGCCGGCGTTAGCTACCGCAGTTATGGTGAATTTGGCGCTTACGGAAAATCGGATTTACCGTCACTTCAGGGGCATATGTGCGAACAATACCCGGGATATGACCTGGATATCAAAGACATTGACCGTCTACAAATTTTCAAAGCAGATTTTGATTCCCTGCTGGCCATTGGAAAGTTACCGCAGTTCAATAGTATCCGCTTTGGAAACGATCATACTTATGGACAACGACTGGGTAAAAAAACACCGGTAGCCATGGTAGCCGATAATGACTGGGCACTGGGTCAATTCGTGGAATTCATTTCACACAGCCCCATCTGGAAAGAATCGGCGATTTTTGTTTTGGAAGATGATGCGCAAAACGGGCCCGATCATATAGATGCTCACCGCTCCCCGGCTTTTGTGATCAGCCCTTATATAAAAATGGGATCAGTAAACAGCAACATCTATTCTACATCCGGCATATTGCGTACCATGGAGCTAATTCTTGGACTGTCGCCCATGAGCCAGTACGATGCCGCGGCTATGCCCCTGTTCGACTGTTTCACCAATGAGCCCAACTTAAAACCCTTTGTGGCCAGGGCGCCAAAAGTATCATTAGACGATATCAATGTGGCCAATAATAAAAGTGCTAAAAGATCGGCTGCATGGAATTTCAGCCGTGAAGACGCTGCACCGGATATTGATTTGAACGAAGTGGTATGGAAATCGGTGAAAGGAGAACAATCGGTAATGCCTGCCCCCAGGAGAAGCGCTTTTATTGTATTGGAAAAAAAGGCTGAATCAAAAGATGACGAGGATTAATGAAACGACTTATTCTATTGGCAGGATTATTTTTCCTGTCTGTTCACGTGCTGGTTGCCCAGGAAGATAGCAGTAGCGCTGTTTTAAAAGAAGTAGTGATAAGCGCTCAGCGAAAATCTGCAGAGCTGTTGAAAGTACCTTATATGGTAGCGTCTGCCGGAAAGGACTATTTCAGAACCTACCAGCCCCGCACTACACCGGAAGCCCTGCAGGGTATGGCCGGGGTATTTGTGCAAAAAACCAATCACGGCGGAGGTTCTCCTTTTGTACGCGGACTAACCGGCAACCAGGTATTGATGCTGGTTGATGGCATAAGACTCAACAATTCCACCTTCAGGTATGGTCCCAATCAATATCTTAATACCATTGATCCCTATAGTATAGATCGAATAGAAGTAGCTAAGGGAACAGGTTCCGTTCAGTATGGCTCCGATGCTATGGGTGGCGTGATCCAGGTGTTTACCAAAGAACCTGTGTTTTCTGTTGATGGCGGCCGCTGGAATGGTTCCCTCACAGGAAAACTGGCGAGCAGGGCAATGGAACAAACGGGCCGCGGGGAAATACAATATTCCGGTAAGCAATTTGCTGCAGCCGCAGGCGTAAGCATTCGCAATTTCGGCGACCTGTGGGGCGGCGATACAACGGGCAAACAATCACCCTCCGGGTACCATGAAAAAGCCCTTGATTTAAAGTTTAAATTTCGGTTGTCAAAAAACGCACGGCTCATTGCCGCTCACCAGTTGCTTCGGCAAACCAATGTGCCTGTATATCATAAAATAGCACTGGAGAATTATAAGATCAATGAAACCAGCCCGCAGCAACGTATGCTGAGTTATGCCAGGTTTGAGATTGATGGCAACAGTACGCTCATGAAACAGTTACAAATTACAGCTTCCTGGCAGCATAGTATAGAAGGCAGGAATAGTTTACGCAATGGAAGTGCTGTTTTGCGCAGGGAAAAAGATGAAGTAACTGTACCGGGATTAACCGCTGATTTGTACAGCGTCATTTCCCCAAAATGGTCTGCCAACTCCGGTATTGAATTGTTCCGGGATAAGGTATGGAGTTGGCGTGAAGACATTATGGAAGGTACAGGCGCCGTAAAGACGCTCCGGGGATTATATCCTCACGGCGCTGCATATGGCAATTATTCTGTTTACAGTTTGCACCATTTCGAATTCAACCGGCTTGGGGTGGAACTAGGCGCCCGTTTTAATGTCTTCGATATCCGCCTCACCGATAGCTCACTTGGGAAAGTAAAAATTAACCCATCCGCGCTGGTGGGTAATGCAGCCCTGATCTATGATTTGAACAAGCATCACAAAGTTTTTGTTTCACTGAGCAATGGATACCGGGCTCCGAACATTGATGATATGGGTACACTGGGCATCGTTGATTTCAGGTATGAAATCCCAACTGCCGGGTTAAACCCCGAGAGATCAAGAAACACAGAACTCGGATATAAATTTGCTGCAGAAAAACTTTCCGGCGCCGCTTCCGTTTATTACATGCAATTAAAAGACCTTATTACAAGAGTTAGGGTACCAGGCGATTCGGTAAACGGCTACCCTGTTTACCAAAAAGAAAATACAGAAGAAGGCTATATCCGGGGATTCGAAGCGAACTTAACTTACCAGTTAATCAAAAAGCTAACTGTTTCCGGAAACCTGGCTTATAACTATGGAAAAAACAAAACGAGGAATGAACCCATGCGAAGAATTCCCCCTATGCATGGAAGAGTTATGGGCGTATATGCCCGTTCTGCCTGGCAATTATCGGCCGAATGGTTGTATGCAGGAAAGCAGAGCAGATTAGCACAGGGAGACAAAGATGATAACCGGATACCGGAAGGCGGCACCCCTTCTCTTAGCGTGCTTAATCTGTACGCAGGTTATTCCTGGAAAATATTACAGATTCGTACAGGCATTCAAAATATTTTTAATGAAGATTACCGCACGCATGGTTCGGGGATCAATGGCGCAGGAAGAAGTGTATGGTTAAGTGTGCAGTGCAGTTTATAAGTTGATGGTACAGCTTTGATCTTAGGAAGCGGCTATGGGTGCTCAACTCCACATTTGCATTACTATTCGTTTAATTTTTTTTTGGGGAGAAGCCAAAAACCCTATCTTTGCCGTCCCGAAAAATGAGGTAGCAATACCAAAATTTGAGGATCGGTAGTTCAGTTGGTTAGAATACCGCCCTGTTATCTCGCCTCAGGCGAGACGGGTTCGGGACTTGAAAAACCCAAAAGTTCTTTATGTATTATGTCTATATTTTGGAGAGTGAAGTAAATGGTGACTTTTACAAGGGAAGTACTGGCGATTATCAAAAAAGACTTGAGCAGCACAACAATGGCGAAAGTCAGTTTACAAGTACCTTGCGCCCATGGAAGCTACTATTTGTACAGGAATTTGACACTAAATCTCAGGCATTAATACAAGAAAAAAAATTGAAACGTTGTAATAAGGGATATTTAAAATGGTTAATTTCTCAGCCTGCAAATATTCTTTTTAATAGCTTGGATCGGTAGTTCAGTTGGTTAGAATGCCGCCCTGTCATCTCGCCTCAGGCGAGACGGGTTCGGGACTTGAAAAACCCAAAAGTTCTTTATGTATTATGTCTATATTTTGGAGAGTGAAGTAAATGGTGACTTTTACAAGGGAAGTACTGGCGATTATCAAAAAAGACTTGAGCAGCACAACAATGGCGAAAGTCAGTTTACAAGTACCTTGCGCCCATGGAAGCTACTATTTGTACAGGAATTTGACACTAAATCTCAGGCATTAATACAAGAAAAAAAATTGAAACGTTGTAATAAGGGATATTTAAAATGGTTAATTTCTCAGCCTGCAAATATTCTTTTTAATAGCTTGGATCGGTAGTTCAGTTGGTTAGAATGCCGCCCTGTCACGGCGGAGGTCGCGGGTTCGAGTCCCGTCCGGTCCGCTGAGCGGGGGAATTGAAAAATTCCCCCGCTTTTTTTCATATATAAGCAACCCTTTCTCCTTCATTATGTGGGAGTTATGGGCCAGTAATTCTATCATTGTGGGGGTTCGATACATCCCATCCTGATAGTAAAGATTTTGCTCGAACCCCAGTCTTACTAGCTCTTGTTTCTCCAATGTATTGGTATTGGTAAAAACAAATTCAAGATCAGAGAGCTTATCTAGATTTTTCTGAAGGATTTTATAGGTTTTATCTTGATCGCCGCTCAAACGTTCAATGGTAGCTTTTAGCGATATTTTGTTATTGTTAATCGAGTTAAACCATCTTTCGTAAGTATCATGGGTGATTTTATTTGTAATCCATTTCTCTTCGATTGAAAACAGCTTAGCTTCTTCTGCGGCAAGTTCTCTTTTCTTGTCTTCGAGTAATTTTTTGTCTTCCACCATACTTTTTTCAAATATCCTGTCTGCACTATTTCTGATGACTTTAATTGCCTTTTCAGGCATACTCATTAATCCAAAAACCTGACGAAGTTGATCGTGTGCTTTTGTAGCACTCAAATTAAGGTGTGTGGTTTTATTGCATTTATAGTAGTAGTAATAACGTCCAAGCTTTCCACGAGAGGGTGCGCCGGTTAATGGCTTACCGCAATAACATTTCAAAACACCCCTTAAAGGCATCTCATCACTTACAACTACCTTTTCTTTTTCAGGCTTCCTGAGTTTACGCTGAACTTGCTCCCAGGTTGCAAGGTCTATAATTGCTTCATGATTTGCAGGGAATAAACCGCCAGGATAATTTTTGAATGGCTCTACATACTGCATCCCTGCATATAGAGGATAACTAAGGATTCGCTGGATTGCTACATTGCCAGACCTCTTAAACCCTTTTTCTTTTGCTTGTTCCGCTATAATATAAATAGGAATATCCTTAAGGAAGGAATCAAATATAAACCGAACTACGGCAGCCTCAGACTCCTGAATAACCAACTGCCTTTCTTTACGTTCACCAACCTTATAATAACCAAAGGGAGGGTTTTTATAAATGTAGCGTCCTTCTTTTGCTTTTGCAGTATAGATACCTCCCCGAACCTTGATGCTTCTGTTGATATTATCTTCTTCGGCTAATAGCAATTGAAGTCCTGCCCGGAAAAAACTTCCAGGCGTATCATAATCAAAGGTGATTCCTTCTGTTACACTTACAATCTGTATGCTGTAGGTTTGTTGCAGCTTCTTTACATATCCCATAGCTTCGCTTGCATTTCTGCTAAAGCGGTCTAACTGGTCTACAATGAGATAATCAACCTTTCTATGGTGCTTGGAAATAAATTCCTGTAGTTTTTTAAAATCCGGGCGATCAAATGTTTTGGCACTATATCCTCTGTCAATAAACGTATCTACCAATTCAACTTCATTGTTGCGTATCCATTGACTTGTATATAATTCTTGTCTTTCTATTGATCCGTTGCTTTGTTTTCTATCACTAAAACGCAAGTACCTAATCGCTTTTTTCATGACTTTCCCGGATTGAAATATTGACAATAATTTCTGCTATCAAATTTAGCAATTTAAGTTCGAGCAGAGAGAATTCACTGTCACTATTTACAAAATTCTTGATGTCATCAAGAGGTATTTTCTCTATCACTTCTCCCTTCATCTCACACCTCCATTTTAGATAGCAAAAGCCTATTACGAGCTTATACTGAAATTCCTAAAACATCTTAATGATCTTAACCGATTTTTTCCCTGAAATAAATTTTGCTTCCCTTCTTCCGGTTGAATGACGGCTCATATCTTATATAGCCGTATTCACTTAGTTCCCTGATGCATCTGTGGTAAGTAATGGCAGACGACAATTTGGCTATTCCCATAATTTCATGACTAAAAACCTGAATAGGATTAATAAAACCATTCTCAATGCGATATTGTAACAGAGCGGCATAAACGCCTATGTGAGTAATGCTGATACGAGCATCAGGCCGTATAGCTTCAAAGAAGTCTGATAAACACTTTAGCCTGTCCATAACCAACGCTCTTTTCAAATTATACGCAAATCATTTTTCTTTGCATAGCTTTGTTCCTGCCGGAAGCTGCCTATTCATAACCTATCTTTATTTACTGTGCCATTGTCTTTACTATATTGACTGGGATTTCGTTTTTCTTTTTTTTCTCGCAGCCTTTGGTATCTCTGGGCCATCATCTTCAGCAGGTGTCTGCTTTTCCTTTTTACTGTCTTGTTTAACTGATTGACTTTCACCCTCAGATTGCCGTTCCTTTTTCGATTGCCGGTTATCCACCCTTTGCATACTGCTATCATAAATGTTGATTGTCTTGAATTGAGGGTTTGCTTCGATGTATTGCTTTTGGTCTGCGCCATTGATTTGAAACGTTGCAGATTGCAGGTTGCCCCTTTTAAGAGAATCCATCAGGTTGGACTTGTCTTCTTCATTGCTTAATTCTCTGATAGGATGCTTTGACAAGACAGCCTCCAGATCATAGCCATAGTTCTGGTGGTAGTGTTTTAGCTTGAAGTTGCCGTTATCATCACTTTGCTTAAAGTCCATCTGTACCCAGGCATTGTACACTTGCCCTTCTTTATTGGTCAGGTCTTTGTTCACCGACCTGCCTTCCATCAGGTTATAGGCTTCTTTGAGGGTAATGTTGTTGCCTTTGTTGATGTAGAAGGTTTGCTCAATTGTTTCAGCGCTATTCTCCTTTTGTACATTCACCTGGTAGGAGTTAAAGAAGTACATATCGCTTTGCTTCGATTGGCTGAAATTCAGTGTTGCGTTTACTGTATCGTTGCCATACTTTGTTTCGTAGCCTAACTTAAATCCCGGGTTTCCCTCCTGAATTTTTTGCTTCAGGTCATTTTCCAACCCTTCGCCAAACCCGGTGTACTTTACCTGATCACGCAGGTATTCAAAATTTTTCTGATTCATGACTTCTGAATTTTGATTGTTAT
>ERZ778017.40-NODE-40-length-251946-cov-60.594551_pt1 | contig 251946 bp, 262 predicted proteins | sample MGYA00375747_ERZ778017 | MGnify/ENA primary metagenome ERZ778017 (study PRJEB29350, sample SAMN05509838) | bioreactor metagenome | biome: bioreactor; material: wastewater | place: South Africa: University of Cape Town | collected 2014-03-17 ... | reverse complement strand
AACCCAGCAGTTGGGTAGGTAGTCTCGGTCCGATGTTTGAAGCTGAACGCCGTGACGGTGCGCAGTATGTGACCTTTCGCGTGGGATATTCCGGTACCACTTCTGAGTCGTTCGCTTCGTCTGTGGAAGAATCCCAAATCTCTCAGAAGTTCAATTCGACGTCATCGTCAGCACGTCAGGCGCGATTTGATTGGGCCAACGGTGCCGATGTTAAGAACATGCCTGTGGTCGGTTCTGTCGTCAGTGCGGTGAAAGATTTCGTCTCAAATGCTTTGGATGGTATTCATATGTCTGGGTTACTGGCCTTGGCTGGTAATGCTTTTGTGGACATTCCTAAGACATGGAATGGTAGCTCGGCGAATTTACCCTCGGCATCGTACACGATCAAACTGCGCTCTCCCTATGGTAGTAAGATGTCACGTCTGATGAACCTCTACATACCGCTGGGTATGTTGTTGGCTGCCGCCCTCCCTCTGTCTACGGGTAAGCGTTCATATACGTCCCCGTTTATCTGTGAGGCGTTCTGTCGAGGACGTCACGCCATTCGATTAGGTATGATCACCGATATGTCGATCACGCGAGGTTCGGGTAATCTCGGTTGGAACCAAGACGGTGATGCTCTGGGTATTGACGTATCATTCACGATCACGGATATGTCCACCATTATGCACATGCCGATCCAAACCAACTTTGGTCTTTCTGACAAGATTATTCAAGGCGCTGGTGACTTACTCGGTAACCTCGCCGGACAGGGAAGTGCAGGCGGTCAGCAAATTGCTTCGTACCTCCAGAAGGGTACTTACGATGACGACAATGCGTTCACGGATTACCTTGCAGTGTTAGGTGGTCTGAGCTGGCAAGATATGTCCTATGCAAACCGTCGTTGGCGTCTGGCACGTTACCGACAGATGCAAGCCTGGACGAGTTGGAAATCGCCGGCACGTGTCGCGGCTTGGGCAGGCGACACGACACTGGGTCGTTTCATCAACAGTATTTCCGTGGAAACCGATCGTACGGACTAAGTGTTATCGTATGGATTTACGTCTCCCGCCTTAGCGTCTTAAACCCTCGGACTACCGAGCTTGAGGGTAAAGTCCTGCATAAGGGACACACGAATCCACCCAACGGCAAAAGCCCCTCCCAGACGGGAGGGGCTTTTGTTATGCCGTTTGGGCAGTCAGAGGTACCAGAGGATAGTACGTTTGCAGTTCCTGCAGGAGGTCCTGTGATATCCCATAGGTCGGACCGATCAGGACCGGTATCTGTAACGTCTCGTCTCGTAACATCAGCGTCTTGGCATCATCCGAGAGTTGACTAAACGCTGTCAAATTGTCCACTGCAGTAGAACCACGTATCACCGATCCCCACGTGGGACTAAACCTTACCAGAACCGCTAGCAAAGCCGTCAGCTCCGCGTCGTACTGAGCGCTGGACGTGTTTGTGGGAAGTTTATAATTCTGCAAGAGTCGAGGAACGGCATCGGGTACCTGAGAGAGATATCCGTTCACCCCCACGTTATCAAGCATGAGCAAAATCGCGTCAAGATCAGAGTACTCAATGGCTACCAACAAATTGGCATACAAGGCATTGTAAGCGACTTCCGAGTCCTTCGCATTCGCCACCAAGGTTTCTACCGTACCCGGGACACCTAAAGCGATCGCCTCCCGCATCGTACCCGAAAGCAAAGCTGACTCACTTCCCACGTCGAAGAAATTCGACACGGGACTATTGGTAGTGACTTGATTCACCATCGAGTAAACGTCACGAGCGTCCTGGATATTGTCGGTTCGGAAACTCCGTCGATCTTCCCCTAAATACGCTACCGCGACGTTGAAGATATCGTCCGATAGTCCCTGACCGTTAGAGAATGTACTACGGAGACGGTTCGAAAGGTTATTAACGATACCAGAACGACCACCCAAACTATTGACGATACGATCGGCCAACGACGTCTTACTGATGGACCACCCCGTATTACCACCACTCGCCATCCCTACGAGATCCGTGAGCAATCCAGGGGATCGCCGAAGGTCGCTGAAGGCGTCACTAGCGAACGCGGAAACCTTGGATCCGACATCATTCAAAATACCTTGATCACTGACACCGTAAACGTCGGTGACTAAGGTATTGTCTTCCGGACCGGTGGTTAAGAAACCTGGCGCAATGCGAGCAGCCGAGAGATTCCTACCGGCGGAATCGGATAACCGTGAGAGGGTGTTGCCCAGCAAACTACCCACTGACGAACTTAACGACCCACTCAGTCGGGACGTTGCAGCTTGAGAGATCGTAGAGATCTCGCCCGTCGAAAGATTCCGGACGACTTTAGAACCTACACTACCGAGTTTCGAAAGACCCGACCCGACGCTGGAGGAAAGTTTTCCTCCAAAAGCGGTATTGAGTTTATCTGATGCCGACCGTGCACTCTGAACCGCTTGATTGATGGCGCTCCCGTTTAACGTATTGGAGGTACCCATTGAGCTTTCGACTCGTTGAGTCGAGTACTGGAGATTCTCAAAATAATTGGTTTGGCGTTGCGACGACGCATTGCTTTCTTGGGATACGACGCTAGACATCAGTCCGCTCACGTCATAACCGGAACGAGGATCGTTTGCCATCACTGGAGTCTCCTAAAGGGTTTCATAGGCTAGAGCCCTTCTCAAACGACAAAAGAAAAAAAGAAGATAACTGCCAGTACGGAGTCCTAGGACTCCGTACTGGCTTGTTTCAATCGTCTCGTGGACCAAACGGTTCCATGTCTTCAGGGATGGGGTTCTCCACTTCTTCCCGTACCCCGTGCTCACTGGCACGACTACCATCGGCTAAAAGCAGAGGTTGGCCAGCTTGGAGTTCCTCGCGGATAGTTTCCAAACACTCCACCTGCCAGTGGTGTTTGATTTGGTCACGAATCACGGGAGGATTGGTACCGTAGACGAAATAGTGTCGAAACGGTAACGTTGACTTCTTGACGGCTTCACGCAGTTTCGGATTTTGTGCAATCTTCAACTTGATGGCGTCGCGAATGTGTTGCTCAAACACCGCTGTATCCATGCGTTCAGGTAATAGACGAATCCCGGCGGTTTTAGCCGACGCTCCGTAGAGCCGACGCAGATGCTCGTGTTTCATACCCGTGGAAAGCCAATACCAGAAAGCTTCCACGGAAGCGAAGAAACCGAACTGAGGATGACGAAACGGTTTGTGCGCGAAATTACTCAGAGCTTGACCGAGCGGGGTCTTGCCCTTTGAATACAGATTGATGTGATCAATTCCGTCCAGTTTCGGATCAGGTTTCTCATGCGGTTGTAACGGTCGATTTTCCATACGTTTGTCTTTTGGAGCGCAAGGGATAACCCTTACGAAGGAAAGGGGTGAGAAGCCCCTCCAGAGCCTCTCAGACGATGTCGCGACTCGGTGGGGCGGGAATGTACGTACCTGAGTCCCGAGCGGCTTGTACGGCCTCCTGGACGCGTTGTTGGCGTTCTTCCGCCGTGAGGGTCTGGAAACGTCGACTGTTAAAGATTCGACGGTAAGTCTCAAGTGTTCCAAAGCGCTTTTCAATGACCCGAGCGTCCGTTTGGATCAACGTCGATGCTTCGGTACTTGCTACCTTAGGCGTGCTACGAACCAAGCGATCTAAAGCGGAACGAAACCAATCCGGTGGGGTGAGCGAGAGCACGATATCAGGTAAGTGCGCAAACACCACCAACGGTTTGTCACTCTGCACCAATTCTTGAAGTTCAGCTACTACTGAGGGACGTTTACTCAGTAAGTGGCGGACGTATTGGTCTTCGAGAAGATTGGCTGTGTAGGACGACACGTTATCGGTGATCGCCTCATCGTAATCGACGCCAGCTTGGTGGTGGATCAATCCACGGTCGTCACCAGACAAAGCCCGGACATAACCAGAGAAACTGGCGAACGTTCCGTAGTCTGGGTATGTGTCGGGTTGTCGTGTACCGAGTGCTAGAGAACGCCCCAGTGCGGTTAAACTCCGGCCGGAAATCGCCACGTATGCCACGCCGTCGTCATCCGGATCGTAGTCGTTATGCTCGAACGTAAGCATCGTTAAACACCCCGCTTACGTTGTTCGGTGGAAGAGAGTTCGTCAATGGTTTCATCGGGTTCCGGCGATTCCAAACGTTCGGCTTCGCTTTCCAAGTTCGGATCTTCCGAACCTCCGAAGAGCTCTCCTTGCGACCCCGTATCTTCTGGGTGTGATGGGTTGCGTCCGGTGGGCATCGGAACATGACGGTCCTTGAGTTTGGCGGAGACCGTATACGTCCGACCGTTATGGAGCGTGATCTCCACAGAGAACCGTACACGCATCAGATTCAAGAAGTTCAGTCCCCGTAGGAACACGCGCCATGTCAGGTCATCCTTACGCAGAGCTTTATTGAGATTCCCTCGTTCGGTAGCCTGATTCCGGGAGTTGTTGGGGATGCCGTTGCGTGGATCTTCAAGGTACCCATGCATTAGCTTACTCCAGCGCCAGATATCCACATCCAACACCACTAACAACTGACGCCACAGGACGGCAAGCACACCGCGTGCTTCTCGGACCCCTTTGTCAGGGTCTTTGAGCAGATCCTGTTCATCGTCTTGATAGGACATTACACACACCTCTATTCGATTGGCCCCTGGGCGGTGGGGTGTAGGGTGAGCGCATCAACCAGTGACTCGACAGGTGTACAGCGCCTGTAGAAGCTGATAGATGTCTAGAAAAAGGGAATGGAACTTTCGCTGGTAATACGCAAAGGCACTGGAATCCTCAGTTTCCACTTCTCGTAGGACGTCCTCCAGCTGCTTTAGTCGCCCTACAAAAGAGGACTCCACGAGTTCAGCCGTTAAACTACGTCCGTCTTCAGTGACAAGGTAGTCGTCCAGCCGATACGTACTGGCGGATTTGTGAATCGAGAAGTTCGAAGGAATACTTTGACGTAAGGCTACCAAACTCCGTGCATAGCTCAATGCACTCAGTAAGGCCCCGGCGGAAGGGAGTGTCACTGTCACGACCGTTTGGCGGCGGCGTTGCAATGTTAACGGTTGGGTGGGGAGGTGTTGGAGTAATTCCAACCCCAAGGTTAGACTTTCCAGATTAGCCGGATCATTCAGTCCGTATTGGCGGTGAAGAAAAGCGAAACTGTTGGTCCAGCGTGCGAGGGCGCGTTTGACGCGCCATCGGGTAAAAAACTTAGGCTTGAAAGCGGTTAGGTAAGGCATTACGGAACCTTCTCGTGGGGCCGTCTATAAACATGATATGTAAACAAGAAATTTTACATAAGGTGTTATCATGACCAATGAACTTGCGCCGTACCAGACCCACGGCCCAAACGGGCTGGATCAGGTGTTAGACCCTACCATCCCTTCATTGGATTTGGTACCGGATCTTTCGGAAGACGATTTGCTGGCGCTGACCCGTAAGATTCGTCTACGGCAGATAGCGTTGGATCTGAATGCTAACCAAGGACAGCTCTCCGCGGATATGGAAGAGCGTAAGGTGCAGCTCGCTCTCTTGAAGGACCTGGATTCTCAAGCGACTAAAATTAAACTGATTGGCGCTAAAGAGCGCGCCTCCGCCGCGGATCGGGAAGCGGCTATTGCCGTACAGCGCATGCTGCAAATCATGGGACAACAAGGTAGTGGCCCGGTGGATCCCAACCGCGAAGCTCCTTCGATCACCGACGCGGGTGAACTCCCAGAACTTGAACTCGTGCCCGAAGAAACGCGGGTGGGGTTGGTGGAGATCACCTACGACGAACTCATGTCTCGAGTGGATGACGCGTGAGCATACTAGGCGCCCCTACGGAGCAATCAGCTCCGTAGGGGCGCCTATGCGGGCTTTAAGTCTTACCAGGAGCCTCAGGCGGCGTATAAGCCTCTCTGGGCGTCTCGGGTACGGGTTTAGGGGTGTACTGCCCCGGTAACCGCGCCATGCTGAAATTGGCTGCTGGGAGCAGCGACAGCGCAAAGAGTTCCACGCATCCCACTTCCGCCAATTGGAAGGCGGTGATATGTGGTGATAATCCGTCCTCAGCAAAAGCATTTTTATCTGGAACGGTCTCGTAGTAAAGGGCTGGCGCCAAGACGGAGACGGCAGGCATTTTGACCGTCTTGAAGTTTTCTAATTGGACCGCCATCCAGTCTCGAAAGTTGTACAGTATCAGCCCGGAGTATCGACTACGTATGTAAGAGGGCGTGAGCTCCGCCGGCGATTTGCGTACGCAGATCACTTCGGTTTCCCGACCGCATCGCGCCATCACAGCCAGTGCAATCGCATCTTGAGTCTCCGGTTCGAACGTGTAAGGCCAGATATTGACCTCGACGCCGACGCCGGAGAGAAAGGGCGTGTCGATGCTTTCCATTTCCAACTTACACACCAGCTCGTTTAAGACAAATGGGATCTCCGTGATGATCGCGTTCTCTACGGTCTCAGCGTCTCGGTGCGCGTAAACCTGTCGGAAAGCTTCCTTACCAATGCCACAGATCTCAGAGAAATCGTCTTGAACGCGTTCAAAATACCGGTTATCGTTAGCGCACGCCACGGCGGATGTCGAAGAGATTTTTCCTAAGGTTGGTAAACGCGTGTCCAGTAGAGCGTCAAGTTCAACAAGTACAATGGATAACGGACGTCCTTCCAACATGACTTAAGACTCCTTGGCTTTAACAACACGCGAGGCTAATTTCACGCTTTGATCCAAGAGTTCTCGGATAAGTACACTGCGGCGTAAAAGGTAGAGCGTCACCAACCAAGGATTAGAAAGTATCAGATCTGTCGCTATGGGCGTGGAAACAAATCGTTCGAGTTCCGCATTGTCTTCCAAAGCACAGAGTTCTGTTTTCATCTTCGGATGAACAAAGACCCCCATGGCTTTAGCGACGAGGGCTTGCAAAACGTCCCAACCATTTTCGTACAAGCAATCCGCATGAAAACGGATCGTGGCGGTCAATCCCAATACGACATCACATGCTGTTTCGTTGTCGCGAACGGCCTTCCAGATATCACCCACCGTGATCGCGTCCGTTAACAAACTGAAGCGTACAGCCTGGAGGTCATTTACCAACCACGTCACAGCATGTTGATAACGGGCCTCGTCCATCGACAAGACGTGGAGCTCACTTCGTAACTCTTCATCGACCACCAGCAGGAGCGGCGTGAGCTCGAAAAACCAGCGGGGTTTCTCTACGATTTCCATGGGTCACCCTTGGTTACAGATTGGTAGACAGGTGCATGCCGCGTAGTAACGTAGCAAGCGTCTCGGTGGATTTGACGCGGGTACCACCTCCAAGCACACTGTCGATGCTCGCCGATCCGTTCTCGACGATCTGACGGGTAATGGCGCGATTGGCTTTTTCGTCGCCACCACGAACTTTGATCATCTCCAGGATCGGACGGTCTAAGCCCTGAGAGCGCAGGATTTGCAGTTCAGGGAGTGACAGCGATGCTCCCTTGGAATCGTTGGTGACTTGGCCGGTAAGTTCGTCCACGTGACGATTGTCTGTCGGAATCGAGATCTTCTTAGACAACATTTGCTGTTGACGACGCAACGGAAGATCCACCACTAAGTATTTCTCTGGCGTCAGATACGTCACACCGGTTTTCGCATCCGTCAGCCAGAGTTGTTCGAAAAACTGATGACCGAGTTTCTCACCGACCTTCAGAAGGCGTCCGATATCAAGTTTGTCCTTTCCCAGATTGGGAACAGCCAGTGAAACAATTTCATCCCCGGTTTCCAGTTTTTGCATGTATTCATCGAACTGCGCGTCTGTCAAACCGTTCAACACCTTTTCGGTATCCTTGACAGTTTCACTGCCGGGCACCATTTCGTTCAGCCACTTGACGAGTTCGGCGGTTGCCGCCTTGCGGTTACCCATGGTTGTTTGTCCTTAGAGAAAGTCGGTACACAGAATCCGGCTCTTGGCCGGTGAAAGCCAAGAGCCGGATTTATTCAGTCAGGCAATATCTGCTGTGGGTATCGGACCATGAATTAAACTGCACGGCAGGTTGTTGGCCACAATCGCTGGGGCGACGTGATCAGCAAACAACCGCAACCAATCCAGTGGTTCAATCTGGTCAATCAGATTCACACGGACTTCTAACGTATCGACTTCTCGGACGTTGGAGAGTTGCTCTCGCCAGAAACGGTTCAGCGCACGTAGGTGGACAGGGACTTCCATACCGGTCGGTTCGGCGTATTGCTCGGAGAAACGCCAGGCGCACCCGACGTCCAGCCGCGCCAGGGCTGTGTAGACACCCACCGTCAGCGGGTGTGTGCTTTGGATCAGTTGGATGGCCATAGGGAAACTCTTTTGGGGATTGAGGGGTCGTTAAACGACCCCTCAGGTTTTCTTGTTATAGCTTAAGGGATCTTAAGCCTTCTTTTGTTTGTTGTCGGTTTTGGACAACGGTGGGTGCCAGTACGGATGGTACTGACCCGCCCGCATCCGACACAGGTCCAGCGTGGAAAGGAACTTCAACGGATGAGAGGGCTCGTCCTCTTCGAAGACCCAGTAGTTCCGGGTCCCTGAAAGCAGGAGCTCCCAGTCATAGCCTTTCGCCTTCAGCGAGTCGTAAAGCTCCTTGGCTGTACAGACCAAGTCGTTTTCGAGTTCTTCCTCGCCCTGGGACTCCGGCTTTTCAACGGTGGTTTCCAAACGGTAACCGAAGTGGTAAAAATACGCCAATTCCGCCGTGATCTGCATCGCGCGTTGCAGTTGGGGGTTCTCATCCAGCTTCCCACGAATTGTGGTACGCGACAATGTGACTTCCGGCAGCAAGTCCAGATAGTAGTTCTGGAGGTTACCGCCCAGGCCAAAACGATTGAGTGATCGGATGAAATTAAACTCCGACAACCCCATCAGTAACCCTTCCTGTTGAGAAACGATGATCTCGAAAGGCATGCCTGTCGGACCGTTCTTCGCTCGTAGGTTCTGAATCGTCAGGAGCTGTAGATCGGTGTCGCCGGTGTGACGATCGTCCTTACCCTTCGGAAACTCGGCTGTTTTGTCAGCTTTGTTTTGCAACACTTCCGCGCTGTGGACGTAGTAGAGATTGTTCGGCAGGAAGCTGAATTTCTCCGGGACATTCTTAAACGCATTCTGACCTTTGAGGAACATCAGTTGTTTGGACGGCGGAGCGTACATATCCAACTGGTGCTGCTTACCAACGTGAGCAGACGTGAGGACGTAAATACCGTGTGCCGCCGTCAGGGCCGGAAACTGGTTTAGCATTTGCGTTTTCACGGCCGCATCGCGCAGTGCTCCCGTGTTGGAGCTACTGTTACCGATCTCGGCTTTATCGTAGATGCCCTGTACCGCCTTGGTCATGAACATCGACAAGGAGTCGATCTCGGCGATCAGTGGTTTGATCGCCTTAAAGGGCTGTCCGGTCTCCCGATCTACAAACGGAGTCGTCAGCGTATTGCCTTTCAGATGATCTTTGTCTACCGATTCAGAGGCGTAGGCTTTTAAGGCATCGAACCAATCATCACCCATCATCGCGGTGGTGTCAGTAATCAACATGCGCTCTTCTGCTTCCAGATCGACACCTGCAATAAAGGGCAGGTGTTGAGCGAGTTGATACATGCGCTCGTTGGTGAGCGACATCTCAGTGTCGTAAACGTTGCACGTACTGGACTTGTAGCGATCCAGAATGGCCAACGTGAAGTAATGCATCAACGTTGACTTAAACGTATTGCCCTTACCACCGACACCGGTGAAATACGCCAGGCCACCGTTTAGGATGGACTCGCCGTGCTTACCCGTGTAGTAACGACCGTTGGGAATGTCAAAAAGGCTCCCGACGTTTAACTGGGGTCGCAACTTCGGAGCTTTCTTGAAATGATTACGCAGACTCATGTCGTAACTCAACTTAAGAGGGTAACACCCCGCTTAAGCAGCCGGGGACTCGATGCCTTCCGAAACCGTCTCCGAAGGAGTAACGACCGCGTCCGTGGGCGCCGGAACAACGGGCACAAAGGCCTTGAACGGCACTTCGGTATGTTCCACCAGCGCCTGAGCAACTAACGTCTCTACCTGATGGGTCGTCAGAGTATTGCGGTAGGTGTACATTTCACCACGCAGTGCGTAGTGGTTCTGCACGTCCCAACGGTAATCGGCCGGAATGTGAGCCAGATTCAGGGTCATGATCGACACATAGGAGCTGTAAAGCACCACCGTGATCTCCTGCGTACCCGGCGCACGCAATAGCAGCAGTGGTAGCGGTTGCTTCGGGCCACGAGTCATTGTATCACGGTAAAAACCCGTAGTGATTTCTTGGGAAAGTGTGTTGTCGTATTCCGGCAGACCAGCCAACCAATCCTTGAACTTGTGCTGGAACTCCGGGGTACCGATCGCCCCGTTCTCGGCGGGAGTCTTTTCCTCCGTCCCAAAGTACGAGCGACCCAGGTTCTGGATCAACGTGTTGAGAATGAAGTTCTGGGTGGCGACGGTCTCCGTTGCCGGGATCTCTACGTCACCCAGGATCGCTGCCGCTTCCTTGTCGCGAAGGATCTGTTGTGCCCGACCGTACTGCTCGGTGGCGCCCAGAAGACCCTTACGTTGGAGATCGGTCGTGGACGGACTATTCATCACGACGTTCAGGAGCTGCTGCAATAAAATCTCATTCAGCGCAGCACGCTTTTCCTGATAAGTCTTTGCTTCGAACATGAGGGCGGTTTCCTTGTGAGTATAGGGAAGTCGGCGTAGTAGCGACTCATACTAGCGCGCCTCTATGTAATAAAATGCGTTCGTTTACTGTCCTTAGTTTATGACCCCGGTCTCTTATACTCACACGTCTCGGAGCGACTCACTATGTTGAAAGATCTGCAAATGGCCAGCGAGACGATTTCGCTCGAGGCACAAGAACCCGACACCACTCCCCAGGCCACGTCTAAACTACTTTCGTTGATGGAACGCGCGGGGGAGTTCCTCACCAAAACCATCAGCTCGACGATTGGTAATTTTTTCCAGATCAAGGATCTTGGCTGGTTGGCGGTGAATGCTAGCCGTAAACCTTATTCCGATCTGCGTGGTATTCAGCTGGCAGCACCGCAAGGTTTCAAGGGTTCATTGGCTGACTACGGTGAGGTACTCTTCAAGGCCGCCGAAGCATCGGATGTTCTGTTGAAAGACATTCTGAATCCTTTCGCAGTATGGCTGGCAGGTCGACTCTCCGATCAGGAGTCTCTACGCGCACTGACCAACACGTTAAAGATTCCTGGATTCAGAGACTTCAAACCGGAGCAGTGGGAAAAGCAACTCGATCGTTTCTTCCCGCAGAAAACCGATCCCCGTACTCCGATCTACGGAGATCTGATCCGCCGCCAAGGAGACTGGGGTGAAATCAATAGCCTGGTGAAGAAACTCAATGCGCTCTACGCCAATGGCCATTACGAAGCGATCCAGAAGAAAGTCCCCGAGATCTCTCACCTTTTGGAAACGTTGGCTTCGCGCATCGACACCGGTAGCGTAGACCCGGCGCAGTTCCAAGTTTCATCCGTGGTGGTGGATCAGCTGGCCAAGATCACCTACCAGGTGGCTCAAGCCGTGGAGTTCTACGGTACTCTGCGTTACCGTACCGAAGAGTTCTTCAAGGCGGTGGACGATAACGTCCGGTTAGTGAAAGATTCCATTTGACAGCATACACGAGTCCTCTGGGCACGTTCGCGTGCCCAGAGGACTCTATGCGTTAAACTCGCCCGTGGAGACCGGCCGTTTCCAGCCCGCCTAGGAGTTCACTCGATTGTTGCAGTAGTCTCTGCACGTCGAGTATCATGGCTGGTTTGTTGTAACGTAGCCATTTCGGACATTTGTCCACGACGCGGACGGAGAGTTCACGAGCTTGGTCTTCCGAAATCTCATGCGACAAGATCTCTGGCGTGAGAATGTCACGGATATCGGTTTGTTTCCAGATCACCCGTTGCAAGCGCGAACTGAACGGTAACGAATTCTCATTGGTAGCGAGGACCATCAACTGATTCAGTTTTACTACAGCAGACTGTTGTAGTTTTTCTAAACGCGTCACTCGGGTGTACAGGGAAGTGACGAAGATTATGCGCTTGGTGTGTTGATTAACGAATTTAGACAGCACGAATTCTACTGTCTTGCGAACCAGGTTAGAGGTCGTCTGGCAACTCGCGAGATTAGTCATGTAAGACCCCATTGAGTTCAAGGAGGTAGCATCTGGAGGTTGGAGTATGGCCCGGCCCAGATACCCAGATCACCATCATTACTCTCGATCACGACAGCAAAGCGAACGGCACGAAGTGACTCAGGCCACGTAACTAACGTGACTTTCGTCTGCTCCCCAGCGAGCGCCCCTAACGTATTACGGTCAGGAAGGTCTTGCGCCATCGTCAGGACGAAGGACAGAGTTTTATCTTCGCCAGACGTGCTACGGTAACACCCCTTGACTTTGAGTGCGCGCGTTGCTGTGGTAATCGACTCTCTGAGCTTGTAAGAATCTTTCTTCTTACTCTTACTTTGCTCATACAGTAAGGCAGTGATGTCCGTACGGCGCATGTGGTTCTTCGGATTGGCCTTGAGGTAATCCCGTAAACGATCTTCGAGATTACCTAAATGATCCATCAAACGGAACGACAAGCCCGGCGGATCGGCTTCGTGTAAAACCAGTTTCTTGGTTCGATCCATCAAACGTCGATTACGGCGATCTTTCAGTAGTAGGTCGCGCCCGAAATTCAGGAGTTCGTTGTAGAACGAAGGTTTGAAAATGTGGTCCAAATAAGCAATGAACACTCCTTGGGGCCGTCCGGTTTTCATTTCCTCCGTACCGGCTTTGACGATATCCAAGACCGGGTCACGTTCCTTCAGGAACAATACGGCAAAACTGGCATCGGCAATAGGCTTACCCACGAGTTCAATGTCATCGCGGATCGTGCCGATATAGTACCGGTGACGTCCATCCGGGGCGTCCGATTTGTCTTCACCGTACAGGGCAAAGTACCAGTTCGGGAGTGAGAACATGCGGTTGCGTTCGGATTTCGGACTCCAGAATCCTTTCGCGTCCATGACCTGGAGGGATTCGTGTGGAGTTTGATTACGGGCCGCCGTTTTACCGGCCGTCGCTAAACTGTCCGCACGTTCATTCCCCACTTCTCCCGAATGACCTTTCACCCAGCGAGTCGAAAACCCCACGCCGTTACTGGTCAGTTCAGTTTTGAGTTCCAACATCTGTTTCCAGAGATCAGCATTAGCTACGGACTGTCCGTCGCGTTTACGCCATCCACTCTTGGACCACGGAACCATCCACTGATCAAAGCCTTGTTGGACATACTGACTATCCATGACCAAACACGCGTGGTCGAGACCCGTGTTTTTGATCAATTTCAAGGCTTGTAAACCGGCGGTGAGTTCCGCTACATTGTTGGTGGCTTCGTGAGTAATGGATCCGAATCCATCCACGTAATGAGTGATGGTGATATCAGGCTTTCCCTTCCCCTTCATGTCGTAACCAGTAGGGGTAGGTAGACCTACTGCCATACCTGTACCTTGTTTGGCCGGCTCGTTGAGGTACAGGTATCCATGCACTCCCCAACCGGCAACGTTAGGGTTGTCACACCCACCGTCTGTATAAAAGACGCCGTGGGTCGGCTTAGTCGTCTCGGTGGTCATAGTGGTCCAGTTCACTTAGCATCGTACACGTAGAATCGTGAACTCACGTAAGTCTTTACCGATGTCCACAAGATGCCTGATATTGCGCATAGGCATGGTCTTGATCCTGATGCTCAGCCCGTATGTAGTTCTTGTACTCATTCAAACTCTGCGCTAATCCCGTCGTAAGGTTTTGTAAGAGTTCGGTATACTCCCCATTGTCTTTGTCATCTATCGCGAAATCTTTCGGTAACGGATGGCGTGTCGGAGGAATATATTCGGCACAGAACTGGGAATCTTGATGAGACACAGAGATAGGTTGAGTGGGGATCGTGTTTGGAAGCACTAGGACGCAGCCGGACAGTAAGACACACAGGAGGATAAGTCCCTGTTTCATTGTCTTTCCTCCTTGTCGTTATCTTGACCTCCCAAGAGATTTTTAATGTGTTGAAAGAAACCGGTATGTTTCTTTGGTTTCTCCGGAGGAGGTTCGGATTTGGTCGGGGGTTTCGTCACCTTTGGTCGATGGGCAAGTCGCCGCCTTAGTCTGGCGTTCTCACTTTGAGATTCTGAGAGTTTAGTTTGAGCATCTTGGAGTTTCGTTTCCGTCTCCCCAAGATGCTTGGAGAGTTCTCGCCTAGCGAGTTCACTGGTGAAATACCGTTCACGTAAATCTTTGTACCGATTCGTGAAACGCTGCATGGGTTCAGCCATCGCTTCGAGTTTTGCAGAGACTTGTAGTTCACGGTAGCGAGAAGCTCGTAGTTCGTCACTTAAATACGTGGTCGTTAACATCAAGATCAATGTGTTGAGCAACCATGCAAAAGTCAAGGCGTTGGCTTTGATCCAAACTCGGAACGTTTGCCCTTCAAACAAGGCTTCTTTCAAAAAGGGTGCTAGCTCGCGTAGGAGCCCAAGGATGACACTTAAAAGGCCCATGGCAGCGAACTCGATTAGGTTATGGTATGACGTTCGGTCATAGTTTTACCCTCAAAACCACCTATGGAGCCACTCAAGTGCCCACTTCAAATCCTACGCTGGCGGACACCTACAGCCTAAAGGGCTTTGTGTCCATCGGCGCATTTGCGGATAACACCCGCTATGAGATTGCCCCCTTAGGTGAGCTGTCTCTCCTCAGCGCAACGTATTCGAAAGATCGCCAGATTCTCGTCACGACCTCCGAAGGCGAATCACCCACGTCGTTGGAACTGGCGGTGTTTTCTTCCCGCTATGCCGATACGGGCGTGGCGGACATCCCCGTTCCCTACCAAACACTACTGACGGACATCATCCGGTGGTGCCATACCCAGGCCACGACCGGGGTTTTTACTAACGACCCGGAAGTTTGTCGTCAAGCCTTGATGGCGGAGTACGACGGTAAGATCAGTGACGCCGTTGTGGGTCCCATGGAAACCCAAGACACCATCTGGCTTCCTAAGAACCTGACGTTCTATATCCTCCCAGCAGGTCTGGGTGCAAGCTTCACTACCGAAGAACTTGCCGCACTGGATCGTTCACGCGTCAAACTTTGGTTTGCGGACTCGGCCTTCCGTGTAGAATACGATGAGTTTGACCTCGAGTTTTTGGCGCCGTTAGATGCCGATCGGTTGGATGACTTTTTCTTGAGTGCCGACCAAGTCAAGGACAAAGTCGCTTTGCGGACGCTCGAACAGACGCACATCCTGATTGAAGCGCTGAAGAACGGCCATCCGGAAACTAAGATCCGCACGCTGAATTTTCAGTATCACGATCCGTTAGATACGCACTGGCTCCTGGATACGAACTGGACGTTCGTGATCTACGGTATTGCCGGTGACAATATCGACTCGATGAAAGATTTGCTGTCGAAGTGGATCTTGGCAAACTCCACCCACACAAGGGAGGAGTGGGCGGTATTGTTCCCGGATATTTTCACGTCGACGGAGTTTATCCTGACCCCTTTGTGGAGTCAGCTGGCGATTCCTAACGAGACGAATCTGGAAGGAGTGTATTCTCCCACAGTGAATGTCCAGAAGGCCCTCTCAGTTGCTCGTCAGACCTGTACAGGTACGTCCTATACCCCAGCGCACATTGACTCGGTAGTGTCTTCTTTTGGATGTCTCTACAGTTCACTTGCAGTACTGGTCGTGGGTGGTCCGGAGAACCGTAACGGAGTGGATCGTTTCGAGGAAGTCTGGCCGGACTATATTGCGGCCCTGACGTCGTCGCTGGACTTCAACCGTATGCAGCCCAAAACCCAGCAGTGGGTGGCCATGCTGTATGCCATGTTGAAAGTGGCTGAGTCCATGACAGAGTTTTCAGATCTCCCGCAAGCACCGTACCCGATGACGCGTCTGAAGCGTACCAACGCCGACGACCAGACATTCATGTATGTTGTGGCTAATTTTGACAACGTTCAGTACCTCGTGGTCTCTCGTCAGAGCATCAACCAGTATTTCCCACCGACGACAGTGGACGCACTGCAGATTACCTCTGAAGGCGCTATCGGTCTGACAGCACTGCCTAACGCGGATATTGATGCCGGTACATACACCACGACCTTTGTGGGCGTGGGTGGTACCATGCCGTATACTTACGCGTTGGACTCGGTCTCTGATACCGCCCGACTCTCTGGCGCAGTGGTGGATCCTGACACCGGTGTGTTGACGGGTACGCCTGCCGCGGCAGGCGATATCCAAGTCACGGGTCGCGTGACGGACGCCAATGGTACGGTAGCTATCAAGACCTTTACGCTGCATTTGTTCACTGCACCGTCTCAGGGTTAAGGAGTAGGTTGTGGCCAGTAAAACTCCACCTCTCCACGCCAAAGGTGTCTTTTCTCTCAACGCGCCTTTCACCACGGTCGCTAACACAAACTACGAGTGTATTGCCGTTCGTAGTTTCCAAGACTTTGTGGATCGCGGCGAAGACGTCTATGTTAAGATCTACCAACCTGCCGGTATCTCTCAGGCGGATTACGAAACTGACAAAGCCGCTGGTGCGCACATCGTTACCCTGCAAGCCGATACCGCGGCGGTCATTTTCGTTCCCGATACGTACATTGCGTCGTTCCCGGATCTCACCGGGGTCGCTTACAAACGTATAGTCCTGTCGATTGAGTTAGGGCCGTTACCGGACACCGTGGACCTCACATTCCTAAAAACGGAAGTGGCCAGTATGGTGTCCGATACCGTCGGTGTGGTCAACACCGTCACCGAACACGTCGCCCCCTACTCGGGGTCGATCTCAGCAGATCAACACGTCACGTTAGAGGCGGCGCGTCAGGCGGCGATCACTAACCGAACGATTGACCGGGCCACCGTACTTAGTCAACAAGCGACGATTGACGCTCAAGCGCAACGTATTCAAGCATTAGAGTCGGCTGTATTACAGTTGCAGAATCCGAGTCCCTAAACGGCATACTCCCTACCTGGACACCAAAGGTCCAGGTAGGGAGTCTATGCTGCTATTTCACCAATTACGTCAGTGACACCAGAACACCGAACTCCGTCGGGTCGTCAGGTAACGGTGTCTTCTGGATCCAAGGGATATCCAACCACTTCCAAAGAAACGTCTGATTGACGGCCTTCAAGTAGTTGGGGTTCCCGTCACCGATAGATTCCAGTAACGCCAGTGCTGCACTAATGTGTTGTCCAGCTGGCGGTTTCTCGTGAGCGATCACCACACTGACGGCGTTGTAAATCAAATCCATCTGGAGATCGGAGTTTTTCAATGCATGTCCATTCAGCCAATCCGTCACGAGGTGCCTCCAGATCTCCTCAACGTGGGGAAAGCGCTGTAAGAGTTCCTTGACGTGGGACACACCCATGGCTTCCACAACGACCGGAAGTTTACCTAATGGACCAGCTATAAGCGTCCTGACTTCGTCTGGTTCGAAGACCTTGCGTTGGATAGGCATGTTAGTGAACCTTCTTTTTCTCAGCTGTCTTCTTGACGGCTTTGACTGTTGGTGTTTTACCACCCATCGAGTCGATCTTGGTCGTCACCTGACGGAACAACTGGTGCTTCAACGGAAGACTCGCGTTGTTCCAAGCATCCGGACCGTTACCCGTAACAACAGGATCACCGACACACGGAGACACCAACTTAAAGCCCAAGCCAAGGTCAATCACCAGATCCTTGGATTCACCTTCCAGATGAGCCAGTTCCGGCCACTTCTTCTTGGGTACGGAATGGACCTTGATGACTAACTCCTTCAGGTCATCCGCCGTCACGTCCTTCAGATCGAGTTGATCGAAGAACGCGTCCAGCGCCTTCTCGGTCGACGGTCCGTCGATAAACGATGCAGCACGGTGGGAGATCCACTGATTCTCGATCTTCGACAGACTCACGAAACTTACGCCGCCGGCTGGACTGAACAGCAGTTTACCTTCAGGCAGACTGACTACCACCGTATAGCTGACGTTTTGCTCCGACTCTTGGAGGATATAAATACCATCATCCACGGCCAGAATATTGGCATCCTTGACATCCTGTCCGTCACGCACTAGATCACCGTAGGTCTCGGTGTCCGGCACCACCCAGGCCAGCCCTTGCTCGGTTGGCAAGGCGAAATACTTCATGAAACGCTGCCTCAGTGCCTCGTCGCTCACTGAAACTTCAGGCTTCGCAAAGCATTTGGCTTGGAACAACTGATCTTGAGCTTCAGACGTAATGTTCAGTGACTGCGCCACACCGACCGGACCGTGTCCGGAGAGTACGAGCTCGTCGTGTCGTACATCAATGCGCTGCATGGCTTGCATCAAACCCTGCTGGAGTTCAGAAGCCTTCTCTTTGAGTGCAGGTAGGTTGGTGACCAGTAAACTCAAGAGTTCGTTGTTGAAGCTCACCAACGTTGCCACGCGGTTCTCGAGCGTGGTCACAGACGCGGGCGTGCGAATGAAAGAAGGGGCGGTGGTTTTCTTCGACATGTTCGTCTCGTAGGTAGTAAGTGGTTAGTCGTCGTCAACATCTGACTCAGACGGGTTCCTCGGCGTGTCCGCGATAACGAGGGATTCGGTCGGTGCATGAATAAAACGGTTCAGCAACCTCGTAATGCGCGCTCGTTGCCTAACGTGGTGGTTCATAGATGTGCAGAACTGACCCCTGTCGTCGACGTAACAAAACGGACGAATCGCATCGGTGATATCTCCGCCACGCTCCATCGTAAATAAAGCGAACGAACTACCTGATGAGATGTCTTCTTCCGTATCCAGGAAATAACAGCGGAACATCCAGTCATTGAAGTACGAGGCGGGAGGTATGATTTCTAATTGCAGAATGCCGTCTAAAGTAATGGTGCGTTTCTCGAGACGTTTACCATTGATCGGTATCCTTTGCCCTTCTTCACCCGTCATCCATAGCCATTCATTGACAGCACGCTGTCGGGCGTGCTCTGCTACGACGATCAATTCCTCGTCGGTGATTTCTTCGTAGGGTGGGAAACCCATTTGATCGTGCCAACGCTGGAATACTGCGTTGTAACTGGGACCATCAATTGCTTCAGCAGGGGCGGTTACCCAACACAGTTCGTGGACGGACCAACGCACAATCGCAGTGGTACGGTAACTCAATTGGTAACCGTTACTCGCATTGACGTGGTCAAAAGACACCACCACGTAACCCATGATTTCCGGCGCTTCTAAAAAAGCTAGTTTGACATCGTCTATTTTTCGGTAGAACGTCCCATGCGGCATCTGAACCGAGTCGTCGGAGTTAAGCGAGACGGGAAGTAAATCAACCAGATTTTCGAGCGAACCCCTTACCTCAACGAAACGTCCTTCATCGCACAGCGTTTTATAGAACGACTGAAACTCCACAGCCAATGGTCGATAATAGTGACTCGACAACCCATTTGGCGAGAGGTGAGTGCGGTATTCTTCAAAGCGTTTTTTCCACTCAATCTTCAGCCCACCGTACTTTGGTAGACTATCGAGTAACGCCTGACGCTCCTCATCGGAACGAGCCAGATTGTATTTGGAGCAAAAACGTGGCCCACGACCATCCAGAATCTGACCACCGTTGAGCGGTTGATGAAACTGATGAAACTGAGGAATGCCTTGACTGAAAGAAACAAAATATCCACTACGGAAATCGGGAAGTTGAGCGGACGGCAGAGCGGCTCGAATGGACATACCTAATGTATCGAGCAAACCGTACAGGTGGTTGATGCGTCCTTCGAGCTCGATTTCAAATGACGACTTACGGATACGTTCCAGAGACATCTTTACTCTCCCTTGGAAGAGCGGTCTTAGCCTAGGCTAAGACCGCGTGTTGGTTGTAAGTACCCGGTACAGAGATGTTACTGCTGTCCAGGACTAGAACTTCAGCGTTGGTAAAAGATCCGTGTCCTGAAGCGTAGTGGGAGATCATGAACAACTGACTATGACGGTTAGTGTCCATCAGTTGTTTGACGAAATCCATCAACCGTACGCGATGTTGTTCGTCGAAACCTTCGCCGGGTTCATCCAAGAACAGGGGATAGTCCGTGAGGTTGAGATACAACATGGCCGTGAGTTGAAAGGCAAAGTCAATCATCTGACACTGACCTTTCGATGTCTTGGCGACGTCCGGGACGACGTTATCGGCTGCCGCGAACTGCACTGGGAAACGATAGTCGAGTTCACCCGTCTCCAAACTACACGTCTGGACGGACATGTCGTATGTCCATACCGAAGCAATGATCGAATTGATTTGAGCTACCAAACAGCCAATGTCATTAGCAAGTTGCTCGGCGATTAACCCTTCGTTTGGTGAAAGAGCCTTTACCAACAAACTCAGGGCTTCGGCGTCGAGGTCCACTTCAGACTTCGACTGTTGGAGATCTTTCAGTACGCCTTCTTGGGATTCGTACTCGGAGAGCTTACGTAGAGCGTCACTTAATGCGTTCTGTTGTTGGGTGACTGCTTCATCAATGACGTCGTTACGCAAAGCGTCGATCAATACCCGATTGATATCGACGATCTGCGCATAGTAGTCCTCGAGACGCTTAGCGATTTGATCACACTCTTGCCGCCGCCGATGGTACTGACTGACCCAGTCGCGTGACTGGCGGAGCGTTTGGAGACTTCCAGTGGCTTCGACGAGTTCATTCTGAAGTCGCTCTAAACGTTGGGTCAGTAGTGAACGGTCCCCTACCGACGAACGTCGTTCTTCGATCTCCCGGTATTGTGCTAATAACCTTTCAGCTTGTTCACGTTGAACGTTGGTTGTTAGATCACGTTGCCATAAGACAAACAACGTACCGTTTTGAGAGGGGTTATCTAACAGGAGTTGGTTGGAGAGGATGTAATCCCACAGAGGAGCTAGGCGTGGATAGCCCCGTACAAAACCTCGGAACTGTTTGTAGAGTTCCCCGTAGTGATCGGACTCTTCCAAAAACTGCTCGTGTTGACGAATCGTTTCTCGAAGAGACTCGATCGAGGTGACGTGTTCGTCTTGCCACCGGTGTAACTGAGCGAGTTCTTCTTCGGAATAACCAGGACGCCAGACGTAATGACAACTTGGACACTGGGTTTCTTTCGCTTCGTTCAAAACGTCGATCTTGGCTTTGATTTGTTCGAGCTTGGCCGAACTGTGGTCGATGGCCCCTTGGGCTAACGTGACGGCTTCGCGTGCTCTCTGTGCCGTGTCGTGAGTGTAACGGCGATCGCGGTTGTCAGGGAGTTGACGGAAAAGAATCTGGACTTCCTGGTGGATCGACTGCCAGTCGCGCTGGATCTCCGAAGGTTGACTTAGATCCTTGAACACCTCAGGGGTGCTACGTAGCTGCGAAACTAATGCGCTTTGTTGTTCGATGCGTAGGGGGAGATCTTCAAGATCCTCACCCGCGTCATTCACAACCGACTGCACTACCGACTCTAAGTCACTACATTCATTCCCAATACGCTCGACAAGTCGCTTACCAGATTCCACTTCCACATTGAGTTGATCTAACGTGACGTGAACGTCAAAGTCTTCACGGAACACCCACCCCGGCGCAATCTTAGGCACCTTACGGAAGTATTCTCGTGCGAGGGCCTGGGTTTCTTGCGTGATGTTTGTCAACCTGTCCTTCTGAAACTGCAAGGAAGGTAGATTCGGAATGCGTTCGAGCATCAGAACGTTTAGTTCTTCACGCAGGTGTTTCTCCTGACTTCGAAGACCCTCGATATCCTGGAAAGCTTGAAAGACTTGAGTCTCATGACTGAGGCGGGCATTCAAATGTTTCAGCGCACCCTGTTGATCGCGCGATCGGCTAGCGATGCGTTTGAACGTCCCTAGGGCGTACCCGTAGTCTACTTGAGAGATCAGCGTGATCCACTTGCGCCGTTCGATCGGCGCCAAACGCGTCAGTCGAACTTCACCCGTCAACAGGTCGTGAATATCTTTGTTGATGTTGAAGTGCTGATACACCAGCACCTTCTGTGATTCCGCCGTACCACCGGGATTGAGTTCCTCACCGTCGACCACGAAACTGTGTTTGTTGTTCTTGAACATCGAATCGAGCTGATATGTCCGACCTTGGTGTTCAATCGTGATCTTTTTGAATCCATCTTTCGAGTAATTCGAACGATGACCCGGTAACGGGGAAAGTTCACTCAATATGGAACTCTTACCGCTACCGTTAGTACCAAGAATCAATTGCTGTTGGGTCGTCGGCGTGTAAATGAAATGCTTGATGTTATTACCTAGCAGACGTTGGTACCCGAGTAGCTCCAAACGCACAATGCGCATGTCGATCTGAACCCCTGTATGTCGCTAACATAAGGTGGTTATGAGTCGTCAATAAAAACACCGCCCTAACCGTATGACCTTACCTCTTACCGAGTCCTCAGACATGTCAGATCCGACTAACCCCGAAATCTCTGGTTTGGTGTTGTACGCCTTCGGACGTGCGGCAAACAACAAAGCGCTTAATAGCTTGGAACTGGAAGTCACCCCCACCGAACAGCTCAGTATGTTAGATGGTGAACTGGTGTCACTACCATTTGACTCCGAAGTCGAAGGGCAACGACCGGATGGTTCGTCGTATAGTGCCAGTGTGAAGCTTAACACGGCTCTCACTGCGACGTGGTTCCCTTACGGTTCAAACCGTAAGACCCCACCGGACGTGCGTCGAGGTGAACGTATACTGATCTACCGTTACCGGGACACCGATCAGTTCTACTGGAAGGAAACCGGACTGGATGATCGACTACGTCGTCTGGAGACAGTACACTACCGATGGTCAGCCACCGCCGATGAAAAGGCGGATATGGAGGACGCAGGGAACTACTACCATCTCTCGATCTCCACACACGAAGGGTTGATTCATCTGGAGACCAACAAAGCCAATGGGGAAAAAGCGAAGTATGCATTGCAGATCAACACCAAAGACGGTGTTGTTGCCTTAGCTGATGACCTTGGGAATTTCTGGCAACTGGAGTCAGTGGAGAAAGTCATCTCGTGTCAGAACGGTGACGGTACACTCTGGCAGCTCAATAAGAAGATCCTCTACGGTTATGCCCCAGATCAGATGCATGTTATCACGGACAAATCCATCCACTTTGAAACCAAGAATTTTTTATTGGATTGTGAAACGGCTCAGATCAATGCCTCTAGCAAGGTGGGTATCAAGACTCCGTTATTCGATGTGCAAGCGGAGAACTCCAAGTTCTCTGGTAATGTCGAGATCGGCGGTAGTTTGACCCAGAAAGGCACCGCGACGTTCCAACAGCCAGTGACCTTCCAACAGCAAATCACGGCCAACGGAATCACATCGTCCAAACCGATCGTTGGTCCTTCGAATACCATTTAAGTGCATACGCCCCCACTCACCTACCGAGGGTGAGTGGGGGCGATTATGCTGTTAAACAAACTTACCTAATTCGAGGAATGACCCGCGAGTCCATTCCCAAGGACGGAAAGGTTCCAGCGAGTTGTCCAAAGCGGCTCGGGTACGCCAATCGGTGGTGCGGAATCCGTAGTTGGCTCGAGTGTTGTGATCTGCCGCCAGGACATTGATACCCCAATCCGGGAAGATCTCGTACTCACAGAGTCGTCCATAGGCGCCAAACAGCGGTAAGCGTTCAGTCCCCTTAGGCGCTTCAAAGCGTTGCGGGAACTTTGAGTTGATGGCTGGAGTACGGGAGACGTAGAGGTTGTCCGCCTTTAACACCACCACGAATGACTGTGGTAATGTTAGGTATCGTTTCAGAACCGTGTCGGAGTAAAGTTCCGTGGTCGAAACCTGATACTCGTTGTGCGTGTACTGGGTCAGCCCTAAACTACTTAAGTCAAGCGTCTGACGCGACTGTAGATACCGTTCCGGCAGGGCTAAACGATTGATGTTGATGCGTAGAGTCGTCGGACCTACGACGTCGTATACGTCATCCAGAACGTGCAAATAGCCACCTATTACCAACAGTACCGTGCGACCCTCTACGCTGTAGGGAAGTTGAACGTAGATATGATCGGACATCGGAGCACCGGCGACTTGCGTATAGAGCATGGACTCCGTCAAGGGGAGTTGATCAATCACCCCCACGTCTTTAAACGAATGCATGCCAAGGTGGTTGGCGTTCCCAGTACGTCCCGTACGTCCCCCGTCGATCACTTGCAGACCTGTCGCCGTACCGCCGGAACGGTGAAAATAACCATTCACCGAAACGAGCGCGTAGCGTTGCCATTCCCGGAAGTCAACGCCGGGTTTGGAAAGCAACAGGTCGTTCTTGGCTCCGTAGGGAATTTCCGCGTCATCGTTACGGAAGCGATCAATGGGCTTGACATTATACCCTGCGCGCCAGACATCGTTGTAGCGCAAACGCTTGAGCGTAAACAACGGCGAGGTCGGTACGGTGGGTAAGGTGGTGTCCCCGTTTAATACAAGCCACTGATCGACGGTCAGGGCGTGGTAGGGTCCCATGATCGTTTCGCGGATCAACCCCAGATCCAGATAAGCTGGAACCGTGAGGGATGGGTGTGACAAGGTCAACCAAACCCGGCGGTAGGTCGCAAAGAGTTGGTCGAAGGTCAGTCCGCCTACCGATGCGTCACTCCACAAGCCGTCCAGACCCTTAGCGCGTGCCTTGGCGGCAACGAGTTGATAGGCCATACAAAATCCTCGTTTAAGGCATGTTTAAAGGGCGTCCAGCCGGCTAAGAAAGGGCTGAACTTATGATATGGTACACGTACTTTTTAACGTCGTTTCATACGATGACGCCCCCGTTGGAGATTTGAGCTATGCCTACTGGAACTACTGCGTATCCGTTCGATCCCTACGGTACGCAACCGTCGAATCGTATTACGGCGGAATTTCAACCTTTGTCCCCTCCGGAGTTATCGGAATTTCTCTTTATCATTCCGGAAGCGGCCCCGTTCTTTGCTGAATCGCTGTCGATCGTCCACGTACCCAGTATGCGTACGTTGGTCGAAGGCGTGGACTACATGCCGACGCATTTGTTCCATGATGCGTCGCTAGCTTGCGCTAAACCGATTTATGGGTCAATCACGTTCTTTGATAACACTTTGACCGGTGCAGGGAAACTGACCTACCAGACACTCGGTGGTGATTGGGTCTTGACGGCTCAGAAAATCATCGACATCTTGTCGAACAAACTCGTCAACCCACGCCGCGTGACGTGGGAGCAAGTTGCTGACCTTCCCTATGCCTTCCCACCCATTGACCATGACTGGCATTTGGATGACATGGTGGGCATGAAGGAAGTGGTCGAAGCTCTTGACAGCATTTTGGCGGCCATGCAACAGTCGGGCGACCAAGGTCTGGCTACGCATATTGCGGATAAGACCAATCCCCATCAAGTCACCAAAACCCAAGTGGGGCTGAGTGACGTGGAGAACCTCCCTGTCGCGTCGATTGCCGAAGCCCAGGCTGGTACCGCTCCCAACCGGTACTTGACGGTCTTGCGCGGCGCTCAGCTCGTGCAGGCGTTGATTGGTACGACCCTTGACAACCATATCAACAACACCGCTAACCCGCATCAGACGACCAAAACGCACGTCGGTTTGGGTAGTGTGGATAACTTCGCTACCGCCTCTCAGGTGGAAGCCGAAGCGGGTATCTCGCCGTCGAAATTCATGACGCCACTGCGTACCGCGCAAGCGATCGCCGCTTTAGCGAGCGCACCCATCAACACGCACATTGCCCGCACTGATAATCCCCATGCGGTAACCCAGGCTCAAGTCGGTTTGAGTAACGTGCAGAATTACGCGATTGCGGATGTCGTGGCGGCGCGCGCGGGTCTTTCCAACGTTCTGTACATGACGCCGGCTATGACCCGTGAGGCGATTGAGACGATCGCCTTGCAAGGGGTGTCTGATCACATTGCCGATATGTCCAATCCCCACAACACGACCAAAGGTCAGGTAGGGTTAGGAAACGTCGACAACTACGCCACAGCCACGCAAGTGGATGCCGAGACCGGTACGGCCCTAAACCTGTTCATGACGCCACTGCGTACCGCGCAAGCGATCGCCGCGCTGATCGGTGACGCGTTAACGGCACATATCAACGACAGCGCTAACCCCCATGCGGTATCAAAAACCCAGGTAGGTCTAGCGAACGTCCAGAATTACGGGACGGCTGATAACGACCAATCCGTGGCGGGTGTGGCTTCCAATCTCTACATGACTCCCGCAGGAACCAAGGCTTTGATCCTGGCGTTGGGTGGTGGTACAGGTGGTGGTGGCGATCTCGCTGCTCACCTTGCGGACTTTAACAATCCGCATGAAGTCAGTAAAGACCAAATAGGTCTCTCCCTAGTGGATAACTTCGCCACGGCGACATTGATCGAGGCCAAAGCTGGCACGGCGAATGATCTGTTCATCACGCCTGCTGGTGCGGCGGGACTAATTGGTTTCCTGGTTGGTGATGCGTTGTCGGCTCATCTGTCTGACAACGATAACCCTCACAATACCACCGCTAGTCAAGTTGGGGCTTATAGCCAAGCGCAGTCCGATGCCGCGCTCGACCTGAAGCTCGATAAGACGGGTATTGCAGCCGACACGACGTTGTTTAGCGGACATACCTTCACGGACACCATGGCGCTGGCTGCGGATGTGGTGAATTACCCTGTCGACGTAAACGTGTCTGGTTTGGTGTGGACGCTTCTGGGTGAATACAGCTTCGGTACGACGGCAGGTGATCCACCGGTAGCCGATATCATGGGTCTGGTCACGGGTGGGGAACCGGCGACCTATCAGCGCGCCGCGACGTTTGAAGTTCATTTGACGGTAAGCAATCTTGCGCTGTCGAAAGTAGTGGTGCACTCGGAGATCTATTCGGCGGACGTAACCTTTGGTTATGTTGTCAATACCGTAGGTGGCGATACCACCGTGTCCTTGTATGCCCGTGGTCAAGCGGGTCGTAAACCGTATGCGATCTCACCCTTGTCCCAAGACAGTAAGTTCTTCAAGAACACCAATGCGGTGGTTCAGGTCGAGCCGGTCGGTATCACCTACCTGACGTTAAATCTGCCTCCGTTCACGCGTGAACTCACGCGGTTTGGCGATCTGACGTTTGGTGTCTTGCCTTTCGTTCTCAACGCCGATCAGATTGCGGGTTCGTTAGTGGAGTGGGTGTCCGTGGCGAACACCGATGCGGAAGAACTCGATACCCAAGCCGTGCAAGCTGATCTTCGACACGAATATGGTTCGTTCATTCCTTGGTCGGGTTATGCGGATCTGTATCTCTACAAGGATCTTCCGATTCTGGATGCCTGGGGCTGGAACGCGACGATTGATGGGGTGTTGCTGGACACCGCTACTGTTGACGGTAGTGCATTCCTGGCAGCTCAAGAAGCCGAACTGAACTACACCTTCGAAGTGGAATTGAGTTCCACCGATCCTGCCGCAAACGGTGCCGGTGTGATTGCGGCGCAGGTTATGGTCGGTGACCGTCCGGTAGCGATCACTGTGATCCGTACGCCAGGTGGATTGGTGCAAGCCGAACCAACCAAGTACAAACTCAAGACCGTGGCGATTCACGTCGGGCAGTTGGACATGACGGACGTGGCCAGTGCTAACGGTAGCCTCCAATGGTCTGACACGGCACTCCCTGATGATGCGCGCGATCCGGCGCTATATAACCCAGTGGGTCACGGTTGGGACACCGCCGGTGCGACGCGTATCAAAGTGGTGCGTGCCGGTAATACCTTAACAATTGACGTTTCGGATTTCGGTAGTACGACTTACGTCCCAACGGAACAGGTCGTGATTGATTTGACTTCGTCTGCTCAGTTCGTGGCTTTCGCGGACCGTCCTTCGAGGTGGGGTTTTGCCAGTCTCAAACAACCGTTCGTGACCTTTAAGGTCTTGAACCGTCCGCATTTCTACCTCGATTATATCCGCACGGGTGTACCGGCTGATAACGGCAAGCAGCGCTTGTATCGTTACAACGGTGCGTCGTGGGATATGAGTTACCTGGGTCTTAGTAACCCGAAGGTCCGGCCGAACCGTCTGTATTACAGCGACTGGAACGGTGTGTTGTACCAGTCCCAACGTAACGGCCGACTGCGCCCGATCTTGATCGAGGCATACAGCCGCGCTAATCCGACGGTCATTACGGCCTGACTTACCACCTTTACAAGGAGCATAGCGGGTTATGACCCCTCCAGTACTTCAACTCCCGCTTGACCTCTCCGGAACGGCGGCGACAAACAAAGTCGCCGCCGAGCTCCACGCCGTGGCGGCCACCGGAACTCGAGCATTTGCCACCTTACGTGGTCCTTTCTTTACCCGTGGTTTGGTCGTGCGCGACAACGACACGGGTGTGACGCTGGTACCGGATGTGGACTACCGTCCGGTACATATGTTCCTTGAAGCGTCTTTACGTTCGACGCAAGAGGTCTGTAGCGTCATTATCCTCCTACCGACGTGTCCGACGGTGGCCCCGTCGGTGGACTACCAAGCCATTGGTGGTGAATACAGCGCGTCGGTGGCGTCGATCGAACAGTTGATTGAATCGTTAGATCTGGACAGTCGCACCGTTCGGTGGGGTGACTTGCTGGGTGCACCGGAGTATTTCCCTCCGACGGCTCATTTACACGACATTGGTGATCTTTACGGTTTCGAGTACGTCGTGGCGGCTTTGGAACAACTCCGGCGCGCGATTATTTTGGGCGACCAAGCAGCCTTTGATGAAATGCGTCAATACATTGACGCACAGGACAATACGCTGCGCGGTCTGATCGGTGGTTTTGATTCGTTGTTCAACAGCCACATTCAGAACACGAACAATCCTCACGTGGTCACCAAAGCCCAAATCGGCTTAAGTAGTGTGCAGAACTACGGCGTTGCTTCTACCGTGCAGGCTCAAGCCGGTACGGCCGATAACGTGTATATGACGCCGCTCAAAACTGCTCAAGCCATTCAAACCCTGGTGGGGGCGAAAGTCGACGCGCACATCGCTAACGCGAACAACCCTCACAACACCACCAAGGCACAGGTGGGTTTGGGCTCCGTTAACAATTACGACTTTGCTTCCCAGCTGCAAGCTGAGCAAGGACAGATCTCTACCGCGTACATGACGCCGTGGTTGACGGGAAAGGCGATTGCCTTCCAAGCGATAGTCCCCCTCAATAACCACATCGCGCGCACAGACAATCCTCACGGAGTGTCGAAGGCCCAGGTGGGTTTGAGTCTAGTGGACAACTACGCCACAGCCACTCCCGCACAGACTCAAACCGGTACGGCAACCAACCTGTTTGTCACGCCAGCGGGTTTAAAATACGTGCTGGACAACGGCCTGTCCGGTCAGTTTGCGGCACATATTGCCCGTACTGACAATCCCCATAGCGTCACTAAGACGCAGATCGGTTTGGGTAACGTCACAAACAACAATCAGGTAATCAATTCCGGTGGTAATGTAATCTACCTGAAGTGGGCGGGTTCGGAAATCCAAGCTCAAGTCGATGCAACGGCGATGGGACGGGTGCATACCACTGCGCAGCCTGATCCGAACATTGCCGCCCACAGTAACCGCACGGACAATCCCCACAACACCACTCAAGCTCAAGTCGGTTTGGGTAATGTACAGAACCTTCCGTTAGCCGGGCAGGCTGATGCAGAGTCGGGAGCGTCCAACGGTTTCTACATGACACCGCTGCGCACTAAACAAGCCATCACGGCTCAAGCGGTTAATCCACTCCAAACCCAAATCAACCAACGTGTAGTGATCAACTCCGACGCGCAGTTGAATTCGCTGTCGATTTCAAGTGTCGGGTATCTTTACAACAGCAGTGGTAATTTGGTTGCGCGTGTAGGCGGCAATCGGTACTTCATCTTTGGGTCAAATGGTAATTTCACGGCTAGCAATGGTCGTGTGATCGCCGCTTCGGGTTTCCAACCTTCGGATCGTCGATTCAAGAAAGGACTACATAAAGTCGTCGCGCGTCCTCTGTGGCGCGGATTCACGTTCAAGGGTTGGGAGAACACCGAAAACCAACAGTCCGAACGCGGTGTGGTGGCGCAGGAATTACTCAAAGTTGCAGAGGACCGCGTGTTCTTGCATGACTTCGGCCTGAAAGGCCGTAAGAAAATGCGCTACGTGGTCGACTATCTTGGTACGGCCTTCGAGATGGCCTACGCTGCCGGCCAGGAAAACGACCGTTTGCGTAAGACAGTTGACGCACAAGGGAAACTCATCGAACAGCTCTCGAAGCGGCTGGCTGCTCTCGAAGCGAAGCGTTGAGGAGGGAACATGGCCACGCTTTACTTTAACCGAGCCAACCAGGACTTTGACGATCTCTTTGAAGCCGACGCTAGCGGTGTGACGATACCCGGTTATTACGCTTCAGACGGCGTTACCCTCCTGAAGTACGCCAGTGTTGCCGATGGCAGTAAGATCGCTGACGTGGAGCACTACACGGCAGAAGGCGTTGACGTTACCAACGTCTGGGCGGGTAAAGGGACAGTGTCCTACGTTCAAGCGATGCCGGATCTTGGTACCTACGACCCTACGATGATTATGGTGGTCCCGGTCAATTACGCTAATCGGATGCGTAGTAGTTTGGAACTCACCATGGTCAACGATGGTACATATCAGCTCGTGCTGTATGGCACCAACTTTGTGGATGATACTCGCGTATCCGCTGGTCAACAAGTAACTAACCCAGCTACTGGTGTCGTTGTGGCATCCGGTAAGTGGCTCATCCAAACCGGTGCCGGTAAAGGCGCTGGCTATACCCTCGAAACTTCTATTGGGAATACCGAATGGGGTCGCACGGACTACAACGTCATACCGCCGACGAGTTGGGTTTACCAAGCCAATTCCATGTTGGGTAGTTTCAACACGTACTCAGGTACGACTGAAGGGATAGGGTCTTTCTCGCTCGATACCACACGTGTGGTGAAAGGCGTTTTGGACATGACCCCGACCGGTAATAACGACAACAGTTCTTGTAACGATAAGAACGCTGCGTTCTCACGGTACTGGCGCGGTCGGATCAACTGCCGCATCCTGCGTAACGGCGTGGTGATGGATACGTTTGTGTTCAGTTTCCACGTTCAATTACGCTGGTCTAATACCGGTGACTGGACACCCGGTACGGGTGGCGGTGGTGGCGGTGGAGGCGGCGGCGGCGCTTGTGTGGTACTCGATGCGGAGATGTTCGACGGTCGAACAGCGGGTGAGTATCGTTTGGAGGATACCATCCTCGTGACCGACCCGTACGCTCTGGAGGGCAATCCCAATAGCGACTACGGGACGATCTGCTACAGCGAACCCGTCCAGCAACCGTGCGTGGAAGTGGAGTTGTCCAACGGTGCGACGCTCAAGATGTCGACGACAGCGCCGATCCCGACGCAAGATCGTGGCTTCTTGAACGCCCCTGACTTGCTGGGTGAGTTGATTCCTGCGGCGAAGCGTAGCGATGTACTACGTCCTGATTTCAAGGGTATGTCTGGACAAGACGGTACCCCGAACGTTCCCTTCGAGTGGACGACTGTGGTGGCGGTACGTGACATTGGCTTGCAGTGGGTGCGTCACTTGACGGTAGATCATCCTCAGCATTGCTTCTGGGCGTGCTCCGGTGGTGAATGGTTCATTCTTCATCACAACCTGAAACAGGCTCCTGGCGGCGATACTACGTTACCGTCGTGACGCTTCGGTGTGGGTATCTGTAAAACAAAGTGTAGAGTCTCCCTGGGGTCACACCCCAGGGAGACTCTCTTTTATTTAGGAGTGTTTGGATATGCTCGCTTCACAAACGTTGTATTTTCCTTCTTCGAACCAAGTCACAGCCGCGGCGGACTTTACCAATTTCGATGCGACCTTGAATGTAGTCTACGACGAGCGAGCCACCAAGGTATTAGGAAAGAAATTCTATCGGGTGACGCAGTCGTTCCGATTCTTCCGAAGCCGTGAGGAGTCCAACGTGTGGGCTTATGTCCCAGCAGGGTATCTTTCCGACGGTGCTTCGGTGCCGCGGTTATTCCAGTGGTTGTTACCGGCGTGGGGACGTTATGGTCAGGCGGCGGTTTTGCATGACATCTTGTGTGATACGCTGCAACTGTTCAAGAACAGCGTACCGGTACCCATTACCCGTAAAGAAGCTGATCATCTCTTCTTAGACGGTATGGTTGCAGCTAAAGTTCCGTGGCTGACACGGATGGTGTTATTCGCAGCGGTGCGTCTGTGGGGGTTGTTCGGATGGCGTCCCAAAGCGGAGTGGTTAGCCAAGAAACGAGCTTTAGAAAGCGAGTACATGAAGAGTTACGGTACCTATCGAGACCCTTCTGAGGTTTTCACGCAAGTTAGTATTGCGCGGTGCGGTACCCAGGTGGCTTCTGAAGCCCATTAAACAGCATACAGCCCGTCCTCAGGGACGGGCTGTATGCTGTCACTGCTGTGAGGGTGTATCGGGCGTAGCGGGCTTCTCAGGGGCCTTGGCTGGCGCGTCAGCTTGGGTATTCTCCTCTTTGAGAACATCCACCATCGTTCGCACCACCATTTGTAAGGTGTCGGCATTAGCCTTACTGTCGGGATTACGTAGGGTTCCGACGGCTAGCGTAAGGGAGATCAAAGTCATCACCACCATCAGGATGATAGCTAAAGGTGACATTCGCCGCGTTGGAGGTACAGTCGGTGGTACTGGCGTCTGCGTATCCACTGTGGGGACAAAGCGAACGGTACTACCTTGGACTTCCACGTCTTGGCTCAAGATCGTCAACAACGTAGGCAGGGGCAGGCTACGTATTTTGTCATGCGCTTGCTTACCGGACATCGTGACGTTCAGGTAGTAAGACTCCGGAACAAGATTATTGAAAAGCAGTACCGCTTGGGTACTCCATTCAAAGTCGGACAAGGGATGATCCCCTGCAAGCCCAACGAGATCGTCGAGTTTCACTGTGGTCAGCCTCTGGGTTTTTTCTTTTAAAGACCGGGAATTTGGTCTCGAAAGATTTGTGATTGGTAATAAGCGACAGCTAAAGCATCGACTTGGTGTTCATCTAACGTGGATAAGTCAATTCCAGAAGCGTAAACCAGAGGGAGCCTAGCAATCGCCACCGTCACATCGTCTTTCGTCACTCCCCGCTTGACCAGTACACCTACGGCTTTTTTGGCCGTCGGGGGATCCACCACGTCCAAAGGAATATACCGATCGTATCGGCACACCGCACGACGGACATAACTGACGCATTCCGTCAGCGCCGCGAATGCTTGGGGAAAGCGTCCCATGTAGGGCGCTTCGCTACAAATAGCGTGAGGTTGCCATTGTTCAAAGAGCAAAAACAGGCGATCTTCTAACGCCATCAAACGCGCCGTGCGTGTACCATGAACGTCTTCTTCGACTCGGTACATACTCAAGAGCTTTTGCGAGTGGAGCGTCTCGGTATAAGTAACGGTGCGTGAGCCGTCTTGCAGCGATAAGTCTAGTACGGAAAAACCGAGGTTCTCCGTACCGGGATCAATACCTACCACGCGGAAGGGGTGAGACGCTTCGGGGCGTGGTTTGGACACATTAACCGCCCGACAGCCCCACCAGCGGCTCAGTACCGCCAAGATCGAGGTCGTACTTAAAGCCTTCCGACGTAAACGCCACCGGCCACAGGCCTGTGATGTGCGTCACGATCTGCGCCATCACCACTTCGTTCATATTGAACGCGGACTGTCCAGGGTCGGTTACCGAAAGTACTCGGTCACAACCAGCCACCAGCCCGATTTCGGAGATCAGCGCGCGCTCTTCTGAACCGTAAAGGATTTTCGCCACTTCGATCAGTTCTGACACATCCGTTGCGCCGAACTCCAGCGAGATCATCGCCGAGGTGGACAACGACGTCCCATTCGTCGTCACCACGTTATCTGGACTAGGATCCTGTGGTGTAGGATGAAGATTCGCGTTGGTCGGAACAAAGGGTACCGACGTCGTCACTCCGTTGACTGTGGTGTTATGCAACATCTTGACTGGATCACCGGAAATGGGAATACGCTTGAGATAATAAGCGATGAAGTTCTCGCCATTCACCGTGATCAGCTTACGCAAACCGTAAGCCGCCCGGTCAGCCACCGCCAGGTCTTCGGTAGGGCTACGCAGCAGAAACGGGATCTGGTTATACAGACCAAAATCATCTGGGGAATGCTGCCGTGCCTGCACATACTGACCGCCGTCCGCGCCCGTGCGGTTGACGTGTCCGTTGGTGCCGATACTGTAATAACGTACCACCGGGAAATCGCCACTGGTGGGCAACACAGCAGCATTCACTCCTAGCGCTTCGTTCAGGGTGGTGTGTTCAACGTACGTGTAGGGTTTACCCTGTTGCTGAGCCGCCAGCAACCGGGAGCCGTTGATGGTCCGCGTGATGATGCGGGGTGAAGTAGACATGCGAACACTCCAGTGGATAGGTTTTTGAGGCGCAAAAGGGCGGTCACAATATAGATCGGGATGTAAAAGACTAATGGGCGGTATAAAAAACACTCCTCTTTAAAGAGGAGTGTTTTATGTTCTTTAAAGACTTTCCTGCGATGGGAGCACCATTCACGTTGGACTTATAGGTTACCTATAGATTCAATTTGGAAGTCCCCATAGGCACTACTTGTACCGTCAGATACCGTACACCGGAAAGTGGCAATGTGAGAAGAGAAGCTTCCATTAGTCGACGTATCGTCAATGGTTACCGTTGGTGTGTTGGCTCCGCTAGCAATGGTGAGGTTGGCTTGACCTGTGACTTTCGTCCAACTAAAAGTCTTCGAAGCAGAACTACCATTGCTTGAAGCGGTGATCGTACTAGTTTGATTCCACCCGAAAGTAGCGTTACCTGTAAACGTGACACTAGTGATCGGCGTGTACGGAGGGGGGTTATCCGCGCCTGAGAACTGGGAGAGTTTCAAACCTGCTACCGTTGTGGAAATTGCGGCGTTGGCTGCAATGTTCGGCACGTATGATCCACCACGCACATAGGCACTTAAGTTGTTCGGACCAGAAAAAAACGCCTTTACTTGCGAGAATTTAGGGTTAGTACCAAGTGCCATGTCAAATCCTTAAGGAATAGGAGGCGGGCCTTCGAGGGTGGCCTTGAGAGGGTAGCCGGGTGTACCCGCCCGGACGTTGTGAAAGAAGTCGTAGGCAACCTTGTTGTAAACCAGGATACCCATCAACGAAATCTTAGAAAGGTCTGCACCCGTGACAGGGTCGAGGTATCCTTGCGGGACCAGACACATCTGCATCAGGTTCGACAGATCTTGTTCGAGAGTGTCGTTCGCGGTACCGATACGTTGATAGGTGTTTCCCATCAAGATATACGGTGCGCCGTTAAAGATCACACGTCCATGTTGGGTCGTGGGATCGTAAAAAAGTTGCTCTTGCGAAGCAATGTACTCAGCAATGTACCCACCGCCCATATCCACAAAGCGGGAGTTATTTGGTTTATCGGCCACGGTGGGACTCCTAAAGAAAAGGTAGGGTGAGGAGCGCCGCTCCTCACCCTAAGAATAGTTAAGCTTCTTTCAATAACCTTTGTACGGCGCGCTTGAGGATTTTTACCTCAGCGTTCAATGCCGTATGTTTACGTTCAAGCACCTGACGAGCCTGACGTTCAGCACACAGTTCAGCCGACAGCACAGCGGACAAACGCGGGTATCGGATAACGAGTTTTCCGTCTTCACCGATCTCCACTACTTCGGGATAAAGACTCTGTACCTCTTGCGCGATGAAACCGAGTTCTCGCTCACCCGTGGTCTTACGAGTGTACGATACTGGACGCAGTTCCCCTTTGGGTTTCAACGTACGGATATCGCGCTTTAACCGGCGATCCGATGAAATAGCAAAATCCGAAGCTGTCAATGTACCGTTCTCGGCAAAGGTGTATTGCTGACCCACCCCACCCGTACCGCTGGATACCGCAATACCCAGACTCGTCGAACCGAAAATAATGTCACGGCGTTTCGATGTGCCATACTGTCCCGTAATACCCGGCGACGAACCGGGTGACGTGATGACCACGTTACTTCCAGCGGGGGAGGAACCAGGAGTATTTACCTGTAAAGTGTCGGTTGATGCCACACAGTTGACGGTCAACCCGCCATTATCGAAGTAGACATTGTTGTCCGACTCGAAGCGAAGCATCCATTTCGAATTAGAGATGTCGTAGAGTCCAACACGAGGAGTTTGTGTTGAGATTAAACCCACTACGCGCTGGCCTGTAGACGCTAGTCGATAGTTCGTCTCACTCGCCCCTGAAAGGGTTACGTTACCTGTCATTGTCGGATTGACTTTGGATGCGTAACTCGTCGGATCCAAGTTACCATCGTGCCAGAGTTTACGCCATACACCCCAGGCTCCGGATCCTCCCACGTCGGGAGGATTACCACTACGCCACGCTAGATTGGCACTTCCATAATCGCTGGCGATCTGAGCGATGGTATCTTGAGCACCGTGCATTACTAGAAGCTGACCGTAGTTGATACCCGAGGGCAAGTTGGCGTTGGCTGCTTGAAATCTATAAAAACCCGCTGTCGTGACAGTATTGAGATCAACTGATCCGGCGTCTCCGCTGGAGAAATTAGTGGCTCCGATAGGGCCAGTAAACACCTGACCATTCACATTTGCTTTACCAGCGGCGGCTCCTAGACTCAAGAAATTCGCACCCACCCAACTTTGGAAAGCGACGTTACCTATGTCTGTGGCGTCCACTGTGACGCCCAGCAAACTACCCGTCTTCCACCCAATCTTGACGTTATTACCTAGCTGACCAATGCCGGTGCCCTGCTGAACGGGAGTGTAACCAAGGTTTCCTGCGGCTACACCCGCTGCGAGTGTGGTGGCTAACGATACATTTCCGCTACCATCAAAGGAAGTGCTACCGGTCATGTCTCCCGTCAGACTGATGGTGCGGGCGGTGAAGAGCTTGCTAGCACTGGCCGCATTGGCGTTGGTATCGAGTTTGGATGATGGGGTGAAATTGGACGCATTCCAAATCCGCCGCCACGTTCCCCAACTCGTGCCGTTGTGGGTGCGGAACCAGGTCTCATCCGCACTGGTACCGAAAGCCCTCTGAAGTAGTCCTGTACTGCCGCTACCGTAAAGGAGCGTTTCGATATACCAATACGTCGAACTGGCGCCAGGTGTGTTAGCCAAACTAGCGGCTACCCACGCTTTTGTACCGGCGGCTAAGGTATTACAATCCAGTCCCGACCCCGCGTTGTATTGCGTGGAAGACAACGGGAGGTATTGGAGAGCTGTGGGATTTAAGTTTCCGGTGTGGTAGAAAGTTTGCCAGGGCGACCATGTCGCGGCATCATCTTTCACCCGGAAAGAAGCCAACGCTGAAGTGGTGAACGAGATCTGGGAGGCGTCTCCGTTAGACGCCTGTAGATGAATAACGTCGTGGTCGGCACCAGTGATGGGAGCACCGTCACTGGTCGTACCGCCCATGCGGTAGAAACCGGTCGTATTGATGGTGTTCCATCCCGTACCTGCGTCCACCATCACACCACCCAAACCACCAGTACCGACAGCCATCTTACCGTCTAGTAGTCCTTGTAAACCGTTCGTCTTGGCGATAGACAATGTATTGTCGGCCATCACTGTCGCAAGCGTCACGTTACCACTACCATCAAAGGACGTGGATCCCGTTATCAAACCCGTCAGACTGATCGTCCGCGCTGTCATGAGTTTCGAAGCAGATACAGCATTTGCTCCAGAAGGTAACTTACCATCCAACAATCCTTGTAGGCCATTGGTTTTAGCTACAGAAAGACTACCATCGGCGATTGAAGTGGCTAAACTAAAGTCGACACTACCATCAAAAGACACACTACCGGTAACCGCTCCCGTGAGCGTGAGAGTTTTTGCGGCAGGCCAAATCGACGGTCCCGTCGCTCCTCCGATCTGGGTTTCGAGGTCGTCGATACGTTGGTTCACCGACACGTTCACGAACGTACGGAAGTCGCCGAGTAGGACATTGACAAAGTCTTGATCGCCGGGCCCGGTGCGCACGGTAACGTACTGGGCTTCGAGTGGGGTATCGCTAAACCCGAGCTCTCCCAGACTGAGGTATTTCATGGGCATGGGGTATGTTCCTTCCCTACGTGGGGTAGTGGGGGTGTCATGACACCCCCACTACGATTTATGACGCTTTGATTTGTAGGACAATGGCTTTGAGTTCTGCCAGCTGGTTAGCAAGACTCTCCACTTCCGCTTTCATGGACGCTAATTCCTGGAGTTGGTTGGAGTGGTGATTTACCTGAGCTGCCAGAATAGCGGTGAGCCTTGGGTATTTCACGCCCAGATAACCGTCCTGTCCAACGGATACAGCCAGAGGGTAATGCTGCTGCACTTCCTGAGCGATAAAACCGATTTCCTTAGCTCCTGTGGCAATTCGGGTGTAGGAGACCGGCCGCAACGCCGGCAACGCTTCTAAGGTTTTTACCGAGTCTTTAAGGCGCTCATCGGAGCTGATAGTGAAATCACTCGCATTCACCCCACCGTTGATGACGTTGAAATTACCGTCCTCGCCGAAGTTAAAGTACCGATAACCTCCACCTGAAGTTCCCGTACGGACCGCCAAACGACCAGCCACCTCTTCGTAGAGATAATTACCGTTACCACCTAAGGTGATATTACTCGTCGCCACAGCTCCAGACTGCATAGTACCAGCAGTATAAAGACTCTTACCGTTGTAGGTTCGCACCCAGGTGCTGTCGGTCATGTAAAGACCGCCACCGTAGTCATTGAAGTAAAGGCCGGTCTGACCTGAACTTCTGAACCAGTTACTACACGACATCGAATTCAAGGCACCGGAGTCATACCCCGCGAAGAAGCGATCGGCAACCAGACCACCGTCTGCATTGAATCGGAACTTGTCGGCACCAGCGGTATTGGACCAAATCCGTAATTGATCCGCATCAGCATACACCGTGAACCCATTACCTGAGGTACGTGGACCTGCGGTGAAGCCTGCAGCGCTACCGTTACTCGCGTATCCACCTAGCAAAGACATGGTGGAAACTTGCTGCCCGAACTGAGCGATGTTCGCTATGTTCAAAACTGAAGTCGGTGTACCACCACTAGGGTCGTAACAGTAGAGGGCAAATGCTGCTCCGGACTCCATGACTTGAGCCCAACGAGTAACACCGTTATTCCATCCAAGAGTCAAATGTGTCATTTGTTGACTGACTGTACCGCCCATGAGTCTGATCGTATTGCCAATTGTACCGCCGGTATTACGATCTAACGGAGTGACGTTTCCAGTGTGCCACAGTGTGAACTCATTGGCGATCGAACTGTCAGCGTTATAGCGCCAAATCTTGACAACGTTGTTATCCCACGTAGCATCCGATGGATAACCAAAACCCAATCGGTTGACTTCAGAGAAAATACCCCAACGACCTACACCGTTGTATTTACCACTGGTGAAGGGTCCAAAACCCTTCGTGATTAACGGCATTTGATTAGCAGGAGTACGGAAACCCATGCTATCTGACGTCAACGGTCCGGTCATGACACCACCGGACTTGTCTAACGGACTAGGAAGGTTCTTCTCGTTCCAATCCCTATACCACGTCGCTAATCCGTTATCAGCCGTCTGACGCACGAACGAGTTACCGACGTCACCAAAATCCACTGCTCGTTGGTAAGAGTAGTTATTGGACGTGTTAGAGTGGGTAATCGCCGAGTAATGGTACCACGCTCCGGAAGTCACTGCTAAGGGTGGGAACCCTTTTCCGTCAGGTACTGCAGTTGCTTGGTACAAACCCGATACCAGTCGTACGGACATGTCCGATAAGCTGGTGATAGACAGAGTAGACGGTACGGTGATATTTGCAGTACCATCGAAAGCCACGCCGTTGATAGTGCGCGCACTGGCCAGTTTGGTTGCCGCCACAGCGGTGGCTGTCGCGTCGAGCTTACTAGCCGGATTAAAGTTTCCAGCATTCCAGACAATCTGACCGTTGACGAAAATCTGTCCCTGACCTAAATCGAAGTTACCGTTCTCATCAAAAATGAAATACTTGTAAGCTCCATTAACACCCGTGCGGATATTCCACCGACCAGCTAACTCAGAGTAGAAGTAAATGCCGTCGGACTTCAGACTGAGTGAGTTATAAGTCGGGTCAGTGACTGCCTGAGGAGCTTCGTTGATCTCCCTCCACGTGGTACCAGCGTCGACGGAGTAACGTCCGTCGTTTCGTAGACGCATGTGCGTGCCGGCGGAGTTGCCGACATACAGCACACCACTGGCAGGTACGGGCATCTCGGGATTCAGATTTCCACCATTCCACACCGTTTGTCCATTGAACGTCAGAGCATTCGAACTTACTGCCCCGAGTGATAAAGACAACACGTTAGTGATGCTAGTCAACTCTATGGCGTTACTCACCCCATTGATAATCAAACCACCGACCGATGTGGTTTGCCCGTGTGGCGAGGTACTTAGACTAATCCCACTCGTCCATGTGTTGGTGGCAGAAAGCGCTCCTACCCCCGTGAGTTTCAACGTCGTGTTTGAGAACGTGACATCACCGGTGAACTGACCTCCTATCACGTCCATCTTACCTGTTAGAAAACTCGGTAAGTTAGCGGTTTGCACCAGTTCAATCCAACTAGACCACACATTGACGCGTTGCGTTCTGACAAAAATTCTGTCGTCGTAGGTGCGGTAGATTTGCTGTACCCCACCGCCCGTAGGTACGACCTTAAGAACGCCTTGTCCTGTAGTTGAACCCATCACCGGATAGTTCAATGCCCCGCGCCCGAACGCGCCCGTGGAACTGTAAATGCCGAAAGTCACCACGGTGTTCAAGTCAACCGTGTTATCCAAGTCGTTTTTGAATGACAGTTTACTGTCCAGTGACGCTTGGAGTCCAGCGGTTTTCGGGATCGTCAACGCGGCATCGGCCACCGACGTCGCGAGAATCACATTCCCCGTACCGTCAAAAGACGTTGCTGATGACGTGATCGCACCTGATAAACTGAACGTGCGGGCATTGGAGAGCTTGAGTGCTGCGCCAGCCACGTCGGTCTTCAACAATAGCGTAGCGGGATCAAGATTTGCTGTGGTCCAATGTCTATACCAACTACCCCACGCACCGGCGTCTTGTGAACGCGACCAGACTTCGTCCTTACGCAGCGCGAGTTGGTTCGCGTAGTTTTGAGGACCGTTGTTGAGGATCGTGAAATCAGCGCCTGTACTCGACGGTTTGTTCGTCGTCGTGACGTTTGACTGCAGGAACACTGCTCCTGTCAGTTGATTCAAGTCTCCACCATAAGTGGTGATTGGACTACCGACACTGAAACCCGTGGTCCAAACCAAATTCAAAAGGTTGGAGTGTCCTTGCAGTCGACCTTCCAATCCAATGATTTTGCTCGTCCCCAACGTATTGTCAGCAATGCTGGTGAGCAAGGTCGGATTACCGCTACCGTCCATACTGACACTACCCGTCACCGGCCCCAGCAACGACAGTGTTCTAGCGACTGGCCAGATGGACGGTATAGGGTCACCTGTCAGTGTTGCCTCCAGATCCTCTAAGCGCTGGATCAACGGGGCGGTGATAAAGTTACCCAACACCCCTAAGGTCGAATTGACAAGACCTTGTGCGGTGATGAGTGTGATCTGGTGATTATTCGCCAGTCCTTCGGATCCGACGGTTGGAAGAGCACTGAGACTCTCATACTGCAATGACATGTCAGACGTCCTCTATCGAAGGACCCGAATCAGACGTTGCTGGAGTCGGGAGGGTGGAGGCTAAAGCGCTTTTGAGTTCGTCCAGAAACGCTTGCGAATGGATCGTCTTGCTCAGTTGCTGGACAGCTAACCAAAGGCACGCTACGAGTTCGACATCAGCGACCGTATGGACAGCCTCACCACCGTTCACGCTGTGGTCTTGGACAAACCCCGCGTCGATACCAAAGCGCTTGGCGACGCTCAAGAGCTCTCGCGCTTTGAAACCAAAGTGTTTACGCGTACCAGCTTGGCTACCGTCAGATCGAATTCGCCGAAGTTGGTTTTCCTCCACCCATCGTAGTAAGTCGAGACCGTACTGACGCTGGGCTATCTCGTAAGCCTTCTGATCTTTCAACCAAAGGGCTTTCGCCGATCTATATGCGATGAGTTGCGGTTGATATCCAGGATCGCTGGAAGGTACGGTGGGTGGCTGAGGTGGTTCGCGTAACGCCAGTGGCTCGCTCGGTTTAGACGCCCAGTCCACGTAGCGTTCGCGGTGATCGTCTTGGTATTCCACAGGGTTGATATTCAGAACGAAATCCAACCCAAGTGTCAACGGTTGTTCCTGGAAACGATCACGGTAGTCAGCGCGCCGTTGTAAAGCGTTGTGGCTGTAGACGTGGGTGCGGTTATCGCCTAACACCACTTGATGGCTTCCTGTCGGATGTGTATGGGCGCCGAGCAGCGTCACGTTTTCCAAGTCTCCCACCAAACCCATGCCCGCTTCATTACCCAAAACGGTCACGTCCTTAAGAGTCTTCTCAGGTTCGAATCCTGCAAAGGGTCCGACTAAAACATTCCCTTGACCTTGGAGTTTCACACCAGCACACAGACCAACCGCTACGTTAGGGTATTCAGGGGTACACTCTGCCAATGCATCGGTACCTAGTGCCACGGAATCCGAAGAGCCCGTCTTTTGTTTAGACGCATAAAAAGCCAGACTAAGATCCGTGACCAGATCCGTCAGGGATTGCACTTGCTCTTGCAACGCGGCGACTTGGTCAGCCAGCGACGGGGTGGGGGTTTCAGAAGTCATCGTCAAAGCGTCCTGATAGAGGCATTCTCTGGACACTTTATGGCCCAGCACACATGATTAGTCGACCCTGACGGCCTATAGCCTGGTTCCTTTGGAAAGGAACCAGGCTATAGTTTTTATGTCCTACAGGGTCTGCGTGATCTGCAACGGTAACGAAGTGCCTAACACAAATAAGGGGTGGTTGATACTAGCTTTTAAGGTCATCTGACGATCGACCGGAATTGGTTGGTCGATCAATAACCCCTCGTTCAACACGTAGTCGATACCGTCCAGTTCAAGATTCCAGTATCCCGGTTCAATCAGTAGCCCGTAACTTGCTAAAAGGAAATTAGCAAATGACACGTACTCAATCGGCCATGAACCACTGTAACAGGCGTCTTTTGGTAATTGGTCTTGGAGGTTCAATTTATTCACGTTGAACGTCATGGGTTCGACGTAAGCCGTAAAACCGTCCTTGACCTTCGGGGAGACCGTGACTTGCGTCACCAGACCATCCACCGGACTCCACGTCAGGTCCACATAGTCCCGCTGGAAAGCAATACCGTGGTATTGCTCCAGCGCTTGTTTCAACACATCGCCGGCAGGACTGTTATATACGTTCTTTAAACCAGCCATCTTAAAAGCCTCCTTAGGACGTGGCTAGACAATCTAAACAATGCGTCGAGTCAACGTCGAGAAGACCCTTTAAAGGAATTCGTGAAAGAGGCTGCAGAACGATCAAGCTCAAAAACGATCCCGTGGTAAAACGCCCGGAGTCTGCCGTAGCGTAGAGTTTGAGTTCGACGTAGTTTGAGGTCAAAGGTACGTCGATCAAGTCGTCGTCCGTGAGACCCACTCCGCCTAACGTTTTTGCAAACTCTAACGGTTCGACCTGGAATTGATAGCGCGTTTGCAGGAGACTACGTAGTTTACGATACGTGAAGGGGTAGTCTGCTTGGACCGATAAAGCGTACGGTAAGAGCGTGTTCAAGTTGTCTTTGACATAGGCGAACGTAAAGCTCCCTTTGTAAATACCGACGGTGCCGTCGGGAGCTTCAGCTCGTGAAGTCACTATCAATTTCGACTCCGGAGCATTCAAACTGAACTCAATGAAACGTGTATCTAAAGGACGCGTTAGGAGTCCCAAGAAACGTTGTGTCACGGCATCCAGTCCGGAGAGGCCGAGTGTAATGGGTGACGACATACTCAGCTCTCCTTAGGGTACAGATACGGTGAAACTAAATTCAGTGGTCGTCCCTTGCTGGTCGATCGCTCGCAAAACAAAATGACGATCCCCCGGTGTATTACTGAACGCACCTGAGACCATCGGATGGTTAGGATCTGGTACCGTCAACTCCGTGGAATCAGACCGATCTGTCAGTTGGTAAAGATAGTCCGGCACACCACCAGAGATCTGGAAGGTGTAACTGTAGGGTTGTCCCCTAACGCCTGCTGGCGGATTACCTTGAAGGACCAGAGGGCCAACCACGGAACGGTATTGCAGTAAGTAGCGCACTTTCGTACCTACCGCATCAGTGACGTCGTACGTCACTGAGTAACGCCCCGTGGAATCCGTCGATCCTTGGATTACTGACCCTACCAAGGCATGGCTCGGACACAAAGCACCGGAAACGAAGGTGAGGGAATACGGCGCGACTCCTTCACGGGGTTGGAGGTCGAAGTTGTACGGAGAACCCAATACGGCATCGGGTAGAGTTTCATTAACAATGATTGGTGCACGGTAATGAAACGTCAGGTTTCCTTGGTAAGCCGTGTTGCTTGAGCTGACCGTGAAGATCACCAGTCGATTACAGAGAGGGTTGTAGGGTTGGACATCGTATCCCCTCGGTGAGCCGTTGTATTGAACCACCGCGTTGTAAAGGTTCGTGGGACTGGGGTTATTAGGATCAGTCACCCATTCGTCGGGACCGCTAAAACGCAGGTTGAGCCCCACCGGCAAGGACGTCAAGATCGACGGAGCAGGTAACGTGTTCAACCATTTGTTCCATGGTGTCCCGTCACTGGCATTGATCACCCCCGCGGATTTCAAACGCGGTGCGGGCGTGTAGTCACTGGTGGCGAACGTCGGGACACTATACGGTATCAGAAGGTCCTTGTCGCCGTACACGCTGTCAGCCGCGGTTAAACGAACACGCGCGACTTTCGTCGCTGCCGGCACCAGAACGTTCAGACCGGTCTTAGATTCGTCCCGAGAGATTAAAACGGCCCCACGCGCATTGTAAGGCGCTACAGCGGCGTTGTAGACCCAAGGGCTAGCGGAGCCTTGTTTATAATCCCCTAACGCTCCTACGGCCTTAGAGAGCCACTGGAGCAGAGGATGATTCGGCGAAGCCACCGGTTCATTCAATGCAATGTTCAGTAGATCTGCGTAGAGGCTTGTGGCGTTCAAATACGGCTGATGATCCTTGGTAGACCATACCACGGGTTTGAACCCCAATCTGTAAGGACCTGCGGGTAAGGAACCGGAGAGGTACACCGACAGATCCGTCAAATCAAGCAGTTCCGTACTGGTGGATCCTAACCACCGCAACGATCCCGCTTTCGCTTTCAGGATGTATGGCGCCGCGTTGTCGCGGTTGATGTCTTCCAAGACAAAATCCTCGTCTTGGAACACAATCCCTGTCCGACGAGTCAGCTCATCGAGTAGTACTCGTGTGGAGGACGGCATCGCCGGTCGGTATCCGCCGAGTTTACCCCCCAACGTGGCGTCCACGTCCAACCGGTTGAAACGGAAATTCACCACACCTGGATCGGCGGTACGATCACTACCACTTAAAGGCTTACGAACAGAGAGCTCCACTTGCGTGCGATGTCCTGTTAGAGCTTGCGGAGGCGAGACTTGAAGGGCACTCGCCTCCGAACCGTCAAACTGAGTGGCGTTCAGATCGTTCACCATCCGCACCACTGCCCCTTTAGGTGACAAACGCTTGAGTTGGTCATTAGTGGCCATTTCTAGGTCCTTAAAGGTGAACACGAATGGCCACTTGGCCTTTGTAGCGAAGGGAATCGGGAAGCGCTTGGAATATCAAGAGCTCACTGGGTGTAGTGAGAGTCAATGTCTGGTGCACGTAATCGCCTGGTTCGATCACGATCGCAAATATCGAAGCGAGTTTGGCGGCAATCTCTTCGGTAGTGTACGTCGGCGTCACTTTGAAATGCAACCCTAACGCGCCAAAGGTATCGCCAAGATCCAGTCGTTGGTAAGATAGACTGATCTCGCCTTGGTAATGCCAATTCGGATCGTTGTAGGCTTCCGGGTCAATATACACAGGAATATCGGTGGTCCCGTCGGGATGCACGACACTGGTACCGATCAGGAGGTTATCAGCGTCGTCCGGGGACACCAGGGACTCTCGCACGATCACTGGCACGGCAGCGGCGTGGGTGAGCGCCAGGAGATCTAACGATGAAGTCATGGGGTTTGTCTCACGGGTGAATAAGGGTATAAAAGCGTAGGGGAGGGATTCCCTCCCCTACGGGTTTGTGATTATGGACCGGAAGGGTACGTGAACTGGTCAAGTAGAGGAGGCGTCTCGGATGGATTCACCGGTAAGGTGAATATACCCAGAACGACTTCATCTGGCCAGATCGGCGGGTACGACAAACCTTCCAGATACAAATCGTACGGCGTATCTTGCGGACGTACTGCCCAACGATCAACTAAAGTCGTGCGATCTTCAGCGGAGAGGCCGTAGTGTACGCTCGAAAGTGTCGAGAAGGCTTCCGCCAACGGAGTGGAACCTTCGGGTGTGTATGAAGGACTGTCGGTGTCGACGACGCTGTCCAACCCACTCAATGGGAAGTTATCGTTCAACACCGTAATCTCCGGTAACTCCACGCGATAACGGTAAGTGATCTGACCGTGGACACGCGTATCTAGGTTCCACTCCACACGATCGGTGGACGTTCCTCGTACACGCACGTCCATGTCATCAGAAAACATTTTGTCTTGGATGTCGTCAGTGATCCGTGCCTGAGCCGCGACCGACAGAACGTCCCAGTTCAGACTGATACCTTCGATCTGATCACCACCTGACCCGAAGATATCACCGATGCGAGGCATCGGCCAATCGGTCACAATCAGGGGTTGAGTATTGATCGACTGCAGATACTGGACACTATAGGACGAGAGCGTGGACATGATCTTAAGCATCGCTGCTTGGATGTCTTTCAGACTCGTCGTGGTGTTAAGGTTAGCGCCGGTGGCGTAAGACACCAGAACGTCCGCCAACAACCCTGCTTCGAGCTCGGAAAAACTCGGCATATCCAAACCGCGTTCGGTGAACCAGTCGTCGAAGCTTTGCGTCGACCCTAAGTCACAGTCGACGTGTTGGTAGAAATGTAGTGCTGCCCCTTCAACCTGGCCACGTTCATCTTTGTGTTCTCGCGTTGCCCAGATCCAGCGATGGTCCAGTAGCCCCTGATGAATACGTTTGACATCTGTGTAGAAGGCTTGAGTGGAGATATAGTTCCCCACCGGCGTTACCGGTCGAAACAACGCATCTACCACAGCTGGATTCAGTAGTTTACGGTCAATCAACCCTTCTATCTCACTGCGCAGAGGCATCTGTAATTTACGTACGAAATGCGCTGGCAGTACCGGTAGGTTATGGATCTCTAGCCCGTAGGCTTTGCTGAAACTGTACACGAAGACGATAAACGCATCTCGGACTGAGAGTACCAGTGGCGCGCCTGTTTTAGGGTTGTCTACCGTGATGACCGCGGTATACCGTCCCACAAAAGACAAGTAAAGCCAATGGTTCAGTAGCGTATCGGCGAAAGTGAAGATCGTGGCATCCGACGTATCGAGAACAGCGGACTCCAGAATCTTGGTGTCTAGACGATCGTCAGGACTGTTCTCCATTTGTTCACGGATCACCACGGCCGCATCTTCCAGCACCCGACTGTTACCCTTGGCTACGATCTCCTCGGCGTCCAGCATTTCCGTAACCGTACGAGTTTCGACACCTGCCGCTGAAAGATCAAGGTTCAAGGTGTCTCGAGCAAATTCGATGCGTGGAACGAGTTCGCCGGGCATCTCTTTGAGCTGGTGCCGCATACTCCACTCAGCAAGTGGTAAACTGCGTTCGGTCAAGATGTTTTGGATCAACGAATGGAAGGTGGATTGTTTACCGGCATTACGCTCGATGAATCGAATCTGACGATACAACCAAAGCATTTGCTTTTTCGTCATGTAATCCACCGCCCAGTCCAGTTTCTGATGACTGGCTAGGTACTCACGAATATGATAGGAGTGAGCGTAATTGGTATGACAATTACCCAAACGAATGTTCATCACCACTGAGGGGATGAGCATGTATAGTTGAGCCAAATGTGCTGCCACGTAAAGGTCATCGACCTGAGCATAAGCACGCACCAGCCAGCGTCGTGAGAACACCTGACACCACGCTTCCAAACGTGGAATCAAGTTCTCTTCATTAGGCTCCACCAGCTCACTGTCGAAGTACAGGATACTACCGTCCACAGTGTCCACTGCGTCTTCGAACGCCACGGGGTTTAAAATACCGCGGATCAAATCCTCTTGATCTGGGTATCGCGCAACCAGTGCTCGGTAATACGCACCGAAAGTCCGATACTCACGTAGCGTCGCGAGATGGTCATTAAGTGTTGCTCGAGTAAACGCGATGTCTTGCGTAGTGTCGAGCGACTTGACGGTCATCGCCTGGTCAGAGGAATGGTAATTACCAGCCAGATGTAAATAGTACTTCCAGGTACTGGGGTCGTTTTCGTTGACGTCAAACCCATAGTTTCTGAGTTCACGGTTGATGGCGTCCGCTGACGCACTACTTTTGACGACCAGCGTCCTAGAGAGGTCGAAGACCTTCCTACGGTAGATGTCGTATTGCGCCTTAGACACTGGGCGTCTCCTAAAAACTGTTTCTAAACGAGGTTAGTGAACATGTCCGACCGTCACATCGGGTCATACGCCGTCCCTACGGAAGTCGCCAGTCAGTTTCGACGGTTGACGCCCACGGGACGTCACGCGGAAATCGCGGCCCTGACCTCCAAACTGGTACCCGAGCTTGCTACCCAGCGCTTTGGTCAAAACTTCGTCATCGGTGGTCATCGTAACCGACCGCTGATCTCTCCCGATATGGGACTACTCCAACGTATTTCCGATATCACCGCTAATGACGTTTCAGATGCCCAGACGATTTTCCAGCTCTTGCCGGAAACTGAACTGGCGATGCAGATCCTGGTAAGTTCGATCCTGGCACCGAAAGATCTGGTGACCTCGAATGTTTCTATCACCTTAGGACCTAACCGCTTTAGCAGCGAACTCGGCAGCCAAATGCTAGCTGTCGTGACCGATCACTTTGAGAAGATCTACAAGATTAGCGATCTGTTGAAGCCCAGTTTGGACGATGCGTTGTTCCTGACGGGTTCGTATCCACTTCTGATCCTTCCAGAGTCTTCCATTGATCGCGCGATCAATAATCCTGGTCGGGTATCTTTTGAATCCGTCCGTGACGATATTGATGCTCAGGGTAATGTGCGTAACTTGGGTTTCCTTGGTAACGCTCATAACGACAAGACCGGACCGGTAATTAACTTTGGCTTGGAAGACATTAACGGTGCTCGCGCCTACAACCCTAAGGTTACTGAGCTGTGTGTCGATCTCGAGTCGAAACTGGAGATCGTCGACAACCCTAATCTCTTGAAAGTCAACGCGCTCCAGAAACGGGTCACCGCGGATAAAACCTACCACTTGCTCGGTCGTCGCAAGATGACGGGATTGGTCTCTACAGAACTCAAAGTTTCCCAGGAGGCCTACACCGCTGCCACCCAGATGGGGTTAGGAACGCCCTACGGTACTGCGACGCAATACCAACCGGTGCAGTTGATCTCTCCTGCTCACGACATTCGTCGGGCGTCGATCGGTCATCCGTTGGTGATGAAGTTACCTTCCGAAGCCGTGATCCCCGTTCACCAACCGTCCAATCCGTCCAAACACCTGGGTTATTTTATCATGGTCGATGCCATGGGTAACCCTGTGAACTCTGCTCGTCAACGTGACTTTTACGCGGATATGGCCAACTCCCTCAACCCGAACTCGTCCATGGGTTCTCAGTTGATGGCGCAAGCCAAACGCAATATCGAGGGTCAAGCGACGGATCGTCAACACGAGATCGACGAGATGGCGCGCATCTATGGACAGTTCTTGGAGAAGGAACTGACCGATCGACTCCGTAACGGTATCTACGGTGACCAGGTGGAAGTCACCGCTCCCCAGGAAGTCTACCGCGTGATGCTCGCGCGTTCGTTCCAGAACAAACAAACTCGCTTACTTTACGTCCCGGCTGAAATGCTCACGTATATTGCGTTTGACTACAACAACTACGGCGTAGGTCAGTCGCTACTTCAGAATTCCAAGATTCTAGGTGGGCTTCGTGTACTGAGTTTGTTTGCTGAAACGATGGCGTCAATTAAGAACTCGATCAATCGTACGCGTCTGGGTATTACCCTGGACCCTGATGACCCTAACCCCACCCAAACGGTGGAGTTCTTGATGGGGGAATACGTCAAGACTCGTCAGGGAAGTTTTCCTTTAGGTGCAACGAATCCTACCGATATCGTTAGTTATCTTCAGAACGCTTCCACTGACGTGGAAGTTCAAGGTAACACCCGTTACCCTGAGACTAAGCTCGAGATCACCGAGCGTCAGTCACAGCGCGTCAAACCTGACGACACGATGTCCAAAGATCTTCGCGACCGTCATCTGATGGCCATGGGGCTGTCTCCGGATATGGTAGACGCAGGGGCCAATGCGGAATTCGCTACGTCGGTCTTAGCCAACAACCTCTTGCTGGCTAAACGTGTGTTGACTTATCAGCAGGTCTTCGAAGGTTTCTTGGAAGAGTTCATCAAGAAATACATTTTGGCAGACGGTGATCTGATGGATCAACTGCGACAGTTGGTGCAGGAATACCATGGTCAGCTCACGAAGGATCAGAAAAAAGCCGAAGTTCTGGCGAAAGACGCCAAGACGCAGCGGGCGTTACTGGAAGGCAAGCGGGTGTCGCAAGAATCCATCGACGAACAATTGGAGTCTCTGGAAAACATGAACCAGGACGCCGTCGTGATGGAGTTCCTGCAAGCTCTGGAAGTTGCCTTACCTAAGCCGGATATGGCGACGATCAAGTCGCAGATGGACGCCTACGACACGCAAGAACAAGCTTACGAGAAAGCACTCGATGCTTATATCAACGATGCCTATCTGGAATCAAAGGGATTGGGTAGTTTGTCTGAGCTCGTCGCTCCGGTCAAGGCAGCAGCCAAGGCCGAACTCCTGCGCCGTTGGTTACGTGAGAATGACGTCTTACCAGAACTCGATGAGCTCTTGACGGGCGACAAGGACGAGTCACGTGACTTGGCCAAGGACGTTTCCGACCACATGGACTCGATGGGTGATTCACTACTCAAGATCATGTATCGGTTCGCTCAGCAACGTCAACTCAATGATCCCGCTGTGGTGAAGCTCCAGAAGATCCTAGAAGAGTCGGGGACGGATTTCGGTGGCGGTAGTTCGAGCGATAGCTTCAGTGCTCCTGATAACTCCGGTGGTGGCGACTTTGGTTCTGGCGAAGACGGTGGTTTCCCTGAGATGCCGGAGATCGGTGGTGGGGAAACAGAAGATAGTGGTGAGACTACCGAAACGGATACCACGGATACCACGGATACCGACTCGTCGGAAACGAAGACCGAGGAAGATAAGGACAAGTCGTTGGAACCCGGACAACCACCGTCATTTGACGACTCAGGATCTCTGTAGAGTCAAAAAAAAAAGAGTGGTTAAAAAGAGGGGCCTCCAAAACGGAGGCCCCTTTACTAAAGGCATTCTTAGGCACGCTTACGCGTGCCTTTATGCCGCCTACCTCACCAAAGGTGGTGTGGTGAGCTCGAGAGCTCGGCATTGCGCCCTGCAGAGCGCAAGACCTAGATCACTAGCGTTGGCGTCGTGGGCCGTGGCGTTTGGTACGCGATAGTTTAATCCTTCGGGCAATTTGGGAAGCACGGGAGGGAGAGATCTCGAAGGCTACTCCGATAGCCTCCAGAGTCCATTCCGCTTCGTAGTGAAGGCTGATTGCTTCATCACGCAATCGAACCGCGGTGGTTTGTAAATGAACGATCTCCTTAAGGGCGCGTCCGGGTAACGTAATGTCCGAGTTCTCAATCGCCCGGATACTGCGTTCAATGAGTCGGGATGCTTGGATTAGATCCTCGGTGATGGACATGGTGAGACCTCTGAGCAGCATACGACCTACCCACTCCGATACGGAGTGGGTAGGTCGTAGCGTTATGTCGTCAGTTCAGACGGAACGGAGCTTTGTGGATAAGGATAGCCTCCAGGTTCAACATTCCTCGTACGAGGGCGTAGACCACCCCATCGCTTGTGGCGATGTACCTACCGCGGTAGACCAAGGGCAGGTCTAGCGTGCGGTTGAATACAGCCGAGAAGGTTTTGTACAGAGCGTTGTGTGACGTTTCCTTGACCATCACCCCGCTATCGCCAACGTCCAACCCAAGTTCCGAATTGGATACCGGCAGTTGAGTCACGGACGAACGCTCGCGCCAGATCAGGACGTTGTCATCGTCCTTCAAGTCAAGCAGCTTGTGAGCGGCAGTCAGGTCGTCGGAGCTGAAAAACGTCAACGCCTGAAAGATCATCTCTTGGGCACAGTCTTGGAAAGACTCCAACACTTGACGTCCGTGTTTTTCGAGCAGCAGATTCCTGAGATCAGCGAAGTCTTCGTAGAAACTGTCGATGCTCCAATCCACCAGACCCAACCGTTCTTTCAGGAATCGGTTGATGACTTCCGTCACACGACCGTTCACCGCCTCGAACAACTCCTTACCTTGGAGGTCATCCATGCTCGCGTGCAGTTTCTGGAAGTCCTTGGATTCCTGCAACTGCGTCAGCTTCACGTAGTCCGGTTCCAGTACAGTGGTGAGGATCGCCTGATCGACATAGAGTTCGAACGCTCCAGAGTTGATCTCCGGATTGTCAACCTTCAATCGTACCAGGCTACGCTTCACACCGCGTCCCAGGTCCGTAGTGAGCAGGAACTGATCCGGGGCGGTAGCGGTCACTCCCATACCTTCGCCGTCCTCGTAGAGCGGCTCCGACGTCGCCAGAGGGCTGGAGGGATTCGGGCGCAGCTGTTCCACCAACTGCCAGGCGGCGGCGACCTTTCCTTGATTGGCTTCCACTTCCACCTGCGCCTTGCGCCGCAGTTCAGGATCGAGTTCGTGGTCGAGGTATTCCATCGTGGGCTCCCGTTGGATGGCTTCGTAGGACACCGCACCTTCCGGGGAACGAATCTTGAACAGAATGTGTGTCTGAGGATCGTACAACGGCGGTGCGGGTTGAGTCGGATCGTAAGTGATCTTCCAGTTTCCATCCTGACGCGACTGATAGACCGGGCGCAGCTGGGTGCCATCCTCGAACAACACCCAATCCCACAAACGGTCCAGATCACGGACCTTAGGCCAGGTCATGTCCGTACGAGCAGAGGTAAATACGATGCCGTCCACGAGTGTCTGATTCGGTGCCATGCGCGGACGTTCCTCTTGCGGTGCGTGAGTGGGAGTGTGGGGGTTGGTGAATTGACGACGGGGACGAACATTCCCCGATCCATCAAAGCCTTCCGCTTGGGGTTTGGTAGCGGGCGTCGGGCCATCAGCCCAGACCGACGAACCCAGACCAGTATTGCGTGAACCCATGCGGTTTCCCGGCCATCCGTCTTGGGCAGATTGATACTGCATACCGCCAGCGTTACCACCACCGGTTTGAACGGGTTCATCCCAACGACTGGCGGGTGCTGCGTTGTTACGCTGCCAACCCTGCTGACCACCACGACCCATGGCAGCACGCTGGGGTGGTTGCCAACCCCGTTGCGGTGCCGCCGCCCCACCGCCTCGATTACTGTGATTCCAGTTACCACGTCCCCCGTTGTAATACATCTGCGCTTCGTTCTTGACACGCTCGAGTTGTCCGATATACGACTTGGACTCCTCGAACATCTGTTGATTCACCACTGGGGCAAAGTCGTTCTGGTAGGTCTGGACCGCGTAACCCAGGTACGCGTTCACCACCATCCCTACACAGTTGGCCATGCACTGCTCGACTTGACCCGGCCCGAGTTGCTCGGCGTCGATGTAATAGGACACGACGTTCGCAAAGGACTGAACCACTTCCCCCAGCGCGTTGTTGTCGGACTCCAGCAAGTTCTTGAACAGGGCCCGGGCTTGGTTCTTTGTCGCCCCTTGCGTGACGTTGGCCAGCACGTAACCGGTGAACAACGGAAGGTAGTCATTCAGATGCGGTGGGACGTCCACAGGGACGACAAAGGGCGGATTGTGCATCAATCCAGACCCGGCTCGATTATTCCACATGGTGATACTCCAGGTAGGCGGGGGTGTTCTAAAGGACACCTCAGGGTGAGTTTACGAATCGCGTTGGATCAGGGCTTGGGTAGGCACCGTGACATCTTTCAACGCAGGATTTTGGAGGATTTCGTTGTCATGGGCGGACAACAACGTGAAGGGGTTGAGCTTCGACCGGCCCGTGGGTTCGGCCTTAGACATGCTGTTATAAGACCCCACTTCAGCCACCGAAATATGCAAGATCTTCGATGGATCTTCCGTGGAGTTCCGAGTTTTGGTGGTTGCACCGGAGGATGCTTCTTGCAGGACGACGTGAGAGGTCACCTTGAAATACAGGTTGTCCCCGGACACTGACACTGCGTTGACTTCACCGTGTTGACGATTCATCCGCATCACGGTATTGGTCTTGAGCGTCTTGTTCATGATCTTGAACAGGTCGTCTTTGGTTAACACCTTCCGTTTACGATGCGACCCGACGGCGAACATGAACCGATGGATGGCGTACGTGAGATCGGACAGCACGTATTCCAACGTCATCAACTTCTTGCCGTAGCTTGACGACAGTGTGGTGACGGACTGAGACATGTAGTCGTCGTAGGACTCGATCAGGTGCATGAAGAGTTGATACACGTCTTCAATATACACCCCCACATCCGACAATCGCTTGCGGGTCTGTGGACCAACGTAGTTGTCGAGGGACCCCATATGCGAGTTGATGTCTTCAGCGAGTTTACCTTCGGAGATACCCGGTCCAAAGACCATGTACCCCAGGAGAATACGCCACAGGCGCGGCTCGTCGATTTCGTCGGGAGTCACGCGATCCGGAAAATGATCCGCCACGTAGTAAAGACCGCCCACGAGACTGGCTACGGTCGGTGACCAGGAGTCTTTGGGAATGGCCAGACGGATGTCTGGGCCCACGTAATACTTGTCTCGCACACTGCGAGGTTTGAACATCGTCGAACGACAGATCAACCAGTCCTTCGCTGGGTAGGCTTCCGGCGTGATCTCCTGTGCCCCACCGACCACGACTTGGGTGTTGGCGAATTCGGAAAACACACGCGTCAATCCGTATTTCGCAAACAAGTAATGTGGCAGTACGGTATTGCATCGTACGTCGTTCTTGGAATCCGTTCGGCGGGCTTTCAGTACGTAATGGTGGACCTTAGAGTACACCACGTCCACGACTTCTTGATTGTCGTTCACGTAAAAGTACTGTGGGACGCGCCGGAATTTCAGGCGATCCCAATCCACTTTGACGAACAGATAATCCGGTCCGATCGAAAACGCCTTATCGGTCATCACTGGGGAGATGGCGAAATCCGATCCCCGTAAGGTAATCAATCCCCCACGCCGCACGAACGGCAAGACGATATACCGAGGTGGTAGCTGTTCGCCGTTGAGTTCGAACAACAGCTTCACCATGTACACATCAGAGCGGGCATGTTCGATCGTATTGCGTTTACCTGTACGACGAACGTTCTCGAAATACTCCTCTTTGGGAGTACACGGCGCCAAGCGCACAAAAGTCAGTTCCGGACTAAGCTCTGCACAAGCTGTCCGGAGGACTTGGTCGATGTATTTCTCCACATGCTTCATTTCTTCCGTCGCCAGTCCTTCGACGATACGACGGTTAAAATGCGGTATACGCTTGTCAACGAGATCAAACAAGACTTTGTCCATGTGGCTCCTCTTGAGGTTATACCGATTTGAGTTTCTTATAAGCCGCTACGATAGTCGCTGCGGTGGTGATCAACGTAGGAATCAGTTTCAGCAGCTCCATACTCTCGCGACGCTCATGACCACTGGCGTCGGAGAATTCCTTGAAGAGCTGCATTTCACGACGGTAGTTCTGCTCACGTCGTTCGAGTTCGGCCGCCATCAACTTGTTGAGTTGATTAATCCGCTGAAGCTGATACTCGTAACGCATGGTTTCTTGACGCTGGACTTCTTTCTGAAGATCGAGCTTGGCTTGCTGTTCTGCCAATATCCGTTCTTGTTCGGCTTTGGCTTCTCGAGCGGAGAGTTCATCAAGCTTCAGTTGCTGTAAACGCTCTTCGTATTCCCGCTTAAAACGTTCTTGAGGATTACCGAGGGTCTGGGCTTCTTTGTACGTCTGATAAAGTCCCAGTTTTTCATCAGCTTCCTCGAAATCGTAATACTCCACAAACGTGTTGTGGGGTACAAAATTGGAGGTGGTGCGGTGGGTGGTAATGCAGTACACACCGTCACGTTCTTGGCTGGTATCAGTTAATACTTCAACCCCGTGTACAGTACCGTTGATATTGATAAACCGATTACCGAATGCGCCGATGGAGTCTCGGATGTACACTCCGTAGAAGACTCCTTTGCAGGACATGTCTTCATCAAATGCCTGAGCGTCCCGAAGTCGCTGTCCTCCATAGGACCGCGGATGCGGTGCGGTAGAGGCTTGGTCCAACACCGAGAGTTGCAAGTCGAGGTTTTGAAGGTAGAGTACTCCACCTTCCTGATCGAAGTCGCTGGCTGGAATGTGATACTCGACCCAGACGCTCTGCACCCCGCCTTGCACCCAACGATCTTCGGAAGCCCTTACAGCGTCCATATAGGCCTTGGCCTCTAGCGACGTTGCCTGCCCAAGATCATGGGATAATTCCGTGACGTCGAGATTTACGTCACTTTGAACGTGTGTCTTGAACCGGATCACAAAGGACGGTTCCACACACGCATCCCGCAATCCTTCTTTAGGACGTTTTCCACTCAAGGGGCGACGTGGAGGATGCCGAAAAGGAATGATCAGACGTAACCCTGAACGCGTGATCACCGTCACGGGACGGTGGATGTGATTCAAGAACTGGTAAGACAACTCCGCCGAGCCGCTCACCGCCATATCTTGCCCATCAATGATGGGTATCACTTTGGTACGATACGTTTTAGCGTGAGTCGGTGGTGGGGACATAGTTGAACTTTCCTAAAACCCGTAGAGACTTTAACAGGAGACTACGTAGGGATAATTAGGGTGTGAAAGACGTTTGAATCCCACCGGCAGCATAAAAAGAGGAGGCCGCCCTAGGGCGGCCTCCTCTCACACACAGTCCAAGTACAACGTCCTTTAGACGATCGGGTACTTCAGACCATCCAGGTACACGTTGCTCACACCCGCGATAGCCAGCGCCGGGGTGGCGGTCTTGTCGACCAGCGCCGCGGTCAGGCCCTTGACGGTGATGATTGCCAGCACCGGCATGTTGTTCAGGTGCAGAGTACGCGGCTGAACGGTGGCTTCCTTGGTGGTTGCACCGTTACGGCTGACCGGCATGGTCGCGATCAGTTCAGACATCCAACCGTGCGTACCGAAGGTCAGCGGGTCCGGACCATCGGCGTTCGGACGGCTCATCGAGATGATGATCTTGCCGTACACACGACGGTCGGTCGAGCTCTTGACCACAGCCTTGTCGAACACCGTACCGAAGGTGCGGGTATCGCCGTTCACCAGCAGGTGACGGATCAGCACCTGGTCGGTACCGACCAGCAGGATCGGAGCCTCACCGGCCACGCCGGTCAGGGCGTCGATCGCCGGCTGGATCTTGGTGTACTGGTACATGCGGTAGGCGATATCGCGCACCGCGTTCACCAGGGTCGCCGAGACGTCCATCGCACGATCCTGCGACTTCACCGAGTTGATGCTGGTCACGAGGTCCAGATCATGCTCTTCGAAGAACGGATCAATCAGGAAGCGACCCAGGCCGCCCACACCGGAGACCTCACCGGCCGGCAGAGCGGGACCCTTCACGGCCTCACGCAGCTGGTCAGCGATGTCGAAGATCGCGGTAACGGCGTTGTTGCTGTTACGCATGCGCGCCGCAGCAATCAGCATCTTCTGGTCAGCCGCGTCGCGGCCACCGTCCGAGGTCACCGGGGAGGTGATGCTCAGCGGGCTACCCAGCGGGATCGAGTACCGCGAGGTCTCGTAGACGGCGTCCAGCAGATGACCGCGAGTACGCTTGTTGGCGTTGGTGCGGTTCACACGCAGGGTGTAACCGACCACAGCCAGCGTAGCCAGGTCATTGACGATCGCCAGACCCGCGCCCGCACCGGTCGGGATCACGTTACCGTTGGCGTCCTGGATGCTCTGGACCGACACCGAAGCCGCCCAGACCTTGACGTTACCGAACTCGACGTTCAGCTCGCCGGAGACGTTCAGCGACAGACGCACGGTGTACGAACCCGAGACGATACCATCAAACTCGGTAATCGAGCTACCGTCGACGGCCTTGGTGTTCTTGTCGATCACCAGGTCAGTGGAGGTGAACTGCAGACCCATCAGACGGCTATTGCCTTCCACGGTCTTGGTGAAACCCGAGCGCGCCAGACGACTCACCGGGAACTCGACACCCTTACCCGCGCCCACGGCCAGGTACAGGTTGTCCAGCACGATACGAGTATCGACGTCATCGCTGTGGTCGATCACGCCCGCGCCCACCAGCGGCTGATACTGGGAGATACCGATCAGGTCGATCTCCTGGTTCAGCTTCAGCGGTGCCGTCGGCACGTCGTAGTTACCGACGCGCTGGGTGAACGGAGCCACCACGGAAGCGGCCACGAACTTGTCGGCGTTGGAGTTGTCCGACTGCACTACCGGCACCAGGCGGGTGTGTTCGTCAGCCAGGACGGTGTAGTCCACCGCCGCGTCGATCAGGTTACGCTTGCCGAAGTTCACCTTGTTGCCATTGGCAGCATGACGGACTTCATTGAAGACCTGCATGCGAGCCACGGTGATATCCAGACCAGCCTGGTCCGGGGAGACCACGGTGGTCGGGAAGAACATCTCCGAGAAGTCATCCTGGCGCGAGGCAAAGATGTTGAAGATGATCGAGAACGGCAGGTGCTCACGGAGCTCCTTGTCGTTGAACGCTTCCATGGCGACTTCGCCACGGTAGTCCATCGAGGCAGCGCTGTCGCCCGCCTGGCTGTCGATCACCGATACGCCGGGTTCAGCCTGCGCCTGACCCTGATAGGCGGCACGAGCATAACTTTCCGGATCACCGGCCGCCATCGCAGCCATCGCACCGGCATCCAGTGCGGTGTCCAGACGCTGAGCGGCCACAGCCTGCTCTTCGGGGGTAGCATCGGCATCGGCTTCCAGACCGAAACTCCGGCCCAGACCCTTGATCGAGCCCAGCTGCTGCTTCAGAACGTTACGTACGTTCTCGAAGGTGTTGTTCAGGGCGTTGGCCGAATGGTTGTCGATGGATTCCATCGAAACCAGGTTCTTGGTGGCGGAACCCGAGACGAAGTCCTCGCCGTTGGTGCGAATCACGGAGGCCAGGTTCTGGGCCAGCTGGTTCAGCGGCGCAGTCTGACGGGCCTTGAGCTTCAGAGCCATGTTGATTGTTCCTTGGAGTGTGTAATGAAGGGCAGCAGTGTAGCCAGTTCCCCACCGCTTGAATTGCAACAGTAGGGTCCTGAGCGCGCTGCCTTTCTTTCGAAGGGCGAGGACGACAGAACCACCACTCTAACGAAGGGTGCCCATACCATATTTGGCGAAACCGCCACTTTGGGTGCGGACACTCGGCAGTTTATCTACCAAATCATTAGGCATTGCAACTACGTGTTTTGTTACAGTGGATGCTTAGGAGGGGTTACGCACCGCACGAAACCGACTTAAGCCATCCGAGCATCAGAGGCGAACCCATGACAGACTCGAGTGGCTTGAATGAAAGCAGCTGTTGAATCAGGCGATCAAAGAATACCTGTTCACAGGCTGCGTTACCCAGACTGGCGTCGGCACTAGCCGTGTGGGTAACGATAATCAAATCTTCCTCCATACAATCACTGGAGAGAGTACCACGCTCCGTGCGATAATCCGCATCGGTTCCGTTTTGCACCAGTGAGTTGTACTTAGTCAACGTTTCCTGGGAACGACCGGTCGACGTGAAGGGGATCGCGGCGTTTGGACCAAACAGCAAGTTCGGTAATGTGTCTTGTGCTGCCTGAGGCATCGGGCAATGTCCGGGTGTATTGCAGAACAAATAAAAAGCAACGTCATCTGAGGATAGTGTGTCCAAAAGTCGTTCGATGTTCCGGTAGTCGGCGCCGTGCAGATCCGACTGCTTCAGCACAGGGTAAAGGTGTTGGGGGACGTACACGATGTTCATACGAAAACCTTCGGTTGGAAAGAGAGATAATGGATCCTAAACTGCTGTTGGTGAAGATCGCCACCTTACTTTACAAAGAAAGCCAGCTAAACGATCCAACGTCCCAGTCGTCGACTTTGATCAAAGAAGTGTTAGGAACCGTCAAGATCCCAGAGACGTCATTGGATCTGGACCGTTCCCGAGAAACGCTGCATAACTTGCGCGTGACGATTGGATGGATGAGTGAGCAGCGCGATGGCGCACTGGACCGTGCTAGTATTCTGCAGCGCATACGCATCAACACCGCCGACGACGAATCGCTTTTCTATGCGTTCGAAGCCGGTATTGAGGATTTGGAAGACCCGGAGCAACTAAAGCGTCAATGCTTACAACTTCGGATGGAACTCCGGGATCATATCAATCAGACCAATATTCAAGAGATTCTGAGACAGTTCTCTCATCAGGTGAACTTTAAACCCGAATCCGTGGACTGGCGGTCGGTGATCTCAGACATGAATCAGAAGCTCGAACCCTACGCTAACAGCTGCGCAGAGGAGTTCAAGATTCCGGGCATGTTGAATGTGGTGAATCTAGCTGACTCAGACAACGTCCAGTCGTTGATCCAGCAAGCGGCTAAGGAAACGTCCAAAGACGGTATCCTACGTTGCGGTTACCAAGCCGTCAATCGCATGTTGGGTGATCACGACGGTTTCCGTCGTGGTGAGTTCGTGATCGTGGGCGCTCTACAACATAATTACAAGACGGGCTTTACACTCAACCTGTTCAAACATTTCGCCTTGTACAACGTTCCGTATCTGCGAGACCCTACAAAGAAGCCGTTGCTCCTCCATATCTCCGCCGAGAACGAACTGCATCTTAATATCGTGCAGCTCTACGCGTCAATCTGGGAGAACGAAAATCGTAAGGAAGCTGATCTCGGACAGTTCAATCATCCTGATCCTGAGATCCGTGCCGCAGCGATTGCAAAAGCCCAAACGTACATTTACGAGAAAATGTCCGTCAACGGCTACCATATTGAGATGGCTCGTGTGGAACCATCGACGTTCACGTTCCAATCGTTTACCGATATGGTGGCGATGTATGAAGCGCAGGGTTACGAAATCCACGCCATCGTGTTTGACTATTTGAACATGATGTCGAAACGCGGCTGTCAGCAAGGTGGCCCCACAGGTTCCGAAGTCCGTGACTTGTTCCGTCGCATTCGAAATAATACAGCGCCTCGAGGCATCACGTTGATTACACCCGCACAGTTGTCCACGGAAGCAAAGAAGCTCACCCGTATGGGCATCAACGACTTCGTCAAACATCTCGAAGGTAAGGGTTATTACGACAGTTGTGGTACGATCGACCAAGAAGCGGATCTGGAGATCTTCATCCATATCGAGAAGGTCAACGGGGAATCGTTCCTAACCATCCAACGCGGTAAGCATCGTAAACCGACCAATACTCCCGATCGTTTCCGTTACACGGTTTTGCCGTTTAATCCGATCGGTGGTGTGTTGGATGATCTGTTAGGTCGTGACTCTTCCCGCCGGGTGGCAGGTGGTGGTCCAGAGGGCAGTGGTGAAGAGATGCCTTGGTTTGCCACCACAGGCACCGAGACCGCTTTACCGATTTAGAACAAAAAAACAAGTTGATACTACTCTCCCTGTACTGACTTCGAAGTCAGTACAGGGAGAGTATGGTTTGTCGCTAAATCACTTGACTGTGTGCCGACCACTCGCCTGGTCCGATGGGACGGTATTCGATTTCGAAGAGTCGCCCGATACTGTCTTTCGTACTACGTGTGATATGCGCTACCGTACTGAAATCTATCGCGTTCAGCACAGCCCCCAATAGCTCATAGGTAAGAGATTCCTCCTTCCTCTGTTCTGGACTTTCGAACGTGGGGATCAGGGAAGTGAGTCGTACAATCTCTCCGGCCTTGGTAGAGAATTCGAGGTCTTCCGTGGATTCTTCGAAAAAAGCATCCGGTGAAGTGTAACAGACGATGTTCTGAAGTTCATGGCGCAGGGCGGATTCGTCCATGGTTATTCCTTTCTAGTGGTGTGCGTTAGGATAGTACGTATTTCAAGGTCACTCAAATCCCATTTTATGGAGGGAACCACGAAGAACCCCGCCTTTAGAAGCCGAAAGGTACCTCCTTATCCTTTAGGAGCTGGTAATGATTGGGGTACAACTGCTGGGACTCCTCCTGCTCAAACATGCGATACTCGCGCACGTCATCGACTTCGGTTACAGCGCCAGTCGGCGTGCGTATTGTAAGTACTGGTTACTCGCTCTATGCTTTCAAATCTTAGCCGAGCTCACGGGCACTTTGCTCGTGTTGAATCTTCCCGTTACACTCCACCTCAAAGTCGTTATCGCGATAGAGTGCTTAGGGTTGACTTTAGCAACGTTAGTGGAACGCCGCTCGTCGCTACCTCATCTTCTAAGGAACCACATCCTTTGTGAACTAACATTGCTTGGATTGTACGTAGTGATGTTAGCTTTGGTGCTATGACAGTTCCAAGAAAAGAAGAACGCATAAACCCCCACCTACCACTGACGGTAGGTGGGGGTTTATGACGTCAGTACATCCGGCGAATGCAGGATCGCTGAAGGGATCCTGACAAAGACGGTGGGGTGACAGGGAAGCGACGTTGTAGGTAGTCCTGCGTTTTCTTCAAGGACGCGTTGCGTTTTGTCACCGTTTCTTCGTCCGGAAGTCTGGTAAGGTCGAAGGGTTTGAGTTCCTTACGGTGGAAGCTATATTTCCCCCAGAGGATAGAATGTACGTTGAGACCGTCTTCGACTGACAGTTCGGTTTTGATCGACCAGAGGATCAGATTAGAGCACAATCCCGGACGACGTAGCAACCAGCGGTTGTGGATGCGAAAGGTGATTTCGCGCAGAATCCATTCCCCGTACTCACCACGTTCGTAGTAGCGTACCAGTCCGTCAGCCAAGTCGTCCTCGACCCCCGTCTGGACGTAACCGACGCGTCCTCTGTATAGGAAAAGATCGAAGAACCGATCACCAACCAGCTCGAACACCCGAGCCATTTTCCCACTCAAGTGTTTGCTGATGATACGCATGCCAATCCAAAAACGATAAAACATGTTGTACTGAAGCTTCTGCATGTCTTTAACTCCATCATGAGGTAAGTCTTGTACTCAGGAGGGTAATATAGTTTTCAAAATCCCTGGCTTCAATGTGTAAAAAGACTGGTTTCACCGATGGTATGAGAGGGACTGTCGCCCCGCCCTTGATATGCCATCCGCCCGACCTACTTAAAGGAAAGTGAATCATGTCCAGTAATGACAAGCCGGCCGATCTTCTGATTGGTGGCGAACAGTATCTGACCAATCTCATCAACACCACGAACGGCACGTCGTTCGTCTATACGGACTTGGTGATTGGATCGCCAGCGGAAACCGAAGACGATATCTACAATACCGATATCGACGTCACGTTCCCCGTGGCGCCGACCCCCGGTGACCCTGCCCCCGCGCCAGTCACCGGTACGGTACATTACGGTCGTTTCGACCTCGGCCGTTTGTTCTCTAATCGCAACATTCGGATACACGACAACAACTACGCCACGACACATGCGTTATTGGCCCCGTTGTTGAATGAAGCGCGTTTGGCGTTTGAACCGGATGATATTGTTGATAGTGCGCTATCGGGCCCTTATCCGCGTCGGGTGGTGCTGAAGGCTGCCCCATTATCACTGCGCTTTATCGGACAGTTCTCGCTTGAAATCGCGGAGGCGGTGACGTACGACGCCAGTGTTGTTTCAGCGGTCGTGGTGACTGAAGGTACGAAGCCGTCTCAGAAAGCACTCAAGACTGACGGTACTCTGATTGTAGGCGAGCACAACTCCGCTGAGCAGATGATTGTGGCCACCAATGGTGAACTAGAGATCGCTGGCGCCGCGCGGCTGCTGAAATACAACGGCGTGTTCAAACCCACGAGCAGTGCGTACTACATCAACGTGGCGGACAACGATGACTGGACGCTCCCGTTTAGCTTCTTGCTGAAAAACACCAAGAACGCGGATCGCGTGACGGATCTCTACGATTGCTTCGTCAAGGTGACGTCGGTGGAAGCCAATTCGTACCTGAACTTCCAGCTGAAGCGTCAGTACGGTAAGCTCCTGCTGGAGGACACCACCAACCAGATCACTATCACTGATCCCGCGGCGTATAACGAACAAGGGTCGCTCTACCAGGATCTGTTGCGTCCAACTTATTACCGCGCTAAGTTCGGTAGTATCGCTAAGAACGCTCTGGGCGCCCCCTACGGGACGTTCGAGGTTGAACTCAAGGCAGTGTCCAAGAACGGCGGCGCAGACGTTGTCGTGGCCTTTACGGTCCACGTGGACGGTCTACCTGATACGCCGTAAGCATCACGTTATGAGACTGCCTTTGGGTGGTACTCGTTTCTAACCACCTTTTTCACAAAGTGAGAACGAACATGCCCTCTCCAACGAGCACGAAAGCTCAGCTGGTGATGCTGATGAACGATTCCCTCAATCAGCAGTTCATTGCAGCAAACTACGCCGAGGGTGATGTCACCCTGGGTGCTCCTCAAGTCAATACCGACACGACCCACCCCAACCACGACTTCAACACCGTGATCTCGGCAACGATCGGTTCGGGCGAGACTCAACAGGTCTTCACTCTGCACTATAATCGTCTGGACATCGCCCAGCTGCTCGCGCCGCGCGGCCCGTCGATTGACGGGGACGGTACGGAGACCAGTACGCACGATACGCTCCCGCTCGTGAACGCGCACATCGGTTTTAACCTGGATGTCGCCGACGTCAGCGATGACCTGCTCACGACGGTGGATGCCGACAACAGTACGATCACCTTGAAGGCGACGGCTACCAGTCTGGCGGTATACGGTCAGGGCGAGCTGAACATCACTAACCCGCCAGGTTAATGAACTCGGGTTAAAGAAAGAAAGTATTACTAACCCCCTACCCTCCTGCGTGGAGGGTAGGGGGAGTATGTTGTCATTCAATCTTCGTCGTCTTCAAAATGCTGGTCACGGTCAGGGTCAACATCGGCGCTGCTGGCTTGTCCGTCTTCAACGGCTTGATGGAGAGTTCGAGCGCCTTCTGGACACAGAGCAAAGGGATTGTTTCGACACTGCGAACAGACATCCAGGTGTTGATGAAAGACATTCTGGTCAATGGACACGATGGTTTTCCTTCTTCACTGCGGACATGGGCGATCGACGGTAAAATAGTCTGTCCCAGGGAATGAACGTCGTGTCGTTGGGATCTTTGGGATCATCGAACGAGTCAACTGAAACCTTTTCCCAGAGAATTTGATCGTCCCCAATAAGGAAGCTCGAGGGAAAGAATGCGTCAGCGTGTTCCACTCGCGTACGGATGGTGCTCAAGATAATTTGCTGAGCGCGCGGGTAAACAGCCCGATACAATTGCTCCCCGCCGATCACAAAGACTTGACGATCCGGACCTTCGAATTGGTTCAGGACGGTCTGCGCAACTTCAGCTTTGCGCAGGGCTTCTTCCAGCGAATCCACCACTTCCAAAGAGGTGTTTCCCTCTTCGTCGTAATAACTCGGTGGTTGAAAGGGTAGTGTAGTGGACACCACGATATTGTGGCGCTTGGGGAGAGGTTTGGATCCCAGACTCTCAAAGGTCTTACGGCCCATGATCACGATATGTCCGGTTGTGGTTGTGCGGAAGCTACGCATGTCTTCTTTGTGTTTGAACAACAGGTGGTTCTCGAAACCGATGGCGAAGTTTAAGTCGCAAGCTGCGATCAGCGTGATATTCACAGTAAAGTCCTTTGCAGTGCGCATACTGTCCTCTGTTACCGTTTTTAGGTAACAGAGGACAGTAGCGTGGTTATTCGGCGTAGGGGTTTGGCGTGACAAATTCGCGAGTCATCAAACGGTCTAAGAACTTCTGATCATCTTCGGAGCGGTTCTTGGCTGGTATCTCTCGGACGTCTTTGAGCGTAATAGGTAGGTCCGGACGCTTAGTGCGTAGATCCTCGACTTCGAGATCTACCTTACACCATGTCCGGGGGTTACCGGACTCGTCGTAATACACGTCGATTTCCCAAAGGAGTTCGCTCTCAGGAACCTTGAACACGTAGCGGGTCTTTAACATTCCGCCCGAGGAGAGTTTCTTAAACTCCTCCATGATGTTCTTACCGACCTTCGGTGGTAACTCCGTTTCGGTTTCGAACAAATTCCCTTTGTCCGGTTTGTAAGTCTTCGTGGTGAGGATATACGTCTTACCGTCAATACAGCGTATACGCACACACCCTGCATATGGCGACCCGTCGGATTGGTGGCGGATCTCCCATTGTTCTTGGTCTTCTTTGGAGTCGGCTTTCTCAAGCTCCTTAAAGTCCTGGATCTTACCGTAGAGTACGATCTCTTTCTCTACACGGGTCTGTCCATCAGTCACGCCTTCGAGAGACGCTTGGATACCTTTCAACAGAGGAAACGAATTCATAAACGCTCTCAAAAGTGTTCGGTCATAAGATTCCCTCCTTACCGACAGCATGCTCCAGGGGCGGCGGACCGCCCCTGGAGCACTCACCTCACACCGTCATCCTTGCCGGTGATCCTGCATCACCCGAGTCTTGCTAGCGATGGCCAGGAACTCCACCAGCTTTTCGTTGCGTACCGGCGTCGGTACCCGCAGATCACTGGTCGGCAGAGAGGTGATCTGGTTCTGGAGCGCACGAATCAACGCCTCCTTACTGTCGCCGCCGGCGAAAACCATCGTCTGCAAGAACCCGTAACCGCCCCAGTATCCGCGGTTGGCGTAGCTCGTCACCGTACCGAAGAGGTTCGTCACTACCGTGGCCAACACCACCAAGACACCGGTGTGGAATTCCACCACCGCACGAGCGGCATTCACGATGTTCTCCGGTTCCAGGTACTGAACCCCATACTCGCCCTTACAGAGCAAGTAGAGATCATCCTGGATCTTACTGATGCGAGCGTAGGGAGTGCGCTGCGGACGCGTCTCTGCGGACTTCATGGGTGTCTTGGCTTTGGAGGCCGTCGGTTCACTGCGCACCTTGGGTTCCCGCTTGGGCGGCCACTGAGCATCCTCGGGCAGGTAAAGTTTCTGCTTGGGGTGAATCAGGTCGGGGTTCTCCAGTACGTTGATTTCTGCCAGTTCCGTGAAGCGACTGGCGTCCTTCAGTACTTTCAACGCAATTCCCGTCAGCGTGTCACCCGGTTGAACGATGTAGTACTTCCGCTTAGGTTGTGCGGGAGGTTTAGTGCCTTCCATCCGAGTTTTGACTTCATGGTGCGGCAGCCAGCTCGTAGGAACCGAATCGTACGACGTTTCGGAGGTCCTGGTGATCAGCGTCAAGGTAGCGATACGGAATCGCGTCTTGGGTCCCAAGACGCGTGACATCACCGACTTCCAGACGCCGGCAGCCATGTCACTACCGGTCATGAGCTGAGAAAGCCAGATGTCGTCAACCGACAGAACGAGTTTCGGCACGATAGCGCCCGAACTCGCCAATACCTTCTCCACTGCCGCCCCGCGATTGGGACCGCTGGGCGCAGCGTGCGGCAGCTTGTCCAGGTCGATAGCGTACGGAACGACTCCGCGGTACGAATTGGCCCGGATCACCAAGTCAAACTTGATCGGTTCCTCATTCGCCAGCTGTTCCTTACGGGCCCGGTATTCTCCATCTGTCAGCGGTTCGGCTTCCGGGTCATCCGCCTTGATCGCCATGCGGGATTCCACTGCCGCTTCGGCAGAAACCGGAACCAGTTCATCACCCACATTGACGTCGGTGACGGGAACGGTGCCTTCGGTAGTTTCGACCAGCGTATCGGTGGGTACCACAGCGGTGGATTCGGAAACAGCCAGATCGTTTTTGTCGTTCATTTCGATTTTCCTTGGAAGCGAGGTAGTAGAGTGGATGCGAACTCTACGTGGATGGTTGGTAAGACAAAGCCAACCGTGGTGGGGTAAATGACTGTCGAACTTACCCGAGAAGACCTGGCCTTACAGAACCAGGGTTAAGCAGACGGTAACCAAGTGTTGTATGCCTCGACGAGGCTAAACGGACCAATCCGAAAGTCCGTGGTTTCCGCGAGCAACAGATTCGAAGCATCCTCAATACGTGTGACCAGAGGACTGGCGTAGATGATTTGAAGATCCGAAACTCGAATGACAAAGTAGGACGGACGCTCTTCTTCTGGTAGGTTCATGTGAGCATCGAGCGATGCTCGAATCACCTCCAGCTGGAAAGGATAGAGCGAGAGCTCGATCTTCAAGGAATCGGGTTGTTCGCGATATAACTCCAGCGACCGATAAGGATAGTCGGCCTTGGGAGTCTCCACAAACTTCCCGTCGGAGGTAATGCCGTAAAAAGGCATTTCGCCCAGATCCAGTGGTTCTTTCGAAGCGGTAGTTTCGTTTGACATACAGAACGACTCCTAGAAAGATAGACTACGCATTCATGAGTAGCCTATAAACTAAAGGGAAGTAAGATTTATTTACACCTCGAGCGTCACGTAGGGATAGTACATACCTAAGAAACGGTGGAATCTGACTCGGACGAACTGGAGGCGGTGGTTTCGAACGGAGCGAACGTACTTTTGATTCTTGTTTGAAAGGAGATATCCACGTCGTCGAGTTCGTCGTGAAACAAAGCCAAGATTCGATCTCTACGCAAATCGAACCCTAGTTGCAGGAACGTGAAGCGTCCAAGTAGTTCCTTGAACAAATAAACCGCGAAGGCTCCGTAAGGATTAATTTCTCCGAGCCGTTCCTCCAGGAAATCAAAGAACTGATTGTTTGCCCACACATCGAATTCGGTGATGTCTGCCGGTGGGATCAAAAGTCCTTGATCTTCAGTGATTCGTTCAAAGGTCGATTGATTGTCGGTAACCCCGACATCCACAAAAGGCTTTTCTGCACTACCAAACTTATACAGTACATGATCGTCTTCTTCACGACTCGCCTTCAGAAAACGCAGTGCGGAATCCGGAGGGGCGCCTTCTGGCATGGAATCTTTGAAGGCTTTGTACGCTGCTGACCGAAAGGCGGGAAGTAAAGCGTCTGTTTTGATGAAGATGGAGAAAGCTTCCAGCCGTTCCTTCCCTACCCGCCGCCACTCTAAAACTTCTCTTGAAATGATTTTTGACATGGTCTGCATAAAACCCTGTTCCGTAGGGAACAGGGTTTTATCTCCTTGTGAGGATTAGATTACGTAGCCAGAGCAAAGAAACGATGTTGTCCAATGGAAGCACGAAGGGTTAATCGAACGTTGTGGTGGGGGGCTTTAGCATGTCGGAAAAACAAGCTGTCGGCGATGGGATTGGGTACGGTACGCGAGAGTACAGCAATGGCCACCATTTGCGCCTCAGCGTACGCGGCCTGATTGCGAATACGGGGGGGCTTACCGGCCCAAGAGAATTGGTAACGACCTCGTCGGTGTTGATGGACGACACCGCAAGCGGTGTCCGGGTACTTATCGTGCCCCATCCGGTTGAGAATCACGTAGGCGACAGCTATCTTACCCCGACGCGATTCGCCGCGCGCCTCGTAGTAGATACCCTCAGCCACACATTTGATCTCCGATGCGCTCAAGCTCACGCGAGCACGATCGGCCAGAGTGCGTTTAGTGTAAATAGGCTCCTTCAGTACAATGGGGGGAGGGGTGAGTTCGATAGATTGGAAAACAACGTGGATTGGTGGAGGAGTGAAACCAACCACCGGCTCAGACATGGACGTAAGGCGAGGGAGGGACACACAGGCGTTGAGGGTTAAAGCCAGGACGGCGGTGAAAAAAAGTCGAAAGGTTGAGGACTTAAACATCAGCGTTACACTCTAAAAGAAAAGTACCTTAAAGACGATTTGCCGGCATCGCAGCGCGGTTAGGAACCTTTAAGGAGCTCTTTTTGGCGGAAAAGGTAACCGATCCGCCATACGACCTGGTGTTTTCGAAATCGACGATTCATTGAGAACCATCGCTCGAAGCACCAAGGGAAGTATATCATTAGCGATACCAAACCACGTTGATGGGAATTCCATAAGTACTAGAAAGCCCCCGCATGGTTGCTACGGCCAATCCAGACGTGGGGTACGATATGGATTCTTTAGGGTCAGTAACCCAGTGCTCGTGACCGTTCACATAGTGGCCAGCGTAGTACTCTTTAAGTCCGTCACGAACGCGGATCACACGGTAAATTGGTGAGTTGGGCTCATCCATCGTTGTCAACCTCACCTTATGAAGAGAGAAGGCTTCCCATCCGGAGAATGTATGTTTACTGAAATGCTCGACAAGTACCTCGTTGAGGACTGGCGTAAGGCACCCAAGTGGTTGTCCGTGTGGGTCTTGCTGTTGATCGGTATGGCCCCGGATCTGTTTAACCTGGCCGTACAGTACAAGCTGATTACAGCGGCTTCCGTACCGGGGATCTTCGAGAAGGCGCTGAACCTGGCGGCATTCATCGGTATTGCTGTGCGCATGATCGACCAGGCAGCGATTGCCAAAGGTCTCCTGCCGGCCAAGAAGGATTCCGATAGTTCGGACGGCACTCCCCCGCCTACTGCTGGTTGAGTCACCCCGTAACAAACCATGGGGTAGGTCTGTCAGAAATAAAGCATACACCCTCCACGAGACTGTAAAAGTCTCGTGGAGGGTGTATGCTGTCAAGCCAAGACCAACAGTAGTTGGGAGATGCGTTCGTATTCTGCGCACTGACGGGCGTAGAGACGAAAAATGAAAGGTTGGAAGCGCCGTAGTCCTGAGGTGAGGCGATTTTCGATTTCTTGAATTTTTAGCCGTAACGATCTAGGTGTTTCGCTACGAATACTTTCACCGTAGATCTTGGTGTAATGCGAATGGATCAAAAACCGTGCCCGTTCACGTTCACTGACGGAATGAGTGCGGACCAACGGTTCGATGTCTGCGTGTTTTTTCTCTAACCACATGAGCCCTGTTCCCCTGTAAGAACCTACGTCCATAGAATCAAGGACTTAGGTATTCTTACGAACGCTAAACTTTAAGGGGACCTTATCTAGGGGTAATATGTGTTTGAAAGACTGTTGAGTCGAGAGTATATCTCCCAGGGGCGATAAAACCCCTGGGAGATATGATTGGTTTAAACAGCCGTGAAGCCTGTAGGCGGCGCGTACAGATGTTCCGCCGTAGTAGCTATCGTGGCGTAGTTGGTTGTATCCGAACTCTGGAACGAGGCACCAATCATGATGGGATCGGTCCCACCAAGGATAAAGGTTTCGCCCGTACCCGTTGCCGGGTCAGTAACGAAATCGGCCATGTCGTTCGTTGCGGCCCAGACCTGACGAGTGGCTGGGTCAATACAGACCCGCATCACAAACGCATCCGCACCGGCAAAGTTCTGCACGGTACCCGACGACGCGGTGGCTGATCCGTAGTTTGCGTTCCAAGTGAGGCGATTACCCCAGTCCATGAGTAACGCATTTGGAGTATCCCAAATCTGGCCGGCGTTAACGCTGGTGATGTCTTGCGTACTGTTACCGGTAAAGACCAGTAGTGTCCACTTGGAGGTAGCCTGAACAATCTTCATCTTGACTTCGAAATAGACTTTCTCCGTCACGAGGTAGTTCGACCAGACACTAGCCCACTCTGTCGCCGAACCCGTAGCTACCGAGGCGGTAGTCTTGTCAGTGGAGATCTGAGTGTTAGCGGACGACGGCCCGTTCCAAAGGAGTTCGCCTGAACCCTGAGAGGCACTAGTAACCGTAAGCGTGGCCGGATCAGAGTTTGTCGTACCTCCGCCGTTAGTCGCCGCGCAACGGATCTGCCAGCCGTCCATACTCGTATTCACCACCGGACTATAGGTGTCGGAAGTCGCTCCGTTGATGTCAGCCCAAACCCCACTCACCGGCTTATTCTGCCACTGGTAAGTAATCGGGGCGTCACCAGTAGCTGTCACGGTAAAGTTCGCCGTGGCGCCGTCGGTGAGGGATGCGTTCTGAGGCTGAACGGTGAACACCGGAGCACTTACGGGTGTGCCTACGGTGATAGCAACGGCGTTGGAAGTCACCGAACCCACGGGGTTAGTGAGAACGCAGCGCATTTGTGCACCGTCATCGGCCAGAGCCAACGTGCCGGTATAGGTCGACGTAGTGGCACTCGCGCCCACCGCGTTATTCCATACGCCCGAACCGGAGGCTTGATACTCCCACTGATACGTGATCGGAATGGATCCGCTAGCGGCGACGCTAAAGGTGACCGTTTCTCCTTCGCTGCCGGTAAAGGGCGTCGGTTGGGAAGTGATCGTGATCGGTGTGGTGCCGTCATCGGGGCTGTGCGTGAGTGAACGCAGTTCCACAACGTACTGGGTCGTACCACCGGAAATATCCAGACGATACCCACCGTCCGTGAAGTCCGCGTCCTCTGCCGAGGCTTGGACCACGGTAAAGGTGGCGCCGGCAGGGGTGAGTACCCGAATCTGCAGATCACCTGCTGTAGCCGTGTCTCCAGAAACCGTCGGAAGCGTCGGCGTACAGACCTGAAACACCGCTGTGGTACCGTTGGTAGTGGCAAACGAGTCGGAGACGGTCAGGATGCCGTTGGTGAAGTCCACCGAACGGTTCCACTGAGTGACTGTTGCGTCATTCATAATGTCCTTAAGATCGGCTTGAGCCTGGACATCACCGTTGGAGCCAATCGAGTGCGTATGGGCAGCCGTACCGTTCTTCTGGGCAATAACCACACCGGAGCTGTTCTGGAAACGCAAGACGTTATTGGACTTGACGCCCTGCTGAATGCCCGAGTGGCTGAAAATGTTGTTCGTGACTGCCAGGAAAGTATCCTTGTACAGAACAAACGAACCTTGTTCTTGATGGGCGTGCGACTGATCGTACGTGCCAGCGATAAAATGGAAGAACACTGCTGTGGGATCCCAAGCCGTGCGTGAGAACAAACTGCCTGTCCCTTCAGAGTAATACGACAACGCTGTTGGAGGCGTGGAGGTATTCGCACCAGCTGGCATCAGATTCTCAATGTGCATGAAGCCTTGCGACATTTGTTGAACGCTGATGTTGTTCAACCACCAACTGCCATCGTCATTAGCCGCTGAGTCGGTAGAAAGCATCCGCGAGCGTAACACCATATCGCGATGGTAATCGAACAGGTTCGGGAAGGACTCCCTCGACAGATCGCCGATGGGGCAGTACCGATTCAGTGTCGGCATAACAGCATGCGTCCAGTACTTCAACGTATCGTTGAGATGGCTACTGGATTGAGAGAGATTCGGCATACTGGAATCTTCCCAGATCTGATAGAACGCGAACAGACCTCGTAGCGAGATACCATATCCCGTTCCCTCACGACTACCGCCACCGTCCAGATTGGCGTAATACGCACGCAGCGCAGGAAGTTTCTCGTTATTGAGGAAATCAATCCATGTCTGGTTACCCGACGCCAAGGCCCATGTTGCTGTGGCCATCAAGAACGAATAATGGTAATTGTTACCAGGATCATTGATTGCCCAACCGGTCCACGGGAAAGCGTTACCACCCCACGCGGCTGTTGATGGATTCCATACGTTGTAAATAGCTTGATCTGCAATGGCAGCCCAACGAGTCTTCGTGGCGCTGTCGGGATTGCACCACGCATACACACGCGCCAGTGCACCAATCACGCTACCTACTTCGAGATAACTGTCGCCAGAAATCAACGTCACGTTCTCATTGGCAGCGATATTTGCCTCGGCCTGATCGACGTAGTCGTTGATACCTTGAATGGCCAACGTGCGGTACTTCTCGTCGTTCGTTAACCGGTAAGCAACCGCAGCTTGTTCTGGTGAATAACCATAGGGTGATCCGCCCGTTTGTTTCGCGTCAACGAAACTGATAAACGACTGATAAGCTGCCGACTGTGTATCGACGTAATTGAAATTCTCCGTCAACGCTAAGGGGACGGTGGGCACGGCGACAATTTGAATGGACGCGGTGCTGTAGACACCCTGAACGCCATTGAGTGTCGCGGTCTCCGCCACTCGTACCGCATGTCCGATATCGGCCGTTTGCGTCACATACGTCGTACTGGTAGCGCCGGCAATGACAACATCATCACGCAACCACTGGAACGTGATCGTCGGAGAACCCTGGTAAACACCCGGCTGGTAGGTCAGGATATTACCCATTGTTGTACTACCGGTCAACACCGGTGCTGTGGTCAGGACCGGACCTGGGGTCAGGGAATCCGCCGCGTTGATCGTCGAATACGCGCTTGAAAACCACCAGCCGTATTTACGGGCAGGTAGAATGCGGTACTTGGGCAGTCCTACAGTGGTACGGGTCCAGTCATCAAAGACAAGCTTGGCAACCGTTTGCATTTCAAAGATCACGCGTTGAATGGTACCGGTGTCCTGATTCAACTGTTGTTTGGCCCACAAACCCTTTTGCAGGACCACAGAGATGTCGTAACAATGTTCGGCATCTGACGCAATATCACCTTCCACGAACTGAGCACTGGTACCCACCAAATACGCAGGAATACGGAAACCAATGTAAGCGGGTTCTTCGTAGTTGACGTAGAAGCCGTATTGGAGAATGAAGTCGCAATAACGTGAAATCCACGAAAGGATTGACTGATTCCATGTCGTACGGTAGAGCTGGATCAGCGTCTCAATCACCAGACCCGTCATCCAGGGTGACGAGACCATCGTACCCGGACCCTCGTTTTCATGCTGGAAATACGTATGCAGGGCTGCACCGGTATCCACTGACATGGTCACGAGAAGATTAAAGTACTCGTTGGCACGGTTAAGATACGCGGCATCGCCACTAATCCAGTAATAAGCGAGCTGACCTTGCATGGCGTAGTTGAGATTACGCTCCGTCCACGGATTGATGTCTTCGTTCCAAATCGGAGGAAATTCATCATACAGGCCGTCAGCCAGCAATTTACAGGTCGGGCGGTACGTCTGGTTACCGGTCTCACGCTCGTACCAATATCCTACCAGAGGATACTGGTATTTCGGATCCTTAACGGCACCTTGGTTAGGTAAGAAGTACGCGTAGTCACCTACGGGCGAGATCTTACTGAAATAAAGCTCCGCCAGACTCAGCGCCTTGGCCCGGATGTCGGGGTTACCTGTACGCAGATAGAGCTTGTATACGACAGTAGCGCGATCGTACAGCCAAGGTTCTTTCACAGTGAGATCCGGACGCCCCCGTTCGGCGGTGTAGGAAAGCTCCGTGACGTTCACGCCGTTACCGTAGGCTTCACCGTACCACTCCAATTCCGTTAGGCCGAAATTCATCGCGGCGTCGTCGAAGTAGTTATTCGTCATCATGGGGTTGACGGGTGAGAACATCGGGAAGTCATCGTACCCGACTTGCACTAACACCCGACCTTCGGTTTCCAGCTGACCGTCAGAAACGGCATAAGTGAACTCCACCTTACCGTTGTAATCGGTCTCTGGGGTGAAAGTCATGGTTTGATCGACGTTCACTGTCACACTACCGTGATCGACCGCGACCGGTGTACCGATGACGATAGCTGCGTTGTTGACTTTGGTGACCGTCAGCGGATCGTCTTCCGGATCGTAGTCGTCGGCTAAGACCGGAATGATTACCGGTGTGTTAAGCTTAGTCAACATCACGTCGGGACTCACCACCGGAGGGTCATTGACCGACGTCACCTGAATATCAATCGTCGTCGCTTTGAGATCATCGCCATTAGTGGCCATGACGTAGATGGTCGGTACCGTACCATTCCAATTAAGGTCGGGAACGAATTCCCATTCACCATCGCTGTAAATAGTCACCCGACCAACCTTGTCGATTAGGGCGCGTTGACCAGACGTGTAGGTCCCACCAAATCCATTGATCCAGAATTCCTTCAAACGCACCGGACCACCGTTCGTAACTGCACTGGTGAAGACATTACCACTGGCAGTCGTGTCCTCGTTTACCGTCTGAACTACGGGTGACAACTTCAGTGAGGGGTTGTTGACTTTCCCTTCGATCGTCGTGACACGACCTTCGAGTACCGGAACGCCCACTAGATCACGTAAAACTGCTACCGTAGCTGGCGACTTGGTGGGTAACTCATTGACGGGGATTGGCTCAATAGCCATTGCTTAATACTCCATTTACATGGTACGTGTTAATTGGCGAGGACAATGGACGCGCCTTCGACAGTGGTAATTGGTGCGCCCTCTACCGTGAGTAGAGCACCTTGAGCTATAGCGGTCAGGAGGAGAGATATGGACAGCGAGCCGTTGAAAATAATCGAGTCAGCCCGTGGGGTAAGATCGACGCTTATAGAAGATTCCCCCTCTACCCGATTAATAGGAGTATCCAAGAATTCTTCGGGGTCCAAAAAGCGTCCTGCCCGTGCAGCAATACGCGGTACGAGCATACGTACTGTGGTTTCCTCGAGATCATCAAATGACGTATCGGTGAGCTGACAGTACTGATCGACGTCCAAGCGATAAAAGAATAGGTTCCGCTGAACGCCCGAGTTCTTAAAAGTTAAGGATAGTTTGGTGTTACGACCGTTGTCGTTAACCACCGTAACACTATCAACGGTAACTTGGTTGGATGTGATAACCAAATTACTCTTGACTCCCCATTCGTTAAGGAGAGTTTGCAGTGGATTTTCGTAAGGCGATGACACTACTGTCTCCCCTTTAAAGGGTGGGTGAGGACTCCTGTTAAAGCCGTACGAAGCATCCCTCCGTACGGTCACTCATAGGAATGAGTGACATAGACTCCCTCCTGGACTCTAATAAGGTCCAGGAGGGAGTCTATAGTCTTATCTCGTCAAACGTTGTAGATGAAACTGAGCACTCACCAGTTCTTCAGTGATCTGCTCTTCAGTGAATTCCTTACCTAACTGAATGTGTTTGGCGGTCCGACACCGATCTACCGCTCTAAGAAACTCATCCAGGTCACCCCATACCGTGTAAGGGTTGAGTTCGAAGAGCTCCTTGTCGGTTTCTGTCAGGCGGACTTTCAGATAGCACAGGTAATCGTCTGGATTCAAGCACCGCGAGATGGCTTCATGGGCGGAGTTAAACGTGAAGAGCTTGAGGTGTTCTTCCGTGTCTCCTGATCCGTAGCGGCGAATCTCATAGGCGTCGTAGTAGTAAATACCCATTCCCACTGACTCCTGTCAAGCCCAACTGATCTCGCAGGCTCCGCCATTGCATCCGACAGCCCCCATTGTGTCCACTTCGGTGTACTTCTGTTGGTTCAAGTCCATCGCGAAATCTACGAACTTGAGACTCTTCTCGATACCATCCCAACGGTGAAGGTTATACACGTCTTTGAGACAGTAAGAGGCTTTGAGTAGATCACCTTCAAAGTGCGCCTTAGCGAACTTCTTGAAGCGACGTACCCAGTCGCGCTTGGTAAGATCTTTGGAGTCTTCGGCGTTCAGTTCCTCACCGTGACCCATGGCCGTGTCACATGCAGTCCAGAGATTGCTGTTGAAAGCATGCATGCCGTCAACGATCAACCCAGAGGCGAACATCGAGGCGGTGCTATACATCTCCACGAGCTGTTTCGCTGTAAACACCTGAGTGAACGGAGCCTGCGGGTAATCCCGATCGCCGGAAGCACCCAGGAGCGAAATACCAGCGAAACTATAGCGGTTCTGGTAAATGTACTCCTCGACTTCTTCCCAGTTGTCCACTGAGATCGTGTTGGAGACGTTGTGGCGCAGACGCTTATCCGTGCAGAGCGATTCGTCCGTGCCGGTCTCCACCCAAAACGCCTGAGCGCGTTTGACGTATTCCAGCTGCTTGACGCCGTACAAGTCGCTCTTGTAGATCGACCCAGGTTTGGTAGTGATCGGGAAACCGACCACCACGTCGGTCTTGTTAGGTGACCACACCGAGTCTTCACACATCTTGGGATTGGTGGTCATCAAGAGTTCAGTGACAGCATCTTGCTTGTTCATCTGGACGTTACGGATGTACCGAGGTGCGTGTTCACCATGGATACCCGAAGCGCAACCCAGAAGTACGGAAGCATTTCCACTCGGCTTCACTACCGTGGAACGAGCAGACGGATTGATACCGATTAATTTAGCGACTTTTCGATTGACTTCTTTGATCAACGTGGCTCCGTCTTTGAGGTTGTTTTCATCAAAGAGAACCTCTGGATTGTTCATCCAGCCAGTGATCGAACAACCCAGAAGAGCTTCACGGCGAGTGATCTCCTCAGAAGCCGAACCCAGGTAAGCGAAGTCGGTGTAACCAGCCTGGAGCGTACCGAGAATGCCTGAAGCCTTACAGGCGTAAAGGAAGGACTCTCGATCGACGGCAATGCCGCCGTTGATTTCGGTTAGGTTGCATGCCTGGAAACCATAACGTCCATCTTCAGTAATGCCGCGCATACCTACTTCCACGCACGGATTGTACGTGAATTCCTTATCGTCCGTAAAGACGAATCCTGGCTCACCGAAGTTTCGAACGGACTGCATGATGCCAGCCCATTCGTCACGAGTAAGCTCGTCGCGGACGATAAGGACAGAATTGTTAGAACGCCCACGCTGGGGATTCTCGATGAACCACCGACCAGTCTTTGCCGCCAGCATCTCCTGATCGTCCTTGCTGAACAAGCAGATCGTTGCTGCTCGACGGATACCGCCCGACAACACGGCGTCGGCCATGTGCATCACGAAGTCATAAACGTCGATAGGACGCAACTGGGTGGTGATCGTGTCTTTTTGATTGGTGATGTGGTTCAAAAGTTCCCGACACTTCTCTAGAGAACGCACCAGTCCATCCGGACCCGGAGCCTTGAAACCACCTGAGATCAACGCTCCACGAGGACGGACCTGCGAAACGTCGAAATGGACTACCTTACCTTCATATTCCGGGAACGTACTACCGTGCGTCAGATACGAAGAAATCAACACGCCGAAAGCGTCAGCCCAACCTTCGATACTGTCGCCCACGATGTGTGCCTTAGCGTCGCCCTTGTTAGGCGCCTTCACCGGCGGAATCTGTGCGACATGATGTTTTTGTACCGAGAACCCCACACCGCAGCCTGCTAGCAGTAAGTACATGGTTTGCTGGAAGAACTCAACACGGTTAGCTGCCGTTGAACTACAGTTGTACAACTTCGCGTTGTGGGCGAAGATCTGTGGACCCCCAAACTGGAGCGCTCGCTGAGACCCCAAGACGCTCTTTTTCTTATAAGCGACTTCGGCGAAATCAATCAGTTCCTTTAGCTCAGGAGTCATCTGTGCTTCGTACTTCAAGCGGTGCATGTCCATGACACGCTCGACCGCTTCTTCCCAGGTCTCGTATCTGTTCCTTGCTGGGTCCCATCGCGAATATCCCATATAGAACTTGGAATCCGCCATCATTTTAGCGGCGCTTTGGGATGTTGCGTTATTCATGAAAAACTCCAGTGTGGACGGGGGTGTAGGCGTGTCTAAAAGAAACCCCTTTAGGCATAACCTAGAGCGAGTTGGTTTTATTCCACACCGTGCCCTCGAGAGAAAACGAGGGACAAAAACCCAGTGCATCTTGCGAGTGCACTGGGTCGATTCTTCGTACTACTTTTCGAACACCTTCCGGTGCCGATAACGCATTAAAATGTCCTTGACAAGACCGCTTCTTACCACATCCTCTTCTGTGAACTCCACGACGCCAACTTGTTCTAGACCTTCAAGGATTTCCAGAGCGTCAAGAAGACCTGAGCGGGTCTTGATGTCGACTTGTTCGACGTCACCCTGGATGATACACTGCGTATCCTCTCCTAGACGAGTTAGGAACGTTTTCATCTGGGCACAGCTGAGGTTCTGGGCTTCGTCAAGAACCACAAGAGCATTCTTGAACGTGCGTCCGCGAATGAATTCCGGCGGAACAAACACCACACGTGGGAACTTACCGTAAAGTAAACTCTCGACATGGGTTTTACCGTAGTGCTCTTCCAGCACTTCGAGAAAAGGGATTTGATAGGGAGCCGTCTTCTGTGACTCATCTCCAGGGAGGAATCCTAAACCACCACCAGCTTCGATGATGGGTCGAACCACCACAATACGCTCAATACGCCGAGCGTCCAGTTCTTGTGCGGCGTATTTCATAGACAGGTAGGTCTTACCCACACCCGCTACACCTAGGCCCAAGACTATCTGTTTGCACCGTAACAAGTCGACAAACAACGCTTGTTTGGCATTCAGACATTTCAACGGACTAACCTCTTGTCGTTGCCAGGACTCTACCGCCCGCAGTTTGGCGGACTTGGCACGCTGAGGCGCCTGCTCGGTCGTGGCCAGCGCTTGCGCGGCACGGTTACGACGGCTGGACTTGGTCTTGGAGCTTGTTTTAGCCATAGGTATCGAACCCCTATTGGTGATACGAAATCGCCTGCTTTTGAGGTCAGGAGACTCAGATGTCTTCTCTCTCCATAGGATCAAACAAAAAAGAAAATGACAGCATACAGAGGGGGCTAAAAGCCCCCTCTGTATCTGAAAGTCAGTACTCGAAGTACGTTTTGGCGAACTGCGTGAACTTCAGAAGCCGCCAGACGGCATCTTTAGCCTCGTCAAAAGGTGCTTTTCTATAAAGTTCGGTACTGTAGGAGGGTGAGCTCTCCGGATCCTTTCGGTCGGTCGGTCGTGAACGCGCGATCCACGAAGTATCCAGAAGAGGATCGTAGGTCAGTTCTATTTCTCGATTCGTAAACCCATCCATTAGGACGTTCAGTACCGGACGATTGTCGCCGAGCTCTTGTATTGAGAGTCTTCGCACACCATAGACAGCCCCAGCTCCCAAGATCTCCGCAAACATCAAATTCGACGAGTTTGGCTGTCTTGATCTTGGAACGTTGCTGTGACCACGAACCATAGTGTCAAGGAAGGTTTCTTCGGTCAAAAGATTGCAATAGTCACTGAGTTGCTGGAGGGTAACGGAATCGAGTCGTCCGGTTAAGACCTTCCAGTAACGACTGTGGTCTAAAACTTTCTCGTATCGGGCGAAGACCTTCTCGATCGCGCCGTAATACTTCTTGGGAATCTCGTCTCCGTCGAAGCGGAATATCAATGTCAAATGTTCGGGTTCGGGGACCAATACGGCATTCCCCGACAATGTAGACCAGATCTGGGGTTCGGTATCCTGTGCGTCGGAGAAAGAGTCCGGTAAAATCGAACGAGGCATTTGGTAGAGGCTTTTCTCACTTGCATCGTGAGTGACATTGCAGCGTATGAAAGGAAGTTTTGCAGACTCCGCTCGTTCTTGAGTCAACCCCAATAACAAGTTGAATTTCAACTGAACCAAACTACCTTCGAAATCCAGTTCGTTGTCGTTGATGTAGGGCATGGCGGTTTCCTGAAAAGTGGGGTGGGCATAAGTACGACTGGAGGGGCTTAAAGCCCCTCCAGTCGTATGCGGTTGATTCAAACTTTACTGGTCGCAAAACGTCGATTGACCACGGTATAGTTATCGTAGTCGATGTAGTGGTAGTCGTGGTCCTGACGTAGGGTCAGTTGCTCACGTAAGACCACCAGGAAGCGATTGTGAGGGGTTATTTGACCGGCACCCCAGGCGCCGCCAGGAGCGCGTCCAAGCGTCTCTAATGAGCTGTCAGAGAGCAGGCGCACACGCAGGGTGGAGTTCTTATTACTGACCGAATGCAGGGCAATTTTCCCCATACGGTGGTTGATCATCACGATCTTGTCACGTTGGAAGTCCATGGGCACTCTCAAGGTCAGAAGGTTACGAATCCACTGTGGTCGGAGACCGGTTATCTATACAATCACGAGAATTGAAAAGTATCGGTGGGTGTACACCCACCGATACTACTTGTGTTCAGTCCACTGGGGGTATGAGGTTGGTCGGTGCGTTGACACTCACATCCGCTATCGTCTGAGACTCTACACCGTGTTCACGACGCCATGCTTCGTATTCAGCTCGTCGTTCGGATTCTCGCAGGTCGTAGACACGAATGGCGTCTGCCTGACCCTCCTGACTCACCGCCTGGATGACTTCGTCCTGACTGAGTTGACCGTCCGCCACAGCCAGCGCCAGGACGGTCAACAAGCGCTTGATACTGCCTGGGTTGGGAGGATCGAACAAACGAGCGTCGTCTCCACCACTGAGTCCATCGGCTGTATAGACCCCAAAGTGTCCGATGACGACATTGCGCGCCAGAGCATCTGGATCGAAGTCCTCGTCCCGACCACAACGCGTGGCTGCCTTGATACCACTTCGGATACCCGGTTGCAGTAAGTCTTCGAAATACCGTCGTGCGCGACATCCACCGATCAGCAGTTCGTAGGTCGGATTTGGTGTGAAGCCCTGTTCGTCCATTTCGTACAGCCAGTGGTCTTTAGGCAGCGGCATAGACATCGTCGCAAACACATTACCGTCGCCCAGATTGTTTACGCACTCGTGGATCGTACCGCCGCAAACATCAGCGATCTCAGAGATAATGTCCGGAGTTTTGTTATGCATGGTCAGTCACCGCGTCGATTTGGAAAAAGCCACTGTAGTGGGCAGCAAGTGCTTCGCTGAGGATGCACGAAGCAGCGTCAGGACGGATCCCCTCGGGGAGCGTTATGGTGAGCTTGTGTTGTTTTTCTTGCTGTCGAGGACGACGTTCCAAGAACAAAGCGGAACGTTCACTGTGTTTCAGACGTTCGCCATTAAGCTTTTCCACCGACAACGTCGGTACTGACATGCCTGGCGCGTAGAAGAAAACGTGGTCGACTTCTTCGATCAATGCAGGTAAACGCGCTGCAAAGTACGGCGAATAGATGAAGTAGACTCGACCACCCTGGAGTGCAGATTGCCGCAGGCGGTGAAGTAACTCCATTGCATCATCTAGTCGGCCCGTGGCCGTATCTTTAGCTTGGAAGCTCGGATAGAGCTCGGGTGGGAGATTCTGGGCCAGTAGTTCAATATGGCTGTCGATATACCGCTTATCGACTTGGCTGTGCTTAAGGCACAAGGCCAGACCAGGTTTGAGCACTGAGACCCCAGGCAAGATTCCTTCGGGAATCTGGACGCCTTCGGAGTGATCCATAGTGGTTTCCTAGTGAAGGACGGTTTCACACAACCGTCGGGAGCGAGTCTTTACGAGACTAACGGCGCTTTAACCTTTCGGCCAGAACGCATGACCTTGCGAAGTGGACTGAGCGAAGTTATAGTGTCTAACTCCTTCAGGATATTCGCAGCAAGCCGGGTAAATCAGTCCAATCCAGAAACTATGTTTAGCAGGTGCATGGAGGGTATTGCAGGATGGACACATCCAACGATAGCCGCCTCGTACAGTGAAACCCAGTAAGTCTCTATCGCCTGGAACAATGCTACGGTCGCAGAGATCGTAGCGTTCGTTGACGACGTGCTTCACGTTGAAAGCGTAGGCGGTAGCGGCACGCCTCCTCGTCTCTCTGGCGAGTCGAATGTGTTCACACCAACGCATACACCACTCACGTAGACGATACATCGACCTTGTCCTTCTCCAGACTATCCCAGATAGCAAGAAGTTGCTCGGCGCCTTGAGCGAACGGTCCACCGAAGAGTCTCACATAGACACACAACGCCATGAGTTCGTCAAATGTCACAGAGAGATCATCCACCCAACAACGACCACCTTTCCCCGGAGAAGCACCCTGTATCCGATCATTGAGTCCCTCCACCACTGACAACGCAGTACCGATGGAAAGACGTATACTCTTTTTCGCTTCAGAGGAATCTGGTAGCTGGTGATACCACCAGATCAATTCAGCTTCCAGGATATCGAGATGTTGCTCACCGTCAAGCGTCAATGTCCCGGGTTTCTCAGGATCAAATCGAGACGTACCTTGATAACGCTCATTCAAGATGCTACGAGCTTGTTCCTGAGTCACCGTTTGGAACAGTTTATCGAAAGAGATTTCGAACGTGATTCCGGGAGTCTCCGCAAAAGGGACCGATTCGATTGCCATGTTAAAGTTCCTTTAGAGTGGTTGCATGTGTCGAATGATCAACTGAGGTTTGCGGAAATCCCGAAAAGAGTTGACCGACATTTCATACACGATTCGAGCTTTTTGAGGAATACTCTCTACGAACTCGGAGAAGAAGTGAATGCCTTCCACCGTCGAACCGTCACGAGGATCAATCAAGGATAGTTTCAGGTGCTTTTCTTTCAGCACACGACAGTCCTCTCCGTCGATCTCAAAGACGTTTTCGAACACCGGTGTCGGGAAACCCTGTCCCCATGGACCGGAAGCATCTAGGAGGTCTACGAACCCTGTTTCGAAATACCCCACCGGAAGCTCGCCGTCAGTATACAACACAGCGTCCAGGAGTTCAGGAGTAAGCAGACTCGCTGCGACGCTATCGAAAGCGTCCCGGAATCGCTCTACGTCGTCTTTCAGAATACTTAGTCCGGCGGCCATGGCGTGCCCACCAAACTTCTTTAGAAGCCCAGGACATCTCGCGTCCACTAACACCAAGGCATCCCTCAAATGAAAGCCAGGAATGCTCCGAGCAGACCCCCGTAATTCGTCTGAACCCGGTGTCGCAGGAGCAAGCGCCACAACCGGTCGATGGAGAGCTTCTTTAAGCTTCGAAGCGACCAGCCCCACGATACCGGGATGCCAACTCGGGTCAAAGACGGTAACACCATGTTGGTCTCTAGAGTAGTGTTTCTCCAGGAGCAGTTCGGCTTCCCCAACCATCTCTAGTTGCTTTTCTTTACGGGAGTCGTTGATCTCTTCCAACATATCCACGTACTGAACGATTTGGTAAGGGTCGTCGCTAGTGAGAATCGTGATTCCTACTGTCATGTCATCCATGCGACCAGCGGCATTGAGCCTGGGGCCTACGGCAAAGGCGAAATCAGTGGCGGTAAGTTCTTTGATGTTCTTACCTGCTTTCTCGATCAAACACCGCAAACCTTTGGAAACCTTACCCGAACGGATACGGCGTAGACCGACAGCGACGAGAATACGGTTGTTGTAGTCCAGTGGTACCAAGTCAGCTACTGTACCCAGGGCCACCAGGTCAAGTAAGGAGACCAGGTCTGGTTCCGCTTGAGTAACGGGTTGGTCGGTTTTTAGAACGTGACGTGTCGCCAGGAGCGTGTAGAAGATCACGCCGACGCCAGCCAGGGCTTTGGATGGAAACGGATCACCTTTGACGTTGGGGTTCACTATAGCGTCTGCTTCAGGGAGGGTTTCGCCTTGAAGATGGTGGTCGGTAACGACGACTTTGATTCCTTTGGATTTGGCATAAGCCACGCCTTCTAAACTCGAAACGCCGGAGTCCACCGTGATGATCAACTGTGTCCTGTCGTCCATGGTGTCGATTAGACCAGGAGTGAGACCGTAGCCGTGGACGAAGCGGTTCGGAACGACGTACTTGACGTTCTGAGCACCGAGGAGTTTGAGTCCTCGGTAAGCTACGGATGTACCCGTCGCACCGTCGCAATCGTAATCCCCGGAGATCGTGATCCACCACTGCTCACGGATAGCCTGAGCGATGAGTTTCGCGGCAGGGACAATACCACCCAATTCTTTCCAATGGAGCAGTCCGGACAGTAAGTGTCTGACGGATTCAGGTTTCACCGAACCCCGAGCTGCATAGATCCGCCGAATCACCGGCGGAATCTCTGAAGGCCAGTCCGCATCGTTATAACGGGGTACGGGCCGCTGTTCAATCTTAATGGACATGTTTGAGCAGATCCTCGTGGCCCGTAGTGTGGAGAGAGTATGTAGTATCCCTCACTTCCGTAATAAACAACGAGCACACTAAGCCTTCGGACTCTAGAGTCCGAAGGCTTAGTGTTTTATGCGTTCACTGACTTACCACCGGTTCACTGGCATCAACGGCGAAGCATTGCGCTCTTTCTTGGGAGCCGCTTGCGGTTTGTCTTCCCCCACGCGTGCCAGGTCGTCCAGCGCCGCAGTGACGAGATCCCGATAATTGGTTCCCAGGTAACGCGCCAGAGTCGTCAACTGTTCGATCGACGGGATTTCGATACCCTCTTGGGCTTCACGGAGCACTTTTTCGGAGAGGCCGGTGCCTTTGGTGACTTCAGCGAGGTCTTTGTCTTTGAGGAGCTTGGTGAGCTTTTTGCTGACCTTTGGAAAACGCACGTTAGCCATTTCTTGCTTTCCTTCTTGAAAAAGAATCGGTGGGGTTCAGACATCATCTCGTAACATTCAGGCAACGACCGGTTGTCGAATACCTTGAGTTTAGTGAGCTTGTCGCTCCGTTCCGTGGGGAGGCGCCAGACTTCCACCGCCCCACCACACGTCGGTTCCATCGTGAACGCACCAAACATACTGCGTACCGGACACACAACGTGCTTATACTCTTCGCGTAATCGGTTAAAAGCCACACCACCGGACCCGATGGACACGCTGGCGTATTTCCGATAGGTGTAGTAGGCCAGAGCGATTTTACCGCTATGCCCTTCAAGTTCCACCACACCGTCCAGGCCGAACAAGAGGAGGGTGAAGGAATTCTCGTTGTTGAGCATACGCAGCTCGTCAACGAATTTATACCGATTGATTACCAGATCCAACGATCCCATTAAGGCCAACTCACCCGCCGCCTTGATGACTTCGGCATCGCCCGCGCCGGCATACCCGTAGAACACATCCTTGAACTTGTGTTTCGCACTCCACATTTTGATCGGTTTGTCGTAAGGGAATATCTTTCCCGTCTGGAACTCGTACCCTTTGGTGGTTAGACGGCAAGAGTCTGCCAGCACCAGTCCGTGGGTTACAGCGATCAACGTCATTGATAATCCCCTATGTTCAGTTCACAGTCCGGTGAGAAGGTACGTAGTCGCTGAGGACATAGCCACCTTCTTCTTCGAAAAACGCTTTGAGTTTTGCCACGGCCTCCGATCCATTACTGACTTGGATCGGTGACATGGTGTTCTCAGGAGTACTCAACCCCACCGTGAGTATCGGAGCAGTGACCTGTGGTAAGGTAAACGCACTACGTGTCACCCCATCACCGTCGGAGGGTGTCTGTGACAGGTGCACCTGCGCCAACTTGAATGCGCCGTCGACACGTTTGACAAACCCCACCAGGATGTCGATCTCCAGACGTACTCCTACGTCCGTATGCATCATCGACATCAAGACGTGTCCCATCAGTAGCGGTAAGATCTGCGGAGTGTTCTTCACACGCAAATCGAATTCGAGGGACGATACGGGGACAGTAACGTGCACGCCTTCATCGTCGAAATACGCTTCACCAGGAGCTGATTGGATCCTCAGAAAGCGGGTTTGAATAGCCTCCAGGAGATTCCGACAGTATTCCTTACGTCCGGTAAAGTCCTTGGGTAGTTTGATACGAACGATTTGGTAATACTGATGCACGATAGGTCTCCTATGAAAGAAGGACCATAAACCCACCCCTATCGAAGGGGTGGGTTTATGGAGGGCATTATGGGCGAACGTTTAAGAGTTGCTTGAGGTCACTGGCATAGAGCGTCGGTACGCCGAGTTCAGTAGCCTTGTCCAGTTTGTTCTTACCAGGGTTATCGCCCACAATCAGTCCTGTGGTCTTCCGCGACACCGACCCCACAATTTTGGCACCACGTTTGGTTAGCTCTTCAGCGACGTCTTCTCGGGTACCGTACGTGTCTTCAAAGGACCCTGTAATGACGTAGGTGTGTCCTCGGAGTTCGTCGGTAGTTTCTGACCACGGCGGCGCTTCGGGATTGACTCCTTGAGCAATCAGGTCATAGACCAGACCTTGGTTCGCTCGGAAATAACTTTCGATCCCTTTAGCGGTAGTCGGACCGACGTTAGGAGTTTGCGCTAGGTCTTCCGCCGAGGCCTTTACCAGAGCATCCAGTGTACCAAAGTGTTCGGCTAACTGAACCGCGGTGGCTTGACCCACCAACGGAATCCCTAGACCTGTCAGGACGCGCGCTAGCGTCGTCTGTTTGGACTTCTCCAGCGCAGCCAGTATCTTAGTCGCCCAGACCTTCGAATCATCACTAGAGACGTCTAGCAGATCCTGGAGCGTAAGCCGGTAAAGGTCAGCAAAGGTCCTTAGTTTCTCTGACTTGATCAGATTAGCTAACGCTACCTCACCAATCCCTTCGACATCTAACGCCTGACGTGAGACGAAATGTTCGAACATCCGCTGGCGCTGACTGGCGCAAAACACACCACCGGTACAGAAGTGGTTGGCTTGACCCTCCAAACGTACGATCGGGTGCCCACACTCACAGACGGTGGGGAATGTCCACTGAACTCGTTGTGTAGGACGTTTCAATACGGCCGCGATCTCAGGTACGACGTCTCCCGCTCGACGAATCAACACAGTGTCACCGATAGCCAGATCCAACCGTCGGATAAAGTCCTCGTTATGGAGGGTTGCGTTAGTCACCGTAACCCCACCCACTTGGACTGGTTCGACTTCTGCCACGGGAGTGGCGTTGCCGGTACGACCGATTTGAAGTCGGATTCCCGTGATGACCGTGGTCTTTTCCTCTGGAGGGAACTTGTAGGCAATCCCCCAACGTGGGGCTCGAGTCGTGAATCCTAATTGATCGCAAAGTGCGTAGTCATTCACTCTGAACACCAGGCCGTCAATACCGAAAGGTAACGTACCGCGCTCAGTCTGCCGGTCGGCTAGATAACTCACCAAAGCTTCCGGCTGTTGGTCATCAGCGTCCAGGGGTATGGGTAACCAGGACAGATCAAACCCCCATTGGATCAACTGTCCAAGCGATGTGCTATAGGACGCTGGTCGGTTTTTGACGTAGAGGACCGTGTAGGGAATAAAGACGAGTTGAGCCCCAGGAAGACCCTCGGACCGTAGACGCCTGGCAATACCTGCCGCCGCATTCCTCGGGTTGATCGCTGGAGCTTTACCCAAGGCAGCGAGGCGGTGATTGTACCGTTCAAACTCGTCGTAGAACATCAAGAGTTCACCACGGACCGTTAGTTCTTCCGGAGCCGAGCGTGGGAGGCTTTTCGGAATCGAGTCAAATCCCCAGACGTTGTGGAGGATACTTTCCCCTTCGTACCGGTCACCGCGGGTAGCCGCTTCCACGAGTTTGTTGTCCAGATACGTTAACGACACGGCTAAGCCGTCGTACTTGAAACTGGTGTGGACGTCTTGGGTACCCCACCCCGCTAAGACTTCTTGGAGTTCCGCAGCAGTGAAAACGTTGTCCAACGACAACATCGGGATCGTGTGTTTGACGGGATACAGACCGCGTTTGATGGGAGCCCCTACCGCTTCCGCCACAGAGGTACCGACGACCCATTCTGGATGGATCGCTTCGATGGCCCTCAGTTCCCTCACCTGAGCGTCGTAGTCGGCATCGGAGACCGTAGGGGCATCGGTGGTGTGGTAGTCGTGCTGTGCCTGCCGTACGGCCTCTACGAGGGCCTGGTAGGCTTCTTTGGTTACAAGACTCAGATCAGCCATAAAAGGTCCTTGAAGGTGGTCGTTCTAAAGAGATAGTATACGTCTGAAACTCCTTAATATCGGGCAAAAGAATAAAGAACCACACATAAGCCTCCCCTACCGATTGTGGTAGGGGAGGCTTATGACTCAGAACATTTTCAATGTCGCATAGTCGTACTGGCGTCCTGGGTAGGACTTATTCAAATCCTTGAGGAACTTGACCACCCACGCTTTGAATAGTGGGAGGGCCGTTTCACCTTCCTTCAGTGTCTCATAAGGAAGGTCGACTGTTATCTCATACATTCCAGTATCGGCCCCCGACAGTTCCACAATGACGAAGTCGGCGGTGAACAACTCCAACTTCTCTTCCCTGATTTTAAGGCGTGTCTGTAGTTGTTTTCGCCAGGTCGAAGAGACCTTTTCCAAACTGTCATGAAAGGCTCCTTCCTGGATCAAATCGCTCTCGACAAATTCCCTGAGTGTGTCGGCGTTCATGAAGTAGAACGTATCCAACAGTACCGGACGTCGGTAGATAAGACTGGCTGCTTCGTTGTGGTCGTTGGACACGACAGCCCAGTAATACCCTGATGGACCGACTCCGAGTTCCACGCGCTCGAACCAGGCACATTGAGCTTGGATCTGCAGCTCCAGAGTGTGACGGAGTTTTTCGTCTTCCGGTACACGCAGGTAACGGGGTAATAGCATCTGCCCGGCTCTTCCGACGTCGACATCAGTATCGAAGAGTTCACGGTAGAAGTCCAGTTCTGTCAATTCCTCGAACGCCGCCGCAAACTCCCTTACACATTCTTTGGCTATGCGTAACCCACCCACACCGTTCAAGATATTGATGTGCTCCAGAGAGAAGGTGAGTCGATTGAATTTTTGTTGAGCATTGGGGACGTTCGCCGAACGGATTTGTTTTACTTCTGCATTCATGACGATACTCCGGTTCTTTAGGTGAGGTATGTACAGCGGAGTAGTATAGTTCTGAAATAATTTTGAAATCAGAAAAAATGAGAAATCACACTAGCTCTTCCCTGGACCTTTTGGGGTCCAGGGAAGAGCTAGTGTTTGTTAAGCGGCTAACGCGCGAAGTTCTTCTGTTGTTGCCTCACCATTGGCTTTGAGCTTGATGAGATTGAACAAATGCTCCATGGGTGCTTCGAAGTACAACGCGATGTCTTCTTCACACTCGCTCAAGTACCCCACTGCACCCTTTCGAACGCGACTGGCGCCGATCATCATCGGTCCTGCTGTGGTTAGGTACAGAGGGCGCAAGAGGAGTTTGGACATTTCCGTCCCTTCCAACGCTTCGAAAAGCTTACTGTAATCTTCTTCACTGGACGCTTGAAGGAAGATGGCCAGGAATACCAAGAACGGTTTGAGCTCTTCGAACGGTCCCGTGATGACGGTGTGGTCGATCTTGGACAGCACGCAAGTCTTGAACACGAGTTCTGTGTCCGACACCGCCACCACAGAACCACCGTATCCCAACTCAAACTCCGCTGTCCGTGACAAAGCGTCGCCGACGGTGGTTTCGTAGGAACCCATGAGCGTACCTACGACACGCCCACCGACACGAGCCACCGAGCGTTCGTTACCGTCATACCGGTATTGGTCGACTTTGATCACTTCACTCTCCTTTCGATCAATTCCAAGGCTTTATCGTACTGGATTTTCTCTTTCATGGCCAGAACGATGGCGGCTGAAGTCTCGTGTCCTTCGTCCAGTAGGCGTTGAATTTCACTTTCTTGTTCGGTAGCGTAGTACGTATCGGTATCTTGGGTCGGATGAGCGATACGGTTGAAGGCACACAAAGCGTCCGACAAAGCCCAGTAACTGTGGACGTGAAAGCCCAGAAATAGTACCGTGGTGTTCCTGACCCTCCGCATTTCGTTCAGCAAATGGTTGTACGCCACCACGCACTCATGTGACATCTGAGTTTTGTGCTCAGCCGCCGTTGTTCCCACCAGCAAGTTGTGTAGCCGTACCTGAGGAAACTGTCCCAGCGGACAATCGAGTAGGAGTTTGTACAGGGTCTTGGTGGCACCACCCAGATACAGTGGGAAACGGTCGGGATGGTGGTTCTTGACAACCTTGACTTCTCGGGTGAGGAGCCATTCCACCACAGGCAGCCCGTGCTCGTATGTCGGCATGCCGTAAGCGCGGGCTGAGAAGAACGGTCGGTAGATCTGACCCATTGCACGCCCTTCGACACCGACAACCACCATTTTTTCTCGGTCGATTTCGTAGTTCTTGTGTGTACCAGCGATGTGGACTAACAGCAAGTCCGTCGAAGGGGAGTAGTTCCAGAACCAACGCGTGCCATCGGACATGATTCGATCGCCTTGGGCGTTCAAGTCGGATGTCCAGTGCTTCTCAAGCCAGAAAATCGCATTGGCCATACCACCCAGATTGTCAGTCCATTCTTCGCGGTACGGTACCAGATTCGGATCAGCTTTCATCGTTTCATTCCTCAGCAGGTTAGATGTTCATTACACCAACAATGTCCCATTGGACGAGGTGCAATGTTTTTTAGAGCTATTAAGACGGCTACACGTTTACTTGCGCAGTCGTCGCTTTTGAAGGTACATTTTGAGAAAAAGTACTCCCATCACTAGAGTCACCACTGGCCACAACACTGACGTCAGAAAACATCGGAATGGCGAACCGTAGAGTGTTTTGATAAAACGCTCGTGAAACGGTGACAAAGGCTTACCGGAAAGTCGAGCCACTTCAAGCTTGAATACGGCGTTGGTGGAGGTACGAAAGTAAGTCTCCAGGACGAACCAGAAATATACCGCCAAAGAAGCAATTAGTAAGAAACTCATGGAAGTGTCCTTCTTGTACAAGACTGAAGTGTAGACTATTGTCATTCTTTATTCGTAACTTCAGTTTTGCGACTGGCTTCGAGAATTGGCAGGTTGGCTTCGGTGGGGATGTAGATGACCTGGTTCTTGGTATGCTCGAGGTTATTGACGAACAGGTAACGCAAATACGCCTCGTTGTCTTTGAGACTATTGCCAATAATCTTGTTCGCTTGAGCCACACCTCGGGCGCGGATGACTTCTGCATCGGCATACGACTGAGCGCTTTCCTTGGCCGCCAGGGCTTCCTGGACTTTCACTTGCTTGCTGGCGAGAGACTCCGCGAGTTGAGCCTGGCCCGACAACCGACTGGCGTAGACGCTGTACTGAGGAATAGCCCAGAGTAACGCTACGCCACCGAGGGCGGCAATCACCACAACGGTGATAAGATGTTTCAGCGAATTGTCTTTCATGCCTTCTGTTCCTTTAAAAATTGACGGGATGTACCTCGGAGGGACTTTTCAACACTCGATGGTCTTAATCAGTCATCGTTCCTTTGCAGAAAAAACGGACGGTGTCGACGAGTTGTTGTACGGTGTAGATGCGAACGGCTTCTTCGTCAGGGATGGAGATATTAAACTCAGTTTCGACGTCCGCGACCAACTCAACGACATCCAGCGAGTCAGCAAAGAGATCTTCCACTAAGCGAGAGGATAGGGGCGCATCCTTGACTGCGAGAATGTACCTGACGGATTTGAGTACGCGTTCTTCAATGGAAGGCATCTAGGAATCCTGAATGGTTATCGTAACAAGGGCGAGATATCGAGAGTATCTCTACCGCGTTGTTGAAGTTTGCGACGGATCTCTACAGCGCTATCGCGCCGGAAGTCGATGCTTGGGTTAACCGTGTTGTCTTGCAACTCGCCGTCATCAGTGTACAAGTTAGCGACGCCTGCAATACTAACGGCGAGAAGTTCACGCAAGATCCGCAGTTCTTCGATTTTCGGATCCGGTCGTTTGGTTGGATTCTTTTCCAAATACGACTCGACCAGACGGCGCACTATCTTAGCATCTTCAGAGAGCTGTCCTTCTTCCAATTGTTCTCTAATACAGACGTTAAATAACGCCTCATCCGCGACTTTATCGAAGAAAGCCTCCATCTCCATCAAAGACGCCTGACTCTCATCTTCGACGATCTCGTTCCAGATCGTACGGGCTTCAGTTTTGGTGACAATTAGACTGGAGTGTGCGCCCATGTTTTTCTCCTGTGAAAGGCGATTACACTTACGCAAGATCGCCCAAGCGAGATACACTCCAGAGAATGTTTACTCATCGGGTTTTTCCGCGTCAGGTGATTGACAAGGTGGTAAGTGGGGTAAGAATCGTCTCGCATTCAACACCACCCACTTTGCTACTTTGACCCATCCCTGAGGCGTTTCCCTGACTTCAGACGACCATGGGCTGATGAATGACAACAGGTAAATAGCCACTCCATGTTCAAAAGACAACCCTCCTTCCGCCCACTCTTCACGATACTGGTAACACTTATCACCATGGGCTATGATGAGTCCATCATTAATCCCCGAATTTACCGGTAAACCTTCGACCTGACAGAGTTTCTGGTAAAAAGTCACGAAATGTTGCATCAAGTAATCGTAGTGGTTGGACACAAGGTCACCTCTTAATTTGATCGTTTACTCATGTGAGTTTGGTGTCTCGACCCCATGACGCAATCGAAGGGCGATCGCGCCAACCCGTGAGTTTAGTGAAGTCCGGCTCCACGCGTCGGTCGTATCCGTGGTCTCGGTTGAGATCTTTCGCCAACCACACATCGCCCAAACGCGAGGCACCAGTAACACGCCACATCCTCCCTTCAAAATCGACGAACAACTTGAACTGCTTCATGAAAGGGTGCAAGGCCATTTGCGTTGATGCGTCACGACGGAAATACTCGAACATGAAGAACGCGTAGGCTATCCCAGTCTCACGCAAATACACGGGGTGGATATCAAGGAATTCGTCAATGTGGTCATACCGACGATACCATGATTCTGTCCGAACATTTTTCTCTTCGGACGCGGGGTCCTGAACAACGGGTTCATTCACGTTGACTTCCTCGATGGTTGTAATTGAGAGTGGGACCATCCTGAAAAGATATCCCACATCCTGACGGGTCGACGATTTTCAACCGCTGACATTTGTACAACTGCTGGCCGTGTGCGTATTGGTGGAGGGCGATCACCGCGCGTTGACAGTCGGTCTGAGTCGGAAACTGGTAGGGTAGTACCGGTTGTGCCGTGGAGGTGTTGACCAGAATCCAGATGAGTAGAGTATGCATGGTAACCTCCTCGGATGTAATGGGATATTCGAGCAGATCAGTCTGGTGTCTGGAGTATAGGGAGTGCCGCAATCACCCAGAAACCGTAAGGTTCCCCATCTAACCCGTCTTGGCTTGGATGGGGATCGTGAATAAGTTTCCAACTGACATCAGCGATCTGACCTACAACTACATGAGACCAATCACCCCGTGGACTCTTACCGCTGACCATGACCAATGCTTGAGTTGGTAAAGTTAGCCAACTTGATTTCAACCACTCCCACGGTACCCAAAGTTTAACCCAACCGCGTTCCGCTAACCATTTCTGGGCGTTCGCGTGTTGGGTATCTGAGCTTTCGTCCGTATCGTAAAAGTGCGGTATTTCTGAAACAGGGAGATCCAACAAAGCCGCCAAACAGGTTTGGACGCAATTACCGCGTTCTCCTGCTGGATTATCTGATTTACCGAATCGTTTCTGGAGAGGAAAACGAGATACCTCACGAACTAGTGACACGGTTTCCTCCTCAAGGGTGTGGGAAGGGGTAACTATAAGTCTGTGGTGGCATGACTTGGAGAGGACTCTCTAGCGTACGGTTGATCAACGATCGTAGGCCGTAGAGTCTGATCTTCTGAATCTTCTCCTCGATAGCTGCTTCGTCACCTAGTGAAATCGGTGGATGTCCCTGAGCAATCAACTCGAGATTCAACACGCGAATCACTGCTACCAGATCGGTAATCTCTCCTTGGAGACTAGAGAGATTGGTTTGCAGAGTCTTGGGGTTGATATCGTACAATCCGAAGCGCGAGATCTTGAAGACTTCCTTGACGACCTCAGCGGCTTCCTCCCCCACTAACCCCACCGCGTGGAGTAGTGGGGGTAATCCATGAGACTCATCCATGGACAGGTTCCTTCGCGTCGCGAAGCTCTTCCACCGTCTTCATGCGGGTGTAGAGCGCCACCAGACGACCAAATCCGTACAACAGGGTACAACCTCCGATAAAAGCGAGGATGGTTTTCATGAGATACCTCCTTTACTTGAAAGTAGTGATGCCTTACTCAGAACGGTCGATACCCTTACTGACGTGCACGCGAAATGCTACTGACGGTTGAGTGATCTTGATCGACCTATTCATCACGTCTCGGAAAAAGACGTAAATGTTCTCACTGGGGCAGGTCGCCACTAGCGTCGTTTCTTCCCTGGGAAGCTCTGCTGCTCGCAAAGTGGCTTGGGCAATGTGGTCGATTTCCCGTACGCGCCAACCGTCATCTTCCTCATTCCGCAGGTGGGTGGATTTCCAGACGACCTTCAAACCGTTGGATTCGGTATTGAACATGATGTCGCGATCGCACCAAGAGAGCTTCAACAGCCGAGCCGCCAACCGGTTCGGACGAATCTTGGTGACTCTCAAACCAAAGTTCGGAGAGTAATCAAGCGTATCGTCCACTCGGATGCCAAACAATTGATTGATCGCTTTCATTTCATCTCGAGTGATCAAGAGAGAGATCGCGTTAAGATTTGACGCTGGAGCGGTCATGATTGTAGGTTTCCTGGTAAAGAGGGGCTCTCGTTCAGTCCAATCCGCACAAAACGCGTTCTTTCTTACCGAGCGGCGCGAGATCTTCAGGTGCGGAAGACCAATCGACCGGCCAACCTCCCGCCTCCTTCACTTTTTGAGTCAACAAACTCTGGTAGTCATCGTTTTGCACCACCCACCCGCGTAACAAATCGTCGAACCGTCGTTTATCGAAAGTATCGAGTCGCTCGTGGATTTCTGCATTGAGGCGCCCTTCCTTCCAGATCTCTCGGATTTCGTCCTCGTTATACGAACACATCAGCAATCCTTCCGAGAGACAACCGACGAGTTCGTGTACAGGATCGGTATTGACTGACACATTGGGTTCGTCATTCATGTCAGACTCCTTTGTATTTTTTGGGAGGCGGGTAGTCGCCCACTACGGTAGCAAACTTAGCCACGGTGAGACTCCCAAGTTGCGCTTCAAAGCGTTTGGTGAGTAAACCGCGCACGAGGTCGCGGACTAACCCCGTATTCGGAAATCCATTCGTAGGGTCTTCCAGGAAACCACAACTGCGTTGGTACCACTCTTCTTCCGTGAGGTGGTTCTTGGATTTGAGTTCGGCTGCGGTAAACAACACGTACTTGCTTTGGTTAATACGGCTGGCCAGGTCCGTCAGGAGACGGACCCTGGCTTGTTCCGGTGTAGTAAACGTGCTAACCATCTTAATTCAGCATGTCCGTGTGTTTACCGATAAAAGCCCAAGCGTCAGCACCATCGAGCTGGTAGAGTATATCGCAAAGACGCTTGTGTTGTACGCATTTCTCCAATGCCATGAACTGATGGAATGCCTGCCCTACCCGAAGACCACCGCGCCGGTTAAAGGTCTTCCGAAATTCCTTGACTCGCGTGAGTGGGAACGTCAAACTTGAGTTCTCGTTCGGCACTGGCACAAGATCGAAACTGTTGGTCTTGCCGGACATGGTCTAATCCTCCTGTTGCCGCGAGGACAAGGTGATGCCCAGGGCCGAACGCGGACCTTTGTAACGTGAATTCGCCCAGGACATGGGTTGAAACTGAAAGTCCACCGGTAATCCGGAGAGACGCGAGAGGTGTTTGGAAATCAAGGTAGTGTGTAAAATCCATTTGGTGTCAAGTTCCCATTCTCCGTTGTCGTGAGCTTCAGGAAACTCACGGTGGAAATCTTCATCGGAAAGAATCATCCGTAGATCTACATCTCGCCAATCCGGACGCACCAGTGACGATCCAACGTGATACACGGTGTGGTGATCCAGGTACGCGTAAGCCGCGGAGATCTGCTTACACGCGTTTTCCAGAAAGAAGATCGCTGGAGCGCCCACGTGAGAAGCTTTGTATTTGAGGGTAGTATCCTCTTTCACCGCCCAGTTATTGAGACGTCGATATAACCAGATCCAGATACGAACCGCATGGGCCAAGAAGAATACCGTCCAACCCAGTAGGAGTAGATTGGAAAAGACGGTAAAGTGTCTGGATTCCTCTAGGTTCAGAGGAACTACCCATTTGATGATCAACAACCCTGCGTAAACAAAGAAAACGGGTAAAAACGACATACCAGTTGCCACCACGAATTCCCGTAGCGAACGGCGAGAGATCCCCAAGTGCCTCGGCAGTGGTAGTACCGTCCAAAGTATTTTCAAAGACCACAATTTAAATTGGCTCATTTTCAGACTCTACTAAGAGTAACGCCAGATTGGTCCATGTATTTACCGCAGCGATCAGCGTAACTCACTTCGCAAGGGCGGTCGCCACGGAGGAAGATAAACTGCGCGGCACCTTCGTTCACGTAGATCTTGGCAGGAAGATTCGTACCGTTGGAGAATTCCAACACGACGGTACCGCGAAAACCGGGTTCGATCGGTGTCACGTTGATGTGAATACCTGACCGCGCGTACGTGCTTTTACCGAGCGCCACGACCAGAACGTCCCGGGGGATATTGAACGTTTCAACGGTATGACCCAGCAAGTAACTGTTGGGAGGAAGAATCACGTAACGCTCACCCGTGTCGCGATCATAAATCACTTTGGCATCGACCATACACGCCGGGTTAGGCCGCTTCGGATCAATGATTGCCGAGTTCATGTTGGTGAACAACTTGAATTCACTGGCCAGTGAGACGTCGTAACCGTAAGACGTCGTCCCTGCACTGATGATGCGCTGTTCAACGTCAGGATACTGAGCTTCCAAACCTGCGATCAGTTCGGCTGTTGGAGCCTCTGTCGGATTCGCCTGCGCCCACTGCGCGAGCGCTTCATTACGAGCGTGTCGAGGCTCAGTACGCAAAACCGTCTTGATCTGTGATGGGTGGAACGGTGAGATCATCGCTGGGAAATCTGCACGTTCTTCCGGCGTGGTGGGGCGTGTGGATTTTTGAATGAAGTCGGTGATTAACTTGTCGCACGCAGCCCCTACTAAAGGCCAGCCGAGTATGTTTTGTTGTTCACGTAAGACATTGTACTGCTCAGTATCGAACAAGGTGTCAGGTGCAACACACAGTTCACGAATAGTGATATCGGAAAGAACACTCATGCCACACTCCCTAAATCCTGAAATACGGGTTCTTTGAAGTTCTGGGATTTCAAAAACTTGCCCGCTGGAAAAAACTTTCCTTGGGTATTGACCGAGTCTTCCATCACCTTCAGAATGAAATACCGCTCGCCGTCTACCACAGAACGCTCCAGTGTCGCACAAACGTTCTGCTCAACGTACCTGGCTAGACTTTCCACCGCTGAGACGTAATCGGTATCGAACTTCGAGAGGTTGGAAGTGTAGACTGCGTCTTGGTCATCTTGTACAGGGACGTTATATTGCTTGGCCACCGCATAGAGTTGCACCAGCAAGTAACTCGCGGTTTTCGTCAAATACTCATGTTGATTGACGTATTCATCCAACGTCGTAATAGAGTAGAAAGTAGTGTCGAGAACGCGCCATCCACCCATCAAGAGATTCTCAACTCCCTGCGGTGTGATCCCACTATACTGATCTACTTCGCTCTTTAACCACACTTGTTCTGGGTACGTCAACTCCAAGCGATGGAAAAACCCATCCAGCGTAACGATGGAATCAGCCAACCCGTCCCGCAGTTCCTTGAAATTGCCAGCCTTCGCGGCGGCGATGGTTTCCTCGATTTCTTCGAAGATCAATTTCAACTGTGCTGCGCCGGCCGCCGACCACCGCGAGAATTCGTAAGGATTGACAGAAACATTACCTGCGATCTGGTTGATCCGGCTGTTTTGAGCATAATGTAAAGAGGCGTCAGACACGGTGGGTTTCCTTTTGGAAGAGGGATACATAGAAGACGCTTACCTGTGCTTTTTAACCCAACTTATGAGGAATGGACCTCACAGGTGAATTGGCTATGCTCTATGACCAGCTACCCTTAGGCGTGCTGGCCTTGATGATGGGCATTTGCTGCGCTGTAAAGCACATGGCTCTCAGACGGCTAGCGTTGACTCGTTCGTACCAGAACATGGCGCTGGGTCGCTACTGGCTTCTCGCTGTAAGTGCAATGGCTTGTACGGGTGGTGGCCTGATCTACCTGGCGTTCGATCGGTTTGTCGGTCTTCCACGTTCGGCGGTGGCGGCCGGATTGGATGCTGGATTGAATTTCTTTATGGGTCTGTATGCCAGACGGATAAAGTACTTCGAACTATCCAACGAAGCTAGACGCCTCCCTACACTTGCGGTGCGCTTGGTGTATCTCGTAGCGTACTCAACCTACATCTGGATTAGTCTCGGATAAGACGGCATAGGCTGGTGGTCCCGCAAGGGACCACCAGCCGTATGTTGCTTACTTCTTTTTCCGGTTACGGAAATCCACATGCAACACCGACTTTTCATCAGGTGCAGGAACTGACTCCTCGACAGACGTCGTGGAAGGGGTTTCTACCGTGGCACTTTGTGTCGATACGGCCGGTTCTGGAGCGGACGTCTTGGACGCATGGGTGATCGCCCCCCAAGGCGTCGGCAAGAACGTGGACGTTCCTGCGAAGTTCAGCGCCACTACCGACCGATACGGGATGACGAGTTTGAACTCCTTACCGCCAAAGCGAGCCCCAAACACCATCTGATCGTCCTGCCAGTCCACGCGACTGATCGCTGAGGAGTGGAAGTTAATCGTCTCCATCGGTTTGGCCATCGACGCCGGTGGGAGCTGCACGCCGGGGTATTCCGTCTGGATGATCAAATGGGGTTTATACCCATTGGATTCGATCCATGCCGCCAGACTGTAGAGTTGAAACTGGTCATAGGCGATCTTACAGACGGCGGGACTCAAAGTAGCTTCAGTCATGGATTTTCCTAGGCGATGGGTGGCAGGTACTCATGGGATAACAACTGGCTGTAGGTTTTAAGTGACGGTCAGAGGATCTCATTGCGATGGTATGCGTCCAAAAGTTCTTTCGATGCAGCATAAAAGCCAGGCCTGAAAAGCCTGGCTTTTAAACTCGCTGCAACGCGTGATGTGTACTTCCATCAACCTACTCAACCGGACAGACCGGTACCGTCCGGAGAATAGGTTGAAGGCTGCACACGTCAGATGTCGATGGTATTCCTCAGGCAGCGAATCTGCCGCACTGCGGTCCCACTTTCCACCCTTCAGCACAACTTCCTGAGCTACAAGGCACAGGCGTACGGTTTAAAGAACGTAGACTCCCTTGTAGTGGAGTTCGTTCTCAACACGCGCTCTTAAGATCCCTTCACCGTAAGTTCTGGGGAGCGACAAGGAATGCTAAGGAGTCCGTAACGGTCTCGTCGAAGCACTCTCAGGTACTAGTCTTCTATACCATAACCAACCTGATGTATTAAATTACCACACCCATCTTGTGAGGGTTGTCTTTAACCTCAACACATTGAGACTTCCATAAAACTTAAAAACAGGGGCGGGATAATGTCCGAGCTCGAACCGGTGCTGGAATTGGTTCGCAGGCGAGAGCGTCGTAGTAAACGACGTTTTCTCTCTTTTGATCTGGTACCTCATAGTCAACTTCCTTACCGTGTCTTCAAACGCCGTACGGGAGTTCTCTTAGGGAGCTTTGGCTCTCAGGAAGCAGTCGATGCATTTATCGACTGTTCAAGTCTTGAGGAACTCAGTCGAAAGCCGATATCTCGTAGAATACGTTGAACACGCATACACCCCTGGGAGTTGTTCAGACTCCCAGGGGTGTATGCGGTTATTTCACCAGCGTCAAGTGGGTAAGTCTCTTGCTCGCAGGGTGGGCGTTCGGAGAGGCCTCAGGACGTTCTCGGAAAATCTCGTTACTAGGAACCGTATCGAAAAACGTGGACACCGAACCATCGTCCTCGTTGTACGTACCGACCATATAACGAATTTCGTCTGGGTATTGTTCATACCCTACCACAGTCATGGGTTCGTAACAATCAAAGGTGTCGTTCTCGTGAAAGCACGCCACCCAACACGGATCGCCGAGTTTAAATTGAGGTTTAGGGGCACGGTGGGTGAGCTCCACCATCGAGAACGTTTCCTCACCGTCCCGACTAGTCTCTGTGTCAGGAGAGTATAGGTCGTCTTGTCCCGAAGACAGTGGGGGTTGGGAATTGTCTTGTAAAACCATGGTTACTCACCTTCTCATGGGTTCATTCACTTCGGTGCTTTTTGTTGCTGTTGAGCCAGAAAAGCTTCAAACTCTTTCTGGTGGTAGGCGTACCAATCCTGCCACTCAGCAATCACTTTTCCACGCATGACACACTCTTGGTTGTTAAAGGCGGCGATGCTTCCAAAGTCGGACATCGTAAGGCCGGACGTTTTTGTAACATCGTTGGAGAAGCTGCCGGCCATTCCAGCGCTGGCGCTGAGGGCGGATTGACCCTCGAGGGTGTCGCGGTACAGCCGCACAAAACCCAAAGGCAGACGGAAAGTAGCATCCACTTCAGCAGGGACATAACGAATCACCTCTTTAACTGTGACGGGTTTGTTACGGGCATCGGCTTCGGCTTGCGCCAACCGTTTCTCACGGGCATCCAAATCTTTAGCGCGAGCCGCTAACGCATCGTCGTTCGCTTTCTTGGAATCGACAACCCACTGATCGTACTTACTTTTGTAAGTCTCGTAGTCGGCTATCGCCTTATCGCGGGCTTTGTCAGCTTTGTCGATTTCTTTCTTAGCACTGACATCACGATTGTCGTAGCCGCGTTGCCAAACCCAATCGTAAACGTGCCACGCGCCCCACGTTGCCACTCCCAAAGCCGCGACAGTAATCCACACTTTGGGGTTCAACCAACTAGGTAGTGAGAACATGGGAAGAACTCCTGTGCCGTGAGGTGTTGGAAAGGAAGGTCATAGAATGACCGGGTATGAGCACCGCTCTCATATAGAAGCGTACAGACAAAAAATATACCGACACTGGAGTGGAGGCCTCCCAAGGCCTCCACTCCAGCTACTCACTTCTTACTCGACAGGGATTCGATCACCGCCATACCGAACAACAACCCCAAGCCAGCGAGGAACTCACCGCCGGTGGTCGTGTTCTGTTTGTCGATCGCGGCCTTACGCAGGGCGTTACTCAACGGGTCGTCGCCGTGGGGATTACCCAGACTAAGGTCGATGAGTTCGCGCTCCGTGGCATCGGTCACGTCGACCCAACCAATTGGTGACCGCGCGATCACACGCGACTCTTTACCGTCGCGAATCAACAGGACCGGCATGCCCAGCAACTTATCGCTGGCGCGTGCGAACGTGTCAGAGCCCCACAGTTCGGTCTTACGGAACGCTTTGAGTTGACGCTCGTTGTTGTTGAACGAAGAGAGTCCGAACACATGTTTGGAAGAAGCCTTCTCGTAACTGGCGGTATAGTTGCTCTGAGCCATCTCATTGATGATGGTAAACATGGTTTGATCTCCTACTGGTGAGTGGACTGAAGTTGTTATGTGTTGGACAGCATATACACCCTACCCGACGATTTGTCGGGTAGGGTGTATGACTCTTACATGAAACGTTTACGGTATTCCATCACTGCCCGATCTGCCTGAAGAGCTGCTTGATCGGTATCCAACCCACGCCCGTAGGCGGAGAGACAAATCTCCCGCCAGAACGTTTGTTCTACTTCAGTATAGGCTGGTTTAACCACCGGAGTTTCCTCCGAAGACGCTTCCGCCAAAACGGCCGGTACGCCTTCGTCAGACGACACCAGGACGGTCGTTCCGAGGTCGCGAGGCTCGTGGTTGGGTTCCTCACGTTTCACAGCGACCGTATGGCGTGGTAGGGTGTTGTCAGTTTGGTCCATCACCAACAAGTCGACGTATTCCTCGTAGAAATGCGCTTCCAGGAGGATACCGTATTGGCGCCAGTAGTTATTGCGTGTAGCACCAACGCGATTACGCCACTTACCTAACTCCAACCCTTCCGGGCGAGCGAACCGCACTACGTCCCCCGGTTGGGAGGCCTTCAGGATACGATAGTCCTGAACACCACCGGAGTTCGGATAGTTGATCAGAACATCGCCTTTAGGCAGGTGATATTGGGAATCTTTCCCCGACGGCACATCCTTGGCCAAGGCGAGTTTGACTCGAGCTGGCAGTTCAGCCAACGCCACTTTCAAGGTGGGTTGGACACCCAACGGTTCCTTGGGAGATTCGGAAACTTGTGTGGTTTCCTTCGTCGCTGGTTCTACCACCGCTTGAGTCTTGGTAGAGTTTTGCAGCGACTGGACTGCTTTAGCGAGATCGTCCGCTTCACTTCCTTCCCATGGGCGATTGATCCGACAGCTATCGACGCGCGCCACCAACGGTGCGCCTCGGTTGAGAGCCTCCAGATCTTCAATGTAGCGCGCCACCGATGACACACTCCCGGAGAGCACTACTCTTTTATCCAACGGTACTGTCTTAGCGACGTGGGTGGGAACCATTTTCTCCAGGAGCAACAACCGATCGTGTTCCAACACAAACCGACCAAACGCACTACTGTTGAAACGACCATCGCTGTCAAAACAGTTCACCTCCGATTCAAAGTGATGCTTCTCCAGATTCACGACTTGTTTGGGCAAAAGTCCAACGACACCGATTCTCATAACGACTCCTTTGGTGAGGAATGGGATGCTTTTGCATCCTCTGGATTCATAAGGACGATATAGTTTTGAAATCTCGTTCAAACGTGGTCAGTATGGTATGGCCAACCTTTTTAAACTTACGGGATCAAGTCATGTCAACCAAACTTCAGCAGCACTTTGTGGCGTCGCGAGACGTTGATTTCACCGTCTCCCAGGAAGGTTTTGCTGGAGATGCCGTGCAATGGGTGAAAAACCTGTTTGCGTATAGCCCTCCGGACGTCCATAAATGGATCGGTAAGGCTCTGACGGCCGGTGGTGGTGATATCGAGAATGTCAACAAGTTCCGTAAGCTCTTGGTTAAGTGTTTCACCGATCCTCGGTGGATTAACCAGCAATCGTTCCATAAGGACGAGATCTCGGCACTGTACTTTGGTAAGCGCCTAACGTTCGGTAAGATCGCCCCGACGTTTGAGTCTGTTCAACATGGCGTCGATCAGACGATCAAAGAAATCACTGACCTGACAGCGGCTGCACGGATTCATTCCGATGCGATCCAGGCGCTCTATACCAAAACCTTGCGTGACCTCGGTCCCGCGCTGCGTAGCGCCCAATCAGCCTATGAGCAGCGCATCAAACGCATGCGCGCAGGTGATGCCAGCGCGACGTCCGGTAGTTTCTTCGATTTGATCTTCGGATCTGTCTTACCGGCACTGATGCTCGATAAACGCCTCAAGCAATTGGCGGATGAAATCCACGCGGTTCACGATCGTTTGGGTTCGAAACGGTACTGGGGTAAGGTGGGTGCGTTCGAACTCTTCGGTGGTCGGATCGAGAAATCCGCTAACGGAGAACGTGTCCTAACCAATGCGGTGACCGAAGGTCCTGTCCGCCTTCCCGCTCTGAACGGTGAGCAAGTCCAGTATCTGGGCAAGACTCTGTTGGATTGGGTGGATCGTGGTTACTTGTTTGATCCGCAGTCTGTCGTAGCTGCCGGCGTGTTCGGTAATAACAAGTGGTTCAACGACTGGTCGTTACTGGATCAGAGTGATTTCGATTTCGAAGACTTTGATACTACGAAAAACACGTTTGCTGACAACCGCAGTGCGCCCAGTGAAGAAGAAATCTTCTGGTACTTGGCCAAACAGTCGAGTTATGCGGAGGAACTGGAGAGGCTGTTTAGCACCAAGGTGTTTTTGAAGAAATGGGCTGGCCGTACGGCACTATTCAGTTCCCTCTCCGAAGCAGCGGTTGGTCTGGTGTATTGGATGGCTGGGTCCACCGTTAACACTCGGTAAACTCCCTATAAAACCTAGTCCTTCAAGGACTAGGTTTTATGCTGTCAGTAGGGTAGGGGTCGATACTATGACCTAAGACTTTAAGCCGTACACGGGAGTATAACGTGGGACACCTCTTCAAGAATCTTTTAGGAATAGTGTACTGTGAGCAAAAAGGAGATTCCATACGTCTGGGTGGTCTCGCTGTTGAATCACTTGCTCGAGACATCAAGTCGACGTGGAGTACATCAAAGATCAATGACAACATGTTCACGGATCTTGGAAGGCGTAGCATCGAATTTCCACTCTTTTATGCTCTCGAAGTCCACTACATGTTGCGGAGTCTTCTGAAGAACCGCAGGAACTACACCAATCGTCGTACGATCGAAACGGCGATTCGGGAACTGGAACAGAATACTTGGTTGGCCAATACGGTTGAAGGTAAGGAATTTCCTAAAGTTCTCGACCGTAGCAAACTCAATTTGTTCTACAAAACACCTCTCCCACATCAACTAGCATTCTTCGATGTTTACGAGAAAGGGAAGGCTCAGTTAGGTCTGAATGGTTACTTACTATCTGCCGCCGCTGGTAGTGGTAAGGAACAACCGCTATACGCCAACATCAAAGTCCCTAACGGCTGGAAGGTGATGGGTGAGATGAAGGTAGGAGACACCGTGGTAGGTTGGGACGGTCGTCACGCAAAAGTCACTGGAGTTTTCCCGCAGGGTCTGAAACCTATCTACCGACTAATCACGAAGGACGGACGTGAAGTCGAAGCCGGGGCAGAACATCTCTGGCGGGTCTACAACAATCGTGAAGTCAAGACGAAGTCCGACTATTGTCGAATCATCAACACCCTCGAAATTCAGGAGAAACTTTCTTCTGGTAAGCGGGTACATATCGACCTCATGAGTCCGGACGAGGGCGAAGAGATCAGTCTCCCCGTTGACCCTTATCTGCTTGGTGTCTTCATTGGCGACGGTTCCTCGGCCAACGGTGCCATCACGATAACTAAGAACGACACGGAGTTGTTTGAGAAAGTCAGTCAAAAACTGCCAGAAGGTGTTACATTAGTCGAACGTGCCTGCGGGGAGAAAGCGCGCACTTTTGGAATCACACGCACCGACAAGTCCAAACCAAACCCCCTGACCGAAGCTTTGAAGTCAGTCGATCTCATGTTCCGGAAGAGTTGGGAAAAGTTCATTCCTGAAAAATACTTCCTAGCATCGAAGCTACAACGCTTCGATTTACTTCAAGGTTTGATGGACACAGACGGTACCGTTAGCAATCCAGGTGGTACTATTTCCTATTGTACCACGAGCGATCAACTTGCCCTTGACGTCCAACGACTGGTTTGGTCTTTGGGTGGGATTGCTAGCATTTCAGCTAAACAGACTCACTTCACTTTCTTGGGAATGCGCAAGCCGGGTCGACTGGCCTATCAAGTCAACATCAGAATGAAGAAACCAAGTGACGCTTTTAGCCTCACGAGGAAGAAGTCTCTGACGAACGACGACAACCAGTACGCTGAGAATCTCAAGTTAGAGATCATTCGAGTTGAGGAGGCGGGATTAGAAGAGTGTCAATGTATCATGATCGACCATCCCGACCACTTGTATGTGACCGATAACTACATCGTCACTCACAATACACTCACCGACTTGATGATTGCTGAAATGGTGGGTTCTGACTACGTCGTTATTGTTTCTCCTAATAACGCTATCCACCGTGTGTGGAAAGCCGCTTTGATAGGAGAAAAGCGAGAGTATAAGAAAGAGCAACCTTACTGGATGGTCTCAGAAGGTAAGCCTTACAAGAACGAGCGTTTCTTGATCACTCACTACGAGGGACTCGAGAAACTGATGGCGGTAGTAAACCGTCTTCACGGTAAGGTTACGGTTGTGTTGGACGAGTCACACAACTTCAACGAGATCAAGTCCAACAGGACTCAGCTCTTCTTAACTCTCTGTGAACGCGCCAAGAGTGAGAACGTCATTTGGGCTTCAGGTACCCCGATTAAAGCGTTAGGGGGCGAGTGCGTTCCACTATTGAAGTCCATTGATCCACTGTTCACTCCTAAGGTCGAAGCCAGCTTTAGGCAAATCTTCGGTGTAAACGCCCAACGTGCATTAGACATCCTCCGTAACCGCATGTCGACCATCACGTTCCTGGTGGAAAAATCGGCTGTTCAGCAAACTAAACCCATCACCCATGAAATACGGGTGAAGATACCCGACGGTGAAAACTACACGCTCGACGCGATCAGTCGGCAGATGTCGGAATACGTCGCTCAACAACTGGACCACTATAAGACGAATTACCAGTCTTACCAGGATGTGTACGACCACTGTTTGCAGGTCTTTGCTGACAACATCACCGACGCCAAGGTCAAAGAGGACTTCGCCACGTACAAACGGTACGTCGTAATCGTCAAGCGTAATCCGGATCCCCGCTTTACCGCCAATGAGATGAAGTTCTGTAATGATTTTGAGTCCCAGCAGATCGCTCCGGCGTTGAATCAGGATGATCGAAAAGCTTTCAAGGGAGCGAAGTCGGTTATAAAGTACGTCGACTTGGTGGTGCGCGGTCAGGCCTTGGGTAACGTCCTGGGCAAAGCACGTAGTCGCCTTCATGTGGAAATGCTCAAGTACATTGACTTCGACGCTATCCTGAGTCAAGCTGAGAAGAAGACGGTCGTATTTACTAGCTACGTTGACGTGGTAAAAGCGGCGGAGTCTCTTTTCAAATCCAAAGGGATGCGACCCTTGACAGCGTGGGCGGAAACCAATAAGAACTTGGCAAGTAACGTGGCCGCATTTGAGAAAGACCCTAAAGTCAATCCGATGGTGGCGACGTTTAATTCCCTATCCACGGCTGTACCGTTGATCATGGCTGACTTGTCGATCTTCCTTAACGTTCCTTGGCGAGACGGTGAGCTTGTACAGGCTAAGGCTCGAACGGATCGCCTCGGACAAGATACTCAAGTCAAGTACTTCATGGTCTACTTGGACACCGGTAAAGAGCCTAATATTTCCACTCGTTCCAAGGAGATTCTGGAGTGGTCACGAGCTCAAGTCGCCGCGATTATGGGGCAAGATTACAACGGTGAGGCCGCTAAAACCATGGACTCGTATATTGCGTCGTTGGAAGGATACCATGACCTTGACTATAACCCGCAGGAGGTTATCGTGAGTTTCGAATCCGCATTAAACAACGTCCTCGATTTAGATCTTGATACTACAGGGTTTTAAGGCAAAAAAAAAATACGTATGAGAGGGGGTTAACCCCCTCTCATACCTACACCGGTTGATCGCTCAACGGCACCAACTGTCCGGCCCACTGCTCCATCGCTCGTATGGTCGCCGAAAGTGTGGCTGAAACACCGTGGAGTAGCATACCGCCACGCGATGCGTCGGTGTTGATTTCGAGATACCCTCGATCGTAGAGAGTTATCGACATCAACGCTCCATCCTCGGTGATGCCGAGGCCGCGGACGCAACCACGACCCCGGATTATTTCCAAGTAGTCCTGTAGCTTCCTGCCTCGGAACCTCCGGTTCCCAAACCGTTCAACGGCTTTGGCTCCTTCCTTGGCTCGCCAGCCCGGCTGCTGGCGAGCCGTCTGCTCCCGTTCCTTCATGAAAGCCAGCCGGGCGGCCTTCCAGGCCGCCCACGCCCCACTCATGGAGCGCTCCCGTGGGACAGCCACGGGTGTCGCGTTGAACAACATGTCTTGTTCCATGGTGAGTTTCCTACAAGTGGGTTGTGATTTTACAGAGAGCATCGTGTTCAGTTCAAATGGACGTTATGTAACTGAAAATCCTTCCAATGAGGCAGCAGCATATATGCCGACCCGTATTGGGTCGGCATATATGCTGCTGCTGAACTGTTATGACACGATTCCTCCTGATGTCAACTTAGTAGTAGGGTCAGTTAACCATACCCTAACATGCTCTAAACCTTCAGGAGTGGCAAGGTTCCACACGGGTACATGATAGTCGATAGCAATCTGGTAGGCCGTGTTCGTACCGCCCTTTACAGCGAGACCATTCCGGGCAGGTGGGGCATAACACACCACTGCCTGGACAGGGGTCTGTAAGTCATCCTGGAGGATCTGGTAAGCGTTGCGGACATGCATTGCGATACCTCCCCTTCCTAACCCCAGAAACGAACCACGAGCCTGAAATGCAAGCTCAAAGGCTTTCCAGTAATTCGGAAAACTCTTCGGACAGATAAAGGTTTCGTTATCGACCGTGCGGGTACGACCAGAAGGATAACGCATGTTCTCCCAGGGCAGATAGATCCTCGCCGCTCCAGGGAGCTTTATGGAGGAGGAAACAAACCCCTCATATCCCGCCAGATCCGCACCATCCGCGTCACCACTCGTCAACCCTAATCCTCGATCAGCGAGGGTCTTACCTACCTGACGTAAAAGGTCAAGGGACTCCGATGGTGTTTCTCGACTACCAATGATAGCTACCCGAGGTAGCGCCGAAACCCAAGACATAGTTTGTCCTTAGTACTTTTGCCACATTGTGAGACACCACTGTAAAGAAAAAAAGACCGGGCATACACCTCCTCCTGGACTCAGAAGTCCAGGAGGAGGTAGCGTTTACTCGCTCGATAGAGTTACCCTACGAAAGCGCGGGGGCGGGTTTGTATCCAGGCGCGACGAGCTTTCGGTAACCGTCCAGTAACGGGCGCCATTTACGCATGGCGAGTATCAACGCCCCATACTGAGTTTCTTCTTCGGTTACTGTGAGAGCCTCCGTGTGCTCCATGACGCGCTTCTTGTCACTGCCCCGACACTCGATCAGGATCGCCCCCACATGCGCCACAGGGACGTTCTGCGTACGTTGGATGTCACAACTCACCCGCACTTCCAGTCGCTTGCCACACGGCTGAGTTGCACAAGCGATCAACACATTCTCGACTTTCTGCATGGCAATTCCCCCTTAGTGATACTTCTCAGTTGGATTCGGTGGCGTTAGGGCGTGTGGAACCCGCACGGACAATACCGACGTCGTTATCGAAAACTACTTGATCGAACTTGGGAGGTGTGGAAGGGCGGCGTTTCTTACTGTACTTGTATTTTTTGCTAGGCTCACGCCAATAGCAGTTTTCCTTGTAATACCCTTTACTACGATCGTAACGTTCCAGAGCAATGCAGTGATCCGGGCGACGACCCATGTCTTCGATGAAATTCAACACCGATTCACGCCAGCGATCACAGACAGTGATTCCATTCGCCTGTCGACGTTTGAAGTTCGGGTTTTTCGGGTTATGGCAGCATTTGTTTATACCCATCCATGCTGCATACTCCACGGTTTGAGATTCATCGTGAGTCGTTGAGACCTCCCTCTGATAACAACCGCAACTTACAGTACCCGCCGTAATCAGTCCTGCACGCGAAATCACCGTTTGATTACCACATGCGCACTGACATTTCCAAGCCGTCGTCGAACCGCTGGACTTTTTGTTCTTTCGTTTTCCGGCCAACCCAAGAACAGTAAGGTTACCAAATACCCGACCGGTTAAGTCTTCGAAAATTTCCTGCAATTCTAAAGACGCACACCCACACGAAGGCTGTCGGGCGGTGGTGAGGTAACTCGTCCCTTTCTCCACGATATTACCGCAGTCACAGCGGCATTGCCAGATGCGATTTTGGTGTTTATTGAGTCGGAGGAATTTGTCTACCACCAGCTTCCCATATCGCTCTCCTTCCAGAGACCGACGAGAATGGTTAGTAACTACCGCATAGTCGGACTTTTTCTTTTCTTGCCGTCCCTGGTAACGGGTGATGTCTTGGAGTACTTCTGCTGCTACGGAGTCGGCTTTGATCCAACGGTCGATGGAGGACTGCTGAATGCGATCGCTCACCATCCACCGTACATTCTCTTTGACCCAACCAAGAGCATTGACGTCACGAAGTAACGTGTGATGATAACTTGGAGGCATACCTACGTCAGTAATGAATGCCGGAAGGTTGTCGATCCAGGTCCTTTCCACAGGTAGGGGTGACACACGTTGCTGACTAATGACCGTGACTTTAAACCACTCAGCGTAAATCTTAGTACGTGCCATACCGTGTTTGACACCCCTTACTTTCCCTCTTAAAGCCTTACGAGCACAACCACATGAAGTGGTGATTCCGTTGAGTAGCAAGTGGCAACGCTTAGACGAAATTACCCCACAGTCGCAACGGCAAGTCCAAAGACTTAAATAAGCCATAGGCCCGGTAGGATCAGAAAGTTCCAGCGCGACCAAACGACCAAAACGCTTCCCGGTCAGATCGTAGTTCGCTTTTCCCACTTTCACCTTGGGGATGAGTTTGAGTTTCGCTTCGATCGCCTGTTGGCGTTTGACGTTCGGTTTCATGTTTCAACCCTTATTTATTCGCAGATGTGATCGTACAGGAAGGACGATCGTTGTCGGGTAGGCGTTTGATGTCCGCTTTGTAGGTTTTATCGCGTTCCCACTCGCCGCGTTTGATGAAAGGTTCTCCATTTCCTTGATTGGGAACCGACCGGGAGACAACAAAGGCGCACCCTGATGCATCATACAAGACATATTGCTGCTGGGTGGAACAACCAGTCAACAAAATCAGACTGATCAGTAGTGACCACGTATAGTTCTTCATGGTCTTTTCCTCATGCCTTGCGAACGAGATGGACCTTTCGGATCTTCGGATGTTCTTCAGCCGGACGACCGTCGGTGAATTCCAGTTTGAGCGGTTTGTTTTCTACCGTGTACGGAGTCTCAGCTTCGATCTTCGCTACGATTTCATCGTAGTGTTTCTGGAGAGCCTGTGCGTAATCGCCTTCCAAATCACGGATACCGCGAAGGATCTTTTCCAAATGACGTTCGACATCATCGAACTTCGTGAAAAGATTTTCATCCGTTACTTCGGCTGGCCTGACGATCCAATTCTGCGAATCGTCGAACTGGCGGTAAGCGGCTCGAGGATACTGGTTGTACCATTCTTTTCCGTCAGTATCACGGAAAATGAAGCCGTCATACTGAACCTCGTCATCCCATTCACCGGCGACGCGCTCATGTTTTTCGCAGGTCAATTCGAGAAATTCGATCGCCAAGAGCTTATCGGTCCATGGAAGATACAGCGGGGAGAATCGCGTTTCGGACGCTTCGAACTTGATGTTGATGAAGAGGGTTTTTTCATTGGGCGTATAACGCATGTCGATTCCTTTGGGTAGGTGATGGGCATAAACCTCCCCCCTCTGGTTGAGAGGGGAGGAGGTTCTTTATACTTCTTCTTTTTGGTGATCCAACGCGATCAACTCTTGTCGGGTCAACGCATTCGAGCTGTTACCGTAAAGCTTGCGCGCACTGCGACACAACATGCAACTGCAAAGACGTCCCGTGTTGATACGCCGACGCGCATTCAAGAAGCGCCACTGCGCGTCATTTACAGCAGCTACTCCCCAACGAGCATCCTGACGATATCGCTTGGCCAAGAGCCGCTGGCGTTGATGGCGCCGTTCTGAGCGAGAGTACTGAAGTACCATGTTTCTGACTCCGTTCGCCCCCTGCACCTCGCGTGCAGGGGCAGCGTATGATCGGAGTAGTCGACGACTCTTTCATGACTGATCCTCAGGAATAAGGTTCGAAGTAACGTTTGGCGTCCACAAAGTCATCCCAACAGTCTCCTCGCACATGAGACAGAATCTTACGGCGAGACAGCTGACGGAATTGCTTGTGATAACGCTTTCGGCTATACCGACCCACCCCGCTAAAGAAACGATGATGGTCCGATTGCACGATACGTACGATCTGCGCTTCGCTCTTGGAGTACAAGAGTTTCGGCAAACGGTGCTGTCTCCAATCGTCCTGGGTAGTTACCGCAGGACCGAGGTTAGGAAGCCACCAATACAGCAGGTGTTTGTACGGACGACGGATGGTTCTTGCCATGGTTGATCTCCAGTCTGGTTGGACTATAGATCAACAGCGGGTAGCGGTGGTTCATGTCTCAATTCCCCCAGGTGGCGATGTGTTTCTTGGAAAAGGCAGCGACAGCGCGGTGACTTTCGATCAACGTGGCGTTCGGATACATTTTCTGGTAAGCTTGGCGGGCCTCATGCAAACGACCCGCGTTGGTCGCTAGTTCTTGCCAACGTTCAGAGTAGGTGGGCCTCGGACCTGAACGCTTGTGTTTGATACCCATGACTACTCCTTAAAACAATGATCAGTACCACCAGAAATACTTCGTATCTCGGGACCTCGATTCGGGTAGATGATTGTCCCAACTACCTGCGCGTAAATGGCGGTGAAGTTTAGCACGCTCTAGCCGGCGTATCAGGTGAGAACCGTGCAGTTGGCGATACCACCGAGGAACGCCTCGGAGACCTGATCGACAGTCGCGGCGATCGTGGTGTTTCTTACTCGGGTGTTTCTTGCACGACATGAGTGGGTTTTCCGTTTAGGGTACAACTTCGCCCTATACGGAAATGAAACGTTTTACGGATCATACTCGCTCCTTATCAGAAAACGCGTTCGGTATACGTCTGGCGCCGTTCCAGACACTCAGCGAGTTTGAAGAACCTTTCGCTGGCGCGTCCGATGAGTCCCGAAGCCTGATCAAGCGCTTGGTCTACTGTCCACGACGCCAACCGATCGTCTTTGAACTCGTGGCAGAGACTTGCCAGGTTGCGTTCATTGATGTACTGCTCGAACGTCAGTTTAGCGTGGTTGTGGAGTTCCACGGAACGGCGCAGTCGATCCGTGAAAGCACCGTGATATCTCTTCTCTTCTTCCGTCAGCGGCTGGATAACACCGGGATCATAAGGGATGTCTTTGAAGATCTCTTCGATCGGCGAATCGACAGGGTATTCGATGACTTCGAAGTTACCAATCTGGTTTGGCTGAGGTGACATGCGCAGAAATCCTCTCGGTATGACTGGAGCCGTACGGGTAACCCGTACGGCTCCAGTAACTCACCACCAATACCACTTGGCATTACGGACACGGTTTTCCGGAGCGTGAGCTTCCAGACTGTCTGTGAGCAAATGGCGGTGGAGTTTGTGGTTTTCGTTCAAACGGATCTGTTTCGATCCGTGCAGTCGGCGGAACCACCGGGGGACACCGTAGTGTCCCGGATGGTGGTCACGGGTGTAGCGTGCTACTGCTTTCTCATACGCCTTCTCGACCGTACAGGTCGGGTAGCGGTAGAGAATCCACCAGCGGTCACGCAGGTTCTCATCCAGCGTACCGATGTGGCGGTCAATCATTCCTTTCTTGTTACGGCGCAGTGTCCTGGACATTTCTGGTCTCCTGGTAGGGGCATAAAAGCCTTCTACCAAGACGACCGCTGTGTGCGTAGGGCATGGGGTTTATTCCTATTCATTGTGAAACTGAGGGGGAAGGCGAAGACCGGTATCTTGCGCAATGATCCCTATCTCTGGGTGATGCTTGCCTGTAGGACCAAAAGCTTCAAAATACGTTCGACGTTTCAAGAACGTCAGGCGTTTGTGAAGAACGATCCATGCAGCGGCTCGCGTCACGAGATAGATGGTCACCAACCAAACCGTAAACCAGTATCCCGCATGGTGGAAATAACCACCGAGGAGACCGTAGCTAAGTACCGCTACACCATAAATGGCGTTGCGTAATTTAGCATGACCGTAGATGAACCCTCGGTCGTATTGTTGGGTTAAGAACCACTGGGGTCCTTTATGAATCCCGACCCAGATGATGTTGTAGTTGGCTGCCACACCCATGATCAACCAAAGCGTACAGAGCAAAACGACACCGTCGGTGAGCGTCATAGCGAACTCCTGTTGTAGAGAAGATCCAGTAAGATTTTCCGGAAGACCTGAGTGAGACCATCAGTCACGACAATGGTCTTTGCAGTAAGAGCTTCCTGAACGGACTCAGGTGTGGTACGCATCAAATCAAACGGAGAATCCAAAAGATCGAATCCTTCCGGATGCGCGGTACCCACAGGACCTTTCTTATTCCGTTTAGGCCAGAGGTCAAAAAAGACAATCGTTCCGAACCGACGCGTTGGAATAAAAACCACACGACGTCCGTCCGGTAAAAGCGATTTCGAAGCATGCGGTAGTTTGTATTCGTAAACACCTGCTGCCGGCTCACCGCGGCGGTTCAACCACGCGCTTTCAAACGGGATCGACGGTAGGTGTTCTTGGATAAATTCATAGAGACGACGGGTGTCCGCCACTTCAATTTTCAATGCAGCCAACGCTGAGGCACCTGGCATGTCCATGTACTAAGATCCAAAGGAAAAGGTCGGTAACACTGGGAGACTGACTCTCGCGAGAGTCAGTCTCCCAGGACGGAGGTCACGCCTGTGCGGCCAGCTTGGGGTCGGTCCAACCGTGGCGCTTGATCAGGTATCGAGCCCAGAAGTTGGCCACCAACATCAGGAGGCCGCCCACCCAGGTAGTGAACAGGATGAAGAAGATCGGCAGGCCCCAGTAGAACAACTTCATGGCGATCTGGGACGACAATCCCTGGCGGTGGATGTTCCAGAAGAACTTGTTCGGCTTGCCGGTGACGGCGGCAGAAACGACCAGACCCAGCCAGATACCGCCGAGCAAGCAGATGAACGTAATCATGACAGACATGGCTTTTTTCCTTTTGAAGTGAGTAGGTGTGAACCGTGGCTTTGTTTTGTACCACTGTGTTCACTACGGTAGTATGTAACCCAAATCCTTTATAATCGTTATCTTTTGAACGATCGACCCATACCCGCCTCGCAAGAGCGTAGGGTTTTACCTCCGTTCCTACATGAGGTTCTCCATGTCCAACGCTAGCATCCAAGCGCAATTACTTGCCGCCGTTAACGCCAAGCTTCAGACTCACCTTACCGACAGTGACGTCGAGTTTGGTGTTCCAGAGTTTACCGGTGCCACCCCGAACAGTCAGGTACGTGTCACGCCGTCACCCACCTGTACCGAAACATTCGATACTGTCATTAAATACGACCGCGTTGACCTTGCTGATGTGGCCACGCGGATCTTCGCACCGATGTACTTTGATAAGAGTCTCTATACCCCACCACTGATGCTCCACGATATCCTGGACCACATCGCAACCCTTACCGGGGTGACACTCAGTACGGATGACGTGGTGAATGTCGAACTGACCAGTTCGTATCCGGGTAATGTGTTAGTGGAAACTGCCGTTAACCTTGTGGCCAGCGACAGTTCTTTTTATGTTTTTGGCACAGGTCGGATGCCTTATGTCTTTGATTACGGTTCGATCTGAAAAAAGGTGAGTCGGAGGCTCCTAAGGGTAGATACCCTTAGGAGCCTCTATGCCGTCAATGTATTACCGTGAGTACGCGGCCGTAATGAATCAGATGTTTCTTTTCTTTACTTCCGGACTTACTGACGTGGTGGTCGTGTTGCTCGATAGTGTATGCCGTGTCACCAGCTGTCTTACCGAGTTTGTGGACACCCTTGACAGTACCATGTCCACGCGTCCCGCGGTAGGGCCAAGAGACTTTTGTCCCCGACGCCAACGTCTTGAAGGAATGTTCCGCCAGCGCCTCAGTGGTTACGTCTGTCGACGGGTCGTCAGCGAGGTTTTCCTGACTGGTAGAGAGATGGTGGAGTGATCCGGCTTTGTGGTAAGCCACGTGGTCCGTCTTAGAAGATTTGATTTCGTACTGGGGTTCTTCGGACGACGCATGGTGCGTGTAGCCATTGACTTGGAAATCGTCGGTGTGGACTTTCTGAATAACACCCGAAACACGACCCGCTTCGGAGTTCCAAGTAACGTGGTCCCCGACGTGAAAATTCGTTTTGGCTGATTCTAACGAAACCAGCAAAGCGTTAAAGTGTTCAGTCGCACGCATGTCGTAATCCTCTCGGAAAATCAATAACCCAAAACCTTCACCTCTGTAACGTCGTCTTATTCAAACTGGCGGTGAGGGCGTTTCAGGGAGACGTCGGACCAACAACCCTAACACGGGGTTACTCCGACCACCGAAACTTGCCGGGGTTGTTAGGAAACCTTTGGCTTTCAAAGCGGCATAAAACGCCAGCTCTTCGTTGGATACCTGACCATCAGGGGATGTCTGGGTGAACCATGCTGGAGTAATACCCACACGAATGATGTCCTGACCTTCCATACGCGATTCGATCACCTGGATAGCAGCGTCTTTGTAGCTACCCGATTCCGGTTTGGCGATGTCGAATTGTTCCAGCGACGTGGGGTTGACGCCGTGGTAGAGTGGGGGTACGTAACTACCCATGGTAAACTCCTTAGTTAAGGTGGTTGGCTACGCGTTGTTCTAACCCGCGACGATCGGTCAGCAGGTCAAAACATACCGCGACCATTGTCCGGCCATTGGGCGATTCCGGATCGAACTGCCGAGTGTCCGTGCGAGTGGTGTACCCCATACTGGGAGCGATCCACTCGTAAAGCTCATGGAACTCTCTGGCCAGTTCCAATGCCTGCTGTTCAATGTCTTCGAGCTCTTTCGGATTCAGATGGCGTTCACCAACGTGTGAAAAGTTCGGGTTAAAGAAGCGTCGCTTGAACCATCCTCGTTTCACGTAGACACGTATGCCGGGGGAATCGTGATGGAAAACCTGGAGTACTCGAGTACTGGAAGTTAGATTTTTCATCTGCTGCCCCTCACTGGTTTTCGGGCCAGACCACCGCGTCGGCTCTTCCGGTAAATACCAACCACGCTGCCCTGAAACGCGCTGGAATACCCATAACGATCTGAGGACGAGCAGGTACCCAGGTCTTACCATCACGCGACATGGAAACCTCGTGAATGGATTTCAACAAATCTTCGAGTTTCCAAACACTGGGAGTAAACATAGACAGTCCTTAGAGGCAAAAGAAAAAGGGCCGGCTTTCCCTTACCTACCGGCAGATCGGAGTGGATTCAAGTGCGGTGGCTATCTCAAGAGCGGATCCACCCGAGCTGGCGCTCGAGCTTCAATTCCTCACCACTATCCTGAACATTCTACTTGCACCCACTAGGGTCCCCACGTACACGGTATTGAAGAGACTGGAGATTTGACCCGACCAGAGCAACCTAAAAGATCAACACCTACTATGGCAGGTGGAAAAGGGTTGAGTACTGTCGGAACTTCTCTAACGTGTTCGTGGAGCGATATTTTTAGCACTCACTCAGGGTTTAGCTACCACTTCGATGCGCGAAGGTGGTAAAATAACCACGACCTTACCTGGATTGGCCAACGCAAGATTCAGTGCGTTCTCCGTAGCTTCTTCACTGGTGTTGTGCGCGGTAGCTCCTTCAATTTGCCACCTTCCCTTTCTGGTAATAGAAACCGTCAAAGGACTCGGCGGCGGTGCTGGTTCAGGCGCCGGAGCAGGGGCTGGAGCCGGGGAGGGAGCCGGAGCAGGAGACGGCGCGGGTGCAGGAGCGGGGGCTGGTGCCGGGGCCGGAGCGGGTGCAGGAGCTGCGCCGCCATCCACCACCACACCTTGATCAGTGAACTTAATGACACGACCATTGATCTCCACCGTCTGTCCGTCGATCGACTTGACAGTTGCAGGAGTAGCTGCCGTATCGAACACGGTGATAAACACACCACCGACACCACGCACTTGGACCTGTTGCACCTTGACCGGTTTACTGCTGCCGAAAATAGGCACGGTCTTAAGGGTAACGGTCTGAGGGTAGGCGGTGGTGAAGCGCCCTGCAGACGTGTTCACGACATTACCACTGATCGTCGCATTAGGTACGTGCCATTGCAACCATGCGTCACCAGTAGCGGTAAACTGATCGCGTACGACTACCACACCAGGACGCAGGTAAACAACGTCGCGATTCCATTTCTGGACGCCAGCACGGTACATCTGCTCCAGTCCCGTACTGCGCATAACGCAGTAATCACCGTATTCTTTAAACGTGGTCTGAACCGTCGCACTGGTGTTAGGAATCTGACCACCGCTTGCGGTCATCAACACGTTGAAGATGTCCAAATCACCGGATTGAAGGCCGGCATTCAAACCCGCGCTCTCAAACGCATTTCCACCCGGCTCTCGCACGCCAGCGCCCCACGCGTTTAGTACGAACGGCTTGCTGCCGTTGACTATCGCGAGTGAACCTTGATCGAACAGCTGTTCAGCAGCATCCGGATAGCCGGCGCTAGCAGCGGCGCGGTAACTCATCCACGTATCGGCGGCATCCCAACCCGAACGAGCTAGCGCAGTACCCATACCAGGTGCGTAGTAGCTGAGTTCGCTCAACTCACCCTTTGTGTCGTCCGCGTCGAAATACAACACGCGGCGCCACTCTAGCGAAGGTTGAGGCATACCGGCAGCGGAACGGAAAGCACGGAACGTCGGCGCTCGGGCGTCTCGGGCGACGTCTAACACCGTACCCAGCAGCCCCAACAAGTCACCACTGAGGGCATTGGGAACGCTATTGGCGTCGCCGCTGGAATGTAAGAGGTCCCGGTCGTCGATAAAGCCAAAACCAGGCCACGTCGCATGCATCACGTACTGAGCGCAATCCACGGGGAAGGCGAAGGTCGAGAACAGGTTTTCTCCCGTCGCCGTCAGTACCGCCCAGATCGGCATGGACATGTTACTGATCGCCAGGGGTCCGTAGCCGAAACCTTCTGGCCAACCACCGCCTGTCATGTGCTGATTGTAATACGCCATGATCGCCGGCAACATGACGTTGCGCCAATCCGTCCACTGTGCGGGAGCCTTGGGATTTTCCTCGTACATAGCTAAGGCACACAAGGCTTTCGCACAGAAATAACCGGCGTAGTAATTACCTGCGGTGGGCACGCTTTCGAAAGCAGTACCCTTTTCCCAGTATGCAATGAAAGCGTTCGCGCTGGTGTAGATTTGGGTACGCTGAGCCGGCGACAGGCGATCATAACACCAGTCGTAACCCAGTCCATACGCCAGACCGTAGTTACGCACGATATAACCTGAGTCTTCACTGGGTGGCGCCATACCACTCGGGTTGGACATGGCCATCATGATCGCAACGGCTTTGTTACCGTAACGTTGATCGTTCGTGATTCGATACAACAAGGCGTAGTTCAGTACTGCACGAACGTAACTTTCGCCTTGATAGCCGGCGCCGATCGCTGGCGCGTCAGGATATTGGTTCTGTGAATAGGTATTCACCACCCCGGACAGTCGCGCGTCACACCACGCCTGAAGCGCGCTGGAGTCGGCTTGACGGATTTTGGTCAACCGATCGGTATCTAACAGCAACCTAGGATGTGCATTAAACGTCGTCATTGGAAGTTCCTCGACATAGATGAAGCTTTATGGATTTGACACCGCCGTTAAATACGGCCCCCTGTCAGTTGCTTTCCTTCCGCATGGGTAACGCCAGAGTCAAGGACAAAAAAAAACAATTACTTTGCTTTGGAGACGTGTTCAGGAAGATTTTGCTTATTCTTAGTTTTGGCTTTCTTATCTGCCTCGACGTATTCCTTGGCAACCTCCACAGGTATCCCTTTGGCTTCGGCCAGTTCGGGGTCGTGAGCGAGCATTTGCATAAAACGCATTTGCGACTTGGACTTCGAAGGCATCGTCATACTCCTAAAGAACGGTCTCATATCCTTCAGACTCTTTCCTCCGGTAACCTTTGCGTTACCGGAGGAAAGTATGCCTAATTCAGAGTTTATCAAGCTCTTCAAGAAGGGTTTGGGCATTGATCGGTAACGACGCTATTTCGGAGGCAACCTGCCGCCAGGGACCATAAGTGTTGTTGGCCCGCAGTACCGAAACCCAGATATTGTCTTCCGGGTTTTCGCAATCAATCAACAAGCGGAAGGGGTGCTCAGAGAGAGCTAGCAACAGATAAGGTTTGCTGTTGTGTAAGCCTTTCTGGGAAAAATCACGCAGTTTGAATGGCCAATCTGCTTCCTTATCAATTCCGCCTTCGATGTCCCAGCTATACGCGTAGAACTCAGTGTCGGTAGAATTGAAGATCTCGCCGTAGCGGTGAACATAGCGATATTTGGAATGGGGTCCTTCTGACTTACACCCACCCACCAAACGGTTCTCGTCAATTCGACCACGTAAGAGAGTCAGGAACGCAGACAGACTCATTTTCTTAAGGGCGATCTGTGGTAGATCCCAGAACTTTACTTCGTCTGTCAGGGCGAAAAGTTTCAGTCGGCGCCAGTGTTGATACTCCACCGGCTCGTCACGAGTCAACCCACCGTCTTTGTCAACGTTTTCCGACCACCCTTCGCCGTTCTCCGGAAGTTTCTCGTAACCACCTTTGTAGGCGGCAGTGGTGGTTTCGTATTCGTAATCGGGATGGCAACATGCTTCGTGCAGGCGGTGTACGAGATCGGATTCAATCGCTATCGGGGCGAGTTCCGCTAGACGTTCAGCGAGTTGTTCGAAGAGCTTACCTTCCAATCCACAGGCGGTGAACTCTTTCTTGAAAGCCTCAAGGACTTTCGGATTAGTGATTGACATGAAAAGTCCTTATGACGGTTCGATTCACAACGTGTGAGAAGTGTAGGCGCGTTCAGTCGCCTCGTGTTAATTTCTCGTCCTTAAAAGGACGCTCCCTTGTGCGCTGGAGTGGTGAGGAGTCGAACCCCATTCCCCGTTTGACTTAGAGCCATTGTCGTGCACGACAATGGCTAGTCCTAGCCCTCTAGAAAGGCACGGTGCATCAATTCCAATCAATGCTTCCACCCCGTAGTTTAACCACGGTACCGCACAAGCTCACTTCTCACTCATTTTACTTTGGAGCGGGGTATGGGAGTTGAACCCATCTCGTCACCTTGGAAGGGTGATGCTCAACCGCTAAGCCAACCCCGCTTAAAACATGAAGGGGTACCTGGAATCGAACCAGGAATCGCAGAATCAAAATCTGCTGCCGTACCATTTGGCTATACCCCTTGAACCTTTCGCCTAACTCATCGGTTTCAGAGACGCTTTGAAACGGAGCGCTTCATACGACGCTTCGGCAACCAAGTTGCTAGCCGCATCCACAGCCGATTGCTCGTCTTCGTTCAGCTTCAGTAGATAGATACGGTAGACTTCAGCCAGATGTTCAGACACAGGAACGTAGTTGAACTTTGAGAGCGGTTTGGCTTGTTGGAGAACCGGTAAGACGGCTTTCCAATGATTACCTTCTTGTTTCAACGACTCCCACAGGACGCGTTGCGCTTCCACGAGTAGATAGTTGACATGCACCGGCAGTTCGTCGTAGGTGACATGACGTTCCACCAACTCGTGAATCAATCGAAACTTCACCGACCCGTCGGCCTCTCGAAATGGCCGGTACGTCTGGTAAGGAGTCGGGCCCTTGGGTTTACGTCCTACGGTGTTTTCGTAAGGCGTTACGGTGATTTCGTAAGGCGTGATGTGTACGTACTTCTGTTGACCGACGTGGTACTCGACGTCAACAATGACCGGCTGTCCGCGCTTCTGGGTGCGTCGAATGTATCCCTCAGTGAACAATTGGTCATCACGTTCGATATGGCGGGTATCGAAGTAATACGGTTGGCCATTGACGGGGAGATTCTGTTCAGCCCACAGCAGAGCTCCACTGGCCAAACCGTTCTCATCCAACCAGCTTCGGTAATCGTTGTACCACTGTTCGTACACGCCCCCTTTCAGAGTACCGTGCTCGTTGAGTTCTACAGGTACGTTAGACGGGGTGCTTGCAAAAACGCTCTTGGTTTTCATGTCTCTTTCCTACTCGGTTATGTTGATAAGGTTAACCCACCATCCAGTTATGTCGTGTGGTGGGGTGAATCGTTTCTAGCGAACTACGTATCAAGACTCAAGACTCGCTAGATCAGTCTTGAATCACCAAATGTGGCGGAGAGTGTGAGATTCGAACTCACGGTACGTTTCCGTACGGCGACTTTCAAGGTCGCTACCTTAAACCACTCGGACAACTCTCCTTTATCTGTAAATCTCCTCGTTGGAAGAGACTTACAGATACACCTTCGCAGCATTGGAAGGTGCTCTGGTCAGGACTTTTTTATGACGAAGACTCTCAACTACCAGGTCCCCGGATGGCTAATGCCGGTTAAGCCCAAATACCCTTCGTTGTTCGGTATTAATGCCTAGAGTGTCCTGACGACTTCGATCCAGGCTATAGGGGTCTGAAATTAGATTCACCATTAGAATGGGGGATTGCACCCCACACTTCAACATGCTTCTTCCCTCAGGACTCTACGGAAGAAACACTCCATGTCGCGTCTTAAAGCTCGTCGTTAGGCTACCTTGTTCGCATGAGTCACAGAAGTCCAGTGCTCGTGGTCTTAAGGGCCGTTGAATGGCGACGAACGGCCTTTTCAGAGAGTCCGGACTCTCTGACTTAGACCGCTTTAGTCTCCGACTGTTCTAATGGTGAAAACTTTTTAACTATTTTGGCATTTCTTAACGATCCCACTCACTCACCTGAATGATGGGTGGCTGTGATATCACGGACTCTTGAGAGGACTACTCTGGGTAGTTCAATCAATACAGGATCAAACGCATCCGTATCTTTAACAAGCGTTCCAACGGTATCGGTCATTTTTCCTCAACTCGATGGGTTTCTTTGATCTGAAATAAGCTGGATCCGCCAAGTGTGCACCTTGGCCTACCTACACTCCAGCGCTCTCCGTTAAAGGGGCGCCGTATTGGGCTCGGGCTGATCAGGCCCTTGCTACGGAAGTTGCTGGATCCACAACGCTTTGTGCTAAAACCTCCGCACTCCAGAATAGACTCTCAATGGTCAATTGAAAATCTACTCCAGGCTGAGGAGACCAACCCGCGATCATGAGACTGATCGCATTGTCGGACATGGCGGCAAATGCCATTGCCACATCGTCCAATTCAACGTTCTTGTTAGACACCCACTGTTTTTCTCAGCGCCGATCTGTCTTCGGTAAGAACTATTCCGGTGCATTTACAACAATCCCTATACCCACTGCTACTAAATCAACGCCCCGTAGCACGCGGCGAAGTGATCCATGGGTAATCATCGGGATCTAGGAAGGTTCTGTATCAACAACGCCGGACTGACGATCAACAGTAATTCCAGCTATCATTGTACGGCTCGCTTTAAGGGTTAGGCAAAGAGGTTCTTCGACTTATGCCTAATATCGTTTTCCCGGATATCCACCCACAGCTTACCGGGTAGTTCCTCTCCATATCACCGGTGCAGATAGCCTCTACAAACGAGGTCGGGACGGGAGACTGTCTTTTAGGAAAGAAGTATTCAAAAGTGGTGCCTCAGGTGGGATTCGAACCCACATGCCAATAGGCGGGCGATTTTAAGTCGCCATCGTATACCGGTTCCGACACTGAGGCTCAAACTGGTAGGAATACGGGGACTCGAACCCCGACGGTTTTCACCACTTGAACTGGTGGGCGAGGTGGGAATCGAACCCACGGTGTGAACTTATCTGTGCCTGCCTCTAAAACAGGTGCGTTTCAACCAGCTTCGCCACTCGCCCTTCAATCTGTTTGTTACTAAAATAGCTTCGTTGGATAGGTTTTATACTTAACCGTTCAGACTTTCCATTTCGAACTGCGGACCCGTAAGTACCGGCGCAAGACCTATTGCAGAAAGGGCCAGCGTTACCGTTAGACCGATTGTTCGCTGCGTGGTTAAGTCGCCTTCCAAGGAGTGTGAATGTTTTAGAACAGGTTGGACAGATGAATTTTTTTGGTTCTAAACGTTTCACGCTATCAGCAACATTGGCGGCTAAAGAAAGAGGCCTTAAATTGTTTGTCGAGTCATTGGTGAAATCGCCATCTACATGGTCGACAGTTTCACCGTCTTTTAAACGACGACCAAGTTTAAGTTCCAGTTTCAATTTAGCCAATTGATGGGTTGTCCTACGCGAAGCTGAGTCAGGCTTCACGTCAACCCTCATCCGACCATCCTTACAAAGGTAAGGTCCCCAAACAGTGACGTTTTCATCCCGTATGAATGAAATGAGTTGCTTGTCGTACCAATTTAAATCTGACATGGAGTATCCAAACCGTCGATAGCGCAGGCGCCTATACCAATTCGGCTATATTCCCGGAAATAGTGAGAGTCGCACTACGCGATCCGCTTTACAGCGGGCATTGGGTCTGCTCCCAACCCGACTCTCAAACGTTTTTGAGGTTACTCCAGAACTCACCCCGTTTAATTGGCAGTCTGGATCTGCCACCAGCGAATAACGCTGGGTTTTCCCTCGTATGGTTGATGAAGGTTTCGTTAACACCGCTGGGAAACGTCGACGGGCTTCTTTTAGCCCCAGCTAGCATTAACCGCTCGTTTTAGACCCGCCATGGGACTTTCGTCCAACGACTCACGCCCGGCTATCCACCTACAGCTTACCCGGGTATTTTCCACCGCCGGTTCTCTTCAGGTCCATCGCGCTAGTCAAGTTGAGAGGAGACGTGCCCAGTCCCAACCTCTAACATCGACGCTCGTTGTCTAGAGAAAATTCTCCTCCACGCTAAGCGTGGAAAGACCATCTTCTTGAAGGATCGGTAGGGTGGTGAAGGTTTCGAAGACAACGCTTGGGTGCGGGCCACTTTTTCCAAGCTATCATCTACCACTCGTTTCTAATTTGCCTCGCCCAGTTATCCGCCTACAGTTTTCTGGGTTTATTAGTTAGTTCGTTTCCTATGTCCAGTGCTCACCGAGGAAGGATTCGAACCTTCACGCGTTCTGAGAACGCACCCACTGGCAGGCACCTAAGAGTGCTCTCCTAGGCAACAGGACGGCGTCGAAACGCTCCCGTAGGGTATACCATTTCCCCCACTCGTCGAAACGAACTAACCTACGACTCTCACTCACAACCTAGAACACCACTGTAAAGAACTACGAGGTAATCCGTTGGTAGTTCAAAACAACGCAATCAAGGATAGATCGAAGAATGATGTCGTCCGAGCTGACTTGCCAGACTGGAGGATATCTGCGTGGTCTGAGCGATTATCATTCTCCGACGTTCTTCGGCCAAAGCGGCTTCAGCCCAAGCAGTACTGGCGTCCTCGAACAGCGCGTTCTTGAACATACGCCCCGTGGATGAATGCGGTTTATAATCCTTGATGAATTCGATTTGGTTCTTCAGACAAATCAAGGTGTCTTGTTCAACAGGGAGTCCAACCGCCTCGCGTTCTGCTCGCATACCTAACATACATGCGCCAGCATTACCGGGCATCAGACCCCAGAGCATGTCGGCATCGCGCACCATGTTGGCCAGTTCAGCCAGTTCAGCACTTGAGCAGGACAGTCCGGGCATGGACGGATACTGCGTAGAGCGAATCACGAATGCAACGATGGCGGCCTGCTCGTCAGTGATGGTGTTGGACTCGCGCCACTGCTCAAAGGCGTCTAGAGCGCGAACGATGTTCTTCTTCCCATCTGCACCGGTCGCCAAATCCGGATGGCCGGAATGCTCGATATCGTGGAAGGCGATGGCCAGATAAACTTGGTCCAACAGATGCTTACTGAAACCCTTGCCCGAGAGCTTACGCAATACCTCGAACAGATTCAACACAGCAATGACGTGGTTGGTGTTGTGGTAAGCGAGTTTAGCGTATTCAGGGTTCTCCCGGTATCGGTTCAGAATCGAGCGGTACCGGGTATGAATCCTGGTATTACTGAGAAGCTTGAGAATCTTAGCTTTGGTGACGGACATTCGGGATCCTTTTATTGGTCGTAGTAGTAGCTGTCGTCCACCATAGCTTGCGCGAGTTGGTTGAGCTCTTTCAAGGTGATCTTTTCACTGTACGGTCGACCCCTCAGAGCATTCACGCAGATACCTCGAGGGGCTTTTGAACGCCGTTGACGTGCCTCTAAAGACATCCTCTGGCGCGCTGAGGAGACCGCTTGAGCCACCGTGTAGTTCTTGTCTTCGCGCTCACTGCGCGTGTACGGGATGTCTTGGTAGTTAACACGCATAGGGAGTCTCCAAAAACAACTGGACGGGGCGTGACATGGTCTTTCCTCAGGTTAAATTCAGATATTGGCGATCAGAAACGGACGTTCAGTACTGGAGGTTCGCCGACTCAGAGCGGACTCAAAACCCTCAGGATCTTCACGGTGTTCGAAATACAATGCCTGGAGATCACACCCCAACATGTCGTCGTACGTTCCATCAAACGAGCTTTGATAACCTGGGTACATAAACGCCATGTACTCACGTATCTCAGGATCTTTCAGAGGTCCCACGTAGACAATGTGATCCACGCGTCCAGCGCGTAGAAGGGCATCATCCATCACTTCAAGATGGTTGGTGGTCATGAACACGATGGTGTCGTCCAACGTCACCAGACCATCCAAGGCGTTATACAAACCTGATGGCGTCAAGGTGTCAAATAGACCCTTTAGAGACACGTCAGCTTTTGTGGTATTTTCATCATGCCCGGCAATGGCTGGTGCGTCACTGTTGTCGGTGCTGGGTTGGACTCGTTTCATTAACTTTGATTTCTTACTTCCCAATCGTCGATGGGACGCGCTCGCGGAGTCGAAATCCTCGATGGCCACTATGGCGTTGGTAGGCACAGTACCCAGTGCCTGTTCCAGTAAGGCATCTGACATTTGCGAGAGGTTCACCACGGCAAGATTTCGGTGTAGATGTGAAGCCAGCGCTTTTATCCAGGTCGTCTTACCCGTGCCTGGAGGACCGTGTAGGACAATCGTCAACTTGTATGGAAGACCGTGTTCCTGAAACCAAGCTTTCTGCGACTGCCACTCAGTGATCTTCTGTATTAGATGTTCTTTCATCTTAGCTTCAGCAACCACGGAAGCCAACGGCCTTTTAGCCACGTCAGCTATACGCTCCCATTGTTTCGAGGTGAAAGCGTAGACCCCTACTTTATCTGCCGGCGGTTGGTATCGGAAAGCCTCGATAAAGCGCTCCAGTCGTGCACGAGAACGTCCCAACATCGTTACAGAAATCTGAACATGGATTTGGTAAGCGCCGCCTTGCTGCTGCATGTTCTCTCGATAAAGCCAGAAAGGCCAGCCTTCCCAAAGAAAGAAGTGTTTACCTAAACCCACACCAATGGTGGTGCCGAAATCGTTAAAGCGTGTATAAACGCCATCAATCGCGTAGGAGCGCAAGCGCTTCGACCACGGAATGGAATAAAACCATGCGGAAAAGGCACTGAAGTTCTCCAACCCTAGTCCGACGTTTGAATTGTTGAAAGTCAGAGTTGTCGTACAGTGTTTGATCGTGAATTGCAGAATACGGGAAGGGAGTTTGACCAAAACAAAGGTCACCACGGACATACCGAACAACCCTACCAGTCCAGCAAGAATGGGATTGGCTTTGCTGTACTCTGTGAAATCTTTGAAAAGGGTAAGCAACGTTTCCATGGTGTGTTCCAAAGTGTTGGGTGTAAAAGACCCCTCCCTTACAACGGGGAGGGGTCTTTGTATGCCGTTTACACGGCAACGTCACCGAAGCTGATCTGAGGTTTGATCGGATCATACCCTGTTAGAGTAAACGACTCGAAGGTGTATCCGTCAATGGACGTGACGTCCGGATCCAACGTCAAGGTGGGTAACGGACGTGGATCTTCCCGATGACGACGTTGAAGTTCCTCGACACCTTCCAATTGGTTCATGTAGATGTGAGCGTCCCCCACGGTGTACACCAGCTTGGCAGGCTTCATCTTGACTTGTGCGGCGTACATGTGCAACAGCAGAGCATAACCTGCGATATTGAACGGAGCGCCGAACGGCAGGTCGTTGGATCGAACCGTAACGTGCAGGTTCAACTGATCGGTTGGTACACCAGCGGTATCGAGTTCCTGCTGGATGGAAAGTTTCCCTTCGTCCGACAGGGGCTCATACCACGCTTGATTGTAGTCGTCGATTGTACAGCCACTGTCGTCTACTGCCAACATCTTCAAGACGTTACGCCAGTCCTCGGCGTGTTCCGCATGGTACCTGAGGCGCTCCAGAACCGTCAGGGGTTCTGCCTGAAGCTGATGGCTATAGTGGCAAGGAGCCAGGGCTTGACGGCCTGCCAGGACGTTCTCCTGTGGACTCAGGGTTTCATCCGGAGCCACAGAGGGATCATACCCAGTAATCAGGATCGAACGGGAATACCGCAGCTTGGGATTCTCGCTAGTGAGCTTGTCGATTGCTCTTTGCACCTGGTCAATCTGACCACCTCGACCACGCCAGAAACGCCACAGTACACCATAGACCGGACCCAGACTCCCTTGCGGAAGACGAATCAACTCGACATACGAAGCGATCCCCAGGTCCCGCAGGAGTTTGGCACCGCCTTCAAGTTCGTCGAACGAGCTGGCATCCTTCCAGTCCTCAGCGGTAGGTTTACCCAACTTACCGTCTTCTTTATCTGCCTGCTGCAGTTCTTCCAACGCATTGAGGTACGTGAAGGTCTCCCCTTCGGTCTCCTTGCGTTTGTGGAAATATTGCTCGCTCAGCTGTTGCATATTCAGGGCTTGCTCGTAAGTGTCGTCTTCGATCAACGCCCATTTATCCCAGATATGCACGTTACGTGCTTTGAGATCCTCCGCATTACAGACACCCTCGAGGAACCACAGGTTCTCTTCCACAATCCCTCGGAAGAAGATCGGTCGCTCCGTCAAGAGGGGGAACCCGTCATCCATGTTGAAGGACATCTGATGACCGAAGATGGCCTTGGTGTCGATACCCGTCCGATTGGGCTTGATCCGTCCTTCGGTCAGGACGCGTTGTAGTAGGTCGTAATACGGCTGGAGTGACATCGGTCGATTCCTTTAGTGGTTACTCACAGAGTGTTTGGTTACCGTTCCTTTTTATTTGTGAACCAAGAGGTTCTGTGGTGGTGTGTAAATCGTTACATCTTGCCTTGAGGATGTGAGGTACGTTCTCTAGCCCCAAGCTCTACGCTTTTGGGAGAGTGCGCCGAAGGCAAGCACTCTCTTAGTAATATACTCCTTATTGTTATATGCTTGACAGAGATTAACTAGTGTCAGCAGAGCACAGGAGCCCGAGCGTCTTGGGTGAATACCCAAGACAATTAGCGAGGGAAAGAGAGCGTGAGACCCGTACAGACCAACCACACAAGCATTCTAGCTAGCTCAAATGGCTAGCTAGAATTTATGCTGTCAAATGGGCGTAGAACCCCACCACCGTGGACATACCCACCACCGATCCAGAATACCGTAATACGGTAGGTGAAACTGGTTGAGTTTGAACTCCGCTTCAGCGTCTTGTTTGACAGTAGACTCTACCCAGTCGAAGAAGTCTGCACTGGCTGTACAGCCAGAACGTGGTTCTCCGAGATAGAGTAGTGTCTGACCAGGGCGGAGACGTTGAGCGACCTGATAGGCAAACGGTGTGTCGTAACTGTGCCATACCAGAATGACCACGTCGGCGTCATAGGCGGACAGGGACAATGCGTCGACGCATTGGACTGGGAAGAAGCGTTTGTCTTCCGACCACTGTAGGTGTTGGTAGGTATCCTCCTGAGTATCGTAAGCCGTCACGTCGATACCTCGCTCATGGAGGGCCGCGGCGAGGTACCCTAACCCCGCACCGAGCTCCAATACACGTGTACCTCGCAGGTACGCCGCCAGACAGTCCGCTTGCTCCACCGACAGGTCGACGAAACCGTGGTCCATGATTTGTTCTAAGCGATCTTTGTAATACTCAGTGGACAAAGGGTTGTGTAAAGCACGGCGTTGATGAATCTGAGCGAACGTCGGTAAAGACAGGGGACGGAGCATGAGTAGAATTCCTCAAATGGCGTAGTGAGAGGACGAGAGTTTTTTCTTTTCTTCTGGTTTAACGCTCTGTCTGAACCCGGTAGTATTGATTGAGGTAATCGACCAGCTCGTCGAGTGACTCGATGACATGTTGTTCGGGACTGCAAAAATCATCGAACCGCAGGAGATCGGCGGCGGTGTCCAGACAACCTTCTTCGAATCCTTCGCGCGGAGCGACGTGGTGCGGAATGGTCGAAGTGCACGGAACGAAGTTCTTGGGTAAGATGGGGTAGCCAAACAGATGGTTGGTACTGTAGAAGCGAACACCGATACGCTCACGACCTTCAGGGCCCAGCAGGATTTCCGAGTGGCTGATGAGGGTTTTCTTGACCCGCTGCTTGACTTGTTCCCGGGCCAGGACCTCGCCGCAACAGTGCGAGTCCAAAGATGAAAACATTGCCGAGGTAAATAGCTGACTCATGGTGAGGTTCCTTAGGTTTCGAGTAGGTCAATCGAATAGTATCTAATTGAAAAACCGTTCAAGCCGCATACGACCCACACCCGTTTGAGGTGTGGGTCGTAGTTTATGCGTACTGATTTTTGGATTGTTCGAAGTACTTGGCCAGATCCGCATTATAACTCTGGGGAGCGCGGGGGCCGTTGTAGGCGAGTGCCAGACTGCGGTAATCCCTAGCCCGTATCGCTTCCAATGCTTGACGGTTGGTTTTGATAAACCGACTCAGTGCCTCTAGGTGTTGATCCACCCCCTGGTTCATCAACCGGACGAACTCTTGAACGGAGTCATAACCGATACCTACGGCGTTGAAACCCATCACTTGAAACTGCCCCCAAGACGTAGATTCCAATGCCGCGGTATCAGAGTAGATCCGTGCAGCGGCCAAACGTTTATATTCGGCCGCCCCACCTTGGTAACCACCTGCCTGTGGGTTACAGATATTGGGTTGGTTTTTGACAAGCTGATCACGTTGCATCAGTAATTCAGCAACGGTTTGACCCGGTTTTCTCACCACCGGTAAGCGCTTGTAAAACTGATGTCGTTCGAATAAGATCTTGGGACGACCATCACTCAAGAAAGCCTCCCCTCGGGTTTCTTTCAGTGCGATGGCTTGGACCATCGCAGGGTGACAAGCCAATTCCTGCCCCGTGCGGATGAAATCTTGGGTCGTAAGTTTGTGACCGGTCACAACTTCAGGAGTATACCCGAGCTGAGCCAGCGTAGAAGGCCCTACAAGACCGTCGGGGGTCAGACCCTTGGTCGTTTGATAGGTACGCACCGCTGCGCCCGTCAGAGGGCCGTAATGGCCGTCAGAGTTTATACCCAGTTTGGTCTGCAGCCACGCGACTACGTAACCACGATCGTTCGGTTTGATTAACATGCCGTCCTAACTCCTCAGTGGGGTTGATGCATAGGATCGGACGGCATAACGCCCTGTCTCTTCTGAAAACGAAGAGACAGGGCGTGCACATTACGGTTTTGAAACAGGATCGGGGACGGTCACGCTCGGCGCAGCGTCGTCTGCCATGATGGTTTTCGCCATCCAAGAAAGAGCTAGAATCCCGACTAGGAAAAGACCTCCACAGGTCAATGCCCAGCCGATTTTACCGAAGATCAGGAAAAACACCCCCAGCGCGAACGTACTGCTCGCGAGCATCGAGATCACCCTACCGTAACGGCCAAAACGCTCACTGCGGGTTTCATAACGTGAATCGGTAACAGGTCGTTGTGAATTATTCATGTCGAGCATCCGGTTAGCGTGGGTGATGTCCATATTATTTCTGCCCCAAAGGGTGATCTCGGGAAACTTTGAAGCCGGCGGCGTGGTCATGACCACCACCTCCCAACTGCTTAGCAATCTCACCCACGTTCAGCTGGTCAGGATGGGAACGTAGGGAGTACACACGCTCTTGTGCCGTGTCGTAATATCCTACCGCGAAGGGTTGGTTTGCACCCAACACGTGAAGACCATCAGACATCAACGTCAATGGTAGATTTGCCAAGGGAACAATATGCCCACCCAACTCGATAGTCCGAGTAACCAGCGGTAACAGAAATTCCAGGTCTCGTTGGTTTTTCTGGAGAACAACGCGCCCTTCTTCTGCCAGCCGTTTGACCGCCTGTAGGTGATGGATGGGATTATCTCTTGGCGTACCAAGTTCACCGTGAAAGGTGTAAAACCAATCAAACACTTTTGTCCAAGACTCTAACGTCATGGGGTAAAGTGACAACCCTGCAAACACCGCTTTGGTGTCAGGTAGTTTGAACTGCCAGAGATCTCTGTCGCTGATGTGTTCGATAATCTTCGGAGTCGCGTAGGATTCACCCAAGAGTTCTTCCCACGTGATTTTGGCTCCCGAACGCGTGGCGTCGTAAACGACTCGAACCTCTCCCGCACCTCGCGCCTCGGCACCACTGGCCTAAATCTGGAAGTCTTGAAGGGACTCACACGCAGTGACGTGATGGTCGAAGACTGTGACTGAACGACACCTTAGTGCCAATTGTTGAAGGATTTCTAAAGGGTAGGAGAAATCCACAATCAATACCACACGGTCTTCTAATCCCGTCGGTGGGGGTTGTCCGTACGTTACGGGGATACACTCCGCATGAGGATACCGTTGTTTCACCGCCCACGCGGCGGCCAGACCGTCTGAACAACTGGCGTGATAAAGACAAATCAGTGAATCAGCCATAGAGGGCTCCTCGGCGTAGTTTGGTAATGTACCGCGTAAAGGACATAACTTGCGCTTTTGAGCCATCCAGGAGTTCTCCTTCAGCAATTGGTAACCCGTCTACCGTCACTTGATCTTTCGCACTTGAGAATGCCCAGACCTTGGAACCGTCGGAGAGTTCTAGCAAGTGGCGATGAAAAAGTATAGCGTCTTTACGAAAAGCGTCTTGGGAATCCAACATACCTTCGACGCTATCGTCAAACCGAGAGAGTTCTACGTTTGCGTAGATCGTTTCCAATTCCTCAAAGGACTTGGTGAGTACACCGTAGTGTTCACGTAAGCGCTTGAGTACGTAGTGCAGTCCGCCCAGGCAGCCTTTAGCCAGACCTGATTCTCCCGTCCCATCTTGGAGTTCACCGGCTAAGACATTGGTTAGCGCCTTAAGTTGCTCCAACAGATAAACTTTGTCGTTCGCAGGACGTCGAAGTGCTTTTTCTATTTCCGTGAGTTTTTCGATGGCTTCCATAAGTCAATCCCTCAGTATGACAGGACGCACCGTTTGCTCGCGTTTTCTGAATTCCGGAACGAGTGCGTTCCAAATATCCTGCGCGACCAACGACGGATCTTGCCATGCATTGATGACTACATGAGGTTTTTTGGAACGGATTGCTTGACGAACGAGTTCTTGGTAACCGTCATGTACTCGACGGTGGAAATCCACCGAAGCGTTGTCAATCGCATTGACCTCCTCACCGTTCCTACCACGTTCGACCAGGCGCGCCATACACACTTCGAAAGGCGCTTGGAGATAAATCGTGAATGTGGGGTAGAGATCTAAGCCGGCACTTTGGACAAGGTTCATGAGAAACGATATACCCAACTGTTGTCCGACACCCTGATAGGCCAGTAACGAATCAGTGTAGCGATCCGAAAGTACCACTCGGCGAGCCTCTAGTGCTGGGCGAATTACCTGAGCTTGCAACTGCGCCTTAGCTGCCAGAAACAACAATGCTTCAGTAACAGGTTGATGTTTGCCGAAGCCGTCGAAGATCAATTGGCGGATCTTTTGGTTCTCTGGTGTACCGCCGGGTTCGTGAACCACGACTACTGGACCATCTAGTCCTTCTAACCGATCTTTCAAGATAGCGAGCTGGGTGGTCTTACCCACGCAATCCGGGCCCTCGAGAGCAACAAACATACCACCCATGACATTCAACCCCTTGTCTGAAAGAAAAGAAATGACTCGTAAAGTTACTGAGACGGTGTAGGTTTATACGCCATCCTATAGATCCTCCTTATACCCAACGGTGTGCCGATGAAAAAGCGTCTTGTGTGTTTGGGTCTGGTGATCGGGCTCTTGGTCTTGCCGGCGTGCACGGCACCGACGACATCAGAAAAACCGTCCGCGCCGTTGGCGACGGACAGCAGTGTCGCTCCGCCCCCTGGGTGTGTGGAGCTGCGTAAACGTGGGGGAGCGTGCTAAAATGAGTGGTTTTGATCGGGGTGATTTTGGAAAACTTTCGGACCTCCATCGAGAAATCCGTGAGCGTTTTGTCTACTTGTCCGACAAGGAAAAGTGGGATGCCGTAGAGCATTGGGAAGACGCTTCGACGTTAAAGAACATCGGTAAAGCCGGTGTTTCGAAGTTCACCGGTGACTGTGAAGAGTTTGCTTTGGTGAGTATGGACAAAGCCAAAGACATGGGGTATCACGCTCGGTTGGTCGTGTGTCGGGATGAACTCGGTGAAGGTCATTGCATCAGCGAAGTCGCTTCGCCGGACTACGCCGAAGCGTATTACTTCGATAACCGCAAGGTACAGTTAGCTACACGGACGGATTTGGCCAAGTACCAGTTCCTGGCCGTGAGTCCCTGGGATCCTCTTCCCGCCGATGAGCGACCCTGGTTGCGTGTCAAAGCTTAAACGGCATAATACGTCCCCTAGAGCTATAAAAAGCTCTAGGGGACGTATGCTGTCAGTTACGCGACACAAACAAATGAAGTGTGGTGTCCAGACGGTGTTTGGAATCGGTCATACCTTTACCGGAGGTTTGAATATAATGATCCGCACCTAATACCACTCCTTTGAGTTCTTTGATCTGACCTTCTTTGATGTACATGAACTTCACGGGCATCCCAGGGTAGATCGCATTGAGGTTGGCGTTTTCCCACAGACACTGAAGTTCGGCACCGGCACGCTTGGCTAACCGGGAGGCTTCGTAGTACTTGTTCGCTGTGATCCGTGTGTCAGACGTCGTGACGTTATTAAGACCGTTAGGACGTTTGTCCGTGACGAACTCGTTGTTGTTCTCCGCCCGCATCACTTTGGCTTTGTTATCGCCTTGCTCAGAGTCCGCATACCCTTCCATCACTCGACGAGCATCCAAATACCGTACACCGTTACCTTCGTTCAGTAATTTAGATTCAGTGAGATCAAGATGTTTGACGTCGCCCGTAACTAACGCAATGGTCTGGTTAGCCGTGGTACGGAACGTTCGATCAATCCCCGGCATCGCATTGGTGGGGAGGTTGATCAACGTGAGCGTCTTCGTGGCGGAATCAAAGCGCGTTAAGTCGTAGAGCGGGTAGATATACCAATACTGCCGGAACAGGTACATCCCCAAACCGGAAGGGTAGATTCCACCCACGCGTTGATGCAGATACAAAGCTAAATCTGGAAACTTCAGTCCGTGGGGGATGATAATCTGTTGGTAGGTATCTTTATTCGGAGAATCCACCATCTCTACCCCACGAACTTTATTCCCTTCATCCAATCCTAAGTCATTGGACACGGAGGTAACCACGTACTTGAGCACGTCTGGTGGGGAGGTGTCTTTGAATAACCCTCCCACCGAGTGTAACCGGACACGCTCAAGTGCTAAGTCCAAAAGCTGAAACTTGACTGTGATGATATCCGTTAGATTCAAAGCTTGTTTGGATTGAGCGTTGGCTCGTGCACCCTCGATATTCACGCTACTGGCTTGCTCATCCAGCAGTGTCGCTCGGAGTTGTTGAAATTCCTGGATGGCGTTAGGAGCCGCTTCCGTGGTGTCCGGTGTCTGCCCTTGACGTGATAACGTCACCAACAGATCTTTCCGGTAAGGAAACACGTCATAGACGAAATCACCTAGAGGAAAGATCACTTCCAGAATAATGGCATCCCCGTAAGCGTTTCTAAAGTCACGCGTTATCGTCAAGGACAAGAGTTTAAACGGGTTGACGCGTTTCTTATTGGCAAGGAATTCCGCTTTGTAAGCGTAAGGGGCAACTCGATCGGACTGCTCGAAAGCAATCGAACTGATCTCTTGCCATAGCGGAGAGTCTCTTAGCTCCATGCGTTACGCCCTCCCCCATGTTGCAAGATGTTCTTGGTCGCCTCGGAGTGGTCACGCATCTTGACAAGCTCTTCCGGAGGAGTTTCCTTCTTAGGATCCACGTACTGCCGGCCCGCACCGAGTTTATACCGGCCTCGGATCTGATCGAGTTTACGTGCCAGGCTACCCCGAGGACGCTCATTAGTGAAGTACCGCGCTGCGTAGCCGTACAATGCATCCGCTAGACGCGACAGCATCATCAGGTCTTGCGTAGGGGCGGCTTTGAGTGTAAAAGCGTTGAGCTTCAACAAACTGTCACTCCAATCCTCTAGATGTCGCCCGACTATATCGTAGATACGCTTGGCGTCTTCCGGTACGATCAGTTGAATCGTTGCCCCTTCGTCCATCAACTGCGCCATCTGGGCGATCGTGTACCGTCCTCCGATCATCTGGTTAGGTAGTTTAGCGTCGTACACGGGATCGGACATCACAGTGCCGGAGATACGCATGTATTCTTCCGAATACACGAACATGTGCGGTACGAGAATATCCCACTCGTAGTAGAAGATCTTGTACGCGGCCGAGTGTTTGTTGGGGTCCGGCTCCCGCTGTAAGAACGTTGTAATAACACGCGCATGGGAAGCCATTACAACGATCTCGTACAGACTTTCATCAGAGCAAACAAGATGGGCATGTAGTAGAACCGTTCCAGGTTCGGCCAGTCCATCGCTTCCTTAGCGAGTTTGAGTAACGTCACCCGGTCGATGGGTTCTTGTTTCAATGCTTGCTTAGTCAGGACTTCCAGTTTCGAGGACAACGGTACCGAGTCGTTGTTCTTGTAGAATGCTTCGGTCAGTACGTAGTACTCGTCGATAGTCACCGGTGTGATGTTTGGGAGTTCAGGTAAGGTACCAGCTGCAGGATCCCCAGGTACCGCGTCAAAATACTTACGCAGATTCGTAGATTCACTGTATCGCGTAAGGTCCGACCACCGTAATCCCGTGGTTGCAAGAAGTGATCCGCCCGTGTTAAAAATACTGGCGTCAGAGTCGTAGGGTCGATCCACATCTGTACGGGTATCTTTCGGACATGTCACGTAACCGATGCCTGTGAAATAAATACTGCTGACCTCCGGCATCCATCGAAACGCTGTGGTATCCATTAACCGACATTGTTGAATTGCTACGTTCAGGTAGCTAGAATTCATCTGTGCCAGTGCCGACCACAATGTGTAGGACTGCGAGTTCTCGTTAGCCAACACTACCGGTTGCTTGACTCGATTGATCAATGGAACTTCTTCCACCGTGATCCATTCGAGCATGGCGGCGGTAACGTAAGGATCGTAAGCAGGCATGCTCTGATTGGGAATCAACAGAGTTTGATAGATTCCACTGTAGAAATCCTTGAAATAGAACGTCACCAGATCGGCGTAGAGTTTCTTCAAACTTACGAGGTCCTGGTAGTCGCCTTCCAACACCACTGGGTTCTGACCCCACAGAAGAAACTCTTTGTAGAACACCGTGCGTTTGATGGACTTTCGTTCTAAGTCGGCCAGGATCTCCGGTTTGGAATCCACATAGTCGACCAACGTGTAGTTGATCTCAGCAAACGCATCTTTCAAATACGTCTTACGGGTAACTTCCGTGACCGCAAACACCGCCGAACGCCCGTCGCCGATATCGGCGATAAACATGTCGCCTTTGTTTGGTTTGTGGGTGGGGTAAACCGTAGCCGTCCCTGTCACGTCAAAACTTTGACCGGTGTTCTCCTGTGATCCGGACAGCGGAGCGGTAACCATGATTTCAAGATTGGTGATCTTGATGTATTGCTGGTCCGTCGGGGAGCGGTCAATGTTCCACGGGGAAGGTTCGGTATCCTGACCTAGAACCTGCGAGTAGTAGATGACCTCCCAGCTACTTCCGTCAACGTACTTCAGTAATGAAGCGCGTGGGACGTAGGAGGTATCAACAACTGCAGTCTGCTGGTTCGGTGAATGGATCTGTACCTGAATCGGATCCTGGGGTTTGGGTGCCGTTGGGGTACTGTTGACCAGTGCCATTATCGTTACTCCTTTGGGTCACGACGACGACGTCGTTGACGGTAAGCATGACGTGTTCGAGGGGACCCTTGTGAGGTACTTTGAGATCGTTGATGCGCTGGGCGATCATGACCAGATCCGCTTGGGAGATCAAGTACCCACCCAGGAGTTTGGGTTCGAAACGTTTACCCAAGAGTTTCTGTTGTAAGCAATTGAGAATCTTAACGGAAGCTTCTCCACCATTTCGCAAACGCTCCCAAGCCAGTGGGGCGAGTGTGAAAAGGTCGTTGACCAAAGCCAGCCGGACATGGTAAGTCTTACGAAGATCCATGACAGCATTGGACACCACAATCAAATCTGGCGCAGAGACGGATAACAAACCATCGTCCATGGGATCGTCGCCTTGATACAGGCGTAGATCAAACACCGATCCTCCCTTGGAGTTCAAATATGGGGCTTCACCGATAAGGAAGTCCTTCAACGACGGGTCGATCTGATAGCCGTCAAGATCGCCCATCAGTTCAAACAACGTTTGAGGTGCGGTGGGGTCCAACGCGACCATCGCTACGATCAACGAGCTGGTATTGGGGATTACATACGACGGACGCCATTCGTCAAAGTTGGGAATCGTGATGCCGTCCAACAGACGTGTTTCACAGGGAGAAGGAAAGAGATTCACTATCTTGTTGAAGACATACCGGGACAGACTGGATACTTGTTTACGGCGCGCAGGATCCACAAGATCACCTGACGCCCAAGGTTGCGACCGCCAGGGTTCGCTCACCAGTTGATTGTGAACCAGTAAAGGCCACTCAGCCACAGCAGAGATCACCTGGTCGTAGGTAAACTTGTACTGGAACTGACAGTTGAACGTTCCGGACTCTTTATCTTTCTCCGGCTGCTCGATCGTTCCGGTGTATTGGAAGTTGCCGAACGCGGCTGTTTGAAGTTCTCGTACCGCTAACGCTTGGTTCTGTCCGATCTGATCGGTAATCGTCGTGGCGCGTTCGGTGATGTACTTAGAGACGTATTGATCCCAAGTCTCACCATATCCCGCAACAGCCTCACGAAGCGTGTAGAGGTGTTTCAGCAAGTGCAGGAACACATAGGGAACGTGGTAGTAGTACTGGATTTCGTGCGTAATCACTTCACGCATGGCTGCCGTACGGGCGAGCATCTCATTCCGAAACCGTACGGCTTGAGTGCGATTAGCAGCTCGGTAGGTGAACGTGAAGTTCATCTCGGTACCAGAGTACACCGGATACATCCGCACGCCTAAATCTTCATCCAGAAAGAAGGGAATGTTCTCGACCTGATGGACAGCGGTAGTGAGGATGCGATCTTCGACAGGATTCTCAAGGATTTCCAACACCAACCGTTCATTATGTCCGAACGTAGCGCTATCCATCGGTTGGTCCGTCGGTAAAGCTGTACCGGGATAGAGCGTAGTTTCTGCCGCACCTGGGAGAATGACCCGAATATTTTTGGGAAGATTAAACATTTTCGCAAGCTGCCGTGCCACGTCAAGTGCCACGGGTCGCGTGATATTCTCGTAGGACTGTGGAAGCTCCGAGACCAGTCTAGGCATGAGGGCATACTCACTTGAGTCTAAAAGGGGGTTGATCATAGAATCGGGACCCTAAAGACAAAAAAAAAGAATAGCCAGTACACGGCCTCCTGGTACCCTAGGGTACCAGGAGGCCTATACCGTCACAGAGCTTCTTCGGTGACTTCCGCCACCAGCTCGACCGGCGACTTCTTGAAGTACTTGTAGGTGATCGCACCCACCAGCACCGCACCCGCCGCCGCACCGGTCCACATCAGGACCTTCTTGACCACGCGCAGGTTCTTCTCGCGCCGCACGGCCTTCAGGACGTCGGACGGCTGGGTGGCCGCGGCGTCGTTTTCCGCACGCAGCTTGTTGAGCTGTTCTTCCAGGTCGTCGGCCAGGTCCTTCAGGTGATCGGCTTCTTCACCGGTGGCTTTCGCCGCCTTCTCGAGGGCGGACTTCCGGGCGAGATCCATCATTTCGATGGCCAGCTTGTTTTGCTTGTTCATGGGGTTTTCCTTGGTAGTTGAGAGGTTTTTAACCCCACGAGTCACATGCCCGTAGGGTTGGGGTTCACGACGCCAGGACGCTCCGAAGATGTCTCTGGCGTCCGAATGGCCGGACACGGATCACCCGACGATCTTACGGCCGACGTATTCGCCAGCCGCAGCCGCCAGGCTGAGCACACAGCAGCCGCCGAAACAGGCCACCAACATCTGGCAGAACGGGTTGTCGGGTAGGGTACGGCGCAGGAGCTTTTTCATTTTCAGGGCCTTGGTGGTGGGTTTAGACACCCAGCAGCTTGCGCATGCTGGCATCGAGCAGGGTGGTGAGCAGGGCGATACCTGCAATCCAACCCAGGGTCTTACCGACGTCCGCGCCGGTGGGCGATTCATTGTGCTTCATTTTGGACCTCATCGAGGTTAAGGTGGGGAGCGTACGTACGCTCCTCACGGAGGAATTACAGACTCGCGTCCTGGAAATCGGTACTCAGGATCTTTGAGCATGACAGATAAGTGGCGCCCACGATACCACTGATCCCCAGTACGGCGATTCCCAGGACTTTGGCCGGAGTATCACCATACTTCTTGATCGCACCCTGGGTGACGCCGCCGATGAGACCATTGGCAGTCACACCGGCGAGTGACCATCCGATAACGCGACGAATGGCACGCTTGTAAACCTTTCGAGCGCCCTGAGTTGCTTCTTCCACGGTGGTTTCTCCTTTGGTATCGGGGGTGGGTTGGGTAGCTTTCTGGGACAACGCTTCGTCTTCTTCTTGACGGGTACCCAGCCAGATCGACGAACCGCCTTCAGCAATCACGGAAAAGCTGTCGAAACGCAACGAAACATCCGGCAGCGCGTCCGCCAGGTAGTTCAGACACGCATCGGCAGCGTTGATCCAACCTTCGGCCTGGATCTTGGCCTTGAGGTCGTCCGGGCCGCTGAAGGAAACTTCAAACCCGATCGACGACGACCCATCGGATTCTTCGTTGAACACCACAGCCAAACGACCGTGACTGGGGTGCTCGTAGGTAACGGTGAATCCCTCCAGGTCACCAACGTGATGAAACGTATCGACACTGGCAGCCGACTCGGCGGCCTGCAGGATCAATTCGGCAGCGGCCGGAGTAACGTACAGCTTGCGGGTGAGAGAGATGGTCATGATACAGGTTCCTTTCGGTGAGTGAGGGTCTATAGCCCTGGAGCCTCTATAGGGCCCATGGTTATAGACCCTCAGGAACTCATGTGAGTTCCTGAGGGGGGGGGGGTATTACAACGAGGTGACGGTTGCGGCGCTGCCGATCGCGGTATCGGTCGCCGACATGGCGGCATCGCCCACGGCACCGACGACGTCCTCGACCTTGCCGCCGAACAGCTTGGTGGCGCCATAGGCCACGGCACCCAGCACGGCAGCGCCGCCGACGACGTAACCGGTGATCTTGGCAGCCTTCTTGAAGTTGAACTTCTTCATGGTTTTGTACCTTTTGGTGAGTTTGGGAAGGGAACAGGTTTCTTCTCTTGTCCTGTTCACAAGGGTGCTATGTAACTGACTTTTCTTTCAATCGTTAATTTTTTAAACCCTTACCCCCAGCTAAGAATTTGACAGCATACAGCCCAGTCACTTCTTTTCAGAGTGACTGGGCTTGTTATGGTTGTTACAAGGACCATGTTCCAGACGATTGGAAATCTCCAGATTTCAAACGTCCTCTGAGACTGTCGGTGTCCTGAGCTAGCAAACCGCGCGCCGAATCAATGTAATCGGCAGCCAGCTGTTTATCGACAGACCCCGACGAGCCTGTTTGTAATCCCTTCAAATGATCGGCGCAGATAGCAAGTAACGCGTCCAACGTCACGCCGTCCGGACGACCTTGTACCCCATCCCCTTCTGAGGAATCAAAGATCACAGAGAGGTCCTTGAAACGCGGTACGAATCCACCGCGGCGTGCCGATCGGTTGTTACCTGTATCAAATCCTACCACCACGTAGCGGCACGATGCTCCGCCACGAAACGGTGTGTCATCAGCGATGATGCGTAGGGGATCTTGTCCCCTGGGAGAGTGAGTGTGAATACGACGCATGGCTATTTGCCTCCGTATTGGTCCATTGGGAAAGTACCGAACCCCTATTGAACTCTAGCGGACACTTACTCTTTGGTAAGCTGTAGAGGAATTATACCCCTGTTTTAATCACGAGCCAGCGCCCGTCGAGCTGCTAGAACGTGGTAGGCGGCAAGATCCATTTCATAAGAACGAGAAGCTTGCTGGGAGAGTTCATCAAAACAAATCGCCAATAGTGCTTCCAGGGTCACACCCGTCGGACTATCGTGCGGTTGTTGGGAATCATTGAAAACAAGATTTAAACCGTTCACACTAAAGTAACTACCGTGGTCACGATAAGTGCGATAGTGATAGCAAGTTTCCGAGTCGTCTGGTGGCCCACAGGCCAGTATGCACAATTCCCCATTCAGTGGTTGTTTTGGAGTTTGCTCCAGTGTTAGAAGCCGCATAGCCTACTCCTTGAAGAGTAAAGTACTGCGAAGACCTCTTAAGATACCTTAAACTTACATAAGGGTATCTACACCTAGAAGCTCGCGCGTTGTGGAATACGGTTTTCTGTCGAGAATTACAGAACTAAATGGACGGCATAGACAGGAGAGTGCCCAAGGGCACTCTCCTGTCTACTTGTTACTTTGTTACTCAGCGACGGGATCCGTGGTGGTTGTCGGATCGGCATTCGTGATTTCTGCTTCTGCTGCTGTTTCGGGAACGACAGGAGCAGCCACGGCGGCCTTGGCGGCCAAAGAACGTTCGGCAAAGACCACGAAAGCGTTAGTGGTCAACACCAGATTAGCCAGATAATTCACCAGTGGCCAAGTCGCCAACGAGTAGTTCGTCTCCACGAACTTAGTGATCTGGCTGAAGTCCGCTCCAGAATCGAGCTCGATATTCTCCGGCGCCTGCGAGAGGTTCTCCTTCAGATGTCGCACCGCGTCCTGGGCTTCGGGCCACAGTTTCTGACTGTCGTCCAAAACCTGATCAATACGCTTGCAGCATAATGCCTCCAGCAAAGCATCACCCACTAACACCAGCTTGGATGACGAAAGTGCCGGGTAGGTTGCTTCAGCCTGACCGGGTTCCTTGGTCACCACCGTCGCTTCCAAGGGCTGGTAGCTCAGGTTGTAATTTAGGAGCTTCTCCACCACCTTGTTGTTCGTGGTGGTTTCCGGTTGGCTCTGAGAGAACAACGAACTACCACCAGGTAACGGTGTTTCGAGCTGAGTCACCGTGAGCGTGGATCGGGGATCCACTACTGAATCCACCACTTTACCGAGCTTCTCCCAGAACGCCAACGCGCTGGTGAAGTCAATCGCGTTATTCAGCAACGATGATGTACGGGCGGCACGCAAAGCGGCGTCCTGATAGGGACCCTGTAACGCCTTACCGAACTGAGCGTAGTCATACAGGAATTGCTCCAGGTCTTCAGGCATGGCACCGAACGTACTGAGGGCCTGACCCACACCATCGCCGATCGCCACAGCCGCACCGTCGTTATCTACGGTGGTGTTCCGTGCTTGAGACAAGACCGCTTTCAAACGATCTACTGCTGACGGTAGAGCTTCCTGTAGTGCACACACCACGCGGTCCAGGGACTCGATACGTTGACGCTCCAGTTGCGGTTTGGCGGTGTCGATCACTTCGATAAAAGCATCGAGTTCTTCCAACGACACTTGCAGGCGTTTCGGCGCCTCCGGATCGGCGAACGCTTCGAAACTCACACCGACGTCGGTCTTGAGATGCCCCAATCGACGTGCGTAAGGTTGAATAGCCAAATGCAGTAGAGCCAATGACTCTACCGACACCCCGCCGTTCTCATTGATGACCTCGGCGGTTTCGCGGACTTCGCCGAGACCTTCACCGATTTCGTTGGCTTCTTTGACGACTTCCTCGGCGGTCTGAGCTTGAGCCAGAGCTTCAGTGAGCTCCACGACTTCTTGAACCGCTTCGTTGGTATCGGTCTTGGCACTAGGCGCTTGGGCAGGTACAGGTTCGCTGGGAGTCTCCGGCTCGATAGCCGGTTCGGGTGCCTCGGGAGTCGGATCGGACACTTCGGGACTCGGTTCGGTCGGAGTCTCACTGACATCAGTGTCAGGTGCCGGCGGATCGGTTACAGTATCAACCGCATCCGTTGCCTTCTCCACTGCTTCAGATCCTTCCGGACCTTCGGCAGCCAGAGCATCCAGACCGTCTTCGGCCGGAGTTTCAATCTCACTGACCGGAACGTCTTCCGGTGGGGTGGGTTCTGCGCTAGAGTCTTCCGCAGTGGTATCCGTATCGGTCTCCGCCGGAGTATCCGTTACGACATCGGTGGTTGTATCCTCACTGCCTTCCTCAGGCGCTGCGGGCGCATCGGGGAGGTCAGTGGTAGTGGCGTCACTGGATGTGTCTGAAACGTCACCAGCGGGCTCTGAGGGCGCCTCAGGAAGGGTGTCGTCTGGGGTGTCAGTCTCGGCCGGTGTTTCTGTGCCGGCGGCGGCATCGACTTCCGCTGCCGCCTTGTCAGCTACCTTGGCCAGTTCGTCTGCCGAGAGTGCGGCGTCCGGACCCTGCACGGTCGGATCGGCCTCCTCCATGCTAATACGCTGTGCAGCAGCATATCGGCGGAGGTACTGGGAGATACGAGTAGTCATGTGTTGTTCCCTAGGAAATGTTACAAGAATAACGCTCTAGGTGAGTCCTTCACCCCTAACGTCATAGCATGGTACCCCTGCCTCTGTGTGAGAGGCAGGGGTACCATGTAACTTATGCTTATTTCTTGGCTTCTTTCTGCTTGGCGGCGGCTTCTTCTTTACGCTTCTTCGCCAAACGTTCCTCGGCGGTATCGGACTGTTCGTAGTTGTCGATTTGATCCGACGCCAGTTCCAGAAGCGCATTGACCACACGTACGTTGATCGTGTTGATCTGCATGTAAGGCGCACCCACCCAGCGGTTCAGGGCTTGACGCATGATCATCACCAAACGCATCGTGCGTTGAGCATCTAAGGAAAGACCCGAGAGACGAAGCGTTCCGGTCACCACGTCGTTCACGTCTTCCGTCAAAATGTCAGACGACGATTTAATTTTCGCCCACTGACGCTGAAGATCACGGCCAAACGACTCATTGATCAACGACTCACACGTCCGCAAGATCAGTTCAATCTCATCGGGTTTAGCAGCCTTGAACTCACCCAGTTTCTCGATATCCGTCTCAACCTTCGACTGGACGATCGAAACACCCAATCCTTGGATAAACGACTTTAGTTCACCATCGGAAAGATCTTCGGTAAACGGGTTCTGCGTCGGGGCGCCGATCTCAAGTTCACGGTCATAAATCAGCGGGGTGGTGAACTGCGGTAGCCCAAGTTCGCGACGTAGGGTGTCAGGGAACATCGGTGCAACGGCTTTCTTGAGATCGTCGGCTTTGCTCTCAATGCTCTGGGAAATCGCTTCAGCGTCACCTTTGAGACTGATGCTGTCCAATGCCTTCTGGAGGGCGCTGTTGACCTTCTCGATCTGCTTGGGTAATTCTACCTGCAGCGCACTACGAGTGGATCGGTAAAGCTTCAACGAAGCCTTGATACTGTCGAGGTTATGTGGTGCTTCATGGGACTCACCGTTGATCAAGTAGCGATGAACCGGGCGCAGAGGAATCGCTGGCTGGATCGTCAGTGCGTTACGAATACCACCGACTTTTGCACGCAAGACACGCAATTTAACAAGCGCCGCTTTCTCAGCCACCGACGTCTTCTTAAAGACATTGTCGATATACGTCCAGATGTTCTTGGCTGCTTGTTTGATCATTTCCCACAAGCGCATCAGAAACGCCTTAAACTTCTGCCAACCTGTCACCGGAGTTTCAGCTTCCAGAGATGGGAAAACACGTTCAGCGTCGACGGTATCCATACCCGCTAGCTGCATCAGACCCAAAGCCTGGGTACGAGCATGGGTATGTTGTTCGACCGTCACCTGGTCGAAAGCTTCCATCGACAATACGATAGACTCCAACCCGGTTGCCAGAGTCAAGTAGTCATTGAGTTCGTCCAGTGTGGATTCCATACTCAACTGCTCACCTTCCAAGGTAGCAGCGTAGGATTCCAGACTGACCTGGTACAGTGCATCTTGGGATGCGTCTTGGATCATAGTCGCTAGACGGTTCATGGTCTCTTACTCTTGAGCGAGTGGGGCGTCTACGAAGACGCTGTTGGAAGGGTTACATAGAATGGGCGGCATACAGTACCCACCTTTAAAGGTGGGTATTGGGTGAGAAACGTTTTAAAACTCATCCACAATGCGAGTTACCAACTGGGTCTGGTAACGACCCATGTCATAGATGTGTTCCCACAAACCAAGAACAACACGATTGAAACGATACATCACAATGGCCGGACCTTGGACATGAGATTTCATGTAACTCAGGTGTTTGTCAAGTTTATTGGGTATTTCGCCGATCTCGTAGTAATACGCCGTCATCTGTTCATTCTCGACTTTCTCCACCATATCAAAGAAAGACGAATGAAGAAACGTCTCGGCCGTGTCGAGTAACGTACGAGTGTCGGCGATCAAACGCCTCGTTTGTTCTTTGGTGAACGACCGTTTAGCTTCCGGACCGTTTGCTTTAGCCGGGCTCGAAGCAGTCGCCGCCTCAGTGGTGGTGAAATTCTTCATCCACTCAGGACCATCATTGGATTCAATGCGTGACTCCGAAGGATGGACGGCGATAAAAGCGCTTCCTAAATACAGGCGCGCCTCACCGGGTTTGAGGAACTTAGTCAAGGAGTGCTTGTGGATATCGTCAAGTTTCGAAAGGAACGTCTGCTCGAATGCCTGGTCGCTCGAGTAATCCGTATCATGATAGACACTAACCACCATACGGCCGAGTTCTTCAGAACCCTTTACGAGCATCTTGAAGTCAGAGAGCATAGCTTTGGAGTTGTGTTCGATCGCCGACTCGAGGTCGGTAGGAACTTTGGTCTTGTCTTTTGCTTCGACAAACCAACCACTGATCGTTTTGAGCTCGACGGTACTAGTACCGGAAACACCATGCAGTTTGGAATCGGATTCCGTCAGACGCTTACGTAGGTCTTTGATGACCGTCAGGGCTTGCGCAGTAGTACTGGCAATCTCAGCTTTGTGGTTCTCTTTGTCTTCACCGCGTTTACGGAAGTAGCGACGGATGAATGAAAACAATCCTTCCTGAGAAACAGTGAGACTTTCCAGTGAAGCGTTGAAGTGGTTTTGATGTTTGGTGGACATGGGATTTCCTGAAAGATTGAGATAACTCCGGTGCCTGACAGCAGGCACCGGAGTTATCAGTTTTATGCCGCTTCGGAAACTTTCGGTTCGTTAACTGCGATGGACTTACGGGCCCAAGCCAGATATCCCACCACTACGTCGTAGGTAATCGACTCACCGTGCCTCAGAAGCTGAGTCGAGTACAAACTGTGTTTCCAGATCGACGCAATGAGGTCGCGGTACGCGCGCTTGACCTTACCCTCTTCCTTATCGTCAGAGTGGTCACGGACGATCTTGTCGATGGCTTGTTCCGTCAGCTTGATGTTGTTCTCAATCTCTACCCGAGAGTTACGAACGTTCACGATAGCTTTCTCTAACCGCTGACAGAGAGAGAAGACTTCTTGCGATGAGAACGCTTCTACCTGAGTGTTAACCAGAGGTTTGCTCTCGATATGTTGAATACTCGATCGAATGGTCATAGTTTCACCAAATTGGTGATATTGGGTACGATCACCTTGGAAAGCCCCGGTGACGATAACACGATTACCTGGCAGCAAATCTGAAACGTAACCCTTTAAACCGCTGGCCAGATCCTGCGTGGGTTGTTCAGAAAAGCCTCGCGGAACGACCAGACGTTCGGAGAAAACCGCTCCGTATTTGTCGTTCAGCTTACCTCGAGCTGCTTCTTCGTAAATCTTCTGGAACTCCGCCATCTTTTCTTCGGAGGCTTGATTGATCTGGCCGACAATTTGAAGAATTGAAGTGAAGTCACGAGGAACCTCCCCTTTCATCTCAAGCTTACGAGCAAAACGTCCCAGGTCGATCTCTGCGCCACCGGCGAACTTCATACGCTGCGCGGTCTTCTTGACACTGTAGACTTCGCGACCGAGCGCTTCGAGGTTCTGCGTCAGATGATGGTAGTGTTTCTTCAGGAATTCCCAGAACTGCTTGATCTTGGCTTTGATCCAGAGCCAAACCTTACTGAGGGTCTCACCCACCGCTTCCAGAGAAATCGTAGTGGCCAGACGTGTCGTCCGGCCGTGGTAATCTTCCAACGACGGTAGAGCGCGTTTCAGTGAAACTCCGTAGCGCTGCTGAATTTCCTGTACCTGACGATGCAACAGTCCTGCAGAAATGGATTCCAGTCCGACATCGCGCGCTTCGCAGATAGCTTCGATCAAAGACTCGAGTGATGCAATGTCGGTCTGTACCCCTTCCAATACGTCTTGTTCGGTCTCAAGAGCACGACCGGAGAGTGACTCCTGACGCCCATAGTCGTCGGCAAGTCCTGCGATCTGGTCGGTGTGGTCCAGTACGGATTCGCTCGTGTTCTCATCGTAGAAGTCTTCCATCGAGAGAAAATGTTGCTTCAGTTGGCTCACGGTCTTTACTCCTACAACGGATTCGTCGGAAATAAAAGGATTACTGACACTCTTTGGTGAGTGTCAGATTCATAAAATAGACTTGAAATCGGACAGCATAAAACCCAAGGGAGCGAAACGCTCCCTTGGGTTTTTCTATGCCTTCAAAACGAAGAACTCAGCGCCGATTAAGCAGCTGCAGTTTCACTCTCCACCGCCGCGCCGTACTGCTTCAGAGAAGCATTGGCGTAGTCAAGATAACCACCCGAGGTCTGGATGGTGTACTTCAGGAGCTGACTGATACCGGCGCTGGCCTTACTGACAGCTTTGACGGTCGCATTGATGAACTTCTGCTTTTCCTTGGCCATAGCCGCGTCGTCATCCTGCGGAATCTGCACGTTAGCCATATCCAAGGATTCTACCGAGAATTCCTTCTTGGAGTCGTCAGCAGCCTTCAGGACCGTCTTGACCTTCCGAGCCAGGTCGGAGATCTCCGACGGATTCAGGGTGCGAGCACTCAGGTCCTCCGGGATCTCACCGGCGGACTCCTTGCTGACTCGCGCGCCCAGTAGACCCTCCATCAGTACTTTGAAACGGGCCTGACTGCTGTGAGTCTGATACGCGATACGGAACTTCACGTTACCCGGCAGGGCGTCAGTTTCGAAGCCATTCTCGCCTTCACCCTTGTATTCATGGCTAAAGAGCGAAGAACGCAGTTTGCCTTCCTGAAGCGCAGCTTCTGCGATAGAGAACGTGGCAAAATCCGTCGCACCAGCGGAGGCCACATCGACCAGATACTTCTTCACCGCGGCGATACCCTTGAACGACTCACCCGTCCGCAGAGCAGCGTCCTGGGCCACGGTCAGCACCTTGGAGATACTGCCGGCGTCGACTGAAGAACCCGTAACGATCTGACGAGCACCACCGAAGGTCACCTTGTCGGCCTTGGCCTTGGCGGCACCGACCTTACTGGCTGCTTCGATGATCTTGTCGGCGCGCTGGTTGTAACGAGCGCTCTGATCGAACAGCGCCTTGGCGAACTTCACCACCCAGTCACGGATCTGAGCGAAGGTCTTCTTCAGAACCTCCCACACCTTCACATACCAGGACTCGGCCGCTTCCATCGAAATCTGAGTGGCCGCGTCACGACGCATCGAACCACCGAAGGACTCCAGCGACGGCAGAGCATCCTCACCGTAAGCGTTCTTGAACGGCGCGCCGGTCAGACGCACACCAATCGACTCGAAGCCGATCTGGAAGAACTTGGCCGACTGCGGGGTCAGACCACCATTCTGGCGGGCTTCACCCAGCGCTTCGATCAGGGACTCCAGCGACGTAGCGGCCTGCTCGTACTCTTCAGCGTGCTCATTGGCTTCGTCGATCACCTCTTCGTAGGCGTCGATGGCTTCCTCACCCTCGACTTCTTCGGGAGTCGGTTCGACAGCCGGCACGGTCTCGACCACAGTCTCTTCGACAACCGGGGTTTCCGGCGCGCTGACTTCAGGTTCCGCGACGACAGCGGCGACCGGCTCGACAATCGGAGCGGCTTCCACGAGCTCGATTTCGGGATCGGCCTTGACGGCTTCCACGAGTTCGGCATTCATGTTGCTCTCAGTATCGTCGATCGACTCCTGCGAAACCTTCGTGCCGGCCTTCTTGGCTTCGGCAGCCAGCTGGGCGATTTCGATTTCCTTGTTCTCGAGCTCTTCAGAGATCGTGGCCAGTTCGGCACGCTTCTTCTTGACAGCGATCAAGTTACCCAAAAGCACACCCGTCGCCAGACCAGCGTTGATCGCAGCGAACACGGGGGAGGTCTTACCCAAGATCGCACCGAATGCGCCTACAGCGGTCATACCGCCGACCCAACCCGTGAGTATCTTTCGGTCGGGGTCGCTAATCTTGTTATTCTTCTCCGTCAACACGTCGTCCGAATACGCTTCGGTCGAAATGTTGGCTTTACGCAGTTCTAGGCGCGCCTGCGCCTCGAGCTGAGTGACCAGGACATCGAGCTGACCCTTCTTCTTGGTCAGTTCCTTCTGGAGTGCGAGGTATTCATTCTTGAGCTTGGCAGCCTTGTTGAATGCGAAGGCCGTACCGATACCCAGCAGAGCAGCCACAGCGCCCGCCACGATAAGACTTTCCTGGGTCACACGCACTTTACCACTACCCTGGAGTGCTTTCAGGTGTGCCAGCTGAGCCTCAGCATCAGCGATCTGAGCTTCCAGTGACACGCTGTTTTCGACTTCAGTCTCGGCCGCTTCGGTCTTCGGACCGTCGTCGACTTCGACGATCTTGGCGGTCAGGTGCTTGTCCTCGTCCTTCGGGCCGCCGTTATCGGCCGGGTGATTCGGATCATACTGACCCGTGATACCAGCCTTGACGTCGCCTTCAGCCTCGAGACTGAGCTTCAGCGACAGGAGACGCAGCTGCTGCGCCATACGGGAATTCTTCATGGTGTTCGCTCCGAACAGTGGTGTGAAAAACAGTCGTGCTTGGGTTTATAGGGAGGTGTTATCCTCCCTACAGGTCAAATGGCAATGGCGCCCAGAGTACGTGGTACGTAAAGACTGGAAGACTTTTGCGGATGCGGTTTGCCAAAGAGCAAATGCAGCGTCAGTAGGAGATCCTCGAATCCGTAACGGCGCCCTAGCCATTGCTGGAGGAAACGCAGTGACGACTCTGAGGCAGTGGGTAAGACCATGGCAGCGTAACGTGCTCCCGTTTCAGCGAACAATGTACGCTGACGCGGGTTAGATTCACCCACCAAGTCATACCATGATTCCACCGGCAGTTCACGCGTTCCCGTCTCGATATAGCGCAACGTATCGAGCAAGAACTGACGGTTATAACCCGTCAACGCGGTGTTTGCCAATTGACTGGTAAACCATGTCTCCGGATCCACCAATAAACGCAAAGCGTTTTGCAGGACGTTCTTATAAAACGCCCAACTCTTGGTGTGAGCGCTACGATCCACGTAGACTTTGTACAGTAGCTCAATACTCTCGTCGCCTTCGGAAACGATTGCGTCGTCACCACCAGCGTGGAAGGTTGAGTACATGCGGGGATAAACGATCAGTGTCATCACGGATACTCCCTTAAGCGTACTGTTCTTCGAACGCAGCCACTTCTTCGTTCAGACGGGCTAGACGCGCTTCGCTGTATTCGATCTGCTGTTGGAGCTTGGCGTCTGCCTTACCAGCCTGACGGTCCTTCAGTGCGTACAAGCGCAACTGAATAGCCTTGGCCAATTCCTTGTTCTGGTTGTGCTTGGCAACCTGGTAGCTGGCAATCGACGCACGGATGCGATACATCAAACCGCCAGCTGCCGGCGGCATGAAACCCAACTTGAGCGGATCGACATTTTCCTGACCGAGCGTGGCTGCCACGGCATTGATCTTGTCCGTGACGATCTGAAGATCCTGCATCTGACCTAAACGCTCAGCGATCTCGGCCGCCGAGAGCGACAGGACATGACCAGCCTGGAAGAACGTTTCCAAGTTCTCCTGAAAATACCGCTTGTCGATGGGGAGCAGCTGGGCATCTTCTTCGGTACCGGCCAGTACCGCATCTTCGGCGGCCAACAACCGCAGTAGATACTGGCCGGCGTAGTTGTTGTAAAAGCGAATGACCGACAACAGCTGGAGAACCGCAGCCTTCTTGTAGGTCATGGCGTCTTTGGTGACGTCACGACTAAAGAGTTCCGGTACCAACGTATTGAGCATCTCCAGCGTAGCCGACAGACTCACCAAAGTCTTGGCAGTAAACGACAGATGGGTTTCGCTGCGTTCCTTGGGGTAGCGCAGATGGAACAACGTCTCCACCGAACGACCCACCTGAGAGGCCAGCTTACGACCACGGAACTGCTTGACGGCAGCATCATAGCCCGGGGCAAGATTGGATTCGATATCCAATGCCAGGGCGTCCACGTCTTCCAAGATGCGATTTCGCTCAAAATGCGGCAGCAAGGAAGACAGAAAAGTTTTCAGACTCATTGACAATGTCTCCATTGACTAGGCTTAGAAGACCGACGATTGGCCGGCACGATACATCTTGAGAATTTCACCCACGTCCGGACCCGAGCCCTTGTTCGCGGCTTTGAGTTCGCGCACCGAGAGCTTGGTGGGGAGTTGGATGTCACGCGTATAGATCGTCACGTTCTCGCGATCTTGATCGACCACCACGATGATCATGGCTAACGAGTCACGCATGATAGCGTTACGAAACTTGAGGTCGGTGAATTTACCCAGTTCCTGACGCTCGAGTTCTTGGGCGGTTTCTTTGGAAATCACCACCAAAGCCGACGCAGAACCCACCGACGGCATACCGGAGGCGGCGCTCGCCGCCATGTTCTTACCGCGGCGGCGATTGACCTCTGCCAGCGCGCCAGACTTGTCTTTCAGCAGAAGGCGCTTCTGTTCGTCGATCAGGTCTTGGCAGAACACCAGGTCGCGCCAGAACTGCAAGTCGCCCGAACGCCAGCGGTGAAAACGCTCTGAAAGGGTGTTGTTACCGCTCGTGGCCCCAAGAATATGAACCAAGACATCGCTTTCCACCACCGCCGTGGCGAGGCGAACAGCGATAGGAAATGTTGCGCGATTGCCGTTGGACTCAATCGTAATCTCCAGGAGTTTACCTACCGCGAGGTTGGAGGCCTCTTTGGCAACCTCTAACGACTTCCCGAGACTGACACGGTCACCCTTGGAATCGTCCTTACCCGGTTGGGCTTCCAATGATGGCTGACCCGGCCGCGGGAGTCGGGCGCCTTGGTAGGACTCCATACTCAGCAGCCCCGTATTCGGAATGCCGTTGATCGAATCAACCAGTGAACTGGCTGCCAGACCGCCGTCTCGACTGGGGTTGAGTGAGTCCAACATACGAATGACGTTGATCTGACCCACGTTGGTCATACACGCCACGGCTTGCAGGTAGAAGCCCGAGAACATACTGAGGAGCGTCTGTAAAACGTCCGTCAGGTAATCCACGTTCTTTAGACGGTCGTCGACCATGGTAATCGGTTCGACGCGAAGGACGCTGGTGAACTGTACCAGGGAATCCGTTTTCTGTGAATGGACGAGACGCTTCACGATGCCGGCGATAGAACCCAGTGCGCCGACCACCGCCGTCTTCGCAGCGACAGTACCGATCATTGTTGTAAATCCCTTGCTGGAGAAAGACGTGAGTGACATTAACACGAAACTACAAGAACAAATTGATTGGATGGCGCGTGGCGGGGGACTAGGCAACCTTTCCGAGTCGATGGCCAATACCTTAATCGGTATCAACCACCGTGGCTTTGGTAACCCCGTACCGTACAACCAAGACAACCAAGGCTTGACCTTTTTTACAAGGCCTCGCTTAAATCTGTCATACAATAACCTGAGCGCTGATCGCCGCTTGTCGATCTTAGGTGCCGGGCAGGGACTCTCCCGCGGTCATTACCCCGCCGCGATTCGCCAGTGGCTCGATCCTGACCTGTGTCGGTCGTTATTTCAAAGCGGTACCCGTTTAGGGTTGGTGGATCCTTACACCCCGTTCATTCCGCTACTAACCAACAATCTGGTCTCGCTCTCTGGATGGCCTGATCCGATCGTGGAGTACTACGACTCTGACGAAGGTATGGCGAAAGAGACGTGGGGTATGGCCGACGGTATTGACAACCTTTACCACGCTTACGACTTGAATGCCACGTTCCGCAATATCGTGGGCGACCCAATTAGTTTGATGTTCCAAGTCTGGTACATTTACATGACACTAGTCTACCAAGGACGGATGCTTCCGTATCCTGATAGCGAAATGCTTCGTGAGATTGACTACCAGACCCGGATCTACCGTTTGATCCTTGACCCCACCCGCACCTACGTTCAAAAGATCGCGGCGTGTGGCGCTGCATTTCCGACCAGTTCAGCGTTAGGACAAGCTTTTGACTTTTCGATGGACACGCCGTTCGAACAATCCCGTGCCTCACAGATCTCCATTCCTTTTCGTTGCTACGGGGCAACGTATCAGGATCCGATCCTGATACGAGAATTTAACGACCTGCACGAATTCATTTTCTGTCCGCAGATGCAAGACGATAACCGCCCTCGGTATATGACGAAGATCCCTCGAGAAAACCTGATTGCATATAACTACGGGGGTTACCCACGCATTGACCCGGAAACCAACGAATTGGAATGGTGGGACTTTAACGAGGCTTACCAACAGCGCATGGCCGAGAACGCTTCCGCTCAAAACGGTCTCGTGACCGCCGTGACTCCACAGACTTAAGGACTTCGACGTTATGACTTCAATTCTTGATTGGGTAAGCGCCGCACGCCGGCACCTTGCCAATCCCCAGCTGGTCATTTCCGATGCCCTGGATCAGCTACAAGCGACCATGGACGGCGCTATTGACATAGCTAACCCCACCAGTCCGTATATGCATCTGTTAGAGACCGGTGGAGTTAACGCCTCGGCGCTTCTTCTTGAGCAGGAAGCCTTTAACCGCCGGCAGTACCCCTCGCTGTCGATGACGCAGGACGATCTCTACTTGCATATGTCCGATGACGATTACGCCGATCGGTTTGCTCAGCCGGCCAAGGCGACGTTCACCCTTTATCTGGGACGGGATGAGATCTATCGACGGGCAGTGGAGTACGGTACCGCAGGCGCGCGGAAACTCGTCATTCCTCGACATACGGAAATCGTGGTAGCGGGGCTGACCTTCACCCTCCAGTACCCCATTGAAATTCGGATTATGCCACATGGGGGCCTGTCGGTAGTGTACGATAACACTCAGTTGTCCCCCTTACAGGAACTGACGTCGAATCAAGTAGCGACCAAGAACGTCAAGTATCAAGGTGAGTCGTTTGTGCGTCTGGACATTCCGATGTACCAGTTCGCCATTCTTTCTCAGTCGTACACTTTGAATCGTTCCCAATTGTCGGTAAAGACATTTACGTTCCAAGATCAATTCCACTATGCACGCGTCTATCGTGCCGACAGTCTGGGTAATTGGATCGAGATCAAAACGACTCACACGGACCAGGTTTTTGACCCTAACGTCCCCACGGCCGCTTTACAGGTCAACGGACAGACTCTCACCGTGCGTATCCCACAGGTCTACACGACGCTTCGTATGTTGGACACCGAACTGCGTGTGGATATCTATACGACTCGAGGACCACTGGAAATCGTCCTGGCCGATTACACCCCCAGTCAATTCACGGCTCATTGGTTGGATCATGACGTGAAGGCATTGGATGCCTTTCAATCGGTCATTACGAAATTCAATACCTATTCCCTGTTCTCAGACAATACCATCTCTGGTGGTCGAGACGCTTTGTCACTGGCCGATCTGCGTGATCGCGTGATCACGAACTCCTTAGGTAAGGTCAATGTTCCGATCACCAACGTGAATATTGGTTCACGGTTAGCAGATATGGGTTACGATCTTGTCTTGGACGTAGACAACATCACCAACCGTCAGTTTCTAGCTACGCGATCCCTACCGGAACCTATCGACGGATCGACCATCTCTGGCGCGGGTTGCACAATGTTGACTTTGACAGAATCCATGGCAAAGTTGGCCGCACTCCCCACCGCCAGTGACAACGGCAATCGTGTCACGTTGCTACCCAGTACGCTCTATCAAAACGTCAACGGCGTGATCAGTATCGTCCCACAATCAGTGGTCGATTCCTTGAACGCATTACCTGTGGACGTCCGCGCACGACGGGTGAACGAGAACAACTTCCTATACTCCCCGTTCCACTATGTGTTGGATATGTCTGACGATCGGTTCGAACATCGTCCGTATTACCTGGAAGCCCCGGCGGTGGAAACCAAGAGTTTCATCACCGAGAACCCCACCAGTCAGATCTCGGTCAATGTGAAAGGATACCAAATTAACCGTGTACCGCAAGGTTATCTCTTAACAGTGACAGTGACTTCCGGACAGGCTTGGAAAGATCTGTCGGACAGCCAAGTGTTCTGTCAGGCAAGCTTCTTTCCCACCGGTGAGCGTAACCGTGCGTATCAGAACGGAACGCAGGTGGGTTTAACTGCGGCAGGTGATCGTGTCTTTACATTCCTGATTGGTACGGAATACGACCTGGACGCAACTGATAGTCTTCTGGTCAATACATTCCAGATGTTCGATGATCCGGTTCACGTCTATCCGTGTCCTTTAGACGTCGATATTGACATCATGTTCTTGGCTAATCAAATTGAGGTCGAAGGGTTCACTCCTTCCACGATCGACGAAGACCTCGGACGAACCTTAGTGACGGCTGACACCATCGGACTATCACAGGAACGCCTCACAGTGCAACTCGGCAAGGCTCTACCTGGTCTATGGGCAGCTTCGCGCTCCGTGGCATCGTCCCAGGACTACCAACGGTACCTGGCGGACGTTCCGGCTGTGTACAGCGAGATCATCTACCAACGTGATCCTGTCACAGGGGCTATCGAGTGGACCGTGGATGGTAACAACAACATCCAGTTCGTGATTCTTCATCAGAAGGGTGACCCAGTGTTGAACGACCAAGGGCAGCCGGTGATGAAGCACTTCGCCGGAGATATCGTCCAGGACGTCGATGGAAATCCCGTCGTAGTGTCTTCCCGACAGATGTTGCGGCAAATTGACATCTTTTTGGTGGACGGCGCTTACGCTTTCGCCACTGACCAGGCCACCGTTGATTACAAACAGTCAGTCCCGGCGACGATCACAGATTGGTTGTCGGAAGACATCGCTTCGGTGCAAGCTACGTTACTTGAACAAACCGTTCTGTATTTCTATCCAAAAGCGACGCTGGGTAATATCAACGTCAAGGTATTGGAGAACAAGACGGTGTCAATCAACTCGGCACAGAGCTTTGCCGTGACGTACTACCTGTCTGGTACCCAGTACCGTGATGCGGCTTTACGTACCGCTTTGACAGCCGCCGCGATCAAAGTCATTCACGACCAACTTCAAGGTTCGGTGGTGACGTTGTCGGCGATCATCAGTGCGTTGCGCGATGAGGTCATGAGCGATTCCATCGGTATCAGTGTAACGGGTCTGGGCGGCAGTACACCGTACGATACCGTGACATTGCTGGACGACTCGGCACGTTTGTCCATTCGTAAGAAAGCGGTGGCTAAAGCCGACGGTACGATCGGAGTGGACGATGACGTCAACGTGGCGTTCCTCGCTCATACGCCAAACTGAAAAAAAAAAAGAAGGACTCCATACACCCCCTACTGACCCAAGTGGTCAGTAGGGGGTGTATGTTGTTACACTGCCAGCATTCCGGTCAGCAGACGCTCGCTGGAGCGCCGCAGGCGGCTGAGCTCTTCTTTGGAACGCTCCAGAGTCCGGTGACCGTTGTAAGCGGCCTTCAGGACTTCTTCACGTTCCTTGGAATCGGGATAGGTTTGGAGGAAGAGTATCGCGTTGCGATCGAGTTGTTCAATCGTTTCGGTAATCTGTTTCTCCATATCGAAATTGGTTTGCTCCATCTTATCCAATTCTGCTTCCACCTCGAAGAGAACCTTCATGCGAGCGATGTCAAGTTTCAAAGCCTTGTAACCATTCTCCAACCCAACCGCACGTTTGTTAAAGTTCTGATTCATTTCCGTGGTCAGCGCCAACATCTGTTCGGCGAGTTTGATGGTGGTCCGGAACATTTCAAGATCGCTGTTCATAAACCGTACTCCGTTGGTGAGTGTTAGGTGTACCAGTTTTTAAACTGGTTTTATCTCACTAGAACGATATAGTCTTGAAATCTCTTAGGATCAACATTTTTCCTTCAAAGGATTCTAAGGAAAAAAGAAAGAACCTCCATACACCCCTACTCACCTTTTCGGTGAGTAGGGGTGTATGGTTTATGCCTTCAACAACTCCGTCAGGAATTGGGTGCTGGTTTCACGTACATGCTTGATCTGTTGCCGCGTACGTTGCAAGGCGAGGCGACTGTCTTCGGCTGACTCCATCACTTCTCCGTGACCTTCAGATTTCGCATTGCCCAGGAGATAGTACATGGAGCTCTGATCCAACGCCACCAAAGCAGCGATAGCCTGCTTTTCCAACTTTACGTTGGTTTCCTCCAACCGGTCGAGTTTGGTTTCGATGGCAAACAGAACCTCCATCCGCGCCTTTTCGTCCTTGTGCGACTTGTATTCCTCTCCCAGAGAAACAAGGTGTTCGTTGAAAACACGCTCTATTTCCAGTGTGGCTTGATGCAGTTGTTCTGCCAGTATGGCCGTCGACTGAAAAGTCTTCAAAATAGAATCCATGACGAGTACTCCATTAGTGAGTTGATAAGGTAGCGGGCTTAAATACCCAGCTTTGTCTCACTAGAACGATATAGTTCTGAAAAACGTTCGAATCTAGAGCGATCCTTCAAACGGTGTGATAGGTGTTCTCACCCCTAAGTGTTCTTGGATGGTTAACGCTCGATTGGCATAGGCATGAAGGACCTTGTGGGCTTCATCCCAATAGGCTTGCAGGATACCGAATTGATGACTCTTACCGTTACGCCGTCCACTTCCCGTCAGAGGATCTCCAAAGGCTTGGAGGACCTTGCGCAGATTTTCCAATAACACAAGGATCTCTTGATGGCGATCATCGAGTTCTTTGACAATACGATCTCGACGTGTACCCCCTAAACGCCAGTCTTTCTTGAAAACTTCCGAGCGCAATCGCGTGAGGTACGGACTGTTGGTTTCCCCGAACTCGCGTATAGCCAACACCACCCGACATAACTGATCTGCCAGTTCAATGGCTGAATAATGCTTTCCCATCTTGAATTCCTAAAGTAGAGGGTCAAAAGGATAGTAAGGGTCTGAAATTCCGTACGACAGCATAGAGGACAGGGCTCTATTCCAGAGCCCTGTCCTACTACGTCAACCGTGCATGATTTTCACGGGTAAATCACAGGGATCCAAGAACTGGTATACGATCGGTTTCACCTGAGCTAACCAATCTAGCTGACCGGTATCCACCCCACACCCCAAGAGCGGTATACCCAATGACATGATACCCCACTCGGTGTAACGATTCGCCAGTTGTACCAAATTTGCATGGATCATGTCCAAACGACCTGGTTGACGCCAGTCCTGTTTGGTGGGGAACAGCAACACCTTACGTTCCGAGTCCACGTCGAAAACTGCCAGTTTTAGGATGGCATTGGGACTGGGATACTGATCCTTGTAGAACGCTTCTAATCCCGGCACCCGTTGTTTGAACGCTAAGGCCAGTCCTTTACCCATCACCTGTACGGTGTTCACGGGACACACTACGGTTTGAACCCCACATTCAAAGAGGTCACCGGGACCATCGTAGATAATCATCGACACCTCCTCAAAGGCGGGGAGCGCCTTGTTGTGCTAGACGCATCGCTGTTTCGATCTGCTGGTTGTTACGATTCTCCACCGCCCCACGTTCCTCGGCGATTTCCAACATCCACTCGACTTTCTCTCGAGGTTGCGCTAGGAAGCGTTCGATTGAAAGACCAAAGAGTTCATGGATCTTTAACGTGGCATAGCGGTGATACAATCGTCGTTCACGGGTGTAGGGACCGACCGTTTCTTTCGGCTGGAGCCCAACCAACGATAGTGGTCGCTGTGGATTGTTGTGATAACCAATCGCGTAGTCCGAATCGTAGAGCTCTCTTAAGAGCAACTGCGCGTCGATACTGTCTAACGTCGCACGACCACTGGCACGCATCGCCTCCATCAGTTTTTTGATAGGGGAAAGCGTTTCGGCTTTTTCCAGTCCAAAGGACGGAAACAAGACATGGCCTTGTTTGTCGTCCTGTTGAATCAGATAATCGCCGTGTCCAGCAGCAAGCTGGTTCGCTGGCCGAGTAGGATAAAAAAAATGGTACCGATATCCAACGGGATCAGGTGCGGATGCTTGGACTCTTCCGGATTGACTTGGTCGAGCTGGCACGCCGGACACTTGTACGACGGGATGGCAATCTGCGAAATCGTGGCTTCGTCAATGAACTTACGCACACCTTCCAGCAGATTCTCAAACACGACACGATCGCCTGTGAGCTGACCGATCATTGACTCGAGCGTCGCACGGTCGTCGATGTACTTGTCACCGTTGAACGTGATACGATTGATCCAGTGAGCGTATTGACGCAAGCTAGTCGCTCGGGCTTGGTCGAGAATGTACTCGTTACGCTCTTCCCCACCGAGCTGAGATCCGAAGGCTTGATCGGCGCTGGTAACGATACCTTCAACCCAGGCAAACCCTGAGGCTTCGTAATCGGCCAGCGTCGGAACACGCAGTTCGGCGACGGTCTTGTTCCCCTGATAGTCCTTCAGCAGAACCGTCCCCTTGTCAACATACCGATGCTGTTCCTGGTAATGGGTCAGCTCGATATCGGTGAACTTAGCCGTTTTGCGTACCATGTGGTTACGCTGACTCTGGGTAAGTGCGGTATTGTCGGTCCAGCACAACTTGGAAATGTCCAGGACTTCTTCCACGACATGAGTACACTTGGACGGGTCGTTGATACACGGACGCTGGTAGCGATACCCATTTGGATAGATCGTGCACAGCAATCCCCACAACAGTGTTGGAAGATCGGTCAGTAGAATCTTTCGCTTCAGACTGTCGACCGTGAATCCACCGATGGAACAATCAAAGACCATGGACAACGCAAAGTTGAACAGGAAGCTGTTGTGGTAGATCGACATATTCGAGAAAGCCAACCCGTTGGTCGCTCGACCTAACGCGATCTTCTCTGCTGCAATGCGACGATCCAGTTCCAACAGTCGGTCTTCTGTCGGAGCCTTGAGGTTCACCCAAATACCCGAATGCCACAACGGGATGCGTGTGACCTGACCAGTACCAAGCATCATCTGCATGTGCTGGAGGGCTTCTTCACCGACAAGCGGGGCATCGCCCTTACGCTCTCCGATCTTGGGTCGACCCGCGGCGATCTCGGCACTACCCTCACCGTTAGACGATACACTCTGACGCCACATGGACGCTTCGCGCAGTAGAGCAGCTAGACCGGTGCCGGCGCGTGGCATGACCTCTTGACCGGCGGCGACGGCTTCGCGCCAACGCATCCCTTGTTCAGACTGTGTGGGGTCCAGACGCGGGACGTTCTCTACCAACGTATTAAACTCTTCCGATGTACAGGGGACGATATACAAACCTTCACCCGGACGCCACGGTTGTTTGGGATTCAGCGGGTGAGACGGATCTTTGCTGAGTTCCGCGTTCGGGTTGACACCCTGACGCATCAGAATCACCACCGCTTCGACGTCTTCGGCGCTGGGTTTCTCCGCTACCAGTTCCTCTTCTACCGGCAAACCCACGTCTTCAGCAGGTTCCACTACCTGAGTGTTAGGTAGAGTGGGGACGACGTCAGCGTTTACCACAGTGGTCTCTCCGTCCGTAGGAGAAGGAATATCGTCTTCTGTCGGCAGTCCCATGGGTTCTTCCGGAACAGGCGTTTCGTTTTCACTAGTCATTTTGGGACCTTTAGACTTGGGGCTGGGCTGCTACAATTGCAGCGGCCGCGGAAGGAGCATGGAGAGTGGTTACATCGGCGCCGGCGCCGTGTAACATCGAAGTGATCTCTGAGAACGTCGGGAGGATAACGTCATCGAAATCAGACGCCCATTCCACGTACTGCTCAGACAACTGAATAGCTTGGAGCCATTCCGTCTGGTTCGCCGTCTGACCTGTCTTATTCGCGTGTTGATCGACAATAGCGCGGAAGCGTTGAGACATCACGCGAATATCACGTTCTAACACAGAGGCCAATCGGTCAAACGCCGGACGATCTGTGATCTTTGCAATGAGTTCTTGATTCTGAAGAAACGGCACGAGTAGTGCGGTGACTTGAGTCGTTTGACCCACGGCAGCCGACAAACCGGCCAGAATGTCCCATAAGGGCTGATTGGTCTTCGGCTTCTGGCTGCCTTTTCGCTTGGTACTCATGGCGAGCTTCTCTTAAGTCAGTAGGAAATGGTGAGTCGACATGACGTCTCCATATGAGAGCAGTTACTCTGTGCTTTTTTATACCTTATCTCTAGGAGTGCGCTATGCTCGAGGAGCTGGACGATTACCTCGTCGACGCCACCACGCCCGAAATTCGAAACATGATCCTGACCGCTTGTCGGACTTTATTGGAAGCTGGTATCGACGATCAGGAGTTTACTTTACGCAACGCTATCGACATTGCGGAAAACCGTGACTTCGATGCGGTGTACGAATCCATCCTGTCGACGTTGAAACCGATCTATACTGCGGCATTGAAAGAGTTCGGTGTGGAGGTTGATCCTGACGCAGAACTGCCAGTGCTGACGCAGATCCTTTCTGGACTCCAGAGTATTGACAACTGGGACGATCCCGTGACGCTCAATGCGTTAGCAGATTCTTCGGAAAGCGAAGAGGTAGTGTTAGCGGACATTCTCTCGGCAGTGGGTACGTTATATTCCGCCGACTATTTACCGGCCATACGGAAAGTCTCGCCCGACTTACTGTCCCGTATCAAAGAACTCACTGACAAAGACGTTCCCGACGCACAGCCTGAGCAAGCGGCGGTGGTACAGGCTCGTGAACGACTCAAAGTTCTACACAATCGGCAAGCGTTTCCGGTAGAAGGTGTCTTCATGCGCTCCCTCAACCAAGGATTGCGCTTGGGACTTCCTTACGACCTCCTGGTAGGTCCTTACAAAGATGCACTCTACGACGTTTTACCGGAATCTCTCGGACCAGAACTCGTAGCCTTCGCTTTGGCTTCAGATACACCCACTCCCGAGATTCCTGTATTGCTCGCAAAGATCAAAACCGAACTCTCACTCTCCGTCACAGATCTGATGGCAGTAGATGCTCGTATTCGAACACTACTCCAACACCTACCCGTCATACCACTGAAGGAGGTCTCCGATGTTCAAGCGTGACTATTTCCTTCTGGCGATGCGGGAAGGGTTGTTTAAGTACAAGCGCTGGGCGCTTGAGGCGTTTTCGATCACCCGCAATAGTGGACCGCACGATTACCCCTACGGGTTGGAAACCCTACCCGATGGTCGATATGCTTTCGGAGACCCCAAGGTACCGGAAGGCCTGACGGTAATCGACGACGCGATGCCGGGAGAACCGTTGTTCCGTCCTCTGGAGAAAGTGTACCTGAACCCGGGTGACTTAGCCAACGTTCGTAAACCGGTGGAAACCTGTTACGGGAATGCGTTAGTTAATCAGATCGTGCTAGTGCATCCCTTTGGTAACAAGATTGGTTATATCGCCGGACCCATCAAAACCAAAGCGGTGGAGTCGTTGATTGTTCATCGTTGGGACGACCACGCCAAAGACGATCCGTCCGGTGATCCCGATAAACGTCCTATCCGTACGGCTGAGTATCGCGTCTTTGGTGCTGCAATGGGGCAGCTCCCTGGACTGTCACAACTCTGTGTACCTTCCGCTACCGTGCGTACGATGACTGCTGATCCAGCAATGATCAAACGTCGCGACGAGCTCTTGAAGGAACACAAGAATGAACTCAATGATCCGGTGGTCATTGCTCGTATCATTGACGAGCTGACGAAAATGGATCGCGCTTGGATGAAAGGGGATCCGGGCGAACGTTTCTATATCAAAGACAAAGCCTACGACGTCGTTCGACTCAAAGTCTTCATTATGCAGGGTATCAGTTCAGGATTTGGAGTGCAGGGTGACTTTATCCCTACATCCTTGGATGAAGCTTGGGACATCACCAAGCTCCCGGCGATGGTGAACCAACTACGTGACGGTTCGTTCTCCCGCGGCGCTCAGACAGCTCTGGGTGGTGTAGAGACTAAGTACAACAACCGCATCTTCCAGAACAGTGTCGTCGCAGAAGCCGATTGTGGGTCACACCGCGGTCTTGAGATCCACATGACCAAAGATAAGGTCCCTCATTTTGTAGGTAACTACCAAGTGGTCGGTGACCACTCTGTGGTTCTGACTGAAGAAACGTTGATTGGTTTGGTAGGTAAGACGATCCGCGTACGATCTCCGATCTACTGCAGGACGACTGGAGCTAACTTCTGCGCTCGGTGTATGGGCGATAAGATCTCCCGTACTCCTCAAGCACTCAGCACCTATAGTTCGAACATAGGTAGCATTTTCCTTTCGAACTTCCTCAAGAAGATGCACGGGGCCAGTCTCAAAACCGTCCCGCTGGATCTCCCTTCCGCCTTTTCCTAAAGCGAGTACTCCACCATGCGACATCAAATTGCTTTCAACGCTCTGTCCCAACAAATCGACGATCCAAACACCTACCTTCACGACCTGCGCGTGTCGTGTGAAGCGTTTGACCAAGCCAATGAATGGTTGGAACGTGCAGAAGCCGGCGACGCTGCTGTTGCAGCGGAGATTCCTGAAGAACACTGGGAATCCATTCGCGACAACGCTCAGATTTCCCAGGAAGCGGTTGTGGTGCACGTTAACAGCGGCCAAGTCCAAGCGGTGATTGACTGGCTAAAGAAATACATTCCGATCCTCCTGCGGAAGATCAAAGAAATCTTCATGAATTTCTTTGCCTGGATTCGACGGAAGTTCCAGCAAATGGGACGAGGTTTGACATCTTTGCAAGATGCAGTTCGCAACAGTCTGTCGTCTAATTACACAGTAAAGTTGCACGAACCTCTTACCGAACGCGACAAGTTCTTAGCGACTGTGTTCTCTTCAATGTCTTTTTATTTAAACGTCAAGGTCCCTACTTTCTCCAAAACGACGATCCTTAATCCTAAAGACACCATCGCTGAGCTTTTCGAAGTAGCTGAAGGATGGTTGGTGATTGATCGAAATATTTCTCCTTTCAAACGAAACGATATTCCTCCAATCACTACCGCCCAAGAGGGGATAGATTTCCTCAATACCGAACTTAAATCGCCTCGTATGGTGATGTTGGATTCGGAAGCTTATCTGGCCTCTAAATATCGCGGACCGTCCGAAATTAATTTCTACAAAAAGACTTTCGAAAGAACTCTTAAAGACATGAGTAAGACGGAAGAAAACTTGACCTACTCTGCCGATCTCAGTGTAAGGAGTATTGAACACGATCGAAGGTTCATTGAAAGTCTTCAGCCGGTCTTCGAGAGTAACGCCGTAGATTACAAATTAAAACTCAAGGCATTGAACTATAAACTCAATGCAGTGACGGAGGGATTGTCTTGGCGCTTACGAACCTTGGATAGTTTGCTGCGGTTGGCACGTAGGGCCGCGGCGGCATAACGGTGAAAACCATGTCTTCTCTCCAGAAACATTTCCTCTCGCAAGAGACGTTGACGGAAGAAACCAAAACGACAGTTCTAGATCCCCAAGTCGCGGGATTGGTGGCTGATAAACTCAACCACCTCCTCGCCAATGTCTTCACGTTGTATATCAAAACCAAGAACTTCCATTGGCACGTTTCTGGCCCACAGTTCACGTCGTATCACGAACTCTTTGACAAAGATGCTCAAGAGCTCATCGCGGTTACAGACGTGTTGGCAGAACGTGCCAGGATGTTGGGTTCCAATACCCTGAAGTCCCTTCGACAGATAGATCAAATCAAAAGCCTTCCGGAATCCGAAGACGACTTGGTGGCTAAGGGGATGATTGAATCTCTTCTGATCGACAACCAGGCACTAATACCTGAACTGACTGATCTTCGTACGTACGCCGAAAGTAATGGCGATACCGCGACTAGCGCCTTAGTGGATTCGTGGTTGGACCAAACCTCGAAGCGAATCTGGTTCTTGAAAGAGACCTTGAAGTAGTCAGCATACACCCCTACGGAAGCTGAAGCTTCCGTAGGGGTGTATATGTCGTTACAGCTGGTAGAACGCAATGATCTTCTGGCGCAAGTCTTCCGAAGACAATCGTGCCAGGATCTGATGCATGTCGATTTGCTTAAGCGCCAGCGATCGAGCTTTCGGGTCCGCAGTCATTACTGCGAGATGAATTAACCGTTCGAAGTTCCGACGTTCTTCCAGAGTCAGTTGAGTGGATTCACGGAAACGATGGATATATGCTGGACTGAAACAGTCCTTGCGGTGCTCAGCAACCACGTTCAAAAAGATCGACCATCCCGCCAAGAACACAGGGGTTTCTTGTTTCAGTAGGAAACTAATCACCCCGTGCCAAAGTTGGCGTTGCTGAAACGCACCGTCTTTCTCAGTAATCGGTCGTCCCGGTGCCATCTTCAGAACGTATTCCGCCAGACGGTCTTCTACCGCCTTTAAGTGTGTCTGAGCTGCGGGCGGTAGCAAGCTGGTGTCATACGTGTTGCTCATGGTATCGAGTCCTGGTTGGAGGTTATGTACACATCGTAGCGGAAAAAGGGTTTTTCTTTACAGCATACGGTAGATCATCTGGTCCAATGACCACTGCCTAAATTAACCCCAAGGGGAATCCCATGAGTAAAGACACTATTCTGACCGTCTACTATAGCCTGAAGACCGGCAAACGCGTTTCCGATGGTTACGCCAAACGTAACCCGGCTTCCGCTCGAATGTTCCAGTTCTCCGCCCGTTTTGTCAAGGCTGACCTCAAGAATTCATTGAATGGCCAGAAGGACGAAGCGGGTATCCCACTGACGCTGTCAGTCGCCGAGGCATTCGAGCGTCAGCAGCAGCTGGCTGCTGAAACCCACCAGGCGAAGCTGGCATACCGTCGTGCCAAGGCTGCCGCTAAGCGTGCAGAGGCAGCCGTCAAGGTCCCTGCGAAGGCCGTGAAGCGTGTCCGTAAGGTCAAGGCGTAATCGTGTCGGCATAACTCCAGGAGCGCTCAAGAGCGCTCCTGGAGGCTTTATGCTGCCAGACTACGAATGTGTTGTATCGAAGTCGCTATGCTGCGTGCTTGCACCACAGCATCTTCGTGAACCACCACGAGTTGCCAACACAGTTGCAGGAAGTCGCTAACTAAACGCACTGCCAACAGGCGTGTGCGGGCGTCTTCTAACGAGTCGAGTTGTTCGAGGTCATCTCGCAAGTTCTGGACTTTACTTTCGTACGCTGAAGTCGATAGTTTCAAAGCGGTGTCGAGTTCCGGCCACTCTGTGCAAAGAGCCACTTTGTTGACTAGGACATCCGGACTCCAAGGTTCGCAGTGGTCATCCTGCGCCACCAGAAGCGCTTGCTTCCAAGCGGTAAGTCGTTTGGCGACGTCCTCTACTTCTTTCGGGGTTACTTTGAACTTAACCTCTAACCAATCTTGAAAAATTGGCAGGAACCCAGGTAGGTCGTTGAGAGGGTGTAAGCCACGCTCGGCAGGGTTACGCAAAACGGCCTGGTAGGTAGTCTCAGAACTACGCCATTGCTCCAAGGTAAGTTCGAGTGCTTTCAGTTCCTTTAAGGCCAGTTCTCCCCGCACCAGTCGAACAATTTCAGCGATCGTAGAAACACCGTGAACATGAACTTCAGCGAAACGTAATCGCGGTAAGTCGTGATCGACCATCCGAAGATGGTTTGAATTACGTCGGAACAAACACAAGAATTTGTCCAGTTCGGCTTTCAATTCAGACTTTGTGATGGATTCACATTCCGATTGTTGTCGCAGAGCCTCTAGACGCACCCATTCCAACGTCTCAAGGTAATTCGTCGACGATGGCGCTTGAGTGTAGGATGCGATAGCGAGGTTGTCAGGAAGCTTAAGGTCTAAAGATTCCAGTGATGATCGAATCTCTGACTGGCAGATCGTCCCTTGGGTTTCCCACGACGTACGTAGTGCTCGCAGAGCGTCTAGACGCTCTGCGAGCACGCGGGAGTCCTTACTCGTCGACGCCATCGGTCAGTACCTGACCCAGACGCTGTAGCGCCGGGTCGGCCAGGTCGATATCACACTTCAGCGTATCGGTTGCCGCCTTGTCAAACAAATCCCAACCCTGAGAAATCGCCGAGGGATGGACCAGGCCGTAGCGAACCGTCCAGAGCTGCTGAGTCAGTGCTAACACACCGTCGTAATCCAACGGTAGTCGTTCGTTGATCACGTCAATAGCCTGGACAACACGACCTTCGAGAGTACCCTTGTAGTGATCGACCGCGTTAGCGACAGGTTCAGCCGGTAAAGGTAGGCGAAACGCCACAACCCGAGCGATCGCGGCTTTCAGGTAATCGCCCTGACGTTCGGCCGGGATACCCAGGTCCTGAAGGGTCAAAGCGATATCAGGAACGTTGATGTTCATTGCTTTCAAATCCGTCGTAAGGAGTTTAGTGGGAGCGCAGACGGGAAGCCTGCACGAAAAGATCGTTGTTTACGAGGTCTTCCAAACCTTTCTGGAATTCTCGGAGTTTAGACTGAGAACGACCGCGCGGGGAAAGGGTGCGCCACAAGTAACGGAAAATCCCTTGATGCTCCTTGATCGTCTCGCGTAGGGCGTCGATCGCTTCGACGTCGCTCAACACCTGCTTACGCATCAAAGGATCAAGTTTGGGGTTCTTGAGGATCTGGACAAGGTCGGCTTTAACAAACCCGATGCGTTCACTGGGATCAGCCGTACTGTCGCTATTCGCCGCACTTACGGTCTGAAGCAATGAGACAATGGTCAATGCGATCAAACCCACCGAAGAACTGGCGGCGAACGTCACAGTCAACAAACCTAAACGAACCGCTTGTATGGCAAAGAACGAGGTGTTCCCACGTCCGTAGTCCATACGGTTTTGTTTGGCCATTTTGTGTTGTGCGGTCGCCAACGGAAGCGCTGCACCGTTGCGTATGGCGAACTGATCGGCTAGATACTCCAACGATCGGGTATTGGTCGGACGTTCCCGATCTACCGACAACCCGCGGGTGCGTTCCTGCTCACCTTCTTCAAAGGTACGCAAAATTAGCGCCTGGATGATGTCGTTGTTATCGGACTCAGCAATCGCATTGACTGTGTCTTTCTCCGGAGTCGCAAAGACCGTTAGAGCCTGAGAAACCAGCTTGTAGCGAGCCGACTTATCCTCTACCCCACGCAGGGCGTCTACCGCGCCAGTGATAACGACGTTACTAACCGTGGAGTACGCTAGCGTCTCAAAGAACGAGAACAGGTGACCGAGTTCATGGATATACATCGCCGCCAGTTCTTCTGAAGAAAAGTCCCGATCAGCGATCACATCCGTACTCAAGAAGATCCGGCAAGGCATCGTGGAGAACACACCGCGCACTTGGGCCTTGGGGAGGTCCACCCATGCCAGGGAATCTTTTGCTAACCGTACGCACCGTTGGAAACGTTCGAGCGTATCTTTACGTCCATCCTGTAAAGCTATATCAGCCACCAGCTTGTAGTAGGGATTTTTAGCATCCAGCAGTGGGGGTTCGGCGAAGAACCCATCGGCGTAATCGTCGACGTGGTTGTCAACGCGCATACCGGTGCGTTTGACAACTATATCAGCAAGGTGACCGTCGTTAACGTCATCCCACCGAATCTCCGGTAATGCACGAAGTCGTTCGAACTCCGCAGCCACATCGAAAAAGAGTAAGGAGCGTCCTTGGTAAGCCACGGCCTCTAACGAAGGCTGGGGCGTCATAGGGCCTGTCATGGTGAGAACCTCTCTAGAAAAGTGGAGGGGTGAGTAAAAAAGCCCGCGTCATAAGTATCCTGTGCCTGGACCGTCCACTAAGGTAAATCATGACTACAACGACCCCTGCGAAGAGCGAATACGAGTGTAAACACGCGCTGTATTTCACCGCCAACGACGGCTCGCCAAACGACATGCTCCTGATCAAGGAGTACGAATACCCTGCCGATAACAGTCCGCGCAAAGCGCGCCTACGACAGCTCTTTAACTACAAGCGCCCGTACTGGATCACCAAAGAACCTTACCGTAACCACAAAGACAAGAAAGAGTGGGAACGGCTAGAGAATCTTCAAGAATTCCGGTGCACCGAGATAGGCCTCCCTGCTGATGTCTTACGGAAGCTGGGCCGTGTACCGGCTGGACGTATGGATATGCGGCAAATTGCGCAGTCTCCCTATGTCTACGGTACTGACGTCAACTCGTGTGTACTCACGAAGCACCACTATCTTACCAAGTGGCCTGATCGAATTACGAACAATTTGGTGGCTGTGGTTGATACCGAGACCGATATGGTTCATGGCCATGAAGAAATTATCATGGCTTCGATCACCATGAAATCCCATGCTAAACTTTTTATCACGCAAGAGTTTCTGAAAGGTATTCCTGACCCCACGGAGAAACTCCAAGAGAAATTCATCCACTACCTTGGCGATCCTAAGTCAAAGATCGGCGACATCATCACTCAGCGTGGCCTCCAACTCGAAATCGAACTTGTTCCAGACGCGGGTGAGGTCGCCAAACGTGTCATCGAAACCGCCCACGAGTGGTCACCAGATATCCTAGCGTTTTGGAACATTGACTTCGACATCACCAAAATGATCGAAGCGTTGACGAAGAAAGGTTACGATCTTGCTAAGATATTCTCTGATCCTACGATTCCGAAGCAGTTCAAGCAATTCGAATACAAACGCGGACCGTCTCAAAAGGTCACGGCATCAGGTAAAACCATGGCGCTCGCTCCTGCTGAACGATGGCATGAGGTCATCTGCCCGGCAAGTTGGTACGCCTTGGATGCCATGTGTGTGTACCTGAAGCTACGTATCGCAGCCGGTAAGGAACCGTCCTACCGACTGGATTATATCTTAGACAAGGTCTTAGGTATTCGCAAGCTTAAGTTCAAAGAAGCCGACCATCTCTCTGGACCAGGTTGGCATCGGTTTATGCAGGAGAACTATCCCCTCGAGTATTGCATTTACAACGTGTTCGACTGCGTGTCGGTTGAAATGTTGGATGAGACCACGACGGATCTCCAGTCGATGATCTCTTTGATGTGCGGTCACTCTGAATATCGCCGGTTCCCGTCACAACCGCGACGTACATGCGACGACCTGCACTTCATGGCCTTGGAACACGGGATGGTTTGTGCCGCTACGTCGAACAAGATGGAGGACGAGAACGATGGATTCGTGGTTGGCTTGCAAGACTGGATTGTGACCCTACCCAGTCATCTCGTTGAGGATAATGGTATTTGTGTTTTAGAAGACATGCCGGAAACACCTTCGTTGATTCGAGGTCATGTTGGGGACTTGGACGTTGAAGGAACGTACCCGAACGAGGAGGTACTCTTTAACATCAGCAAAGAGACAACCGCACAAGAACTCTGCATTATCCGAGGCGTCCCTGAAATCTATCGCCGCGCCATTGGTGTGAATCTTTCGGGAGGTTTCGTGAATGCCGCAGAGATTTGTCAGCAAGTCTATCAAGCGCCTTCGTTCGAAGACATCGTGGGTTTCTACGATGCGAAACATCCTATAAAAGCTTAAAAGAAAGTAGTACAGCATACACCCCTCCCTTACCGTCGCGTAAGGGAGGGGTGTATGCTTTGTGTCAAGTATTGGATAGGTATGACAAATGGAACAAGGGTTCGAGACGGTTGAAAACGCTTTCATCTGGCGTGGCTGGTCGTAGATAATACCTACCGCGGATGCGGTAGGAATGGAGCCACCCATACCAACGTGGGTCTTGCACCACGACGTACCAACCATCAAACAGCGTCTGGGGCACTCTAGAAACCCCTAGGAGCGTTTCCTTGGTACTTACCCTACCTTCGTGTCGATACCACCCTATCACGGCCTTGTAGGGCGTGTATAGACGCAGCCGTACCATTAACCCGTCCCACGGTTGTTTTCGATAAGGACTCTTGAGAAAGAATCGGATACCGTGACGTAACGCTAAATGGTGGGTCCGGACCATCGTGCTTTGATATTTCTTAGCCATCCTGTATCCTTCGGTTGAGGGCACAACTCCCACCTCACGGAGAAGGTGGGAGAGGGTCAGTGGAGAGTAGGAGGCGACGCGGTGATATTACAAAGCGCTATTTGAACCGTTTGGGTCGTGTTGTTTTCGTCGAAACCCATCTCTATCATCAGGTTTTTTAGATGAGTTTCGGGATCCATTAGGTCCGATCCGAGCAAACGCAGGAAATGACAGAAAAACAACAGTCGGGCTTGTTTGACTAAGTCGGAGGTTTCCAGAACCCACGGTAAGGTGTGACCTGTGCGTAGGTGACGGGCGGTTTGGATCAACGCCACGGTCCGGTAGCTGTTCAGTCCCCTCACCGTCAGTACCGCAGACTCTTGTTTGTCCAGTAGCTGACAGGCTTCTAGCCCAAACACCGATAACACATCGCGTTCAAGATCGTTTTGTCCGGTGGGAACGGCTTTCCGGTAGGCGTCCAGAAACCACTTAGAGGACAAAGTGTGTTCCAAGAGCGCCTCCAACTCCGGTAGGCGCCCTCTGAGCGATTCCCGCAAACTGGCGCTACCGTCGATGGCTTCACGCAAGGAAATGCTCTCAGAGGCTGTATAGGCGTCCATAGCGGGTTCCTTTTTGTCAGTGTCGGATAGGGTGGCCATCTAAGTCCGTGAGTAACAGGAGCATACTACGTACGGCCAGTCCCGCCCATTGCGCGATCGCCTGATAATCGCTTTCTTCATAGTTGAGCAGGTCAAACATCTGCTTTAAGACACTTTGCACAGCAAAGTAGGACATCTCACAGTCCAAACCCGAACGGTCTTCCGGACAAAAATGGTCAAAGTCGTGATGTCCTTTAAACTCCGAGCAGCTATAAAGCGCTAGATACGCCAAAAAACGACCCGTGATTTCGTAGTTTCCGAAGAGGGCGTTACGGCAACCGTGTTGTCCTTCGGTCGATTGTTCGTTCAGTTTGTCTTCGATATCGGCGGTGAATAACTCAATAGCCTTACCCACACTGACCCCATAGCGAGCATAAAGCTTCTCTAGTTGTCCACCTAAAAGGCGTTGGGTCAAACACAATCCCGCGCGGAGGCGGGAGTGTATACGGGTCTGGGCTTCGTTGACGTCGACGTCAGGATCAAGTATCAGATAATCCATGACCTCGGAAGGGACGCGAGCAAGACTCGGTGCCGCCTGGATGATTTTTTGCCAATCCGCGTCGTCATACGAAAGAAACTGGTAATTCGACGTCTCTTCAGTCATCACCTCTACTCCTAAATCACGTAACTGGTTTGGAGGTCTTGGAACGAAAGGACTTTCCCGCTCAGTTTATCACGCTTTTCTTTTGCGTACAGGCGATGTTTGTCCACGTCCTTAGACGCAAGAAACAAGAACTCTGGCGTCACGTCAGGCCAATCTTTCAGGCGCCGCGTACGGCCTAACACTTGAATGTTCGACTGCTTACTACTCAGAGCCGTTGTCATAAGAGTAACCCGAAGGTTAGGGATATCCACTGCCGTACCAGCAGAGAGAATAGTCGACACTGAAACGTCAGCTGCCAGAAGGTCGTCGTATTCGTCTTCCGCCACGTAGCGATTGACCAGTAGTTCCGGATGTAATGACGAGATCAGGTCGGCTATGTAAGTCGCCATCTGTACCGTAGCCACGAAGATAATCATTTTCTGACCTTTCTCCATGACTTCGATAAACGACTTCTCCATGATATCCACAATCATATCCGCGTAGCTCTCAAGAACACGAGGCTTCCGCAGGATAGACTTCTCAAACTCCGTGTGGTTGTATTGACCACCAAAACCTGTCCACTTAATACCGTCCAAACTACCAAAACGATACCAGAGTGCTTTAGCGGCAATGAACCGATCGTACTCTACTTCCGGCGCCCACGTACCGTGGGGCCAGACGATGTGGTACATGGTATTCAGAAATGGTTGGTCAGAATCAAGAGTCGCAGACATCGAAATCGTCAACGGGACATTGGAGTACACGTCTTGACGAAAATTACAGTGGAATTCTTGATGGACTTCATCAATCACGCGAATGCCCACACCGAGGGTCTTATAGAAGTCCATGGGTGCTACAGGGATCAGATCGTCCGTCCCGTGTTGTTCGTAGTACTTCAAGTACATGAACATCGTCTTCTGGGAGATAATGATCATCCGGGGTTTGAACTTCCCCGACTGAGCCATAGCGATCGCCGTGCGCAATTGCGGCATCCCACGAATCACCATCAGCGAACCCTTGTCTTTACCAAAGGACTCTTCGATCTCTGTGATCCACTTCTCCACGTACATGCCTTTGAGCACCAGTACAGTTCGATGACCAATCTCACGGATAGCTGTGAGCGACACCAAGCCCTTACCGAAACCTGTCTGAGCCGTCACGACTTTCGATGGGGCATAGGCCGGGTCGGGTACTTTAACCAGATACTCGATCAACGGCAATTGTTTAGGCCGTGGTGTACGGGGATCCTTAGCGGGGTGCTTCACCGCTTTAGGTTGGTAAAGACCGTGTCGAATGATTTCGAGTTTCTCTTCCGTGATATTGGCTTTGGCTAACCGTGCTAACACAAAATCGAGTTGATTGCGGTGGAAATGAAAAACGGAACGGTCTTTGACGGTACCAACGTAGACGCGCTTGATACGTTGCTCTACGCGGAATCGACCTACACGCATCGTCCCATATTCGCCCCATGCCGTACGGCAGAGGTCGATAAAGATCGTACGGATCTCGGCGTCGAACCGACTGATTTTGCAGCCATGACTCCAAATTTCAATACGCGCTCGAGGGGGTGTTTTAACGACCTTCGGTGACGGTCGTGACGCTTCATCAACGGGGGTCGTGACAGACATGGGTTATCCTGACATACGGAGGGTAAAGAGAAACGGTACGAGGAGGGGTCGTCTGTCACCAGACGACCCCTCCTTTCGACAACTTACGAAACTACGAACGATTCCAGTAGTGAGAAGTCCTTCTCACTCAAGTCCATCATGGCGGCTGAGAGTTTCTCAGTCTCCTCGAACGTCATTCCGACACCAGGCGGTTGAGGGTTCTGACGCAATTCATTGAGACGCTCCAGCGTAATGCCACTTTTCTGAGACAATGTCTCAAGTACCGAAGGATTGTTTTCCATGGACGGTTAACTCACAAGGAAGGTTTGGGCAGCAGGATGGCATCCAGCGGATGGACGGGTCGGTATTTGACCAGATACGTTTCCGGAGAGTTCCATTGCTGCTTGTGGTTCTGGAAGGCCATTGCCGCACCTTGGGAGCGATTAAAGATGTTCGAGTTGAATTTCCCGAACTCCAACGCATTCCCCTGAAGTGGTACACGATGGTCACGATGCCAGGACGAGCGGATCTGGCAGGACTTCACCAGGATAGATTGGTGAACGATATTGACGAAGAGTTGTGATCCGACGAGTTCAGAGAACCCCCGTAGGGCCGAGTCCACGGTAGGATAGTCCTTGAGAGACTTCGTGGGTCCTCCCTTACGAATAGCTTTCAGGAATGACTCGATGCTCTTCATGTAGTCGAGCATGTTCTCCTGGCGCCGTGGGGTGGTGAACAACGGCAGATCAACGTCCCAGTGCTCAAGATTGATTTCGATCTCACCGTTGGAGGTCAGCGACCAGCCGCGCTCCCTTAGATAGACGAGCATCTCTTTGGATAACGAACTGGTTCGACTACCGTTAGAGACCTGGACGAGATCGCCTTCGAGTGTCGATTTACCACCTTTAAACAATCGGAAACCCACTTGATGCAGTGAGCTGATGTGGGTGGGGAGTAAGACTTCGACCGAGTCTGTCGATTTGACTTCAGATAGCCGCTCGACTTCTTCAGGTCGTAGGTACAGCTTGACTTCCCGACCTTCCAAACGCTGGGCCAGGAAGATCTGGTTAGGATCACTACCTAGTCGGACGTAACGTTGTTCGAATTCTGACAGACGCAATCCTTGAGAAGACGCAGAATGATCCAAGTGCTTAACGGACAATACCCGTTGTGATACCGGCTTACACAACGCCGTGGCGGCCACGTGACCGATGTTGGTATGGTAGGGTATCGACCGCTCCAGTTCACCGTAACACGTCGAACACACAAAGCCGGCATCGGGTGTACGGCAATGTAGAACATTACGCAGTTTCACCGTCTTCCCCACGAGCTCATGGCGACATTCGTCATTGTCCCATACAGTCCCGAGAGTTCCGTTGGGTTTCAGATACCGTTGACCGGCAAGCATCGCCAGGTCACCAGCAGCCACTTGCCAAGACAGATATTCCTTCGATCCACAGTCCCCGTCGTAGATGTCTCGAATCGTCGCCGCCAGCAACTGCAGCCGGCGGTTAAAATACTCGGTTTCCTGCAACGGTTTCTCGGTAAACGTCAGAGACTTTGCAGCCGTACGGGATTCGATCAGACTCTCGTAGAATCGGTACAGACCACCGGCAAAACCTGAGTCCGCTGGGTAGCTGAAGATATTGGAATCAATATCTGTGACCGAACCACGCGGTCCCACACATTGCAACACCTGCCCGACTTTCACCGTGCCACTACGTACCGACGTTGCCAGAATGTTCCTGGGTAGTGCAACAGGATCATACAAGACCCGTTCGATGGTGCGGTGTGCCTGAACGATGGACTTATCTGCCACCCCAGCCTTGTCGTTGACTTCGTGGATCTCAGGATGCGCCATGACTTCCAGGATGTCCAGAATACTCATGGTGGTGGCGTACGCCCCAAGACGTTCAGTGAAGTCGTTGTAATACTCGTTGACGAGCTCCAAACAGATCTTGGAAAGTTGCTCGTTGTCCAAGGCAGTGCCGTAGGCGTCAAAAGCATCCCAACGGACTTGATTGATCATCTTCAAATGGAGATCCGACGTCATCCTTCGAGTCCCTACGAAATGTTTCTTCAGCAAGGGGATTTTCGGTAGTCGTCGGTGGAGTCCGCACATGTAGGCCGTGAGGATGGCTTGTCGTTGATCCGCGACGAGTTCTCCGTCCTGAAAGACAATCGTCAACGGCTGGTCGGGGAGCGCCCAAAGGCGCTCCCGATCCATTCCAGCTAACTCAGATGCTGAAATTTTCTGCATGGTGTCTCAGTCCTCGCTCGCTGATTCTTCATTGTCTTCCCCTTCGGAGGCATCGTCTTCACCGTCCTCCTCTCCTTCCACGATTTCGTCGTCGTCGTCGTCTTCAACCGGCTCTAGACCCAAATCACTTCGAACGCCGATGGGGTCGGCTGGATAGATCTCTTCTTGATCGGAGTGATCGACGTAGAAGAACTCCAATCCTGCACACTCCATGGCATGGGCCATATACACCTGTGACCGACTAGACCCCAAAGGTACCTTAGACCGGTCGATGACGTCTTCGATATTGGACGGCTGTTCTGCCAGCAAGATGTTCTCACACACGTTCTTGTGGACCGCGGGTGAGTTCGTCATCTCTAGCATCTCCGCCACCGGTTCACTACCCACCGTAGTAGTAGCCAATCGCCCTTCGGCTTCACCCAAAGCACGGATGGGATTCGCTCGAGACGGAAGGGAATTCTTATCCCACTTGGATAGCTTAGCGGGTAGTCCATGGTGTTGACGGCGTGCTGAGGCGACGCCCGACCAATCACTACCGGTTTTCTCCAGAAGCACCATGTACGTGGAGGCAATCATGATGTCGTCGACCGTGATAAACTCTCGGCCGTCCACACCCCGATACCACACTGGCCCACGACGTGCCGGATACTCCCTCGTCAGATCACCCACGACACCCGTACTACGCACAAACCGACTACCAAATTGAGCACGGTGTGGCAAAGCGGTGCCATTACCAGCTTTCAAAGCTTTCTGGACGGCTTTTTCGTACGCTTCACGATCAAAGTGTTCGTCGTCCCATTCCAGATGAACCCAAGGTTTGGGGTTATCCGTAGGGGACCACAAATACATCCCGTCGTTCAGAACGTCTTTAAGATGCCCCTCCGCTGTTGTGGTATACGCAGGATCATCGAAGAGTTCACGCATCCGTGGGGAAGCCAGTTCGTAAAAATGCAACAATTCTTCAAATCCTTTTTGAGGATCTCCACCCACACGTTCGATCACCGCTTCGGTTGCTACCTGACCTGCTGGTTTAGCGCCACCACGACGCGCCATCTCCGCGTGGATCTTACTGACCGCTTCTTCGATGTCTTGGTCCAACGGTTCGACCGGTTGGTCGAAAGCAGCCCTTAGAGCATCTGTCAGTGTCTCCATACACCCATTGACTTCGTGTTCGATAGGACGGCCAATGTTCATGCGGTCCACCGTCGACAGTGCTGCTACGATGACCTCTGCCCGATTACCCCAGGCGTCCACGGGCATCGCTGAGTCTTTCCAGACCGAACAAATGATTCCTTTGTCCCCATGAAGTCCAGTGATCTTACTACCGATATCTGGGACGAAATCGTACCGATAGGTTAGATCAATACGCCAATCGTCCAGCGGTTGGAGCTGGTACATCTGGGTAGATTTGGAGCGGGTTTGACACGGCAAATACATCCGAGCTTCCCGGAGCATGGCCTGGAACTTCGGTGCGATGACCAAATGTTCCTTGTGTTTGTCCCACAATTGCTTGTAACAATCTAGCAACCCTTGCTGGTAGAGACATTCGGCCTTGTAGTACTTGGCTGCTTGTTCTTCCATGCCTTCTGGAGTAGCTGTCATGGGTTTGTCTTCATGGCGTACGGTAATGTCAATCACCGTAGCCCCGGGGTGTCCGTATTCCGTACGGTCAAAGAAATAGTCGACCTCCCGGCAAGCGGCCGGTGACATTTCGAAGGGTGCGATAATGATGTCGTCGTCCATGGGGATACGACGTAGCGCGAAGATCAGACCGTCGTCGCGTATACGGTCACCGATATCCGGGAAAGGTCGGTAATGCTGATCGTCTCCGTAGAGGTTGAGTGGAAACCAACTCTTACCCCAACTGGCATCACGCGATTCGATACACGTCGTGGTATTGCGCTTGCAGTAGGACTCGGAGACCACAACACCGTCTTCAATGATGCCAGGAATCGACATCATGACAACTTTGGCATTCAGGCCCAGTCGATAATTCCCTTGGTCATCCAACGTAGGGCTGCGACCGATCACCGTACCTGCTTCGATACGGGCGCCAGGTACCAGACGTTTGAAGTCTTTGGTCAAAACGAAATCAAATCCGAAATGCTGATGCATGCAGTGGTAATGATCGAACTCCAGGACGTCGAACACCTTGGTGCGGGCGTCCATGTACACCACCGTAGTGGTAGGATTCTTCTTGATGCCGCCGGCACCGATCGTGGGTGGGTATTTGTGTAGGACCTTAACGACTTCGGCGTCTACGGGAAACGCTACTTCGAAAGTCGCCCGCCCGAACTCGCGTTCAATACCGGTGAGGATACGGCGAGGTTGACAATCTTTGATCGGTAGACACTGACTGGCGTGTGCAGAAAGCATCTGACTTCGGGAGGAGGAGTCATGCGCGTTGAAAGGGCTTATAGCAGCACCGCCCAAGAGTTCAGGACGGTGTTCGTTGGGTGGGTAGGTGGACATGTCGATTTTACACCCCTTGTAAATAAGCGGTACCACACGGAACAAAATTCTTTGAGTCAGATCCCACTACAGTGATAGTATAGAAATGAAACTAATTCGAGGATTCACTCTTCATGAGCATGTCGGTGCTTTCCCAGATGCGCTCTCGGGGCGCAGATATCTACTACACCCTGACGTGGCGGCAGGTCGTGGAAACACATTTGATCTGGCTGCGGGCTCGGACGGAATCGGAAGTCGTGGTGATTGAACCCCACATTGCTTATAAGTACGAAGGTGATCTCTACGGTGCACTGCAAGAGATTGGTATTCCCTCTTACTTGCACTGGACCGTGATGCGAGTGAACGGACTCTACAGTCCCGTAGACTTCCAAGGGGAAACCACCGTGATGATGATCCCTTCCAGAGACGTTTTGAATCAACTTGCGGCGATGGCTCAGTCCACCCAAAGAAAGATCACCTGAGATCGAGGGGAGCCCTAGGGCTCCCCTCTTTTTATGCCGCTTGATTTACAACGAACCGCCGCTTCCCGTACCTCCACGCTGGAATGAACCCGGGGCGGGAGTATTCCAGGAAGCCTGGACGGGACGCGCCCAGGGCGGAAGGTCAGCAGTATTGTTCTGTACCTGCTGGCCACCCCAACTCGGTGCGGCTCGATTGGCTTGGAACCCACCGTACTGACCTCGTGGGGGCGTCAGTCCCTTGATCAGATCATCCACCGACATTTTACCAGTCGATTTGCTCGAAGCAGTGGTAGCTTGCGGTTGCGGTTTCTGCCAGGAAGGTGCGGCAGAGGATGACGCGGTCGTTGGAGCAGCTACCGTCGGTTTGGCTACCTTGGCAGTCCGCGTCCCTTCAGCACCATCGTTCCCCGGGAGTACCGGAATTTGCTCCCGGTAAGCCGACAGATCCTGCACGTCATCCACCCAACTCGTGTCAATCTTGAGCTGATCGGCGTCTTGGAGTTGATTGGCGTGTGTGTCAATGATCTTGTTGAACTGGTTGGCCACCTTGGCATAGGTCTTGACCAGAGCATGGAAAGTCGGCGCAACACTGGCATTGGACGGGCTGGCGTACCGATCGCTGTCCCGGTACTCCGGAAGCAGATACTCGATCAGTGCCAGGAACTGCGGGATATCCGCCTTGCGAAGCTGAGTGCCCAACAGTGTGCGTTTCTCCTGATCCAACGCGTCCACGATCGAGGGGAAGAATCGGGCCAGCCGACTGACCTTCTCCCCACCGAACGTCCCGCCCTTACGGACGTAGAGCGTCAGGAGTTTCTTCTGACCTACGGTGGTGGTGTTTTCCATCACCTTCAGTAAGAGGTCGCGCGTCTTTTCGTCCGCATCCGGCATCGCCGATAGCAAACCGTGTTCCCGCACCTTCATCTTCTTGTGGAGCTTCGGGTTGGCTGCCACCGTCACCAGCTGCATGATCAACTCACGCATGACCCAGGTCAGGCGGAAAGTCATGGCCGTTTCAAGCTTCTGGAGTACCGGGCTGGTATCCAGCACCACGTTCTCACAGATCGGATGGAAGGCAATCAGATTACCTTCCGGGTTGAAAGCACCGGCGTTCAGCAGTTTGGGAGTCGGCAGTGCAAGACGCTTCTCGGAGACCATGAACGGAATCGGGTCTTCCCCCGGTCGCGTCATCGACACCAAGCCGTCTTCATCTATGCTGGCACCGGAGGCCTCGAGGACAGCTTTATAGAGATCCAGAATCTTCATGGTTAAACCCTTGTTTGTGAGTAGTGAACTGCGGGTCCTGCGGCTCGTAGCCGAACCCACCGGCCGAGTAGTCTTGTTCGAGGTTGGCGGTCAAACGCGAGAGGTTGTCGGCAAAGCGATCCAATGTCCGCGCATCCGGCGCACGCACCGGGGCAAACAAACCGTCGCAGAAGCTCGGCGTCATGTACGGGACAAAACCTTCCCCGTCGCTGATGTCGATCTCCACGAACGTCTGCGCCATGACGTTGAAGCTGGCGTGGATCTCCATCGGAATCAGATTACCGCGCGACAGTCCCGGCATCAACTCGGTGATCAGTCGATGGCGGAACGCGTTGGTCTGGTCAATATTGTCGCCGTCGTTAAACGACTGAACGCCGGTGAACAGTACCTCCCAGCTCCCATCGAGCGTTTTGTTGGTGACAGAGAAGTCCAGTTCCGTCAGGAGGAGATTCATCATCAACCCCGGAACGGCCTGGACGAACTCCGCAGCAATCAGTGTGGTGTTACTGTTACCGTTCCACACCTGCATGTCGCCTCGATGAGCGAGCTTCGAACGCGTGCGATCGGACTGAGCCAGGATCACGACGGCGCGATCTTCCAGCGTGTGGGTATCGTCCGCATCCACCAGTTCCCTCCAGGTTACTGAACCGCCCTGCCGCAGCTCCGAACACACAGCGAGTTGATTCAACGAACGCATCCGAGAGATCGTAGGTTCTGCCACGATCGCAGCGATATTCGAGTTCAAGCTGGATGGATCCACGTCATCGCTGGCCGTCTGGGCTTGCCAAGCCGTCAGCATCCGAGACAGGTAGTTACCCGGAATGGTGTTACCGCGATGGGAGACGGCAATGCGTTCTGGACCATGGGTAGCCCGTACGTCGATGACTTCTTCATCACCCAACAGCTGCCGGGTGTCGGCCATACTCATAGACGTGAAGACGTCCTGAGGACGCATCAGGTGTGGCATCTGGTGGAGGTTGGTGATCGACGGCTTGTAATCCGCATTGATCAACTGGAATGCTCCGCCAGTGGATGTCCGATATCCCCGACCGAAGGCATTATTCGACATCATTCGCCGACCACGCAAGATGTTGTTGAAGTACAGTCGCATGTTCGGGTCGAAATGAACACTGGTGTCTCCGAAGGCTGCTGACACACCACAGTAGTCGGTATATCCCATCAACCATTCGACCTGCTGGATTCCACCCGTACCAGGGAACTCGACTTCCATCATGAAACAGATACGGGTCGTGTCGAACCCGTTGTCAATCGGCACGCTGCCGCTGACGGTGGACGTCAGGCGCATGATGTCCGAACCGATGCCACCTAGAGCCCCGGGAGTGAGGTTCTTACCGCCGTGCGTGGCTTCCTGCAACTGCAGCAGGCTGTCGCCATCCACGTAGGACTGATAGGGACGCTGGAACACGTCATTGTAGGTCCCTACTTGGAACATGAGGAGCTTGGTGATATTCATAGGGCGGGAGTGCTCTTCTGTTGGAGGGTTTCGAGAAGTTCACAAAGCTGAATCTTGACATCGGCTGGCGCACTCAATGTACGCGAGCGTCCGATACGACTGGTTTTGTCCAACAGGGCAGGCGGTGCCCTCAAAACCCAATCGTTCTTGGTCAGAATTTCAGCCAGTCGGTCAATAGCTCGGGCCGCGATGTTCGATTGGCGGACCGTCGAATTACGTTTGACCGGTGGAGCGTAGGGATATTGCTCTTGGAGACGCTGGAGATTCTCCTTGGGGATTCTCAGGCGGCTTTCCGTAGCGCCAATCACGATGTCGTCGCTGATTTGTTCTTCCGAGGTGACAATAGCTGCCAGATCGTAGAACCCTTTCTGCCAGAGCAGAGCTTGGGTCACAGCCAAACAATTCAAGAACGGATCAATCGTAAGCAGATCCACACCTTTGGGTGGGATGATGCCATGCATGACCCATTTCACCAACCACATTTGATGTGGGGCAGTGTCCATCTGATCCAGTGTTTTCACGAGCTTCAGACACTCGTTCAGGATCTCCGGGTCGACATCAGCACCCGTGACTGTCGCCAGTCGGTAGGAGTCCAAGGGGTAAACATTCAACACCGTGATATCGCCATCGGAGATATCAGGTTTGAGTTTGTACATCCCGGTGACGGCTTCCTTGTTGTCTTCGGCAGCCTCCTTTTTCTTTTTCTCGGTCACCTTACCGCCGAACTTTCGACCGAAGTCTCGGTCCAGCGATTTCATTTTGGAGTCGACGTAATAGTGGACCTTGGCAATCAGGTTCACTTGCTCACCCGAACCGGTTACCGTGGCGGGCGCCAGTCGGCGCACACACGTCATGGCCAGCAGCCAATACGGTAACTGAAGCGTCCCTAGTCCAGACAACACCGGTGTAAAGGTCTTGTCACCACTGGTACGTGTCTTGATGGAGTCTTCGATGAACTCCCGCAAGCGATCCAGTTCCGGGGACTGCATCAGGTGAGTACTGTACAACAAACCAAAGGCTTGGTATTCCTTGTAATTGTTTCCCAGTTCGTTATGTGCCATTTCCACGAACTGGCCCCAGATCGGAATCATTGGTCGTAAGGCCACGGCCAATACCGACAGACCGAAATAGTCTGGCTGGAGATACGTACGCTTGGCCCGGTCATTTCCCGCTTCTGGATCCAACGTGTCTTTCACGCTGGAGGGGTAGTCAATGTTCACGTAGAACTTGACGTAGTGGGAGATCTCCGACAACGGCATGTAGTTGTACAACGCGGCGACTTGGCGCCGCAGCGTGGTGGTTGCCGACACCAACCGCCGATCTTCATCCAACGTCTTGCGAATCTCTTCGTAGACGTCCCAGATACCTTGCTGACGTTCTGCCGACAACGACGCCCAATACCCATTGATTTCCCCGAACAACGTTTCGGTATTGATCTCATCGTCATTACGACTTTGGGTGCGAGCGTAAGTACTGGAGACATCCCACGTACTGATCTGTCCGAGGTGCTCCAGAGCGATCGTGTACAGTCCCGCACCGTCTGACGAGGAGGCTTTGATACGCATGGTGATACTCCGATTTTTATTGTACAGGTTTATGAGCGGACCTGTCTAAAGCAATAGTATGTTTTTGAATCCGGTTTGTATCGAGCGGACAGCTCACAACTCCTACGTGGCGACAAGCGCCGCCTCCTCACCCCATGTGCATCAGCGCCATGGGGTGAGGGGGTTGGTGTCAGTGTGCATTTTCAAACTGCCGGAACATTAGATTCATACGGATTCCTTTTGGCCTAGATATCATTAGGCTTTCGAAAGAAGGGTTGTTTAAGGGGCTAAAGGAGGCCCCTTAAGGGGCCTCCCGTAGTCTCCGATTTACATCGGGATATCGTCGTCGCTCCAACCACCGGCGTCGCCGCTGGATTCGGAAGTGGTACCGCCACCGGAGGCACCGCCTTGCTGGCCACTCCAACCACCTTGACCACCACCAGCGTTACCGCCTTGGTTGTTGTTCCAGTTACCACGGTTGTTACCACCACCGCCACCCTGGTTACCGCCCCAACCTGCGCCCGGTTCGCGTGGCGGAAGCGGCGTGTACTCATTAATGTAAAGTTGACTGAGTAACTTACCAATACCTTCGGCCCAACCACACGCGTAGAGCTGCGAAAGCTGACCATCTTCCCATGGTTGGCCGTCTTTGTGGAACAACTTCACTGCACGACGGGTGTCGACCACCGGCTTCAGAACGAACTTGCAGTTCGGGCGATCATTGTCCCAGCTCTTGGTACCGATATAGATCTGACCAGAGGCCGTACGACCAACAGCGATCGTACCGTCAAGCATGGGTTCTTTGGACCATGCGTTTTGGCTACGCATGAATCGACGATTGTGAATCTCGATGCGGTCGAAGGTTGCTTCGGTAGCATCACACGCCTTCAAGATCAACTTGAGGATCATGAACATCGTAGGGATGTCGATCAGAAAACTGATCTTCCCGTAGTCCTTGTCGTTCTCGACACCCGTGCGGGTTTCGAACAACACACACCACGGACCGGCCTTACCGTCGCGCTTGACGTTCACAGTCAGCAGCGGAGCACGGCGTGCTCCGTTGATCGGTTCACCAGCCAGGCGCAGCGCGTATTCGTTCAGGACGTTCGGAGGTTTGATATTGGGGTTGTTGGGTCGGTTATAACCGTCAGCCATGTTCGCAGTTCCTGGTTGGAGGGTATCTCAAGCTATTATACAGTTGCTTGAGTTTTTACAGAAGTTTGACAAGGGCGCTACGCTGGGCGTCGTTGTCGACCTTTTTAATGGTTTCCCGAATACGATCCAGCGTCGTCGCATTCGTCCACTGCCACCGGTGAGCTAGCGATTCAATGACTTTCCTGAGTCCCGCCGGTTGGGGATTAAACATGTTTCCATTATCACCGTAGAGCTGTAACGTAAACTTGTTGAACGGTATGTTCGTCAAATCTTTACCGCCAGTGAGCTTGGTGTTCCAAGCCGCGGGCCCTTTGATCTTTCCCGTGTGGGATTCTAAAAGCACTAAACGTTCGAAACGATAACGCGCTAAAAGATCCACCGGTAGATGAGTTACCAGCAAAGCCGTGGGGTGTTGCCCGGTGATCTCAAAATCAAAGAACTGAATCGCAGCCGAGTGATTGTTCTTCAACAACAGTTCAAGTGTACCTTCCTCCAAACGCTGTTGAAAGAGCTGCTTCTCGGTTTTTGGTTCCCGTAATAACGCGCCGGGAAAACGTCGTTGAAGTCCCTTATAGTCGCTCAGATAAAACACCGTCCGACAATGACCGTGAGAGGCTTCAGTCACCGCAGCAGGAATGATCGACAGTTCCTCAAGAGCGGCCGGCCAAGCATCTTCGGGTAGCAAGGAATTACGTAGTTCAGTTGGTAGGCATGCGATCAAGTTACGGACAATCGTACGGACATTGAACCAAACTTCGTGAACCAAGGAAAACGGTGCAGGGGACTCCGGACGATCCGGATAAACGCCCGCACCCGCTTCGATCGCTAAGGAGGTACCGATCGAAATCGGTACCTGGCCTTTCTCACGTTGTTCGATGGCGAGTTGAATAGCGGCGTTCATCTCAAGTAAACTCCTCAATGCGCTTCGCACATCGCTCCAGAACCAGAGGATCCTGTGTTAATTGATTCACTTTCGCTAACAGAAGTTCACTCAAGTTCTCTCGGGTGATTTGTACTGACACAAAAGATGAACGTAAGTCCACCAGTAAGGACGCTTGTTGTGTTTGGGATTCTCCCACTTTCGACGTCCAATGTATCAATGGAAACTGTTTACGCAGTACGTCAAAACTTTGGAGAATGGGATCGGTCTTGTCCGCTTTCACACGAACATGACTACCGTCGACCAACTTACTTACCTTGACACCCAGAACCTTAAGCGCCTCATCTACAGGAAGTCCTGTACAGTCGATTGTCACGTACGACATGGCTTTACGATTCACCACGAACGTATCTTGGAGTGTCCCATCAGGTTTAGCTAGAAAACGCCAGTGTCCTTTCTCTTCTTCTTGTCCGTGTTCTAAACGATCAAATGATCCATTGACACGAATCTTACCGCGGGAACACGGGGTGTGGATGTGGGCACCTAACACTCGATGGCGAGTGATGGACTCGTAACGTTCCGAACTGTGGCGTGGCGCCTTGACATGCGCCGGGAGTTGGAATTCGAAAGCGCCATGTAAGACGGTAAAGTCCACTTGTTCGAGTCCTTTGACCTTTAGCAAGTGACACACTTCCTTCCACGTATCATCTGGTTCCGGACGCCATTCATCGGGAACGAATAGAACGTCGATACCCAGGTCCTCGAAACGTTCAATACTGAGTTCGGTGAAATAGTGGAAGTACTTCCCACCCATACCCAACTTGTTGAGGATCTCCAACAACCGAGTCTGTCCCCAGTCATGGGTGGGGGTACCTTCCATAAACACCAAGTGGATTTGGTGTTTTTCACACATCGGGATGAAATGTCCAGCCCACTCTAAGATTTGCGCGACCTCGATTTGGTTTAATGAAAGTAGGCGATCGAAAAGATCGCCTCCCACCAAGATCATGTCGAGCTCATGGGTGGACTCTGCGTCTGGGAAGGCTCGACCAAGATTCGTCACGATGTGGAGTGTGGGTGTCTTTGAGTGTCCGAGATGAATGTCAGACACTGAAGCTATTCGAAGTCCCGATTTCATCGCAGTCTAGAAATCGTCTTGATCGTCGGTGATCGACAACTTACTTTCGACGATTCCATTCGTTGCCGTGGGGGCGTCCAGAACATTACCGTGTTCGTCTTTGATCAAAAGTAAAGGTAGGCCGTAACGGGCACGAATGACATTCCAACGCTTAGCAGATTCCACGTCCAGAAAAGTAGCGCCGGTACGGGCTTTAGCCAGTTCGTCGCGTAAATACTGTTCCGCTTGAGCAGGGTGAACGTTTTCTCGTAGTTGCGCTTGCACGACAATTTTGGAGAAATCCACTTCCTGCTGGAACACCGTAGGGAGCGAGCGCATCAGCGGAGGTAGGCGAAAAAGCACTTCACCGGTGGTTAAGTCCGTGACGTCGATACAACGCAAGGGTGTTCCCGCTATCGCCAACCAACGTGTCAGGTCTACTTTGGTACCCGGTGGTGCCGCGAGCATCGGAAGCAAGTGATCAACGAACTCTTGTTCGGTCAGACGAGGGACGTCGTTTTGCGTAGCCTCGGCCAACACTTTGAAGGCTTCCGCGACGTCATCGGGTGTGGGTGTGGGAGGGCGCAGCGCGGGATCGAATTCCTGATCACTCATCGGTGGGTTCCTGCGTCGGAGTGGGTTCGCCCTGCTGGTACGGACGACTTTCCGGACCGATAGGTTCGGCATGGATGAAACTCACCGTCACCGGGTAGAACTCGTCGTACTGGAAACCTTCTTGAGTACGCGCTGCGTCCAAGGCTTCTGCCAGACGTGATCCCAAGATGGGTTGAAGTTGCTGGAGTCCCAAGAGTTTGTTCTCTTCTCCGTTCTCTCCTTTCAAGAGAATCTGGACAAAACCAAACACGGGGTGTTTGCGTTCCGAGAGCGCCACCCACATCGGTACGTCTTCATCGACTGGGGTCTCTCCATTCAGTCCCAACACGGAGACTTTGGCATCCAGGAGTTTCGGCATCCGCTTAGGCATGTCCAATTCGTTGTGGTGATACAACTCAGCGATACACTGCTGTAGGTAATCCAGATGATCCTTCAGATCACCCGACAGTCCGTTATGAGCCGAGGCCAAATACTGCACACTCTGGTCCAAACGACCAACATCACTCAGCACTTTCCCCATGAACTCGATCAAGCGCTTCTGGGCGTTCTCCGGAGTCGGAGGCAGTTCAGATGAGGTGGTCGGTTGCGATGAATCACGAGCATCGTTAGCAGCAGGGAGAGACGTATCAGGGATCATGCGGCAGTTCCTTGGTTATTCAGGTTGAAAATGTTCAAAGTGATAGAGTTACGAGTTTCGATCAACTTACCAACACTGTAGGACTGTCCGTCTTTGACGATTGTTGCCGAAACTGTCAGGTTAATTCGATTGGGATCATCGGGGTTGGGTCGATCGGTCGAGACATCAATGGTCGAAGCATCGGAGATCGACGCAAAGTACCCTTCGAGTTCTTCTCGTACCTTGGTACGCAACGTGTTGTCGTCGTGTTGATATGCTTGAATTTGTTTCTGAAGCGACAGAACACGCCCCGGGAATTCATTGGATTGGGAGTACTCGCTGGTGAGATAATACGCCAACATACGGTCCACCGCTGAAGCGATGTCCGTGATAAAACCCGCCAGACTCAGTGACGGTACAGCAGAAGTCGCCATGACAGGTCCTTTTTTCGAAAAGAAAAAACATCAACGTAGTAGAGTGGGTGGGCACCAACGCCCACCCACTCCAAGGGTTTGTCTCAACCCCACTCGTTGTCTTCCGGTGAGGTAATGTCGCGCGTGCCAGAGAGCAGATAATACTCCGCCTCGCACCAGGTCTGGAAAATATCCACTTGTTCCAAGAACGTCGGTTGAGTATCACCGGGCAAGAGTTCATCACCGTAGGTGGTAGCTTCCCACCCGTTCTCGTCGTTGAACACCGCCAATCCGTTTGTTGCCAGTCGGTAGTCGTAATGATCTTTACCAACGCCTTGAGACTTGTGATCGACGTATTGATCACCGTAGCCAAAGACTCGGCCTTCTTTATACAACTTCCGAACGAACGGATTAGCCATCACCCAACGTTGCATCTGTGGTTTGGCTTGCTGGAAGTCCTCCACCGAAAGTAACGGGCGGATGACATCCTCGTCCCAGGTATGACGCATACTACGCCGTACGGCTTCGATCCTTGCCATCGCTGTTTCACCGTAGTTCTCTTCGAACAGGTGTGTAGCGCGCTCGAAAAACGACTGGGAAGCACCCGCCAGTACAGGGCTGGGATGATCGAATTGCTGCTGGAGAAAACGGATGGTTTCCTCACGGGGGCGGCCGTAAGCTGCTGCACGGAACGACATGGCATCGCCGTCGATTAGAAGAGCCATTTCGTGTCCTCATCTTCATTACAGGATTGAACAGGCGTGTTAGAAAACACGCTTACTCGTCTTCCGCTTCATCATCAAACACGATTTCGAACGCATCGTCGAAGATATCGTCGTCCATGTTCTTGATGGCTAGCGGGGTGGTTTCCAGATGATTCAAAGCCGCCTGCGCCCGAGTCACGGATTGGTGGCCTTTCCGCACTTCGTCTTTGGAACCTTCTTCACCATCGCGCGCGTAGTTCTCACGCAGAGCAAGCACCGCATCTTCCGCGTAAGGTAGGACGCCGCGTAACGACACACCTAGGAACTGAGTGAGTTGGTTCTGCTTTTCCGCTTCGCGTTCCACTTCCGCCCCGAGGTCGGTCAAGAAGTCAAGGGTGGTTTCCATGTGATTCTCGACGATGTCTTCCATCCGCTCCTGAAACGAACGTGGCGAAAACGGTGGTAGCGTCATCAGATCGTGAGAGAGCTTTAAGAGCTCTTGATCGAGTTTCCCAAACACTTGTTGACTGGCTGCTTCCGGCGCCACCCCTTTCTTGATCAGTCCGAAGAACCGAATCGTGGGGGTGGTTTCGATTAATTTACTGACTTCTTCAGTCATCACTGCAATACCTCTTTAAAGAACAGGAGCGGTGTACAAAAAGATGGTATGTTTTTAAACTGGGGTGGAATCATCGTCCATATTGACATAGACTTCTTCATGACGTAACACCCCAGCCAACATGCGCTGCCATGCAAAAGTCGGCTGGGTAACCGAGGCAATCGTTACCCCACCCAGTTGACATTCTGCACTTTCGAACCAGATATCCGTTTGATCTTTGATGAGTTGATAGGTCAACGAACCCGATAGACGTTCGAGATACGTTTGTGCTAACCGTGCGATTTCTATCGCACCATACTCTGTATCATTCATCAATCTTTTCAGACCGAGGTAATAAAGGACCGTCAAACGATCTCCTGCAAACCCTCGACGAAACGTCACCATCAGATCTCCCGCGGCTACCCCCACCGGTTTCATTTCACGGAGTTCTGTACGTCCATCTTTTAGCCGGACAGTACAACATAGTGAAGGTAGTATCGGATAAAGTTGTTTGAGCGACATGTCGATTCCTAAATGGTACTGGGGGTGAGACTAGTCTCACCCCCAGATGTTTACTGACCCCGATGTAGCCAATTGGCGTTGGTGCTGGCCACCGGTGGGGGTATAGCTTGGTTCTTTGACATCATCCGTGGTTTGTCCAGGTCCAGTGCGCCCATATGGGGGGCAAGACGACTGAACTCCCTTGCTTGTTTGTTTGACAGAAGGAGAGTGCCGTTTAAGGCATCCCCATCAAAATCAGCCGTTATCTTCAGTAGGGATCGTTACACCCTACCCGTCCCTAAGGACTGCTCTGAGTTTCCCCAGAGACGAGACTATATCTTAATCCTTCTCTTTCGAGTTAGGACCTCTCCCATTTCGGATCACTTGACCCTACGCAGCTCATTCGCTAGTCGTTGAACGTTCTCCCTGGCCCGCTTTTCAGCGGCACTTACCGAGGGAGCTTCGCTGCTGATTGCCCAATCCGACAACTTATCAAACCTATCGCTTTGGCTTTCGCCTCGCAGTGGTATGTCGGCTCTCAGGGGATTCCAGCAATTAAGGAGATCTATCAACCGGTATCTCTACCGGAGGAAACTAATCACATCACGTTCTTAATGTCAAAATGTCGGAAACACCCTGGAGTTTTCTTCAAGGCGCGCCTTATGGTGTTTGGATATTCACCCAGCGACTCTGCAAATGCATGTATCGAAGTGTATTTGCAGGTGGTGTTAGTCGTGGTATCCGTAACTTCGATGGGCTGTCCAGCCGCTTTGCGGAGGAAGGACAGCTCCACCATTTCCTCAGAGTAGTCCGGCCAATCGGCCGGATCGTCCAAGTATTTGAAAACCCACCCTTTAATCAAGCGATAGGGTTCGGCTGCGAGGTTCAGGTTGAAGTTAATGGTGCCTCGTTTGACGTGGGTCATCAACTCTGCCGTTCCTTGGTCTGGAAAGATCGCAACTTGGTTGTTTCGGTAGTTCTTAGCGACTATATCCCGAATGACACCGCCTTGCTCCTTGGAGTGTCTTTGCCTAAGGCTGTAACTTTCCGACTGGGGAAGTAGGAACGTGTAGCGCTCAAGGTATTTCTTTTCGGCGTGATCTCGAATCGTCCTCCAGATCTCCCCTTTAGTCCAACCGAAGTGGCGACCGACCTCGCGCATCGAATAGAACTCCTGCGCTTCGCCGGTTTGGTGGTCGACGCACAACACGCCTCTGACATCAGTCCGTAGCCCGGTTTTATAGGCGTGAATCAGATTCTCGGTCCGAGTCACCCACTCCAGGTTCTTAAAGTGGTTGTTGTGTTTGTCACCGTCTTTGTGGTTAACCTGATTTCGGTCTCCTTGAGGAAGACCGTAGAAAGCTGCCGCCACCATGAGGTGTACAAGAGTGTGGAGAAACTTCTCACCATTCCAAGCAGAAACGGCTAAGTAACTACCTTTCGAAGTTTTATGCTCCCTCGGTAGAATCAGACTGTTTTTGCGCTTGTACCAGATTTCTCCATGCGGCGAAGCGAGATAGTGAGGGAAGTCAGGTATTTCGAAAAATCCCGGATGAGTTTCAGATTCGGTCGGCGAGAACACCACATTCTCGTCGAGTGTTTCAGATTTTGACATGGAACCCTCCTTCGGGCGGTGCGCCCTTAGGGGACTTTCAACGTGTGTGATTGATTTGGAGCCTTCAGGCACAAGACTGACATCGCTACTGCATTGATCTTTGGATCCTTGATGATCTTCGTCACGTAGAACTGCTGAATGGATCCACGATCGAGCGAAGGGTTACGATTCAAGAGGATACAGGGCCCACGTCCAGGCGCTTCCGCAATCAGTTCATCGAACAGTTTGTCCAGTAAAGGACTGTACGCCAATGTGTGTTCTCGCAGATGTTTCAGGATCTCGTTGGGTGTGAATGGTAGCCCTGTATCTGGGTTCGTCATCCGCATCATTTTACTGGTCAGATGTAGGCTATACGTCGACACTGCCACACCCCAGGGCAGATACAGCTCGTCGTACGCATGACGCTCGGACAACGAACTAATCACCGAACGGAACGTGAAGAACAACGGACTGCCGTAGATGTCCTTACGGAACAACCCCTTTTTTGACGCCAACGTCGCCGTCATGAACTCCTGATGATACTGGGCCATGTAGTCGTTGGCTTTCACCGCACGTGACTGTCGACGTTTGATATCCAGAGGTGTCAGTGAGTACACGGTGGAGCTGATGGTTCGGATGGCTTCCAACGCCATCTTCATCGTCATGTCCACAAACGTTCCGGTGATGGTTTTCTCCGCTACGAATCCTAGACGTGAGGGGATCGGCAGGTGTTTGCAGAAAATCTTGTTCCTGTTCAACTTGATAAACAGGTACAGGTCATCACGCTGGCGCTTGGTGGTTCCAGAAATCACCCCGGCGTCGAACAAACGATCAATGATGGTGTCGAAGTTTTGATAGAAGTAGTTGATACCGCGCTCAATACCTAGATCCATCAGCTTCCGGATCTCTCGGTGAGGCTCACTACCCACCGGCATCACGGGATCACAAAGCCATGCCAAGCCATTGATACCCCCATGAGTCAAAGCCTTGGAGAGCATCGTCCAGACTTGGGGATTGATGAACGTTTCCACACCTTCCGGTGGGGCGATCCAGAGTAAGGATTCGAGTGGTTGTTCGGATACGGGGTGGACGGTGGTATTGCAGTGGGAGCAGTGCATCCCGATCTTGGTGGCGCCGCGGATACGCCGACAGTCACACTGCGGGACAACATTGAGGCTGTCGCCCTCGTAGAACGTGTAGATCAACTTATCGAGTTGCTTCTTGTCTTCAGCCGATGTAACGTCGAAACTGTTGAGTAGTACCGGTGGGGTGGTGGTAGTATCGAATTTCTGATCTAGGTCAACCAGACGGATGCCTACGCCGTCAAAACGACGGCAGCTGTCAATCCCTGGACGAGGTTTGACCCGGAGGGCAGGGTCGAGTGCATCTAACTTTGGTTTGGTCATAGCGTCCCTCAATGGACTAGGAGACGATTGGTGAACGACAGTGAAGTCCTAGGCGCAACACCATCATGCCATTAGGCGATACGGTTCCTTTTTACGAAAAGACAGCAAAAAAGAAAGGGGCCCGTGAGGGCCCCTTTCTTATGCTTTCAATAACGACTTGGCTTAACGCCAGCCGCCACGACCGGTGTACGGACGGGCGAAGTTGCGACCGCCGCCGGCACCCTGGCCGTAGGTGAACACACCGCGACCGGCCTGACCACCGAAGGTGAGGCTGGACAGGTCCTGACGACCACGCACGGAGGTCTGACCGAAACCGATCAGGGTGTTCTCCGGACGGATACGCAGACCCGCTTCACCCGCGGCCTCCAGCGCGTAATCCAGCACGTCCGGCGCGAAGTTCACGCGACGAGCGTAGCCGGTGAAGTGCACCGTCGGGCCGAGGATCTTGCGGATCATGTCCTCGCGATCCGCCAGACGCACCTGCGCGTCCACGTCGAGGTTGTCGAACGTGGCCTGCCAACGGATGATCATCTGCGGGTCGATCGTCGCGTAGCTGTTCAGGACCATCAGGTAGTCCAGGGCACGCACGTCACGACGCACACCAGCCTCGTCCATGTAGTAGCCCAGGTGGATACGGTTGTTGTCATCCACCACGATCTGACCGCCCTTCCAGTTATTGCTGAAATTGCCGTTGGTCAGGTTGTCGAGCGCGTTCACGATCGAGTTGTTGGCTTCCGCCGAACCCTCGGCCGCATCCAGCAGGACACGGTTCAGCCAGCTGAGTTCACCGGACTCCTCCACGTCAATCGAGATGATCGGCTTGTCGTGCACCGCGGTCATCAGCAGGCGAGCCAGCTGAGCGTCATCGAACGCGGCGGTGTTGGTTTCCACCGGCACACCTGCCGGCACACCGTCCGGACCCGGCAGCTCGTAACCGATCGCACCGATATCGTGCAGATCGACCTTGTTGATCCCGCGGAACTGCGGGCTCCACACGCGACCCCAGTTGAGGTTGCGAGCGATCAGGGTCGAACCCAGCAGACTCAGCATCTGCAGCTCCGGCGTGATGATGTCCTGGTCGGTGTCCAGACGGGTCAGGATCGCACGAGCGAAGTAGTGCTGCGTGGCCTGCTGCTGACCGAAACCCGCCTGCGGCGGAGCGACGTAGGTCAGGTCGATGAAGCCTTCAGCACCGCCCAGCGGGATCTGGCTGTCCAGGTCGAATGCCTTCTCGGTCTGGGACACGCCCTGCGGGGTCTGCTCGCTGTAGTGCAGCTTGACCGCGAAATCCGTACGGATCGGCAGACCAGCAGCGGTCTTGTCGTCCACGGAACGGAAGTCGATCTTGGCACTGGCCTGGGTGTTGTCACCCAGATCCGCCAGCGACACGATATCGGCCGTGGTCTGCAGGATCGAGGACATGGCCGTACGGGTCAGCGCCTCGGACACGAAGAACGCGACCTTGTGGATCACATCCTTGTCCTTGACGTCGGTCTCGGCCGGCAGAGTCTGGTGGCCGGCATCGTACGGGACGATCTTCAGACCAGCCTGCTGCGAGACGATATCGACGATCTGGCCCCAGAGTTCCTTGGTGTACACGTCACCGACGACGGTGGTGTAACGCGACGGCTTGCCGCCGACCTGGAACGTGGTGGGCTCGTAGTCGTCGTTGGCGTCTTCGACCAGAACGGTGTGGATGGCCGCATGGGTTTGGCCGTCCTTGCTGATCGGCAGCACGGCCACCAGCAGGTCGACCTTCTTGCCGATCTGGTTGCGGTCGATCATGATCAGGCGGGTGTTCTGCGCCTCGGCGATCACGGAGGCATTCGTGAAGCTCTTGAACTCCTCGATGAAACCGGTCTTCATCGCTTCGAGATCGGCCGCTGGACGCTTACGACCCATACCGGTGCGCAGGCTGCTCAGACGACCGATACCACGACCACGCGGTGCGCTGGCCTGGGACTGGGTGCCCTGGGCACCCGTGTTGCGGTTCAGGCTGTCGCCGAACACGCTGCCGGAAGCCGGAGTCTGCTTACCGGACTCGTTGTTGCCGTTGTTGCCAGTGTTGACGGGCATAGTACTTTCCTTCGATTGTTGAGTGTTGATGTTCGCGCGAACACCGAACGCACTTTGAGTGGTCTGGTGTCAGAGGGATAGTAAGGGTTTCAAAACGATTTGTTTAGACCTCTTACTTAGAGCGGGTAGGTACCGGACTCCCTCTGAGTATCCGGTACCCTTCTTGGAACCCAGAAAAAACGTGACGACATTATAGCCTGTCTTACCGACGACCCAGTGGTAACCGGTCGTCGAGAAGTGCAAAGTCTTCTATACCATTAGGCCCTTTGCTGTATTTTTTCACACGTCGTTGTGGGAAGCTACGGATAGTATGACCCTCTCTCCTCACCCTACCGCCACAGGGAACTGCAATGTATCAGCTCTTCCAAGAGTCTCCTCTCGATATCGGCGGGGGGATGATATTCCCCGAATTCCGCCGTATTCGCGATGGACTCCAGCTGTCGGTCAGGCGTATCCAACAATATCGGCGTGACAATCCACGGTATCTACCTGGAGGTCATCTTCTTATACGTCTACTCCAGAGCATACCCGTCTCTCAAAAACTGGACATTGCCACCTACAACGACAAAGTGGGTGATGTTGCTTTGCTGGTAGCGCAAAGCTTCCACTTGACGTCTGCTTTGTCCAAAGGTAAAGTGTGGACACCCGGTCCTTTTCTAGGGGCAAACGTCAAAGAGGTCGTGATCGCCAACACCGATCCGTGGGACGTGGTAGAAGGACTGAAGGATTGGCAAAACCTCAAACCCATTCGCTTTCTCTACCACCCCATGTCCAATCTGAAGCTCCCTGTACCGGACGGACAAACGGACGTAGTGGAAGGGGGCGTCTCGGTAGTGACGATCAATATCCCGATGTTGATGACGCAGTACTTGGCATGGCGCCATGCGTTCAAAGACATCGACGAATCCCCGCGTTCGGTAGGTCAGTTCCTCCAAGCTTACCCGATTCCGAATATGTTGGATTCACAGTTGGATTTAGCAATTGTCAATCGTCTGACGGGGCAGTTCTTCGGAACCACCCTCTTGGGAGAACCTTATCGCCATCCGTTTTATCTCACGGATTGGTCAAGTGAAGTGGATCAAGTATTGACGAAGTTCCTGACGCAAGTGGGGTATAAGCGGTGGGATTTTGACACGATACTCTCCCATATCCCTACGGTCTACGCTGAAGATTTACATCGCGTGATTGCATTACCTGAACTTGCTTACACCACACAGCTTCAGTGGGCAGTGATGTTGGCTCGGCTCGCGTTGATTACGTTCTTGGTTCAGTTTAACCGAAAGACGGAAAACGAACGCAATCAGAAATACTTGAACTTGATCCGGCGGTGGTTGCGGTACATGGACGGCAACAAGACGCTCAAGACGGCATTACCTGCTGACCTGTACGAAGACGTGCAAGTGTTGATCCAATACGGTATCGAACCGTATCTGTAGAACAAAAAAAAAGAACGATCACGCCCAGGCACCCCGTCAGGGTGCCTGGGCGGTATGCCCTTACGCCAACCAATACCGTGCGGCGTTATGCATCAGGCGGTAGGCCTCGGTGGCCTCTCCGCTGACCTCGCGATTATTGCTGTTGCTGTTACCGTGATACAGATCATCCCTTCCGCGCACAGCGGTATGATAGATGATCAGATCGCGGTCATTCGAGTAACGTTGGAAGGCAACGATTCGTGTACGCGACGCGTTGATCACCAGGATCTTGCGACCTTTGGGATCGACCGATTTGTAAACATTACCGAGGCCCTTTACCGGCGGCAGTTCGGCGCAAGCCAACCCGTCGAAGTAACCGGTGCCGTTGGCCCAGTTGTCATCGTAAGTAAGTTCCTGCACTTTGGCGTTGTTCCAGATCGAATGAAACAGGTGAGTCTGTCGCACCTCCAGGTAGCGAGCGATGGCTTCGTCAGCGCTGGAGTCGAAAGTGGTGGTATTGACAGCGTTCATAGCAGGCCTCCTGAAGGCACTTGTGGTAGTGAGAGCGATACGGTCATCCGCATCTTAGTTTCTCTCCTCTACTCACCAGGGTGTTATGGGTGTGTAATTTTTTTCAATAAACGACATACATCCCTACCCCGTTTCTTGCCGGGGTAGGGATGTATGATGCCATTCAACATTCCAGTTCAGGAAGGCTCCAATCGTCGGCCAGTAACCACTCGTCATCAGAAACCAATCGAGTCTGATCGCGATTCTTAAGGTAGATACCCAATGACTCAAGAATTAGATAAAAAGACTCCACCGTCTGGATGATCAAGGGTCGAATATCCACCGCTTCAATCACTTCGCGTGGTATACCCGTCGTGGCAAGCACTTGCTCCGGTAACATCATCACAGCCATCGTGGTCTTATTGTGGCTTTCTAACCAGGCTTTGAGGCGATCGGTGATCGGACTCCCACCAATTTTCTCATACCACGCCTGAACGTCCGTCTTACGTTCAAGGTTCACGGGAACTTTCACGGCCACGTAAGGCGGTGTGGGGGCGTGTCCATAGGTCTCAGCGAACACCGATTCCCACAAGTCGTAATGGAGGTAATTAGAGGATTCTGGATTCTTATAAGCTTCTGGTCCCTTGATTTGCATTCTTGATAACAAACCGTAGGATCCGTCCAGCACTCCTTGATGAATACCCTGTTCGATCTTGGCAACATACCTCAAGATTTGGAGTGTCTTAATTTGTTTACCGGCGCGTACTTGGTCCATCACGTACTTAATGAGATTATGGGCTTTCTCCGTGATCTCGGGTGGGACATTGGAGTTCCGTAGCGCCACGCCTTTGATCTCTAGCTCCAGTTCCTTCAATACGTTGCCTTCTTGGGCGGCGCGATAGGCGTAATAGTGCTTGGCACGTGACGTCAATCCAAAGACTGGGAAATAATACTCGTTTTTCATGGACAGCTTTTTGACGTATTGGGAAGACACGCCCATCGCGGCTGAAGTCGTGGAGAGTATATGCCTGATCAACTGACCAGCGAGATAAAACATCACGGTGGCAATATCTTCAGATTCTTTGGTGAAATCCAACTGACCTCGATACCACGTCGTCCAATGTTGGACGGTAAAGATCGTGGAGTCCGTATCAGACGTAATGGCACAACGCCGAACGATCTCCGGTGTCTTGAAAATCGACGCGGGTAGATTCTCCGTCACCCAGAAACATTTGATAAACGACTCGTAGTGGTTGAGGGTTTCGATCACCGATTTAGCCGTCGCACCAATACGACCGTAGGACTCCGGTCGTGCCTCACTCAAGGGTACGTTGGATTTATCTCCGTTTGCATCCTTTAACGTACCACCAGCCAATTCCTGAGAGCAAAGCATGAATACTAAAGCTTCCAGGTTGCTGTCCATTTTCCCGATCCACTCTTTAGCGACGTCCACAGGAAGTGGAGCTAAGTCGTGAGTTGAGAGGCGCTTCAGGAACGTGCGAACAAATTCCGGATTACAGAGTTTGAGGTGGTACAGGTCTGACGTGTAGAGGAAAGCCGACCGTTCTAAGTCGTTAAGTTTACCCAGCAAATCCATCAACTTAGTAAATTCTTTCGTGTCGCGCCAATAAAAGTCGCAACAACGATGAAGTGCGGTGTCGAGTTCCTCAAGTGTCGGTGGTCGTAACCCAAACGTCTTCATGACGACTTTGATGGTATCGTAATCAGAATGGTTAACGATCGAAATGATGTTGTTACGGGCGATGTCCGGACACCAATAGTGACGGTTACCCATCAAGAATTTTTCATTGTTCGTATTACCGTACGACGTTGCTACTCGACACCCGGAAGTCAACGTCGAATGACTAGACTTATTCCAAAGGATGGTGTAAGGTGAACTGTGAGCACCCGACAATGAATTGTTCTTGAGCTTGAACGTCGTTTGCTTGGAATTACCAATACGCGCAAGAACTTCGTCACCCGCCATCTTAGCAGCAAACATCTCGGCTTTAGCGACTTTACGTCGTTCGAGATTCTTGTCAATATAGACAGCCAGCAAGGATTTCTTCTGTTCGGGGGGCAGGTAAGCAGTCATCGAAGGTGACAGCGCTTGTTTGCCTCGATACACGGAACTTAAGAACTCACTGAAAGACATGGTCTTTTGTTCACGATCCCCGTTGGACTGGCGAACCAACACCATCGTCTCGGGGTCGTGCAACGCGTGAGGTTTACCTTTACCGACTTGTGACAACACAAAAGCTCGAGCTTCGTCAATAGGCAAACCTCGCATCTTAGAAAGATAAAGACTAGCGTCTTCCAGATACGTACGCTTTAAATTCACTTTACGGGTATACGTTTCCGTCGGGCGGACAAAATGATGCATGGTAGGTTCCCCGTGGGTTCTATCTCATTAGGCGTCTTAGTAAAATCCTACCGGACCCAATCGACAGCATAAAGTGAGAGGCGGGCCCGGTGGGCCCGCCTCTCAGGCTGCGCTGGTGAAAGCGCACAACGACAAGCCAGGTTTTAAGACCTGACCAGCGCCCTCGGCTGGGAAATCGAGAACCATGCCGACGGCTAGTAGACAACGCCCGCCCGCGTCGTCTACAACATAGCACGCATTCGATAACAAAAAACATCTTACGGCCTTTAACCGCTAACGATTTCGGTCTTAGAAACCTTTAACCCAATGGCAGATAACGCCTGCACGGCGAGATTCTGTTGATCGGGGGAGATGTTTTCGACGTAGAACGCGACCGTACGGATCATCTCCACCACATACGTTTCATCTTTGATCCACGGTAGGCCGATGAACGAGCGTTGGCCAGAAGAGAGTTTCAGGTGGATATAGAAATACTTGTCGTAACCGTTGGGGGTGCCCGGCGGGAGCGTCACAAAGACCTGAGCATGAACCGCCGGTGCATCAAAACCCAACGCTTGGGCCGTCGCGGCGTCGACCAAGCCGAGGACTTTGGCGTTCTTGATGCTCGTCCCTAATAGGTGAGCCGGGTAAAGGTCGAAAGATACCGTGCTAGAAAGCACGATTTGCGACTGATCCAGCATGAGGTGGCTCCTAGGTGGATAAAAGGTAGGTCACATACTAGCGCCTACTCAAGACCAGGTCGTCCCCTGACCAACGTTCGAAACGGTAGTCGGAGGGGTTTAACGGTCTTACTTGCTGTAACCAATCCATCTTGAACATTTTTGCCGCGAAGGTTACCGCTTCAAACATCACGCGTTCATCAAACCCCGGATCAGCTTTGTACTGACCATCCCGTAGAACGAACTGTTTGAGATAGGGTTGGAGAATATCCGCTTGTCGGGAACTCTCGTTGGAATCCAAAGATAAAAGATTGACCACAGCCTCTCCGAACCCGTGAAGGTTCGGAGAGGCGTTTATCATGCCAGCCATCAAACGCTTGGAACGCTCCATCGCCACGCGACCAGAAAGCACGAGGATTTTAGGACCCATCGTAGAGCTCCAAAACTGGAATGGAGATTTCCAGACTGTCATACCCTACACGCTGTAACGTCGCTCCCATCAACGATACCGGGTGGGCGTTAATCAACGGCCAGGCGGATTGCCTCAGATGCTCGTACAAGCTGAAGACGACGTCTGTCATCATCGACCCTTGAAACGCGTCCCGCGGCTCACCCGCTAACAGGAGGTCGTCGATAATCACCGCTTCCACGTGTTGAACCACTTCCGCTGGTTGGAACTCCCTCGCTTGAGTTTTTAGGAGGAGTTCAAGCAAGACCGTCATAACCACCGTGATAGAATAGGTCTGGGCAAACAGTGTCGCCAGTTCCTCCACACTGTAGTCGTGGCGAACCTGTCCTAAACCTAACACGAGAGTGTGTCGTACAAGGCGTGCTGTGATCATCGTTCAACTCCGATGGGGTATCCAAGGAACGGACACGATGATATCATCTCCCGTCCAACGTTCAAAACGTAATTGACCGATTTGTTCTTCGGAGAGTCCGAGGTCCTCCAACAAACGGAAAACGTAGTCGGACAACGATGCCCACAAAGACATCATCACTCGTTCTGCGTCTCTACGGTCTCTTGCGGCTAACGCTGGTGAGATACCCGACTCGTGGCGGCGTTCCAAGACATCAAACAAAATGTCCATGACCAGCAAATGAGCCGACATGCGGTAATGGGAGCGTTGAGACGAACCGTCTTCCACGAAGTTCGGATAACGGTTCGGACCCTTGAACTGCACCCAGGTCCGCAGGAACATCTCCAACAGTTCCTTGGTGGACAGCCCGAGAGTCGCCAGAAACGTCTCCGTGGGAGATTGTTCCTGAACCACCTCGTGTGCTGGAACCACCAGCTGGAAACTACCGAAAGATTTCATGCAAGGCGCCTGTGGGGTTTGTGGGTTCGACGCGTAGTAAGAGGTCGTTACCGAACATACGGGAGAGGTAGTAGATGGGGACATCGGTAAATACCTCATTTAACGGCGACAGTTGTCCCTTGAGACTTTCGAACAATTCCAGTAGACACTGGGAGAGGACTTGAGTATACTCGATAAATTCATCGAAACTTTTACACCGAGCCGCTACGCGTTGGCCGAGATACCCACCCACTGCAGCTAAAAATACCTCACGTTCTCGACCGACGTCTTCCATCAGATTCCAGAACTTGAGGGTCAGGCGAATCAGCTCCGGATAGTCGACATACATGTCTTCCAACATTTCTGTGCGATCGGCGAATTCATCCGCTAAGAGAGCGGGTTTAAGAATGAGATACATGACGTTACTGTCCGGAAAAGGTTAACACAAGGTCTCGCCCCGTGAACTGGAGAATCCTGAGACCAGCTGGTAGGCGTCCGAGTTGTCGTAACAACACATCAGCTAGCTGGAAACTGGTGCGCCCTACCAAGTCAAGGAGAAAATGGACATTACTGGCGGTCGCTACTTCATCAGGATAACGGGATCGTTCGGTCAGAAGACGATGCATCTGTGTAAAAATATCAAGACGTTCAGGACAGTAAACCGGACCGGTGGTACACGACACCATGGCGTGACCAAAGGCGGCTCGGATGATATCTTCTTCCGTCAAACCGGTTCGGGAGAAAAATCGTTGAGTCCAGCTGTCGGGGGTAAGAAATTGACCCACGGAAAGGACAACGCGCATTTAACCCCCTGTAGTGACGGGTTTGTGATAGAGTCGTTCAGGCTGAATTTCTGTGATCAACGCATCCCCATTAGGCAAACGTTGGAAGCTGTATTGCCTACCGGGCCAGATTTCTCCGAACCCCTGGCGAACCTGTACGGCCAACGAGGTAAGAATGCTGTGGCGTATATGCTGCACCAGCATGGTACTGAGACCTAAGGGTTCCAGGGTAGTTCCAAAGTCATCTCGAAACGACCCGCCGTAAAAGTACTCTTCTAACAAGGCATCCAGTACGCCGTTGACGTCCATGATTTCCGCCACCACGCCAGCGCGTTCGGCGATCGCAGCACGTACAAGGTCTTGCAGATTCCGCAGGCCAATTAAGGCATGTCTGGCGGTGCGGTTCATAACAGTGGTGTCCGTTTCCGGCGATGTGGTTTGACTGACGATTCCACCTGTGGTCTGTCGTGGTTTTTCTCACCTGCCGTGGCGTGAAGACGTTGACTACCCAGTAACTCAATAAATCGACGTGCTTCGTCGTCGGGAAGCCAAACATTGGACGGTAGCGTCTCACCTTCCTCCAAAGCTTTTTGCGCATCATAGCCAGCGCGCATACGGCGTTCCCAATCTAGAATGCGAAAATCGGGACCTTTTTCCACGACTATATCCATCCCTAACCGTTTGACGTACCACACGAACCAGCCCGGTTCGTTGGTATCAAACGACACGACCCAATCGTGAATCGTTTCCCAAAGATCTTTGACGACCGCGTCCCAGAATTCAGCCTCTTGATGCGAACTGACATTGCGTCCCCAGTCTTTCACCAACCGATGAATCTGTTCATCCGTACATTCTGTGGTCCCGGCGCATTGCGCCCATTGTGACGTTGAACGCAGGAGATCGCGATAGATCGCTACGGCAAGATCTACGACGCTGTTTCGGTTGATCCCTAGGTAAGTTCCTTTCACTTTGGGTTTGTATCCCAAAGCTTCCTTGAAGACCTCACATCCCTCCCCTTCAGCGAATTGCTCGGCGCGATCTAAAAAATCCAACACGAGATTGACGCCTGGAAGTACGAGTGTGGTACCTGTCGGAAGATATTTCATTACGTCTGTCCATTTTCGGTCGATTGACGGGAGACCTCAAAAGGTCGTATGCCTCTCTAACGCACCAGGAGGCTCTCTACGGCTTTTACCGTACTTAAGATTAGGGGTAGGTGTAGGGGATAACACGCGCCGTTTACAGCGCTCTTTAGGCAGCATATTACCCAGGGGCTAGACAACCCCTGGGTAATCAAAGACTGGTATCGGTCATGAAATTCGGAGCGTAACTCCACCCTCCGGTGGTCGACGAGGACACTTCCACGAAACGACCTCGCTCATTGAGCTTCGTCACTTCGAAATGGTAGTACTCTTCTTCACGAATCTGAGCCAGTTGTTGCGGGATGTTCTGCAGACCACGGTGTAAGACCCCAGCGGAAAGATCTATCAACTCAACCAACCGATCGGCGTTCTCGGCCAGTTTAACCTCCACCAACCCCGTCTGCTCAGTATCTAACCCTAATCCGGCTATCAATTCCACCAGATCATCAATCGTCACTTCGTATTTGTCACAGAACTCGGCTTCCGCATAAACGGCGTATCGCGTTAAAGCCTGGTTCAACAGGTCTTCAACCGTTAGACACATCGTCTGGAGTAGCGAACGGTCTTCTAGTGAGAAGATCTGGTTGACGTCAAAGGGTAGAATGAATTTCATGATCGTCTAAATCGAAGTGGAGGTAGCCGCCGTAATCGCCAGCAAGAGAATAACCGTCGATACAACGATCCAGTTGTAGTCCTTGACGATCGTTTGGAGGATTGAACCCAGCTAACACGTCCAGAACCGCGTAGACGATACGTTCACATACGGGAACCAGTTTGGGAAGTTCTTCCTCTACGAGGGCGTCGTACCAGCCCACCACGTCATCGTCTTGACCTTCAGCCAAACATCCATTGACGAGTTCCTCCTGGAGTGCATCTTGGAGGTAGAACATCAACCCATCTACTTCCTTCATGCGTTGGAGGCGACCACCCAAAGGATCCACGAGGTGAAAGCTCAGGTGACCCACCAAGCTGGCAAAGAGCCAATGACCATTCACGCGTAATCGTTCCAACACCTGCTGGTCTTCCGCACTCAGAAATGCGTTAGGATGAAGCCAAGTAAGTAATTTCAGTCGAGACCGATTCCGGTGGTTCGATTCAACACCAAATCCTTCTGAGGATCGTAGACTCGGTACGTGAAGAGCCGGTGCCATTGCCCCGTCTGACAGACTGTACATTGTAGCTTACCTCCTGGTGGAATACCTTGCGGGTAGGCGAGCTCAAGAGCATCCACATGGTCGCAAGTATCACACACGAAATGATCATTCATAATTCGAACCTGTGGTGTAAGAGAAAAAGCATAAAGACAGGGCCTTCCAAAGGCCCTGTCTTTATAAGAGGGTTTTACAGGATCAACCCGTCTTCAGTGATCGTGTCGTCCTTAGAGACGATACTGTCATGCTGAACGCGCGACGCCGCTGCTTTAGCCAGTTCATCCATCCGGTGGGTGAGCTTCTCGTAAATCGTCTGGACACCATCCAATGTGATCACGTAATGTAGCTGGTCGAAATTCTCAGTGATCTCGCGGGGGTAACCCACCGTGGCGTATTCCGGAGTCAGGCTATGGGAGGCCTGGTCGGGATCCTTCAGCAGGGAGGCAATAGCCACAGGGTTGGTGGCCTGGTTGACGTCCTCAGGGGTATTGTAGATGTGCAGCAACGCGAGCTGCGGTTCCACCGACGTGACCTTGGAGAAGTTCAGGAAATTCGCCAGATCCATCGTATCGAGTTCGCGGTTCTGACGCGAAGCCAGGATCGAGAGCGTGGCCAGGGCATACCGACACTCGATATCGACCGAGGAACGCTTGACGTCCGGCGCGTTGTGGTAGTACGCAATCACCACCGGCACACCCTTACGCTTGGCAATCGACTCCAGACTCTTCAACGTATTGATCGTGTTGCGGCAGGTGATATTGGATTCTTCCGAACCGATCACCACACCAACCACCGGGACCTTGCGTTCGATCATCTCGCTCAAGATCAAAGGCGCCAGTACCGAACCGCTACCACCTGAAGCCGTGAAGCAAACGATGTTGAGGTCACCTGGTTCGAACTGTTGAACGATCTGGCGAATATTCCTGGAGATCTCGACATGGTTTTCGGCACGTACCTTACCCGAACCATCGACCTTGTCCAGGATATATAGATCGTCCTGGTTGATATCATCGGGGAGATTCGAACGCGACGTATCAACATACACTACCTGGCACGACGCGCCACCGGGAAGCGTCTTCCCAGACAAACCATTCCAGCTTCCCGCGACGTTAATACCCCCGCCGCCAGCTCCAAAGATACGAACGGTGCCTTTGGGTGGTGTTTCTTGATTCATGCTATTGCTCCGTTGGAAAGACGTGGGTAGCGTTTAAGCTATCCGGGAAAGAGGGAGGGGGAGACTACCTTGCTGAGTCAACTGGACTTGCAAAGCATCGAGAGTTTGTTGACGGGGAGGACTTAGACGCCGGACAGCATAGTAGAGCGGGACATGGGTCTTAGCGTTATCCAGAAGATCACCACTAGCCGCTTCTAAACCACCTTGTGGGGTAAAGACCAAATATGTGGCCGGATCAGCCGTCCCCGAACGCGATACCAACCGATCGGCTTTCTTACTGACAGCATGATGGTCGTAGATCCTAATGTGGAGCGTGAAACGACCCACGTCTACCGCCAGAACCACACGGTGTTTCAACACCGATTCGATCTTACGCAATTCAGGATCGGCCAGTACAGCAGCGATCGCTAACGTGATACGTGCTTCTCCCGTTATATCGCGTGGAGCGAAATAATGGTCCTGGGTGACAAGCCACCCGTAGTTTACACCCAATGGTGATTTCACGGACACGATTACGCCTCCCAGACAGACGGTTGTTCAAACGATGAGGCATCCCCAGAGGGCCTCACGAGGATAATTAGGGTCTGAAACTTAGTTGTTTGGAGCAAGACTGAGCGACCTACCCTATGACTCCCACTTTAGGTACTTCGGTTATGGGCGCGATCCAGAAAGCAATTCAAGAGGTTCGGTTCTCCATTCCGGTGGAGATCCTGAATGAAGTATTCCTGCAAAAAGAATTCGGACGCACCCCATTACCGGTGTCTCTGGATACGATGATCCGGGAGAAAGTGGTCGGTGCCCGAGTGATGGTGGACTGTAATCTCTTGGGTGGTACGCAGGTAGAACTCCCGCTGAATGCGGTGATCCCTGAGCAGATTGCACCTTACAAGATCATCTACCGTATCCCCAAAACCTTGACGCAGAATCGCAGTATCTCCAAGGTCTTGTCGATTACCATCGGTCAATCCACCATGTTCAACACCTCGTACATGGGTGTGGAAGGGTACTCTCAGATCCTAGAAGCAGCACAAGGGATGGTAGCGGCACAGCAAGGTATTCCGATTGTCTCCACCGCGTATATCCGACTGATCGCTGAGAACACGGTATTGGTGAGCGATTATCTCTCCCTCCCCCGGGCAGCGTATCTTCGGTGTTTCTTAGAATACGACAACGAATTCTCTGAACTTCCCGCCATGTCCTACCCGGTCTTTTGCGAACTCGTTGAGCTGGCGGTCAAAGCGTACATCTACACCAACGCCGTGATCAAAACAGGTATGGGGCAACTGGTCGGAGGTATGGAACTGGGTCGCTACCGTGAAATCGTCGACTCGTATGCTGACGCGAATCAACAGTACAAAGACATGATTCGTGAACGTTGGACGAAGGTCTTGCTACTTAGCGACCCGAGGTCAAAAGAAAGAAGTCTTCGTTCGATCATGGGCGGGAACAACTAATTCCGACGTTGTACAAAGAAAAAAAGAAAGTACCTCTACCCGTCCACGTGGACGGGTAGAGGCTTTATGCTGTCAGACCAAAATCGGTGACGGTAGTGCCAATCGCACACTCTCCAACCAATCCGCCACGTGCTCCTGCGTGAACTTATCACCCTGGCGCACGTTACTGACGTTCTCCACCATATCCCGGAGGATTTGGTTGTAGGTATCAGAGATCGCTTCGGCCCTCAACCCCATCAAGATCTGGTGGGTTCGAAAGTCGAAATGTTCAGCGTGGAGTTTCACCGACGGCTTGTACGACTGTATTTCTTGCGACAGCGGAGAGCGAATCTCCACCACAGCGTCCCAGGTAATGGTGATACCGAACTCACCTTTCGGTAAGAACTCCGTCACAGCTGTGACGTTGTTGATTCCGGAATCTTCACGCAGTACCGCGATCGTCGTATGGATAAAACCATCGCGATGTGCTGAGTGATTGTGTTTGGGACTGACTGCGATGGCGAGATACTCTTTCATTCTTTTGACCCCTTGGTTTTGGTAGGTGTTATGGTGTTACTGACCCTGGAAGGGTTTGATCGACGGACACTGGTACGGAGCATTGGGGACGGACTGACAGTGATCCGCCCGCCACGCCAGGATTGCGAACGAGGCATGTCCCACGACTTGGCGGTTGGTGACGTCCACGCAGATGATGTCCCCGCACTCGATGTTGGGGTTGGCGATGGCGTCCCGGTTCTTGATTAGTACCGTGCTGTCCACGAGTTCGGCCTGAGGTACGGTGTTGTCACTGCTATCCACGCAGGCCATCTCCTTGTTGTAGCTCTCGCACCGTACTGGGTACAGCGGGTACCCCGTGGACTGTGACAACCCCGTCGCCTGAGACGGATTGGCGGCTTCTTGCTTCATGAAGTCGTTGTAGCTCCTGACGTAGTCCTGACCATCGGCAGGAATCCGAGTGGAGACACCCACCAGGTATTGCTCCAGAGCCACATCGGCGAACGGCGGAGTGAACGGATCGGCCGTTACCGGCGGAGCGTTCTCGGCATCAGCCTGACGAGCCATTTCCACCAAGGCTTTGTTGGACGTATCGCCGTCCGGTTGGTATTGGGTTTTGCTACAACCCACCAGCGCCACTGCAATGGTGGCCCAGATCAACACGTTACGCAATAACATGACAGTGTACTCCTTTGTGAGCGCGGATGGTGCAACGACCAAACGAAACCAGTTCGTCTGGGGTAAGGGTAAGTTGATAACTCCGGCACGGGGAAAAGCGGTTGTAGGAAAGATCAGAAGCCACTGACAGTACGTTGGTGATGGGGGTCATTTTCTGTGACAACCCGCTGTCCGGATCGTAAGAAACGTCCAGGTGAAAGTCCACGATGTGGTCGCTTTGCCATGTCGGGTTGTAAGCCGGGGTAAACAAACCTCCCTTGTAGCGTTCGAGGGAGTAAACATTTCCCTTCAAGACGTCACCGTCCACACAAAACCGTACGATGTATTCCCCTTCACGTGTGGGGAGCATGCGTTCGAAATCCGGATCGCATTTCACAGTCTGTCCGACCAGGGATTGAAAAATCACAGGCGCCACGACCAGTCGGCGATATTCACCGTCAACGTGCTTGGGGTCCGGGGTGACTTCGCGATCGTTGTCGTTCATACCGAACATCACACCGAGGCTGCGGAAGAACAGAAAAACTTGCTGAACGATACCCATGAGTGGAAATTCCTTGTGGAGTGAGGTTGGATTTTTCTTGTTTTGAATGGCGGTGCAGGTAGGGTGGGTGACGCCTTCCGAGAGGGGTGTGACTCGGTCGGACGACCCTATCCCTACCTGCACCATAAACGCGTCAACGTTTTTTCAAACGAAGTAGTTCAGGACCGCTACCGTCTGGGAACAGAGTTCAACAATAGAGATAGCCGTCACTTCTCTGCACCAGTGTTAGTTTCGACCATTTTACGTTAAAGTTTTGATGTTTGTGTTGGAAACTGAAAAAACCCGTCATTCTTACAGCTGTCCTACCAATAACTTTCCCATAACGCACCAGGTCACCTGTTTGAAATCCGAATGGCCGTTTGACGCGAACTCTGTGCGCTTTAGGAAATCCGAAGCGATCTGTTCTGACACGTTGGTAACGTCCCGTACCAGCACAAACGACAAGTAATGGTTTAAACCATTCTCCTTTAAGGGTTCCTGTTAGCGCCACACAAGCAGCGTCCACGACATGACTCTTAGGGAGTTTCAATCGGTGTCTAATGTAGCTGGTTTCCGCCCCAGTACCAACAGTGAGTGGCAATCCTACCTCCCCTAACGCCTTATGTAACGCGGGGCGCGTACTAATCACCGCACTAGCGTCTCGTAAGGGCTTTTTCAGTTGTTCGAGGACACGTTTTAGTACCGTGGGTTTCTTTGCTAAAAACTCTTGCACCCGACGGTTGCCCTTACGTTGATTACAGCCGTAACAAGCACAGACCAGGTTTGTCACCGCGTCACTCCCGTGTCGAGAGCGAGGGATAACGTGATCAAGTGTCAGACGGTCTTTGGATCCACAGTACGCACAGGCGTAATCCCACTTCTGAAGTACGTAGGCACGGACGGTATACCCTTGCAACGTGCCTTGCTGGTACTGTATGCCAGAGACCTCAGGATTACGTAAACGCTGTGTGTCGAATTCCACAGCTTCATAAGCCAAAGCGGTCACTGGTGCTAAGCGTCGAAAGCGACCCGCCCATGTCAACGTTGATTCTACTCGATGTCGAAGAGAGGGGGGTAACCACCCTTTTGGTTTCGTACGGTTTTTAAAACGGGCAGGGCGATAGCGGGTCTTACGGGAGCGCCGATTACGGCGGTAAGCACTGCGCCTTAAAAGCTTGGCCCGTATAGCCAACCCCCGGTGCTGTAACTCAACACCAAACACCAGTACGGCGTCCTCACCGTCACGGCGTGTGAGGGCTAGACCCGTGGTCTTTGAACCCGGGTCTATACCCAGCATGATAGGTTGAAATACGCAGTCGCCCTGAATACGGTCTTTCAGCCGAATGGTAAAGGGCTTAAAGCGGTGGACAACAGCGCGCCCACGCTCTAACAGTAAACGAGCTCGTTTGTTACTACACGGCATCAGCGGCCGTTTACGTTTGTCCAAGACAAATACCGTCATGGTGAAATACCTTTACAACGCCCTTACGGGCCTTCAGTGACAGTGGGGCGTTACCCCACAGTCCTCTCGACAAAGTTATCCCAAGGTTTGACGCATTACGCACTGCCTTAAACCCATAAAGCTGTTTAACGTAATACCGTAGAGCTTCAGACTGAGGAGGTATCTGAAGATACCTATTTCTTGAGTAACGTAGTCTGACTTTACGTCAGATTGAGTCTGGTTCCCTGACGAAACTAGGTTCGGGAAAGTCAGCGTACCTGAACTTGATCGCAGCCGCTGACATGACAATGATATAGCGGTGAAACTAATTTCAATCCACCGTTTTGCCTTCTCGGCGGCATACGTCCCTAGCCCTTTAAAGGGCTAGGGACGATGTGGGTTTTATGCGCGTTTCAGTGGTTATCCACCCAGCTCTCTAAATCTTCCACACTGTCAATCGTCTGGTAACGATTCCCCGGCAGCACCGTTGATTCGATCAAGTCGGCGGTGGCTTGACCGGCCGCACTGTAACCGTTCTCTGGCGGCAGTAGTGCCACGGCCGTACGTTCGGAGTCCTTTAACTGGGAATTCACCAGTGCTCTCAAGGCGCTATGTGCGTCCGGGTCACTGACGGCCAACCGCTCGGGTTCCAAAACAAAGAGTTTGGCTTGACCGGTTTGCGTCATGGGGTTAGCCAATCGCCGTAAGCGCTCGTCGTGAGCCGATTGCGCCTGAGCAACACTCGCTTCTTCCATCTGCTGAGTTTCTTGCGAAATGATTTCATCACTCGCAAAGAACATTTTCGGGCGGACAGTCAGCGCAGCCAAACGCGCTTCGGTCGAACGCCCTGCGATCACGACCACCGAAGGGGTGGGCGTCGTAGTCACTGCCGTCTTCATCGGTGCTCCAAACGGTGGTTAAGGATCATAAGGTAGGTAGTGTCTTCCGTTGAAAATTCAACTTACCTTCACATTTTTGTCGATCTTGAAACCCTCTATAAAGCCCTCTACGCGCTTCGTAAGGTTCAAGGATAAGACGGTGACTCTTAGACCCTGCGCGCCTCTCTACGGCTCTGGTGCGACGTCTTAGGCTATTTCTTAACCTGCGGCGCGACCGCTTAACGTGTTTCAGAGTGAGAACGTTCGTAGATCCATTGAGTGGATAGGAGAAAACCATTACGACGAAGGGAGGTCCTAAACCGTACTTCGTCGTAAACTACTCTTCCATCACTTCCTACTCCATCTTCCGTATTTCTAAAACTCCAATCGGGTAAACTGCACAAAGACCCACCCTCCAGAGGGTGGGTCTTTTAGTCATTTTTTGTTTGGATTTTTCTTTCGGTCGGGTCGTTTTACGACCCTCTCTCAAAAACCCACTTGTCAAGCTTAAAGTAATAGTACCCTTACGGGTACTTTATAAAAATTCTGCCGTAGGATTCTAGTCAAATATTTAGTTTTTTACACAAGACTAGAAAACCCACAAACAGCCCATTTCAGACTGACGGAGGAGTGGAGGTGAGTACAAAACTACTCACTGACGGGGAGGTTATGAATCGAAGGTTCGGAAGGTTTCCTGATCCTATAGCCCTTCCCTTAGCCACCGGAGTCTCTTCCGTGGAAACCTTCAAATCTATCTTCGACGATTCTGCACCGGATTTCGTCGCGGACGCTAAGTTCGTCCAGCGACTGCGAGAGTTCGAGCAGTTCATCGTCAACCGCAGTGAAGAACATATTGCGTTCTTCGGTGGTCAGCTCACGGGTGTTCACCCGATGCGCTTTCGCACCACCGACCAGAATCGGTGGTTTGCTGAAGTACTCGATATCGACGACCTCTACGTTGAGGAAGGCATTAAGCGCCTACCGCATGACCAGACCTGGATTCGTGCTAACGACGTCTTCAACCTTTCGTGTATCTGGGCTATCCATCGGATCTTTACTTCCAACTTACCTCCGAAGCTCAAGGCCGAAGGAGCGAAGCTTGCAATGCAGATCATGGAGTACAAGCTCCTCGGTAGCTTACTCTACCGGTGGTATCCTTACCCCGCCGACGAGGGTTTGGCACAAGCGACGTTGGCTGCGATGTCACGTAAGTTCCTAATCAAGACGTCCAAGAGCTGGCATGATCTACTCGAGCGCCGTGCCGAAGACATGGTCTCCACGCGTAGCGTGCACTACAAAGCCCTAACCCTGATGAACAGCGACCAGGGTGTGATCGCGGCTGTTCAGGATATTCAAAACCGGCTCAAAGAGCTCATGAAGTCGATCGGTAAGATCTTCCATGACCTTCATGACAAGGGTATCAAAATCCACACGACTAAGTCAGTACGGGAAGTGGATGGGTCGGTGATCGTCCAAGATCAAACCAAACAGTTCACGCCGTACATTCGATACATCCACGAAATCATGGATGACGAAAAATCGTTTATCCGCGACGAACTCGTGGACGTCATCGCTGACGCCATGCACACGATGAATCCGAAGCTTTTGGTCGAGACGCTTGCGTGGATGTCCAAGAATCGTTTGGTACCTAAACACGAGTTTATCACGGAACTCGTGGACGAAACACTTTTGTTTGCCTTCGCCACGATCACGTCCGATCGGGCGCTTTACAACGCTGGTGGTGGACTAATGCCGCTGTTAGCGAAACTGCGTGCGTTGTATATGGCTTCACGAATGTCCAATCCGGAACTTCTGAAAACCAAGGATTTAGCAGAACAGGTCGTCAAGGGGGCAGTGAAGACCAAGAACGCTTCGGTGATTGCGGCCGTGCGGACGGGTGTTCAAATGTACATCGTGGCGCGGGCGCTGACGATGAAATACTACCAAGGTTAAGGGACTTTACGGATGATTGGTTTCTTTGAGTCCCTTGGAGAGTTCTTTGACTGGGTGGTGGGTGAACGTGAGACACACCATCACACTGGTGAGAAAACCTGGCAGCATATCACTTTACGTCCTTCGCTTGCTGATGATGCTGTGGCTTTGGGTGTCACGGTGACGCAGATCACCTACGAAACGCGTTACAAACGCTGGTGGCTCCCTACAACGACCCATTCGGTTTATCACGTCTTGGCGTTTGCACCGGCGTCCGTCCGAGAAGGTTTAAACCCACAGTTATTTGAGCCCCAGATCTATCCCATGCTTTGCAATGGTTTACTGAAACACACGCGGTATCCGCACGTCTATGCCCTGCATGCGTTTCTGGATAGGATGGGTCCGTTTTACCCTACCATCAAATGCGAGATGTGATGTTCCGTTTTCTGAAGGAAGGTCCGTATACGGCGCGTGTGGTGGTCGGGGACCCCACCTCAGTCGTGCGTTTTCTCCCCAACATCCAATTGGCCGGATACCGCAGGATCCAGATAACCCTCTGGCCCGTGGAACTCACTCGGCGAAATTGGTATCCGTGGCGTAAGAATCAACAAGTGACGGGGTGGATGGTCAAAGCGTCGATTCGTAAACGACCGACGGTGGTCAAACACCTCCTGACGTTGGACAAGAACAAAGCCATCGACTACGCAGCATACGACGTCATTCGAAAAGACGCACGAGCTCGCATCGAGGAGTTGAAAACCCTTACGTCCGCTCCAGGCCCACTGGCTGGTTAACGAGCTAACACTGGAGCCTAACAACAGGCTCCAGTGTTTATGCTGTCGAATCCTATGACACGACACCTCTCGCCATTCACCCATCCCCTAGGCGCTATGCCGTCGTACCACAGCGTCTCAGGAGGCTTTCATGATTTTGTTTAAGTCGGACTGGCAAAAAGTCCCTTACGCTATCGCAGATTTCAAAACATCAAACAAAACGTTTGTTCGTTTAGCTCAACTTTACCATTCAATGGGGGTAGAGAACAACGTCTTTCATTTAGCGTTGTTTAATCCTGACCTCCAAGGACTGGACCCCTACGCCACCAACCTTACCCAACAGCAGAAGATTGCTATTGCGTACGAATGCTGCGTGAATCCCTGGTATTTCTTTCGAGAAGTGGTACGTGTACCTCCGCAATCTGGCCCTAATCCACGACCGCTGGAAGCCAACCGTGGAAACATCGGTCTGTTTTGGTCGTTCTTTAACCACATTGATGCGGCGTTAATTCAACCGCGTCAGACGGGTAAGTCGGTCAGTACGGATTGTCTCCACACGAACGTCTTGTACATGTCCGCTGATAACACAACCGTGACAATGATCACCAAGGACAATGACCTGAGACGAAAGAATATCGAACGGTTGAAACGTATTCGAAATCTCTTGCCGCCGTACCTAGTGAGTCTGAGTCAAGACGACGCCGATAACCAGATGGAGATGACCTACAAACTCCGTAACAACACCTTGAGTACAGCGGTAGGCCAAAACTCCGAAGAAGGTGCTAACAAGGTTGGCCGTGGTTCGACGTCTCCCGCCCTCCACTCTGACGAGGGTCCCTTCACCTCGTATATCAACGTGATCTTACCAGCCGCTTTGGCAGCAGGTACTGCGGCGCGTAATGAAGCACGAGAGACCGGACGCCCTTACGGCAATATCTTCACCACCACGCCAGGTAAACTCGATACCCGTGAAGGTAAGTTCATGTACGACTTAATCTTCGGAGGAGCGGTGTGGGATGAACGGTTAGCGTTTGACAGTAAAGACGAACAGGAGCTTCGCGAACGAGTGTTGAACAATTGTGCAGGTATCCCTGGACGTAAGGGGATTAAACGTGCGTTGTTCAACATCACGTTGTCCTACAAACAACTGGGAAAAACAGACGAATGGTTGATGGAAGCGATCTCGAACGTGACTGGCGCGACACCGGACATGGTCGAACGTGACTTCTTGAATCGTTGGACGTCAGGTAGCTTGCGTTCTCCGCTGTCTCAAGAACTCAATGACCGTATCGGTAAATCCGTCAAGACGCCCGACTGGATAGAGTTCTCCCCGCAGAACTATGCGTTGAACTGGTTTATTCCCAAACACGAAGTCGCTCAACGAATGGCGGAAGGAAAATACGTCGCTGGTCTAGATACGTCCGAAGCGGTGGGTCGGGATACCATTGCGTTGGTGGTATTGGACGTAGAGGATCTTTCGGTTGTGGCCACAGGTACGTACAACGAAACTAATCTTATTCGATTCTCCCATTATCTGGGTGAAGTGCTGATTCGGTATCCGAACATCACTCTGATCCCCGAACGTAAGTCTACGGGTGGGATGATCGTGGATTATTTGATTCTCCAGCTAATCGCTGCAGGATTTGATCCCTTCAAACGCATCTTCAATTCCATTGTCGATGAAGCGGGTTCTGACAAAGAGCGTTTCCAAGAACTCCAACGTCCCCTCCAGTTACGTACCGAAGAATTCTACGATACCCGTAAGGGCTCCTTTGGTTTTAAGACCAACGGTGACAACCGTCAATTACTTTACGGTACGGTCCTGCAGAACGCGGCAAAGAACGCCGCTGGGGTTGTCCATAGCGAACGACTTTCCTCAGAGATCCGAGGTCTGGTTGTCAAGAACGACCGCATTGACCATACCGCTTCTGGACATGATGATCACGTGATCAGTTGGGTTTTGGCTCACTGGTTACTCGTCCATGGACGAAACCTTTCCCACTATGGCATTGACGTCAATCGCGTAATGTGTGCCATTACCGCTTTCCAGGAAAAAGAAGAGTCTCCGGAAGAGCAGTATCGTCGCTTCGAACAAAACCGTCTCTTAGACGAGGTAGACGAGCTCCTAGAGCGTTTGCAGGGTGAATCCGATACGTGGGTACTAGCAAAGCTTGAAGGACGTCTGAGGGCGCTCTCTGGACGTCTAGTGATGGATGGAGAACAAAGCGGCGTGCAGACCATCGACGCGGCGATTGCACAAGCGCGCAACACACGAGAAAAGTCTCGACGCATGACGTCCTCCCAACCGCGTAGTAGCACCACTTCCGGGTATCGTCCGTTAGATAACAGTTTCAACAACACCATTTTCGGGCGAAGAGATTCCGGTATCTCAGAATGGCACTGACAGCATACACCCCCTGTGAGCTTTCGGGCTCACAGGGGGTGTATGGCGTTAAACTCCGGACTGTTGGTGGGTGATCAAACCCGCCACCGCGAGCTGGAGGTCGTTATCGGACATCTTACGCAGGAACTCGATATACACGAGCTTACCTTCAGCTGGCGCGCGCTCCACATTGATCACGGTATTCCACGACGTAATGGGGAGTTCCACGCGGTTGTTCTCCGAAGCTACTACGAAGAAGTTTGGCTCTAACGGTGCTTGTTCCGAACGCGAGTCAAACAAGGGCTGCGTTGGATAATACACGGTATTGAGCCATTCTTCCAACGTGTTGCAACCGCAAGAAATATCCAACTTGCTGTTACCCACATCAATGAAGGTTGACAGTGCTTTGACGTTCAGACCGTACGCCGGATTCTGACCTGCGGTAAAACCAACAGTCCAGTTATCACCCGTGTTTTGATTACCCGGACGAATCAACGTGATCTCGAAGGGTTGGGTGTGACGCCAAGCGGTGAACAACGGATCAACTTCCGGCATATTCACACCGACGTTAATGCGTTGTTTAATACCGTAGGACAACGGATCGAACGGCGCGGAGTTACTAGCCAGTGTCACTTGGTTCGTCACCCGGTATACCTGCTTACGGTCCATCGTGTACAGGAAGTACTCCAGACGGTATCCGTTAAGCTGATCCACCCACGTCGGATAAGCGTAAAGCTTGACTGAATACGCCCCATCAGATTCCCGTGTACGTGCCTTGTAGGCTACTGCGATGGCGCCAGAAGGACCCGTGGGGTCGAGATAAGCGGACTCGTACGGTGAGAGCTGATAAGAGAGCATCAGGTCCACACTCTGTCCTTGGATCGTGGCCACGTAGTTACGCAACCCCGCGATCGTAAACTTCGTACCGTCTACTGGCATACGCAGTTTCGTACCATCGGAATACGATACCACACCCATCAAGTTCAAGTTATCCACCGGCATGTTGATTGGGTATTCGATCGTGTGCGGATCGGAGGACAACAAGAAGGGTGTTTCCAGTGAAATATCTGCCACATATTTCAACGAAGCGTCCGTCTGACGAATGAAAGCTGAGTTCTTGATCAGTAGCTTAGCCGTGGACGTCGCTCCGCCAACGGAGTCGTATGCGACTGCCGTGACAACCTCACCGTCGGGAAGGTTTTGTGTCGTGTGACCCACACGTGGGGTCTTTACAGCTTGGTTGTACGAGGCGCTGGCTTCGCCGGGTAACACGACGCCGTTCTGAAGCACTGCCACGGTCTCCACGGGAATGTTCTCCCCCAGGAGATTACCGGCTGAATCGTAGTACTGGGAGATCACCGTGCCGTGTTCAGAGATATCCGTCCCAAGAAAGACTTTGACCGATTGAACGGTTGTACCGTAGAAGTGCAAGCGGTCGTTGAATGACAACGTGTGTGGAAACACGGATTGGTCAAGGAAAAGACGGTAAGACTCTGACTGATCTCCCGGACCGGCACCTAAGAGAATGTCGTTATCGTCGACTTGATTGGGGTCAGCCGGTTCAATCCATTTCTGAAGGATCGAAATACCGGTGGTGTAATCCACCGACACGACTCGTAAGACGCCTTGTGTCCAATCACGTACCGAATCATCAACGTTCGGTACGTACTGTCCGGTGGACGAGGCATTACCAGGATCAAAGATTTCACGGATATGCCATTCGCGATACCCACGATTGGGGTCCACGATTACCGTGGGCGGTAAAACACTATTTGGCATGAGAGACTTCCTAAGAAAAGGGTAGGGAGGAGCTGTACAGCTCCTCCCTACGGACGTGGATTAGATGTACGAATCCTTGATGCGCACGAAGCGCGTAATGTCCACCTTGTCTTCCAGGAAGACCTTGATGGCTCGGTTGAGTAGGAAATACTGATACGCATCCAACTCCACCACAGTGGTTCGATCGTGAGGATGTACGGCAACGTGTGTGAGGTCCACAGCGTGTCGTGTGGGCTCGTAAACCAGTAACCATTCGTAGGACGTCAGGTAGTTCTTGACGTCAAGATCCGAGTACTGTCCCCGGAAACCTTCGGTAGAGAGTACCCCGTTCACCAGATCGTACATGATCGCTGCCGTAAAGGGACTGTAGATTGCGTACAGGTCTTCGATCGGATCGGGTGTTTCAGGTACGTCCTCGGGAAGCTTCAGTGTTAAGTAATCAGAAATGACTTGGTCAATAGCCTGCGAGTGATCTCTCAACGTATATGTGTCGCCATCCACGACTTGGCGTAAAGGAACCACCAGATCGTCCAACAGGTAAGGCGCGCCGTTAGGAATGGCATCCATCCACACTGAAGGATCGTTTTCTACGAAATGGGCTTGATCACGATGGAACACCCGACCGTCGGCCACCAGACGAATGACTCGGTCATCACGCAAGTCATAACGACTGTTGCGAGAGAGTTTCCCCCACCGCACGAAACCAACCTCTTTAACCGGTTCCCGTGTTAAGTCGCTCTGGCAGAACCCCGTAGCACGTACCACTAACGTTTGTTTATTCAGGGGATTCAAATACGCCTTGTTGGTCAAGACGATTTCTGGCCACTGCACGAAGTAGTCAAGGTTTTCAATCAACGCTCGATTGTTTAACCACAGATCGAGTTTCCCTGGAGGGATTATCAGAACGCTGTCTTGAGTCTGATCCACCCACGTTGTGGTAGCGCTAACAGAGAAACGCACAAGGCCGTTCGTCGGAGTGAGTGAAAGCGAGTAGTTCAAGAAGTACTGATCGGACTTTACGCACACGACGTGACTGGCGAAATCCACCAGCCAATGTACTTTCCCATCCACAATCTCGTATTTCGTGGCATCGCCGGTGACATCAACCCACTTGTCTTGTAACGGAACACCGTGGTCGATCATCGTCACGTAATAACGATAACTGAAGGCAGGGTCGATAGGGGTGTCTTGCTTCTGGAAAACCATATCCAGTTTCTTACCACCTCGCCCCACCAAAGTCTCGACCAACACGCCATTGGCGTTGAACGGGGTGTATTCAGCACCAGCCGTATGGACGTAACTGTTGATTAACACCCCATTAGCATCATATTCGAAAGCCGTGGAGTTCGACCAAAGACCGTAGGGAAGTTTCACCACGGGACGCCCAGCGTCGTTTCCTACATACTGAGGAGTGTCCCCAATAAGTTTGGCCATGGCGTTGTAACCGTAAGCATCCCTCACTAAGTCGTTGGTGATATAACGCTGTCGAGCGTCCATCACCTTGACATAGTCAGAATTCTCTAGCTCCTCCGCTCGCCAGCTCGTGACAGTGGAATCTAAACCCACTAAAGCGCGATAACGGTCGGTCTCAGACAACTTATAGAGTTCCTGAATGCGATGGTCCTCAAACACCAACGGTCGTTGGTAACCCGAGCGTCGGATATAAAGTGTTAACGTCAGGTCCTGAATTGATCCCCATCCCGCCGCTGATTGGGCTTGCTGGTAAGCGGTGATGTAGTCCACCACCACAGCGTAGTCACGATGGGTGACTTGACGTAACGCGTCCGTGTTGTTTTTGTGATAATACACGCCACTGAAACGACCGTTCGATTTCACCTTGGTCAAGTAGACGTCGATGTCGTCGCGGTAATCAATTCCAATCCCATCCACTTGATCGCCCGAATAATGGAGCAGAAACTTTCGTTTCAAATCCAGCACGGAATCGAAGGTGTCCAGGTTTGCAATCGCAAACGTCTTGACGGCTTTGACGGAACTATCGTTCACGTACTCAACGTAATCGCCCACAACGACATCGGAGGGACGGTAATCGTCTTTTTGAAGACCATTGACAAAGAGCCAAGTCGCTCCGGGTTTGTGGTCTCGCGCGTCTAAAAAGTCCCGTTGAAAATCGAGCGCTTGTTCAGCACTGGTGACTTTAGTGCTTCGGCAGAGGATACCGTTGGTCGTACTTTGTGCGCGATCGGAACTGAAGTACGCGTTGGAATATAAACGAACGAAGATGTCTACACTACGCAGATCAGCAATACGGCGTTGTTCTCGCATTGCGATCAAGACGTCTTTATTGGACGTGACGAGGATAAAGGACTCACCCCGGCTGAACTGTCGACCATCAGCGGTATAGAGCTGAGCGAGGAGTTTCTGCGACTCCATCAATGTGTTGATTGCCGTCCATTGCTCCAATCCAGCACCCAAACCCAAGAGATAAGGGGCGTATTGACCGATCTGGAAGATGTGATAAACGTCCGTCGTCGTCGGGAGCCGGATGGTAGACCATTGGTGGTTAAAGCTGGTACGTACCCCACGCAGTGGTGAAATACGCTGCGGCTTATAGATCACCTGTAAGTCTTGTTTGGGGTTACACCACACGTTTCGAATGGCGTGGTCTACCAGGAAATCATTCATCACCTAGCAGCTCCAAATAAGAGAGGACGTCTCGACTGAACTTTACACCCGCGTTTTGACGGTCTTCAACGTTCGCCATTTTAGCCAGTTGTGACCCGTGATAACTGCGATCGTTCAGTGCCTGATACATCAATGCGTACCAAACCGGGGGATACTCCAGTGCTACCGCCATCACAAGACGTGCGTTACCACCGTACCAATACCCACCCATTAATGTGATCACAAAAGCAGCGTCGACCTTCTCCAAACGCGGACTCTTGACGATCTGACGCAAAGCGTCGCAGTAACCGTCTAGGCCCTTGATCACCGGTACCTGGGTACCCAAGAGATCGGAGACCGTCTGAGGACTGATTTTTGTCAACCGTGCTGTACCTACGACCACAAGCTCGCGTTCACTACCGGTCAAGAAACCACCGCTAGTGACATCGTCGTAGTTGGCAAAATTGGAATAGTAGAACAAACCCGTGGTGACATACACCGCTTGTTGTTCGGCTGGGGAGAGATTTAACCGGCGAACCAGTGTCTCCGTCAGAAGACGTAGGAATACCCGCGCGGCGATATCGTTCCAACGCCGCATGTCATTCGCGCCACCTGCAATCCATGCCCGCGTTAAAGCGCCGCGTAGCACCGCCCCTTCGTATTCGCTAGGAGCCACGATTTTAAATTGCTCGCCGTCACCCACGGACTTGGTCACTCCACGCGTATCCAAAGCAATCAAAACACCTTCCGGCGTTTCTACGTCCAATGGCATCGTGAAGGGAGAAATATCTTTAACGTATGGGGGGAGGACATAGACCCCTTTGACCGTGGTATCCTTCAAGGTCTTTGCGAGTTTTAGGTCGCCATGAACAAAACTGCGCTGTAATGCGGCACGGATACTTTTCGTATCGTAAGGAGAACAAGCCGTTGTCTGGTATGGGGTGAGAAACATCTTGCACTCCTACGGGGTGTAAAAGGTGGTGTTTTTTCCAACAGGGGACGCGTGAGTAATAACTATGATGCGACAGGCGCATAGGTAGAACACCATGATGCGCGACATCACTCCGCTTCTATAGCATAAGACTGCACCGTCTGCATCGGCAAGGCGGTCATTTTCCGGAGTCGCGTTCCGGAAAGTCGTCGTTGCAGACAACCAAAACTGGCCCAGTTTCAAGGAGCTTTTTCCATGAGCAACATCACTAGCGCTGCTCCAAACCTGATTCTTCAGGGTATCAAAGATGTGAGCCGTCGCGCGCCCGTGCGTGAGGCGGAGCAAGTTCCCACTCACCTCCCCCACGTTTTCCTTTTTGCAGAGAAGGGTCCACTCGAGCCGACGCTTGCTGTCGGCGGCGGGTTCCAGACCCTTTATGGTGCCAAGACGCTGAATCCACGTTATGGCTACTATAATCACCAAAGCGAATTGACCAGCATTGTCAACGGTAAGGGTAACGCCTGTTTCGTGCAGCGTGTCCTGCCTCTCGACGCCGGTCCGAAGTCACGTATTCTGTTGTCGCTAGATATCGTGGAAGACCAGATTCAGCAGTATCAGCGTAACCCGGACGGCAGTTATCAGCTGGACCAGGACGGCAACAAGATTGCAGTGGTTGGCGCCAACGCCAAGATCGCTGGTACTCGTGCCAAGTGGGTACTGAACGACCTGGGTGCCGGTGCAGGTGATCCGTTCGGTGAAGTGGCCTCCAAGGCCGGTTCACTCACCAGTGCGTCCGAAGCGCAGTCAACCAGCTATCCGATTCTTGAATTTGAAGCCAATTTCTTCGGCGCTTATGGTAACAACCTGGGTGTGCGTCTGACGGCACCCACGTCGCTGTCTTCCGCCCCCGTGAACACGGATTTAATTTCAGCGGTGAAGTCTTACATTTATCGTTTGGCACTGGTCAGCCGTACGGATGCTTCGTCCACCGTGAACGTTACCGAGACGCTGTCCGGAGATCAGTCGATTGATTTCACCTTTAAGACCGGCGCGGTCGATCCGGTCACCGATACCGAGATCGCGCTGGACGATCAGTTCCTTGCATCGTACCAGGACACTGACAGTCAGGGTGTAACACCGGTTTACGGGCCGTTTGGCCGCGTCAAGGTCTACCAGGACAATCTGGAAACGATTCTGACGTTGGTGGGTGGTCTGGAAGCTCCTCTGGGCTTGCTCCATGAAGCCACGATGGACGCTACGTCGGAGTGGCTCCATGTCGTGAATCTGGTGAACGGTACTGATGAGTTTGGCGTGCCTTACTACAGCTTTGAGCTGGAAGGTCCGGCTAACGGCGGTATTCGTTTCTCCGACTCCACGGCTGTGTGGGCTACGGGTGGTTCAGATGGCACCATGAACTTCGAGACATTCGACACCCTGGTGGCGAATGTGATGTCGAACTACGACACCTCCCCGTTTGACCTGGTGGACGATGCCAAGTATCCGTTCTCGTTCTACTACGACTCGGGCTTCTCGCTGGACACCAAGCTGGCACTGCTCTCTCCGTTGGGCTTCCGTAAAGACGTCGCGGTGATTCTCTCGACCCAGGACGCTTCGCAGCCGCTGAACTCCGGTAGTCAGGAGAGCTCAATCGCGATCTCTCTGAAGAATGCCGCACGCCTGTATCCGGAGTCCGAGATCAACGGCACGATGGTTTGTCGTGCGCTGGTGATCGGTCACGCCGGTGAACTCTTGAACAGCAAGTACAAGGGTGTAGGTAGCTACAAGCACCTGCCGTTCACTCTGGAATTCGCTTCCAAGGCAGCGGATTACATGGGTGCGGGTACGGGTATTTGGAACGCCGCTGCGGCGTTTGACATGCCATCGAATAACCAGCTCACGCTGTTCAAGAACTCGAACATCACGCTGAAGAGTGTCTCAGCGCGTATCAACGACTGGAAAAACGGTTTGGTGTGGGCGCAGAACTACGATATGCGTTCGGTGTTCTGGCCGGCGATCCAGACGGTCTACGACGACGACACCTCGGTACTCAACAGCTTCTTCAACATGGCCATTGCCGTGGACCTCGAGAAGGTGGCGCAGCGCGTCTACCGCGATCTCGTGGGCATCAGCGGTAAGATGACGAAAGCGCAGTTCATCATGCGGTCCAACCAGCTGATCTCCGATCGGGTGGAAGGTCGGTATGACGGCCGCGTGACGGTGCAGCCGGATACATATTTCACGGCGGCCGACGAGCAGCGTGGATATAGCTGGCGGACGGACATCCACATGTATGGCGAGTCCATGCGGACGGTTGGAACGTATACCGTCGTGGCCCATCGCTCGAGCGATCTGGAGTTGACGGCGTAAGCCGCTTCTCTGGCCCATTACCCACTCCACGTTTCTCGAGGAACTAAACCATGAGTAACACGCGTTTGCAGAACACCATCCTTGGAGGTCAGGCTTACGGCCAGTACTCCGAAGCACCGATGGTGAATCTCCAGATCGGCGGCCAGAATGGTCCGGTCACGGACTTTTCTGGCATCGAAGCCAACTCCGCCTACGTGCGGCGTAACATCATCTGTCAGCTGGTCCGCGCACCACGCGGTTTCCGGGACCTGGCGAATCCGGAAGTCTGGGAACAGACTCTGAAGAGCCTGGTCGAACTGCACATCAAGTCCATTGAAGGCCTGCAGTCCACGCTGACGGTGGAACACGTTGAGAACCCCGTCGGCGGTGCTGGCGAGATGCAGCAGGATATCTCCAACGTCACCCGTGCTCGCTCGACTCCCACTTTTGTGTGGACCGAGAAGTATGGTGCTCCGGTCCGTGCGTTCCTGGACGGCTGGGTGCAGATGTTGATGATGGATCCGATCAGCAAGGCCCCGGGTATTATCGCCACGGGTCGTCGCCCGTCGGATCTCCTCCCTGATTACACGGGCGCCACGATGTTGTTCTTTGAGCCTGACCCGACGTTCACCAAGGTGACCAACGGTAAGGCTTGGCTGTGCACGAACATGCGTCCGAACAACCAGGTAGCTGAGAACACAGGTCGTCGTGACCTGACTCAAGGTGGCGAGTCGCAGGACTACAGCGTGGAGTTCACCGCCCTGACGCAGGTCGGCCTTCGCGTAACAGCCTTCGCACAGAGCCGCCTGACGGCCATGTCTTTGAATGGCATGAACCCCAATCTCCAGAATGCCTTCACCTCGGAGATCGACCCGTACGTGCGGGATTCGATGAACGGATATACTGAACAGCTACGGAAGGTCGCTACCTCAGGCAACACCATGCCGTAAGGCAAAAGAAAAAACGACATACGTTTCCAGAGGGTACCCGCAAGGGTACCCTCTGGTTTATGTTGTTCCGTTTTCGTCAGAGCGTTATCCTTTGAGCAAGACAGTAGTCTTGCAGGCTATCTGGATAGACAGCGGTGAAATCTCTCTTCTCTCTTCTTACCGCTGTCTGACCCGATCCAAGGATAGCTACCCCTTGGGACCCCACCCCTCCCTGTCAAAGGGGAGGGGTTTTATGCTGTCAGAACGGCGGCATTGCTTCTTTCAGTCGAGGGACTTTTTCCACGAGGTACTGATAGACGCCGTCGAGGTCTTCCCAGGACACCGAGCCACCTTTTGCCTCTCCGGCCTGGTAATGGCGAATAAATGACCCTGCCGCTTGCAGAATAGCGGAGAGTTCCTCGGGACTGTACTGGGTGATGTCAAACCAGGGATTAGGAAGGGATCCATCACTCATGACATTGCTCCAAGTGTTGAAAGACATTGAGTCGGAAAGCTTTGGCAGCAATCGCCTGAGGACTTATGGTCGTGAAAGAGAAAGGTTGATCCCAGTCTACCGAACGTAGTTTAGTTCCTTTAGCCACCAACACCCCACCTCCTACTGCAGGAGTGTAGAGGTGCATACCGTAGACAGCCAACTCCGCGGGTAACCTCAAAGCGACTAACATCCAAGTGGCGGTGAGACTACCTTGACCAATCGCTACTGGTGTACGGCGGTCGAAAACGCGGTGGTGGATTCCACGAGCGGTACTGAAACGGACAACGAAAGTATGTGTTTCTGAGAGTAAGAGTAACGATCCACGGGACTCTTTAGATCCGACATAGTCCCTCAGACGCTTCTGAAGAGCGTCTGAGGGCTTTGCGAGGTCCTTACCGTGGGACACTGCCTCTATCAACCGCTTCGTCACCCCAACGTTCCCTGCGCGTCCTAGCGCATAGATCGGTTCGCTAGCGAACAGAGCCTTCGAACCTTTGAGGTGAAGGATTTTGGTGGCTTCCAGACTTATCACCCGACGCTCCCCAGCAGCATCGCGTTTGGTGCGTTGACGATCTGCCGCTAACGACACACCATCCCAACAAACGATCGTCATCAGTCCGACTCCGTAGTCAAGGGCCGAATCACGGCTAACTGGAGAGGGTGACGACGTTGCAGATACTGTTTGATGTCATCGGAGAATGATTCGAACGTCCCTGGTGTGAAATCCGGGTCGATACCATCGGACAAGTAACGGTAGATCGTTTCGAGATACGGTTGGTTGTCCACCACGATCTCTCGAATCAGCGCTTCACGTTTATCCGTGAGATCGGCCAAGACATCCTCAAACCACACTTTTTCGATATCACCGAAAAGATAAGCGTAAAGGCTATACACCCATCCGTCCAACGACCAAGTCGCAACGATCGAAGCTTCTTCCACCGTCAACTCAATCAAGGGTTTTGGTGGCTCGTCGAGTGGAGAGATAGCGAGTTCGACTTCTTCTTGAGCTTCATCAGCGTTCATGAATCCAAACCCTCAGTTGTTCCCACCTTGCATGGGAGAGTGAGCGAACGTGACCTTCGAGATCGTCGAACGTCATGACGAAATGTACCAAGGTCGCCCGGAAGTCTTCTGGCAACTGTGGGGTTCTCACCCACACGACCATCTGTGTTAGATTGTCCGGTAGGACATATTCCTCAAACCCCGGTCCCGACAGGGTGATGAAATGGGCTTTCTCGGGATTTTCAACGGCCTGCCGCAGCAGTTGATAACTCTCAAGTTCTTCCAGATGCATACCGAGTTTGTAAGCGAGTTCCGACAACTCGTTCTCGATGAAATAACGTTGATCCGTGATGGGCTGTTGCGTGGGTAGAGGCGCCGGTAGGGTCGACGTCTTTTTCGCCCGTTTCGAAAACCAACTCAGATTGACCAGAGCGAAGACTTTCTGGGCAAAGGGTGCGGCAGCAAGATGAATCACGGTAGTCCACCTGTTTGTTGGAAAGAGATGAGTTGTTCTTGGTCAGGAAGCAACGCTTCCTTAGTGCTCTTTGTCCCATAGAGACGAAAGAACTTGCTATCGGTCATGACAAATCTTGTCAGTAGACGGTCGTTCTCTAACTGAATTACAGGAGAATCAAGATCAGTGTCCATGACTGTCTTCCTTTGATATCTCGTCGGTGAGTTCACCGTAGTATTCGAACGGCAATTTCAACTGAGAGCAGAGTTTTTCTAAGAACTTCACAAGGAGATGTCGGTGACAGAACTTGACAGACCCGTCTTCGTTTCGATAGCGGCAGTAACACGCCAGAGCGTAGTACTCTTCGTTATCATTTAGGAAGTCCATCCATTTCTGACGTTGGGAACGCCAGGAGTGTATCAGAAGATCGCGGTATTGCCTAGCGTACTCATCTTCAGTGATCGACCCTTGTTTCACGCCGAGCACTAAGTCCCACGTAGGACTGAATAACGAGTATCCTGACTTTACCGTGGTATCCATGAGCCGAAACCCACGATCTTTTGCTAGTCGCCATTTGGAAACCTGAATCGTGGCAATTTTCAAAATCAATCACCTCTTCACTTGAGATCGAGTTTGACGACGGACTTCCGCCACGAGCGCCTGGGCGCGCTTAAGTGTCGTTTGGAGTTCGGTGGCGATCTGACTGGGTGTGTAGCGCTCACGCAACATAGCACGTACACGGTCGATGGTCCGTGGAGTTGTCGTCGTTACCACCGCTGACTCCTTGACGTGTGAAAGAAAGAAAGAAGGGACGTAAATGTAGGGGCGGCCATGGCCGCCCCTACACCTTTATGCAGCTTCTCGGAATAGACTTAACCGAAGAGCTTCTCGGCCTCGGACGCGGCCATCTGCCTGGCCTTCTTGAACTCACCGGCATTGGTGGCACCGGTGGCCGTGTAGCCGAGGCTCACGTAACCGTACTTCTTGAGCTTGCCGCCCTGGCCGTCGTTGAATTCGCGTTCGCGCTCCAACGCCAGGTCGATCTTGTCGTTGCCGAACTTGAAGGACATGTGCACCTTCTCGGCGTCCTTGTTCTTCTTCAAGGCCGGCAGACCAACTTCGGTGAGCGCCCGCACGCCCGCAGCAACCATCTCGCTACGGACCTTCTCGTGGCGCTTGATCGACGCCACCGAGACGTCATCGGGAAGGTTGTCGGCAGCCAGATCGCCTTCGATTTCGACGTCCAGTTCCCTTGCGTCGCCTTCCCGCTTCACGACCTTCAAGCTCTTGGCGAACACCTTGCCCAGAGCGTTGACCGCTTCGGACACCATCGGAGTGGCCTTCTCGGCGGCAGCTTTCTTTTCGATTACTTCAGCCATTGCATTATTCCTTCGATTTAGGATTGGGAAACAACTGTGATTCCTGACGGGTAAACCGGCCAGGGTGGTGCGGTTACAACAGCGCTGTCGTTAAGCCTCCACAGGGCTTCGACACCAGGATAGTAAGGGTCTCAAAACCCGTTGATTCCCTAGTCTGTTGTTAACCCACGGCTTGGAGAGGCGCACTTTCCCCACGCTTGGAACCCATGCCATTGGCGGCAGCAGCGGGATCGTTGGGAAACAACCGATAGAAGTCCTTGTTACGCGCCTTCTTGATGGCCTGGGTCGCGTCCTGGGTAGTACAGGCGATCCAGAGCGCACAGGGAACGTCCTGGAGCGCGTACTTGGTCGTGGGGGTATCCAAGTAGTGCCTGAGTACGCGAGCCATGCTGCGGAGCTGTAGAGAGGGCGTACCCGCATGCTGAGTCAGATCCGTCCGCATACTGTCGACGTAGTTTTGCAGACACTTCTGGATGCGAGCAGGTGTTGCGGTGAATACGATACGAGTTTCGAAGTCCTGGATCAGTTGAGTCAGTTCTTGGCGGGTGACGATACCCATACGGCTGTTCTCCTTAAGAAACATGGAAGGGCACATGAGGTGGATTCCCCACGAGATGTATGCGATGCAGTCAAACTTTACAGCAGCGTGGTTCAGATAGATAGTAAGGGTTTGAATTCCCATGGAACCGCATAGACCCCTCCCTAACCCGTTATTGTGGGTTAGGGAGGGGTCTGGTATTACTTACCACTTCGCCGAAGGCGGTTTGGGTTGGTCGTCCAATACAGAGACGGCCTCCACAAATTCCTCCAATGACACCGAGTGATCCGATTCCAAAGACACGCCAGAAGCCACTGAACGCTGCTGCATGGCGTAGAGTTGACCCGGCAGGATAAGTCGATCCACCAACACCTCGGTGGACACCGGCGCATCGGGGAGTTCCTTGAAAGTCTCCAGCGACGGCGCATTCCATTTGTGAGCCTGGGCCAGTCCGGGTTCGTTGACGTAATCCCACGTTACGATCATGCGGAAGTTCTTCTCCACGCGCCCGTTGCGGTAGACGTCATTGGTCAGACTGCGAACCGAGAAACACACGTCCTCGTGCCGGTTCTCAATCGACTCTTTGAGCGCTGGTCCCATGGGACCAGACGGCTTGACTTCACCAATGATCGTGATGATCGGCTGACCTTGGGCGTTCCGGTATGTGGAGTAGTCTACCGTAACCTTACGGATATGCATACATACGTTCGGTTCGTAGATGTCACGTACCCGGTTGACAAAGTCGTCCATCGACCAACCCGGTTGAGGGCGAGGGTGACCACATTCACCCCGGAGGTTACCCGAAGCAATACGGCGCATCAGGGATGAGGATTGCGCGAACAGATGACGGGCGGAAGCTTCCGGATAGAAAGCTCCGCCCGAGTTATAGACGTCTAGGGCACCCAAAACCATCTGGTAGTACCCGTCAGCATCGCACTTCAACGTACCCGCTTTATTGGTACCGACGAGCGCGGTGCAGGAAAGAGAAAAACCATTCATGTTCATTCCTTAACTGCGCAGAAGTTGTTCTACGCGTTCGAGTTTGGTACTAGGGTTAGCCAACGCAGAGGTCAAGCCATCCGCCCAATACGAACCCATTAAACGCGACGTAGTGTTCGTGGCACCCAGGGTGATGTTACGCATGGGGATAAAGTCAGGTGTGGGGTACTCGTAAGTATCCCCGTTGTCCAATGCATGACGCCAGTACTGTGTGCGTTTTTGTGGATTACGAGCGATGGCAGCAGCAAACATCTCAAGGATGGAATGACTACGTTCTAACCCCACACCAGCGTGTTTGTCGGCCGTATCGAATAAGGTCGCCATGTCTTCGTATCCCAGAAACCATGGCACCTTACCGTTGGACATGAAGTAGTTGAACACGTAATACACCAACGTGTCATCTTTCAACAAATCCTTCGTAGCAATCACCACACTGCCGGGGTCAAAACTAAACTCCAGGTAAGATTCCCCTTCAAACTTGACCGAAGCAATGGTAGTGGGTTTGAGTCGCATCATCGCGTTGACTTTACAGACACTGTAAAACGTGTCGTCCACCACCATGGCGAAGATCCCGACGGTAAAAACGTCACTGCCGATTTCCGCTAATTGTTTTTCCGTGTAGCGTTCGGGGATATAGATCTTTAAGGGACGCTTGGTCAACACCGCCCCGTCCGCCTGGCTAACCAGTGCGGACGTGACTTTTCCAGCGTCTCGCGTCCAACGCGACGCATCCATAGATTATCAACGCGTCCGGTGGGTATCGACCGTGAGTTGGTCGAACAACCATTTGGCGACGATTTCAATGGTTGCATATAGAGCCAGTTCGCGCGTCGGGGTTTCCGGACGCGACTTACCCTGTTCGTCGATCGCCAGCAATAGCGACTCAATGTCCGTCTGACTGAAGAGCGTCGCGCACACCGCGTGCCGCACGAACGCCCAGAGGTTCTGGAGGTCACCGAGCTTCGCTGCGTGAGCGATCTCACGCAGACGCGTATGTGCGATCTCACGCGTGCTGCTGAGTTGGTTTTCTGGCAACGCATTGATCTCGGTGGACAGTGCACTACGCAGACCTTCCACCAGCGCATCAAAGCGCTTGTAGTTGATCGTGGTGGTGTACAGCGACATCGTGCGATCCCACTCTACCCGCAGCTTCTCAGCGCGATCCAGCATGGTCTGTGGATCGAACTTACGATCCCCGTAAGCCGTGGCGAAGATCAGTTCTGGGGCGCCACCCTGGGCCAGCCAGTTCTGGTATTTGTCACCGTCAACCACGATCTTACCCAGCGGCTCAGGTTCCGACGGCCAGGCCAACACAAGCTGACCGAACTTTTGTGCCAATACACGTTCGTCGAGATATGCACAGATCGTGGCACCGGCCGCAGCCAACAGACTGGAGCAGTACTGACGCCATGCTGAGAGTTCCAGATCCAACCCCGCCGGGACTTCCTGAAGTGCCTTGGCGGCGTAGAAGTACGCCAACACAGCCTCGTCAGCCTGACTGGTCCGACCAAACACATCCATACTTGATGCGGGGGCTGAATTGAACAGCTGGTTCCAGACAGAAGTGACGAAGTCTTGCCCGTGACGCTCGACAAACCCCGCCAGTTGTTCGTCCATGCCTTGATGACCGGTAGTCAAACGTGCATTGACGTCACCGATTTCTAACCCCAGGCTGCGCAGCGGCACCTGACGCGGCTGCTGCTTATAGCGTGCCACGGACTCGACGAGATACACAGAGTTGAAGATCGGATCCGGGCGCTGCTGGACCAGCTCCAGCGGACAACCCGCGGCCTGGAGTTTACTGTCGATCGTTTCACCGATCTTGTCGAACACCCGCTGGATCATCGGCGTCACGGTGTTCTGTGCCAGGTCCAAGGTGTTGTTCAGAACACGCGCTAAGAGACTCGCTGACTCTCGCATACGGATCGAGTGATCAGACTCTTGACCTTCTTGCGGCGCGTCGTTGGCACCAGCCAGCAGCGCTGCCGTGAAGTCCTGAGGCTCAAGTACACCGTTGCCAACCACCATGCTATCATTGAGCTTCACCTGAGTGGTGGAGAGTTCAACGAGTTCTTGCAGGGGTGTTTCGTTGACGGGCTTCAGTTCCAGACCCTTAGCCGCCAGCGTCTGACTGACGATCGTGGCCATCGCCACGGAAGTTTGGCTCAAAGACATGGCTTAAGCCCCCGTCTGGATGTAGTTGTTGATCAACGACTGCAAACGCGCTGCAATCGCTGAATGAAGGAATGCCGGCTGAAGGGCCTGACCTTCCACGGTATTGGTGATAGCGTTACCCGCTACCTGCTCGATCGCTTCCGCCCCGAGCTCCAGCGCATTGGCCAGCGCCGGCACATTGGAACGCTGCAGCGCCTTTTGCAAAATGTCATTGGTCATGGTGTCGCTTTCCTTTGTGCAAGCGGGTGGTCTAAACAAACAAACAAAAAGACGTAAGGGTAGTAGGGAGGAGGCTCTTACGAGGCCTCCTCCCTACCCCTTAGGTTACGTCTGGAGTCTAACTCATTACAACTTAACCTTTGTACGCCTTGACAACGCGTTGGGAGATCAACTTCAGAAGCGTTGAACTAACACCAATCAGTTCAGGACTTCTGACAATTCTGTTCGAGATCGACGTGTAACTGAAGATCGCTCCCAGAGGGATACCTGAAGCCGTTTCGTTGACACCAGACATCACCCGTCCGAAGACGGATTTCATTTGGTTGGCGAAGACTCCCTTATCACCTGCCGAAGCGGCGACATCCGACGTGATGTACACGCGGATTAAAAGGTTATCGGCTGTCAAGGGTTTGGATTGGATTCGAGTGGATGCATCCACTTTACCCGTCAAGGCTTTGGCCTGCAACGCCCGCGCCGCTCGCTTACGTTCACGATCACTGGCGTTGGCAATCTCCGCTAACGAAGGGGACATGTCGTCGAGGTCGCCGTGGTAGTACACCTCGACTTTCTCGACTATACCCTTATGTTTGGCTCGTGGAGCGTTCGCAGACAAGAGTCTCAGAAGATCAACCGATTGGTCGTCAAAGAGATGATTCTCGGCTGTAACGGCATCTTCGATCATACATAGAATACTGTCGATCTCTACGCTCTCCCCTTCTTGAACGAGGTCGTGGATGGTTTGTTTGAACCCCACCACGATGTCTCGTACATACGTGATTTGCGTCTCAAGTAGTTTCGCAGTCTCCGCAGAAATCACGGAAGAGTCCTCCAGTGTATCGGGACTTTCTAAAATGGCAGTGGTCACCAACACACCAGCTTTCCACACAACCTGACCCGGAGTCAGAATGTCAGGTTGGAAATACAGCGCGTTGTAGGAGAGTATATCACCCGCCTTAAAGGACTGTCCTTCTTTCAGTTCCGTCGCCATCTCGTGGGGTAGGACTAACCCAGCCGCCTTACCGAAACGCCGCCCTAAAGAGACTGCTTTGGTCGTTCCGTCTTCGTAAGTCACCACCAGACCTTTCGGAGAAAGTGACGTGACCTTACCGGCTTTCTTCGCTGAGACCGCAAATGATTCATCCACCCGATGTGCCAGGACATGCTCATAGCCTGTCCGGAGCGGTGTGGGTTTGTACCCCTTCGCAAAAGTCGTTGAACTCTGCTGAATGGGGATGAAATTTCCTTTTGTCCTCGTGGTTCGCTACACCACGACGGTGTGCTAAAGACACCCGCCCCTAGTCACCTAGAGGAGCAGACCATATCACCTACTGTGAAAACAGTAGCCTCCCATTTCGTATTCCCGGCCCCGTAGTCCGGTTGTTCCTTTCGGAGGCGCGCTTGCGCCCTACTCTACTCCCTTGTCTCCTGAACGGAGTGGTTTCGATGGTCGTTGAACCTTCACCTAAGTAGCGTCTCACGACGCGATGTAGAAATTGGGGGAGTTTATCTTGCCCTTAGGTGTTTGGCTGCTGATTGTCTCAAAGAGAGTTCCCAGCAGTTAAAGAGGTTTTCTTTTGGGTTAGCCAAAAGGCGCACTTTCATACGCGTTTAGGATCGTCTCTGTCGGCTCCTGGAGCCAGAAGTGCCGGGGTGGACATGACAGAGGTAATGCCGTCTTTCTTGGGATCAAAACGCCGGGCAATACCACGTACACTTGTTAGCGTAGGGTTGGCCGGCATGAATGTGGTGATGGCTACATCAGCGGAGTCTTTGGTAGATTCCGAGATCACACCCATGTCGTTCGGATGAAACACGCGCGTCCGACCCACCATGGACCGACTACTACGGCCACCCACACCACTGTACGTGACCTCTTCCCGTTCACGGACGTTGTGGACCGGATTGGACTCCTCCACGGCTTTCTTCACCGGATCGAGTTGTATGCCAATCCATACCGCATCGGGATGTAAATCAATGGGCGCATTCGCCGCACTACCCCGAGCACGCTGTAGTCGAACGGCTTTCACTAGTTCACTGTAGACCGCACCGGCCATGCGTTCGTATCCCTTGATACGCATGTATGCCATATCCGTCTCGGCCGGCGACCAGTCCGATTCCAGTAACTGACATGCTCGAATGGTCAGTGCGATGAAGTCGATCGGTTCACCCATCTCTTTCAAGATGTCCTCGGTGATCGGATCAATGAACAGGTCGCGCATCAAATCCATTTCCCGCAGGTAACGTACGCCGATCCGCGCTTGTTCCAAGACGTTGAAATAGATATCCTTGCGATCGAACAGATGCGATGAGTAATTCCGCGTCACGGACTCAAACGCTGTCAGTCCTGATAGGATCATCGTACGGGCTGAACGATCGCGTGGGAAGATCCAGAGTTCATCTTCAAACCGCAAGACGAGTTCGTCGTCGTTGACGTAGGAACGATTACCTGTCGGTACGCGTCGGGGTTTCACACCCATCAAACGAAAGAGTTCAGTCAAACCTAGTTCGTAAGCCAGAAACAGCCCTACCGGAATTTGCTTACCGAAAATGCGGATTTCCGCCATCTCTACGGGAGCTTTACCAACGATGCCAAGAATCTCTTCCAGCGTCGTACCGGTATTGATCAGCTCTAGTCCCTGCACTTCGTAGAGAGAGTCGGAGTCGTCCATCACCAGTAACTGCCCGTTCTTACGACCGACCACGACTAGACCGTTTTTCTCAACGGCTTGGACTTTGTCCTTACCGAAATAATTCTCACGAGCATGGTAATCGAAGAAGAAGTCGTATTGAGCTTTGTCGTAGGACACCCGGAAGGAACGGAACCGTGACGACATAATCGCGTACAACCGAGGAACTTTAAGTTCACTGTCGGAGACATCCGCTAGCAAAGCTTGCGTGATACGGTCATTACTGTCGTCAATCGCGGTAGCGGCGACTTGATTCGTCAACCACCCGGCGTAGTTGTTTACCTGCTTTTCCGATCGGTTCACAAACACTTTGCCGTAGTAACTCGTGAGAGCTACCCGTGATGGCGATAGTTTACGCAAGGGTACGTCAATTCGCTGTTTACGCAGGCGATATTTTGACCCATTGTCAGAGTACGTACCATCGTCTTCGATCTTCGGTAGTTTGAAGTACACCGTTGAGACTTTACCCACGACGGGGGTTAACTGCAACGTGTACTTCTCGTAGTGGTTCAGAGCGTCTTGGTACTCATCCATCGAGAACCCAGTGACCGCAATACCTGCGTGCTGAAGGCCTAACACCATCCGCACTAGGTCTTTTCGGTAGACCTTGTCAAGATATTTCGTGTCAAATTCATCCACGACACTTTTCAGCATCGTCTTGTCCGGGACGAGCCCCATGTCTGGTGCAATCGTCTCAGTAGCCAGTGCGAGCTCTTCGGGTTGGATTACTGTCATATCCGACAGCACACCCTGACCGAACGGATTGGGTAGTCGCTGGAACGCTGCAGAGAGCGCCTGCATGCGCCTGTACTCCGCACCAGAGATCAGTCCCGCATCGGCTTGTTGGTCCACGCGATGCATGACACTACTTTGGAGTGAACGCTCCTCCGGTTTGTACTTGAGCATCGTGGTAACGTCACCGGCCACGGTACTGGCGGGTGCGACTTCTTGACCTTCAGAGACTTCGGTCTCGTACTTAGCCATCAGATGGTCGAGTGCTTCGAGGTCTTTCGTGATCGCTTGGTCGATCAACCGGATGTTCTCAGGTGTTTCTTCCACGAGTGCATCGGGGAGCTTGTCCAGGTTGAGATTCGCAGTGAGCTTAACCTTAGTGGTTTTACCGTTTTCCGTAGGGATCGTCAGTTTGACCGGTTCAGCCTTCGCCGTAACGACAACAGTCGACTCAGGTTGGACAGAGTCAGGTTGTGTCGGCGTCGGTGTTTGCTTGGCAATGGTGTCGATCGCTGCCGCCGGTGGTGCAGTTTGCGCTTTCGTACTGACCGCACTCTCCGCGTGTTCACTACCGTCGTCTTCCACCGGAATGTCAGCGGCTTCTTCGGAGTCCACCACCGTGCGCACTTCGAGCAATGTCATCAGTAGACGCAAGAAACGCTTCTGGAGAATCAGTGTGTCCAGTACGCCAGCGTGGTCTTCCCAACCCGCTTCGGGTTCGGGACGCTTGCGCCATTTATCCAGAAGCCCCAGGTTCAACACCAACCACCGGTCTTTCTCGATAAAGATCAGGTTCATCTGCGCCAGATCTTCCGGGGCTGCTTTGGACAACACCGATGTCTCGCGTTTCAGACCCAACCACTTCCAGATCTCTAGAATAAACAGAGACTCCGATTGTGTAAACGCCGCCAGTAAATTACGTGTCATCCCGTTCTCACCACGCCGCAATTGCGCTAGCGTCGGGAGTAGCGTCGGAAGGCGACACTGGAGAAACTGGTTCCTACGCGGATACTCACGACCCAACCGCCCTGCGTTCTCCCAAAGTGTTGCTTGGAGATTCCACCACTTGTAGTAACCCCGAAAATAGTTCGTGGGATAACGGTACAAGTGACTTAAGATCGCATAGTTCTCTACGACGATCGTGTTCACGTCCCGCATCGCTGTTTCCGGCCGCAGCAAATTACGTGTCCGACGGTTCTGCCGATGGTAATCGCGAATCATGGACATGGCCGGCAACGGGAGTTTCCGTGGATTACCCAATTGGTCTGCCAGAATCAACTGGTGTTCAGTGAACACCACGCGGGTATTGTTGTGCAGGATCGGCGCTGATTGCGAGAGGCCCATCTCGGTTTCGTCCTCCGCCATGTAATGGAGGATGGTTTCCTTCGGGAGTTCAAGCGTCTCCAACGTATTGATTCGAGGTACCGCGAGCTGAACCGCGCGCAGGACACCATAACGTCGGAAATACGGCGTGTAGAGAGGCATGCCTTCCAGGCTGACTTGCGAACCCGTCCCTTCACCGGTAAACGTCAGTAACGCGTCTTCAAGCGGTTCGGGGGTATGTTCCGCCTGAGCCGGCGGAAAGCGCTCCGGGGTGGTCGGGAGCAGCGACCATTGCAAAGAGGTTTTATCGGGCATCATTCCGTAGGCCTTCAAGACAGGGGAAAACCGGGAGTACGCCATGGCGTACTCCCGGTCCTATACAGACGTGGTGATTCAGGAGTAGTAGTTGAGACTTTCTTCGGCGTAATCTAGATACGCCCGAGCCACACCAATCAAAAGTAGCATTAACGATTGACACTGCGCGTGGTGGTCGACCAGAGACATCTTGAGATAACGACTCACCCAAATGCCGAGTAAAGAACGCTGATCATTTTCAGCTTCGTCCTTAGCATCTCGCTCTGGTCGATTTTGAATCACGTTGGAATGTCGTACCGTCGCACCACCCTGGTGCACACCTTCGATCACGTCAAACCCGGTAGACTGGATGGGGCGCATATCGTCAAGCTGGCGCTTGACACCGTGGTAGAGACCCGAGAGCATCATGGACAGCGTGGATGGAACTTTGTCGTGTCCGAAGGAACGAGCGACTTGGTTGACACGCTGAGCTTCCTTCAGAATGCTCTCCGCCGAACGAATGAGTTCCAGGGCTTCAGGCACGGTCAAAATGTGCAAGATCGGATCGGCTTTACCTGATACGACATCAGGGCGGCGGTTAATTCCAATCGTAGTGGTAGTAACAGCCTCGTAGACCTTACGCGCCGCGGCGTTAGGTAGTGGCGGCGCACGGCGGGGTATGCGCGGTTTGACCGCTGAGAACATACTACGATTCCCCGGGAATAAACGCTGGAAATCTTTCAGTGGGTACAGTTCCATCGGTAGTTTCTGACTACCGATGATCCGTGTCAGTTCACTCACTTCGTTGTTGAAAGCATCCAACCCCATCCAACGTTTGGCTTCTAACCGCTTGGCGATCTCATGGTTCATCGCTGCCAGCTGACCTATCGGACCACTCGTGGCGCGTTGAGAGAACTCGATCATGCCTTTGGCATAGGTGTCGAAATCGGCAGGAAACTCCCCACCGACCGATAACGATACAGCCAGTCGAGCGCGTTCCATCCGGCCCTTGTCGTGTTCTCCGTGTTCCTTGTCGATCGACTCAGCCTGTTGACGCAGTTGTCGTACACGTACCAAGTGGGTGGAATCAATCCACCGATGGATCGTCGCGACAGCTTTTAGAAAGCCTACACCTGCCGCAATACCTGCCCGACCGATGGTTGACAAAACGTCTTTGACCTCTTGTTTACCGATAGCTTCTTGCGATACGGTTTCTGTGAGTTCCTGAAGTTTGCGTAACTCAAGGTAATCTGCTTCTTGATAACCTTCCAGGGACGGTTGTTCGACCAGTACAGATTCTTGCTGGTTCTTTAACTGTTCAACAGACTCCAAAGTGACATGGAGTTCTTCTTCAATCAAGTCACGCTTCATGGAGAATTCCTTAAGGGTTCAGTCTTCCGGATTGCCCGTGAAGCTGCGGAGAAACAGATCCGTGGTAAGCACACCGGTACTCGTACGTAGGCCACCAATGGGATCCACGAAAGCTTCTTTACTGTTGAGATACTTCTTGATGTCGTCCCCTGCGTCCGTATAGACGGCGATGAAACTTGCCGTATCGCCATCGAACGTTATGTTCAATAGAGTTCGTTAAACTCTACCTGCGGCACTATCCGCGACTCCAGGTTTTCCCTGGATGACCAGACTATATCTTCACCTTGTACCTTGTCAGGCCGTCAGGTGTCTCCCATTTCGGGTCACTTGACCCTACTCCGCGCTACCGGATAGTCGTTGAACGTTCCTCTTTAGGAAGAGGCTTCGCTGCTGATTGCCCAATCTCTTCCTTTGTTACCGTACCTGCGTGATTAGCGCAGCCACTATCGTGTTTCCACGAGCAGCTTGGTAGGAAGAGCTCTCAGGGGTTTCCAGTCAATTAGAGAGAAATCACTCAACCGTTTAAGATTGAGGGAACTTTTGTTAAAGTCGAATCACTTTGTTCAATGTGGTTCCCTGCGTTCTTCCTTCTCGGAGGAGTCGCAGTAAACTTGTCCTTGTAGTTCCAGCCAGTCTAGCGGCTTCGTCACAGCCACATTTCTTACTGTTACCGTCAGGAAATTCTACCAAATATTTGCCACCTTCTTCACCAACCTCTGGCCAGGGTTCGTCACTAGGGTGAGAACGAAATTGATATCCACTAAAGGAACGATAACCGAGTGATTTAACTCGATTTGATATCGTCGTCTCAGTGACACCGAGGAATCTCGCAGCGGCAGAATAACTGCCGAAAATAAGAGTCCTCTTCGCCTCTATGTCCCTAACTTGAACTGGTTTATTGTCAGAACGGAGCCCGTGGTCGTATGCGTGTAACATATTTCCTGATCGTGTCGTCCACTCTAAATTTTCAAGTCCGTCATTCCCAGGAACACCGTCGATGTGGTTTACATCGAGGTCCGATACATCGGCTGGGTAGGATTTGAAAGCGTAGCAGAGAATACGATGTCTGAGTTGGTTTTGACAATGACCCGAATCATCAGTCATTCTGAAGGTGTAATAGCCAAGTGGACCTTGCGAAGCCTGGATAGTTTGTCCGGTTGATTTTTTGATCAACCAACCATCTGGGGTTATGAGGTAATTACCAAAGTAGGGAATGATGAAGAATCCAGGATACTCTACGGATTCGACAGGTACCTTCAACCCAATGGTTAAAGACTCAGGAGTCGAAACATCTTCGACTGTCTTAAGTGCTTTGAGAAACTTCCAGAAAAAAGGCGCCACATTAACTTTCTGGAACGTGACTGCGACGACTACATTGAGATCGTCGACGTCAAGACCAGTTATTTGGTTGAACTGTTCTAGTGAAAGCGGTTGTCTAGATGCATCGGTTAAGTCGCCGTCGATTGTGACATTGATTTCTTGTCTGATGAACGGGAGACGCCTGACGCTTTCACAACTCTTCATTGAACTCATCACTTTGGCCCTGTAATCAGAGATACAAAAGATTAGGAGGTTCCGTGATGAGGATACGTCTTTAACAGTTAATCCGCTCCCAGTCCCGCCAGACGCACGCCCGGTACGACCAGGCTGTCTTGGTAAGCTAGGGGGTTATAAGTAGGAAACTCTGGTGCGGTATAGGAATCGTCCTGGGCGATGGGTCGCCAGTCCTCCCCTAATTCCTTCCGGACCTCACCCACGATGGTCGTTTTGACGTAGACGCTAGTGGGATAACAACTACCAATTTCCGTGACAGGATAGCGCGTCACGGTACCAACTTGTTGGTTCCAGACATGATAACCGGACAGATACAACAACTCCATCAGGTTGATCGGTCGTACGTGTTGTCGGTTAAGTTCACGCGGAAGGTCACGGATATCGGAGAACACTCGGAATACCGCTTTCCCAGGTGGTGCGTAGATCAACGCCAGATACCGCCCGTCAATCTCCACGGGACGACTACGGAGCGTGAGTTCTTTGTAACTCGCGACGACTTTCTCAAGCCCTTCGACGGTGTTCCACTTGTCGTAAGACTCCGCCGTAACGTCGACGATTTCCGCTTCCAACGTATCCTTGTCGACCAACCGAGCGGTGCGATCACCGAAAGCAAACGCCTGACTCAAGTAACCTGTACGTAAGGCGTGGATAGTAATCGGTAGGACCGCTTTGGAAAGTTGCCACAAGCCCACGATCGTGTCGGTGAATTTAGGCGCATTGATGGCACCGAGTTCGGCGGCGGACGTATCCAATGCCGTGATTACGTTTCGCGTCGAGTTCTGCACATTACGCGCACCCCACTTGGCTTGGACGAACCCTTCCTTACCCGCCAACATCTTTTCGATCATCTCGTAAATGTCGTTGAAACACCGCTGCAGGAGCTGTCGCGCACGGTTATGCGTTGGATCGTTCTTGACACCGTCATGGTCGGGTAACACCCGAGAGAACGCCAAGAGTTTGCGGTAGAGCGCGTTGATCGCATGAACGTTGGTGCGACCGTCTTCATCCACCTCAAGATCGCGCAGTCCTGCAGGGATAACAAGGATCTTGCTGGTCAGGGCACGATCGCGGTATTTCTCTATCACGTCAGCACGCATCTCACGGACGTCGGATTTGTTACGGGTGAAATGAATATCGCGCCAGTGATTGACAAAGAACGCAAAACCCGTCTCACCTTCCAGTTCATTGGCTGCGACGAAATCGTGCAGTTCAGGATCCCACTTAGCGTACCGCTCGCTCGTGAGGATCCCTTCGTACAGTTTCTTCAGCCGTACGAGGCGTTGATAAATGACGGGATGAAATATTTCGGTCTTAATGTCAATAAATGAAAAGCGTTTGTCTCGAGCGTCCTCGCCAATGCGACCGAAAATGCTAATTGAAAAAAGACCGTCTTCATCTAAGTCACCCTTCGTATTCTCGTAATAGTCCGTGCTGGTCACGGGTTTCAGCAAACGCAGCATGTCTGGCGTGGGTTCGTAGATCTCGACGTTGAACGGTAGATCCAAGTTGGACATGGGACGGGGTTCCTTAACTTATGATGGGCCCCCTAGGCCCTACTTATTACGTGCAGGCCTGGAGACAAGTAATGCCTACCAAGAAGCTAGACGATTTCGAATGGGATGAGTCGCTCGATTACGACTTCGATGATCCCTATTCGGGCTCGTCCAAGCAAAAGAGTAAGCACGGCGTGATCCAAAAGGTCGCCGTCAATTTTACGCAAGGGGCGACGGATGCCCTGAAGACACCTTCGACACTGCGTAACATCGCTAAGGCCATGTTGCCCAAGGGGTACGGCAAAGCGTTTGACTTACACGACCAAGTGTCGCGTCAAGCCCAGGAGCTATACCATATCGCCCAGGACGAGATCCGGCCCTCGATCCCTGTCCTCAAAAATCTAACCCAACGTAACCTTCCTAAAGCCAGGAAATACCTACCTAAAGGTGTTGCTGATAAGCTTGAGGCGTTCTCTCAACCGTCTTCGGGAAACGGGCCTAAGGGTAATCCGGAAGAGGAAGATATTCGCCGACAGATGGCGGAGGTCTTCGGCGTTCAGATGGAGGCCGATGCCCGTCAGAATGCGGAGAATAAGTTCGAGCGTGCCCTTCAACATGCGCAGTCGACTGGACTGTCCAAACAGCAGGTGCGTTCACTCAACGTCATGCAACAGGGAATCATGCGCCTGGTGAATTACCAGGATGACGTGACAAACCGTTACCAGCGTCGTTCCCTGGAACTGCAAACACGCCACTACTTAGTAGCGCGCGATAGTTTGCGTTTACAGGCCGAGACTGCCAAACGTCAGCAAGCTCAGTTCGATGCTTTGGTGAACAACACCGCGATGCCGGACATTGCGAAACAGACGCTACGTCACTCAGCGAAGCAAGTGTTCCGTAACAAACTCATGAATAACCTGCAAAACACTGCGGGTAAGTGGGCTGGCAACTATATCGGTGGACTAGGTAAGCGTGCTGGTGAGCAACTTAAAGACGTGATGGGTGGGGCGTCTAGCGCTCTGGATATGATCGGAGCGGACGGCTCCCCCATACCTTTCCAAGAGATGCTCTTTCAGATGCTCGGGCAAACCGCAGCGGAGAAAGGCGGTCAGTTCCTGGGTAAGAAAGCAGCTCCTTGGCTGACGAAGCTCTTCCCCAAGCTGGCGGAGAAAGGTGGTGTCCTGGAGTACGGCATCGGGTCACTCCCCCAGCTCCTGAATCGCTACGCGAAGTCAGCAACAACGCGCGGCGGTTTGCTAGGTTCGCTTGAGGACATGTTCAAGTCGACCCTGGGTCAGTACAAGATGAATACGGTGGTCGGTCAAAACGGCATTAGTCAACTGGACAAGCCAGCGACCTTTGATGCCTTGACCCGACGGTCGATCATTGAGATTATCCCAGGATTCTTGTCGCGCATTGAACACAACACGGCTATGGTGTTTGACCCCAAAGCACAGCGGCAGGTTTATAACCACGACCGCCGTGAGTTCAGTACGGTCAAAACCGCTGGTAATGACGCCTTAAATGCGTCCTTCACCAAAGACTCACGTGCTCGCATTAAGCAGAGTATCAACGACTTCGTCGATGACGTGATTGGTAAACGGCCCATTAGCGACAGCACCCGAAAGGCTTTCATTAGGCAGTTGTTGTTGGACTCCGGCAATGCCGAACCGTTTGATCCACGTCGGTATAGTGACCCAGCGTCTAACACCCCGGAACTGGACGGTAAGGCGAAGCTCGAACTCGGACAAATCTTCCAAACGCAAGGTCGGACGGCAGAAGGCAAACTCGATTTTGATTGGATGTCGAAGCGTGCTGAAACACTTCAAGGGATCGACTTTGGCGGTGCGGCACCTATCGGTGGCGCGAGTGCCTACCGGTCAGCCGGTCAACGTGAGCTCTTCAAGTCTCAAGGACTGATCTACACGAAGGATGGTAAAGATCATCTGGACATCAGTAAGATTCTTGATCTGGTAGAAAACGCCGATGTCGGCGATATCAAACAGAAGAAGACTTCAGCCGGTGAACGTACCCGCGCAGAACTTAACGCCAAGGTAGCGGGGATTGTCCAAAGTGCGAAGGACCTTTACGTGCAAGGCGGAACGAAGGCCGTGTTGTCTGCCGGTAGGCTCAAGGCTGGTGGCTACGTGGATGCAGTTACCGGCGCGGTCATCAAGAAGTGGACCGATATCCGTGGTCCTGTAAAGGACTTGGTGTCCGGTGACATTGTCATTGATGTCGATCAACTGAGTATGGGGTTGGTGGACGGTAAGGGTAAGTCCATTACCTTCAACTTACGCTCCGCTACTAAGAAAGCGTCCGACTTCGCTCAAGACCTTGGTAACCAAGCACGCACGCGCGGACAGAAAGTCGCCGATGACGTTCGTGAAGTTCTGAACGGCCGCGGTGAAGTTCTGCTTTCTGCGGTCAAGCTCAAACTCGGCAAGTACCGAGATGCCTTGACACAACGTCCTATCTACAAACCTGAAGATATTGCCGGTCCAGTCATTGACGAAGACGGACGCACGGTCATTACTGCGTCGGATATCCCCACACTTAAGGACAGCAAGGGGAACAAACTCACCGAAGCGGTTTCAAAGATGCGTGCAAACGCAGCATCAGTAGCGTCTGGTGGTAGTACACCTCCCCCTTTACCTCCGCAAAACGGCCCCACGGCCAGTGCGGTGGGTGGTGACGGCGTCTCGAACATGTTCAACCCTGACCAGCCTGCCGCTAATGACAGTGAGCTCGTACGTCTGAACTCTGAGCAAGTGGAACTCCTGAAAGCCATCGCCCAGATCTTGGCGGCCCAGGGCCCCGGTGGTGGTGGTCATTATCCGAAGGGGTTCTTAGACTCCATCGCTATCGGCGGTATCAAAGCTGGTTGGAGCATTACCAAGGCGGTGGGCCGTGGGACGAAATGGTGGACGGGTAAAGTGTTCGGTGGCATCGGTTCGGCTGTTAGTGGTGTAGGCCATGGTATTGGCGCTGTAGGTCAAGGTGCAGCATATCGCATTGGAAACCTCGTGCGTGGTATCAAGGATATCTATATCCAAGGTAAACGCAAGCCTGCCATGACTGCGGAGAAACTTAAACTCGGCCATTACCAGGACGTCAACACCAAAAAGAAGATCCAACGTTGGAGTGACGTCACCGGTCCTGTTGTGGATCTCAAAACGGGTGAAACCGTGGTGGATCAAGCGGATTTTGACGCAGGACTTTACTCCAAGGGTGCGACGGGTTTGGTCCGATTGGCTAAGAAGTCCATTATGGGTTTGGGTAGTGCCGTGGTGAGTTTTTACGGCGGTTTGGCTACCTTACCCTTTAAGATCGCTTCGGCTGGTCTTAAGGGATTAGGATCCACCCTAAAGTGGGCCACTAACAAACAAGTGGACGTTTACGTCAAGGGCGAGAGTTCTCCACGTCTGTACGCTACCAAGATGAAGCAAGGTAAGTACTACAACGCAGGTCCAAAAAAGACTGGTAGGGAAGTCAAAACCTACGAGGACATCTACGGGGAGATTCGTGAACTTCAACGCGGAAGCGATAAAGCCCTGCCTGATGACAAGGTCGTTCTGTACGAAGAGGAGATCACCAACCCGGGGTTGTCCAACCGGTGGGGGATGTCGCTACGTACTCCGCTGTCCCGTTTAATCGGTGCAGTAGGTGGTGCTGCCGTGGGCCTGGTTAAGGGTGCTGGCGCTTTGTTCAAGGGCGCTCTGAAAGGCTACGGTAAACTCTTCGGCGGGATGCTCGGTCTTGGTGGCGGTTTGATTGGCGCGCCGTTTAAGTTCCTAGGGGCGTTACTCAACCCCTTTGAAAAGCACGGTGCCAAACAAGTCGAACTCCTTCAGAGTATTTTTAAAGTCTTAGATGAACGCCTCGCACCTAAGAAGGCGCGTAAGGGTAGCTGGCAGGAAGCCGCTGAAGCTCGCGAGGAGAAAAAGAAGGAAGAGGCTACCGGGGAAGCCATCGCTGCTCGAGAACGAAAGTGGGGTATCGGTGGTGCTCTTGGCTGGCTAGGTAAGAAAGCGGGCGGTCTTTTCGGACTCGGTAAGAAACACGAGGAAGAGGAGAATGACGAAGATGACGAAGACGACGGTTCAGTCTTAGATGATGTCGGTGACGCCGCCATGACGGCCGACTCCATAGGGAGCTGGCGTGAACGTCGTCGTCGGAAGAAAGCCGCCAAACAGCGACTGAAGGCCCGTAAGGGTAAACTCCCTCGGGGTCGTGGTCGTCTAGGTCGGTTAGCACGGCTCTTCCGTCGTGGTAAGGGTGCCGTCGAAGGTGTCGAAGAAGCCGCCGGCGCTGCTGCCAAAGCTAGTAAAGTGGCCAAAGGCGCTAGCTTCTTGTCTAAACTGGGTCGGTTTAAACCACGCGGCGCTTCTATTGGCGGTGTCGTGGGTGGTTTAGCCACCGGTGCCGCTTTAAGCTACGGTGGATCGAAAGCCTCCGAATGGTTAGGTGAAGATTCGACCACCGGTAAAGTCCTCAACGTGGCTGGTAATGTCGGTGCCGCTTCTATGGTATCTGGTGCACTCGGTGGTCCGACACTAGGTGCCCTGGCTGCACCAGTGTTATCGGGTATCGGTACCGCTGCGGCCGGTATCATCGGCGCCCCGCTCTTTGTACCTCTGGCGATTGTCGGTGCGGCTGTAGCCGCCGCTGGTGCGTTGGCGTACTACGGGTTCAAGCAATACAAGTACGGTAAACTCACTCCGATCCGCCGCTTCCGTTACCTTCAGTACGGCGTGGCACCGGGAGATGCCGGCAATAACAAAAAGATCTTCGGTTTGGAAGAAGCATTGCTGGATCACGTTATTGAAAAGAACGGTGGTCTGGACTTCTCTGAAAAATCTATCTCCGGCGGTAAAGCGCTTAAGATGGCCGACGTCTTTAAATTGATGGGACTAGACGACGGATGGTTCTCCAACAAGTCAGACGAACGGTCGGCTTTTATCGTCTGGTTCAACCGGCGCTTTAAGCCGGTGTTCCTGAAATGGGTGGGGGCGCTCAAAGGGCTGGAACCCACCATGGCGCTTCTGGATGCGGACGAGAAACTCAAACAGGACAAACAAGCGCAGCTTGTCAAGGCCGCTTGGGGAGTTGACCGAAATATCTACGCCATCACGGCCAGTCCGTTCCCAGGTACTCCTTCGGTCACGGATGTCGGTCAAATTGAAGACGCTTACAACCTGGCGTTGAAAGAGACGACCAAAACCGACAGTGAACGTAAAGCCGATAAGTGGTGGAACCGAGCACGTGCCGTGGCGTCAGTGATCCCCGGTGCGGGTTTAGCAATGTCTTTTCTCACCAACAAAGCCGATGAGAAAGACGCTAAACTCAAAGCCACCGAAGAGACGATGCAAAAGGCAGAGCAAAATGCTGGCGCGAGTTTCTTGTCAACCTCCGGGAAAATCAAGAACACGAAGAACGTCGATGCATTGTTAGCGTCTCCGCTTTCGAAACTCGGGAAAATCAGCGCACTCACCGCGCTGCGTTTTCGGGCTTATGGGTTATCGGATTTAGATCAGGATCGTGTCCGGTGCCTGGCGGCTTTGGAAGCCTTGGTCTTTAAGAAGATCCAGATTGCCGACAATGGGACGCCTCACCTCCCCGTCTCAGACGAACTGGTGTATCTGGCGGTGTGTGGGTTGTTTGGGCTTCTACCGAACTCCCCCCAGGACAGGGCACGCTTCATGGGATGGTACGGACATCGGTTCTTGCCAGTGTGTTTGGCTTACGTTAAGGCCGTGCGTAGTATCGACAAAACTGCCGATCTGCAAATGCCTGAAAAGTCTCTGAAGGCCGACAAGCTCCTGTTGATCGCCCAAAGCGTCCTGAATACCAAGGACGACGATGGGAAGTCGACGTGGTTTTGGACCCGTTCACCGTGGAGTGTTAGTGAGCGGCTGAACAGCGATTCCGAAACGATCTCCGGTTCACTGGCGGTGCTGAAGGCGTCAGCAGATAAGAAAGTGATCGACGAAGACAAGACTCCGGGTAGTGACGCCAACAAACGTAAAGACAAGGGTTTGGTATCGAGCATGATGGATAAGATGAAGGATCAGGCCCGTAAAGCCCGAGACTTTCTCTTAGGCACCGAACGCGACCGCACTTGGCTGGGTAAAGCCGTGGACGGCATCGGGGGTGCTGCATCGAATATCGGGCGGCGTATCGCCGGGGGCGTCCAAGCCACTATCGACAATAGTCGAGAGGCCGTGGATCGCTTTGGGCGCGGCGACATACGCGGTGGTTTCGGTGCCACCGGCCAGGCATTAACGGCTCAGAGCCGCTATATGTTCGGACAAGGTGCTCCGAAAGAGCCTAAACTCGTCGGTAGCGCGAAGGACCGAGAACGTGTATTAATCCAAGAAGCTATCAAAGCCGGTATCACCGATCCGACGGAATTGGCGATGCTGCTGGGTCAAGTCGCTGAGGAATCAGGGAGCTTTGCTCACCTGATTGAAAACCTCAATTACCGACCTGAAGTCGCTCGTCGTATTTGGCCAAATCGTTTTCCAACGCTTGATTTTGCAAAGCAGATTCTGGCGCAAGGACCGGTGGCCTTTGCTGACTTCATCTATAATGGCCGCATGGGTAACACCGTCACTGGTGACGGTTACAAGTACCGTGGTCGGGGTTTAATGCAGTTGACGGGTAAGGCTAACTACAAGGCTTTTGCCCGAGATACCGGCATTGATGTGGTGGATAACCCCGATTTAGTGGCAACCGATCCTCGTGTGGCGGCTCTTTCAGCTATCCATTACTGGAAGACGCGTGTGAAAGGTAAAGCCAACCCCAGTGATTTGGAGGGTGTTACCCGACTCATCAATGGCGGATTGACGAACCTGGAACAGCGTCGCAGTTACGTCAACGGCTACCTGAAGAAGTTCCAAGGTAAGTCCATGGATGAAATCCTGGCGTCTTACGGTGGCGGTAGCGTGCCGGCGGCTCCGGGAAGTCCAACGGCCAAGACCGTCGCGCCACCGGTCACGACCACCACGACGGCCAACGGTACGCAAGGTGGTGTTCAACCAGCCGCTAAGGCGGCTGGTGCGGCACCGATGCCAGCGACCAACGGATCGCCTGCACCTGTCGTACCAAGTCAAGCCGACGAGAATCTGGCGTATATGGCACCGGACGGCTCAGGCGTTGCCACAAACTCCCTAGCAACTGGTGGTGGTTCGGCCGCTATGATGGCTAATGGGGGACTAAGTCCCTCCACGACCGGTCCGACGACCGCCACAGCGACGCCTGCACCAAGCATTGATTCGGTACGGACGTTAGACGTCGCTGCTCGAACCAGTACGGCGGATGATACCACCCGCGCCCAGATCGCGGCGTTGGAGAAAGCCCGTAAGGATGCCGAAACGCGTCTGACAGAAGTTCAGTCGCAATGGCAAAGTAAGAACGATCAGAGTAAGATGGCGTTGGTGGGAGATATCCTCAAGAAGTCCTTGGAGACTCAACAGTCCATTGCCAAGAACACGGCCGATACCTATACGGCGGTCCGTGATCTGATCAAACAGCTGGCGTCGTCGCAGGCTCCTGCACCTGCCAGTAGTGACAATGTAACAACGACACGTTCACCGTCTAGTCGTCCGGTGCAACAACGCCGGGACCAGCTGCCGGTGAGTGTGGCGTTCAGTCGTAACAACGACTAAGTGGCATAAACGAGCCCTAGGGGAGGCACGCCTCCCCTAGGGACTCCTACACCAGGTTTCTGAGGACTCTGCATGTCTATTCGTATTAAAGATACCGTCTGGATTCAGCAATCGTTTATCCTACCCCAGTCGGCTTTGGACGCGGTGGACAAACGACGACGGATTCTCACCAACGCTGCCTATAAGTTCACCGACACCACCCTCGGTGGTAACTTCGCAAT